>Ga0080064_1000028_pt1 | contig 456524 bp, 408 predicted proteins | sample Subgrocontami54m_FD_69260 | JGI IMG/M metagenome (GOLD analysis project Ga0080064, IMG submission 69260) | Subsurface groundwater microbial communities from S. Glens Falls, New York, USA - GMW46 contaminated, 5.4 m (SPADES assembly) (version 2) ... | reverse complement strand
CTTTGCCGCCATGGGCCTTTGCATCCAAATGCATCAACTTCAAGCTTATCGCAAAAAACAATCAACCTGGAATATCAAATCTGAGGTGTTGGGACATGGCTAAAAACTCCGCGACCCCTCATATACATATATTAGTGTCTGCCCCTATTTTATTCTTTTTAGGGACAGGTGTCTCCTTACTTGCAGGATCATTCGGCTGAACAACAAGAGCCCTATTTACAACTTCCGAGACTGTATTCTTGGTGATTCGGCGTTCCTTGCAATAATCGGATTCGAGCCAATCGGAAAGCTTCTTAGTGCCTTTGCTCGAATTGCACGAGAAGCAGCATCTGGCAATATTTTCCCGATTGATTATTCTCGCGTCGTTAACGATATGTTCCCATGTTGCTATCGACTTTTTCGTCTTTCTGGATGACGCAAATTTAATGTGACAGTAGACGCAGTCCCTGTCTCGATCCTTGACCTCTCTTTCTAGCCAATCAGGGATATTCCATTTATTCATTTCACGCCGTCTCGCATTTGTTTACTCAATTACCAATTACCGGGTTACTGAATGATCTTTTTTCATTTCGAATGCTCGGAAATAAATTCGTTGGAATTTCCTAAAGCTGAAAATACAGCCCCTCGGCCTCGATCGCTTCCAGAATTTCGCCGGCTTTGGCTTCTTGGGCGTTCGCTTGACAGGTCATCATAATCTTGACGTATAGCTCGGAATATTCGGCCCGGTATTTTTCGATCAGGGCTTCGCGAGATTCCGGGGTCTTGCCGGTGCTTTCATTGACCGACTTCTGGATGACCGAATAAAACGAGCGCTTGAGAATCCTGAAACGGACGATCAAATCCCGCAAAGCCCGGGTCGTGCGGGGTGTTTTTCGTCTGGATGTGCTCGTCATAGATCCTGTAATCGTTGGGTGAAGGCTGAGTATGGGCTGTCAGCAATTCGGCGCATGGTTTCACTTTTTTTAAAGATTCCGCGGTCCAGACCGCTGTCTGGGATTCGGGAAATCCCAGTTTTTTCAGGCAGTATTGTTTATATTCTACGACGTCATCACAATGCTTCGGCGTTAAGGTCGTGACCTTGGCGACGTAGTCGATGCATTGGCTGATGGTCTGCCAGTCCCCAAGGACGTTACAGTAATGAAGCGACTTTTCTTTCTCCGCGAGACCCATGTAACACCAGCTCCGGTCTTCCCCGTCTTCCATTAAATCACATTCGTTGTAAATACCTATCTCGGCTCGGGACACACCGCTCGCCGCGATTAAGAATAAAAGGATCATGGCAAAAATAGATCTCATAAACGGTCAACCTTTCGAATTATTTTATTTTGGAATGGTCAACCACCAGCGGCGCACCGCGACGACGGACCATACCGCCTCGACGATTCCGAACGGCCAAGCTCCCTGAAGAAATCCGTAGATTGACCCTAACGCGCAAGCGCCGGCAAAGGCCAATATAAACCAGCGGCTGCGCTTTTCCATGGAGTAGCAAACCAGCATGGCCGTAACGGCAAACAAGCCAAAGGCCGTGATCCTATCCATTTTTTACCCTATTTTCCAACATGCCCGCTCCGCCAAAACCAGTATTATTATTCTATCCCTGAAGGACTGCAAATTTTAACGGCCAATTTTCCAAAATTTTTCAAGTAACCTTCTCCTGTCGCAGGGCTCACGATATAATTTTCTCCCTTCGGGTAATACGACCGGAAAACCTTAAGCGCCGAAGGGTCGAAATCCGACGGGTTCCATTTGCATTCGATCGCGTCAACTTGATCGCGGCGCCGGGCTAAAACAAAGTCCACTTCCCGCCCCGCCTTGTCACGCCAGTAGCGAATTGTTTCATTCGGAAGAGCCGACTGCAAATATTCGAGGACCAGGTGCTCCCATAAAATACCGTGATCCTGCTGTCTTAACGGATCCCAGCCCCGAACAAAGGTGATGAATCCCGTATCGAACGCGTAAATCTTAGGCATCTTGATAATTTCCTTTTGACCGCTTCCAAAAAAAGGACGGATACTCGTAACCGCATGTGTGATCTCAAGAGCCCGCAGATGGTTCTCAACCGTAAGACGGCTGATTTTAAGCTCGGAGGCCGTCCGAGCAGTTTCCATCTGCCCTCCGCTTTGCCGAAGGAGATATTCGAAGAGTGAATTGAATTTGTTCGCGTCACGGAATGAAAAAAGTTTTTGAATATCCCGGGCGAAAAAGGAGTCAAGCCATTCCCGATAAAAGGACGGGTTTTTCGAGTCAGCTAACAAGGCTGGCGGAAGCCCGCCTTGGAAAAGCCGCCTTGAAACATCTTTGCAGGAAAACGTTTCAAGCTCCGTCCAAAGAACCGGCAAAAGATGTACGAGACGCTTGCGGCCTGTCAGGGTATCACGGAACTTCTTGCTTGCAGCCAGCGTCGATGAACCCGTGGCCAAAATCTTAAGTTTGGGGAATAAATCCGCGCCTACTTTGAGAAGTCGGCTTGGATCTCGAAGCTGATGTATCTCGTCAAAAACGACAACGGGTTTCTCACAGCTTCGGAAGAAAAGCTCCGGGTCCCGCACGCGATCTTCGGTAACCGGAAGATCGCAATTAACATAGAGAAGCTCTTTGGAATCCCTTAAGCCTTGGGCGATGGTCGTCTTGCCTGAGCGTCGGACTCCCGAAAGCCAAGCAATCGGGGCTTCTTTCCAGGCATCTTCGATTCGCTTTTTCCAGTAAGGCCTTTCTATCATGAACTAAACTATACATTTAGACATACTATTTGTAAAGTACAATTTTTAACCTGATTCTTACACCCTTCAATCACCATAACCATTTATCGCTTTTAAAAGCTTTAAAATCGTCGTACGGTATAGGAGTTTCCTCATAGCGCAAGTCGGCCATGTGCGGCATTAGAAACGGTTTTGAGCGATTAAGAGAGCGCCTGTGGTCATGATCAGAACGCCGACCCACTGTGCGCCGCTCAAATGTTCGCCCAACAGTATTACGGAAAAAATAACCGAAAAAACGAGGCTCAACTTATCGAGTGGAGCCACGAGGGAAGCCGGGCCGGCTTGCAAGGCGCGAAAATAAAATAGCCATGAAAGCCCGGTCGTTACTCCCGAAAGAAGAAGAAAAATTAAACTTTTTCTGTTAAACACCAAGGGATTTTGCCATTCATTCCGGGCACCGACCAACAAGGCAAGAAAGAGAATAATCACGCAGGTCCGCAGCAAAGTCGCCAAATTGGAAGGAATTTCTCTCACGCCGATCTTGGCAAAAACAGCCGTAAGGCCGGCAAAAAAAGCAGAACTCAAAGCAAACATTTTCCAGTCGCTCATGATGCAGCTCCTTATAACTTATTCATAAAAAAGGCGGGAACCAAACGGTTCCCGCCTCTACATTTTTCAGGAAAAGATCTTAAAGCTTAAAGAGCATCTCTGCATACGTTGGAACGGGCCAAACGCTGGCCGGAATAATCTGTTCCAAAGCATCGATATCTTTACGCAAATCAGCCTGGGCCGTAAAAACGCGATCACGAAAAGCCTCGGCGCGTTCAAGCGTGTCGGCAATGCCGTGCGCCTTTTTAGTCTCGGCTTCCAGCTTGCCAAGCTTCTTATTAGCGGATTCGAGCAATTCGGAAATCTCAGTGAGCAGAGCTTTTTGAACGACTGCGGAAGCGCCTGCAGCTTTTAATTTTCCGATCGTTTCCGCCAATTCCGAAGTGTATTTAATCACCTCCGGAATATAAAGCTTATTGACCATATCAATCGCAGTTTGCGCTTCGATATTGATATGCTTCGCATACTGCTCGAGATAAATCTCGTATCGGGAATGCAATTCTTCCTTGGTAAGCACTTTGTATTTTTCAAAGAGCTTTTCTGCAGACGCATTGGCCATATATCCGAGCGCTTCGACCGTTGAACGAATGTTCGCGAGGCCGCGCTTCTTGGCATCCTTGACCCAATCGTCGGTATAATTATTGCCGTTAAAAATAACGCGGCCATGCTTATTGACCGCTTCGCGGATAATGGCGGCAGCTTCCTTATTAATATCCTTGCCCTTGACCTTCTCAAGACGCGTTGCAATTTCATCCAAAGCTTCCGCGACGATCGTATTGAGCACAACATTAGGCCCGGAAATCGAAGATGAAGAAGCAACCATGCGGAATTCAAACTTATTGCCTGTGAAAGCAAACGGCGATGACCGGTTCCGGTCGGTATTGTCCTTCGGAAGTGAAGGAAGAGAGTCCGCGCCGATATTGAGGAAATGCTGGCCCTTGGACGAGGCTGTCTTCCCCTTGGCAAGCGCCGTCAAGATGTCCGTAAGCTCTTCTCCCATAAAAATGGAAATGATGGCCGGGGGCGCTTCGTTTGCTCCGAGGCGAAGATCGTTTCCGGGAACGGCCGCGCCGGCGCGAAGCTTATCCGCGTGACGATCTACGGCAATAAGAACAGCGATTAAGAAAATAAGAAACTGTTCGTTATCGTGAGGAGTCTGGCCCGGCTCCAGAAGATTCAGTCCGTCGTCGGTGGCGAGCGACCAGTTGTTGTGCTTGCCCGATCCGTTCACACCCGCATAGGGCTTTTCATGAAGCAGGCAAACCAGACCGTGGCGAAGAGCAACCTTTTGCATCGTCTCCATAACGAGTTGATTATGATCGGCGGCGATATTGGCGGTTGAAAAAATCGGAGCCATTTCAAACTGGGCCGGAGCTACTTCATTATGCTTGGTCTTTGCCGAAACGCCCATTTTCCAAAGTTCGGTGTCCAAATCTTTCATGAACTTTGAAACACGGTCCGTGATAGCACCGAGATATTGATCTTCCAGTTCCTGACCTTTAGGGGCCGGGGCGCCGAAAAGAGTGCGGCCGCTCGTGATGAGGTCCAAACGCTGGTCGTAATATTTTTTATCGACCAAGAAATATTCCTGCTCGGGACCTACTGTGGAAGCGACGCGCGTGGAAGTTTTGTTTCCAAGAACACCAAGTACGCGAATGGCTTGTCTGGAAACCGCCTCCATAGAACGAAGAAGCGGCGTCTTCTTATCAAGTGCTTCGCCCGTGTAAGAGCAGAACGCCGTAGGAATCGTGAGCGTGACATTTCCCGCGTCGTCTGTTTTTAAGAAAGCAGCGGACGTGCAGTCCCAAGCCGTGTAGCCGCGAGCTTCAAATGTAGCACGCAGGCCGCCGCTCGGAAAAGAAGAAGCATCCGGCTCGCCCTGAATGAGTTGTTTTCCGGAAAATTCCATGACCACTCCGCCGTCTGCGGTCGGAGCAATGAAAGCATCGTGCTTTTCGGCGGTCTTACCGGTAAGGGGTTGGAACCAATGGGTGTAATGCGTCGCGCCTTTTTCAATCGCCCAATCTTTCATGGCGTTGGCCACGACATTGGCAACTTCCAATGTAAGCGGAGAGCCTTTTTCGATTGTTTTCCTGAGAGCCTTGTAGGTTTCTTTCGGAAGGCGTTCCTTCATGGTTTTATCGCTGAATACATTCGAACCAAATACCTGCACCATATCGGGCATATAATCTCTCCTTGAATTTCCGTTTGTTTCCGTAAACGTAGCTCTTTGACCTAACAAAACTGACATGTTGACCTCCTGCTTTGGGGTTTATCCCGGTTGGAAATTTAATATGATACAGATAAATTTACTTCTGTCTATACCGGACTCTGCAAACAAGTGCAACTGCCGTGCCAGTAAAAAGTGGGGGTGATTTTACTTAAGCTTCATATAGGAAAGGTTTTAAAAATAGGCGGGGTGGAGGTTTGGCTTACAAATATGTCCCACAAAAATGTTAATTAGGGTGGAAGCGGAAATAATTAAGAAGCAACGAGGCAAGCTTAGGCGATTTTGTCCAAATTTAATTGATCACGAAAGGATTCGGATTGAAGAAGTCCTTCAGCAAATACTTGATGGCCACGGGCATTCATGTGGACATCCGCGTCAAAGTAAAGCTCTTCGTTTGCGTGTTGCTCAAAGAACGGTAGAAGATCGATTACTTCAACGTTTTCCTGCACTGCCCATTCCTTGATATGATTCCAGGCGTAGGGGTCGCCATAAACTTTATCCTGTTCAAATCCCCACATTACTTTTCCTGTCCGCCACTGGTTTGCGCTCACCTGCGCTCCGTGAGGATAAAGAACGAGTGTAAAAGAAATCCCTTTTTCCTTGAGAAAATCTCTTAGGAGAAGTATGTATTTCGCGCTTCTCGGCCAATGCTTTTCAAAAAGAGGAAGGCGCGAAGGATCGCGAATCATAATATAGCGATCGTATTTCAACAAATCACCTTTCAGCCGATCGGATTGCTCGAGGTTGACAATTTTTGATTTGGCGCGTTTACCCTGGAATTTCAATTTCATATATTCCACGAAACCCAGCATTTCGATTTTTTCATACGTCCGGACTAGTTTATTATGGAGATAGCGGCCAAAATAACTTTTCGCCACGAATACTTTCCAAAGATTGAGCTTGCCGTTCACATACATGGGATTGCAACCGAGAATTTCGCCGGTGTTTTTATCGATCACCAGATTCTGTTCGTAATTAAAGTCGTCCTGCAAATCCGTAAGGTCGTAGAACAAGAAAACATGATCCGGTTTAAGTTGAATGTGATCGTCACGCATTCTTAGATAATGCAGAATGGGCGAATAACTCGCAAATGCGCCGTTAATCACTTCGAGAGGAAAATTATGTTCCCGAAAATAATTTCCGAGCAGCACGGAAAACGTCTCGCCATCGTTCACGCCCGAACCGTAGGTAAACGAATCGCCAAGGAAGAGGATCCTCGCTATTCCCGGCGTTTTCTCCAGCGTGATGTTTTCGCCACGGTAACCGAGATTATTAATGCGTGCTGTAGTATCGAAACCGTTCGGGAGAACTTGGCCGGCTTTGAGTTTATGATGATGCAGCGAATCCACAAAGCCCATTTGGAGTTCACCGTGGGGCGGTCTGGTCAGCCGGAAAACACCTTCGATTAGAGCCAGAATTAGAAGAACAGAAAATAAAGAGACAAAAAATCCGATGACAAATTTGCGAATATTTTCGAGGCGCGAAGGCTTTTTAGCGGTTTTCGGCATGATTGAGAAGAGATAGTATCAAAAGCACAGATGGTTTACACGCCTAATTTAAGTTCTTATAAACATTATTTACGTCTCGAACCTTTCCGAAGCTATCTCCTGATGCGATGATTAGAGAGAAAAGTATATTTATAGGGATAGTTTAATTAACAATGAACAAGCCGATAATTGATACATGAACACGGCAAAAATTCTAGCCGATCGCCAACTCATTAATACCGGCCAAAAGACCCAAGCGGAAACCTACGCCAAGGTAAATAATATTTCGCTGGCGGATGCCGTCGTCCAGCTAAATTTTGCGCCCAAGCAGGATGTGTTTAATGCGCTCGCGGAGTCCGCAGGCGTCCCGTTTGTAGAAATCTCCTTCTACACCGTTGCTCCCGAATGCCTAAAACTGATCAGTCAGGATACGGCGTATAAATACCGCGTCATTCCTCTTTTTGATATTCACGGCACGCTCACGGTAGCTACGGAGGATCCAAGTAATCTAAAAGCCATTGATAAAATCCGGCATGAATCCAAAAGAGAAATCGAACCCTGTTTAGCGTCGAGCCAGGATATTACGGAAGCTCTGGCGAGTTATTACGGAACATCCGGCTCGATTACTAAACTCATCGCATCGCTCGATGCCGAAACGGGGAAAATTCTTCAGAATCAGTTTACCGAAACGGAAGCGTCCGTTATTTCCACAGCACCGGCCGATCAGCCCATTGTTAAACTAGTCAATCTCATTATCGAACAAGCTATAAATGACGGAGCAAGTGATGTCCACATCGAACCGGATGAAAACGAACTGCGCATTCGTTACCGGATCGACGGCGTCCTGCACGAAGTCCCCGCGCCTTCCAAAAGTTACGAATCCTCCATTATTTCTCGTATCAAAGTACAGTCCAATCTCAACATTGCCGAAACGCGCGTTGCCCAGGACGGCCGAATGAAAGTTAATGCGAAAGGCCGCTCGATCGATATCCGCGTATCGGTCGTTCCCACGATCCACGGTGAAAACGTGGTGCTCCGTTTGCTTGATACGAACAAAACATTGCTCGATTTGAGACAGCTCGGCTTCTCGGATTCCACGAGAAAAAGATTCGAAGAGTTAATCAAACGTCCTTATGGAATGGTCCTGGAGGCCGGACCGACGGGAAGCGGTAAAACAACCACGCTTTATGCAGCCCTTAGCACGATTAATTCCGTTGGAAAAAACATTGTCACCATCGAAGACCCGGTCGAGTATAAACTCCCCTTGATTCGCCAAATTCAAGTAAACGCCAAAGCCAATCTCACGTTCGCCAACGGGCTGCGTTCCATTGTTCGTCAGGACCCGGACATCATTATGGTGGGTGAAATTCGTGATGCCGAAACGGCCTCTATTGCCATTCAAGCAGCTTCGACCGGTCACTTAGTTTTCAGCACTCTTCATACCAACAATGCCGTCGGTGCCGTGTCCAGGTTGGTAGAAATGGGCGTGGAACCTTTTCTCATTGCCTCTTCCCTCATTGGCGTACTCGCCCAACGCTTGGTGCGCCGCATATGCGACCAATGTAAAGAAATTGATCTTACTCCGGACGAGGGTTCGCTGGCGCAGCTGGCTAATGACAACAGAATAGAATTAGGGAAATTAAAAAGTTCCATAAAATTTCACAAAGGCCGGGGTTGCCAGCGATGCCGAAAAACCGGCTACCGGGGACGCGTCGGAATATTTGAGCTCCTCAAAATTTCGGAGAAAATTCAGGAATTAATTGTGAATAAAGCTCCCATATCCTCGCTGGTTAAGACCGCGCGGGAAGAAGGAATGGAAACGCTTGCCGAAGATGGTTTTCATAAAATTAAAGAAGGCGCAACCACCGTCGAAGAAGTCGTACGAGCGGTGTAATGCCTACCTTTCGCTACAAAGCGCGTGATCGGCAAGGACAAATCGTAAGCGGTGTTCAGGAAGCCGAGAACAAGGAAAAGCTTTTAAGCGGCCTTAAAACAATCGGCTACACGCCCCTTGCCGTTCAGCCCGAAAAATCCAACGTAGCCGGGGCGTCCCGCCCCGGAATTGCCGGGCAAGATGCCCGGCCTACAAACGTTAGGATGCCATCAGTGTCCAATCCTCGCATACGCGGGAATGACAGGAAGACGAAATCCCCCTCACTTCGCGGCGGAAAAGTAAACGACACGGATTTGCTGATGTTCACGCGGGAACTCGAAAGCGTAGTTCGCTCCGGCATGCCGATTTTGGCGGGACTGCGCGCGCTTGGTAATCAAGCCGAGCAGGCGACACTAAGAAAAACGCTTCAAACTGTTTCGGGCGATATTGAAGCCGGTCTTAAACTTTCCGAAGCGCTTAAGAAACACCCCAAGGTTTTCTCCGATGTTTATGTGACAAGCATTATGGCCGGAGAATCTTCCGGCCAGCTTGCCGAAGTGTTAAAGCGTCTCAGCGCGCTCCTAGAAAACCAAATCGAGACGAAAGCGGGCATCATGACGGCAACGAGATATCCTATCATTGTTCTTTGCGTTCTCTTTGGCGCATTCATGGTTATTGTAAATTTTGTGCTTCCGCGTTTTGCGGATTTTTATTCGAAGCTCGATGCCGAACTTCCCTTGCCCACTCTTCTCCTGATGGCTTTCGGGAGATTCGTTCATCAATTCTGGCTACTTATTATGCTCTGCATCGGTCTTTCGATTGCCGCTTTACTTTGGTATATTCAAACCCCGCCCGGGCGCTTCATGAAAGACACGTTAAATTTAAAATGGCCCATCTTCGGCCCCCTCTTTAAAAAAATCGAAATTTCACGATTCGCCTCGACTCTCGAAACGCTTTATTCCAGCGGTGTACCGATCGTGGAAGCGTTTACGATTTGTTCCAAAGTGGTGGGAAATGTAATTGTAGGCCGTGCGCTGATTAATGTCCGCGAAGGAATCACCTCCGGCGAACAAATCGCCGTAGCCATGCAGCGCAGCGCCCTTTTTCCTCCCCTCGTGATTCAAATGATTGCAAGCGGCGAGCAAACGGGAAACCTGGATCAGCACCTCCGCGATATCGCGTCCCACTATGACCACCAGATCAAATACACCACCAAAAACCTCACCACATTGATAGAACCCATCTTGACGGTGTTGCTCGGCGGCATGGTACTCATGTTTGCGCTGGCCATATTCATGCCCATGTGGAAAATGATCTCTATTCTCAAAAGATGAGTGATATCAATAACTTATATTAATCCTTGGCGATCTATAAAACGCGTGGTACTATTTAATTGGCTTTAAGGTTTGGCCGTAAATTAATAACGGACTACTTATTAGAATTTACCTTATTGAGACGGACAGCATAAGGAAAGGAACAAGGATGAAAATTATGAAATCTACCCTCCGGAAATCCCACGGTTTTACACTCATCGAATTAATCATGGTTATTGTAGTTCTCGGCTTTCTCGCCGTCATTGCCATTCCCGAATATGTTGATTTAGCGCCGCGCGCCAAAAAAGCCGCCGAAGACGGCGTTGCGGGCGGCATAAGAGCAGGTGTTGCAACCCAAGTCGCTAAGCGCGCCATATCCATACCGACAGTCGCACTTTACTTTACTCAGCTTGATTCTGTTGTTGCAGCCGGTACGGGTGTCACATGTCCTACTTCCGGTGCCGCCGGATTCTGTTTTGAAAATGTTGTCCCCGGCGGTGTCCGCGACAGCAGCTGGAGCAAAACAGGACCTTTGGCTTATACCGGTCCCAGCGCCGGAACGTTTGCCTACAACTCGTCAAACGGTCAATTCGTATAATCTCATAATCTTTTAATCGAAAAAAATTGCCTCGGAGAATTCGTTCTCATCATGCAAGACAGAACCGTCACTACGAGGCTTCGACCGCGTAGGCCGGGCATCTTGCCCGGCATTCCGGGGCGGGACGCCCCGGCTACGTATCGACCCTTCGGGCCTCCTCGCAATGACGATTTAGCTTTTACCTTAATCGAACTTACCGTTGTCCTCACCATGATCGGCGTTCTCGCCGCCGTCGCCATACCGCTCTACCTCAACCTTGTAAATGACGCCAAGAGAAATACCACGAAAGGAATTTTAGGTAATGTGCGTTCAGCCATTACCATTACGCACGCCAAAGAAATTTTACAAGGCCGCGACACATTTCCAACGCTGGAAGACGTACAGGACAATCCTTTCAATAATGGCAGCTCCGTTCTCCAAACCGGCGATTTGCCGGATAATCCTTTCAGCACAGGGCCCGATAAAGACGCGGTGGTAACCGCCGTCGGACGCCCCAACCCCACAGGGACCGGCGGCGCTTGGGCCTACGATCCCGTCACCGGTGGATTTTATGCGAACACGAAAAGCGGTCAGGGTGAAGACCTCCAGTAGTAGCAAACGTATTCGCCCTGCGAGAAGTTTTACTCTAATTGAACTTCTCGTTGTTATCGCCGTCATTTCCATAATCGCCGTAGCGGTGAATACGGACTTCCTTGATTTTCCCGCCGTTCGCACCAATTACACCTCGCGTAAAATACAATCCGACATTCGTTACACGCAACAGCTCGCCATGGCGCTCCAACAGAACGCAACGGGCCCAACGGTCTTCAGAACTAGGATTACCTTCAATATAAATCCGGTAAACACATACGCTGTTGAGTACGAAAATCCTGCTTCTACCTGGAATCCGGCTAAAGATCCCCTAACACGCCAAAATTTCAATGTAACTTTAAACACGGGCGATTACCAAGGGGTGACAATCTCACTTATAACTACCCTTCCCAACGCCGGTAATAGGATTATTTTTGACCAAACGGGTTCGCCCTTCGATCAAACGGGGGCGGCGTTAACTTCGGCAACCATTCAATTAAGCGGAACCCGGAACATTCTAATCACCCGTAATACCGGTAAAGTAGAGATTACATGAGACGTGGTGTTCTTGGTTTTACGCTAATCGAACTCGTCATCATCATTGTTGTCGTTTCAATTGCCATCGGGACACTGCTTACCGCACTTGCTTCCGTTACAACCAACACCATCTATCCGCTCGTTATGCAAACGGCGACAGAGCTTGCCGAACAGGAATTGGAGAAATTCACCGGCACGCGATTCTCATTTGTTTGTTCTTGCAATTGCGCTGGCGCTGGCTGCGCTTACGCCGCGCCATTTGCAGGCTACAGCCGGCAAATTACAGTGGCTCCCGTCCCCAATCCGCCGCTCACTATACCTGATCTTACAATGCTAAATTACAAAATGGTTGATGTTGTCGTAACGAATAGCACGATAGGGAGCGTCACCCTTAAAACCATTGTCACAAATCGCGGAGTAGGGCCGGTCGCTTGCGGCGCGGCGGCGGCGTGCGTATGAAACCGGTTCTAAAAGGGACAGTTTTGCTATGCCCAAAAAGATTCAAAACTGTCCCTTTTAGAACCGGTTTCACGCTGATTGAACTGGTCATCGTTATTGTAATTCTTGGATTGCTTCTTGGACTGTCGACGTCTTTCTCTTTTATTATGCTGGATACGTTGGGATTTCTAACGCGACAAGCCAATCTTCAGGAAAGCGCCGAAGTTGCGCTTAGCCGCGTATCACGCGATGTGCGCCGTCTCAGAAACGATCAAAGTGTGGTAACGGCAACGGCATCGCAATTCACTTTTTTTGATGTTTCTAGCGCACAAATCACCTATCAACTTTCCGGCGGCGCCCTCATAAGAATTATTGACCCTGCCGGTGCGCCTCCCTCGGTTACGGATGAATTAGCGGATCAAGTTACTGCACTAGCCATTACTTATTACAATGATGCGGGCGCCAATATTACAGGTTCGATCGTTCTTGCGCCGCGAACTAACATTCGCCGAATTGAATTTAGAATCACACTTCAGGATGGCTCGCACACGGTGAATGCACAAACTAGGGTAAGACCGCGGAATTTAAGACATGAATCATATATGTTTTTCTAAAAATTCGGGCATGTCGCTTATTGCGATCATTGTCCTTCTCCTTTTCATCGGAGTCTCCGCGCTTGTCTCCTCTTCTCTTGTCGGCACCGGAAACATCGGAGGGGCCAATGTCGTTCAAAGCGCCCAAGCGCTTTCCATCGCTCACGCTGGAAAAGAATGGTATTTAGAACAGATCCAAGGTGATCCAGACTGGACAACGAACGAGGCAACTTTAACTAATGCACTTGGAGCGGGTTTTTTTGACATTAGCGTGGCGAGTAGAATTCTGACCAGAATCATTTTTACTTCAACAGGACGCGTGGTAAATCCGGAAGGCTTGACGATTCGCAGAAGAATGAGCGTAACAGCCTGGAAACTCCCGACCGCGTTTCAATTCGCTCTGTATCAAGGTACCGATCCCGGCGTCAACCTAAGTATTCAAAATACCTCGACAATCAATGGCGATGTATATTCGCGAGGATCCGTTACGGTAGCAGCCGGGAGTCAGGTAAATAACGGAACGGTTTACGTGCCTGCGGCAAACGACCCTCCGGGCGATCCAGCGGAAACAGTCGGGGGCGCCGGAACTTTCACTGCAAAAATAATGCCTTTGCCAGCTTTAACCATGCCCGCCATTACCACTACAGCCTACACAACGCGGATGGGAATTTACGACGGCGTTATCCCCGATGTTAACCCACCAGGCGGAAATCTGACGATCAATCCACCTTCCTACGTTGTCGCAGGAACAGTTATCGCCGACAACATTAATACCAATACAGTGAACGGCACATTGAACATAACCGGCTGCGGTAGACTGGTAGCATGGCAGAATATAAATTTAAATCGAACGGCCAGCGCGGTCGCAAGAACACTTAATGTCAACCCAACTTGTGGAGATATCGAGTTCTTAGCCGGTGATAACCTAAATGTTGGTCATCCCACAGACTTGGATATAAGTGTAAATATGAACGTCGGAACAGGGGTAGGTGTGCTCTACTCCCAAGCACAGGGAGCAAATACCAACCAGGTACTGATCGAAGGTCCAAACACTCGCCTCCATGGTGTGAGAATTTACGCAAGACGCCGAATTACTATTCAAAGCAATGCCGACGTGGACCAAGTGAGTCTCCTTTATGTAAACCGTGCGGCTACAACGGCAAACAACCAGATCGATATCGTCGGTACAGGAATTACGGGCCAAACCATAGTGAACGGATCTATTATCAGTTTGGGACAAAACGTGGAAAATTTACGTATTCAAACCAACGCGTCAGTGACGGGTTTAGTGTATTCATTCGACACCGGCGGAACCGGTCGATTGGTACTAAATACCTGTACTGTTATTGGGTCGGTAGTAGCGCCGCTTTACCGTTCGGCAGGCATTAATGATCAAATCCGTGCAGCAACCGTCACGTACGACGCGACAGTACTTCCCGATCCGCCGCCGGAAGGTTTTGATACTTTCGTTATGAAAAAACCCGATTCATGGGATGGATTGTAAAATGGAAACTCCGTTGCCCAAAAAAAGCGGGATGGAATCGCGCCGGGTTCCCCGCGCTCCGTTTGCAGCGAAGATTCGGATGAAAATCTCGCGCCGGATGCGCGGTAAAATTACGTTGATGGAAGAAACGATTCTCGGCGAGACCATTGACATCAGTACGCTTGGGGTCGGTATTTACTGTTCTATTTTTTTACCGAAAGGCGTAAAACTCAATGCGAAGATTTCATCTGGCGCTTTGGGCGCAAAGGAAAAGAACAATCTGGCTTTTGTGGGTATAGTGAAGAACGGCCGCATGGCCGCCGGAAGAACCGATTACCGCCTAGGAATTGAATTCGAACGGATCGCCAAGCGAAACCTAAAGCTCATTGAAGCCTACGTAAAGAAAAACCTCTCCTAAACTTTCTCGCCGTCATTGCGAGCCACAATCGCGTAGCCGGGGCGTCACGCCCCGGATTGCCGGGCAAGATGCCCGGCCTACGCGACGTCGCCCCTATCGGCCTCCTCGCAATGACGATCAAAATTTTCCTCAATATTTCAAATCACCGGCCGATATTTCCTATAGTCGTACATTCAGGACTTATCTGTTTCTTGTTCCTGGTTCCTCATTTAAACAAAGGAATATTTTATGAACACACTTGTACGCAAAGGTCAGCTGGCCAAGGCTTTAAATATTTCCTGGCCCACGGCGAAATATTACACCAAAGTCGGCCTCTTCCCCATCACCGAGCGGACCCCCAACGGCCAGCATCTCTACAATCTGCCGGAAATCCGAGATCGCTTCGAACGAATCAAAGAACTTAAAAGGCAGAGACATACCATTGATGAAATTCTGGATTTGCTCAAAATCGAAACGATCGTAAGCCAGGCCGGCTAAACCAAAGAGGTGACGTATGGATATTATTGCGATTGCGAATCAAAAAGGCGGTTGCGGAAAAACAACGACCGCCATTAATCTGAGCGCTTGTCTGGCCGAACGCGGCTACAAAGTTCTCCTGATCGATCTGGATCCTCAAGCTCACGCTACGTTAGGTCTCGGCATCGATCCTTTTCAATTGAAAGAATCCATTTACGATGTACTGGTCAATTCCGACCGCACGATATCAGAAATTGTGCGCAAAACTTCGGTACCTAATCTTTACATCGCGCCCTCGCATATTCTTCTTTCCGGAGCCGATTTGGATTTAAATAACGTGGTCGGCCGCGAAGGAGTCCTTAAAGATTTGCTTAAAAAACTGGAAACATCGTACGAATATGTTCTGATCGACTGTTCGCCTTCCTTGAATATCGTGACCGTGAACGCGCTCACAGCGGCCACGCATATTCTCGTACCGATTCAGGCGCAATATTATGCGATGGAAGGTATGAAGCAGCTCTTTAGCACCGTCGATATTATTCGCCGCCACTTAAATGCCGACTTAAAAATTCTAGGCATTCTCATTACGATGTACGATGGGCGAACCAAACTTTGCCGCGATGTTGCCAGCGGAATCCGTGAGTACTTTAAGAATAAAGTATTTCAGACCGCCATAAACGTAAACGTGAAACTCGGAGAAGCGCCGAGTGCCGGTCAGCCCATTACGGTGTACGATCCTTTGAGCATGGGCGCGCGGGACTATCAGCAATTGGCAAACGAAATGTTGGCCGTTGTTTCCGGGCGCAACTATGTCAAACCCGAAGTCCCTCAAATGTCCGTCATTGCGAGCGAAGCCAAGCAATCTGACACGGATGTCACCCCCGCGCAAGCAGGGGTCCAGTCTGTAGATTCCCGCTTTCGCGGGAATGACAAGTTGACTTCGATGACTCCTCGTAGTGATGCTTTAGTAACGATGGAAAATCCAATATCGGAACAAGCGGCTATTTAAGGGGAAAACATTTGTCGCCCCCGCGAAAGCGGGAATGACATTACGAGAAAAACATGGCCAAAAAACCCGCTGGACTCAATAAAAAAGTTTCATCCATATTTTCCGGCATACCCAATTTGGATGAAGAAGTCCCACCACCAGGCAGCCGTCTGCATATTTCCCATACTTCGTCGTCCTCGGGTATGGCTCAAATATCCAAAATGAAAGACGCGCTGGATTACACGGCTATTTTTAATCGCAGGCCAAAGCTATTGTTTGAAATAGGAGCGAGCAGAATAAAAGTTGCGCTTATGTTTGCTCAATCGGGTGAGCAAATAATAGAAGCAGCGCTCGAACATGAATTTCCAGCCGACGAACGCGGCGAGCGCCTGCGCGAAGACGAAACATTGGCGGCTGCCGTAAAATCACTCGCCGATCAGCTGGATCCTCTTCATCAAGCGCAAACCGGGCTCACCATCTCAAGCTCAAATGTATTTACCGCAACCATTCCCGAACCGGAACAACCGAAAAAAGATTGGCGGGATGCGATCGTCTGGCAATTTGCCGAATCTTCCCTTTTTCCTCTGGAAGAAGCCGAAATTCATTGGGTGCCCATCCGGGAAATGGTCCTCGACAGCGCGAAGCTTATTCGCAAAAGCGAATTGCCGCCCGAGGAAGATCGTATTTTGGTTAGCGCCGTATGGAACGAAGAACTGGAGAAAGTTACGCAACTTTTTAAACAAGCGGACCGTGAACTTGAATTTATCGTGCCGGCGCCCATCGCGATAGATTGGCTGATGCAGAAATATCGAAAACCTCTCCCGGCCGTCACCGTTCTTATAGATTTTGGAGCGGAAAACAGCCGGCTTTATTTTCTCCACCACGGCCGATTTATTTATATGCGTCAAGCCCATTTGGGCTGCGATCATATCCAACGCGCGCTGGTAGGCACCGTGCAAGTCGATCAAGAAAAATTTCAAATAAATTTTGAAGATGCACTAAAACTCATCAAAGAATGCAGACTCCTTTCCACCACGCAAAGCCTGGATCCGAGTCTGCCCAAACGTGCTCAACTCGCTGCCCGGCTTCGCCCTGTGACAGACAAACTTCTCGGCGAAATCCGCAGATCGCTTTCTTTTTTCCAATCTGAATTTCGAGCCGGTGAGATAAAGGAAATATTTCTTCTCGGAAGCGGTTCGAATCTGGAAGAATTTCCCGGGTTTCTCAATGCCGAATTAAACATACCGGTAAGCAAGCTTGATTTAGCCACCGACTTTCATTTCAAGATCAAGGGAGACGCGCTGGAAAATGTGCCGTCTTTGAAACAAGCGTTTGGCCCCGTGATGGGCCTTGGCATTCCCCAACGTTATCCAATCAATTTTGCCAATTGGCAAAATCGGTGGCGCCCTTGGGTAAAGCAAGCCAAACAAATCTTAAAACTGGCTTCCGTAGCGGTAGTTGTCCTCGGCATATTAAGCTTAGCTTGGGCATCACTCAGACAGATAGGCCTTAATCGGGAATTAGACACAGTGAAGAAACAATTAGAAACTGCCGGACCTAAAACGATGCAGCTGGAAGAATTAGGAAGCCTCGCAAACAGCATTCAAGAAAAAAAAGCGAAATTGGCCAAAGCCATTCCTTCGGAACCGCTGTGGTGGGGGGTTCTCCGTGAACTTAGCCATGTCGTGCCCCGCGATATGCTGCTAGACCGTATTGACGTTAGCGAAGAAGAAAATACAAAAAACATAACGTTACAAGGATTTATACGGAACGCAGCGGGACCCGGCGATATCATCGTTTCCGAGCTTTTAAAATCACTTAACGGTTCTCCGTTTTTCCGGGCCGCAGCTCTGCTTTCAAGACAACAGGAAGAGTTGGATGAAAATACGCGCTCGACGTTTCGCGTAAAAGCACAGTTGTTGTAAAGGATTACAATGTCAATTCAACCTAAAAAAATATGGGAAACTATTTGTTGGTTTCATCAAGAAAAGCTTACCGTTCATCTGGCTATTTTTTCTTTCCTGACCTTAGCCGTATGGATATTTTTAATTGGCCCAAAAGCAAAAACGATAAATCATTTAAAAAAAGAATTGGCCGAAAAAAAACTCCAACTGATCGGAACGGAAGAGGCCATGAAACATATTCACGATATGGATACCCTGATTGCCGAACGCCGGGCCGAGCTTGAGAAATTAAACGCACATATCCTTGCTCCCGGCCAAGAAGCCTCGATGATTGAAATCTTTACCGAAGCGGCCGAATCTCTTCCGGTTGTTATTTCATCCATGCAGCCCGACTCGGAACCGTCTATTACGGAGCGCGAACCCGACGATGCTCCCGCATGGCGAAAAGAAGGTTTGCGTAAGTCCAGGCTCACCATAAACTTGCAGTGCCGATATCAAACCTTGGGACTTCTTCTCGAACGCTTGTCCGAATCGCATTTAAGCTTTGGGTTGGAACAATTAAACATGAGCACTAAAGAGGGGCTCGCGCCTAATTTAGATATCGAAATGGTTTTAACAGCCTACGTGCAGGGAAACGCTTAATGACGCTTACTAACAAAGAACGTATCCAGATCGGAGTCATTACCATTGTTCTCATTTTCGGAATCATCCGTGTCGTCACTCTCAAAAACCGTAACAGAACGGCTGAAAACATTTCGCCTATTCAAAATCTAACGGCGCTAACGAGCGTTCCATCCACCGGTGCGAGTTCATCGATTAATCTCACACCCGATCGCGCGGCACAATTAAGCCGAATAAAACAGCGCTGGGGACGCGATCCGTTTTTCGGATTACCTATCGAGGGCGGTTCATTTCATGAGCCAACTTCGGATGATCAGCCTTCGGGCGAACTCGTATTATCCGGAATTTCTTTAAAGGGGAATCATGCCATGGCTATTGTGAACCGAACGATCGTTCGCGAAGGAGACGAGGCCTTCGGAATGCGAGTGCTCGCCATTGAACGCGATCGTGTGGTTTTTGCAAAAAACAGCCACGAAGTTATTCTACGCATCGGAACCAGCCAATGAAAACAAAATGTGTATCGGGCCTCCTCGCAATGATATTTCTTTTTTTGTTTGCTGCCTCTTCCTCTGAGGCCCAGTTAGAAAAACCGGAAAATCCCACGGACGGAAGCGGGCAGATGGTTACGATTGATGTGCGCGAAGCCGATGTGCGCGATGTACTAAATATGCTTGCAGAGCAATACGATTTAAATATGGTTGTAGGAGAAGATGTTTCCGGCACCGTCTCACTTAGGTTGGATGAAGTAACCTTGCACGGCGCTCTTCAGGCCATGCTTCTGTCGCGAGGCTATGACTACGAAGCTTCAAATAATATTATCCGGGTTGCCCCTGCAGAAGTGTTGGCAAGTGAAAGACAAATTCGCCAGGAACGTGAGGGTATTGAACCGCTCGTCACCGAAGTGGTAACGCTACGCTATTTGGATGCCAACGATGTAAGACGCGCGGTCGCAAACCTCGTTTCGACGCGCGGAACGGTGAACGTTCTTGAACGCAGGCAGTTCGGCGGATTTGCGTTCGGAAGCCAAGCCATAAGCTCCGGACAAGGCGGATCCGCAAGCGGCGGCCAAGGATTGGTCCGCTCGCGGCGCGAGACGCCGGAAAATGCGCTTCGTTCCCGGACACTGCTCATTACAGACACACGATCCAGCATCGAACGAATAAAATCCGTTATCCGCTCTATTGACAACCAACCGCGTCAAATTTTAATCGACGCCAAAATTCTTGAGGTAGAAACGGATACCCTGGAGGACATAGGGATCGAATACGATGCGAGCTTCACACCGGACCGGGAATACGGCAGTCTTTTTGACAACATTACTTCCGCGATAAATCAAGGGACGGGTGGTTCCGCCATTTTTCCCTCAGCAACTTCACAGGGTGTGCATCTACAACTTAAAAAAGTCCGGGATGAGAATTATGAAATTCTTCTGCATGCGTTGCTTCAGGATGAACGCACACGTACCCTTTCTTCCCCGCAAATTCTTGTGCTCGACGGACAAGAAGCCGCTATTTTGGTCGGCGAACAATTTCCTATTTTTTCTTCCACCGTTTCCGATCAGGGGACGGCTACGGAAGCGCTCGCTTTCTTTCAACCGGTGGGCATTAGCCTCCAGGTGATACCTCAGATAACAGCGGATGACCATATCAACATGGTCATTCATCCCACGGTAAGCGCCGTGGGGTCCTTCGTCACAGGAAGCACCGGTCTCAGTCAACCGAGAATTAACATTCGTGAAGCCGACACGCAGCTGATTGTAAAGAATCGCGAGACGATCATACTCGGCGGACTCATCGAAGATGTCGATGCCGTGAAAGAGTTTCGCGTACCGTTCCTCGGAAATCTGCCGCTCATTGGCCCATTATTTACGAGGACACAGACCGACACTGATCAGAAAAATTTGATTCTCTTCATTACCCCACACATCATTAATCCGGAAAAGAATTTAAACCCGGCCGCGGAAAAGGTCTACCATGCTTTAAACAATACCGAAAGATACGAATCGCTTCAGGAAAGGAGAAAACGCGTACGGAAATATTTAAACGAAGCCAAGGAAGCATATGAAAATAACGATCTTGAAAAAGCCGCGGAATTATTTCAGCATGTGCTTGAAATCAATCCGGACGATAAAATAGCCCGATGGTATATTGAAAAAATTGCAAATATTGCTCGTTCGTAGCCGGGGCGTCCCGCCCCGGATTAATTCTGCGGGGCGAGACGCCCCGCCTACGTTTCTCCAAGATTATGTTAACCACTGAAATTCGACACCGCTTAAAACCACGTCTTAGCGACCTCATCAGTTTTGCGCTGATCGTTATGGTGCTCATTGTTTTTGCGCAGGTCCGCTATCACGATTTTGTGAACTTCGACGATGCCGGCTACATATACGCTAACCCCCATATTAAAGATGGCCTCACATGGGAGGGCCTTAAGTGGGCCTTCACGGCCGATTTACTTTATAACGATGAAAATGCCGATCGTTGGCAACCCATCGTCTTTATCTCAAGAATGATCGATATCGAACTGTTCGGACTCAATCCGGGTGAGCACCATATCGTTAATGTCTGGCTTCACATATTCAATACTATTCTCCTATTCGTTCTTCTAAGAAAAATGACAGGAGAAATTTGGAAAAGCGCCTACGTAGCCGCCGTTTTCGGCGTTCATCCATTGCAAGTCGAAGCCGTTGCATGGGCAACGGCGAGAAAGGACGTGCTTAGCGCCTGCCTTGGTTTTTTAACTTTATTTGCCTATCTGAATTACATAGACGGCAAAGAATCGCGAAAAAAAGACGCCGTTGCGGTACTTTTTGCGCTAACGCTTATGACCAAAGCCATGTTGGTCACGCTTCCCTTTTTACTTCTTCTTCTGGACATTTGGCCTCTCAAGAGGTGGCGCTCAGATCGTTCCCGGCGGGAAAATTTTAAAAATCTTGTCACGGAAAAATGGTTGCTGTTTATGCTTGCCTTTGCTTCAGTAATCATTGCCTGGTACGGAGAACGAAATGCTTTCATTCATATTTCGCCGCAATACTTTTTTTTGGAACTTCCCATGGGATATCTTCATTATTTAAAAAAATTTCTTTGGCCTACACATTTGGCTGTTCTTAGCATGGATGCCATACCCACTTATTCGGTCTGGACATCCGCCGGCGTTTTTGTATCGCTTTTGGCCATTACACTCTTTTTTATCCGAAAGACGAACGTCCGCCCGTATTTGCTGGTCGGGTGGCTTTGGTTTTTGGGCGGGCTTTTTCCAACCATCCCTCTAAACCCTCATGCCGATCGTTTTATGTACACACCCATAATCGGCTTGGGTATCTTATCCGCGTGGGGTATTCCTTCGTTATTGACATTAAAAGAAAAAAATAAAGTCTGGATTCAAAGGGCGCTTGCTGTTTCCACCCTTTCCGTATTTTCTATTTTAGCCTGGAAGCAGACTACGCATTGGTACGACAGTATTTCCCTTCTTGAGCACGCCATCCAAACGCAATCGGGAAATTTCCTGGCGTATATTAATCTGGGCGCGGCACAAATAGGAATTAAGGAATACTTTAAAGCCCATCCTTCTATTACTCCTCCCGAATGGATTCAGAAGCAACTGGACGAGAGACACGACAAGGCAGTCGATGACATACATCCGAATTCAAAGGAAGCTTATAATCATTTGGGTATTGAATTGGCAAAGCAGGATAAATTTAAAGAAGCCGCCCGTCAATTCTCAAAAGCTTTGTCGATCGACAAGACATACACCGAAGCACTTTTCAATCTGGCAACTGCCATCGATTTTCAGGAAAAGTTAAACAAGGCCAAGGTTCTTTATTTGAAAGTTTTAAAACAAAACCCGGATCATAAAAGAGCTCATAATAATCTCGGTCTTCTTTTAATAAAACAAAAGTTCCTTGATGAGGCCGAGAAACACCTGAACGCTGCATTGGCTATCGATCCCAATTATGGTGAAGCGCACTACAATACGGGTTTTCTCATTATAGCTCGAAAGAAAAAGGCGTGGGGTGCTTACGTTTCGCAGATGAGCGGAAAATCTGAGGAAATTTCAAAACAGCCAGCAAATAAAATCTGAACTACTAGACCGGAAGGTGTCTGCCTTCTAAAAGCAATTTTTCAAAATCCGGGGCCGGAATAGGGCGGCTGAATAAAAATCCCTGCATCTTATCGCAATTCTGCGATCTCAAAAAAGTCAGCTGCGGTTCGGTTTCGACACCTTCGGCAATAACCTCAAGCTTTAAACTATGCGCCATGGAAATGATGGCTTTGGCGATGGCGGCTGCGTCGGGATCGGTGGTGATGTCATGGACAAAAGAACGATCGATTTTAAGGGTACTCAAAGGAAACCGCTTCAAATAACTGAGCGATGAATAACCGGTACCGAAGTCATCGATAGAAAGCTTCAACCCCATGGCATGCAGTGCGCGTAGTGTCTGAACCGTTCGTTCTACATTCTGCATGATGATGCTTTCGGTAAGTTCGAGTTCCAGATTGGTAGAATTAACGCCTGTCTTAGCGAGAATACGCGCGATGACATTGATAAGATCAGCCTGCTGGAATTGACGGGCGGACAAATTCACAGCAATTTTTAGCGGCGGAAAACCAAGCCTTTGCCATTGTTTGTTTTGCATACAGGCCGTGCTAAGCACCCATTCCCCGATCGGTACAATGAGGCCCGTTTCCTCAGCCACGGGTATAAACGATAATGGAGACACCAACCCAAGGGTCGGATGTTCCCACCGGACCAGAGCTTCTGCGCCTGAAATTTCACCGGTACGAAGATCTAATTGGGGCTGATACAAAAGGCGAAATTCTTCCCGCTCCAAAGCTCTTCTCAAATTATTTTCTAGCTCAAGGCGACCCGAAGCACTTTTTTCCATGGTGGCCGTATAAAATTGATTGTTGTTTTTCCCACGCTCTTTCGCTACATGAAGCGCCATATCGGCCTTTTTAAAAAGTAATTCTGCGCTGTCACCATCGGATGGAAAGACACTGATACCGATGCTGCAATTCATAAAAATCTCCCGCCCAACGATGGGAAACGATTTGCGAAGCGAATCAAATATAATTTTCGCTACGGAAGCAGCCTCTTCGATATTTTTAATCCACGGGATCAGCACTGCAAATTCATCTCCGCCGGTCCGCGCAAGATGATAGCGCTCGTTCAGAACACTCTTAAATCGCTCAACAACGCCTTTTAACAATTGATCGCCGCCGGCATGTCCCAGCGTATCGTTAACTCTTTTGAAATTATCCAGCCCGACGAAAAGAATAGCCGTCATAGAATAGCTGCTTGAATCCGATTTAATAACTTCATCGAGACGCTCGATAAACATCAATCGGTTGGGAAGGCTGGTTAGCGTATCGTTATACGCTAAATATTTGATCCGTTCTTCGGCCTGCCGATGAAGCGTCGTGTCAAAAATGGCGCCGTCAATCCAGCAAATCTTGCCTTGCTCGTCACGAACAATTCTTCCCTGGTCATGAACCCAACGCACATTTCCGTCGGCATGATGAATTCTATAATGGATAGAAAAAGACTGACCGTTTTCAGCGGCTTCTTCCACCACTTTACCAAACTTTTCTGCGTCTTCTTTTAAAATAATTTCCCTGAAACTCCGGACTTTCTCGCGAATAAAATCGGCGGCGGGATATCCCGATATGTCTTTTACGACGTCACTCATGTATTCCATTTTGTACTGCTTTCCATGGTCGAGGCGATAGCGATAAACGGCACCGGGAATATTGGAAACGATTGCTCTAAACTGCTCGGCGCTTTGTCTAAGCGCTTTATCGGCCAAGTGGCGTTGCATAGCATAACGAATAACGCGCGAAAGCATCCGGTCTTTCAAATCCCCCTTGAATAAATAATCTTGTGCGCCTAAACCTACGGCTTTAAGACTGGTGGGCGTATCGTCAGAATCGCTGAGCACAATGATGGGAACATCGCTAAACCGCGAATGAAGTTTGTCGAATGATTCCAGGCCGGGGCTGTCGGGCAAGTCCAAATTAAGTAAAACGGCGTCAAAATCTTCGGAAGCGAGAAGCGTCATTCCCTTTTCAAGCGACGGAGCGGTTTCGAGAGCGAAAGAAGGCAGGCGGGCTTTTGATAAAGTCTTTTTTATTAAAGCGGCATCCTTGGAATTTCCGTCAATTAATAAAACCCTGACTCTCGGAAGAGGTGTCATGAATTTGGGCGCATCCTTTTGCCGTTTCTATGATCTGAGAAAGTCCTCTGTTAAAGTCTACCATTTAAGTAAAATAAGACTAATCGTAGGGTAAAACACTTCGCAAATATACAAGTAGCATATACTTAGGACAATTTTTTCTGCAAAAATAGTGCAATCGCCGTTATGAAATCTCTCGGCAAAAAACGAACGGAAAAAACTAAAATCTTATTTAGAAAACCGGAAACTACGATGGTTTTCCCTTTCATGAGTCCCTCGAATCCATCTCTGGCCACCGAACCCGCATCGATCATCACCGATTTTTTAAGTAATCTTACTCCCGAAAGACCGGCGTTTTTCTGAAAAGCAGTTTGAGTCGGCCCAGGACAAAGCGCGGTAACGGTAACCCCGGAACCTTTCAATTCGCGCGACAACGCTTCTGAAAACGAGAGAACATAAGCTTTGCTCGCATAATAAACCGCCATAAGCGGACCGGGCAGAAAAGCGGCAGTTGAAGCAACGTTTAAAATTTTTCCCTTCTTTTTCTTAATCATTTCATCCAAAAATAACTTGGTCAAAGCGGTTAGGGCGACGATATTCAATTCAAGTATTCTGATCTCTAACGATAAATCTGTTTTTAAAAAGGGCCCGTAAATGCCGGCGCCGGCGTTATTGACTAGAATATCGACAAAAATATTCTCACGTTTTAACTGATCTGAAATTTCAAAAGGGGCGGAAGATAAAGAGAGATCCTTGCCTATTACTTTCGCCGAAATGCCGTGGTGCTTGGAAAGTTCGGCAGCGTAAATATGAAGGGCGGATTCATTTCTAGAGACAAGAACCAGATCGTAACCATGTTCAGCAAAAATCCGCGCGAGTTCGTATCCGATTCCGCTTGAAGCCCCTGTTATTAAAGCAGTTTGATTGATACGGGGGTTTGCGTTTTCCAATTCGGTTCCTATCCTTCTATAACGGAGGGGCCGATCATCCATTGGACAACCCATCCGCCTCGGTCTAAAACATGCGAAAGTGAAAGAACCGCTGACGGTTCGAAGTTAAACATATTCGAACTTCCCCGGCCCACAAGATGGGAAGCCAGATGGCCAAGGAAGGGCATATGTCCGACGATCATAATGGATGTATTCGCCTTGTTTAATCGGTCGACAATCTCAGCAATATCATCATCCGGCTCTAAGCCGGTCATTTCTTTCGTGGGCACATTCCAAGCCAACTCTTTAACGAAAATTTCTGCCGTTTGCTTCGCACGAAGTTTTGCGCTATACCAAACCTCGCCAACTATAGCGGGCGACTGCTTTTTTAAAAAATTCGAAACGAGCTTGGCCTCTTCCTTGCCTCGCAAGCTTAAAGGGCGCTGCTCATCTTTTTGATGGGGAAGCGCTTCGGCATGTCTGATGAGATAGATATGCATCGGAAAATTATGAAGGCGTGCGCTTGTTTGCTAGGCGGCGCCGACCGCGCGGTGCCATCCGACCAAGCGCCCGACCGGCGCTTGACCAAATGGCGCGTTCTTTCTCAAGAAGATAAAGCATCATATACACCTTAGAATCAACCAAATTCCCTTCTTCTTTCTTTTGCTCCAACCACTGATCGATTGATTTCAAGGGCACGACATGAGGCGTAATGGACTCCAAATGATCGCCGCCACCGCTTCCTACCTTCTTTAAACCGCGAGCTCGAAATACAGATATCATTTCACCGCAAAATGCGGGCGAAGCCGGCATAATGAACATAAGATCAAACTTTTCAGCATCGTAGCCCGTCTCTTCGATCAATTCACGCCGGGCAGCTTCGACATCCTTCTCACCACTCTTATGGGGTAAATCATTCACTAACCCGGCAGGTAATTCAATGACTTTGCGGCCAACCGGAACTCGCAGCTGCTCAACAAGAACCAATTCGGCATTATTCGTGACTGCTAATATAACCACAACGCCACTGCAATTTACACGCTCGACAAATTCCCAACCGTTTTCATACACCAAGCGTTTAAATTTACCTTCGTAAAGTATCTTACGTTCTTTGGCCATCAGATCCTCATGTAGGAAATAGGCATGCCTATTTCCTACATGCTAGAAGGTTACGCCTTGCTCTGCAATTCTTTTTTCAAGCGTCTGCTTTAATTTCACGAAAGCATTATCCGGAATGATCGGCGTCGAGTTTTCAATCGATACTTCGTTTTTCAATGTCACCCAGGATTTGCATCCGCCATAAGAAGACTGATTTTCGACATATGAGATAGCCGGCAGGCGGTATATGCGTACTAACATCAGAAAGACACCCTTTTCTTTCCCAAATTCAAAACGTTTTCGTAGAACCTCTTCCGACCAAATATGAAAAGAAGAAAACCCCAACAATTGTTCCAAATTCCTAATTTCCCATGATTTTTCTAACTTCGCAAAATATTCGAATGCAATTTTTTCCGTTTCTTCCTTATTTTCTTTTGCGAACAAATTCAAAAATTCCGCGCGGATATCTTCTTTATTTTGATGTTCAAATGTTGGAAAAAACAGAAACGAGGAATATGCAGGAGAAAACCGGCCGCCTTTCTCATGTATTCCACCTTTGCGCAAAATAACAGACTGTTGCCCATTTCCTAGCGCTTCCACAACTGCGGACCATTCCTTAAACGCAACTTCTAATACATCTCCCGTCATTTAGTCTCCTTTCATCAACCAACTGCTGCGTCGGTTCTGAAGCTCTAACCGATTGTCTCGCTGAGCAATATACACTCAGATGAGCCTATTGCGTTTTTAGAAGCAGGCCTCTATACTAGGGCCGCTTTTAGGCGTAAACCTCTCACTCGCTGAGAGGTTTTTTTATAATCCGAGAATATGATACAACACTAAAGATGTCCGTCCCTTTAAAAAAAGTTGAACGCCCCCGTGAACTGAGCTGGTTCCAAGCCGGCGCCATGCTTTACGGCGATTGGGGAACAAGCAAAGCGTATGTCCTTGGTATTGCTTTTGCATTAGCAGGACATGCTTCCTGGTTTTTCCTCGGTATCATGGCCGCACTTACCGCCATGATCGGCGTGTGCTACACCATCATTTGCCATATCTATCCGGACGGCGGAGGCGTTTATTCATCCGTCCGCCACACTTCCCGAACGCTTGCCGTAATTGGGGCATTTTTATTAATCGCCGACTACGTCATTACGGTATCGCTCAGCACACTCGACGCTTTTCATTATTTTAATGTGCCGTACCCTGAAAAATGGGCGATTGTGTCCATACTCGCCATTGGCATATTGAATTGGGTGGGCCCAACGAAGACCGGCAGCATTGCTGTCATAATAGGGCTTCTCGCTTCCTGTACGGCAGGCATTTTATTTTTATCCACCCTTCCTTCTCTTCCCCATGTACAACTAACCTGGCCCACCGGCGGAATTATGAAAAATTGGAGTACTTTTGTAGGCATTGTGCTCGCACTTTCCGGAGTCGAAGCCATTGCCAATATGACAGGTATTATGAAAGAGCCTGTTAGAGAAACCTCAAAAAAAGCGATCTGGCCGGTGCTGCTCGAGGTTTCCGTCCTCACCTTTCTCCTAGGTATTGCCATGAATGCGATTCCGGGCTTAACCGACCATACCGAAGATATGTTACGCGCCATTGCTGTACATTACATAGGTCCGTGGTACGGCGTGGTCATTTCCGTCGTATTTGGATTCCTGCTGCTCTCGGCCGCCAATACCGCCATCGGCGATCTCGTAAGCATTCAGTTTCTTATGGCTAAGGACCGGGAACTGCCTTCCGGCTTTTTGCAGCTTAATCGTTTTGGAATGCCCGGGCTGGCTTTAATTATAGCCACAGCAGTGCCGGCCTTTGTTCTCGTCATCGAACACAATATTGTAGGACTCGCCTCCCTTTATGCCATTGGCGTGGTCGGAGCCATAACGCTTAATTTAGGTTCTTGCGCTCTTAATAAAAATATACAAATTGAGAAACGCGACCGGATTTTACTAGGCTCGGGCGCTTTTATTTTAGCGTTAATAGAAATTACAATTATTTTTGAAAAAAGGAACGCCTTAATATATGCCGTCAGCGTACTCGGAGTCGGTCTTGCGCTTCGTTACATTGCCAAAACGTTTGTGCCCATGCCCGTGGCTCTAACTTTACCGGCTGTAGAAGTACTCACCGTTTCGGAAGCCAAGGAAATTGCTCCGCTTTACAAAAGCTCCTCCTTGGTAGCGCTTAAAAGCCTTAATTTGCATTTGCTTGATGAGACTGCGTTACGCACAAGAGCGCTTGGGGAAAATTCGGTGTACTTGAGTTATGTGGAAGAAACCCCGCCCGGCCGGGAACTTCCCGTCGATATTGAACCGTCGATTGAATCCCTGAAATTGCTTGGTGAGGCTCAACAAGAAATGGAAAAAAGAGGCATTACGGCTATTCCTATCTGGCAGTTCGGTGGAAATCCGGGTAAGATGATAGCTATCGCTGCCCGAGAACTTGGTGTGCATACCGTCATGATTGGAACAACACAGCGCTCTGCCTTGGTCAATTTACTGCGCGGTGATGTACTTCGAAATCTAGCGCGAAGCCTTCCTAGAGAATGCCGCTTAGTTATTAGCGGGTAATCCAACCGAAATTTAAGAAGCGTATTTTACCGAGCAGCCGTACGGTTGTGTACTGGGTTTCTCAACCGGCTGACCCGCCATCGCTTGATTCAGCGAGTTTTTGACATAATTTTCAACGCTACTCGCCTTGGGATCTTCTGCGCGTGGGTCGTTATCGATAGCGCCGTTATAAATAAGGTTTCCTTCCGGATTGACAATGAACATATGGGGCGTAGTTTTGGCGCCGTACATCTGCGCTGCCGTTCCGTCCGGATCCAACAAATATGCGGTAACGTTCGCGCCTTTCTCGGATTGAATCTTATTATATTCTTCGGCGGAATAATGGCCTTGTTTTCCCTCTGCTGAAGAATTAATGGCAAGCCAGCTCACGCCTTTATCGGTGAACTCTTTCTGAAGCTGCTGCATATTGCCGGTATCGTAGTGTTTTTTTACAAACGGACAATCGGGATTATTCCATTCCAATACCACAAATTTTCCTTTAAATTCGGAAAGCGAACGGACATTACCGCTCGTATCGGTCAATGAAAAATCCGGCGCCGGAGATCCAATCATGGTGTCTGCAAAAAGATTATTTCCAGAAAGAAGAAAAGTTAACGCTAAAAAAGAAATCATCAGTTTTTTCATTTTAATTACTACCTGTTTTACTTAAAGTTCCACAATTTTACTTCGTTCGTTGGCGCGTTTCCCCTTCTCTACTCTAAGCCGCCCGATGTCATCCATAAAATAATAATAATCCTCTTCCGAAGGGCGGCGCGGTTCGGCGTAAAGCGTAAAGGTCTGCCCTAACCGTTCGTAGGAAAATTGATAATCGCCTACGCCGTCAACAATATGCGGATTAATCCTTCCCTCCTGAGCAAGAATAGCGATATTTTCCGGGAAACGAACCATATCCGAACGGTACTCAAGAAGCGCTTTTCGTAAACTTTGCAGCGCCGGGCGCAGTCCTACATCGCTCGTGTCTTTTTTCCCCACGACCCCTGAGAAAAATTTTCCGATTCCGTCGGTGGCATTAACTTCTTTTTTTTCAGAATCTTTCGGCGAAAGCCGGCTTGGATCTTCGCCGACGACAAGAGATTTTTCCTCACCGGTAGAAGCTTGCTTCAGCTTAACCCCGTTGGCATAAATACCGGCGACAACATATTCCCCCACGGCATCCCCTACTTTATACGGTTGACCGTTAATCATAGCGATGGAATCCTTAGGATTTCCGGCATCGTACATAGTCCCCTCTAGATAAAGCTGATCCGGCCGACCGCCCCAAACTACGGCATCCGCCCCACTTCCCAAATAAAGGGCTATCAGCATAAAACAAATAAATTTCATTCGTGTCTTCATAGGATTGCAATTTTAGGTTCGGGCAGTTTATATTGTTTTGCCAATGCTAAAATTTTCTGGCGCGTCTGGTGATCACCAGCACTAAGCTCACCGAACAACCGCTCAAATCGGGTTCGAATCTGTTGCCGCAACAAAACGTTGTTGTAGCAATGGGTGCAAATCCAAAATTTACCCATCGCTGCAAATGGATATTCTTCCAAATGCGCATTGGATTGGCAAAGTCCGCAATTCAAACGTACTCCTTTTGTTCAAATTCACCTTTTTCCATTTATACATTGCTCACGGTTGGACTCTCTTTACTTGCTTTGATACCCAGCTCTGAACGTATCACCCCGGTTTCGTCGGTATAAAAAAATCGTTTCATTTTTTCGGGCCGGACGGGCTCCACGTAAAGCGAAAACTCTTTTCCATTATTTTTTACATGATATAAAAATTGATAATCTTCCCAACCCTTGTACATATTTTCCTCGCCGTAGCCTTTTTGGGTTAACTCCTCAAGGTTTTCGGGATAATGATCCGATTCTACCCGGTAGGCTTCGAGCGCTATCTTAAGCTGTTTAAGGCGCGCTAGAGAGGCCGCTTCTTTAGCTTTTTGAAGAGCACCGAAAGGATTTAAAAGCGAACCAAAAGAACCGTCCGCTGCTTGAGATTCACCCTCCCTTGGATCGGGAAATACATAATTTTCCTGAACGAGCCACGAAGGCGGAGTGTCCCTTCCGATCAAAAGGGTTTTTTCTTCCTGGGTTTTTTTATGTTTAAGCGTAGCACCGTTTGAGAAAATCTTAGCAAGCGTATAATCATCAACGGAATCGCCTGTGCGGTAGGTTGTTCCATTAATCACAGCCAAGGATTGGCCGGGGTGGTCTTTGTCGGCAATAATGCCTTCGATGTAATAACGCTCTTGGACTTCGGCCGCATTTGCTGTAAATGCAATGAATAGAAATATAAAACCTAAAAGTGTTTTCATGGCACGATTATATCAAAACTTCAGCTCCTTAGATTCCATTAAATTATACCCTGTATTCTCGTTACCTGCTGTTGCGGCGGCAACGTTCGTAAATTACCCTCCCGGTAATTTACTCACTCGACACGGCACTGCTCCGTCCATCCATGGAACTACGCAACGTGCCGTGACGTGCCTCTGCAACAGCAGGTAACGGGAATACCGCTTTAGGCGGTTGCCGACGGCGCGTTGTTAGAAACGAGCGCAGCGCAGGCTGCGCGAAGCCGTTTCTAACCGAACGGAGTAAATATCACGATGATATTTACGTAGTGGCGACGGAGGTAATTGCCTAAAGTGGTATTTCGCTACTTGAAGCTGGTGGTTGGAGAGAGATGGCCGGATGATAGGGCCGCAGATATTTTCGTTTCCACCAATGGCCGGTAGTTTTCTTTTCCTCAAAATTAGTGAAGCGGTAATCGTAGAGTAATGCTCGAACATACTTCGGCGGCGAATCCGGAAACGGATTTTTTTCGAGAAGATTTATTACATCTGCTGAATTTTGAAGGAGGCGTATTAAGAACTTGGTAAACCAGGACGAGCGTCCATACGTTCCAAGCGCCGCGAACCACATCTGCCAATCCAGGCGCGGCATATGCGGAGCTACAAACGGAGGCATTCGATCAAGCGGGCCCGCTTTATATTTGAATTCGTATTCGAGCCAATCGTTCCCGTTATTTGATCCTTCGATAATTATTTCAGGCCGGCTTGTCGTCATCACAGCAAAAAGTCCATACGTGCCCGTTAAATAAAAAGGCACAAGCGCACGCTGTAAAGTCACGAGGCTTTCCGGAACAGGAATCCGCTTGCCGGCGAGTCTAACGCCGGTTTGCGATATGGACAAAAACAAAAGCACAGCTGCAAGCGGCAGCGCCACCCAAACCGGCCAACGGCGCTTTGGAGCAGGATCGACAGTCCGCTCTTCGGGTAAAATTTTCTGTCTCGCCCAGTTCGGCCAGCTGACATCATCCAAAAGCAAAAGGCATAACGCAATAGCCAAGATATTGAAGAAGCCGTAATTTCCTGTAACCATAATCAGCGCTTGAAGAAAAATCAGGATTGCGCAACCTATGCGCCGGAATTTCAAAGGCATAAAAATAGAAAAAGGCAGCAGTAATTCTATGATGAACATAACGATAACAGAAAATTTTTGAAATGTTTCGGACAATGAGTGGAAAAACCAGCTGCCCGGCGAAGGAATGGGTTGGGTCTCGTAATGAAAATGGAGGGCCGTAAGCGTACGCCATGTCTCATCGCCGCTGGCTAATTTCACGTAGCCGGATGAAAACATCAGCCGGAAAAGAAGCCACCAGAAAAGCGCGAGAACGATTTTAGACGGCGGAGAAAACCGGTCGCCGCCTTTAAACGTAAGCGGTGCGAAAAAAATAGCCAGAAACCCGGTTTCAAGAAGGAGAATATCCCATTGGAAACCCAAAAAATCCTGGCCAATATTAAATAAGGAAAGATAAAGAAACCATAGAACTAAACAGCATAGGACGGGCAAAATACCGAAAATGAGCAGAACGGATAAACCGGCTCCGGCTATGCAAATATACCGCAGGAAAACATCGCTTGAATTGAGCCAGAAGATGGTAGGTAGAACGCGATGGGCTGTTTTTCCGGCGATCGAGGAAACTGCTTCTAAAAATTCGTGGGCGGGAAGAATGCCCTGCCGGCCGACAAGTCCCGTGATTTGAACGCCGAGCGAAACAAAAGCGATAAGATAAATAATTCCGAGTAATCTAAGAAAAACCCAGCGCGTGAAATAATACGTTTCGATCTCGGGTATGACCAGTTTCATCCGTGCCGTACCGACCGTACGGCACCGCTGGACAAAGCGCCCGACCGGCGCTCGGCCAAGCGGTGCTGGGCCGCCGCCATGCAAATAACGTCATACACTTCTTTAAAATCCTTAGTTTTACAAACGTAATCAGCGCTTTCCATAACATGCTTATTTTTCGGATCAAACGCGATTGAAAAACCCGCCTGACGCATCATCGGGATATCTCCTTCCCCATCGCCAATACAAATAACCTCGTGCGGCCCGACTCCAAATTTTCGAAGCATCCTGCGGAAAGCGGCGCCTTTGCCGCGAAAAGAAACGTCTACCCGCACTCCGCCGGTCAAAATACCGCGCCGCGCCAGCAAGCGGTTCGCCACTATACCGTCAAAACCTAGCTCGCGCTTAATGCGTTCAGAGAGCATGTGAAGTCCCGTTGATATAGACGCAAGTTTGAATCCTTCCTTCTTTAGAAGAGGAATGTATCGCTTAAGATTTTTGGTATACGGTATTTTTTGAAACATTTTCCGTATTTTTTCAACCCTCATACCCTTCCAATGGCAAGCATCCAGGCGGCAAAATTCCGCATAGCTGATTTTCCCCGCCAGAAATCGCTTCTGATATCTATCGGCGTTCCCATCCCAAACGTTTAAATATTCGTGGAGATACTGCCAGCTGCTGGAATGCTGTGTAATCGTTCCGTCCACATCAAATACGATGAGTTTTATGGCCATCAAATTTCTTCGATGGCGTTGGCTTCTACCCAGCCGTTTTTATCCTGGGTGAGGCGGATTTGCATCCACTCGTCTTGCTGGCGAACCAATTGGGCACGAGTTCCTTCATGGAGTTTGAAAGCTACAGCGCCTGAATAAGAAGGGCTGTACCGGACTTCAACTTCCGGCACGATAACGATTCCGTATCGGGAATGATGGATCGCCGAAACGCTACTTTTAAAAAATAAAAAAGACACAAAAAGCATCACTGCTGCGACTGCGGCGATTCGCATACCCATCTTACGAAACGAACGGCGTAAAATAGACATCGCCAATAAAGCGGCGGTAGCGAAATAAAGAAGAACGGTTAAAATAAACCATCCACCCGCCGGAAGTATACTTCGTATTCCGTTAAACACCCGGACTTGCCAAGGTAATTTCTCTTCCGGCTGCGCTTCCTCCAAAAGCGAAGTAATAAAATTCATATTGGCAAACAGATCTTCGTCAGCCGGAATCAGGCGTTTAGCGCGTTCGTAAGCAGCAAGCGCTTTACCTTTTCTATCCAGTTTAAAATAAGTGTTTGCCAAATTGTAATAAAGATTTCCGGATTCGACACCGCTTTTTAAAATAGCTTCGTATCTTTCGGCAGCTTTGGCGTATTCTCCGGCGCTATAAAGTTTGTTGGCCTCAAAAAAAATATCTTCGGAAGCATTTTGCGCAAACACTATTGATGTAATTATCCATAATGTCATTCCCGCGTAAGCGGGAATCCACAACCACAAATTAGACCCCCGCTTTCGCGGGGGTGACATGCGTCGTTTCATTTGAGCACCTTTTCAAAATCCAGAAGCAAATCTTTGACGCTTTTGAGATCTTCCTGCCGCGTCGTTCCTGAAATTTCTACCGAGGAAAAAACAGCTATTTCTGAGCGATCAAGCAGTTCCCTTATTTTTTGCTTATCTCCCTTATCCAGATGCTGAACGGCAAGATCTTTAATAACATCATGAGTCATGCCGGCAAGAGGACGATTCAGCTTATCGGCAAGATATTGGCCGATGGCTTTGGATAAAGCGTCGTAATACTCGCGCGGCGAACCGCTCGTTACCAATTTTTCTGCGGTTTCGAGATGTTTCTTAGCATTCCGAAGAGCACCAAGATTTCGGGCAAATCCAACGTCGGTTTGGAGGCGTTCGCGGTGACTTTGCCAAAACCAAAGGAAGGCCAGAAGAACCGGCGGAGGAAACAGAACGGCTAACCAGATCATCCAATTTTCATAGATGGGCTTACTGGTCTTGATTACATTTCCAAAATCTGTCTTTACATAGCGTATATCTTGCTTCAAAAGTTTAATTTCCTGCTTCGATGTTTGATCCGCTGTTCCGTCAGGCGTTAGCGCGATAACTTGAACGCCCGCATCTTCCGCATCTCCTTTTTCTACATGAACCTGAAAAGGCCCCTGCGAGATGGTTTCGTAATTATGCGTATCAGGATCAAAATAAGTAAACGAAATAACCGGAATTTCAAAATTCCCTTCCCTCCGCGGCACGAGGACTTTTTCGAATGTTTTCTCACCGACCATTTTCCCGCCCTTGGGCGCAGCTTCCACGCGGCTTTCCGGCTCATAACTTTTAAAATCAGGTAATTCCGGAAGCGGCGGGAGTTCGATACGTTCGATGTCCCCCGAACCTCTTACTTTCATGGTAAGCGTGATCGGTTCGCCCACTTTTAAATGAGTCGGCTTAGCAGATACCGTGAAATCAAAACGGCCCACAGCTCCCCGGTAAGAAGACGGCTGTTCGGTAAGCGGCACTTCCCTAACATTAATCGTAACCGGTTCAGAGCGGGTCGAGAAAGGCTTTGTAATAGCCTGCCTGAATCCGCCTAGGCCGAAAAAGCTGTCGAAATCGGATTCGAAAAAATCATCAAAAAAATTCGTCCGGTTAGATCGCGAATAACCCTGCACCACTTCGCTCTTGAGAAAGGCGGGCTCGAGCGTATACGTTCCGACGGCAAGCGGCGTCAGAATTTTTTGAAAACGAATCACGGCATATTGCTGACCGCGGTAAAATTCCGTAGCTTTTTCGGCAACCACTTGCGTATTTCCATTCACGATAAAATGCTGATAGCGTTTGGTTTGATCGAGTTCCGGATCAGAAACAATAAAACTCTTCATGTTCTCAAGCCACGGCACATTCACCAAATAATCCTTAATATCCTTGTTAAAATACCAGCTGAACGACACGAGAACTTTCTCGCCCAAATACACGTTATCTTTATCCACATCTATTTTTAAGAAAATATCTTCGCTTTTCTGGGCTTGGTCAAAGACTTCAATTTGAAAAGGTTGAGTGCGAAATGTTTCCGATTGAACCGCAATGGAAAAGGAAGGAATCATGAACACGCCGGCCGCCTGGGGAGTCAATTCAAAATCAAAGTTTACCCCGCCCCCAGTCTGGCTTTTCTGGACTTGCTGGCCCTGAACAACCAGCGTGAAACTAGAAAACGATTCTTGCCGCACACCGCGATAACGCACGTCAAAATTAGGAATATTCGGAACACTGGGCGTTTCAGGATTGTTTGCGTCCCGCACAGTGACGGTAAGAATACAGGAGTCACCCAAAATCACGCTTTGTTTATCAATCGCAACCGAGACGGACGGTTGTTGTCCGAAGGCCAATACTCCGGAAAACATCACGAATAATAAAGCGAATTTACCAATCCTTTGAAACTTCATCCGGATAACCTCTACGTGATTGCTGCTGTTGGGGAGGGAGAATATCTTTCTGACCTTGTTCAAACGAAGCTAAAAATCGTCCGGCGGCTTCTTTATCGATTTCGCCTGCTTTTCCTTTTTCGCCGGATGAGCCGGACTCCTGATTTGTTCCCTTATTTTTTTCGACGATACTTCCTTTCTTCTTTTCAGAACCTTCCTGCTTTTCGCCTTCTTTATCTTGCTTATCCTTCTGCATCATAGCTTCTTCTTTTTCTTTCTGTTCTTCACCTTGAGAACCCTGTTGGCCGGTTTTCTTTTCTGCCTCAGAAGCCTCTTTTAACTCTTGAAGCTGTGCGCCCACTCCACCTTCTTGTTCTTGACCTTCCTGCTGCTCGCCTTGCTGTCCTTGTTGGCTCTGTTGGCCCTCTTGACCCTGATTTTGCTGATCTTGTTTTGCTTGTTGCTGCTCGCTTTCCTTTTGAGCGCGTTCTTGCATAGCTTGCTGCATCGTTTGCTCCGCACGCGAAAGCATTTCTTTTATTTTCCGTTCGGTGTATTCGATATTGTATTTTGCGTCCAAATCGTTTGGATCGCGCTCGAGAGCTTGTTTATACGCATCGAGCGCAGCGCGAAGCTGGCCTTGTTGGAAAAGAGAATTTCCGATGTTAAAGAAAGCTTCGGCTTCGAGGGCCGTGTCGCCTTTTTCCATGGCTTTCTGATAGGCATCGATGGCTTCGGGATATTTCTTTTCCCGGTAAAGCACATTGCCCATGTTATAAAAAATTTCCGGCTGAAGCGGCGCTTCGAGCTGAGCATCGTTATATTTCGCCATCGCTTCGGGCAATTTGCTCTGTTGAAGCAGGGTATTTCCCTCCTTAATTTTTGCCGAAACTCCGGCTTCGGCACCGGGCCAACCGCCCGGTGCCGGAACACCAAGCGGCCGACCGGCAAACGCAAGACTCGCAAAAGTAAACATAAAACAAAGAACAAGGTATAGCTTATGCAAAATCATACCGGCACCTCTTCTTTCTTTGCCGACTTGCGCGCGCTAATTAACGGTTTCGCGCTAAATCGCGGCTTACATTCCGTAGGACGCGACTTACGCCCGGTGAGGCAGGCCTCCAGAACAAAGCATAGAAGCGCCGCAAAAAGCGGCCACTGGAACCGTTGTTCGTACCTTTTCAGCCGGGACGACTCGAGCTCTTTTTTCTCCATATTAGCCACTTCTTCCTGATAAATTTCCTCGAGCGGGAAACTTCCCGTTCCGATGCTTCCTTTTTTCCCTCCGGTCATTAAAGCAATCTTCTGCAAAAGCACCGGATCGAGCTTGGAAAGCACCACATTTCCCTCGGGATCCTTCACGAATGTTTTCTGCCCTCGTTCGTCAACAACAGGAATGGGTGCGCCTTCTTGCCTGCCGATGCCGATGGGGAAAATAACAATGCCCTGTTTTTTCGCCTCTTCGACGGCTTCCATGACATCTTCTTCCAAATCTTCACCGTCGGTAACGAGAATCAGTACGCGATGTTTCTTTTCGTGTCCTTCGTAAGCTTTAATGGCCGTGCGAATCGCCGCACCGATATCCGTTCCACCTTTAGGCACGCTATCGACGTCTAAATTATCCAAAAAGAGTTTGGCTGTACCGTAATCCAGCGTAAGCGGACATTGAAGAAACGCCGTTCCGGCAAACGCAACGATCCCGATCCGGTCGCCTTTCAAGAGATTAATCAAACTTTTCACTTCGCGTTTCGCCGTCTCAAGCCGATTGGGTTTAATATCTTCGGCCAGCATGCTTTTGGAAACATCCAGCGCAACAATCATATCCAAACCTCTTCTCTTTACTTCTTCCCAGTGATAACCCCATTTTGGTTGGGTCAATGCAAGAACGGCAAAAAATACTCCTAGAACAACAAGCGCTGATTTTAAAATCTGCTTCGAACGACTCGTTGATTGAAGAAGAAATTCAAGCAGTCTTCTATCCGCAAATTGCTCAAGCGCTTTTTGCCGCCTCCGGAACGCCCAAATAAAAAATGCGATAAGCGCCGGTATAAGCAATATCAACCAAAGATAATGTAAATTACCGAATTGCATAAAACCCCCTACGGCAACGTTCGCAGTCGCGTGTGGCGCAGCGCTGTTTCGGCTAAAATTAAAATAATCGCAAGTACCACCAAAGGCGGAAATAATTCCTTATATTCCATATACGCGTTAATCTCGACTTTTGTTTTTTCAAGCCGATCGATTTCTTCATAAATTTTTCGTAAGCTATCCGTATCTGTTGCCCGGAAATAACGCCCTCCGGTAGTCTCGGCCATTTTGGTTAGCGTCTCATCATCCACATCGATAACGGCCCATTGATATACTTTATTTCCAAAAAAATCCCGGGCCGGGAACGGAACCCGTCCTTTCGAGCCGGCTCCGATCGTGTAAACGCGTACGCCCATCGCTTTGGCGAGCTCGGCAGCGTTCAGAGGATCGACTTTGCCGGCATTGTTTACTCCGTCCGTAAGTAAAATCACGACTTTGCTTTTACTCTCGACTTTACGAAGCCGCGTAAGCGCCGTGGCCAGTCCGTCCCCCACCGCCGTGCCGTCTTCGATCATTCCGATTTCCGCACGATCTAAAAATTGCAGGAGCACGCCATAATCCAGCGTAAGCGGGCATTGAACGTACGAACGTCCGGCGAAAACGACAAGCCCTATTCGGTCGTTCTTACGTTTTTTTATAAAATCCTTTACTACTTCTTTAACCACATCCAGGCGATTTTTCCGCTCTCCGTTTAAAACAAAGTCTTCGGCCAGCATACTTCCCGAAACATCAATGCTTAAAACTATATCGACGCCTTCCGCTTCGATTTTGGCCTCTTGAATACCTTTTTGGGGACGCATAAGCGCCAAGACCATGAGAATAACCGCTGCCGCCCGAAGTCCTATCAAGACATGGCGAGCTTTTAAAATAGCGGAGGGCTTAAGCCTCTTGAGATTTTTAAGCGAAGAAAAACTAACCTGCCCGTTTGATCTTTGTTTGACATAGAGATAGAGCATGATCGGGACAAAGATAAGCATCCAAATAAAATTATGAGGATCTTCGAATGTCATGCCGAAACCTCCTCGTCATCATACAAGCGCTTCATTCGCTTCTTCAGAAACAACGGGCGCGGGCTTAGTTTCTTCTATGAATTGCCTGGTTGTTTCAAGGGCTTTGCGGATTTCTTCTGCGTTGGGCTCAAGTTTCGCGTACTTCACCAAATCGCAGTGATTCAAATATTCCTTGAGTAAATTTACGAACCTGCCTTCAAGCGCATTCCCCCGGGTGACCGATTCGATAAATTCTTCGGTGGTTTGCTCAGGGGCCCTCAGACCAAACCGGTCTTCAAGATATTTTCTTAGACAGCTTGAGACCAGATAGTAATATTCTTTGATCTGTCGCTTTGCAATTAAACCCATTTGCTCAATACGATTCAATTCTTCAAGCGCGACCTCATGAGGAGCGCGGGGCGGGGCGAGCATTTCCTTTTTTAACCGCTTTTGGTAAAAATACCAGCTGACGAGTCCACCGATAAATAAAACCAATAAAAATAAAATTCCAAAAAATAAAACCGGCATTTTTACGGCAAGCTCCAAAGGTCCTTTAATATCCCGGATCTCTCCTTCTTCGCCACTTTCTTCACCTTCTTTTAATAGGCTTTTTACTTCAACGAAAATCTCGGGTGATTTTAACGTCGCTACCCTGCCGTCAGGAAATTTTAAAACCACCGGCTGGGGCGGAATGACGTAAGGACCTACCGTGTAGGTATCCAAAAGATACCAATTGGTTCTTTTAACTTTGTCCGGACCTGCTTTTTTGGGCCCTTCTTCGCCGAAATCTTTTACGGCAAACCCGCCCATGCTGGCGGTGTACACCGGAAATGAAATTTCGGTATCCTTATTAGAAATAACTTCGATCGTATATTTAATTTTCTCACCGATCGTAATAGTTGACTTATCCACATGCGCGACAATTTCAGCTGCGCCAACCGCGCTGTGCCGTTCGAGCGAGCGCCCGACCGGCGCTTGGCCAAACGGCGCTTCACCAGGAAACGCTGCGGGAAGCGGGTTATCTTTGGCTTCGTCGGCTTTTTTATCTGCAGAAAAATAAGCCGTTTTGTCGCCTTCCGCATTGTCATGCTTGTCATTTGGAATTTGCAAAGCCTGCTCGCTAACGGCTGGCTCCGAACCTGATTCTGTCTTTACCGGAACATTAGCCGCTGCGCTTTCCTCAGCAGAAACGGAATTCAAATTAACATTTGCAAGGCATACGAAGAGGAAAAGCGCGCGTAGAATTTTAAATATTTTACTTTGCTTCCTGATTTGCATGATCCGCTTCTTCCTTCGCTTCTTCTTTCTGATCCGCCGGCGCGCTGTTGTTTTTAAATTTATCCTTAAAAATTTGCACTTCTTTGGATTGCACTAAATTCATCAAAAGTTCCTGCGTAATAACGGCTTCTTTATCGCGCCTGTAATCAAATTCGACTTGCTCTCCCACGTTTTCAAACGGCTTGGCCTCAGCTTCTTTTCTTTCTACAACCGAAACAATATGAAAACCTATTTTAGATGGAATAACTTTAGCCTGAGAAGGCGCCGTTTCGTCGAAAAGAAATGTTGAGAATCCCTCATTGAATCCAACTCCGGGAATGGAATCTTTTTCTGTAAGCCATGCGTCTACAACCCCGCCCTCATCTTTGGTTTCTTTATCAAGCGATTCCGCCTTCGCCACGGACTCAAACGACTCACCGCCGTCGATGCGTTTTAAGAGGGCCTCGGCCTTATCTTGTTTATCTACAAGTATGTGTTTGAATTTTACTTGGCGGGGCTCCTGATAATTTTCTTTATGCGCTTCGTAATAATTTTTGAGATCGTCCGGATCCGGATGAATTTTCCCCGTAATTTCTTGGTTGATCACCTGCTCAATGATGATTTGTTTCTTTAGATCCTGAAGCTGTTCGCGAATCTTAGGGTCCCGGTGAATTCCGAGCTTCATTCCCTTATCAAAAAGAAGTTCGTGAGCGATGTAATGCTGGACAAATTGAAGTTTGTTTTCTTCCGTTTTGGTGTATTCCTCTCTCATCCAAGACGGAAGTTTTTCGAGGCGTGCGTTAATTTCTCCCATGGTAATTTCCCGGAGGCCTATGCGGGCGACGACTTCGCCCGGCGCTTTTTCAACCTGCTCTTCGCCATTCAAATTCACACGGGATTCGAGTTGATATTCGGCATCTAAGCCTCTTCCCAAACGTTCAAAACAAGTAACGACGTAACCGCTGATTTCGTTTTTAAGTTCGGAATTCGGGTCGGCTACCTCGGATTTATAAAAATAACTGAGTGCTTCTTCGTAACGGTCGGCTTTCAGAAGCATTTCGCCGATAGAAAAATAAATTTTTGCGCGCGCCGGACTGTCAACCTCGGCTTTGCCCAGATATTCTTCATACGCGAGAACCGCTTGGTCGACCAAGCCGTCTGATTTCAGCCGGTTGGCGTAATTGCGCATTTGCTCAATCGACCAGCTGGATTCGGCCTTAGCAAAATCTATACCTTTTACATCGCGGCGTAAGATCAAAGCCGCTAAAACGGAAAATAGAATCAGTGCCATAATTGAAAAAAAGACCGAACGCCGGTCAAATATCGGCCGCGTTTTCTTTGTTGGTATTTGCTCTTGCATCGGCTTATCCTCCGGTTATCGCGCTACCATTATCGCGCGTCAATTATCGCGCGTGCGCGCGCCTTCTAAAAAAACGCATGAGCGGTTCTACGTACGGGCGATCGGTGCTCACGTTGATCTGATCTACATCCGTTTGCTTAAAAAGCTGGTCCACAGCCGCACGTTCTTTTTTGGCTAAAACAGTAAAGCCTTTTCGAGTATTATGGTCCGCCGTGTCCACCAAAACGGTCTCGCCGGACTCGGCGTCCTCGAGCTCGATCATGCCGATATCCGGAAGTTCCGATTCTCGGGGATCTCCAACGCTTATAGCAATAATATCGTGCCTTTTATTGGCAATGCGAAGCGCTCGGTCATATCCGTTGGTTAAAAAGTCGGACACTAAAAATGTCACCGTGCGCCGTTTATTTACGGAACTCAAAAATTCAAGCGCCGATTCGACTTGGGTGCCTTTATGCTGGGGCTGGAAAAATAGCATCTCGCGAATGACGCGGAGAACGTGCCGCTTTCCTTTTTTCGGAGGAATATACTTTTCCACCCGGTCCGTAAAAATAATTAATCCAACTTTATCATTATTTTTAATCGCCGAAAAAGCCAGGACCGCGCAAAGTTCGGCGGCATATTCATTTTTAAGCTGTTTTTTCGTCCCGAACCGGCCCGAAGCGCTCGCATCCACCACGAGCATTACGGTGAGCTCGCGCTCTTCGACGAATTTCTTGATAAACGGCCTTCCGTACCGCGCCGTTACGTTCCAATCGATGGTGCGAATTTCATCGCCCGGCTGGTATTCGCGCACTTCGTCAAATTCGATTCCACGCCCCTTAAAGGTGCTGTGGTATTCACCGGCCAGCAAATCGTTCACCAGCCGGTTTGTATGAATCTGAATATGTTGAACTTTTTTCAATAATTCTTTTGGAATCATGGCACAACCACAGTATCGAACACTTTGTTGATGATATCTTCCGTTGTCACTTCGTCCGCTTCTGCTTCGTAAGTAATAATCACGCGGTGCCGAAGCACATCCAATCCGATTTTCTTTACATCCTGCGGCGTGACATACCCTCTGCCTTGCAGAAACGCATACGCTTTTGCCGCCAGCGTTAAATTGATCGTGCCGCGCGGCGAAGCGCCGTATTCAATGTAGCTTTTGAGATTGAGCTTGTAGGCTTCCGGTTCGCGCGTAGCCATCACCAGATCGACAATATAAGTCTCCAATTTCTCATCCAGATAAATTTGGTCGACAAGCTTCCTTGCCCGGAGAATTTCCTCCGGCGTAATTACGGCTTTTATTTCAATATTTCTGTCGACATGCGCCATACGCCGTAGAATTTCCTGTTCCTCTTTTTTATTGGGATAAGTAATCTTTAATTTCAGCATAAACCGGTCGACTTGAGCTTCCGGGAGCGCATACGTTCCTTCCTGCTCAATAGGATTTTGCGTTGCCAACACCAGAAAAAGATCGGGTAACATAAACGTTTCCTCACCGATAGTTACTTGCCTCTCCTGCATCGCTTCAAGCAATGCGCTCTGTACTTTTGCAGGCGCCCGGTTAATTTCATCTGCCAAAATGACGTTGGCAAAAATCGGCCCCTTCTTCACCGAAAACGAAGAATCTCTCGGATTAAAAATCTGAGTACCGACAAGATCAGCCGGCAGAAGGTCGGGAGTAAACTGAATCCGGTGGAACGTTGCCCGAATACCTTTCGCAAGCGTAGAAACGCTAAGCGTTTTAGCCAAACCCGGCACGCCTTCGAGAAGTACATGGCCATTCGCAAGCAGACCTACTAAGAGCCGGTCCACCAGATATTCCTGGCCGACAATCAGACGATGAATCTCATCGCGAAGTCTTGAAACAAAAGCACTTTCCTGCCGAACCTTATCGTTTAACGCTTGGATTTCTTCTTGTCTCATTTTTGCATTCTCCTTTATTTTTTGTCTATGGTTTCGATTTCGTCTTCTTCACTGACTTTAGGAATCAGCGATTTAAAATAAAACTCGATATCGCGCAAAAATTTTTCCTGCTCATCTTTGGTCGGATAAAGCCCGCTAAAGCGGACGCGTTCAGCCACATTGAGAGTTCTTGTGTATAGATTCTTTAACTCCGCGGGAATTTCTTTGGCTTTAGCAATAGATTCAAATTCACCTGATGTTTTCCCACGAACAGGTACCGCGTACTTGGATTCGATGTAACCCATGAGAAGGTGTTCTACATCCCTATAAAGAGGCACAATATCTCCGGAAGTTTGAAACATGCGCGTTTCTTTCAACTTCGCCAGCTTTTCCTTTTCCAGCGTAAAGCTATTAGAACTTGTTTTCCTTTTGAATCTTCGAAAAATTCCTTTTTTCCACAAAAATATAGGCGCGCCAATAATGAAAATGATGCCGATCAAAACGGTAAAAATGCGTTGTACCTTATTCAACAAACCTTTGTGACGTGAAATGATTTTGACCTGAATTGATTCGCCGCGCTTCGAGCTCGGATCTTTCTGATCCGGAGAAGTAATATATTCAACCAGCACCGGATCCAAAGTGACGTCGCCAGCCTCTGTAGCCATAAAGGTATATCGAAGTGTTCTCGTACCGGTGGGTCCTTTGGAAGTTAATTTAGAAGCCGTGGATTCCTTTGAATCAAGAAGCGCAAGAGATTTTGAAGCGGGCGGGTCTATATTAACGACAAATATATCGTTACCCTGCGTTTGCTCCCATTCCATGGAAACGACGACTTCGAGACGCTCGCCAACCGCTAATTGCGTTTTATCAACCGTTGTTTGTAACGAGACATCGGCGTATAAAACAGCCGGCGCTAGAAGAAATAAGACGAGGAATAATTTTTTTACTGTTCGCATCGCGGATTTTCCTACTTTGACCACCACGTTTCTTTCTGGTCAGTAAGGTACCAAAGGGATTCTTAAGCGATCATGAAGATTTCATTAAAAAATATTAATTTGCTAACCCATTCATTTGAAAAAACTTATAGCGTCTCAGCATAGGTACGGTTTATAATATCGCCTGTTTTAAAAGGAAATTTTATGATGATGCAGTTACAATCGGTAAAACTTCTTATTCCTGAAATCAAAGAACTACTTCGGGAGAAAAATTATTCGCTTCTGAAGGTCGCCCTTAAAGAATGCAATCCCATCGGACTTGCCGGTGCGTGGCATGACTTTACGGAAGACGAGCGCCTTCAAATTTTTAAAGTCCTCCCCGCTAAAGCAGCGCTTAGTTTATTCGAAGTCCTCGATATCGAGGAACAAAGCAAGCTTCTCGCAAAATTAAGCGATGAAAATGTTTCTCCGATCTTGAACAATATGGCCTCGCCGGATGTGGTCAAGATTTTCAATAAACTTCCCCCACGTGCCGTAAAGAAAATGAGAAATCTCATTCAGCGGCAAAGAGCCCTTTCTCATGTAGATCTCCTTATGGCCTTTCCCAAGCATTCCGCCGGAAGCTTGATGCATCCGGAATTCATCAAGCTCGGCCCTAAAATGACTACCAAACAGGCCTTGAATGCCGTTTCAGCTATCGCAAGGCCCGGGCAGAAGGAATATCTCTTCTCGCTATTCATCACGGATGACGATGGAAAAGTAATTGGCAGTCTAAGCCTGCATGATTTATTAAGTGCGCCTGAAAACGAGAAGCTTTCCGAATTAATGACTTCGGTTGAAGACTATAAGATCAGCCCGGAAACCGATCAGGAAGAGGTAGCCAAAATTTTCTCCAAATACGATTTGACCGCAGCGCCCGTGGTGGATAAAAGCGGAAGATTGGTGGGCGTTCTTTCGGTGAAGGACATTATCAATGTTGCCCAGCAAGAAGCCGAAGAAGACATTGCAAAAATGTTTGGCACGGCACCGGTCGATGCTCGCCACACCTCTGTTTTCAGGGAGCTTTTCTACCGGATGCCCTGGCTCTTGCTAACGCTCGTCGGGGGGTTTTTTACTTCCTATATTATCAAATCCTTCGAACCCATTTTGGCTAAGATCATTGCCTTAGCTTCGTTTTCTCCTCTTCTCGCCGGCATGGGAGGAAACGTAGGCGCGCAATCCGCCACTCTTGTCGTGCGAAGTATTGCTTTAGGACAACTCAACAAAAGGACGGAAAAGATTCAGACCGTATTCCGCGAATTGAAAGTGGGCATCATGCTAGGCTTAGGTTACGGGAGCACTCTTGGATTTCTTTCCTATTTACTATACGGAGATCGATATCACTGGCAGTTTTCATTTTGTGTGGCTTTCGCCATGTTCACTTCGATGACCGGTGCGGCATTCTTAGGAGCTGTTGAGCCTTTATTCTTTCATAAAATTGGTATCGATCCCGCGACATCAACCGGCCCGCTCATCACAACGATGACCGACATCCTCACCAACCTCACCTATTACACACTCGCCACAATATTATTGATGAATATGTAGTTAAGCGAAATGCTTTGAGTGTGTAAGCTGATTAACTTTCGCCCAATATTTCCCCTTCGGCAATGTCCTTCATAAACTCTTTTACAGGCAGTACGTGAACCGCACGGTCTTTAAGACGAACGTTTCCTAAATAAATCCCAAGACAACGCTGAATCCGTTTTTCGTAGAATAGCTCGTTCAACGTATTCCCATATTCTTTTTTCCAAACCGGAGTAGCTTTTACTTCGATACCCACGGACCGTTTCCCTCGTACCCAGACAAAATCGACCTCGGATTGACTAGGCGTCCTCCAATAAAACAATTCGCCCCCATAACCAGAAATATTAATCCATGAACGCAGTTCGTGCAGTACAAGCGTTTCAAGTAAGGGCCCGCGCTCAGCCGATTCTAGAGGCTCACGCAAACGGTTTTGTATGGCTCGAACAACCCCGGAGTCAAAAAAATAAAACTTGGGATGGGATATTTCCTTAACTTTTGCTCTGGGTCTCCAAGCAGGCAGCCAGCAACCAATCAAGGTATCTATCAGCGTATCAAAATACCTTTGAACCGTCGGTCTTGCCACCCCTGCATCACGCGCAATATTGGAAACGTTAACCATCTGCCCGTTCATAATAGCCGCAACCTCCAAAAATCTTGAGAAGGAAGCAAGATTTTGCACAAGCGCTTCCTGCTGAATTTCTTCCTTGATGTAATTGGCCACGTAGGCTTCAAGGATGTCAATCCTGTTTTTGGAATCTGCACAAACCTTGGGAAGTGTCCCATATCGAAGAAGATTGTCCAAGTCAAAGTCGTAGTTTAATTCCGCTCCTGTGAGTGGGAAAAACTTGCGGTTGATCACTCTGCCGGCCAGCAAGTTTGCTTCTAACCGCTTCAGCTTGCGTGCGCTAGAACCGCTCAAAGCAAAATGGTACTTATTCCCGTGGTCGGCAATCAAAGAATGAATTTCGTTTAAAAGCTGCGGAAGCTTCTGAATTTCATCGACCACAATCCAGGAGCCCTTGTTCAGCACCTCAACCTCAAAGCGAAGTTGATCCGGTTGACGCATCAGTTTTAAAAGTTCGCTCGAATGCAGCAGATCAAACCATTTAGCTTTTTTAAGAACTGTTTTGAGCCAGGTGGTTTTCCCCGTACCGCGGGGGCCAAAGAGGAAGAAAGAATGATTGGGTAGCAGCAATAACCTTGTATACATAGCGAGCATTTTAACGGTAAAAATGACCTATGTCTATACAAAAATATATATCGAAAAACACATTTTGGAAATGCTACGCAGCGGTACTACGCAGCGGTGAGAACGGCTTTGAGTGTATTGCTTGCGAGCGTCAAGTAATTGCTTAGCGCACCTTGGAGAGAGATGCTCACACGAAAACGTTCGGGAACCATATCCAGCATCTTTGCTTCTTCTTCCGTCAGCGTTATCCAATCAGCGGCAAGCATAACGGATTGATCGCCTTGAATTTGGCGGAGTTTCTCCACAACTCCGGATCTTACCAGAGCCTCTTTTGGTAAAACTCCGCGGATGACAGATTCGATTTCGTCTAAGTACGTTTCGTCAGGCAGAGCCCGGAGCGGAATAATTTCTTGCACATTTTTCAGAAGAGAAGCAAGTTCTTCCCTTTTTGTTAATTCCATCAATTTCTTGAGGTCCTCAACATTAGCCACAAGAAGCGTTGTAATCGTATTTCTATTATCCGCAAACTGAGCGCGAGCGATATTGGCAAACCTTGATTGAGCTTCGCCAATCAGCGTCTGTCTTTTTGCTTCGATACCTTGGAGTATTTGTTTTGCAAGAGTAATGGTGGGCGCAGGCTCAACTACAGCCGCTGCTGCGCCGAAGCCGGCGGATATTTGCTCACCGGCGATCGAATCCTGCCGTGGTTCACCACGGGAAACGGCCGGAAAACAGGGCGCGCAAGTCCGCCTGGGCGTGATATACTTTCACTGCGAAGGTTGAAAAGAAAGCATCCCCCCAGCGTCGGTGTTTATCGAGGGATAGATGTATTTTGAAATCATCGGAACAGTTACCGGCATCGAAAACATTGCGGTTGGGAAATCTATTCGGGATTTACCGCGATTACGTAAGTTTTATGGTCACGAGAATTGGCGCAAATGCAAGGGGCTTGCAAAAGTTCGATTAGAAAATGGCGCGGTTTTGGATGCTGAAATTCATTGGTACGAAGCTCACGGAGTCGGCAAGAAAGAATTCAAAATTAAACGATTCTTAAAGAGGTAAAACAATGAAATCACAGTCGGCTGGTAAACAATTTGTCGTCTGCATCCAAAACAAGGGTTATGAAGTTTCTCTGGAAAAACGGAAAATCTACACGGCCTTTCGGGAAGAAGCTGACGAAAAACAGGGCCTTTTGCGGGTTCTTGATGAATCCGGAGAGGACTATCTTTACCCTTCCAAATATTTTGTATCCATTGATTTGCCCTCGGAAATTGCTCAAGCCTTTGACCAAGCTGCCTGAGCGATTCGAAGGGCCTTTCTTCATCTTTCACGGAGCATCGGTTGCTGACTTTTCCAGCGCAACCGTTCGTGCGCGCTTAGGCGGCAGTAAGGACAGCTTTGAGGGTGTTGCCGGCAAGCGTCAAGTAATTGCTTAGTGCACCTTGGAGAGAGACGCTCACACGAAAACGTTCGGGGACCATATCCAACATCTTTGCTTCTTCTTCCGTCAGTGTTATCCAATCAGCGGCAAGCATAACGGATTGATCGCCTTGAATTTGGCGGAGTTTCTCCACAACTCCGGATCTTACCAGAGCCTCTTTTGGTAAAACTCCGCGGATGACAGATTCGATTTCGTCTAAGTACGTTTCGTCAGGCAGAGCCCGGAGCGGAATAATTTCTTGCACATTTTTCAGAAGAGAAGCAAGTTCTTCCCTTTTTGTTAATTCCATCAATTTCTTGAGGTCCTCAACATTAGCCACAAGAAGCGTTGTAATCGTATTTCTATTATCCGCAAACTGAGCGCGAGCGATATTGGCAAACCTTGATTGAGCTTCACCAATCAGCGTCTGTCTTTTTGCTTCGATACCTTGGAGTATTTGTTTTGCAAGAGTAATGGTGGGCGCAGGCTCAACCGCAGTCGCGGCGCCGAAACCTGCACGGTCAGATTTAATTTTCTGAACAGCTTCATCAATTGGATTCGTTTCTTTCCCGTACCAGGAAAAACGAGCCCATGCTTTTTTAACGGGATGTCGGTTGGAGAGTTTGCCCATTGTAAGCAATAGTTCCTCAAAATCTTCCGCGCCAATTCCAAATACTACATCCCATAAACCCATCTTGGAAACGTAAGTATGAGGAGCGTGACGAAAAACTTGTTCTTTTTTATCGTGATCAACTTTATTGACAAATATTTTGCTTTTTCCATCGCGGTCTTCTAAGACTTCAACATAGAAAAAGCTGGGCTCCTTTTTAGACCCTCTATAGTTCCTAGCTCCTCTAAAGTAGAGCACTTTCTCTAAACGGAGAAATTCGTGGAACATCGTCCAAATTAGATAACTAAAATCATTGTATCCTTGCTCTTCTAAAAGACCCGTTTTCTTCCAAGAATCTTCCCAAATCATTTCAGCCCATGTAACAATAAAATTCCGTTCATAAGCATCGTCATGTTCTCCAATTGCAATTTCCTTCTCGAGCATCTTGTCTTCGACCATGGCGCGCAATTGAGATCCGTAGTCTTCAAATCGATCCAATTCGGGTAAAAGTTCATCAAAAACGATACGACGAAAAGCTTCATCGGCGGTACTTCCATCAGAAAAAAATTCTTGAATTAACCGCGAAGTATAAACCCCCGTATCCGGCGCTTGATTCGGTCTTGGTTTTGCCCATAAAAATTCATTTAAGTCCAATTTTGACAGCTGATCTCTGACGCCTCGAGACCGAACTAATCTGCGCGCGTATTTATCAAACGTTTTGGCGGGGAAGCCTTTGGATAATCCGAATTGAAGACGCAATATCAGAATATTTGCTAATTTGTATCCCCATCCTCCATCCCATGCATCAGCGGTTGCTTTTGCCTTATCGAGCTTTGACTTATTTAACATGGACCTCTTCACAGAATCGATAATCCGGACGGCTTCGCCAATCAAAGAGTCAATACCCCGCCGATCGGAAGACAAATAATCTTGTGTCGCTTCGACCATATCAGGATGGTCTTCATGGTCTGGTTGCGATAAGATGGATTTTATGTCTTCCAAGTGCTCTTCAAAATATTCATCATCTGCATCTAGTGAATCAATATTCGGTACCATGATTTTCACCAAACCAAGAACAAAATCTTCTTCGTTCTGAAATATGTATTTTAATCGTCCTCCCTTGTATTCTGATTGAGAAATGATACGCAAACCGAACTTAGCGCTGGTAAGATTTCTATAGTCCCTTGTGAAATGACGCATGCGACGAACATATTCATCTTTAAAAATGACCGTTAAGACCTGTGTATCTTTATTAAATTCAAAATCTGGAAGCGTATCCTCGCCAGCATCGATGGCAATTCGTGCGTATCCTTCTTTCCCTTTTTTGAAACCGTGATTGGGTAAAAGTCCTGAAAGAAGCTCGAGATATCTTTTCCGGGTTTGCCAATTAATTCCAAGTCCAAGTCCTCCCCAAAATTTATTTCCTTCTTGGATACGAATTTCCCAAGTTCTGACTTTTTCTTGATTATTCAACGTAAAATTTATTTCCATAGATGCTTCTGGATATGTACCCAATCTCCAATAAATGTTTTTTTCGTTAACGTCTTCATCGTCGCCACTTGGACTAACCGTTTTTTTCCATGGATCTCCAAGATTTTTAGCAGCCGCTTCAATCTTACTTTCCTCTTCAGCAAACCATGATTCGGCGCCGAAGCCGGATGGGGTCGAGCGTCGATTTTGCAAATGGCGTTGGTAAGCCGTGCGAGCATCGGCGCCGAGCAACGTTATGCGGCTCAAGAATTTTTGTTTTTCGGATTTGGATGCGCTGGTATGGTAATGACGAGCCCATCGCCCAGCAATACCCTGGGCAGTAGAGCGGAATCTATTTTCGAATGAAACACTGCTCAACTTAGCCTTTTTCGGAAGACGCATGCGCAAAGCATAATGGTAAGCGTGGGTAATCATCGCCAAACGAAAACGGCCGTTGTCTTTTAGAGCGCGTTCCCATTCCCCTTTATTTTCCGGTTTACGGAAATTGCTGGGAAGGCCGGCCATTCCGAGGATCGTACGCTGGTAATTTTTCCACAGGTCATTAAGCGTCATAGGCATGAGCATGGCCTGGGAAACGGCATTACTCAATCCACCATAAACTGTCGTGGCACGCAAAAGATCGGATTCGTGAATCTCCGTCCACATAAGAAGATCGGCAAAAGCTTTGCGATCAGCCAAAGTAAGATCGGAATAAGCCTTCCCAAAAAATGCGCGAAACATTTTCGGAAATGCGGCTTGAAAACGATCAATGAGCTCGTCGCTCAATTCATAATAACGCTGGAGTTTCCCGATTGTTTCTTCGGTGCCCGGTTTGAGACCTCTCTTGTCATAACCAATTTTCTCCGCTGCTCGCAGGACTACTTCGGCACCTGCTGCCGCAACGCCAGACGTAGCTACCGCGCGAGAACGAACCGAAAGTTTTTTCTCACCACCCAAAGCGTTTGATGTAAATAAACCGGCGGCGCCCACAAGAAAACTTACACCCAGAACGCGCCAATTCTGTAGGTAATTTGCTTGAGCAAAAGTTGCCGCGCCGAAGCCGGAAGTCGAAACACCCCAAGGTACGCGATCCCAAGCTTTCCTAAAGGGGTGCTGCCTAGGGAAGGTTCTACCCATTTTAAGAAGAAAATCATCATAATTTTCTCGCCCGAAGTCCCTCAGTAAAGCAGCTTTATCGGGGAAAAAATGTGTCCTAGCTTTATAATTACCTAGTGATGTGGGCAAGACTTGAGTGAGCAATATTTTATCTTTTTCATCATCTAAAATTTCAAGATAAAAAACACTACTAGGTTCTGCACTTTTTATAGCTTTCGTAAGATAAAGGACTTTTTCCCTCTGAAGATACGTGAGAAGTAATACCCAAATGAAATAACTAAACTCATTAAATTCCTGTTCTTCCAAAAGGCCTATCGTATCCGCTGAGGAGCCCTGAGTCATTTCAGCCCACGTAATAATAAAATTGCGTTCATAAGTATCATCGCGATCACCAATAAGTCTTCCCTTCTTCAGCATTTCCGCCTCGACAGAACTGCGTAATCGATCTCCATAGTCTTTAAATCGATCAGATTCGGGTAAAAGCTCGTCAAAAATTATACGGCGCAATGGTTCGTCGGCAGTGCTTCCTTCAGAAAACAGTCCGTACAATAAACGTGAAGTATAAACTCCGCTGTCTGCCGTATACCTAGATAGATTAAATTTTGTCCAAAAGAAGTCAACCAAATCAAGGCTTGATAATTTCTTTTTGAGCCCAGGAGAGCGAGCTAATTTACGTGCGTATTTATAAAAAGTTGCAGAAGGAAAATAATCTTTCCATGCATCCTGCAACATAAGACGATATACAAGGATTTGGCTTAATCTATATGCCCATGATTTACTCCATAGATCGGCATCCTCTTTTGCCTTTGAAATTCTTTCCGCTTCCACACCAAAACCGGCGGTATGCGGTTGTGGGAAGGTAAGGCCGGCGGAATATTGTCTTTTATACATTTCAATATTTCTAAAAAGTAAATTGACACGCTTAGCGGCATCTGCTAATATCCCGCCATGTCTAAAATTCCAAAACCAGGAACCGATTACTCCCAAGAGCGCGAGTGGGCCGTCATTCTTGAGGATCTGCGCAGCCAATTCCGCACGTTCGGCGAAGGACTTGGAGACGTTCGAAAGGATCTGGGTATCGTAAAGGAAAAAGTTGGGCATTTGGTCGAAGAAGTATCGATGATTAAATTGACCGTTTCCACGTTGGCCAAAGATGTGACGACGATCAAATTGATCATTCCCGCTCTGGCGACCAAAAAAGATATTGGAGACGTCAGAAAGGATATTCACAATCTTGATAATCGGATGACCCTGATTGAAAGCTCTCGCTAATCGAACTTCTTTTGTTGTCCCGCGTTTTTCTCTTTCGGCTGTTTGAATTTCCCCAAGCTGATTTCCGTTTTCTCCTGCCCCCATCTCAGTCTCCGCGCCAAAACCGGCGCGGCTAGATTCGATATTTTTAATCATTGCCTCAACTTCACTCCTTCTTGCGGAATTGGTAATGCTACTTGCAATAGCAAGGGCTTCGGCAGGAAGTTCCCTTGCCAAATTGCGGGCAAGTGCCGCAAACGTTTCATCGTTCGACGGTGGGGGAAACCCATGGCGGTCCGCTTCGCGCATTATCGCAAACCATGATTGTAAACTATCCCGTTCCACCCCGGCATTCGTGCCAAAGCCGGCGGGTTGTTCAAGGGCGCTGGCGATATCGTTGAGTTGTTCAACAACCGCAGAAACTTGCGAATCCCGGTGTGTGAGAAGTTTTGCCTCGATGGAATCGGCAATCCCACGGATAACGCTTGCGGCTCCTTTTTCCCGTATCCCGGGAATATCGAGCCCGTTTGCAATCTGTGCCATTTGGCTTTTTTCGGCAGTCAAATTAATATTCGGAATTATTTCTTCAGGCAAGTCCTCGGCTAACTTGCTAACACGCGCGATGGCCTGCGCCACGCTGATATCTTTACCAAATCCGGCGGGGCGATCTTCGGTTTGAACGTCAAAACCTGTTTGGGTGGGTTCTGTTTCCATCTTAATCGCTTCTCTGTAGAGCGCTTCGGCACGGGCGAATATGCGGAAAGCGGTTATCAGCCCTTCCTCGGTTGAAATATCCGGTAATCTCATAATCGCTGCGTCGCGGTAGACGCGTTTATCTTTGACAAGATTACCCTCGTAATCAATCGAATCAATACCAAGTCCGCCCGTAAGCGCCCGATACTCCGCTTCCAGGAACTGTCTGCGCACCTCATCGGGATAGCGACCATCTAAATAATCGTTTGCCAGCCCAAAGGTACGAATCAGACGTTCGCGTTCCTTGATCTGACCGTAAGGCAATACAAAATCCACCAAAAGATTAAACGTCACATCTTTTCCATCTAGGCGATACTGGAAATTCGCATGTTGATCGCGTGTACCGATGCCATAATCCACCGCCTGAATAAACCTCGCCAGATGATCGGCGTTAGGGTGATGCGAGTAAAATACGGGAGAGAAAATTTTTCCTCGTGCTCTTGCGGCAAGCTTCAAGACAGCCAAGTCGTACGCCGCGGTCTCCATGTTGCGATCAATGCCTGTCAGATCGCCCGATTTCTCAAGTTCAAGCCGGGCGAACGTAGCCATACTTTCTTGGTTGTGTAGGTCTTCTATTTTCCGCTCTAGTTGGGCTACCAACGCATGATCGGAACTTTTTACAGCTTCGTACAACTCCGTTGCTTTATTTTTAATTTCATCCCTTAGTTCACGGGCCTTGTTAAAAATGATGCCGAGCTCGCCGTCCGTTTTAACGACGGTTTCCCCTGAGCCGGACAAGGCATCCCGCGCCCGCTGTACGGCCGCGCGGTGCCAACTCAGAAGTGCTTCCGCTTCCGTCTTTGATAAATTTTTATTTCCCTTTCCAAAGCTAAATCTTTCTAAAAACTTTCCGGCGGCAACCTTCTTGTATACACGATCGATGCGATTCCGGATAGCATCGGGTGTTCGCGCTAATTTTTCAAACGTCCGGACCAAGGCCCTCTTGGCAAGCTCCACATAAGGCTGGTTCTGAGGATCCCAAAGTCCGAAGACATTGGGCCTGCCGTTTATCATCAGCTTATTCATACCGTCCGCGCCAACTTTTGGAATGTCGAGCGTGATTTCGTGTCGAACAGCCTTCTTTGCGGCGGTAATAAGGCCGTAGCGTACGATGTATTCTTGAAACCATAGCGCAAACCGCGCATTCGCTTGCGGTGATATATCCTCTTTGATATAGCGAATTGTATGAGTACGGGATTTCAGATCTTCGTCAAGCCTGAGCGGTTCAAGGCTTTCGTACTTACCGGTATCCACATCAATCATGATAACAAGCGGCGCTTTTCCCGTATCCTGAATAACCCCACGCACTTTTTCATTGATCTCGACACTTCCCGCGGCCGCGATTACATAGGCGCCCTCATTATCCTTGCCATTACTTTCAGGGAAAAGCTGCACCTTATGGAGCGCTTCGGTAAGCGCATTCCGGCTTCGCACACCTACGACAATGATTGAAGCATCCGCTTCATGCGTAAGAATCGCTGCCTTAAGCGCCGAATTGATCTCCGGATTGTTTCCGTTTTCACCCAAGTATTTCCCGGCATCTTCGTTCATGGCCTCGAACATCGCATCCACGTCCAGTCCGCGCCAGAGTAATGTGGTCAATCCCGATTCGCTGTACTCTGTAAATCGACCGCCGGTATATTCGGAAAAATCAAACTCGTTCACGGTAACCGTTTCGCCCAATAGTTCACGCATACCAAGCACGAACGCATGCAAATGACTCTTCTCCGCGTCAAGCGAAGTCGTAAAAAAAAGACGCCCAAGCGTGTCGGACAAAAGCTGCGGTACACCGTCGCCGAAGAGCTGTCTAAACCGCGCCTTTGACATATCCTTAAATAGCCCTGCTCCGGTTTTTCCTTCATTTTGCTCTTTCCAATAACCAAGGAGGTCATCGATGAATCCCTCTATTTTGTCCTCAGGCATATCTTTTGCTCTGCCCATCCGCCTCATAAGCTCAAAAAAAGCCTCTTGAAAAAGGATAAGCGTCTCATCCGTGGTGCCTGGCTTTGAGCTTACATCCAGCACAATTTCATAGGGATGATATCCCCGCACATCAATGAGATCGTCAAAAACCTCTTTCATGCTGGTTCCTAAGCGATCAAAGACCATAACCAGGTTTTGCTTACTTTCACCCCAGTACTGCATTTGAACGCTGTTGGACATACCCTGTCCGCCGATACCGAAGTGCAGTTCTACTTTACTGGTCATCTGTTTGTCTTGAACCCATTTCTTAATAGCACGCCTGTTCTCACTTGCACGCGGACTCAACACGCCATCCACCCTATCCTTGTATCCAAATCGCGGCACAAGCCTGCCCTCCGGTGTAGGATACAATGGTTGCTCACCCAAAAGCTCGAGACGGTTTGCTTCGTTAATAACCTTCGGTGCCAATTTCGTCGCAGTTGGTTTCATATCTGAAAAGTCAACCGCTCCTGCACCGAATCCGGCTCTGTTCGTCGGTTGAGAAAATTGCAAATGCTCCTGGAGGTGGCGCCAGGCATCCCGGCCCGTAAGACCCGTTACCAATGAGACCGGCACTTGGAATTCGGATTCCGGGTTGTATTCTTTTGTGGAGAAACCTCCCCTGTGCCGAGTCAAATGCCATCCGTTTCCTTCGGTGGAAGCCTTATCATCTGTCGTAACAACTTCATCCTCATTGATTCCGAACCTTTCTACGATAAACCTAAGCGCCAGTGATTTATTCACTCCTTTTAACATGATGTCCACCGTATCGCTCGTCGAAATCAGCTCAAACATTCGAAATATAGGGTTCTCATGTTCGCTAAGAAAGGAACGTGCCCGAGCTACCATCTCGCGCGAGCGAGACGATACGTCTGCCTCCGTCCAACCGTCTTGCCTCCTAAGCCACATTGAAAAACCGTACTTCATGTCTTCTCTAAGTGTAAATGGATCTGGAAAATACTGAGCTAAATATTGTCGAACGGTCTCATACAGCGCCTGTCTTGTCTCTTCGGTAAACTCAAAGTCCACGGGGATAAGACCGTCCTGCTTCAAGTATTTGCCTACCACGTCGACTTCCTGCGGGGCGCCGTCTTCATACCACTTCATAAAACTGCCGTTCTCCGGAGCAATAAAAAATATTTTCTGTTCCTCCTCCGTCAGGCCCTTGCGAATTTGCACGGCAACTTCCTCAATGTCATGTATGTCAGCGCCAAGGTCTCTTGCTCGTTGTCGAAAGGAATTATCCAGACGTTCTGCGCGCCCGCTAGCCAGCACATAAGGCGTTCCCCCGCGAATAATCTGCTGTATTGTTAGAATATCTCCCGCATCAACGTAGGCTGTTTTTGGGTCCGTCAAATTTCCGTCGATATCGTCAATTTCTGCTCGATACGTTTGCTCAAGAGCTCGGTCCAACCTAGACCGCGCTTCTTCGGTTGTGATCTTCGCGCCGAAGCCGGCATAATTTTTCATTAAGACGGCGCGCATTGACTCAGCGAGTTCGGAAGAGATCCCCTCGGGTTTATCTAAAAGCACGGTTAGCCGCTCCTCCGAATCTTTCTTCATGAGGTCTTGGAGAACCCGCTCCAAAGCAAGCAGTGGATCAAGCGGGCCTAGCCGCTTTCTCCGAATGGTGTTATTGCGGCCATCTTCGGTAACCCACTTGCTATCTGGTGTGAGAAAATTCAGCGCTTCGAATAAAAGTCGGAGCTTGAAATCTCTCACGTCGCCATAAACAGTTTCGATTTTGCGGTCTTTATCGAGTTCAAGGAAAGCATTCATGGCTTTCAAGGCTTGAAAAATCACGTTCAACATCGTACTGACACCGAAGTACCTAATTGAACGTTCGGGCTTGGACTGCTTCGGTTCGAGAGGTGTTGTTTCTTCTTTCTCTTGCTTACCGGACAGCATTCTTTCCATGTAATTCGCGGCTTCGTACATCATTTTTTCGAGGCCAGCATCATCCGCATTGTCAAAGCCCACACCAAGCAAATCCCGGCTGAGTTTCTTAACGTAAGCGATGAACTGAGAGCCCCGTTTTTCTCCCAAGCCATCTTCACTTTTGATGAACGCTGGAGCTTGCGGCTCGTCTACAATGCTGCTCAGATTAGCAAGAAGACCGACGGCGCTAAGAATAGTTCTGATTTGATCTAGTTCGCCAGTGGTATAAGGAGTAAATGTATGCGTGACGGTGCGGCCATTGACCGTTTCACGGACCGTCAGTTGTTTAAATTCCAAACCATCGCCGTACATCTGATTCATTACTTCAACCTCAAGCGTAACCTTGGCGCCCATGATATCCACCACGCCTCTTTTGCCATACTTATCTCCCTCCATGGAAAAAGTCCCTAAACCCTTTGGCTCAGGTTTATCCCACCTTACAACATCATCACGACTCCCAAGCTCCTTTAGGGCGCCTAGCAAACGAGTGAAATCAAGGGCTCGAACTTCATCATCTAACGTGGCAATGGCATCATTCAAAATAACTTGGTCTTCTTCGTCTCCGATTATTTCAACAACCCTTTCGCTTTTCCGTCCTTGCGTCTTATCTTTCACATACTCCAGATGCTGCTTGAGTTCGGCTCTTACGCTATCTTTCATGGCAATTTCTTCCGTGAAGTTTCCCCGCTTGACCGATCGATCTGTAGGATAATTCTTAAAGTCGGGACTCATGGTCGTAAGCGCTTCGATTGATCTCTTATAGTTTGGATGAATGACGGCTTCGAAGGCACCCTGACGGCCCGGAAGTGGGATCCGCAAGTCTATAGTAACCTGCTCACCGGTGGCAGGCCTTATTCCATGAAATGGTATCTCAACTCCAGTCGGCCCTACATGATACCGGCGCCCATCCACTAAAAATATTGCTGAGTAAAATTGCGAGGACATCACAACGCGTGTTGTACCCCAAACGCTACGCGCTCTTGTCCAATCCTGAGCCACTTGATCATTTTCGTTTAAAGTACGATACCAATATTGCCAGTCCGCGCCTTGGAGAGAGGGAAAAACTTTCCGCTTAATCTCGAGAACACGTTTCTGTCCTTCGTCATTAACATAACCTTCAATCCGAACCGGTTCTTCACCGACCGGCGCATCAAATAGTTTAGTCACGACCGCGCCGAAGCCGGCGGATTGTTCAAGGGCACTGGCGATATCGGTGAGTTGTTCAACAACTGCAGAAACTTGTGAATCCTCGTGTATGAGAAGTTTTGCTTCGATGGAATCGGCAATCCCACGGATAATGCTTGCGGCTCCTTTTTCCCTTATCCCGGGAATGTCGAGTCCATCTGCAATCTGTGCTATTTGTTCTTTTTCGCGGGTCAAACTAATATCCGCGCGTAATTCTTTGGGCAAGTCATCGGCTAGTTGCCTAACACGCGCAATGGCCCCTACCATACCCATGCCCGCGCCAAAGCCAGCGGGGACAGGTTCTCTTTGTGGCGCGGGTGTGGGCACAAGAGGACTGGGGGGTGATGGTTTCGGCGGTAATGGCACCGGCTGAGGCGTCTTGCGTCTGGGAACCACTCTTACCGGCACTTCCTCCGGTTTTCTACGCGGTACGGTGGGATCACTGGCTTCAGGTGAAGAGATTAAATGTACATCTGAAATGACGCGTGCTATCCCAAATCCGGCTCCAGGGATTTCTGCGTAGTATTGAATGGCAGCCATATTAGGTACATCTTCTCTGGCCAAAGTATGGGCGCTAAGGGATTCCACTACCCTTAAAGCATATGCTTTGGTGTTTCCCACATCTTCGGGATCAAGCAAAGGATCATTACCCGGAAGAAGGACAGCGCTTTCTTCGGGTGTGACTTTACCATTTTGAATATCCCTCACAGCTTCGGCGCTTTCAAAGACAAGGTTACGGACATCTGTAAGAAATTGCTGGGATACGGGTATATCACTGCCGTCCTCTATCGGCTCCATATTAAGAAGGGTGAATTCGACACGCCTGAGATACAGCACAAGCTCATTCCAGTCTTTATCGTCTCCGGTGTAGGTATTAAGGTCTACCAGCCATTTCCTTTGAGGCCATAGGGATTCTTCCAGTTTATGCTTTTCAACGGATTGAAGTCTTTCGAGGTGATCTTCCTCATCTTGGGTCCTATGCAGAGCATCGGTATATTTATACTGTTCATAATGCCTCAGAATTCTCACCAACTGTCTTTCATACCGAATGTAGATATTGGCTATGGCGATTTCTTCCGGAGACAACGCCTCCCTTTTTCTCCCCTGTAACGTCTCTGCCAAATAAAGGCCATAGGTAAGACTTCTTACGAAGCGTAAAAGGTAAATAAGCTTGGTCTTATCCTGAAACTCTCCTTTAGGATAAGGAATGATGTAATCCATCCGGGCGCGGGGAGTTTCGGTAAAAGAAAAGTCGCCTCTAGTATGGGACTCCGCTCCGCTAATAAGAATACCTTTGGGAGAGTTGGTGTCTCTGCCCGGTGATTTGATAATGCCTTGAAAATGTTTGAGATCCGTGGAGGCAATGAAAAGACCCAAGGCAATCGTACGTGCCCGGGTGCTACGGAATCCGGCCACACCAAGCTGGAGTTCGGAGGGAGCATCTCCATTGCTTGCTTTCTTTGCAATGATTTGATCAGCAAGTTCTTCTTCGGACAAGGAAGGGTCAAGAGGAACTTTTCTAGTCCCATACCTTACTTTTCCTCCCAAGGATAGACGGGTCCTCATACCGGCCACGGCTTTTCGCAGACGGTCATTAAAAGGCTCACCATGGGATTTAGATAGGAAACTGACAAGCTCATGCCGACGTTGGATAAGGCCAAGAACAAAAGGGTGGAAAAGAATTTGTTTCATATCGCTTGTGGTCAAATCTTTTAATTCATTTAAGGCGGAAAGAGTTTTGGCCATACCCGCATAAGCATTTACTGTATCTCTTTTTGCATACTCAGCAATATGCATGAGGATTTGTTTCTTATCACTTGTGGTCAAATCTTTTAATTCGTTTAAGGCGGGCAGGGCTTCGGGAAGATAGCGATAAGCACCCACTGTTGCGTCTTGTGCATACTCGGCAATACGCATGAGGATTTGTATCTTATCGCTTGAGGCCAAATCTTTTAAATCATTTAGCGCAGCTAGAGCTTTGGGGAGTTGATCGTAAGCTTGCCATATCGATCCTTTTGCATGCTCAGCAATATGTATCAGAACTTGTTTCTTATCGCTTGCGGTCAGGTCCTTTAATTCATTTAATGCAGAAAGAGCTTTGGGGAGATAGGCGGAAGCGCGCCCTGTATCTTCTTTTTCATATTCAGCATTGAAATGTGCTTCGATTTCAAGAATATCCGTTTTGCTCAGTTCATTTGACCCCGCACCACCCTTCGCCGCGCCAAAGCCGGCGGTGGACGAGACGATATCTGGGGCGCGAATAGCAACGTGGCTTAGAGCCGAAAAAAGATTGCGTTGTTTGGACTGCACATCACCGCCCTGACGAAGAACATTCATAAGAATCGGGCTTAAGGCACCAAATCCGACGACACGATCACCAACAACGATAGCCGTATCGTGCATCTGCAACTTGAAAATCTTTGATTTCAAATATTGCGCGGATGTTTCAGGGTCGTCTGCTCCAATAGATGAGGGAATTTGGAGCGTGTCGGCTGCTCGTTCCAATTCAGTTTGGGTAACATCGTCATAAGGTGCGGATAACATCGCGGTCATTCGATTCGTACCCAGCTCTCCAAAAGAATAATTGGCAACAGCAAGCGCAATATTATTTGTTGCGGGGACAAAGCTGAGTAATTTTCCACTGCTTCTCATGAGCTCTAAATATTTCTCATGATCGGTCAGTTCGTCGATAACAGGCGTTATAACCGCGTAAGAAATGTTTGCCGCTCTCAAGCGTTTAAGCATGCCTTGGCGGTGATAACCACCGGTTACAAGAACGGCGGATTGTTCGAATCGCATAAGCATTTCTCTTCTGAGCCGCTTCTCAAATTCTCTTTCACGCTCTTCGGCGCCTTCGTAGAACCGGAAAATTCGTGCGGTGTAGTCATCAAGAGGAACGGAGCGCATTTTCTCCAAGTAAGCGGTGTCTAATTTATGGCGCTCTGAAATACTTTCCATAAACGAAACGATCCGGTCCCGCTTGAAGTCTCTTTGCATGTTTTTCAGCTTAGCGGCATCTTCCCGGGTAAGTTCCAGCGAGAAGCCATGTTTAAGAAGAGCAAGATAATGCTCTAGTCGGATGAGTTGACGGGCTTCCTCGCTCTCGGCAAGCTTATATTTGAGCTCGAAGGACAAATGCTCAATCTCGTTAAAGAGTAAGATGGGGTCTACTGACTTAAATTCTTCCCGAACGACTTCTTCCTTGGGCTGTCCTTCTTTTAGCTTTGCGCTAAATTCCATCAAACTACTTAAATGCGCATAGTCGTCAAGCGGTACACGAAGTTCATCCGCTTTAATACGCAGCCGATTAAGGAAAGAAAGAAGATCTGTAAATTGGGAGGTATGTGTTTGAATAAGGCGGTCAAGCTCGCGAGCTTCTTTAGAGTAAAGAACTGTTTTAAGCTGGGTCATGCCGAGTTCGGCTTTTCGGATAAATGCATCGCCCGATTCACGGTCGGCTAATACAGCAAGGAACTGGCTTAAGTTCTCTTTGTAAAGCTCGCTCTTGTCTACCCCAACAAATTCAAACGGAGTCTTTCCTGTAATCGAGGCGTATTGCGGTCCTCCGATTTCACCTTTGCGTAGAAAACGATCCATCACTCGCTCGGAAACTTCAGGAATCGGAAATGAACGAAAGAGATTGGTTTCAATATCGCCCTGTGCGGCTTCGACGGTAACTAAATGAATTCCATGATCGGATACAAGCTTATTGATAATGGCAGCAATATTTTTCTGGGCGCTATAGTTGGTATGCGCGTCTTGAATGTAGAAGACGAGTTTACCGCTCGAACCTTTAAAACTTTCTTCGATTTTTCCTAAATGTTCGGGGATAGGTATGGAGGCGGGGTCTAATAAAGAAACGATTCCCTCGTTCGCAGATAAGGAATAGGCCGGCACGGGTAAAGACAATACGAGACAGACGGATAGCAGCGCGGATACAAAACGAAAAAAAATAGACTCCCTCTTTGAAAGCAAGTCTAAACCCCTTTCAGATGTCGAATATCTATGTCTTATAAGATTAATAAAGACTACTCTATAGACGGGGGAGGGTCAAATTTTGGGAAGAGTGAGGAGATAAAATATTTATAACTTATTTATATATAATTACTTATAAATTATCACTTTGGAAATAGAACCATAAAATTGCTGCCTTTTCCGGATTCGCTATCTACGGAGATAGAAGCATTATGGGCGTGTGCTATGGCATCAGCAATACTCAGTCCAAGACCTACTCCACCCTGCTCCCGTGACCTGGATTTATCCACCCGGTAGAAGCGCTCAAAAATTTTTGATTGTTCCGATTGGGGAATGCCGATACCCGTATCGGCTACGCTTACAAGAATTTTTTCACCGTCGCTTTTAAGCCGGACAGTAATACTTCCGGAAGAGTTAGTGTATTTAATAGCATTTTCCAGTAAATTTGAAAAAAGCTCCTGAAGCTTCATACGGTCTGCTTTGATGGAGCCTACCGATTGGCCTTCGAAAGAAAGTGTTATTTGTTTCTCCTCGGCAAGAGGCTGGTAAAAATCTACAAGCTTCGCCAGCAAATCCTTCAAATCAACTTTTTCGTATTCAAGTGGCTCTTCCCCGCTATCGGTACGCGAAAGCGCGAGAAGTTGATTGACCATGCGCGAAAGCCTGTTGAACTCTTCGATAATATCCGCGAGAACTTTCCGGTATTCTTCTAATCCGCGCTCGCGGCTTAGCACAACTTCGGCTTCGCCCTTAATGGCGGTGATGGGAAGTCGAAGCTCGTGGGAAGCGTCGGCCGTAAAACGGATAATGCGCTGATACGATTCGCGAAGGCGCGCAAATACTTCATTGAACGTAACGGCTAATTCATCCAATTCATCACCGGTCCCCGCTACCGGCAATTTCTTATCTAAATTCGTGATCGTTATTTCGCGCGCTGCTTTGGAAAGTTTTTCGATGGGCGAAAGAAGCCGGCGCGTAAGAAAATACCCACCGATCAAGGCGAGTAAAAGAATAATAGGCATGGCAATAAACACGGCGCCCGCGAGCGAACCCATCGTGCTGCCTATCCCGCTCTCATCCAGACCAAACTGTAGAAAGAAAAGCGTTCCCGCGGGATTTCTGAAAGACTGAGTAATCAAATGCATTTTTTTATGGCCCGCCCTAACTGTCCTTTCGAAAGGTTCGTCCTTTGCCGAATTCTGAAACAAGGGAAGGGATTCGGTATCTTCGGAAAAACCTTCTGTCCTCGCGATGACATGCCCCTCCTCATCAAATAGGGCGTAACTCAATCTGTACGGCCCTTTACCGAGAAGCGTTTGCCTCGATAAAAAGTTGGACATCGAGCCTGGATCTTGCGCTTCGGTTTGAATGATTTGGATGGTTTGAGCAAATTCGGTCCGAAGAAATGTTTTCATGGTTTGGACCAAATCACGTTTTACCTGAAGATAAAGAAAGGCGGAAATGACGAACATACTCAAAAAAATGGCGACAGCGTAACCGGTAAGCAGCCGCGTACGAATCGACCAACTCTTTCTGTCATTCCCCGGCGACAAACTACCCTCTTTGTTCGAGGACATAGCCGACTCCGCGGAGCGTGTGTAAAAGAGGTTTTGGGAAATTACCGTCGATTTTTTTCCGGAGATTATTGATATGTACGTCAATTACATTGGAAGCAGTATCGAAGTGGTAACCCCAGACATTTTCGGCAAGCATCGTACGCGTGATCACTTCCGATTTATGCTCCATAAAAAATTGCAGAAGAGAAAATTCCCGCGGCGTGAGTTCGATAACCTTCCCGTTTCTTTTTACAGTGCGCTTTCGTAAATCCATAACAAGCCCGCCTTCTTCCATCGTATCGGTATCTTTACCTTTACCGCGGCGCATAAGTGCGCGCAGGCGAGCGGAAAGTTCCGAAAATGCGAAAGGTTTTACCACATAATCGTCAGCGCCTAGCTCGAGACCTTTCACACGATCAGCCACCGTATCCTTGGCGGTAAGAAAAATAATCGGCGTCTTGACTGCCTTGGCGCGAAGCTGTCTTGCCACTTCATAGCCGTCTAAATTCGGAAGCATGATATCGAGAATAATGCAATCGTACTTCTCGCCCTCCGCCAGGAAATAACCTTCTTTTCCATCGGCAGCGATATCGACACAATACCCTTCTTCTTCGAAACCCTTTTTTACAAAATCCCGAACTTTCTTCTCGTCCTCAATGACCAGAATTCGCATATATTTCCTTATCTACTCAAATCTTCCACGTCGAATGACATCACACGGCTCCACAAAGCGCTGAGCCCCGCATACGTTTGGGTAAGCAGCGTCCAAATGGGTGCGAGCAGCGGCTCTAGCTGATCGGTAACGGGCGGATAAATATGCCCGTGCCTGATCATAAAAAGCGATGATACGATCAACGCGATTCCAAGAAAAACATCAAAATATCCGTTAGCACGTTTGATCCAAATGCACACACCCTGATAAAAAAACAAAACTCCCGCTATTGTAAGCAGTATCAAAACCCAGAGCGGCTGATTTTCCATTTTTTCTCCGTAGGCGGGGCATCTTGCCCCGCGGATCTCCGGGGCGAGACGCCCCGGCTACTTCTTTTAAGCTGTTTCTTTTTTATGAATCAAATCGGTAATGCGTTTATTCTCCGGCGTTGGAATTTTGAATCCCTCTCCGAGCCGGTATACAGCGCCGTTTAGTGAATCGATTTCTGTCCTTCGTCCTTTGCGCAAATCTCTGAGCATCGAAGGATAATGGGCCGCTGTTTTCGGAATTAACTCCTTTATTAATAAATCAAAATACTCCTTAGCCGTAGCGGGCTCAAGAGCAATTTTCTTAGCTTTTCCGACTCCATAGCATTCCCCGACGATTTTTCTCATGGACTCCATTCGTTCCGGTCGGTCAAACATTTTTCCGTAAGGAATTTCTAAAATACTACACGGCCCGTTTAATGCGCAATTATAAATCACCTTGGACCAAATTAACGTTTCGATATTCGGAACCGCGCGTGCCGGAATTTTGCTTTGATTAAATAGACCGGCAAAGAATTCCGGCGACCTAATAGGTTTCGTTCCGGGAACTTTTCCTATCGCTAAAGCATCGGCCGAAACCGTTACTTCGATTTCTCCAGGAACAAGGACAATCCCTGTAATAATGCGACCGATGAGATATTGTTCGGGCCTTACCTTCCTTAGTATCGTTTCAATATTGCCGAGGCCGTTTTGAAAGGAAATAAGCGTTGTATGAATTTGTAGCAAAGGAAGAATTTCTGAAACGGCTTTCTCGGTATCAAATGATTTCACCGTTAAAATAACAAGGTTAAACTCGCTATTCGTCAGATCGCCTGCATTTGAATAAAGCGAAAAAGATTTAACAACGTGCGTGCCCCAAATTCCTTTGATCTGGAGTCCCTTTCTTCGAATTTCATCCAGATGAGCCGGACGCCCCAATAGCGAAACATCATGACCGGATTTCGCGAAAAAACCGCCGAGCAAACTGCCCACCGCTCCCGCGCCAAAAATCAGAATTTTCATAATGAATAAGAGAGCCCGTCCGGTAATTCGTTTTTATTGTCACGCTCAAAGGGAAAGTGAATCTTCAGCATTTCCCCGATTTTTTCAATAGCTTCGGCGAGCCCTTCGGAAAACCGGTCTTCGCGCAGTTCCGCCGCTGCATCATCGGCAAGGGTTTTCCAAAATGTTTCGGATACTTTTTCATAAATGCCCCGGTCGCCCAAAATAACAAACTCGTGATTGCGAATACCTAGCAAAATAAGAACGCCGTTGCTGTCTTTCGTCTCATGCATATCCAGCCGCTGAAAAATATGCCGGGCATGATTTATTCCGTCCCCTTTAAAATGAGGTACCAGATGAACCCTGATTTCTGCACTTGTTTTCTTCTCCGCTTTTCGAATAGCGAAAACAATTTGATTTCTCTCACTTCTAGAGAAAAAAAGCGCCAGGTTGTCTGGTCGCATTACCTTATTTACCATCGCCCGCTTGCTCCTCCGCCGCCGGACATTCCCCCGCCACCGCTGAATCCGCCGCCCGAAATCCCTCCGCCTTCTCGAAACCCGCCGGAGCTAAATCCACTTCGTCTTCCGGAATACCCGCCCCGGCTCGTCAGCATGCTATAGAAAATAACCCGGGAAATGAGATTTAAAACAAAAAGAAGGAAGCCAAATCGAAGCCACCATTCCCAAAACGTGTAACCATGACGATACAATCGATGCCCGGTGTGGTAGATTCCGTAACGGATGAGATCTACCAAAAAAAGAAAAAATGCTGCGGTAAAAATGAAATTCCAGAGCATCTCTTCGCTAGACCCCCGCTTTCGCGGGGGTGACATCATTTCTTGATACTCACCTTTCACCGCGCTTTCTATCGCATTCACGCCGGCCCCGACTCCAGCGTCGAAGTTTCCTTCTTTAAAATAGGGCGTCACGATATCGCGAATAATTTGGCCGGCAAGCGCGTCGGGAAGCACGCCTTCGAGTCCATAGCCTACCTCAATTCTCATAGCGCGATCGTTTTTGAAAATGAGAAAGAGCGCTCCGTTATTTTTATCTTTCTGCCCAATGTGCCAAGCCTCAAACAAGCGCACGGCAAAATCTTCGAGGGATTCACCTTCTAAACTTGGAAATGTAGCGACAACTATTTGATTGGAGGTGACTTGTTCAAAAGATGCCAGTTGAATTTCCAACTGCTGTCGGAAATCGGACGAAAGCATTGCGGCTTGATCGTGAACATATCCGTCCGGACGATTTGGAATATCTAACGCATATGTTTTAGCGGCAGAAAAAAGGAAGGCAAACGCAAGAACAAGCAGCCGCATGATCATTTTTCATTTCATTTGAACGAAACCGCCGGAGCGTTTTCAGCGCCGGACACTGCTTGAAAATAGGCCTTGCCCGAAAATCCGTAAAGACCGGCGATTAAATTGGCGGGAAAGGTGCGAACGGCCGTATTGAATTGACGCGAGGTATCGTTGAATCGCATGCGTTCAACCGCAATCCGGTTTTCCGTTCCCTCAAGCTGCGTTTGAAGCATGAGAAAATTCTGATTCGCTTTTAAATCGGGATATTGTTCAACCACCACCATAAGCCGGCTGAGTGCGGAGGAAAGCGATTCCTGCGCAGCTTCAAAATTAGCCAGTGCCTGGGGATCGTTTACCAGTTCCGGCGTGACGTTGAAACTGGATGCTTTCGACCGGGCCTCGACAACCCCTTGAAGCGTATCCTTCTCATGAGCAGCGTAGCCTTTTACCGTTTCAACGAGATTAGGAATGAGATCGAGCCTCCGCTGATACACGTTTTGAACCTGCGCCCAGCTTTCTTTAACATTCTCTTCAAGCCCGACGAGCCTATTATACGTTCCGCCAAAAACCGCCCACCCAATTACAATAATTCCTACAATGATTCCGATACTGATAAGCGCCCACTTCGGCATAACTCAACTCCTTTGTTTTGAGTGATTTTTGAAAATTATTGAGAATTATGCGCCGGAAGCGGCGGCCAGGCCTTTTTTCGAGAGGTGTCTTAGTACCGCCTTGATTGAAATCCAGGCGACGGGTCTGCTTCGATCGTCTATGATGGGAATATGGCGAATGCCTGCGATGGACATTCGATTGATAGCAACGGCTACGGTATCGCCTTGATTGAGAGCGATGGGCCGCTGCGTCATGATCTGAGAAATCTTAACACGCTTGAGATCTTTATATTTAAACGCTACCTTCATTAGCACATCACGATAAGTGACAACGCCGGTCAATTGTCCTGTTTCGTCAACTATCAAAAGACAGCTCTGTTGGTGTTCCTGAAAAGCCTTGACGGCGGTTTCGACCAATTCCGATTCTTTAAGAATAATCGGCTTCTGACCCAAGTCGATAGCGTTCCAAACCGTCTCTTCCATAATCATTCGGCGAAATCTGCCCCGAGTCGCAGCAGGTATGTAGGACTCGGATAAAGAGGCTGTACATTTTTCGCATTGATCCGCACCCGGATAATTTAAATGACCGCAGGAAGGACATTTCATAGAAATATGCTCCTAGTTAACATTCCACATGCTTCCGGAATAAATTAATTTTTTAAGATCGCCGGGCCCTTGCTTCCTAATGGCTGTTTGAACTTGCTCTTCCAACATTTCCTCGTAGGTCGGACGCTCGACGCAGCGAAATACGCCGAACGGCACGGGCATTTCCGGATGTTCCATATGCGTTAAAAGGTACGCCCATGTAGCATCGGAAGATTTTTCGTCGTGCACCACAATTTCTACATCGGGCTCCTTCGCCAACTCAACCACTTCGGGTTTTAGACGTTTAATGCGGATGCCTTTCTCTTTATGTTGCCCAAAAATAAGAGGCTTTCCGTGTTCGAGATAAATCATTCTTTCTTCTCGATGCTCGCGACCGGTGACATCCTGAAATGTGGCATGATTAAACACGATGCAGTTTTGATAAATTTCGATAAACGAAACGCCTTTGTGCTGCGCGGCGCGTTCCAAAACATACCCCATATGCTTGATGTCGGTATCGAGCGTTCTGGCTACAAAGGTAGCTTCCGAAGCCAGCGCGATGCAGAGCGGATTAATAGGATAATCAATCGAGCCCATCGGCGTAGAGGCAGTGCGCTTGCCCATTTCTGAAGTCGGAGAATATTGGCCTTTGGTCAATCCGTATATGCGATTGTTAAAAAGAAGAATTGTCATATTGATATTGCGGCGCATGGCATGAATCAAATGATTTCCTCCGATAGAAAGGCCGTCGCCATCACCCGTGACCACCCATACATGAAGATCAGGACGTACGCATTTAAGTCCCGTAGCAATGGTCGGGGCTCTGCCATGAATGGTGTGAAAGCCGTAGGTGTTCATGTAATACGGAAAGCGGCTGGAACAACCGATGCCGGAGACGAACACATGATTTTCCGGATTGATTTTAAATTTCGGAAGCGTCCGTTGAACCACGGATAAAATGGCATAATCGCCGCAACCGGGGCACCAACGCACATCCGAGCTTGATACAAAATCATCTTTCGCAAGCTCTCGCGGCTGAGTAGTTTCGTTACTCATAGCAACTCCTTTATTTTTTCTTCAAGTTCAATGACTTTAAAAGGCTGCCCTTGAACTTTGTGATAACCCACGGCATCGATCTTGGGATACCGGGCCCGAAGCATGAATAGCAATTGGCCGAAATTTAGTTCCGGGACAAGAATTTTTTCAAATTTTGAAAGGACATCGCCTAAATTTTTTGGAAACGGATTCAAATAACGCAGATGGCACATCGAAACCTGTTTTCCTTGCGTGCCGAGCTTTTCTACGGCCGAAAGAACCGCGCCGTAGGTTCCTCCCCAGCTAACGACAAGGAATTTGCCTTGTTTGGGGCCAATCACCTCGGCCGGAGGAATATCATCTGCAATACGCGCAATTTTTTCCAACCGAAGACGGCACATCTTTTCGTGGTTCACGGGATCGTAACTGACATTTCCGGAAATATCGGATTTCTCTAGTCCCCCAATCCTATGCATGAGACCCGGCGTCCCGGGAATCGCCCATGGGCGCGCAAGCGTCTTCGGATCACGAGCATACGGCTGAAATTCATCACTCGATTTCGGATGCTGTATGGAAATCTTAGGAAGCGTCGTGACATCGGGAAGTTTCCATGGCTCGGCGCCGTTGGCAATATAACCATCGCTCAGAATTATGACAGGTGTCATAAATTTAAATGCGAGACGCGCGGCCTCAATGGCTATATTAAAACATTCCGACGGAGTCGCGGGCGCAATTACGGCCAGAGGACTATCGCTATTTCGGCCAAACATAACCTGCAGGAGATCGGCCTGCTCGGTTTTGGTTGGAAGCCCTGTAGACGGCCCGCCACGTTGTACATCGACAATAATGCACGGAAGTTCCGTCATAATGGCAAGATTAATGGCCTCGGATTTTAAACATATTCCGGGGCCGCTCGTACCCGTTACTCCCAAATGGCCTCCAAACGCCGCCCCGATAATCGAACCCATGGCCGCTATTTCATCTTCCGCTTGAAATGTTTTTACGCGAAAATTCTTATACTTTGAAAGTTCGTGTAGTATTCCGCTGGCCGGAGTAATGGGATAACTGCCGTAAAATAATTCTTTCCCGGCCAACTGGGCGGCAGTTATTAAACCCAAAGCTAACGCTTCATTTCCAGAAACTTTCCGGTAAACACCGGGCGCGATGGCCGCTTTCTTAACCTGATAGCGTACCGGGAAAAGGTCTGTGACATCGGCATAGCTGTAGCCGGCACGAAGTGCCGTTGCATTAGCCTGAGCAATCTCGGGCTTTTTGGCAAATTTCTGCTCGATCCATTGAAGCGTGCTGTCCGGAACCCTGTCGTAGAGCCAGAAAATTAAGCCCAACGCATAAAAGTTTTTGCAACGCTCTACTTCCGACGGCGAAATTTTGGAATCCTTTAAGGCCTGCTGCGTCAACTTGGAAATCGGAATTTTAACGAGCGTGTAATCTTTAAGCGTGCTGTCTTCGATCGGATTGGTTTGCCAGGAAGCTTTCTTTAGATTCCCCGGAGTAAAGGCATCAGAATTTACGATAACCCATCCGTTTTCTTCCACATCGGGCAAATGAACTTTTAATGCCGCCGGATTCATAGCCACAAGCGTCTGCGGACGGTCACCGGGCGTGCGCGTTTCTACGCTTCCGATATGCACCTGAAAACTCGACACGCCGGGAAGCGTACCTGCGGGCGCGCGGATTTCAGCAGGATAATCAGGAAGCGTGCTGATATCGTTTCCCATAATAGCCGAGGTATCGGTGAACCGGTCTCCGGTTAATTGCATACCATCGCCGGAATCGCCCGCAAAACGGATAATGGCCGTTTTAAGGACTTTATCCGGGCGTTTTATCTTTGAACCTTCCGAGGTTTTTTCCGCGCCTTGGTTATTCGTGTTATTCACGGCTTTCTCTTGTCCTGGTGAAACGGGACCCATCTTTAACCGCCTTCACGGGTATGACTGATTTGATTGCTCCGCGGCGGAAGATTTAAAACTTCGGCCGGAAAATTTTCAGCCAAAAAGCGAATAATGGCCCGCGCGGAAATAATACCTTGTAGCATCCCCTTCTCATCAATTAAAGCGACGTGTCTATATTCGTATGTATGCATCAGATCGATAGCGGCGCCCACCGAATCGTTCAGCGAAAGCGCGCGCAGCGGAATTTTACAAAATTTCGTTGCGAGTACTTTGCTCCAATCCGACTCCTTAAAATAACAATAAAGCACAAGATCTTTCTCGGTAAAAACTCCGATAACTTTCCCATGGTCCGTGATGACAACGTAGCCGCTTTGATGTTCCTGCATAATTTTAACGGCTTGCTCTACCGTGGTGTCCGGACCGCATTCGACAGAGCTAGCGCGTTTCAAATTTTTAATGAGAACTTCTCTGAGCAGTTCCTCGATTTTTTTTGCCATACTTTTACCCCAGTTATCCCTGAATTAAATAAAGCCTCTTCTTAATAGTACCTAATAATCCGTTAGGGTCGGTTGGAAGGCGGGAAAATTAGCTAAAAATCTAGTAAATGATATCACAAAGGTTAAAGACGTTAAGTAAAATACTAGGTATCTGCTCTTCGGCAAAGTCTATAAAGTATTTAATTTTAGGCAGTTATAACGATAGCTTGAGGAAATTTTGTATAATCCTTATCGGACTTTATAGCTGCAAGCTAGACTTTACCGACAAGCCACAAAATGAGGGACGATGCGAGCCTAATGTAATTGTTTCCAACTTCAATTTGAATCGTATCACTCACTTTAAGCGTTTTTCTCTTGCTGCCCCAATCTACCAGGCCGCCGCACCAATGCGGAGCAAAATCTGTTGTGAAAGCAGCAATCCTTTTCTTCGGGTCTCTATCAATAATTAAAAGCGGATATTCCTTTGCTCCTGCGATTGTCCTGGCAGCTAAAATTACTTTCCCTTCGTTTTTCGTTCGGACTTCATTTAAACCACAAAGCACGGGGGGATTTGTAAATATCAAATTTCCCAATATGGGATGCTTTGCCTTCTGAACGATAGTTAATCCACTCCAGATATTTCTTCTATCGTCCTTAGGAAGGCATGAAACAGGAAGCAACTTTTCGATTAATGAACCCCGCCATTTTCCGAACGGACCAGAAAACGATCCCCACCCGCCCACCATGAGAAGTCCGGCTCCGGATTTTACTTGTTCGGCGATTAATCGTTCGGAAACGGGTGAAAGATCTTTACGAGAAAAATCGCTTAAAATAATAGCGCCGTAGTTTTTCTTTAGAAAACGGGGCTTGAGAATTTTCCCGGGCGGGATATGTGTTACCTTGGCTTCAAGAAATTTGAGAATGCCAAGCAAATAATTGGCCGGGCCGCCGACCGGACTGTCGCCTGCGTATAAAATATTCAATTCAAATCCACCATTTCATGAATATTTCCTTTTACCGGATTTTTTTTGAATTTTCTGTCCTGATCGAAAACCATCATGGGCATGCCGTGCTTCGGTCCCATGGTAACAACAAGATGCCGGTCGATCCGCGAGCCGGGAATCACGCTCAGGCGGAACCGTTGAACAATGATAGCCAAGGCGAGTTTTAACGCCATCGTAGCAAAGCCACCACCAACGCAAGATCTCGGCCCCGCGCCAAAAGCCAAATATTCATACGCTTCCGGCGAATGTGTGAGCCAACGCTCGGGTTTAAATTTCTCGGGCTCGGGATAAATTTCGGCCATGTGATGGGTAATAAAATGGCTTAAAGCAACGGTGGTTTTGGCCGGCAAACGATACGGCCCCAGCTCAAACGGTGCCGTGCTTAGACGGTATGTATAAACCGCGGCCGGCAAAATTCGCATTCCTTCCTTAATCACCCGATCAAGCAAAGAAAGCTGATTTAACTCTTCGAACGTAGGCGCCGAACCTTTTAGTCTTCCCTGAAGCTCGTCTACCAAATCCGCATATATCTTCGGATGCTGGGCCAGTAAAAACAAAATCCAAGTAAGCGAGCTTGACGTTGTCTCGTGGCTTGCCGCAAATAAAATATTGGCCTGCCCAATCAGTTCATCGGTGGTCATTACCGTTCCGTCTTCATCATGTGCACGAATGAGGATGGACAATACGTCGGCCCCGACGATTTCCTCGACGCGTTTTTGATCGATCATGAAAGCAATGGCGCGTTCAAGCCGTTCGGCCATTCTAAGCATCGTGTAATAAGGAAAGGGCGGAACATCAAACGGAAGAAGTCTCGTCTTTACCGAAACATTTAAGTCGAGCCAGCGTTCCATCAATCTACTTACCGAAAAGGCGCGAGACGTTGCGTCGAGGCCGAGCAGAATTTTAGCGGAAATGCGCCGCGTAAGCTCTTTCATCTCTTCGAACATATCGCGCTTCGTTCCGGTTTTCCACCGGCCGGTCACGTCTTCAATAATTTGTACAATTTGATCACGGTAAGCAACGATGTGATTACGTTGAAACGGCGGCATGATAAGTCTTCGCTGCTGCTTATGCTGGGGTCCGTTCATACTTAAAAGTCCGTGCCCGACTTTCCGGTGCGCGGAACCTTCTGGCCCAAGATGGGTAATGCCGACGGAATTAAATAAATCGGGATTGCTAAGAATTTGTTGATTGTATTTGGGATGAAATGTAAAAACCATCGTTCGCCTTCCTTTTACAAACAAGGCGATTTCGCCATAATTGCGACGAAGCCTTTGCATATAACGGAGAGGGTCGCTTAAGAATTGAAGAAGATTGCCACGCCAACCAAAAACCGGATGCGGCATAGGTCCTGGAATTTTATCGAAATCGGTTTGAGCTAATGAGTCGGCGGTAAGCGGCATGCGGTTACTGAATTGTCCAGCCCCCGTCGACAGGAATGGCCTGCCCGGTCACGAAGGAAGAGGCGCTTGAACAAAGCCAAACAACGGATTGTGCAACTTCTTCAGGCGTTCCCATCCGGCCCATCGGTTCCATTCCGATGAGCTGTACTTCTACGTGAGCGCTACCGCCGGTTTGACGAGCGGTCATGGGCGTGCGAATCAGACCGGCACAAACAGCATTAATTCGAATTCCCGATTTGGCGTATTCAAGCGCGGCGCTTTTTGTTAAACCAACAATGGCATGTTTACTGGCGGAATAAGCAGAAAGCCCGCGAAACCCAACAAGTCCGGTTACCGAAGCGGCGTTTACAATAGCTCCGCCTCCTTGCTTTAGCATGCGCATAATTTCGTATTTCATGCAAAGCCAGGTACCTTTTAAATTCACCGAGAGCACACGATCCCAATTTTCTTCTGTCAGATCCGCGGTTAAACCAAGGCTTCCCTCGATCCCCGCGTTATTGTAAGCAAAATCCAAGCGGCCAAATTTGGCAACGGTTTGCTCAATCAAATCTGAAACTTCCGCTGATTTCGAAACGTCGGCTTTAAAAAAAGAAGCCTCGCCGCCTTTTTCTTGAATCAATCTTACGGTCTCTATACCACTTGCCGTATCAATATCCGAAACAGCTACGCGTGCCCCGGCGCCGGCAAAAGCAAGCGCAGAAGCCCGGCCTATGCCCGATCCGGCGCCGGTCACCAATACCACTTTCCCTTGAAATTCTTTTTGCATCATTTCATCGCCCCGCTTAAACGGCTAAAATTATAACAAAACTAGAAGAAAATGGGGCCTTTTATCTTGTAGCGGAGAAAGCCAAGGTCAAGAAAAAGTGGCTCCGAAAAGCGCCGGCTTATGCTAATATTGTTGCAGGAAAAAAGTGGAGGGCGTCTTGTTGAGAAAATTTCAAATCAGTTTTTTGCTGCTATTTCTCGTCTTTTTTTTAATTTCAGTAAGTGGGTGTCAAACTTCCAAAAAAGAAATTGATCTGCCCCGCCCTTCGCTCAGCCAAGGTCCTTTCCAACCAAAGACAGCACCCGCGTCTGAAAGTGCCCGGCATCAATCTCATTACACTGAAAGCATTTCGCAGCTGAACAAAGTCACGCAGGGTACGCCCTACGTGGAATTGCCGCTTGCCGAAATAATCGAACTCACCAAAAATGCCGAAAGCGAACGGGAAGTATACAAATATGCGGCGGATGCTTGGAGCCACGAATTTTTCTGGAAATCCACGACCGAAAACGGCGGAGGAAAACCCGGCGGCGAAATCCTTGGAAGACTTGAAAACTCTTTCGGAAGTTACGAGCAATTTAGATCGGCCTTCCTCGAAACAGTCGATCGATTGGAAGGAAGCGGATGGGTATGGCTGGTTCTAGAAAACGGTGTTCTTAAAGTCCTAAGCACTTCAAATTACGACATTCCCGCCGAAACGACACAGCCTCTCTTAGCGTTGGATGCTTGGGAACACGCTTATATGACAGAATTTGGAAATAATCGGCAGGCGTACGCGGAAAATTTTCTAAATCATCTCGCCAATTGGGAATTTGCAGAAAAAAATCTTACCTCTCTTGTCTAATGTCACCCCCGCGAAAGCGGGGGTGTAGTACCGGATTCCCGCTTACGCGGGAATGACACAAAATTACTAATTCCCGCTTACCATATCGTTGGCTACAAAAATTTCCATGATTTGCTCGGGTTTTCTAGCCGAAAGAAGATGTTTATGAATGAGTTTATGCTGGAGAAGGCGCGCAACCCGCGCAAGTATTTTTACACGCTCGCCAACGTCTTTGCCCGAATACACAAATAAAAATATGAAGCGGACGGGCTCTTTGTCCACGCCCCCAAAATCAATTCCCTTTTTCGATACGGCGAAGAGTCCTTTGGTCTGCCCGATTTCCGGATAATCAACGTGGGGCACGGCAATGCCGCTACCGATACCGGTTGATTCCAACTGTTCCCGTTCGATCAATGCTTTGAGCAATTTTTTATCATCGACGCGCGGATTTTGTTTGGCAAACTCGGCGGCCAACTTGGAAAGCGCATCGCTTTTGCTCTTTGCTTCAAATCCAATGAGGATCGATTGCGGTTTGATTAAATCGCCGATTTTCAAATGCCTTACCTCGATTTCTTATCTTTTTTGGATTGTTCCTTTTCCAATTTTTCCCTGGCCTTTCGTTCGAATATGCTCTCCCTTTTTTCATCGGACTTATCTTTTTCCCAGCCCAGCTTTTTTCCTTTTTCCCAGCCACTGGGTGTCTTATCCTTCTTCTGCAGCCCCTTTGGCAGCTCGCCTTTTTTGGCAAGACCGGGCGGCATAGATCCCGTTTCATCACTCACCGGCTTTTCCTTCTTCACAGGAGCAGTCGTCTTGAGCGGGCTCCTTGGATGGACCGGAACAACGGTAATACCGCTCGCTTTCGGTTTGGCAGTATCAGGCGCTTCACCATCCTCCGCCATGGACGTGGCCGGGCTCATTAGACTCAGCATCAAAAATGCAATAAAGAGAAATGGTTTCATAGGACATCCTCCTGACCAAAGGTTACCAGAAAGCGGGTATTTTAACATTCTCGAGCCTACTTTGGGCGGGAATTTTTAAAATCCGGCAGGAATAGTCAAATCATGCCGTAAAAAAACACGAGTAGCCCAATGAAAAACGAATAATAGCCAAAAGCATGGAATTGGCCGCGGCGGATCATTTTAAGCAAAGCAAAAATCACCAGAAATCCCACGATACCCGAAGATAGAAAGCCTGCCCAAAGCGGGCCGGGAATTTCCTCTGCCATCATAAAACTTTCTTTCCCTTTTATTAAAATGGCGCCGAGTACCGCAGGCACGGAAATGAGAAAGGAAAATTCGGCCGCATCATTTCTAGCATATCCAAGATAAAGCGCCACGATAATGGTGGAGGCTGAGCGGGAAATACCGGGGGTAATCGCCAATCCTTGCAAAACGCCGATTAAAAGAGCGTGCTTTACGCTCATATCCGCTAAGGTCTTTGTACCGTATTGAAACGTTCGACTCTCAATAAGAAAATACCCCACCACAATCCAGGTGACGCCGACCAACAATATGGAACTAAACATTGATTCGAATAAATCCATAAATACCAAACCGATGATACCGGTCGGCACAGAAGCCGCCACTATGAGAAACCCTTTGCGCGCGTTGGGTAAATCTTCGAATGACGGGCTGCCTTTCAGCAGGAGCTTGCCCATCCATTGAGTAGTTTCGATTATGATGGCCCAAATGTCTTTCCAAAAATAGAAAATGACGGCCAAAAGTGTGGCCATGTGAATAACAATATCAAACGCGAGAACATGATCTTTGATACCCATTAACTGCTGGGCAATAACCAAATGGCCGGAGCTTGAAATAGGAAGAAATTCGGTTAGACCTTGAATGATCCCAAGAATAATAGCGTTAAGCGTGGTCATGAGATAAATTTTCGTTTTGCTAACATTTCAAGATACGTTCGATTTTCCGGTAAGAGAAAACCCTTCGAAATCCTACAGCCTGTAAAATGGCCCCGGCCGATTTAAAATCAACAGCCGTCTCAAACTCAAGGCGCTTGCTAAACTTCGCTTTTAAGACGGGAACGCAATTCGGCAGGATTTTTTAGACGGAATTTTTGTTCGACCTCAAAACGTTTCATGTGGAAATGATTGTCGTAGGCGGGGCATCTTGCCCCGCAGACCCCGGGGCGGGACGCCCCGGCTACGCGTCGCGCGTGCGCTTACGCGAAATCATATGGGTAGAATACCCGTAAAACGCTTCCGCGCATTCCATGAGCGTTTCAGAAAGCGTAGGATGCGGATGAACGGACTCGGCAATATCAAGGGCCGTCGCACCCATTTCAATAGCGAGTACACCTTCAGCAATAAGCTCTCCGGCGCCGGCGCCGGTAATGCCCACTCCGAGAATTCGTTCGGTCTCGGGATCAATAATAAGCTTGGTCACGCCGTCGGTCCGGTCAAAACTAAGTGCGCGTCCGGAAGCACCCCAGGAATATCTCGCTACTTCAACCGGAATATTTTTTTCCTTGGCTTCTGTCTCCGTAAGCCCGGCCCAAGCCACTTCGGGATCGGTAAATACCACGGCTGGAATAATAATATTTTCAAATGTGCTTTCTTCGCCCGTTAAAACATCCACGGCAATTCGCGCCTCTTTGGATGCTTTGTGCGCCAAAAGCGCGCCGCCTGCCACGTCACCGATGGCCATAATTTTCGGATCGCTTGTTTCCTGTCGTGCGTTTACTTTAATAAATCCCTTTTCATCAAAGGTCACTTTCGTATTCTTCAGGCCGAGATCGTCGTAATTCGGCGCGCGGCCTACGGAAACAAGTACGCGGTCATAGAGCTCTTCTTTTTTCTGACCGTTTATTTCCATGGTTACTTTAATTTTCTTTCCGCTGGTAGACATCTTGGCAACTTTTACGCCCAGCCGGACTTCTTTAAACGCTTTTTTGGCATAATTCATCACAGGCCTTACCAAATCCGGATCGGCGCCGAGCAAAATAGTATTCATGGCTTCCACAATAACGACTTGGCTTCCGAGCGCTGCATAAACAGTTCCAAGTTCCATTCCAATATAGCCGCCGCCAACCACTAAAAGCGTTTCCGGAATTTCGGGCAGCTCCAGCGCTTCGGTGGAAGTCATAATGCGCGGGTTACCGAGATCAAACGCTTTTGGAACGGCAGGCTTACTTCCCGTCGCCACAATGGCTTTATCGTATTTAATAAAGGTCTGACCTTTTTCCGTTTCTACACGAAGCGTTTCGGAATCTTCGAAATGAGCGCGCCCGTTTATAATTTCCACTTTACGCGCTTGACCAAGCGTTCGAATGCCCTGCCCGAGTTTATCTAAAATAGATTCTTTCCACTTACGCATTTTATCCAGATTAATTTGGGGCGGAGCGAAGGTGACGCCGCGAAAACTCGATTCCTTCGCTTCGGTGATTAGTTTACCCACATGCAGAAGTGCTTTGGAGGGAATGCATCCCCGGTTCATACAGACACCGCCGAGCCGCTTGTCCTGTTCGACAAGAATGACCTTTTTACCTTTATCGGCAGCGTAGAAAGCCGCTGCGTAACCGCCCGGTCCGGCGCCGATGACTACTACATCTGTTTTAATAGGCTGAGCCATACTCTAAACTTTCACTTCTGATTCGGGAATTTGCTCGAGTGCTTCCACAAAGGCGCGAATGAATCGTGCGCCGTCCGCGCCGTCGACCACTCGATGATCGTACGAAAGCGCAACGGGTAAAATAATGCGAGCTTCCCATTGGTTATTTTTAAAAACAGGTTTTTTTGCGCCGCGGCCGATTCCAAGAATAGCCACGTTAGGTTTATTGATAATGGGTGTGAAATGCGCTCCGCCGATGCTGCCCAAATTGGAAATCGTGAAGCTAGAGCCTTGCAGTTCCTCAAGACTTACTTTTCTCTGGCGCGTGCGTTCGGCGAGTTGGTTTAGTTCAACGGAAATCTGAAGCAGGCTTTTCTTATCGGCATCGCGAAGAACGGGAACGATAAGTCCGGCTTCAGTATCTACGGCTATGCCGATATGCCAATATTCTTTACTCACAATCTCATCGCTTGATTCATCCAAACTGGAATTTAGAACAGGAAATCTCTTAAGTGCCGTCACCGCCGCTTTAATAGCAAACGAAGTCACGGTTAAATTTCCGCCTTTTGCCTCGTAAGCTGCGTCGTATTTCTTCCGGTAATCCATAAGTGTCGTGATATCGGCATCGTCAAATTGCGTTACGTGCGGAACGGTGGACCAAACATCGGACATATGCTCGGCGATGGTTCTACGGAGCGGGGAAATCTTTTTCTTGGAAACCGGTCCCCATTTTGAAAAATCGATACTTTGCAGAGCGGGTTTTTCAGGCCGACCGGCCTGAGCTGATTTTTTTTGAAGTCTCGCGATATAAGCTTTCAAATCTTCCGTCGTGATCCGGCCGCCGTGCGCCGTGCCTTTTACACGGGCTAAATTAATTCCAAGCTGGCGGGCAAGTTTTCGGATGGAAGGTGAAGCCGCTACGGAAGCGCTGCTTGTTTCTTCGGATTCTTCTTCGGCCGGCTCTTCAACTTTTTGAACTTTTTTTGGAGCTGCGGATTCTTTGCCAGAAGCGCCGTTTTCACTTACGGTCACCAGAGTCCGACCTACCGGAACTTCATCCCCCGCTTTGACGTGAACTTTGACAACTCGGCCTGCGGTGGGTGAAGGAATCGGGGCTACGGCTTTAGCGGTCTCAATTTCAACGACCGGCTGGTCTTTCTTCACAACGTCCCCCTCGTTTACGAGGACATTTACGATCGTGCCCATCTCAACATTTTCTGCCAACGGCGGAACTTTGATATCCATTATGAACCTTTCGTTTATTCCTGGATGGCCTATTGTTCCCGAAGCGAGTTTTTTAGCCATGGATGGCTAAAACTGTCCTGCTAGCAGGTGCTATGCAAAGCTTTTACACGAAGTAAAAGCTGCATAGCATGAGCTGCGGGACAATAGGCCGTCCAGGAATTAATCCTCGTAGCTCATCGGTACTTGTTTCATTGTCCTATGAAACAAGTACCGACCTTGCTTCCTGCTAATGCCGCTTGGAAGCAAGGACAGTGCTACGCCATCCATGGCTACGCAAACTCGCTGCGAGGATTAATTCCTGTCCGTCAGATAAACTCAAACGATTTCGGGAACGGGTTTATCCGGATTAATACCGAGATCTTTAACGGCTTGCTGAACGACTTGTTTCGAAACAGCGCCTTTTTCGGCTAACGCATACAAAGCCGCTATCGTAGTACATTCGGCGTCAATTTCAAAAAACCGGCGAAGCGACGGGCGGCTTTCGCTCCGTCCAAATCCATCGGTACCCAGCGTAACAAGACCGCCCGGAACCCAGGACGCGATTTGTTCGGGCACGATTTTCATATGATCCGAGACAGCCACAAACGGACCTTTTTCTTTTTCCAGAATCGTTTCTAAATAGGATTTCTTAGGCGGCTCGGCCGGGTGAAACATATTCCATCGCTTCGCTTTTAGCGCATCGTTACGGAGCTGCTTGTAACTGGTTGCGCTCCATACATCCGCCGACACATCGTAGCGCGTTGCCAAAATTTCCTGCGCCTTAAGCGCTTGAAGAATGATGGGGCCGCTTCCAAAAATGTGTACGTGGTGCTTCTTGCCTTCCGGGCCTTTTTTGAATTTATAGAGCCCTTTTAAAACACCTTCTTCGACACCCTTCGGCATATCGGGCATAGAATGATTTTCATTATAAAGTGTAATGTAGTAATAAATATCTTCGCCGTCCTTATACATCCGTTTGAGCCCGTTTTGAATAATCAAAGCGATTTCAAAAGCAAAGGCCGGATCGTAAGCCGCAACGTTCGCAACGGTGCTGGCCAAAACAAGGCTGTGTCCGTCTTGATGTTGAAGCCCTTCGCCATTTAACGTCGTGCGGCCGGCCGTAGCGCCAAGCAGAAATCCTTTTGCGCGACTATCGCCGGCAAGCCACATCAAATCGCCGGTTCTTTGAAATCCGAACATGGAATAGAAAATATAAAATGGAATCATGTTGATTCCATAATTGGCATAGGCTGTTCCGGCAGCCACGAATGACGCCATGGAGCCTGTTTCGTTAATGCCCTCTTCAAGAATTTGACCGTCCTTGGATTCCTGATAATAAAGCAACGATTCGATATCTACCGGTTCGTAGAGCTGACCTTTTGAAGAATAAATACCGATTTGCCTGAAAAGCGCATCCATTCCGAAAGTCCGCGCTTCATCCGGAATAATGGGAACAATATTTCTCCCGATTTTTTTGTCTTTTAGCATTTTCGTGAGAATACGCACAAACGCCATGGTTGAAGAAGCTGTGAGCGACCCTGAGCCTTTTGAGAATTCAGAATAAAAATCTGCGGACGGAAGTTCGATCGGCTGGGGATTTACCGTGCGGCGCGGAAGAAAACCTCCAAGCGCCTTTCGACGCTCCATTAAATATTCATATTCCGGACTTCCCTCCGGCGGACGGTAGAATGGGGCTTCGACGACTTCTTCGTCGCTAATCGGCACGTTGAATCGCGAGCGAAATTCCCGGAGTTCTTTTTCATTTAATTTTTTCTGCTGATGGGTAATATTCCTTCCCTCACCGGCCTCACCCAAACCGTAGCCCTTAACAGTCTTTGCGAGAATGACGGTCGGCTGGCCTTTATGTTCCATCGCGGCCTTAAACGCGGCATACACTTTTACGGGATCGTGGCCGCCGCGTTGTAGTTTGCTGATTTGCTTGTCGGTTAAGTGATTCACCATTTCAAGAAGTTCGGGATATCTTCCAAAAAAATGTTTGCGGGTGTAACTGCCCGCCTCGACGGAATATTTCTGATAATCGCCGTCAACCGCTTCTTCCATACGCTTTACGAGAAGACCTTTTTTGTCGGCTTTAAGCAACGGGTCCCACTCGGAGCCCCAAACAACTTTAATCACGTTCCAACCGGCACCGCGGAAAAGGCCTTCGAGCTCCTGAATAATTTTACCGTTGCCTCGCACCGGCCCGTCCAAGCGCTGAAGATTGCAATTGACTACCCAAATTAAATTATCAAGTCCCTCCCGTCCGGGAAGCGTGAGCGCTCCGAGCGTTTCCGGTTCGTCCACTTCGCCGTCGCCGACAAAACACCAAATTTTCGAATCGGGAGCATCATCCTTCAAAAATTTTCGCGCTTTCATGTAACGATAAAACCGCGCTTGATAAATGGAAGTAATGGGTGCAAGCCCCATGGAAACAGAAGGAAATTGCCAAAAGTCCGGCATGAGATACGGATGAGGATAGGAAGAAAGCCCCCCGCCTTCGGCCAATTCCTGACGGAAATGGTGAAGGTGCTTAGCTTCGAGCCTTCGCTCGAGATACGCGCGTGCGTAGTTGCCCGGAGATGCGTGACCCTGAAAATAAACGAGGTCTTTGGGCTGGCCGTTTTCCCCGCCGCGAAAGAAATGATTAAATCCAACTTCGTAAAGCGTAGCCAAAGAAGCATATGTAGAAATATGCCCGCCAATGCCGTCATGGACCCGGTTGGCTTTTACAACCATGGCCATGGCGTTCCAGCGAATGTAGCTTTTAATTTTCCGCTCGATTTCGCGATCTCCGGGATAGGCTGGCTCGGCTTCGGGAGGAATGGTATTCACATACGGCGTACTTACAGGCCGCGAAACGTAAATTCCCGCTTCTTCCAGGCGTTTCTGCAATTTATCCAGAACCAAAGGTATCTGCTCCTTATTTCCGCTCTTCAGCAATACATCTATTAGGTTGGCTATTTCTTCCGGCTTGGAATCCGCATCTAAACGTTCCGATTGAATAGGGTTATACGCACTATCTTTACGGCCTTCCTCTAGTTGTGACATAAAATAAGATTGCCGCCCTGAAATTAAATTTGTTCGTGGTTCGTAAGAGGATCAAGTATTATATGCCCTCTGGAATACGGGGCTTAGGCTGGAATACCCCGACGGGTGAAGGCAGCCCATCAATTTTGCTGTCCTGCAAAATTGAGAGCAGTCTTTGAATTTGGCTTCCTGACAAATTCAAAGGCAAAATTATAACAGAATTTGTGGAAATATTAACTCTAATCATTCCGTAGGCTTTTCGTATCATAACCCCCTATTTATCGGTCATATATGAAATATATTGACTTAACGTTACCTACACCGGAAGAAAACCTGGCGCTCGACGAAGCCTTGCTGGAAATGTGTGAAAACGACGGTAACGCAGAATTTTTACGGTTTTGGGCACCCGTTCCCTATTTTGTCGTTGTGGGGTACGGGCAAAAGGTCGAGCGCGAGGTCAATCTTGAGTTTTGCAGACAAAATAAAATCGCCGTACTGCGCCGGATAAGCGGCGGCGGTGCGGTTGTCCAAGGCGCAGGCTGTCTAAATTATTCGCTGATCCTGAAAATTCCCGCTTCGGGACCGCTTACCCATATTTCCGAAACCAATTGTTATATTCTTTCTAAACACAGAGAAGCTCTTAGTTCACTCCTCGATGTCATTCCCGCCGCGCCGACCGCGCGGCACCGCAGCACCAAGCGGCCGACCGCCGCTCAGCCAAGCGGCGCGAAAGCGGGAATCCAATTAGACCCCCGCCTGCGCGGGGGTGACATTCGGATAGACGGAACGAGCGATTTAACGATGGGTAATTTGAAATTTTCCGGAAACGCGCAAAGGCGGAAAAAAGACGCATTACTTTTCCATGGGACGTTTCTCGTTAATTTCAACATTTCCTACATGGAAAACGTCATTCCCCCGCCTTCGCGCATGCCTTCGTACCGGAACAACCGGACGCACACCGAATTTTTAACCAATATTAAAATTCCGGCTTCGGCGCTGAAAGATGCTCTCCGCAAATGCTGGAGCGCCGAAGAACCCTGCCTCGAGATTCCTTCCGAAAATCTCCGAAAACTCGCCGAAGACAAGTACCGCTCCGACGACTGGAACTTCCGCCTTTAATCTCTACGCGGTAACGCTGATGTCGGTGAGAATTTCATATGTGAGCTTTTCGTAAATATAGTAATAAAGAAACGCTTGCGTGATTTAGCCGCACGGTGCTAAACTTCCTGCCGTTATGAACACTCGGCTGTTTTCCCTCAAAAATAAAAAATCTCTTTTGCTATTGGGCGTGCTTGTTCTTTTAGCCATAGTTGCGATGGGATTTCACCAGCACGCCAATGACGAAGCGCACGCCGATTGCCCTTGTCAACTCGCCAAACAAGCCGCTGTTTTTGCCATCGTTTTTCTGATTATTTCCGAAGTAGCTCCTACGCAAAAATTTGTTTTCGTTCCTACCCAGAAAGTCACTTCTCTACTTCTAGCCCTTACACCTTTCCGCCGCGGACCTCCAATACTCCTCTAAATCCACTCTGTCATCCCCGCGAAAGCGGGGATCTAGTACATTAAAAACAGCTTTTAGATTCCCGCTTCCGCGGGAATGACAAAATAAAACTTAGAGGAAAAAATGAAAAAATGTTTCTTAATCCTTCCATTCGCCTGTATGCTCTGCCTTCTTTCAAGGAAAGCCTGCGCAGATGATGCAATGTTTCAAATGCTGCAATCGAATATGCAGTCCATGCAGGAGACTATCCAAGACCTGCAGAAAACCTTGGTTTCGCAAAACGAGGTTATTAAAAAATTAAATACAAGAATTGATGTTCTTGAAAGCACCGAAGTACGTCCTTCCGTTTCAGCAACGCAAACGCCGGAACGCGCACCGAAAGTGGCAGGGTTCGGGCAAGGCATTAATCCCGATATTGGTGTCGTAGGCACCGTTCAAGGTTTGCTTACCGAAAATACCGACGATGCGGAAGGAAAGGATACCGTAGTATTAAAGGAGCTTGAACTTTCGCTTTCTCAATATGTGGATCCGTATTCGCGAATGGATGTACTCATTTCGCTAAACGATAACCTCGAATCGCAAAACGTCGACATCGAGGAAGCGTATTACACGCATTGGGGCCTTCCGCTTGGTTTTCAAGGCCAGATCGGAAAATTCCGTTCCAAGATCGGCAAATCGAATCTACTGCATCTTCACCAACTTGATACAGCGGACTATCCGGAAGTCATTAAGAACTTTTTCGGCGATGAGGGACTTTCCTCATCCGGAGCGCGACTCCAAAACATGATTCCAAATCCTTGGGATATTCCCATTGAAATCACCGGAGAAGTGCTTCGTGGCAACAACGGCCGGAGTTTCGGAGGAAAATCTCGCCGGCCGATTTTTAACACACACGTGAAAACATTTTTCGAGTTAAACGACGACACCACGCTTGAACTCGGCGGCACAACCCTGTTTGGCGAACAGAACGCAAGCGGGCTTGCCAAAGGCGACGACCGTTTTGGAACGCATATCTTCGGCGGGGACGCAACGGTTATTTGGAATGGACCGGAGGGCCGCATCGTGAAGTGGCAAAACGAGGTTTTCTTTCAAGAACGAAAAGAAACTGCCACATTTCCGAACAACAACCCATGGGGATTTTATTCTCTATTCGATGTGCGTCTCAATAAAAGGTGGAGCGTCGGTACTCGGTTTGATTTCGTGCAACCCCTTGAAATTGTTGATCTATACGAACAGACGTATGCTATTTCATCCTACCTCACGTTTTGGCAAAGCGAATTCGCAAGCTTTAGCCTTCAGTACACACATAAAGAACCGGCGAACCCGAATGAGAAAACGGATGAAATGATTTTTCTCGAGGCGAATTTTCTCATCGGTCAACATAAGCACCCGGTGCAGTGATGAGAACAAATATTTTTCTTATTGGCATCTTCCTGCTTGGCATACCACCCCACGCTTTTGCTGCCGAACAGATTCGCGCGGTCACTACAACCAGCACCATCGCGAGCCTGCTTAAAGAAGTTGGCAGTGAGCAATTTGATATTCATTACGTTGCTTCGCCAAAACGGGATGTGCATTTCATTTCACCGACACCCAAGGATGTGCTGAGGGTGAAGAAAGCCGAAGTGTTTGTTCATAACGGGCTTGATTTGGAAACCTGGCGGGACCCGTTGCTTGTCGCAGCGGGAAATCCTGATTTTCTTGGAGGCGCCGATCGCGCGATTGATCTTTCTGCGGGGATTTCTTTACTTGAAGTTCCGCAATCGATTTCCCGCGCCGAAGGAGATATTCATCTTTTCGGAAACCCGCACTATTGGATGGATCCGGAGAATGCCAAAATCATGATGAGTACGCTTGCGGAAAAACTTTCGAAATTGTATCCGAACGAAGCGGAAAATTTCAAGATACGCGCCGAAACGTTTAACGCGCGCTTGGATCAAAAAACAAAGGAATGGATAAATCGAATGTCTCCGTTTAAAGGTGCGGCGGTTATTGTATACCACCGAAGTTGGCCCTATTTTACAAACCGGTTTGGACTTTCTATTGTGGGAGAGGTTGAACCGCGGCCCGGTATTCCTCCAACGGCTAAACATTTGGCCGAGCTCATTCAAATCGTAAAAGAAAAAAATGTGCGTGCCATTATCCGGGAACCGTATAACGAAGAAAAAACACCCCGTAAACTGGCCGAACAAACAGGCATTCCGGTAGTATTGCTCGTTCAAAATGTCGGCGCGGACGCAGAATCAACCGATTATATTTCCATGATAGAAAGGAATATCCGCGCTTCGGAAGATGCTTTTAATGCTGAAAGAATTTAGAAACCGTCATTGCGAGGCGAAGTTCCAAGTGAGGCCGAAGCAATCTCAAAGCCGGAGATTGCTTCGTCGCGCCTTCGGCGCTCCTCGCAATGACACATTGGGATTTCCTCATGAATGATTTTTTGTTGTTGATGTGGAAACCGCTTGTCGCCTGCTTAATTCTCACCGGCATCCACGCGTATCTTGGAATTCATGTCATCGAGCGCCAGGTTATTTTTGTGGATCTGGCACTTGCCCAAATCGCCGCACTCGGAGCAACAACCGCCATTATTTTCGGCTTCGATCTTCACGATACAGCCACGTATTGGTTTTCGCTCGGCGCAACTTTTCTAGGCGCTATTGCATTTTCGCTTACTCGAACGCGAAAAAAACATGTGCCTCAGGAAGCCATTATTGGAATTGTGTATGCCGTTTCTGCGGCGGGCGCGATTCTTATTTTAAGCCGCTCGGCGGAAGGAGACGAACATATTCGCCACATGCTCGTAGGAAATATTTTGCTGGTAAGCGTGCCGGAAATCATCAAAATGGCAATTCTGTACAGCATGGTCGGATTGATTCACTGGATTTTCCGGGAAAAATTTATTTTGATTTCTACAAACCCCGATGAAGCCTTCCGACGCGGTGTTCCGGTGAAATGGTGGGATTTGCTTTTCTATCTCACGTTCGGATTTGTAGTGACCAGTTCGGTTCAGGAAGCGGGCGTGCTTTTGGTTTTTTCGTATCTTATCGTGCCGTCCATAGCGGCGACGCTTCTCGCGCAAACGTTTCAAAAACGGCTTGTGGCGGGATGGATCGTGGGTATGGTAACGAGCTTTTTAGGCATTGCTGCATCTTATTTCTTCGATCTTCCGACAGGAGCAACGGTGGTTTGCACATTCGGGGCGGTACTTGCCGTAATTGCACTGGCTAAAATATTTTAAACGGTTTCCTGTTGAACTTCTTCTGTTTTTCTGCGCTGTTTTCCCGTTACGTGAAATTCCAGATACCTGCCAAACATTAGCCTTGTTTGAGCATCAAGAGCCGGCAGTGCGCTAAAGAGAATGTAGGTAAACGGCAGAAGAAACCACTGAAACGCAAAGCCTATCTGCTTCAGAAAACCAAATTTAACTTTCTTTTTGGGAAGAAGGCAGAGGCTTAAAAAGAAAAGGGTGATCAGCGTTGCATAAGAAAGTGTAAATATAATCGAAGTAATGCGCGAAGAGCTGTAATATACGAACGTGCTTGAGAATTGGCGCTGGGCCAGAAAAGCAGGCAGCCAGCTAACGATGGTAAGCAAAAAAGACCAGGTTGCCCAGGCAATGTGGCGTTCAAAAAAACGAAACACCAGAAGGACTCGCTGCCAACCCGGAATATTATGGTTTTTTAGAAAGGCCCGCATAATAATGGGAAATTCCTGAACGCCCCAGGCCCATCGGCGCTTCTGCTTATACACACTCACCGCGGTTGCCCACCAGGAACCCGCATCCACTACATCCATCGAAACCGTCACATACATCGGAATGGTGCGGTAATCGCCGTCAAAATAATTGTAGGCTTTCCAATAAATCGACGAGTCGTCGGAAATCATATCCACCGGCCAATAATCGATATCCACCAATGCTTTAAAACTCATGCTGTGACTTGAAAAGGTGACGAGTTTTTCAGGATTCGTCGTCTCGGTGAGCAGAAAAAACGAAGCGCCCATTTCCATAATTTTGGCAAATCCACGGGCTTCCCAAATATTATTATGATAAACAGGAATCGGCTGAAAGCTTGCCCGCTCGCGAGTAGGACTCACCATGAAGTGATACGAAAGACAGGAAAAATACTGCTCGCTTACAACCGTATCCGCATCAAGACAAGAGACAATCACGTTTTCATAAGAAACGTTTAACTGCTTTAATCGTTTCACCGCTTGCTTGGCGGCATAGGTTACGTTGGCGCCTTTAACACGCGCCTCGCCTGAAATACCGTCCGGATGATAGAGCAGGAGAAAATCCAAAAAGTTGTCTTTATATTTTTTCTGGACTTCCTGGGCTCCTCGTATGATTTCTTCGCTGGCCCGGTCTTCGACGGCAAGCACCGCCAAAATATTTTTGGCCGGGTAGGGCCCGTTTGCCAACCTTTCAATGCCCGGCTCAAAAACACTGCGCTCTTCTTTCACCACCGGAATTAAAACGAGATGGTAAATATCTTCAAAGACAGGAGGAAAATTTCCGCTTCGAACCAACCGGCTTACTTCTCTTTTATGAACCCACCGGGAAGCTTTCTCGCGCCAATCCTTCACGGAAAGATTTTTCAATCCCCCGTAATATTTTTCTGCAGAGTTAAGCGAACGAGCGCGGCTTATCCAATCGGTTTTTTGTTCTATCCAAAGACGCATGTAAGCCAGAAGCAAGAACACGATTCCGTAAAAAATGCGCAGGAGCCAATACATATCAAAAGCGATGATGATAAGCGCCGCCATAATGGGATTCCAGAATGCAAGGAACGTCATGCCGATCAGGATCGACCAACTGGTCAGACCCGGAAGAATTTCAAAAAACCGCTGAAGCTTCTGATCCTGTTTATTCAGACCGTGACTGGAAAAACGAAAGTCCATCCCTCACCTTTTCAATAGTTTCTTTATCGTTTTCAAGACTACGCCTTACCGGTGCAAGAACATCCATTTCAAGCAATTCAAATGTCCGAAGCTTTCCCGATTGAGGTTCGAGGTAATACAGCTTTCCCAAGGAGGGAGCATAATAGACAGAACTGTTTTCCTTAACGGAAAATAAAAACCGGACGCTGGGCGGCATATCCGAAAAAGCATCCAACAAAAAAACTCCGCTAGAATCAAGGAAAAGAATGTAATTCCCTTCCGATATCCAAAAAGCCTGGCGAATATCGTTGCCGTTTTCATGAACCCAATGGGCTTTTACGCTTTTTTCAAATACATCTTCAGAATCGGAGGGCTTCCTGGAAAAATCGATTATACCGACACGATGTTTCTGCCAGATCAAGAGAGCGGGCTTACCCCTGTAAGGTTCAATGCCCAAAACTCCGTCGTCGACAAGACGATACGGAAAACGATTCGAAAGCAGTTCCCCATGTTTTCGCCAAAAAAGCAGGACTCCGTCTTTCAAACGTTCGCACTCAAAATTTTTCCCGTCTTTAAAAAGCGCGGCACCCAGTTCCGGATCGTTTAAGAGCGACTCGGCATTGCTACCGTTCCGGTCCATCCGAATAACATCGTTTGACCGAACGACATAGATTTTCTGATCGAAAAGTCCAACACCTTGCACGTGATCGGTTATGGGGCTAATTTCGTTAGAAGTAAGATCGATCCGGTCAAGACGGCCGCTGTCCAGATAAAATAAATATTTCTCCGCTTTCGGGTCCCAGACCCAATTATCCGGAGTCTCGGGAATAAGATGGGATATATCATGAACAATCGTATGTTTTCCACGAATGTTCATCCTCAAATATTTTTCGCCTGCTTCGCCGTTCACCTGAAAAATGGGAGAGGGGCTTTTGCGGACATGAAAAATTCTTTCTAGTTCAATTTCTGCGTAAGGCGAGCCTACGGGAAGGAGCGGACGAATTTTCCCCGTTCTCCAATACAGAACATACAGTTCTTTCAGTTTATTTCCTTTGGAAAGAAGAAAAAAAGGAGTCCCTGGGAAAACAATGAGATTGTCAAAAGAATACGGCACAACGGTTTCCATGCGTAAATCGGTGGGAACAAGAATGATATTTTCCAACACCGTCGCTTTTCCGGAGCGTACCGGAATTTTTCGAATCCACGGCCGGTAATCTTCCAGAACAATCTTAAGAATATACTCACCCGGAAAAAGATCCATGAGTACCGTAGGTGTTTGTTCCGTAAACCGGCTACGCCCCAAATATACGGAAGCGCCGGAAGGCATCGTGGATACCGAAATGACACCCAGCTTTGCAATGTTAGGACTTGCGCCGGGTTGGTAGGCATAACCAAGCGCGTAGAGAATGACAAGAGGGCAAGTCACGAGATACACGATCAAAAGAAAATAAAATAAAAGTTTTCTTAAAATAGCCACAAATTCCCCTAAACTGCTTCCAAATCGATTTTTCGCCCGCGCATCGCGGAACGCAGCAACTTTAAAAATTCCTTTTGCGAAGACGCCTTCACAAGGCTTCCTTTAAATCCTACGCTGATCTGCCCCCGTTCTTCCGAAACAACAAGTGCGACGGCATCGGTTCTTTCGGTAATGCCTATGGCCGAGCGATGGCGCGTACCGATATCCGGCGGAAGCCCTGCTTTAGTCGCTAAAGGAAGAATGGTTTTGACTCGTTTGATCCGGTCCCCAGCAATAAGAATCGCGCCATCGTGAACGGGAGAGGTTAATTGAAAGAGAGCGATCAGGATATCTGCTTTAACCTCAGCATCAAACGGCATGCCGCCGTTAGTATGGCTCTCTAATTTATTTTTTCTTTCGAGTATGAGAAGCGCGCCGGTTTTCTTAGATGCCAACGTTTCAACAGCCCGGCAAATTTCCATTAAATAGAGCGCCAACGGAGGAAGCAGTTTAAATTTTGAAAGATAGGCGTATCTTATTTTTTGAAAAATCTCGATCAGGAAATCAAACAAAAACACCACGAGCGAGATGAGAACGAGCGTCCCACCCACCGTCTTTAAAACAACGGGAGGGAAAACATCCGGCGAAAGCACCAGCCCCGTCCATGCGCAAAAGAGACAGATGAGATAACAGGCAACGATATTCCAATGACGGATTTTAGGCGCCCGGAAAAGATAAAAAACCGATGTGAATATAGCGATAAGGGTAAGAAGCATGGCGTATTATACGATACGGCATAGGAATAGGCATGCCTATTCCCTAGATAAGCACCGCTTGGTTGAGCGGCGGTTGGCCGCTTGGTACTGCGGTGCTGCGCGGTCGGCGCAGTAAAAAAGGCTGGCCATGAAATATGGCCAGCCTTGATTACAAAACATTAAATATAATTTCGCTCTGCTACGCCTGCGAGATTAGCTACGGGTTCGGACTGCAGAGTAGCCCGCTTTACGAAAAACCGTCCAGTTAACCCACCACGGTTCTCCCGCTCCCCAAATTGGGGACTAGGCGTTCCTTTACACTTACTTCACTCCAACGTGAGCGGCTTCTCCGACTGAAGTAACAGCAGAAGTTACCGGAGTAGGTTTGCTAATGGACGTAGCCGTCCAAGCGCCCTCGGCGGTCTGCTCTGTTACGGTCGCAGAAACAACATCACCTTCCTGGAGCTCAGCAATAGACGCAGCACCGAGGAACTTAGTTTCAGGCGCTACCGCGATGACAGCGTCTTTCATAGCTCCGGTGGCTGACGGCGTGCTGATCGTAACCGTGTTAGCTATAGCATCAACGCTAACTACTTTACCAGCAACCATCTGTGCATCCGCTGTTCCTTGAAGGCAAAGAACTGCGGCAAGAACCAAAATAGCCATAATTTTCATATTTGTTCACCTCCTTCCAAATTTGACAGTCCGGAATCAACCGGTACAAAAAGGCGACATAAAAGACAAACGCCTTTTAGTTTTAAGCCGCCACTTAAATATGCGTGGGCTATAAAACTAAAAGGCGTTCTTGAAATTACCGTCAGGGACCTTCGAACTACTCACTACCCTGCTACCCGGTCCGAAAACTTCGTCGGATGGGATTATTTCGGTTAAATTAACTCCTTTCTATAATCTAGAACTGGCCATTTCGGCCTTGGGGATGGTCTGAATGAGGCCAGATATTAGGCTCGGCAGGTCCAAAAGTCAATAACATCCAGGCAAGCCAGGAAGATGAGGTATCGTAATTCATTGACATATAATCACTTATGGTTTCCCAAATTGTTGTCCTTAACACGAATTACTATTCCTCTAAAAACCCAAGGTTTTCATTTGAAAACCTAGGGTCTTCATTAGGGAGAAGCCTAGCATATGAGTTTCAGGATTACAAATAACGTGGCCAAGGCGAATTTTGACGCTTATGTTATGATCATGCCTTTCCTGAATTAACGCCAACCTACCTAGGTGATTGCTTGTCGAAAGAACCTAAGGAAAGAAGCCTCAGACGCTTCTTAGCCTATGCGGCTCCGTATCGCCTTTTAATCAGTCTAGCTATCGCGACGGGTGTCCTACGCTACCTCATTCCTCTGGTTTTGCCGTGGGTTGTTAAGATTCTTGTCGATGACTTTTTATCCGAAGGCTCACATAGATCAGCATTTCATCTCCACACTCTTATGTCGGCGCTTTGCGGACTGTATGTAATCTACGCTATTTCGAGCTATTACCGTTCGTATTTGGCAGGACTGGCCGGTCATAAAATAATCTTCGATCTAAGAGAAGCTCTGTATCTTCACCTTCAACGGATGAGTTTAAGTTTCTTTGACCGCCAAAAAGTGGGCGAAGTGGTCAATCGAATGACCGGTGACATCGCGGCAGCGCAAAATTTCGTAGGGGCTGCTTTGGTCAGTTCTACCATGGACATGTCCTGCGTAGGCCTTATTATCGTGGTTTTGTTTACAGCGCATTGGAAGCTGGCGCTTGTTTCTCTTAGCGTAATCCCCTGTTTTGGGCTTGCCAACCATTTACTTACCAAGAAAATAAAGGCAAAGAGCCGTAAGATCCACGATAAGCTGCAGGAAATGTCCGGCGAGCTTCACGAACAATTCTCGGCCATTTCGACCATCCAGGCGTTTACTCAGGAAGAAAACGAAGCTAAAGAATTCAGGCAGCAAAACGAAGAATATCTGGATTCGATTTTATCCAATGTAAAACTTCAATCCATTGCTCTGGGGATCACGAGCTTTCTAACTGCATTCGGACCCCTTCTAGTACTCTGGTACGGCGTTCTCGAGGTCTGGGCCGGACGGCTATCGGTCGGAACGCTTATGGCCTTTTACGCTTATTTAGGCATGCTTTATCAGCCCATACAGCGCCTTACGGAACTTAATTTAATTCTTGCGAACAGCTTGGCCGCAATGGACCGGATTTTTGAAATGTTTGATATTTATCCGGAAATTCAGGAACGCCCGCGTGCATTAAATATGGGGCGAATACGGGGAGACATCACTTTTGAAAATACGAGTTTTCAATATAGCGGAGGGCTGCCCGTACTGGCGGATTTTCATTTGGAAATTGCGGCGGGCCGAAGCATCGCCTTGGTCGGCCCGAGCGGCGCAGGAAAATCCACGATTTTGAAACTACTTCTGCGCTTCTATGATGTCGGTGCGGGGCGAATCACCATTGATCAGACCGATATTCGGCACATTACTCTGCAATCGTTAAGAAGCCAAATCGCTTTTGTATCGCAGGAACCCATTCTCCTCAGCGGAACCATTATTGAGAATCTCCGTTACGGTAAACCCGACGCATCATTTGAGGAAATTCAAAAAGCAGCACGAGCCGCTTCGGCTGATGGATTCATTGAACGGCTTCCCCTTGGCTACGAAACGCCGGTAGGAGAACGCGGCGTTCGCCTTTCCGGCGGTGAAAGACAACGCCTTGCCCTGGCTCGGGCGTTTTTAAAAGATGCTCCTATATTGATTCTGGATGAACCCACTTCAGCGCTGGATGCGAACTCGGAACATTTAATCAAAAAAGCGCTAAATCTCCTGCTTAAAAACAGGACTTCCCTCATTATTGCTCATCGTCTTTCAACGCTGGAATTTGTAGATGAAATTGTGGTGATTCAAGACGGAAAAATTTTAGAGCGTGGAGTACACCACGAACTTATGAAGAGACCTTCGAGCCTTTACCGTAGATATGCTGAGCAGCAGTTAACGCTGGCTGGTTAATTCGCCTTTTACGATTTCAGGAATAGGATTGGCATCGATCCGAATACCGCCGTCGTGCTCAATCCTCAGCGTATAAATCGTGCCGGGTACAAACATGGTGCCGGGTGCCTCAATTTGCGCATTTTTAATTCCCGCCCGCTCGCGCATTTTAGGATCGAGCGCGTAGGCCCAAAATTCCTGCCAAAGCGATCTTTCGATTTCATTCGTAGTTCCGGGAATCTTGTATCCCCCAGGAATTTCGTTGGCTTTGATCAAATCGTAAATCTGGTTTACTTTTCCGCCAAGCATAAATACTTTTAAAAATAAGTAAGCGCTTTTGCCGCGCACCCTATCGCCGGCGCTGACCAATTTATCCTGGAAGCGAATAACGAGCGTTTGGAACTGAATGATATTTCCTTGAAACGTAAAGTAGCGGGGCGGAAGGGGCTTGGCGCCCACATCGTATTCCAGAAATTTAATGGTGGTTTCGATCTGCTTCGTAGTTTCGTCGTAACGGCTCTGCGTCACGAGAACTTCGGCAATGCGGGAATCGGCGGAGAGCCTATCGATCACCGCCCTGAGAACACGTTTTTCCTCGACTTTACGGTAGCTCCAAAGAAAAAGCGAGACCAACGCGGCGACTAGAGAGATCCAAATAAAGATGGGGAAGGCTTGTTTCCAGATTTTCATATGCTCGCTCTTTAAAGGAGACGGCTATTCCCCGGCGGGTTTCCGGGATTTAGTTCTACGTTCGTTCTCTCTTAAGTATCGTTTACGGAGGCGGATATTTTTAGGGGTAATTTCAACAAGCTCGTCATCCTCAATAAATTCAAGGGCGAACTCAAGGGTCAATTCGGGGGGAGGAATAAGCTGGATGGCTTCGTCAGAACCGGAAGAGCGCATATTGGTAAGCTTCTTTTCACGAATAGCGTTTACGACGAGATCGTGGCCCTTATTATTCACACCCACAATCATGCCTTCGTACACGTCATCGCCGGGGTGAACAAAGATCGTGCCGCGCTCCTGAAGTCCCCAAAGCGCATAGGCCACGACCTTACCCGGCTCATGAGCGACTAAAACTCCGGATTGGCGGCCGGGAATCTCTCCTTTGAATTTCTCATAGGCATAGAAGTTCTGATACATAATCCCGGTGCCGCGTGTCGTGGTGAGAAATTCGCTCCGGTACCCGAAAAGGGCGCGCGCGGCAATGAGAAATTCCAATTGAATCGTACCGAAGACGCTATTCTTTAGATTTTTTAATTCTGCTTTACGCGAACCAAGCGCCTGCATCACGGCACCTTGATATTCGGGCTCGACTTCTACAATCAATTCTTCAACCGGCTCATATATTTCGCCGTCTATTTCTTTAAAAATTACGCGCGGCTGTGAAACTTCAAGCTCGTAACCTTCGCGGCGTATGGTTTCGATGAGAATCGCTAAATGGAGCTCGCCGCGTCCGGAAACTTTAAATCGCTCTCCGCCGGCAACGGGTTCAACACGAATACCAACGTTGATCATAGCCTCGTGAGCCAGCCTTTCCCTGATATGGCGCGACGTTAAAAATTTGCCGCCATCTCTTCCGGCCCGCGGACTTGTATTATGGGAAAAATCCATAGAAATAGTGGGTTCGTCAATCGTAAGCGGCGGGAGCGCTTCCGGATTATCCGCCGAAGCAAGCGTTTCACCGACCATGACATCTTCGATACCTGAGATCGAAATGATTTCGCCGGCTTCCGCCTGCTCAACTTCAACACGTTTAAGGCCTTGGTATTCCAAAATCTTTGTCGCTTTCCCGCGTATGATTTTTCCGTCCCGCTTAACAAGCGCCATGGGCTCGCCGAGTTTAATACGGCCCGAGGAAATCCGGCCGACCGCAATCCGACCGATGTAAGAATCATAATCGAGCATGGTCACGAGCAATTGAAAAGGCCGGTCGACATCAGCAATAGGCGGAGGAACATACTTTATAACCGTATCGAGAAGCTGATTCATGTCGATGCTTTTTTTCTCTAAATCCAGGGTAGCCCAGCCTTCCCTGCCCGACGCAAAGACAATCGGAAAATCCAGCTGCTCGTTGGAGGCGTTCAACTCTACGAACAAGTCAAACGTTTGATCCACCACCTCGTGCGGGCGGCAATTCGGACGGTCAATTTTATTCACAACGAGAATAGGCCTTAGGTGAAGCTCGAGAGATTTCTTCAGCACAAATTTAGTCTGAGGCTTTGGACCTTCAAAGGCATCGACAAGTAAAAGCACGCCGTCCACCATTTTAAGGATGCGTTCTACTTCGCTTCCAAAATCGGCGTGGCCCGGCGTATCTACAATATTAAAGAGAGTATCCTTATAACGGAAGGAAGCATTCTTCGAGAAAATCGTAATACCACGCTCTTTCTCAAGGGGATTGGAATCCATAACGGTGACTTCGCCGGCTTTAAATTCATAGGCTCCGCTCTGTTTAAGCAAAGCATCCACGAGCGTGGTTTTGCCGTGATCCACGTGCGCAATAATGGCCAGGTTCCGTATATCGTTTCTTCTTTTGGGGCTAGTCATAAAGCGGGTATTGTATCACCCCTGGCAATTCGTTTAGCGATTCCACCGGCGGCGAGGAAACCGGTGGACCAGGCCCACTGGAAATTGAATCCGCCGATGCGGCCGTCTGCATCGAGAATTTCACCGGCGAAGAAAAGACCGGGTACAAGTTTTGATTCCATCGTTTTTACATTCACCTCGTTTAAATCCACCCCTCCGGCAGTCACCTCCGCTTTCGAATAACCGTACACATCCTTTACCGGCAGCACACACCGCGTAAGCCATTTTACAAGTCTTTCACGATCTTCTCGCTTAAGTTGGTTCACCCTTAACCCTGGAGGAATACACATCTTTCTAAAGAGAAGCTCCAAAAACCGATCGGGAAAATCTTCGGAAAGCATACGTTTAACCTTCCAATGGGGATGCTCTCTGCCGGCTTGAATGAACGTGGAATCAATCTCCTCCTCTTTAAGGTGTGGGAGAAAATGAGCGGTAAGTTCGACTCGATCTGAACTTTTCAAGCGAACCCAATACCGGCTGATATTGAGAGCAACGGGGCCGCTAAATCCAAAATGCGTAAACAGCAGTGGATCGCTAAAAGCCACATGCTTCCTCCCATTTACCCACAGCGTTAAATGACATGGAACGGAAAGCCCGCTAAGAGATTTCCAATCCGCATCATCGGTTAATAGTGGAGTCAAGCCTGGAGTTGTAAAAATAATCGTATGCCCAAAATGCTTTGCCATTTCATAACCGCCGCCGTCGCTTCCGGTGGTCGGATGAGAAAGCCCTCCGGTCGTCATAACAACGGTCTTCGCGCGAAAAGAAAATCCATCGCCTTCAATCTTAAAATCATTTCCCTCTTTCTTGACGGTTTTTACTTTCTTATCACCAAGCAGTGCAACCCCTTTCTGCTCAGCTTCATGAAGAAGCGCCGAGAGAACCGTCTTAGCCGAATTTGTCGAAGGAAAATATTTTCCGCCCGGCTCGAGTGAAAGCTCCACGCCAAGCCCTTCAAAAAATTGGACGGCGCGTTCGGAAGGAAACGCTTGAAGCACGCGCCGGACGAGCTTAATTTGCTCGCTCTCGAAATCGCTTTCCGTTACGTGTTCGTTGGTCACATTGCAGCGCGTACCGCCGGACATGAGAATTTTAGCGCCCACTTTTTCTTTCCCATCAAGCAAAAGCACACCAGTCCCTAACCGCGCGCATGTAATAGCCGTCATTAACCCCGCCGCGCCGGCTCCGATGATTACCGTATCGTAAACTTTATTTTCGGTTGCCATATAGCGTGCTTTTACCACAAACATGCTTTTCTTGACATCATTTCCGAATATCGCTGGATTGGGCCTCATTTCCGGCGGTTACCGACGGCGCGTTGCTTGAAACGAGCGCAACGGAACGTGTGAAACTACCCCGGTAAGCGGAGTTTTGACAAAAGTCGAATACAGGATAAGCTTTAAGCGGTGAAATATCACGACAGACTCCACCATTAAGAACGGAGCGCATGTTGTCTCTTACTAAAAAGAAAGAGTGTAAGAAGGGCCAATCCATGGCGGAGTATGCTCTTATGCTTGTTTTGATAGCGGTTACGGCCATCGGCATACTTCGGTCGCTTGGGGTGCAGACACATTCGACTTATGATAATGTCGGATTCGAGCTGTCGAAGGTGGGGAGTGAGCCTTCTGGGTAGCTTCGGAACTTTTCGGCAGCGGGTATAGAACCAAGTGACGATTTAGTTGTAGTTAACGAGCGTGGTGGCAATGCGCAGTCAGGCAATGCTATCATAATTAATTCGCTAACCTATGTTTCAGGAAGAGCTATGAATAGCCATCGGCGTTTACGTCGGTGGCTATTTTCTTTTTATCGGGCTGTGAGCACTTTTGACTTTGGATTTCGAAGTAATGATGCGTCGTCCCAAATCCTACTCTGTTTTCAACGATAATATGGCGTTCGGTTAACATTGCGATTATAATACCGGCCTTATGAAATCCCGTTGGAACAATAAAGAAGTCAAAGGAAAGAGTCTCCTCGATCTTCTAGTCTACCGCTCGCGCCTTATCGGCCAAGAAACCAATCTCTGCGTTTGGGGCGGAGGAAATACTTCCTCTAAAATCGTTGAAAACGATCATTTGGGAAAAAAAACGAACGTCCTTCGCGTTAAGGGAAGCGGTTCGGATCTAAAAATCTGCGAGTCAAAGCATTTTTCCCCGCTTCGGATGGACGATGTACTCCCCGCACTTCAACGGCAAACCATGACCGACGAGGAAATGGTTGATTATCTCGAACGATGTCTTATGGATCCCAAAGCGCCGCGGCCATCCATTGAAGCGCTTCTTCACGCTTTCGTTCCCTATCAAGCCATTGACCATTCCCATGCCGATGCCATTCTTTCTCTGACCAATACCGCCAAACCGCGCGCTACATGCAAGAAAGTCTTCGGAGACGAGCTTATTTTCATTCCTTATGTAAAGCCTGGCTTTGATTTGGCTAAAAAAGTTGGCTTCGAAGTAAAACGCCACCCCAAAGCCAAAGGCGCTATTTTGGAAAAGCACGGCCTTATTACGTGGGCAAACGATTCGAAGACCAGTTATCTTAGAACGATTGAAATGGTCAGCCGCGCTGAAAAATTTATCCAAAAATGCGCACGTGGCAGAAAACCTTTCGGGGGTCCGCGTTTAAAACCTCTTTCCGTAAAAGACCGGCAGGAATTTTTGAACCGCTTCATGCCCGAGATTCGAAAGATTGTTTCAATGCAAAAGCGAGCCATTCTTCATTTTACGGATTCGCCGGTCGTTTTGGATTTTGTTTGTTCGCGACTTGGGCCGAACGTTTCCCAACAAGGCCCGGCAACGCCCGATCATATGCTTCGAACAAAACGCGTTCCCTGCTTTCTCAATCTTCCTCAAAATCCCTTAAAAGCCCGCTCTGAAGATATACAAAAGCAGATTCAAGCTTATGCGGACCGGCATAAAAAATATTACGAACGATACAAAAAGCCAGGCATGTACATGCTCGATCCGTATCCAACCGTTATTTTGATTCCGGGCGTGGGAATGATTACGGCCGGAAAAGATTTGGCATCGGCTCTCATTGTTTCGGAGATTTACGAACATTCGATCTCCGCAATGCGAGCGGGTACTTACGTGGACCGTTACGTTTCGCTTTCGCCTGAAAAAGCATTTGAAATCGAATACTGGCCTCTCGAACTTTACAAGCTTTCGCTTGCTCCTGCCGAAAAAGAATATTCCAGGAAAATAGCTTTGGTAACCGGCGCCTGCGGCGGCATTGGCCGGTCCATTGCAGAAACACTCGCTTTGGCCGGTGCGCAAGTCGTTGCCGCGGATTTGGATCAAGAAAAAGCTGAAAGCCTTGCCGCCGATATAAACAAAAAATGTAAAGCCAATCGCGTACTCGGACTTCGCATGGACGTCGTGAGCGATTTTTCGATTGAAAAATCGTTTGAAAAAATACTTCGCCATTTTGGCGGTATCGATTTAGTCGTTTCCAATGCGGGCGTAGCAACGGTTGCGAGCATTGACCTTTTAAAACGCTCGGAATGGGAAAAAAATTTGGCCGTGAATGCGACGGGGCATTTCCTTGTAGCACAAGAAACGCTTAAAATCATGAAGCGTCAAAGTCTAGGCGGTGAGTTTGTTTTCATCGCAACAAAGAACGTAGTCGCGCCCGGCGCCGAATTCGGAGCCTACAGCGCCTCTAAAGCCGCGTCTGCCCAACTCGCCCGCGTTCTCGCCATTGAGGGAGCGCCTTTCGGAATCCGCGCGAACATCATCAATCCAGACGGTGTGTTCAATGGCTCAGGATTGTGGGAACAAATTAAGGAAAAACGCGCTAAGACGCACGGCATTAACGGCAAAGAGCTCGAAGAATATTACCGAAAACGCAATCTCCTCCAGAAACGCGTCGATCCTAAGGATGTAGCCGAAGCTGTTTTATTTCTAGGATCCGAACGCTCCGCAAAAACCACGGGCGCCATGATTCCCGTCGACGGCGGCCTCCGCGAAGCCTTCCCGCGATAAAAAATCGTCATTGCGAATCCAATCCGTAGGGGCGCCATTTATGGCGCCCGCTTAATCGGGCGCGATGAATCGCGCCCCTACAGTCACGTCCGCAATGACGGTTGCGGTAAAAGACTCTCAACAAACAAAGCGCAAATAAGTCCGAATCCAAGCGAAAGCACGATATCGGAAGGCCAGTGTTTGTTGGCATCCATTCGTGCAATAGCCGTAGTAATCGGCAACAAAAATAAAATAATCCGCAAAAATAAATTTTTCGTCTGAAGCATTACAAAATATGCCATCGCAGCCACCACCACTACATCGCCCGAGGGAAAGCTGTAAAACCTACCGCCGCCGCTTGAGAACGCTTCAAAATTAAAAAAAGAAAACGGACCTTGATTGCTGTTTGGTCTAGCACGCAAAAATAAAAGTTTTGGAATTTGGCAAAAAATCGAAGCGAGGGTACTTGAAAAAATCGCTCTAAAAGAAACGGCCATCCAGGCAAGACGGTGAAACACAAGACCAAGAAAATACCATGCGATTAAAAACAACCACGGATTTATTTCCCGCCCGAGAAACCCACCTAATCTTGAGATTGCGTTAAAGGAAGGATAATTAAGATTCTGTACAAAACGAAGAAGATCCAAATCTACAAAAAACAACCCGATAGCGATGAGAAAAAAAAGCGCAAGCAGCCGAAGATAAAATCCGATCTTAATTTTCCGGATTCGAGAACCCAGCTCGCGCAGCCGTCCGCCTTTCCATTCCCAAAAATAGACCGATACAGCCAGGGTAAAGGTGATTAATTTCGGATGGAAAAAATCCATGGAGAAAATTACGGATCCTTATTTAGAAAGGACGGAAACTTTCTTCATAAGCACAGGCTGAAGAGGTTTATCGCGCGGATCGCGTTGGACGCGGGCAATTTTCTTCACGATATCCATACCTTCGGTCACTTCTCCAAATACCGAATGCCGGTTATCCAGCCATGGCGTTGCCGCTTCGGTAATGAAAAATTGACTGCCGTTGGTGTTTGGACCGGAATTGGCCATCGAAAGCATGCCGGGCTTACTATGGCGCAGTTTGGGTGAAAATTCATCGGCAAATTTATAGCCCGGATCGCCGGCGCCTGTTCCGGTGGGGTCGCCCGTTTGTATCATAAAATCCGGAATAACGCGATGGAACATGAGACCGTCGTAAAAACCTTTGTTTGCGAGAGTAACAAAATTTTCAACGGTTTTGGGTGCATCTTTAGCAAATAAATCTACCTGAATATCTCCTAAACTGGTCTCGATTTTAACTTTCACGATCCCCTCTTTCGCTCTAACGACCGTTGTTTTTGGTTCCATGGCACCGCCACTCTCTGGAAATAGCGTTTGTTTTTTTGCTCCGCAGCCCGCTACAAGAAAACAAAGTATCACAATACCGATACGTTTCATTGAATTCTCCAATGTGGTTGGCGACATTAATAATAAAAACTGAATTTGATCGTAAAGTGTACAGACCCGAAGCGCTTAGATCAATATTTATTTAAGAAGAGGAGCAAGCGGTAAGGGCTAATTTCTTTTCTCTTGGGAAAGATTTAATTTGGCACTCTCTGACTAAAGCTTGCGTCCGGCTCGAGCAAGGTTCTTGATATAAAAGCACAACCGGCCTGCGAGTACGTGTATAGGACGCACCTTTTCCATCGTTATGCATTTTACAGCGCCGATCGATGTCTTTGGTGATACCGGTATAAAGAGTCCCGTCTTTGCATTGCAAAATATAAAGAAACCACGGTTCTTCTTTTAGAACGGCTTTACTTCTTCCCTTTTTCTTTCTCCGACGAAGTATTTTTTCTTCTTTTTGTACCATCACCGTTAACATTTTTTTATATTGCTTACCCATCATATTTATTATTCTCCCAAATACGATTCTTTGATTTGCGGATTGGCGAGAAGATCCTGTCCGGAGCCTTCGAGTTGAATGCGACCGCTTTCAATGACGTAGCCGTAATGAGCAATGTCCAAGGCTTTCCAAGCATTTTGCTCAACAAGAAGAACGGTAATGCCGCGTTCGTTGATTCGTTTAATCAATGCGAAAACAAGCTCTACCAGTTTTGGCGCCAGGCCTAGACTCGGTTCGTCGAGTAGCAACAGTCGCGGTCGAGCCATAAGCGCGCGCGCCATCGCAAGCATCTGCTGTTCGCCTCCGCTCAAATTTCCGGCCAGCGCTTTTAATCTATTTTTAAGTGCGGGAAATAAATCCAAAAGCTCTTCCTTATCTTTCTTAAGATCCTTACCTATATTTCTAGTATAAGCCCCCAAATCCAAATTTTCCTCAACCGTTAAATGGGAAAAAATTCTTCGGCCTTCCGGAGCCTGCGTAATGCCGAGCTTTACGATAGCGTCCGGAGGAAGTTTTCCGATCGTCCTGCCTTCGAAAAGAATATTTCCCTTTCGTGGGCGAACGATGCCGGAAAGCGTCATAAGAAAAGTAGATTTGCCGGCCCCGTTTGAGCCGATCAGCGAAACGATGGAACCGGCGGGCACTTTCATATTGATTCCTTTCAGGATTTCAATATTGCCGTAGCCGGAATGAAGATCATTCACTTCAAGCATTGCGGTCCGTTCCCTTTCCTAAATAGGCTTCGATCACGCGCGGATCGTGCTGAACATGGGACGGTATGCCTTCGGCAATTTTTTTTCCGTAATCAAGCACTACGACGTGATCGGAAATAGGCATCACTACTTTCATATCGTGTTCGATGAGAAGAATCGTTACGCCATGCGCACGGATCGCGCGAATGAGGCTGAGCAGTTCTTCCTTTTCTTTAGGATTCATGCCGGCGGCGGGTTCGTCGAGCAAAAGCAATTTCGGTTCCGAAGCTAAAGCCCGGGCGATTTCAAGCTTCCTTTGATGTCCGTAGGAAAGGTTTTCGGCGGTTTCCTGCGCTTTGTGTGCCAATCCAAAAAAAGAAAGCCAGCGTAAAGCACGGCTTTTCATTTTCTTTTCTTCGAGCTTCACCCAACGCGGTTGAAGAAGCGCTCCTAAAATGCCCGCTCGCGCACGGCAGTGTGCGCCGGCTAAAACATTTTCGAGTACGGTCATATGTTTGAATAGACGAATGGTCTGGAAAGTGCGCGAAATGCCGTTCATTGTAATTTCGTGGGGCTGGAGACGATTTAAAAGAGTTTCGGTATCGCCAAAATAAATCGACCCTTCGTCCGGTGATGCAAGACCGGTGATGCAATTAAAGAGCGAAGTTTTGCCCGCCCCGTTTGGCCCGATCAAACTCACGATTCGTCTGTTTTCAACGGAGAAACTAACTCCGCCGATAGCCGCTACACCGCCAAATCGTTTCGTCACATTCTCAATGCGCAGTACCGGCAGCCTGAGAGGCTCGGCGTTCTGTTTCATGCGGCTAACGCTCTTCCCGTTCGGCAAATTCACCTTTATGACGGATTTCACCGAGTATTCCCTGCGGACGAAAAAGCATAATGAGAATCATGGCGATGCCGAAGAAAAGCATGCGGTACATATCGAATCCGCGAAGCAGTTCCGGAAGAATGCTCAGAACAAACGCGCCGAGAATCACTCCGGCGGTATTACCGAGTCCGCCCAGTACAACCATCGATACCACCATAACAGAAACGATGAAATCGAAACTATCCGGCGAAACGGTGCCTTGTTTGGCGGCAAACACACATCCGGCCAGGCCGGCTACAAAGCCGCCGATCGCGAAGGCGGAAAGTTTTGTCCAAACCGGATTAATGCCCATGCAGGAAGCGGCCAGCTCGTCTTCACGAAGCGCAATCCAGGCGCGGCCAAGCCGTGAAAATTCCAGCCGGCGGAGAACAAACAATAATCCTCCGACCAAAACAAGAATCAAGTAATAGTAAGGCTCCGATTTCACGCCAAAATTGTAGTTCAAAATCCAAATGCGGGGATGATCAATTCCGAGAAGGCCGTTCGGTCCGCCGGTAATGGGATCGGCGTTGTTTAAAATAATTCTTACAATTTCCCCGGCGCCGAGCGTCACAATGGCAATGTAATCACCGCTTAGGCGTAAAGCCGGGAAAGCCAGGACAACTCCAAACAAAGTAGCCGAAACGGCGCTAAAAATTAAACCCAGCCAGAACGGAATGTGAAAATGAATATTGAGCAGCGCATAGGTGTAGGCGCCCACGGCAAATAATGCAGCGTAGCCTAAATTTAAAATTCCGGCGTACCCCATAATCACGTTGAGACCCAGCGCAAGCATGATGAAAATTCCGGCGCTGACGATTACGTCAATGTGATAAGGGTTGCGATCGAGGATGGGAAATAAAACTACGACAGCCCATACAAACACGTTGCGCCATTCGCTCAACAACCTGTCATTACGAGGCAAAATTCCAAGCAAGACCGAAGCAATCCCAGTGGTTTGAGATTGCTTCGTCGGCCTACGGCCTCCTCGCAATGACGTCTCTATTTTTTTCTTCATGATTACACTTTCTTAACGACCCGCGAACCGAGAAGTCCCGAAGGACGGAATAATAGAACAAGAATGAGAATGAAAAATGCGAACACATTTTTCCATTCGGAGGAAAAATATCCCGCGCCGAGTCCTTCGAGTACGCCGAGGAGTACGCCTCCGATCATGGCGCCGGGAATATTGCCGATTCCTCCAAAAACGGCGGCCGTAAAAGCCTTCAGCCCTGCCAGGTAGCCGTCATGAAAATTAATCGTGTTGTAATACATTCCAAACATCACGCCCCCTGCTCCGGCCAGCGCGGAACCAATGATAAATGCTTTTGAGATGACCGCATTCACATTGATGCCCACCAAGCTTGCCGCTTCCCGGTCGTCGGCGAGCGCGCGCATGGCTTTGCCGGTCTTGGTGTATTTAATAAACAGCTGGAGAACGACCATGAGAAAAACCGATACGCAAGTAATCAGGATTTGAAGATTGGTTATGGTCACCGCACCGAAAGAATATTTTTCAACCGGAATAATGGAAGGAGAGCTTTTATCGGAAGGACCGGCGATGATCATAACGGCATTCTGAAGAACGAACGATACGCCAATGGCCGTGAGAAGTGGGGCTAAGCGTGGCGCTTTTCTGAGCGGACGATACGCAAACCGCTCGATTAGAAAACCCAGAATTGCCGTTCCGAACATGGCAAAAACAAGGACAAACGCGAGGAGAAAAAAAGGGCCGCCGATACCAACGGCCAAACCTTGAAAAAATGCGTAGGCGAGAAGACTCAAGTAAGCGCCCACCATGAAAACTTCACCGTGGGCAAAATTAATGAGCTGAACAATCCCGTAAACCATAGTGTAGCCAAGCGCGATCAGGGCGTAGATCATCCCGATCGTAATCCCGTTCGCCACCTGTTGTATGAAAACCTCAGCTGCACTCATTGCAACTCCACATAAGTAGGCTTCGCGAATATCTTGTAGCCATAAGTTCATATAATATAATAACTTAAGAACGTGTCAACGATTTATTCACTCAACTGAAGATTCCGTTACTAAAATCTTTTCCGGGAACTTGTTTTTTTGAGAGCCGTCTATACTTCTTATGATCGAACAAATTTGAACAAAGGGCCAAGCGATCGAAGCTTAATCTTCGAGCGCATGGCTTTTTTGTTTCAGTAAAAATTTTAATCGTTTAAAAAGTTCGTTCAAATGAAGTTTAGGAGGAGAATATTATGCGCATATTAAATGCAAAGTGGATTGGTTTAACCGGAATGTTGGTAATGTTGCCATTGCTTATGCCTTATCAAGCGTTTGCAAGTTCAACGGACGGAATTTATCTTTCGGTGAAAGCGGAGCCGACGGTAACAGGTTATTCACCTGCTTTGGTGACAGTGAAGCTTCATAATCCAACCGAAAACGATTTCACACTAACCGGTCAATTATCACCGAGCGAAATAAGTTGGGCTGATATGAACCGAGACGGTGTGGTTAATCAAGCCGATATTCAATCTTTACGAGAGTCGATCGATCAAGTTAACAGATGGGATGTAAACGGCGACGAGCGGTTTACTTCTTTAGATTTACTATTTGCCCAGAATATTAACTTGGATGTGACGGGTGATGGTGTATTCAACGAACAAGATCAAACGTTTTTGGGAGCACTTGTACAAATAGCCATACAGATTGATTTGAATAGAGATGGGCGAGCCAATGATGCAGACGTAGATTACATTAAAACAATTATGGCTTATGTCCAACAAGGTGGTCGGATGGTGCTGAAGCTATACTTCCAACAGGGCAACAACTTACCGACACAGCTTACCCTTTATCCGGCAGGAACTCCTATTAGCGGGCACTCTGATATGCTTCTCGGAGTAACCACTGTGAAGCTTCCAGCTGGAACCTGGACGGCGCGCGCCGTATTGTCCGGTGCCTTTTTGAGAGATGTAAGCAGCGGTTGGGTCACTGCTGATATGCTTTCCTCAGCAGTCGATACCTTGAGAACAACAGGCTAAAAAATGACGATTTGGCTGCCTTCTTTATTTTTGGAGATTGCTTCGCCCCCTTCGGGGGCTCGCAATGACGAAATTATTCCGCGGGGCCGATGTAGATTAATTTTCCGGCTTCCACTTTGAAAACACCGATGAACTGATTCTTGTTGTCACCTTTCTCATCAAAGACGACTTCGCCTGTCACGCCCGAGAAACTCGAAATTTCCCGCATTGCTTTTAACGTAGCAGCTCGATCTTTTACGCCGGCTTTCGTAATGGCGGTGATGATAATATTGGCGGCATCGAATCCGTAAGCAGACCACTGGCCGACTTCTCCGAATTTTGCCTCATAATCCTTGATAAATTGAGCCGCGGTAGGAACTTTATGCATATCGCCGCCCACCATTGTGGCGTAGGCGCCCTCGGCAATGTCGGAAGTGGCTAATTCAATAAAAACAGGCGTTGCTAATCCGTCGCCTCCCATGAACGTCGATTGAATATCAAGCGCTCTGGTTTGCCTAATAAGTAGCGTGCCTTCCGGATAAATCCCGCCAAAAAAAATCATTCCGGGCCGGAGCGGTTTAATTTTGGTAAGAAGCGGAGTGAAATCTTTATCGCCTTGGGTAATCCCTTCATGACCGAGAATGGCGATCCCGAGCTTGGCGGCTTCTTTTTCAAATTCATCGGCCAAACCTTTTCCATAAGTCGTCTTATCGTCAATAACAAATACGCTTTTTATATTGAGGTTGTGGGAGGCGAACCGAGCCCCTCTCGGCCCTTGGACATCATCCGTGGCAGCCACGCGGAAGAATGTTTCAAAACCCTGTTTGGAAATTTCCGGATTGGTAGAAGCAGCCGTGATTTGAACCATTCCGGCTTCGTGATAAACAGCCGAGGCAGGTTTTGTGCAGCTTGAGTTGAAATGCCCGACCACGGCAACTACATCGCGATCGGCTACAAATTTTTTGGCAACGTTCACGGCTTGTGCGGGATTATGCTGGTCGTCTTGCTCAATTATTTCAAACGTAAATCCGGGAATGCCGATGCTTTTTTGATTGGCCTGCTCCGCCGCCAATTGCGCACCACGACAGTTATCAAGCCCAAGCTGTGCCTGATCACCCGTGAGCGGCGCCGCGCAACCGATTTTAATGATCAAACCTGTCTGTGGATTTTGCCCGCAGCCGGAAACGATAAATGTAAAAAGAAAATATCTAAAGAAGTGCCTTAGGAAATACTTCACATTGTCATTGCGAGGAGCGCCGTAGGCGCGACGAAGCAATCTACCAGCTTTGAGATTGCTTCGCCCGCCCAAAAAGCACTGCGGGCTCGCAATGACACTAGGAACGTTGCAAGGCATAAATTTCACTCACGGATGAAGCTGAACAAGAGGCTCGTGCGGCATAAGCGGAATTTGAAGATATATTAAAAGAAGCGCAACACCGATCGTGATCGTGGAAACAATAAAACCGGGCTTAAGCCACGTCATAAATTTAATATTTTGCTTATATTCCCGCTCAAGCAAACCCATGGCAACGATATTGGCTGTGCTTCCGATTACCGTAAGATTACCGTAAAGCGTTCCGCCAAATAACATCCCCCACCAGAACGGGTAAATATAAATGCCGGACTTGCCAATGTCGGAAAGGATGGGGATAAACGTGGCTACAGCAAGCACATTATCCATAAATCCCGTAAGAAGGCTTATGGCTCCGGTGAACGTAACCAGAAGAAACGTGGGATTGCCCTGCGCAATCGAAATCATACCGTGAGCGATCCGGTCCGTTACACCGGTAAATTTTAGCGTGCCCACGGAAGCGAAGAGCGCCATAAAAAACGTGAGCGTCCACCAATCGACCCGTTTCATAAAAAACTCCCTGGCGTTTTGCGCCTGAAGCAAAATCGCAATAGCACCGGCGAAAAGCGAAGTTCCGAGCAGCATCGTATTTTTTTCCAGACCGAACGCGCGCTCAATCGAATGGTGAAGTACGAGAGAAGCGATCGTGCCCAGAAAAAGAAGCCAGCAAACAGCGATATCGCGTTTTCGGAAATGAACGTGTGCGAGCTCTTTTTCTTCGGATTTTTCCTTCCGCATGTGTTCCGATAGTTGATCGATGTCTTTCCTAAAAAGAAAGAAACATAGCGGAATCATGATGGCCAGAGAAACAATGGAAATAGGCGTAGCCCATCTCAGAAAATCAGTAAAACTGAGTTGCCCGCGAAGAGCAATCATAACACCGATGGGATTTCCAACAGCCGTAGCGCTTGACCCAATGTTGGTGGCAAACACGATCATCAAAAGAAATGGGACGGGATTTACTTTATAGCGTTTCGTAAGATGAAAGGTGGTCGACATCATGAAAAGAATCGAAGTTACTTCATCGACCAGCGCAGCAGAAACCGTCGAAAATATCATCAGAACCGCGATTAAAAGATGTGCGTGGTGACCGATCCGGTCCACCACTTTGGCAATCAAGTATTCAAAGAAATGCTTCTCTTCCAAATGTCCGATGACGCACATCATACCAACGAGGAAAAGAATAATATCAAGTCCGGCATGTTCGATGACGTGCGGAACATCCAAAAGTTTGCTGGCAAGAAGCACTCCGATTCCTGCGAAAGCAAACGACACGCGAAACGGCCAGTAAAAAAGCGTTCCGCAAATGATGGTGAGAAAAACTCCGGTAGATACGACTTGCTGCTCAGTAAAACCTATTTTGGAGAGAAGAAAACTGGCGCCAAATACGATAGCTGCAAAAAGAAAAGGAGTCTTGAGCTTCTGCATTCGGAAATTTTTGCTTATGAATCAACCTATGTCAACAAAAATTCCGTCAATATTTCAATAATTAGGCGAGATCGAAGAGTAAGAATTCAGAGCGCTCGGTTGCCTGAATCATTAAACCTTTTTCATTACTAACCGCCGCGCCATCTCCTTTGCGAAGGAGCTCGCCGTTCACGCGAACGTTTCCCTTGGTCATTTGAAGCCAGGCATGCCTCCTGTGTCCGAGAACATGCTCGACCGATTTGTCTGCGCCTAGGTCCGCCACAAAAAGTTCCACATCTTGATGAATTCGCACTGCATTAGGTTTGGCCGAACCGGAAGCCGCCAGGCAGAGTTGATTGCGCTTCTGCTCGGGACCGAATGTCTTTTGTTCATAGCTCGGAGCAAGACCGTTTGTATCGGGCAAAATCCAGATTTGAAGCAAGCGAACCGGTTCTTTGCTTGAATGATTAACTTCACTATGCGTAACGCCTTTACCAGCTGTCATTCGCTGCACATCACCCGGACGGATCGCTGAACCGTTTCCCATACTATCGCGGTGTACTAATTCACCCGAAAGAACATAGGTGATAATTTCCATATCGTGATGCGCGTGCGTTCCAAAACCGCTTTCGGGCGCGATTTCATCTTCGTTAATCACACGTAATGCTCTAAAGCCCGTATGCTTGGGATCGTGGTAACCGCTAAAAGAAAAAGTGTGGTAACTGAGCAACCAGTCTACTCGCGTAACTCCGCGCTCCTCCGCCTTCCTCACCTTAATCATTTCTCTATTTCTTCTCCGGACCCTCATGTTTCTTAGGAAGCATGATCGAAGCTACAATACTGGTCGTAAGCACGATTGCGATGAACGAGAGCGTAAAGACAATCGGCACATCGATAAAATGATGAATCACCATTTTAATACCAATAAAAAATAGAATTCCTCCCAAACCGTAATGCATCAAATGAAATTTATCCATCATGCCACAAAGTGCAAAGTAAAGCGCCCGCAGTCCCAGAATGGCAAAAACATTGGATGTAAAAACAATGAACGTATCGAGCGAGATCGCCAAAATAGCCGGAATAGAATCCACAGCAAAAATGACGTCCGTAGATTCTACGACCAGGAGAACGACAAAAAGCGGAGTGGCTATCCATTTTCCCGCTTCTTTAACAAAGAATTTTTCCGCCCGGTAGTCCTGTGTCACCGGCATCAATTTCTTGAACGCCCGAAGGATAACGTTTTTTTCAGGCCGGACTTCTTTTTCCTCCTCCGTTACAAGTTTCCATCCGGAGAAAACCAAAATCGCTCCGAAAACATACATGACCCATTCAAACCGGCGGAGAAGCGCGACGCCGCAGACAATAAAGATAGCACGCATCATAAGCGCTCCGACAATACCCCAGAAAAGAACTTTATGCTGATAGCGGGCAGGCACTTTGAAATAATTAAATATAAGAAGGAAAACAAAAAGATTATCCACGCTTAACGATTTTTCAAGCAGATAACCGGTTAAAAATTTGAGCGCAACATCGTGACCGCGGAAATAATAAACGCCCACGTTAAATAGAAGCGCGAGCGCAATCCAGAAAGCGCTCCACCAAAGCGCTTCCTTAACTTTAATTTCATGATTATCTCGATGAAATACTTTTAAATCTAAAACCAGCATCCCCAGCACAAACAAAACGAAAAACGTCCATCCACCGATACTCGATATCATTTTCCAAATTCCTTGGTTATCGATGATCTAAGATTGCTTCAAAACCCAATCCGCTTTGCCTTCTTTCATCTCATATTTCCATTTCCAAATGAAATATACCACCGGATAAACCAAAAGCTCAAGAATGAAAGACGTAAACAGGCCGCCTACCATGGGCGCTGAAATGCGCTTCATTAAATCGGAGCCAAGACCGGCGGCCCACATGACCGGTAAAAGCCCCATAAAATCGGCCATGACGGTCATCATCTTCGGTCGAACACGTTTAACTGCGCCGTGAATAATAGCTTCTTCCAAATCTTCCTTCGTTTTCATTTTCCCTTTTCTTACCGCATCGTCATAAGCCAGATCAAGAAAAAGGAGCATGAACACACCCGTCTCCGCGTCAAGCCCCATAAGCGCAATCATACCCACCCAAACGGCGATCGACATGTGGTAGCCCAAAATCCAAAGAAGCCACACGGCACCGATCAACGAAAACGGAACCGCCAAAAGCACAATCCCTGTTTTTGTAAACGAACCGGTATTCAGATAAAGGAGAATGCAAATAATGAGAAGTGTCACAGGAATGACGATTTTCAAGCGCTCACGGATGCGGAGCATGTTTTCAAATTGCCCGCTCCAGGAAAGCGCGTAACCGGTCGGAAGCTTCAGCTCCTTGGCTACGACTTTCTTCGCGCTGTTCACGTAACCACCGATATCACGCCCCGTCATATCGACGTAAACATAACCGGCGAGAAGACCGTTTTCGTTACGAATCATAGCCGGGCCGGAAACCAGCCGGATGTCCGCCAGCTGCGTTAAAGGAATTTGCTGACCCAAAACGGTCGGAACAAGAACCCTCTTCAATTTTTCAATATCATCGCGCAGTTCACGGGAATAGCGCACGTTTACCGAATAGCGTTCACGGCCTTCAACGGTAGTGGTGATGTTCTCACCGCCAATCGCGGACATAATGATCATTTGAACGTCCGCTACGGACAAGCCATAACGCGCAAGCTCCTCACGTTTAATGTCGAAATCAACGAAGTAACCTCCCGCCGCACGTTCGGCGTAAACGCTCCGCGTGCCGGGAACTTGCCTGATAATGGCTTCAAGGTGGGTACCGATTTCCTCGATTTTCTTCAGATCCGCACCAAAGATTTTGATTCCGATCGGCGTGCGCACACCGGTTGAGAGCATATCGATTCGATTCTTTATGGGCATAGTCCAGGCATTGGTTGTACCGGGAACCTTAAGCGCTCGATCCATTTCGGTAATTAAATCCTCATAGGAAATACGATCCCGCCAGATGCGCCGGAACGGCTCTCTCATAAACTCAGGCAGCCAAGAATACCACCGCTTGACCTCCCGCCACTCCTTCTCATCTTTTAGTACAACCACCGTTTCCATCATGGAAAAGGGCGCTGGATCGGTCGAGCTTTCAATGCGGCCGGCCTTGCCAAAAACGCGTTCGACTTCGGGAAAACCTTTCAAAATTTTATCCTGGGTTTGCAACAGCTTCTGCGCTTCGGTTACTGAAATTCCTGGAAATGTCGTAGGCATGTAGAGAAGCGTCCCTTCACGCAGCGGAGGCATAAATTCCGATCCAAGCTGAAAAAAAATAGGAATGGTGATTAGCACAAGCACGGCAGAAATAATAATAGTGGATCTTCGATATTTCAGCACCCACCGGCACGCCGGCTCATAAACAGCAAAGAGCGCTCGGCTCACCGGATGTTTTTCTTCCCTGTAATATGTCCCGACTAATGTCGTTGTTGCGATTTTCGATATCCATTTTGGTTTAAAATTGAACGGTTCCATACGAGAGAAAAGCATTCGGATGGCAGGATCAAGCGTGATCGCTAGTACGGCCGCAAGCGCAATGGAAAGATTTTTAGCCCAAGCTAGCGGTTTAAATAGTCTCCCTTCCTGATCAACAAGCGTAAATATAGGAATGAATGCTACCGAAAGAACAAGTAAAGAATAAAATATCGAAGGCGCAACCTCTTGAAGCGCTTTTAAGCGGACGGTGTGGAAATCGCCCTTCCTCCCGCCTTCGATCCATTCTTCGAGCCGTTTATACGCGTTTTCAACTTCTATCACCGCTCCGTCCACGAGAACGCCGATGGAAATGGCAATACCGGAAAGCGACATGATGTTGGTCGTAACGTGCATAAAATAAAGCGGAATGAAGGAAAGCAGCGCCGAGATGGGAATCGTGACGATCGGAATGATGGCGGAAGGAATATGCCACAGAAAAACCAAAATCATGATACTGGCGTTAATCATCTCTTCCTTCAGCGTATGTGTCACCGTGTCGATAGCGCGGACAATCAGGTCTGATCGGTCGTAGGTAACAACGACTTTTACTCCGGGCGGAAATGAGGATTCGACTTCCTTCAGTTTCGCCTTCACGCGTTTAATCACGTTCAGCGCATTTTCACCGTAGCGCATAATGACGGTACCGCTGACCACATCGCCCTGCCCGTCCAAATCGGACAGGCCGCGCCGAATGTCCGGCCCGATCGCCACCGTTGCGACATGTTTTACTAGAATCGGAGTACCAAGGTTATCCGTGCCAACCACGATTTGTTCCAGGTCTCCAATGGACTTCGCGTAACCTCTACCGCGAACCATATATTCGGCGCCGGAAAACTCAAGCAAACGACCGCCAACTTCCTGATTTCCGTTGCGGATAGCTTCAACGACAGCCGGCAGCGGAATGTTATACGCAAGAAGTTTATTGGGATCGATCGTGATTTGGTACTGTTTGACAAACCCGCCAAGCGAGGCTACTTCGGCTACGCCGGGAACACTCTGAAGATGGTAGCGAAGATACCAATCTTGGTAACTGCGCAACTCCTGTAAATCATGCTGGCCCGTCGTATCAACAAGTGCGTATTGAAAAACCCAACCGACGCCTGTCGCGTCGGGGCCAAGCTCGGTCTGAACACCTTCCGGAAGGCGCGCCGTGATTTTGCTCAAATATTCCAACGTTCTCGATCTTGCCCAATAAATATCCGTTCCGTCTTTAAAGATCACGTACACATAGGAAAATCCAAAATCTGAAAACCCGCGAATGGCCTTTACGTTCGGCGCGCCGAGCATAGCCGAGATAATCGGATACGTAACTTGATCTTCAATAATGTCCGGGCTCCGGTCCCAGCGGGAATAAATAATCACCTGCGTATCAGACAAGTCCGGAAGCGCGTCGAGCGGAACGTTCTTAATCGCCCACACCGCTAAGACACAAGCTATGCCCACGAGAAGCAAAACAAAAAATTTGTGGTGGGCTGAAAATTCTACAATCTTTTCAATGAAACCGATTTTTTCCTGACTGTCATTCATACAATCACCTTACTGTACGCAACGTCATTGCGAGGAAGCCGAAGGCCGACGAAGCAATCTACATGCTTTGAGATTGCTTCGGCCTTACTCGGGTTTTCGCCTCGCAATGACGGATTCTGATGATTCTTATTGTCCATGTTGATGTCCTCCGCCGCCCATGCTTTCAAGAGCTCCTTTAAGCCGGCTTTCGGAATCGATTAAAAAGTTGCCGCTGGTTACCACCATTTCCCCTTCTTCTATTCCAGACTTGATTTCATAAAAACCTTCCGCTTTGGTGCCTAAAATCACGTCCCTCGGTTCAAACAAACCGTTTGGCTTCGATACGAAGATAATATTCCGCTCACCCGTAGAAAAAACGGCTTCTTGAGGAACGGCCACAACTTCACCGATATCCATAGCAACGGTCACGTTTACATACATATCCGGCTTCAGTACTCCTTCCGGATCTTTCAATTGAGCCCGCATGCGTGTGGTACGCGTCATGGGATCGACCATCGGATCGATAGCGCGGACTTTCCCTTTGAACATTTTTCCCGCGAACGAAGACGCTTCGGCGGTTACTTCTTGACCTATTTTCACAAAAGGCAAATCGTATTCGTAAAGTTTTGCATAAACCCAAACCGGCTCGCCCGGACTGGAAAAAAGCAAGCCGCGGTCGGCCTCTTTTACCTGCGCAACTTCGTTAATGAGCTCCTCGCTTAAACCCATATGCCGAAGGTGAATTTTTGCCGAATCTACCAAACGACCTGCCTGGTCAATGACTTCCTGAACTCCGCTCTGTTTGGCGCGTTCGTAAGCTTGAAAAGCCTGTATAAATTCAGCCTGAGCCTGATAAAGTTCCGGATCGTATGCAATCGTTCCAACCGTTCGGATAACCCGCTGAATATTCTTTTTCCCGGCCGGCGCGGTCTTTACGCCGATCAGCTGTTGTTTCTGCGGCGTTACCATAATGGGCGCGTAGCCTCCCGGCATTTCAATAGCTACGGACTGCTCGACATTTTCTTCTTCATAAACAGGCATCAAATCCATACCCATCGGCGATTTCCCGGGGCCTTCTGCCCGAAATCCGGGCATCATGGGATCGGTCCAATAAAGAATTTTTCTTTCGCCGGAAGAGCCTGCGCTTTCAGCCACATGTTTTTTACAAACAGGGCATTCCACCCGTTCCCCCGCCTTAGCTACAACAAGCATAGGACAAGGTTTTCCATCTTTCATCATGGGGCAATTATGTAAATAACAGATATCTTTCTTGTCACCCCCGCGAAAGCGGGGGTCTGATACTTCATGATTCTCATAGATTCCCGCTTTCGCGGGAATGACATCCGGCTCTTTCTTCACTAATTTCATATTGCAGATGGGGCAATCTCCCGGTCGATTGCTCGTGTACGCCGGATGCATGGGGCAATAATAAACGTCACGACCCCCCGCGGCATGTTTATGTGAAAATATAAATAATCCGGTCGCAATCAAAGCCAATACGATTACGCTTGTTAACCAAACATTTTTATTTATTTTCGTGAAATTAATTAAGCTCATTTGAATTTCCTCCCGCTGCATTCAAGTCGACACCCACGGCGCGTTCGATGGCGGCATAACTTTTAAGCGCTTCGGCCAGCGCCTGGAAATACGAAACTTTGGCATTTAGATAAACGCGTTCGCTATCGATTAAATTAAGCACATCCGTGCGGCCGGCTTCGTAACCGGCTTCGTCCGACTTGAGTGCCAATTCGGATTCCGGAATGAGTGCGTTTTCATAAAGATCGACGACTTGCTTGGCCGTCGTAAAACGGTAATAGGCATCTTTCACTTCGTACTCCGCCATATTTTCTGCTTGTTCATAACGCGCTTCGCTTGCCTTAACCGTTCGTTTCGTTTCTAAAATTTTCGGGATCAACCGGTTTTGCCAAAACGGAACGGTGATCTTGAGCGGAACCATCCAGGCATCTTTGCCATCGTCCATATCCGTTGTCATTCCGCTGCCGACTCCGATGTATTGATAACCGACGGAAAGATCGGGAATATAATCGAGTTTCGCAAGCGTCTTGGCATGTTTATCACGCTTAAGAAGCGCCGCGGCTTCCGCCAATTCAGGCCGATCTTTTCCGGCCATCGCCACCAATTCTTCGAGTGTCTTGGAAAGAGACGGTATCGCAGGTTTTTCCAGCGCGCCGATTTCTACATGATCGCTACGCGCAAGCAGTGCTTTCAGGCGGGCTTCGAGCGATTGCCTTTGCTGGCGAAATATGAATAAACGCTCGAGAGCACTTGATACTTCCACCTGCGCCTTAGCGACATCACGCTGCGCGCTTGAGGCGCTGGCGTAACGGGATTCGGCGATACCTTCTATTTTTTTCAAAAGTTCGACGATTTCTTCAAGTAATTGAATCGCGCCATCGGTAGCGTAAAGATCAAAATACGTCTCCGACACTTTCTGTCTTATTTCACGCTCTACTGCTTTGTATTTTGCTTCGGCTGCTTTCTTTTCCTGAACAGCCATGCGATGCTTTTCCCAAAGTTTTCCGGGAAAAGGAACCATCTGCTCGGCTTCAAAGACATTTTCCTGGGGACCGACACGCGTTTCCACCATTTCACCCATGATCATTATGCCCACGGTGGGATCCGGAAGTGCGGAACTTTGAAGTACGCGCGCTTTAGCCTCGCCCCACATTTCCTTGGCCTCTTTGATTTCCGGATTCTTGGAAAGCGCTTCGGCAACGACGAGCGGAAGCGTAAGCGGCGGCGGAGCGGTGACAAGGCTGCCGCCTTCATCTCCCCAGACCGGCAGAATAGCAGAAATCTGAATTATAAAAACGGTTAGAACAGTAAATACAAAAGACATGACATCACCTCCTGATGAATGAAAAAAACAAACCAGGTTAAAGGCGTATCACAATCGAAGCGGTGTGATTGTTTGGCTGGATAATTTCTCTAAATGAGAAATAGAAAGGTTGGATAATTCTATTTGAGCGGTTAAATCATGCAACAGCAACGTACTGCCGGTATTCAAAAAAACCAACGTCGTATCTGAAACCGGTAAGGCGGGTTTGGTGTACTTTTCAACCTGAACGGCCACACGCCCGTCGCACGTTTTGTCCGAAATCTTCTCTGGCCCGTTGCAACATTGCTGGCTTGACGCCTTCGGCATGACGTTTTCCATTCCGCAACGGCAGATCTCAAGCAGAGCCCACGCCGCGGTGGAAACGAACATCACAATAAGTAACGCTGAAACGATTCGTCGTATCATGTAGGAAGTATATCCTTTCGTTTCCCCTCCTGTCAAATCCGCAATTTTACCCGATCAGTGATGGTAATCTTGATCTCCGTATGCGCCCATGGCTTCATGATCGTGAGCCTGTTCCTACATCATGCTTTTGTTTCCTACCCCCGTTCCATGCAAAAACACCATCCGTCCTCCTAAATCAGCTCCCTGGGTTAAGACAGCAGCTAATACCACAAGCGCCAAAAGAAAGACCGGTTTTCCTTTCCCAGGAATATTTTCTTTAGAGAAGAAAACCCAAGCGCTTAAAACCAGACTTATGCCCAAGACTGCAAATCCAAAATACTGGTGCATCATCATAATCTGATGCGTGTCCCCTCCGTGGGCAACTGTTTCAGCGGCTTTGAGACCGGTCCACACCGTCACCGCTGAAGCCAAGGTTCCAAAATAAAGCTCCCATTTAGCGGCCCCAACCAGGTCGGCTTTTTTGAAAATCGTTCCGAGAAAATAAAAAGCGGTTGAGGTGAGAAGGAGCGCGATTGGAAAATGAACGAAAAGCGGATGTACGTTAATCAGTTCCTGCGCCCCCTTTAATCCCCATTCAATACTCGAAATATTCGTCGCAACATGCTCATGCCCTTCATGGGCAAATGCAATAGCTGCGAACGGAAAGCAACTTGCAAGAGTGAAAAGAATTTTTCTCATATTTCCTCCACGTGGCGTAACGGCAGTGCCCGCCCACCTTGTCATGGGCAGGCACTGCAACATTATGGTTCTACGATTTCATGCCCTCGTGATGTTGAGCCATTTCTTCGAGTTTGACGGCCAGATCGGGATGCGTTGCTTTAAGAATAGATGCGGCTTCTCTTAAAGTTGCTGCTTCTTCTTCGTGTATCTGATGCATCCCCTCATGCATGCCAGGCATTCCTTCATCCATCCCCGGCATTCCCTGCATACCTTGCATCTCTTCATGGCCTTTCCCTTCATCATCACCATGCGCAAATCCTAACCCCGGATTGACAAGTAACATTGCCAAAAGAACCAACATTGATAGTTTTTTCATCACATCTCCTCATATTCTCGTCTCTTCTCTTTTATAATACATATCGGTTGCTTCCTCTTTTTCACAAGAACGCTGTGTATTGTCCTAATAGCTATGCCCGGCCTCCTTTCTGACAAAAACCCTTGACCTATATGTGATACAGAAAAATCATACCTGCAGCCATGAATGCCATCAGCAAATCTTCGATCAGGGTAATTTTGGTCATCGGAATCTTGAATCGCGTTCCAAGACACGCGCATTGAATTTTCCGTCCGCTTCGTAACGCTTTGATAACCCCAATACTGCTAAAAGACATCACAACCAAGGTGATCCAACTTACGAGAATTGGATTCCACCTAACCAAATATAAAAAACCTAACCCCAGCTCAATTAAAGGATAGGCATAGGCGTAAGAGCGGCTTCTCTTGGCGAGAAGATCATAGGTGCTGTAAGCATCCGCAAAACCTTTCCAGTCAAGGAGCTTCAGTCCCCCAAATACAAGAAAAAACGCCCCCATAAAATCATGCGTTGCCAAAATGACGTTCCGATTCATCGATACAAGCCATCTTAGAAAAGTAAACGCGCTAATAACTGAAAAAACAACTAGAAGCGGGAAAAACTGCTTAAATCCTTCCTTTTGCATTTCGGAACTTTGTGCTTCCAAGCTCAATCTGTATTTCCCGGCTTTTACAAGCGCCAGGTTTAACTCTTGAAGATCAACGTGATCGCTCATTTCAAGGGCTGCCTCTTGTCTTTTTAAATTGACCTTTACCGAAGAAATTCCAGCTACGGTCCTTAAAGCCTTCTCGGTCTTTTCGACGCAATTTTGGCAGCTCAAGCCGTCGATTTTATACGTGTGCGTCATCGCCAACATGGGTATGTTCCTTTAAAAAATTCTCGTACGTTTTTTCTGATTCAAAGTAAAGGACCTCATCCGATCCATTGGGCTTTTTCACGATATAAGCATCGGCTTTATCAACCTCTTTACCTGTATAAGGATCGAGGGAAACACGAGCGGACGGGTCATCTCTTAGGGTTACCTTGCAACCTTCGCAGCAGCCGTAATATATTTTCCCTCCCACTTCAACCGGAATTTGTTCTTTTCCCATGAATTTATTGTTCATCATGCATACAAAGCTGTTTTCCAAACGTACTTCCGAGGCCAAAGAGAAATTTATATTCACCTGAAAAAAACCGATGAAAAAAAGGAGGAAAACCAAAATCGTCGTATTTGTCTTTTTCATTTTTTACCTCATTCTGTGTTCTTAAGTTCAGAAGCCATCATCAAAAACGGAGCGTGATTTCATAACCGCTTCCCGTATCTTCGAGCAGAACGACATGGCCTTCGCGGGAAAGCCACCCCAAGCTCATCAAAACTACGTCTTTTTTCTTTTCAACACCTTCAACAAGCTCCGTAAGAGTACAGGTTTTATGCTGCTCCAGATAATGCAAAATATCGCCGGAAACTATTCCGATTTCCGTGATCACTGTGCACTTCTTTTTCTGCTATTCATTTCATATTCCCTAAAGTCTTTTAGCAGCCCTATTCATGTTTGGCATGAGGCGTCTCTTGGCCAACATTACTTTTTTCCTGCGTAACATCTTCAAGATTAAGGGTCATTCCGCATTTCCACTTTCGTGTTCACCCAAAACCGAATGATCTCCTCTGTTTAATTCATATCAAATCATTTGGTAAATTTGATCGGCTGCGGACAGGCATTTCCACTTGCATTGTAGTCATAAACCATGCGTCCACCGAAGTCCGCCCCAAAAGTCATTGTTGCCACCATCAGAAGAAAAAGGAGAAGAAACACAATCCGCCCTTTTTTCGGAAAGGGTCTTTGCATCAAAGCCCACACCGTCAGGATAAAACAAAGACCGCATGTTGCGATCATGAAATACTTATGCGGCAGGAGAAGCTTCTCCCTCACCGACAAATGCAGCATCACGCCCTGCTCGGCGTAAAGACCCGAAGCCGTGGCCACCACAACGGAAAGCGCTCCAAGAATAAGTAGCGAAAAAGCCGTGACGGCCAGATGCTCTTTTTTGAAAACCCACGCCAGAAAATAAAACAGCGCAGCACCCATCAGAAAAGCGATGGGGAAATGAATCACTAGCGGGTGAATGTTCTGTAGGTGCTGCGCTCCGGACAACATGGCTTACTCCACCGACTCGGCAGTCACGTAACGGTTGCCACCGTTCTCATAAAGATCGCCTTTAAGGGTTACGGTCTCGCCCATTTTACTGATCACATCCTCGGGATAGCCGGTTTTGTCCGTTGCCGGCAGAACCGTATAAAGCTTGCCAGTCCCTTCTTCCAGAATACTGATGGGAATCCCGGCTTTTGCACAGTTAATCGCACATTGCTTGTGACCCGGACCTTTTGCGTTCATTCCCACATAGCAAAGCGAATCAACAAGCTCGCCCTTAATCGTTACTTCCCCACCGCCAGCGTGCTCATGCCCGTGTTCATGTTCATGACCTTCTTCAGCCAAAGCTATGCCCACGGGGCTCAGCAGCAAAGGCAGACTCAATATCACGCCTAATATTATTTTTTTCATCGCATTTTCTCCTTATTTTTGTCTGGAAATATTCTCTGAATTCATGGATTGCAAACGTTTTTTAAAATTTTTCTCGGATTTAAAATACCGCACCTCCTTTGCCACTTCCGATTTAAAAACGCTAAAAGCATCGGTTTCATCCACCGTCTCCCCGGAATGGTAATTACATTTTCATGTTTTTATGATCTTCAGCTTTGTCTGAAGACATTGCTTTTGCTGTCGAGCCTTTTTGTAACGATTCCGCTTTAAGCGTCATTCCGCATTTCGGACAAGAGCCCGGCGTTTTCTGCTGAACCTCAGGATGCATCGGACAGGTGTAAATTTGGTTCTCCGATTGGAAAATATTCACATCTCCGGGTACTCTATCCGCTACGGTTCCGGGCGGATTTTTGTACCATCCAAAATCGCCGGGCAATTGCACTTGTTTTGTGTATTCTTCAGCCGTCTTAAAATCGGGGATATCCTCATGGACTTTAAGCACGGTGAACATACCGCCCATTCCAATCGGGCCAAAAGGCCCATCCCCTGCCATCATGGGCAGTGTATTTTCAGGACCTTTCATGTGTTTAGAATGTTCGAGGTGCTCATGCATACCCTTTTCACCCATGGCCATATATCCCGGCAAAAGGTTTTGTACCTTTTCCTCCAGACCATCCTGGCTGACGCCAAGGACGTTTGGAATGTCGTGTCCCATCGCATTCATGGGGTGATGCCGAAGATGGCAATGAAGCGCCCAGTCCCCGGGAACAGCGGTAAACTCGATATCTCTAGTTTGGCCGGGGCCAATGCCCACAGTGGTTTCAGGATACTGAGCGGATTCAGGAATATCCCCTCCGTCAGTACCAACCATTTTAAAATTATGGCCATGCAAGTGAATCGCGTGAAACTCCTGCCCTACATGCCCAACACGAATACGAACCCGCTCTCCGGGCCTGGCCAAAAGCGGAGCCGTGCCGGGAAACGCGCGGCTATTAAATGTAAAGAGATTGAAGTCCGTCATGACATTGGGGTCCGGACGGGAGGTGCCGGGCTCCACGAACCATTCGTTCAGGAAAATCGCGTAGTCTCTATCGATTTTTAGATTTCTGTGTTTGGGATGAATAATGAAAAAACCCATGGTTCCCAAACCGATCTGTACCATTTCATCGCCGTGAGAATGATACATCTGGGTGCCGTGTTGTATCAGCGTAAATTCATAGGCGAACGTTTCGCCCGGCTGAATGGCTTTCTGAGTGAGCCCCTGAACGCCATCCATGCCGCTAGGGAGGAGAATACCGTGCCAGTGAACGGCTGTAGGCTCCGGAAGTTTATTGGTGACAAGAATGCGGACTCTGTCGCCTTCGACCGCTTCGATGGTGGGCCCCGGGGTTTGTCCGTTATAACCCCAAGCTTTGATCTTCATTCCCGGAGCCACCTCCCACTCTACTTCTTCCGGGATGAGATGAAATTCTTTCACACCGTCCACCATTTTCCAGGGAAGGGTTGAGCCGTTGAGCGTAATGACAGGCGTGTAAGGTAAATCTTCGGCCTTTAATACCGGCACTTGGATCAGAAGCAACCCAATAAATAATAAAAAGATAGTTCTCTTACTCATGATTTCCTCCATTCGGTAATTTACCGCCGACGGCCCGCTCGAGCTCGGAGCGGGCAACCCAGTAATCTTTTATGGTTCTGACGTATTCCTTCTCGGCCTCTAAAGTTTTCCGCTTTGCTTCAAGCAATTGGAATACGCCCACAAGCATGTAGTTGTAATGTTTTTGAAGGTCTTCGATCAGTTGAAGTCTTGCCGGAATCAAATCATTTTTGTATTTTTCAGCCTTAAGGCGGGAAGTGCTCATCTTTTCATAAGCTTCCCGCACCTCCGAAAGAATCAGGACTTCAAAACCGGAAATCTTATAGCGGTTTTGACGGATCTCGGCCTTGGTTCGGGCGGATTCTGCCTGTTTCCAATCAAAAATCGGCGCCTCAACTGCCCACATCGGGCCCGTAACCCTACTCCCATCGGACTCGCGTTCAGTATTGAAGCCAACTTCCGCTTCGGGAATAATGCCCAGTCGCGTAGCGAGAAGCTTGCGTTTCAAAGTCTGTGAATGCTTTGTGACGGCTGCATAATCTAAACGGTTCTCCAAAGCGATCCCGCTAAGTTCTTCAAAATCAGGATCCGCGGGAGGTAACTCAGAAAGCTCACCGCTTACTCCCCATTTTTCTGCATCCTCATCGCGCAAACCAAGCAGGCGGTTCAATGGCTCACGGGCCAAACGTGCATCAGACTCGCTTTCCAAATAATTAATTTGCGCCTCATGAAGCGCAGACCGTTGAAGTCCGAGTCCGGGAGCATTCAAATTCCCGGCTTGGGACATCCGTTCCGCAAGCTCCGCGGATGCCTCCGCCGCTTCAAGGACGGTGGCATGCATTTGCTTTATTTTTTCAGCTGCTTGCACTTCGTAGTAGGCCATCTTCACTTCCGCTAAAAGATTAATCATGGCATCACTTGTACGTAGCTTTGCTTCCTCAAATTCGGAAGAAGCTGCGTGTCTACACAGTGGTGCCAGAAGAATGCTCATAAAATCCTGGATCACAAGAAACTCGACATTGGTTTTTCCTTCTGTATTTGGACTTCGAGCATGACCTTCAAGGCGTGGGTTTTTAAAAAGGCTTGATTGGAGCAAATCGGCTTTAGCGATTCCGAGCTCCTGATAAAGCGCTTGCAAGTCGGCATTATTAATAAGGGAAACCTGAAGAGCACTATCGATGGTTAAATTAGCGCCAAGCAGATTTGAGATAATTTCAGAATGATCTTCTGAGGAGGGCTTCTCAAGTTGCAATCCGGTACGTTTCTCAACGGGCTCGTAAATATCGCGGTAGTCGGCGCCGCGCAAGGACGCGCAGCCCGAAAGCAATCCAATAATTAACGTAAATCCTGAAAGTTTTCTTATGAAATACCTCATCCGGCCTCTCTCGCGTTCAAACAAATTGGAATAAATAGAAAAGAAAGATTGATCCGCGCACCTGAAGAACAGACAACGAGCGTGCGCGCGGACTTCTAGCGAGGAATGATCAAATACGAAGGACTGAAATCTGGAGGTAAAGCGGGATTGCGCTGTGATAGCGCGCTGGAGGCCCTATATTATGAAAAGAGGCATTCTCTCCAAGGATAGAGATTGCGGTTGAATTTGCTTTAGAAGAAAGTTGCGAGGTTAATTTCGTAAGGTAATCTTGCAAAATCTGAAAAACAATATTCGGCTCGGCTTGGACGGCCATTAATTGCGGATGGGCGCAATCACTATGGGAGTGTTCATGAGATTTATGAGCATCCTTACCGGAATGATGGCCCGAGTCATGATGATCATTGGTAGCTGCGTCTGCAATCCCGCTACCGACACAACAACAAAGGGTTGCCGCTATCGGTGCGCACAAAATTAGCACGACAATCGCGGCTATGAATTTAATCTTTTGAATCTTTATCATAATGGCGCAAGTATACATCTACCCGGAAGCTGGGTAAATAAAAACCTTTGTACTTCGAGACGCATATGGAGCGATGCGCTATATGCTTAATAGTTCTCTGTCAACCGCGTATAAACGTCCTGATAAGCCAACGATGTTTTTTCTACTATGTCCTGAGGCAGAGCAGGCCCTGGAGGCGTCTTGCCCCAACCGGATTTCTCAAGGAAATCTCTGACAATTTGTTTGTCAAGACTCGGTTGATCATGGCCTTCCTCGTAACCGTCCTTCGGCCAGAACCTTGAGCTGTCGGGCGTTAAAACTTCGTCAATCAAAATTAATTTCCCGTCCAGAATTCCGAATTCAAATTTGGTGTCCGCAATTAAAATCCCCCTTTTCTCGGCATATTCCCTGCCTTTGAGATAAATCTGGATAGAAAGATCGCGCACTTTCTCGGCAATTTCTCTACCCACAATGCTCACTGCCCGGTTGAAATCAATATTTTCGTCGTGGCCGACGGTGGCTTTGGTAGCAGGGGTAAAAATCGGCTCCTGCAACTTTGTACACTGCTTGAGGCCTTTTGGCAAAACATGCCCGCAAATCATGCCGGTCTTTTGATAATCCTTCCAGCCGGATCCTGCTACATAGCCGCGGACGACGCACTCGATCGAAAGCGGCTCGGCGCGTTTCACAAGAACGGTTCTGCCCTTCAGCTGTGCCCCATGTTTTTCGAGAATTTCTTTGGACAGCACTTCCTTGTAACAAACGTCGAGGTGATTCGCAACGATATCTTTGAAATAATCGAACCAAAAGCGCGAGATTTGATTGAGCACTTGCCCTTTAAACGGGATTGGATTTGGAAGTACCACATCAAACGCGCTCAGTCGATCTGTTGTAATAATGAGTAACCGATCTTTCCCAATTTCATAAATGTCACGCACTTTTCCTCGTCTCACCAACGAAAGCGGAAGTTCTGTTTGCCAAATCATTCCGTTGTCCTTAAATTTAATCGTCATTTAAAGTCCTCCTATCCTGTACTTTTCATGCCAAATGCAATTCCGTTAATCGTCAAAAGAAGTATTCCATCAATCCGCTCGTTTGTGCTTTTGCCGGTCTTTTTTGTCATTCGCCGTCGTTCCTCCAAAAATCTACATTGGATATAGTTAAGAGGGTCCACGTAGGGATTCCTCAAACGGATGGACTCCTTAAGCACCGGATGAAAATCAAGAAGCTCCTCCTGCTCGCATACTTCGAGTACTCGCGTGACAGCGCGATGGTATTCTACAGATATCTTCTCGAAAACAATATGCCTGAGTTCGACATCATCAACCAACTTTGCATAATGTTCCGCGATAAACAAATCTGTCTTGGCGAGAGAAGTCTGGGCGTTCCGCATTAACATGCGAAAGAATGGCCATTCTCTATTCATTTTCCTGAGTTCCTCGAGACCCTTAGAACACTGGTTAATGTATGACTCCAGCGCATAACCAATTCCATACCATGCCGAAATAACAAACCTCGACTGGAGCCAACTGAAAACCCATGGGATGGCCCGGAGTCCCTTGAAATTCTCGCCATGTTCTCTCGCTGACGGCCGCGAGCCTATCTTCGCAATCTTGATTAGCTGAATAGGGGTTGCTTGATTGTAGAAATCCATAAAACCCGGCGTTTCAGAAACAAGATTGCGGTAGTATTCATATGAGAACTCCGAAAGAACTCCTATTCTTTTTTCCCAAGCTGGTATTTCTGGATTTGCTTCAAGATTTTCTTTAGCTACCAAATTGGACAAGACAACAGCAGAAACCAGTTCTTCCAGATTTCTCCTCGCTATCACGGGATTTGCATATTTCTGACTCACCACTTCTCCCTGCTCCGTTATTTTGATCAAACCCCCCGGCGCAGCATAGGGCTGTGCCAAGATAGCCCCGTGAGATTCTCCGCCTCCGCGGTCAATGGTTCCTCCTTTACCATGGAAAAACCGCAATCGAACATCGTGCCGGGCAGCTACTTCCGCCAGCTTTTTCTGAGCAAGGTAAAGTTTCCAATTGGCCGTCAAATAGCTTCCGTCTTTGCAGCTATCAGAATACCCCAGCATAATCTCCTGCAAATTACCTCTTGATTTCAGATATGACCGGTAAACGGGTAACGAAAAGAGACGTTCCATCACTTCGTGAGCCTTGCCAAGAGAATCAATACTCTCGAATAAGGGAACGATTCCAACCCGACTTTCGATTACATTTCCAGCCCGAAGCCGGATCAGGCCTTTGACTTTGGCGAGGTAAAAAAGAGAAAGGATGTCACAAGAATTCTCCGTCATGCTGAGGATATAATTCTCCGCAAGATTTGAATCTAATTTGTCCTGAATCTGCTTGATTGTCGAAAGCTGGTCCAAAACATCTTTTGAGTTCCTCGAAAGCCGTGCTTTTGTCTTTGGATTTCCAGTCTCAAGAATCCGCTCTATCAGAAACTCTTCATCAATGGTTTGATCCGGAAACAGCTCAACAAGAACTTGACGGACTTTTCCGGCATGATCACGAAAATCAAGCTTAGCCAAATGAAATCCGAAGCATTTCACTTGGTAAATCAATTTTTCAAGATCTCCCCGCGAAGCAGACATGCCCTTATTTCTTTCCAGGCTCTGCTTGTTCAAGATCAAATCGGATAAGAATTCACTCGCTGACTCATAACCGCCTTTTCTTTGGGCAAGAGAGTTCTCAAGCTTGTGATGGATAAAAGAAAACTTCTTCCGGTAGACTTCGTTTGACTCAAAGCGTTTTAACTTCTTGGCAAAGTCGGGAAGCCGTCTTTTATCATCCGCAAGCGAACGCAGAAGTTCATCGCTAACGGGTGCAATACGCCGCGAATGACTCAATTGAACAATTAAACTCTCAACGGCTGACAAATAGAAATGGGAAATAGCATTCCGATGGCGAGCCGCTGTCTCTTTTGAAACATCGCACGAGACATAATCATTACCATCGCGATCTGCGCCAACCCACGAGCCAAAATGAATAAATGAATGCATCAGCGGTATTTCACTTCCGTAAAAACGTTGAAACTCGAGCTGTAGTTTCCTCTGAACATCAGGCAAAAGATTAATAATCGTTCTTCTGAAATAAAAAAGCGTTTGATCAACTTCATCGAGCACGTTTACTTTCCTTTGACGAACCTCGGACGTCTGCCAAAGAATCTCCAAAATCCCTTTGAGCCGGTTACCGATTACCTCCCGATCCGTTTCGGTTGTGTCCGGCTTATTCCGCTGATCAAGAAGGGATGCAATGGACAATAAATGATTGAGAACGCTTCTTCGCCTTGCCTCGGTTGGATGTGCTGTCAAAACAAGCTCTATATCCATCTGAGAAATAAACTGAGCGATCTGATCCGCTGGCACGCCTTTATCCTTCAAATCCTGGAAGAGTTTTCGGAGCGACATTTCTTGCGGAGAGGATGGATTTCCGTCATAAGCCCGAATGCGCCTTATGCGCTGCGCTTCCTCTGCAATGTTAACAAGCTGGAAGTAGATCGTAAACGCTCTTGCAACCTTATAGGCTTCGTCCAAATTCAATGAAAGGACAATGCCTTTTTGCCTTGAGGCGAGATCCGGGTTTGGATTTTCACGTATCGCTTTCGCAAGCTCCCGGATTTCCTCGATTTTCAGAAAAATACTTTCTCCTTCCAGCTCTCTAATGATGTCGCCTAACAGAGTGGTTAAAAAACGAATGTCTTTTTTTAAGGGTGATAGAATATCTTCCTTGGCGGATGCCTTCATTGACTTCCCTCGAGTTTCGTTATCAAACTGTTCAGCGAACATAACAAAAAATAAATCCTTCGGCTGTCATCTTCCGGTGTATGAGCCGTACTCTTGATCAAGTAGGATCCTCGTTCCCCTCGATAGTTTTGTAAGCAATCTTTTCAAACTTGTTCAGTCGAAGAACTTTCACGTCTTGTTCAAATATGATTATCCGGTCCGTGACAAAATATCTCTCCGAAATCTTGTGCATCAAAGATTCTGCAACGGCCATTTCAGTCAAGACCTGAATTTGAAAATTCGGCAACTCCTCCTCAGCGCCAACCTTCATCTGCTCGAGGCCAAGGCCTTTCACTTCAAAAATCGTATAACCGCTCACGCCTCCCTCCTTCATCAGATCGACCAGTTCATCTTTCAAATGCCTGTCTGTAACTATCGTTATGAGTTTTACCGTTCCCAACTCCATTTGCTACCTCCTGGATATGTCAGTTTTCTGTTTACACTTGCTTATAATTATCTTTGAGATGCGTTAAAAAATCAGAATCCGGCGATAAAAGCATGGTGCTTTTATCGCTAAAGCTCTTTTCATAGACCTCCAAACTGGCGGATAATTCCTTGTTGGCCGGGACTGACAATAAAAAATCCGCTCCCAAGCCACGCCAAGACGGCTACCACTATGATCAAGAACAAAGCGCCTCGATTATTTAATATCTTCTTGATCAATTTAAAAGCCTGCTCCTCGGGGCCTGTTAGCCCACCTATTGTGTTCGCCATTTTCTTTCCTCCTTGTTTTGATTTATGTTACTCAAGATTTATTAGAAGCCCAGACCCACCAAACCGCTGTTGTCGTCATGGCGTACAGGGTGATGAGAGCCCCTGTTATCAATGCAAAACGCTTCCATGGATTAATCGTCTTAATATGCTTGACTCGAAACGCCAGAAAGCGCTCCCTGAGCCGTTGCGCAAAAGACAACTCAGTCGCAAGAATCGCCAATCCAGCAAGAGCAACGGGCGCGCCTCCTGGCCCTGGGATTGGTATCAAAATAATACCGACTACAACAACACAAGTTCCGACAAAAATGGTGAGCCAACGTTTGATCAATTTCATAATTTTGGCCTCTGCGCGGTAATTGCCTTGAACGCTACCCTTCGATGATTTCGGCAGGCATAGAATGTTTGGATATTAAGCGAGGGACATTTGGATTTGAGTATCGCCCGGGCTTTAAGAAGTTGCTCAACGTGAAAATCTGCTTCCGCCTCCGGATCGCTGAACCTTTTAGAGCCACCGTAGGCAGCGCAGTCTTGGTGGTTTACAAGAACCAAGGCCCTTACGTCATGCCGCTTACGGATAAGCTGCACGTTCGTTATGATCGACTTCCTAATTTCAGGCTCACTATCAAGCAGGGTCTTTACTCCCCCGGGATCTGTCTTGACGTCACAGGCTTTGATACCGAACCGTTTCTTGGCAAACGCCAGAATCGCATCGATGTACCTGAAGTCCACACAGCATAGGACGAGAACCGGGCAACGGATCCGACGAGGCATATTTTTCAACTCGCTTTCGCCTTATTTCTACAGTCTTCGATAATCTCTTTAGGAATCATCTTGAGTGCAATGAAAATTAGCAAGGGCACCAGGACAACATCATCGAGATGCCCGATGATCGGAATGAAATCGGGAATGAGATCAAAAGGCAAAAGAACATACGCCACCGCCATACCGAGGAGCCATTTGGGCACACGTGGCGTCCTCGTGTCTTGAAGCATAAACTGATAGAATTTGAGTTCGCGCCTTAAATTCTTTGCGATGGATTTAAACCGATTAAACATACGAGGCGATTAACCTCCCCTTGCCCTATGAAGGTTCAAAATCAAAAAAGCGTATAGATGAATGGCGCTAGGGCGGAGCCCTGGGTCATCACAATCAAAAAGCCCAAAAGCACGAGAATAATAACAATCGGTGCAAGCCACCATTTCTTCCGAACTCTAAAAAAATCAAAAAATTCTTTAAAGATAGAAAACTTGCTCATGTGTCCTCCTGATCTTAAGGTTGTCGGAAAGTCACATTTGTTAAACAATTTCTCCAATCTCTTTCACTTTTTTGGGCCAGAGAATGGAAGCGGCAATGGCCAGCAAAAGCAGAACCGCAACAACGGTCAAGGACATGCCAATCGGAATTTTATACAAATCAGCTATCAACATTTTAGTACCCACAAAAACAAGGATCGCCGACAGTCCGTAATGTAAATAATGGAAAAGCCGAATAATTCCCGCCAACGCGAAATAAAGCGCTCGCAGACCTAAAATGGCAAAAACGTTCGAGGTATAAACGATAAAGGGATCGTGGGTAATCGCAAGAATGGCCGGGATTGAGTCGACGGCAAATATAACATCCGTGGTTTCCACAATCAGGAGGACAACAAACAATGGCGTGGCGAAAGTTCTTCCTTCCTTTTTGACGAAAAACTTTCCGCCTTCGTAATTTTTCGTAACCGGCATGATCTTATGAAAGAGGCGCAATACCAGGCTTTTTTCAGGATGAATTTCTTTATCCTTATCAAGTGCCATTTTAATACCGGTGAAAATCAGGAATGCGCCAAAGACATAAATAATCCAGTGGAAATGTTTAATTAATGTAATGCCCCCTGCAATAAAACCAGCCCGCATCAGGAGCGCTCCCAAAATTCCCCAGAACAAAACTTCATGCTGGTATTTTTGCGGTACCTTAAAATAAGAGAAGATCATCAAGAATACAAAGATGTTGTCTACACTTAATGATTTTTCAATTAAATAGCCCGTTAGAAACTCAAGGGCCGGCTGCCTTCCCTGCCAGATATAAACCCCGGCATTGAACACCAGGGCAAGACCGATCCACACTCCGCTCCAGACAAGAGCTTCCTTAAGCTTTATCTCGTGAGGCTTGCGGTGAAAGACTAAAAGATCCAGCGCAAGCATGGCTAAAACAAAAAGATTAAATCCGCCCCATAGAAGAATTTGATTCAACATTCACCCGCTCTTTCTTTGCATCTCCAAGCGTTGATTGCTACTGCTCTACTCATTTTCCTCTCCGAGTCTTTAAGTGAACAGCCCAACAAATTTATGCTGACTTCCTTCAAGAATTTCTTCAACCATTTGATCAATCGCCTGAGCTTCTTTTGGAATGACCATTTTTGCAGAGTGTTTTAAACTCTCAACCCTTTCAAGGAATCCTTGATCAATGCTTGTGAGTCCTTCGAGATCGCTCGAAGCCTCCTTAAGTACTCTCTCATACACAAGTGCCGCCAAATAAGCGTCGTCAAGGTAGCCGAATAGCCCGTGCTCTTCCTCCGGTAAAAAATCCTTGGGATGATAAAGATACACTAAGAGAAAACCTGCCATCTTCTTAACTTTTGATGAGGATTTTTGCTTTGCCCAATAAGCATAAGTCCGGGAAACAAGATTGGGCATCAAGAGAATCAATTCTTTCAGTTTTTTTTCCAGGATCGCCGTCGCTTTCTTCCCGACTCTTTTTCGTATGTTTACATGGAATTGGCTGTCCGTAGCCGACGCTAAAAGCCTTAATTGTTCTTTCCATTCTTGAAGCATGCCCGACCTCCTTTAAATCTCTCTCATCGATTTAATTTCTCAAGATTTAACGCTCGCAATTTTTTGACCCTCTCCCGCATGGGGGGATGAGTTGAAAACCAACGCAGGACAGATTCTCCCGAGAAGTGATTCACAATATAAAGATGCGCGAAAGCGGGCTGCATGTCGGGAAGCAAATCATCTTTCTGAAAGCGCTTTATAAGTGCCGGATTTGAAATCTTTTCAAGAGCGGAGGCCAACGCCTCGGGGTCTTCCGAAATATGGGCTCCGGACTCGTCGGCCATGTATTCCCTGGTTCTCGAAACCGCCACCTGGATCAGGGTAGCCACAAGAGGAGCCAGTACAATTGTCGCGAGCATCACGACCGGGTTCACACCTCGGCCGGACTCCCGGCTTCCCCTAGAATGCCCCCTCATTCCGGCCCACTGAAGCATGTGGGCTAAATACATAATTGCTGAGGCAAAAGCGGCTACAATGGTTGAGACAAGAATATTTCTATTTTGAATATGGGAGATTTCATGAGCCAGACCCCCCCCAAGCTCCCTCTTGTCTAAAATCCTCAAAATCCCATGCGTTACCGTTACAGCCGCGTTCTTTGGATTTCGCCCTGTCGCGAAAGCATTTGGGGTCTGCTCCGGGATCAGATAAACCTTCGGCATGGGAAGTTTGGCCAAGCGGCAAAGCTCTTCAACGATTTCATACACTGCGGATGGATCTTGCGATTTGATGGGTTGGGCTTTATGCATGGCCAAGACAATTTTGTCTGAAAACCAGTAAGCGCCCAAATTCATCACAAGAGACATGATGAGCGCATAAATGATCCCGCCTTCTCCCCCCAAAACATAGCCAATACCAAGAAAGAGTGCACTAAGCGCGGTTAAGAGCAGAACCGTCTTTATATTGTTTCTCATTTTTGACTCTCCTCTCTAATGTCGCTAGGGATAGCAACCCGCCGTATTTGCCCGCAGGCCATCGAACATGCTCCTCGTAAATCAACCAGCCAAGGCTCATCAATAACAAGTCTTTGGGCCTTTCCGGTTTTTCAAGATGCGTCTAAATTTCACTTTAATTATCCGCCGAGGCATGATATAAGTAAAATTGATAATTTAAATAGAATGCATTGAGTAAATCAATATGATCCCGTTTAACTTCCATCACCTGTATTACTTCTTTATCATCGCTAGAGAAGGATCGGTCTCAAAAGCAGCAAAAGAACTGCGCCTTGGCCAACCCGCCCTCAGTACCCAACTGAAGCAATTTGAGAATTATCTGAACGTGAAGCTTTTTGAGAGAGAAGGAAAGAGGCTTGTCCTAACGGAGGAGGGAAAGCATGCCCTTTATTATGCGAAGGAGATTTTTGACTTGGGCCAGGAATTTATCGATGGCTTTGGTGACCGGTCTAAAGTCGGGCGTCTTCGCATTCAAATTGGGGTCTTGAGTGGAATTCCGAAAGCCTTTGTAGATGCCTTGCTGAAATTAATTTTAAGGCTCGAACCAAACGTTTACATCATATTGCAGGAAGAAAAGATCGAGAAGTTGGTTGAGAATCTAAAAACACATTTATTTGATCTCGTTCTCACCGATGTTCCTTTCCAAACTTCGGCTCAAGAACAAATTCAAAACCACCTTGTAGGAAAGATCCCCATTGTTTTCTGTGCGAGTTCGGAGCTAGCAAAAAAATACCGAAAACTACCCGAAGATCTTCGGAAAGCTCCGATCATTTTACCGACCTCTCACAGCCAAATTTATCATGCCGTTCAGGAATACTTTCTTCAGCAAGAGATCACACCGAGAGTCGTTGCTGAAATCCAAGATGTTGAAACCGTGCGCCGCTTGGTTCTCGCCGGTGTCGGGATTGCCCCCCTTAACGAATTTACGGTCAAAAATGCCCCGGCCAGTGAAAAACTCACCATCCTTTTTAGAAAATCTAAGCATCCAATTTATGACTCCATCTATCTCATTACCAAGAAAAGAAGAAAGCCCCACTTGCTTACTGAAAAAATCCTCCAGCAATTCCAATTAGCGACTTGAATTTCAGCTTTATAAACCTTTGTACTTCGACACGCGTGTGCGGCGATGCACCGCTTATCCTTCTTTTTGTAAATGTTCTCCCAATGGTTCTTTTTAATGTCAATCTCAGACCCTCGGCCAATACATAATGATGGCTACGCCAAGAAGGCAAAAAATAGCCCCCAGCAAGTCGGGAAAATCCGGCCGAGTTTTGTCAAAGTACCAGCCCCAGAGAAGAGACAGCACGACAAAAACTCCGCCGTAGGCCGCATAAACACGGCTGAAATGTGCTTTCTGTAAAGTCGGAATAATTCCATAAAGGATGAGAATGACTCCACCTAAAATTCCTGTAAGCCACCCCTTTCCATTCCGAATGGACTGCCAAACCAAATAGCCTCCGCCGATTTCACAGAGGCCGGCGAGGATAAATAAGAAAATGGATTGGGCTACCTGAGTCATAAGCTATTCGTGAGAGTGCGCGGAGAAATTGCCGTGGGAATGACGGTCGATCCGGTGATACATTTCTCCGGAAGCGCTCATCGGATCAATATGAACAATCGCATTGGAAACATATTTTAAATGATGCATGAGCTGATGGCGGACTTCTACGGCAATCGCATGACCTTGTTCCACAGAAAGTTTTGGATCAACGGCGACATTTAACTCAGCGTGCAGTTTATGGCCAATCCACCTTACCCGGATATCGGTAATTTCCCGGACTTCTTTGACGTGCTCAATCGAGTGAACAATCTCGTCAAGGATCTCAGGCTCTACGCCGTCAAGCAAACGAACCAAAATGGTTTTGCCCGACTCCCAAACTACTTTGATTAAAACAAAAGTAATGAGCAACCCAACGATTGGATCTGCGAGAGGAAATCCAAGCGAAACTCCAATCGCACCAAACAATACGGAAAGACTTGTCAAACCGTCCACTCGCGCATGATGACCGTCCGCAATCAACGCGGCGCTTCCGATTTCTTTCCCCACTTTGATGCGAAAAACAGCTACAACCTCATTACCGATAAAACCGACGACGGAGGCAAAAATAACTGCTTTTATATGAGTGATAACTTGAGGATGAAAGAATCGCTGGACCGACTCATAACCGGCAATGGCGGCGCTCACCGCAATGGTGAAGACAATAGCGACTCCGGCAAGATCTTCGACACGGCCATAACCGTAGGTAAATCGCTTATTCGGTTTCAGGCGAGCAAGTGTAAAAGCAATCCAAAGAGGGATGGATGTTGTGGCATCGCCAACATTATGAACCGTGTCGGCAAATAAGGCGATACTTCCCGAATACCAAACGACAACAACTTGGAATAATGCTGTAACTGCCAAGCCAATAAAAGACCATTTAATGGCCCAGATTCCCCGGTCTATGGTTAAGAGAGTAGGATCAACCGTACCGTGCGTATGCCCATGGTTATGATGATGGCGATCTTTGGAATGTCCGTGATGATTGTGAACCATATCGGTACTTTACTGCATAAATTATGAACGGTCTAATCAATTATGTTTTCCAGATAACTGAATCGTTTTTCTTGAAGTTCCGAGAGCGCTGTGGTAAAAATTCCCATGCGTCACTGGGCCGAAGCTCTTCTTGCATTGACTACAACGCCGTGGGCGCCTCTCGTAATGGTTCTCCACGCGTTCCTCGAATCATTCATTATGCCCATCCCCCACGATATTTTTCTTATCGCCGTTTCGCTGGGCAATCCCAAAATGAGTCTGATTTATGCGCTTATGAGTACCACGGCCTCAACGCTCGGCAATATGGTGGGCTACAATATCGGCAAAATCGGCGGGACTCCCCTTCTGAGGCGTGTGGTGAAACCAAAGACGCTCGAGATGACCGAACGAATGCTTCATAAATACGACGTCTGGGCAACGGCCATTGCCTGCTTTACGCCGTTCCCTGATAAAATTTTCTCGCTTTGCGCCGGCGCTTTTCGCATTAAATTTAGCCGATTCGTGGTCGTTGTGTTCTTCTCTCGCGCGGCGCGTTTTTACATGATTAGTATATTTCTATTTATGTACGGAGAATCCATGCGGCAATTTTTATTAGACTATTTGAATTGGGTCATGATCGGAATATTGGTTTTTGTCATACTTTCCGGGGTAAGCTGGCGCCTTTTTCTTCACTGGTTTATGAAACAGCAGGAAAAAGGAGTATGAAACTTTACACCGTTGCCCTTTCAGGAAGTGTGCTTTTCTTAACGGCGTACTTTCTTTACGGAAAATTTCTAGCTCGCCGGTTTGGACTGGATGTAAACAAGAAAACCCCGGCCTGTGAAATCAACGACGGCGTTGATTTTGTACCTGCCAAAAAAGGATTTCTCTTAGCCCAACATTTTTCAGCCATCGCCGCGGCGGGTCCGATCGTCGGCCCGATCCTGGCCGGGCTTTGGTTCGGCTGGCTTCCGGTTATGATTTGGATTGTGTGCGGAGCTATTTTCTTTGGCGCTGTGCATGATTTTTCAAGTCTCGTCGGCTCGGTACGCCATCAAGCGACTTCTATCGTTGAAATGGTAAAGAAATATTTTGGCCCGCGCGGACATGTGCTCTTTTTAATTTTCGTTTGGCTTTCGTTGATTTATGTCATTACCGCATTCACCGATTTAACAAGTCATTCGTTCGTCGATCCCGAGCTCGGCGGGAGCGTAGCCACTTCTTCTGTGCTCTATCTTTTCATCGGCGTAGCCATGGGCATTGCGCTTTATCAATTTAAATTAAAATTGGGTCCCGCGACGCTCGTTTTTCTTCCTCTTGTCCTTCTCTCGATTTGCTTCGGTCAACTCATACCTTTGAGGCTTCCTTCCTTGGGAAATTTCAGTGCGCAGCAAATGTGGAATGTACTCCTGCTCTCCTACTGCTTTATTGCTTCGATTATTCCGGTTTGGATTTTGCTCCAGCCGCGCGGATATTTGGGGGGATTTTTCCTTTACGGAACTCTCTTGGCGGGCATGGTGGGGCTTTTTCTCGGCGGCGAAACTATTCAATATCCCGCATTTATCGGGTTTAAAAGCGCAAACGGGCTGCCGCTTTTCCCGCTTCTATTTGTCACGGTTGCCTGCGGAGCCTGCTCGGGATTTCATGGACTTGTCAGTTCGGGAACTACATCTAAACAAATCGCTAAGGAAACCGATTGTTGCATGGTGGGCTACGGCGGAATGCTTCTCGAGGGGCTGGTGGCGTTAATTGCGCTTTCTACTGTTATGGTTCTTTCGAAAGCCGATCCTCTCACCCAATCTTCTCCGGACCGGATTTATGCCGAAGGCCTCAGCCGTTTTGTGGAACATTTCGGCATTCCTCAAGGGTTCGCGCGCTCGTTTGCTTTGCTTGCGTTTACCACGTTTATTTACGACACATTGGATGTGTCCACGCGCCTTGCCCGTTATATTCTGGAAGAATTGACCGGATGGAAAAATCTGGGCGGACGTATGGCGGCAACTTTTATAAGCCTTCTCATTCCGTTTTTATGCGTAAATTTCAAAGCGGTGGACGCCCAAGGCCAACTCGTTCCAGCCTGGAAAATGTACTGGACTATCTTCGGCACATCCAATCAACTTCTTGCCGCGCTGACGCTCCTCACCATTTCGCTTTGGCTTCTTCGCATGAAAAAGCCTGTGTGGGTAAGCGGCGTGCCCATGGTTTTTATGGCGGTCATGACGCTGTGGTCCCTCGTTCTCCTCATAAAGCCGGCGTTTTCCCATGCCCTTGCCGGCAACGTCGATCCCGTAGGACTCGCCGCTGTTTTACTTTTCGGACTGGCCGTGCTTTTAATTTTTGAAGCCGGAAAAATTATCGTACGGGAAAAGACAAAGGCGGTTAAGTGATTCAGAAAATTGCTCTTGTAGCTGCGATCGTACTTCCGCTTTGGAATATTCCTCTGATTGTTCGCGTAATTCAGCGAAAATCGTCGAAAGATATCAGCTTATCTTGGGCCATCGGCGTATGGGTATGCTTCGCTCTCATGGCGCCATCCGGTTTTACTTCATCCGATTTGGTTTGGCGGGTTTTCAATATTTCGAATTTTATTTTATTTAGTTTGGTTGTAATCACCGTTTTGATGTACCGGAAAGGAAAGGGTGATTAACATGTGGTTTGCGGCAAAAACGATTATTTCAGGACTCATTATCGCCTATGCTTCGTGGCTCTCGGGAAGAAAACCGGTGCTGGCAGGCTTCATTATTGCGCTTCCGCTTATGTCGATGCTTAGTATTCTTTTTGGCTATATGGAACATCGCGATATGCAGAAAATTAATTTGTTTGCCGTCTCCATCCTAACGGCCGTGCCGTTATCGCTTACCTTTTTTTTGCCGTTTGTCCTCAACAAATGGCTTAAGCTGCCATTCTTCCCAACGTATCTGCTAAGCATGGCCGGTCTTTTCCTCGCTTACACACTCCACGCATTCATTTTTAAATCCATCATTAAATAAGATTAAGATTCGGAAGAAAAAACGATGGCTTCGGCTAGTTTTTTGCGCCGAAGTTTGCGGACGGTGAATCGAATGCCGTTATTCTCGACGGTTTCGCCGCTTTTGGGTTCGCGCCCGAGTTTTCTCGAACACCATTCGGCAAGCGTAGGTACTTTTTCATGCGGCGGAGGATCCGTCCAGGAAAAACCTACCGTAGCGGCAACCTGACTCATCGGCACACCGCCGCCCATGATCCAGGCTTGGCCGTACGTATGAATATAAGAAGGAAGCCGGTCGTATTCATCTTCAATATCGCCTACCAATTCTTCGATGATATCTTCGAGCGTGATTAACCCGACGACTTTTCCGTCATCGGAAGTAACCAAAGCGATATGAGCTTTTTCGCGAATCATCTGCTCAAAAACGTTTGAAATCTCCAAATTCATACTAATGCGTTTGATCGGCCGCGATATGGCTTTGACGTTGGCGCCGAGAGGCTTGATTTTCATGGCAATGATGATGTCTTTAAAATTCACGTAGCCTTCGATGCTATCGGCGTCGTTTTCTTTCGCGCTGACGGGAAAACGGGTATGCATGTCCATATGGGCTTTTATAAGCGCTTCAGAGAGGCTCGATTCCGACGGTATCGTGGAAATATCGGAGGCAGGAATCATGATTTCGTGGATCTTTCTTACCGAAAGCTGCGCTGCGGCCAGCACTATTTTTTCTTCGTGTGCTCCGATCAAGCGGGATGTTCTTGCCAAAGCTACTGCCGCCCTTAATTCATAAAGACCCTGGCCTTCCTTCTCGGTTTCGCTTCGGCGAGGCTTTGCCCACAACCGCGAACATTTCTTAATCACCCATTCAAAAATAGAAATGACCGGATATACTTTTTCGTAAAGTAATTTCATGCCGGGCGATAACGCCAAACAAACCCATTCATTATTCTGAAACGCAAACATTTTAGGCACCAGTTCGGCAAACATAATCGTAAGAACGCTGAGAGGAATGATGAATAAAATGAGCGCAATGAATTCGGAGAGCAGCTCGGAAATATGCCAGGCTTCCCGAATATAAGGAGCGAACGATTCTTCAACGCCCGCTCCCCCGGTGGCAGCAGCAATCGCGCCAAATAACGTGATGCCGAGTTGAATCACCGCGAGGCTTGCTTCCATGCGGTCTTTCATATATACGGCTTCTTCTGCGCCTTTCTTTTTATCCGTAGTAAGCAGTATAAGCCTCGACCGGGGAACGGAGGCGAGCGCCATTTCATAAGCGGCGAAAACCGCATTAAAAAATAGCATGAGCCCGATGACGATCAATTCAAATCCAAACGGCATGAAAATCCTTAAACCTTCGATAGAACCGAAGTAATCTCGTTTTCGCTAAATGCCCGTAAGGTCTGCGATTTCATATTGCCGAGCGAGCCGGCTTTCATCATTATGGCTGCAGCTGTTTCATCGTTCGGCGCTTCCATAATGGTGACAACATCAAACTTCCCGAGCGTCCAGAAAATATCTTTAATATTTCCGCCCATGCTTTTCGCAAGATCCCGAAAAGCCTTGGCGCGCTTGGCGGTATCTTTAACCGCTCTGATTCCCTGATCCGAAAAACTTCCCAAAACAACGTACGTAGACATACAAGCCTCCTTGTTTGCGTAAACATAAGAAAAAACAGGAATATTCTAACACCAAAGATAAGGCGGTATTAAAAAAAAAGAGCCCCTTCCGTATCTCAAACCGAAAGAGGCTCCCGTGAGTGGAGAATTAACGATAACTGGGTTCTGGGATAGGAACGCTGCCGGGCTGCGGCATGTCGCGCTTGCTTTGGCGAATGGCCCAAACAACGGCAAACGTCAAAACGCCCGCCACAATTAAAACACCCGTTGTCAGCGTGCTTGCATGTTGCACCATAATGGGCGCCAAAAGAAGGCTGACCAGGTTCACCACTTTAATCATAGGGTTAAGCGCCGGACCGGCGGTATCTTTAAGAGGATCGCCCACCGTATCGCCCACTACAGAAGCTTTATGCCGTTCACTTCCCTTGCCGGTGTTGGCTTGAAGGTTACGCGGCTCGTCTTCTACTGCTTTTTTCGCATTATCCCACGCACCGCCCGCATTGGACATAAACACGGCGAGCAGTTGTCCTGAAACAATAATACCTACGAGAAAACCGCCGAGCGCTTCGACTTGGAGAATCAGCCCCACAATAATAGGTGTAAGAACGGCAATCGCAGCCAGAGGAATCAATTCTTTTTGCGCAGCCTCGGTGGAGATATTCACCACTTTTCGGTAATCCGGCGGAACTTTCCCTTCCATTAAACCGGGAATACGAAATTGCCGGCGAACTTCTTCTACGATAAGCCCTGCCGCACGACTCACGGCGCGAATGGAAAGCGAACTAAAGAGCCAAGGAAGCGCCGCGCCAAGAAGCAGACCTACGAAAACTTTCGTGTTGGAAACGCGAATCGAATCAAGAATCGGAAATCCGAGCTGCGCCTGTACCTTTCCAACGTCGGTAATGAACGAAGCAAAAAGAGAGACGGCAGCAATAACGGCGGACGCAATCGCAACGCCTTTGGTAATTGCTTTCGTCGTATTTCCAACTGCGTCGAGATCGGCCATAATCTGCCGGGCCTTACGCGTTTCGGGATCGTCCATTCCGTGCCAGGACATTTCACCGATGCCGCTGGCGTTATCGCTAATGGGACCGTAGGAATCCATGGCTACGTTATTTCCGGTGTGACTTAGCATTCCAATACCGATCATGGCGATAGCGTATAGCACGTAGACCGTACCATCGTTTTGGTAAAGAAGAAGCGCTGCAATAAATGAAACCGCAATAACCAAAAGCGCCCAAACCGAAGATTCCAACCCGATGGCAAATCCGGATAAAATCGTCGTAGCCGGACCTGTGCTGGTTGATTTCACGATTTCTTTTACCGGTGCATGACGCGTCGCCGTGAAATAAGAAGTCAGCGGATTAAAGGCGACGGCCAAGCCAACGCCAATCGTAGTCAGCATTCCGAAACGCCAATCGTGCGCATAATAATGGGCAAAAATGAACGCGAAAATCACCGTGTTCACACTCGACACTTCGTAGGAGCGGAACATGGCATCTTCGGCGTCGTGCGCACGGAGCCATTTGATCGGAAACTTTTCCCAAATAGGAACGGTAAACGTGCCGAGCACGGACGAGATCACACCAATGGCGCGAATAATAAGCGGATACATGATCCATTTGACGCTGTGCGTCGGATCGATATGCATGGCCGCCAAACCAAGAATTAATCCGGAAACAATCGTAACTTCGTAGGATTCGAAAATATCGGCTGCCATTCCGGCACAGTCGCCCACGTTATCACCCACTAAATCCGCAACCACCGCGGCATTGCGTGGATCGTCTTCCGGAATATCTTTCTCAACTTTTCCAACGAGATCAGCGCCGATATCGGCTGCTTTTGTATAAATTCCGCCGCCCACTCTCATGAAAAGTGCGATTAATGTTCCGCCAAATCCAAAACCAAGCAGCGCATCCGGCGCGGCTTTGCCAAAAATAATAAAAATAATCGTGCCGCCGAGAAGTCCGAGACCATCGGTGAGCATTCCGGTAATCGTTCCTGCATAATAGGCGATCGAAAGCGCTTCGTTGAGACTGCGCCGCGAAGCAGAAGCTACACGAACGTTCGCCTGAACCGCCATGCGCATTCCGTATTGTCCCACGATCAAACTAAACGAAGCTCCGATGATGAACGCAATGGTACGGCCAATAGCTACGTACATTTGTGCTTTTTCGCCAAAAAGTTCTGAGGCCTCGCTTGTTGGCGGAACAATATAAACGCTGAAGAAAAGTGCGACGGCAAGAAGACCGATCAAGGGAAAAATGGTTTTAAGTTGGCGGCTAAGATAGGCATCGGCGCCGGTACGGATGGCATTCCATACCTCCTGCATTTTGGCCGTGCCTTTGTCTTTTTTCATTACCCCGCCGCGAAGCCACCAGGCATAAAGAAGGCTGAAAATAGCAACGATGATGACCGCCCAAGGCGTATACATTTCGAAGGTACTCAGTCCGTGCATCTGAAACATGGAAGGATTTCTCCTTTAAGGACGTAGTTTAAAATGTCTTATAGATATATCGTCCATAGTTAATAAACCTAAAACCTTTTAAAAAGCGGGCGTCATTTTAGACATCGGGGGAGAAATGTCAAGTCAGAATAGTGCTTAAATTAATGATAAAAAAAGGACACGAGCATTTGAACCGAAATTACCCTTAGAATCATCACGAGCGGGTAAACATGCGCGTACGAGACGGCAGAAGCATTGATGTCGGCCATGCGGGTAGCAAACGCAAGCGCGGGCGGATCGGTCATCGACCCCGATAAAAGCCCGGCTAACGTAAAAAAATTCATTTTATATTTTAGGCGCGCGATAAGCGACACCATCAAAAGCGGTACAAAGGTAATAAGCATCGCTCCCCCCATCCAGTAAAATCCCTGACGGCCGGTTAATACGCCGAGAAATTCATCGCCCGAACGAAGCCCGACGCAGGCCAAAAAAAGCGAAATGCCAATTTCGCGTAGTGTAAAATTCGCATTGGGGGGAAAATGCCACACGAGCGGACCAACACGGCCAATCCGGCTGAGCATAATGGAAACGATAAGCGGGCCGCCGGCCAATCCCAATTTTACCGGTGCTGCCATACCCGGAAGACGGAACGACCAACTACCCAACATAACACCCAAAATAATGCCGACAAAAATAGGTATGAGATCGGGATAATTTAGGCGCCTAAGCGAATCGCCCAAATCGGAAGCCAGCTTCTTAATCGAATCTTCCTCGCCCACCGCAATGAGGGCGTCTCCAAAATGCAGTTTAATATCGGCCGAGGCTACGAAATCCACTTCGCCTCGAATAATCCGGCTAACGGTTACACCGTACCGATTGCGTACATCCAGCTCGGCAATCGTTTTGCCGGCCACCTCAGGCCTTGTAACCCAAACTCTTCGGGACTCAATGCCGCTCTTTACATCGCGCAAATCGATCTCACTTCTCCTGCCCAGAATCATTTCGAGCTCTTCTAATTTTTCTTCGGGACCAATAGCGAGCACGACATCGCCTACATAAATTTTTGTGTTACGAAGAGCCACCTCCACCGTCTCGCCGTGCATCACGCGCGAAATCGTAACGCCCATTTCATTTAAAGCAGGAATTTTCTTGAGCGGAATGTCGTGTAAATTGCGATTTTCAACTTTAAAATTACCGACGATCAGTTTGGCGGTTTGCCTTTGTTCTACTCGGCGGAATTCATCGGCTTCCCTGGAAATTTGAACACGGAAAAAAAGGCGCACGAAAACGATGGAGGCAATAATTCCGAGCACACCGAAAGGATAGGCTAACGCGTATCCTAAAGCCGGCATTTTAAAAATTTCCGGCGGCAAATTCGGCATAATCTTCAAAGCTTGCTGCGTAGCGGCTAAGCTAGGTGTATTCGTTGTCGCGCCGGTTAAAAGCCCAATAGCGGCAGCGGCAGGAACGTGCCCGATTAAAACAAGCATTATGGTAATAGCCACGCCGCCGAGAACGACAATCATGGCCAACATGTTCAAAAGAAGGCCATCTTTCTTAAACGAATCAAAAAATCCCGGGCCGACTTGCATACCCACCATGAAAACAAAAATGACAAGACCCATATCTCTGGCAAATTCAAGTACCTCGGACGAAAGGGTTACCTTGAAATGCCCGAAAAGAAGGCCGGCAAAAAGCACGCCGGCGACGCCCAAGCTTACGCCAAACACACGAATACTTCCGATGGCAAGGCCAAGTGAAATGACACAGCCAAGTACAAAAATAGAATGGGAAACAGAATCTGTTGTGATCAGTTGAATGAGGGAACCCATAGGCTGTGTCCAATAAATCCGTAGATTCTACGCCCAAATTCCAAAAAATCTAGGATCTTCTACTTAAACGGGAAGGATGCGTTCGAGGTCGGAAGTGAGTTTGGGAGAAAGAGGGTCTTCGCGTGAGCCATAGCGCGCTACGACATTGCCGGCCGGGTCAATCAGAAATTTATTGAAATTCCAGCTAATAGCGCCGTTATGTCCGGATTCTTCGGTGAGAAATTTGTAAAGCGGATGAATATCTTTTCCCTTCACGCTGATTTTGGAGAAAAGCGGAAAACTCGTGCGGTAATTTAGCGCGCAGAAATTTTTGATTTCTTCGTTGGCTCCGGGTTCCTGATTCATAAAATTATTGGCGGGAAAGGCGAGAATTTCAAATCCGCGGCCTTTGTATTTTTCGTAAAGTTCTTCCATTAACTTATACTGCGGCGTAAATCCACATTTCGAAGCGGTGTTTACAATAAGAAGCGCCCTGCCTTTGTATTCGGACAAATCTTTCTTTCCGCCGTCGATGGTCTCTACCGTAAAGTCATAAATATTTTTCATTTCAAATGATTCCGCTGGCAAGTCCCAGAGCGATTAGAAAAAGAAGCGCCGAGACAAGCACCTGAATATTTTCAATCGTAACTTTTTTGATCCAACGATTTCCGAGCCAAGCTCCGGCAAACGCACAAAGCACACCGGTGGTGGCGTAGGGCCAATATTTGCTTTGGAGCGCATGCGAGAAGCCCGAAGAGTAAACGGTTAGCCGGGCAACATCGATAAGGCATGCGATAACTATACCCGTTCCAATAAAACTTTCTTTGGTGAGTCCGCATTGAATAAGAAACACGCTTCGAAACGCGCCTTGATGCCCGGAAAGCCCTCCGAAGAAACCACTCAGAGCTCCTCCCCAAGGCAAAAGTTTCTGGTCAAACGTAAGACTTTTGTAACCGGGAGATAATTTCATGAACGCGAAAAAAACCATGAGAATAGCCATGATCAGCTTTAGCGGCGCAATCTCTGCCACTTTACCAGACACGACATAAGAAAATATCGGCCGTGCTTCGGAAAATAAACGTAAACACCAGGCGCCAAAAAAAGCAGCGGCCATCGCCGGGATTCCAAATTTAAATACGATTCGCCGGTCGGCATTTCGGCCAACTAATACTAATTTAAATACATTGTTCGCCAAATGAACAATAGCGGTAAGCGATATGGCAAGCTCCAGCGGAAAGAAAACGGCAAACACCGGCATTAAAATGGTGCCTAACCCAAACCCTGAAAAAAGCGTCAGGCCCGATGCGCCGAAGGCCGCTATACTGATGATGAAATAGTCCATAAATTCCTAAGTTATTCAAACAAATATACTTGTGGTGTCACCTTGACTAAGGACAGCCTACAGTCTACTATAACCCTCCCATTTATCAAATCCTTCAATCGTATTTCTTGGGCAAGGAAAACAAATGACCGAACAATTATCATCACTGCAAAAAATCATCAATACCGTTATTGATTTTCTGGTCAACTACAGCTTTCAAGTCCTCGGCGCTATCGTCATTTTAATTCTAGGATTCTTCGCCGCTCAGTGGGTCAACCGAGTCGTTCTTTCCATCTGTCAGAAAAATAAATTTGATGTTACGCTTTCGCGGTTCATGGCCTCGACCGTGCGATTTTTTGTGCTGACGTTTTCCGCCATTATTGCCATGGGCAATTTCGGCATCACGATCACACCTTTTATTGCCGCCCTCGGCGCTGTTGCTTTCGGCGCAACGTATGCTTTGCAGGGCCCGCTTTCCAATTATTGCGCGGGGCTCAGCATCATTCTTAGCCGTCCGTTTACCGTAGGAGATACCATCACCGTTGCGGGGCAAAGCGGAATTGTTAAGGACGTAAAACTTCCGACGACTATTCTCACCGACGAAGACGGCACCACGATCACTATCCCCCAATAAAGATATCGTAGGCGAGATCATTCACAATTCTAAAATGAATAAAGCCGTCGATGCGGTGGTCGGTATCGGCTACGACATGGATCCTGAAAACGCCATTCGCGTCATCGCTCAGTGCTTGAATCATACACCTTTGGTTTCAAAAAATCCGACGGCGCAAATTGGTATTAAAGAATTCGGAGACTCCTCAATTAATATTGGTTATAAATATTGGGTTCCCACGGAAAAATACCTTCAGGTCAGCTATGCGGTAAACTTGGCGGTCTTCAAAGAATTCCAAAAGGCCCATATCGAAATGCCGTATCCGCGCATGGATGTCCGCGTTTTTTCCGAAACGTCAAAGGTTAACGTCTAGAAACGTTCCAAATACGACCGCAGCATCCAGGCCATTTTTTCATGCTGTTCCATGAGGCCCGTTAAAAAATCACATGTGCCCATATCGCCAAATTTATTGGCGCATGCTTCCAAATCGGTCCTTAAAACGCGAATGACCGCTTCGTGATCGGAAACTAAATTGGCGATCATTTTTTCCGCCCCGGGATAATCGCCCTGAAATTCGTCCAAGCGGGTAAGTTTTGTATATTCCTTAAGCGTAGCGACAGCATTCCCGCCGAGTGCGCGTGCCCGTTCCGCTACGTCATCCATAATGGTTTCCAGCTCCTCGTATTCGGCTTCAAAAAATTTATGAAGTTCGCTGAAATCCGGGCCGGTCACGTTCCAGTGGTAATTGCGCGTTTTTGTATAAAGCACAAATTCGTCGGCGAGCAATGTATTCAGAACATCGATCGAACCGTTACGTCCTTTGTCGGTAAGTCCGATTCGAATTTTCACGATCCCCTCCTTTTGTTTTTTTCTTTTTCATCGTACAACTTTTTGTCTGCCCTCACCATCAATTCTTCTACCGATGGGCAATCGTCTGTAGGATTAAAAAACGCAGATCCGAGCGCGAGAGAAATCGTGTACGGCAATCCCTTTTCAGTAACGCATTCGGCCAATTTACTTAAAAGCCTTTTTTCCATAATGGTTTTTGAGTCTAGTGAAGCATCGATGGCAATCAACGCGAATGTACTGTTTTCTAATCGGGACAAAATATCGGCCATCCTGAACGTTTTGCGGAGCACGTCCGCCACAAGATGAATCGCCCGGTCTCCTTCGGCTTGCCCGTGTGCGTTATTTATTTTTTCTAATGGATCGATATCGACCATCGTCACGTAAAATCCCGTTTTCTTTCGCATGGCCACTTTTCGATGCTGCTCTGCCAGAATCAAAAATCCCCTTCGATTATAAAGGCCGGTCGATTCATCGAGAACCGACAACTTTTGCAAATGACGCGCTGTATTCCGGGCTTCAAACCAAAACAGGTAAACAGAAAGAAGGATGGCTGCGGAAAAACCGCCGAGCAGAAAAAAATACGGCGTTGGCTGAAATAAGTAAGCAAAAAAGGTAAGAAAAGCCACTGTCAGAAGGGTGATCAAGCTGGGTGGATGGGTAAAGAATGTTACCCGTTTGCTAACGGTCTCCGATTTCATAAATTTAGAATTTTTGAACTTCCTTGTAACGAAAGCAGGAAACGAGGTGGTCGTTCACCATTCCCGCCGCCTGCATAAATGCGTAGCAAATCGTAGAGCCGACAAAACGAAATCCGCGCGCTCTCAGATCTTTACTCACCGCATCGGAAATTTTTGTTTGCGGAGGGATTTCTTTGAGCCGTTCAAACCGGTTGGTAATAGGCTTCCCACCCACAAATCTCCAAATATAATCATCGAAACGGCCAAATTCGCTTTGAACTTTAAGGAAAGCTTGAGCGTTCGTCACGGCCGATTCAATCTTCAGCCGGTTACGGACAATGCCGCTATCTTTAAGAAGAGAGCGGATCTTTCGTTGATCGTAACAAGCGACCTTCACCGGATCAAACCGGTCAAAAGCTTTCCGGTAATTCTCCCGCTTCTTTAGAATGGTGAGCCAGCTAAGTCCGGCTTGTGCCCCGTCAAGTGCAAGGAACTCAAACAACCGGCGATCGTCATGAAGCGGCACTCCCCATTCCTCATCATGATACTTAGTATAAAGCGGATCAGCCAAGCACCACGCGCATCGTTCTAATTCGAATTTTTTTGAATTTCTTATGGCAGTCATTTAGGAAAACCGGGCGTTTTGGATTCGGCTAAGGCTTTCTTCTTTATGTTTTCTTTCGTCGAGAGCAACTTGACGAAGAAAATCAGCCATGTTATTAAAATGCCCGTAATCATCTTTAAATTCGCTTTCAAAAGGCTGATTTTCAAACGATGGATTTTCCTCTACAAATTCCATATATTCATGCTCGGCATGATCTTCGAAATCCGCATTGAGCGAGTAACTAAAGGAAGGCTTGATAACGTAGAGAAGCCAGCTAACGTGGTAATAAAAGAAGGCGGCGATTTGAGGAATGACTCGATAACGGAAAAAACCTTCCTCCGGCCTCCGCTGATGGGCTATTTCTTCCAGGATTAAAAGATGCCACTGTTCGTTATCTTGCTGCTCGCGAGCTTCTTTGACAAATTCAAATATCCGGCGAGCAAAATTGGGTGCGGCGTACGTGTGAGTCATGGCGATATAGGCCACATGTTCCCAGGCTTGATACGGAACGCGCGCAATAACTTCCAGAACTTTAAACTTCACAAACGACCTGGTGCGACCGTAGAAAAGATCCATCATAAAGAAAAGCATACGAGCCAGAAACCCATAATTTCGCCGTGGCGTTGATAAAGTCTTTTGCTGTTCGGCTAGATAATCTACCTTTACCTTCATAGCTCCTCCCTTCTATCAATATGGTAAGCGCGCCCAGGCCATCTGACTAGTTTATTTTTCGCCCTTCATTGTCTAGCTGCTTACAACCAGTTACCCACCGAGCACTCCTGGCAATTGCCTCCGTCGCTCTGAGGCCAAATCGATTGTCCGGAAAGAACTGCCCGGCAAGCAGGACTGTTTTGCGGCGCCGTGGTTCGTTTGCATCCCTGCAAACGCCCACTGCTTCTCGCCGTTCGGTTACACAGTAGATGAGTCCAAATCAGTTGATGTACCGAACGGCTCCGAAAGCCGCCTCCAAACAGTCCTGCTTACCGGGCATCTCAAGTTGCAATGAGTTCAAATCGATTGCTTGTGACGACAGTGCGTTCACAATTTTTTAGAAATCGCAATTGATTTAGAGCGCCTCTGGCGGTTACCGACGGCGCGTCGTGCAAAACTGCGAAGTACATGGATGTACGAGAGCAGTTTTCACCGAGCGCAGTAAATGCCGGGACGGCATTTACGAAGCGTCGCAGGAGGTAACCGCCAGAGGCGCTCAGTAAAATGATGTTATTTTGCGCGGTCGAGGACGGCGGTGAGGTCGGGCGGAAGAGGCGAAGTAATTTCGATCATTTCGCCGGTTTTGGGATGCTTAAAGCTGAGTTTGTGCGCGTGAAGAAAAAGCCGCTTAAGGCCGATGGATTTTCGGAGTTTGCGGTTCTCGGAGAAATTGCCGTACACCTCATCGCCGGCTACGGGAGACCTGCGGAATGAAGACTGCGCGCGAATCTGATGGGTTTTTCCGGTAACGAGTTGAATATCTACAAGCGAAAGGGCGTCCCTCGAAAACGTTTTGACCACCGAATATTTCAATTCGGCATTTACCACCCTGCCCGGCTCAATCATCGAGCGAACATGATCCGGCCTTTTCTTCTCTAAAATATGATCGCGCCAAATTCCGCGCAGTGGAAACGGCCGGCCCAGAATCAGCGCAATATATTCTTTCTTGATTTTCCCTTCTTCAAAAAGTTTTCGTACATCCCGGGCAGCAGACACTTCACGCGCGGCAAGAATCACGCCGGAAGTGCCTTTATCCAACCGGTGAATGAGCCAAACCGGCCCTTCGCTCGTTTCGAATCTCCTGTCCTCAAAATCATAATTTCCTTTAAAAATAGCGGGCGTAGCCCGCGGTTTTTGTCCGCCGGATGATTTTTGGGAGAGATTGGGATGCGAAAGAACGCCGGAAGGTTTGTCCACGGCGATCAGACCGCCATTTTCAAAAAGAATTGGAAATTTTACGGGGACCATACTTCAACGATGTTCCGCTGGCAGGAGGGGCTTAAGTGCTTCTCTGACTTTATCGGAGTGCAGACGGTGGGAACAATAGCCGGAAGGGTTCGTTTCCAAATATTTTTGATGATATTCTTCCGCTCTGAAAAAGGGCGCGGCGGGAACAATTTCCGTAACGATTTTATTTTTGTAAACGCCTGAAGCATCCAGAAGTTCCCTGGATTTTTCCGCCGGCTTCTTTTGCTCTTCATCGTGATAAAAAATCGCCGAACGATACTGGCTGCCGATATCCGGACCTTGCTGATTTTTTGTAGTGGGATCGTGGTATTCCCAAAAAACGGTTAGCAATTCTTCATACGAAATAGTTTTTGGATCGTACGTCACTTCAAGCGCTTCGGCATGCCCGGTTTTTCCGAAACAAACTTGCTCATAGTCCGGGTTTTTTACGATTCCACCGGTGTATCCCACTTGAGTCGACACCACACCCGGCAATTTCATGAAAATTTTCTCAACCCCCCAAAAACATCCCGCAGCAAATGTTGCCTTCTTCATGGGCTTATTCTTTCCTAAAAATGGATTCCAGCGCCCGTCCTAATTCCGGATAACGGAAACGATAGCCGGCACCGATGAGTTTCTTCGGAATGGCTTTTTGCCCTTCGAGAAGCATTTCCGCCATTTCTCCGAGAAGAATTTTTAGCGCAAACGCCGGAACGGGCGCCCACGACGGGCGGTGAATGGCTTTACCGAGTTCAGCGGAAAATTCCTCCATGCGAAGCGGCGCCGGAGCGGTCATATTAACCGGCCCTTTGAGCGATTCGGTTTTAATCGTAAACAAGATAATGTCAACGACATCGGCCCGGTGAATCCAGGGAAACCATTGTTTTCCGGAGCCGATCGGTCCTCCGGCAAAAAATTGAAACGGGGGAAGCATTTTTTCCAAAGCACCGCCGCCTTTTTCGAGAACGATCCCCGTTCTTAACAAAACCGTTCGGATTCCAAGGGCCTCTGCATTTTTAGCCTCATTTTCCCAACGTTCACAAGTATCGGCAAGAAATCCCCGCCCTTTCGGATGGGATTCGAGAACGTCTCCTTCGACAACATTTCCGTAATATCCAACCGCGGAAGAACTGATAAAAACCTTTGGCTTGATAGTCACATCTTTTATAGCGTCCACCAATACTCGCGTAGAATCCGCACGGCTTGAAACAATCCTGTCTTTTTGAGCTTTGGTCCAACGCTTAGCCGCGATCGATTCGCCGGTTAAATTGATTACCGCTTGCGCCCCATTAAGTTCGCTCACCCAAGCGCCTTCACTTCGCGCATCCCAAGCTACGGCCTTCGAGGCAAATGATTTCCCCGAATCCTTTCGATCTGGATTCCTTGTTAAAAGCACGGTTTCGTAATTTCCCTCTTTCAACCGTTTAAGGAGAGCGTTTCCTATAAATCCGGTCCCACCTGCTATTACAATTTTCATAAAAAATCCTTTGGATTAACAGAACTGAGGGGTAAACAAACATAACGAAAATGGGGATGATTAGAAAAAAGATCGCGCGTCAGGAGACTTCGATAATTTCGACGTCGAACTGGAGTTCTTTTCCGGCAAGCGGATGGTTAAAATCCAAAACAGCCGTCTCGCCGTTGATTTCCTTTACCGTAGCATGCATGACCCCGCCTTGGGGATCGTTTACCGAAAGCACGGAACCGGGCTGGGCGCCGTCTTGTGGCAGTTTTGCGACAGGAACTTCGGCTACCGCGGTTGGATCAACTGGACCGTACGCTTCTTCCTCGGAAATTTTAATTTGCTTTTTCTCCCCCGCCTTCATACCTTCAAGTTTTTTTTCTAAACCCGGTATCAGCTTTCCCTCGCCTTGAATGTAACTGACCGGATCGTGACCTTGCGTAGAACTGAGGATTTTGCTATCCACGGTCAATGTATAATGAAATTTGACTGTTTTCCCATTGGCAATAAGACTTGCCGCGTCGGCCACGAGCAGAGTTGCTGAAACTAGAAAAAATCCTAAAAACATACCGGTCCAAAGACTCATTTTTCTCATAACAAACTCCGCTTTTAAAAATTAAAAATTCGAATGTCTCAGTGAATGAACTTCGGATTTAACGATTAATAGCGCTGCCACCCACCGCCACCGCCGCGTCCACCGCCGCCTCCACCGCCGCCTCCAAAAGATCTTCTCGGCCCCCGGCTTCCTCCACCACCCCCTCTATTGTCATCAAAACGCTTTGGAGGTCTCGCCTCTGAAACCGTAAGCGTACGGCCCATGAACTCTACGCCGTTTTCGGCAAGTGCTTTTTCGGCATCGGCCGGGCTGGCCATTTCGACAAAAGCAAATCCCTTGGATTGTCCAGAATATTTATCTGTGATTAGACTGACGGCCTTGATCTCTCCGTATTTCTCGAAGAGCCCCTGGATATCAGCTTGAGTGACACTATAACTTAAATTTCCCACATACAGTTTCGGTTCCATTGTTTACCCTTACGGTTTTAGGGGTTGGTAAAAAGTTAATTATGCATGAAAAAGCAAGGGGAAGATTAACATCTTTACGAAACGAATTCAATCTCTTTCCCAGAAGCGTTTTAATAAAGTTCCTTGGCTTTGGCCAATTGCTCTTCGCTTAAAATGGCCTTTAGATTCACGTAGGACGTGACCGTATCTTTGGCCATTTTAGCCGCGGAAACAGCATGCTGATCAATAAGCGTGCCTACTGCATTGTTATCCAGCTTCGGCTGAGAAAGCACCTGCCCGATATCTAAAGCAAAAATTTCATTCTCGACCGCCTGGTGTATGTAAGCCTTCTTAACACCAACCTTGAGCTGTTTGCCGTCATGATCAGCAAAAGCTTGTCCGGAGCGAAATTCTATCACAGCGCGGTTGCTTCGAAAGGAAAAACGAAAATTTGTTGTTACAAAGGCGGACCTGCGGTAAACTTTGCGCTGCCGGTGACGAAAATTTCAAAATTTTCGCCCGCGGTGCCTGAATACGAAATTCAGGCGCCGGTTAAACAAACGCCAAGGAGAAACAACATGCAAAAAAAGAAAAGAATGATATTAGCAACGATCGTTATGGTAACAACCTTTGCTTGTCTGGCAAACGCAAACATCGTTCCCGGCAACGATCCGGTGCAAGTGGGTCCCAATATTTATAAAGTAGTTTTTGAAAACGAGCGCGTCCGCGTCTCGGAAATTACATTTAAACCGGGTGACTCGATCGCCATGCATTCCCATCCGGATCATTTCGTCTACGTCATGACCGCCGGAACACTGAAGTTGAGTTATCCCGACGGAACGTCAAAGGACTTTGTGGGAACGCCCGGCCAGGTGGTCTGGACTCCTGCCGAGACCCACGCGGGTGAAAATATAGGTGGCACCGAGTTCCGCGGACTTGTGGTCGAATTTAAACCCCTGCCCGAATAACTGGATTAGTTTCGGCCCCTCTGCCATTTCCGCGCAAGCTTATGATCGTTGCGTTTAATAAACCGTATGGAGTTCTTTCGCAGTTCACTAAAATAAAACCCGAACACCGTACACTCGCGGAATTCGAACTGCCCAAAAAAGTTCATGCCATCGGGCGTTTGGATTGGGATAGCGAAGGGCTTCTTTTATTGAGCGATGAGCGAGAATGGAACGACTTACTTCTTCATCCGCGCCACGAACATGAGCGAACCTACCACGCCCAGGTGGAAGGCGTTGCAACGAAAGAAGCCATGGCCCTGCTTGAAAAAGGTGTGCTGATCGAAGGGCGGAAAACAAAACCCTGCCGGGCAAATGTGATGGATGAGCCAAATTATCCTCCGCGCAATCCTTCTATTCGATTTCGCTTGAAGATTCCCACCAGCTGGATTGAGTTGAAATTAATTGAAGGAAAAAATCGTCAGGTGCGGCGGATGACGGCCGCAGTCGGATTTCCTACACTCCGTCTCGTACGTGCGGCCATGGGAGGTTTTGAATTAGGTGATTTAGCGCCGGGCGAGTGGCGGGAATTAAGTCTTAAGGAAAGGCAGGTCTTGCGCAGCCCTTCCCTTTCCGAATAAATCGGAGATTACTTGAAAGAATTTCGCACCTGGGCGCGTGTGGAATACAGGAGCCACAGAGCGGGAACGACGATGTAAAGCGACGCGCGCGGATCGAGGACAGCAAGAATCTTATCCTTAAGGGTGGGCTGCTGAAAAAGCCAAAACGTCCAGCGAAAATGCGCAATGTAGCAGCCAAACCCAAACGCCGAGACCGCGAGTACCCAACTAAGTTTAAGCGCCCACGCGCGCTGGCGCCATAATCCGAAGCCGGAAACGAGAACGGCGATAACGAACAGTACGGCAGGCAGACCCCAAACCAAATCCCCGTCCTGGAGCGACAAGAAGGCAATGGCCCCGCTTCCCAGAAACCCCAGCAAGACTACCGCTGCGATAACTGCTTTAAGATTTTTCATATTCTTCACGCTACGCGTTTGAAATCAAAAGTACTCGTGCCGGCCGCCTGGCCGTTTTCGTAATACGTCCACTCTTGAATGACGTGATCGGGTTCGAGCTGGCGAATCGTAAGTGCGTGCATATGGGGCTCGGTTGCTACGTCGATTCCGCTGGAAGGATCGAGATCCAAATCAATTTCTGCGCCTTCTGACGATTTTAACGCAAGTACCGGGCGGTTGCCGAGCATGCAGTAATGCGTCATTGCCAGCTTCCCGTTTTGATTGTAATAAATGGAATGCATTTCATGCGGCGAATTGGGCGAAAGCACTTCGACAACCGCCGTTCCGCCGGAAGTCAATTTGTATTCCACCTCAGCCGGCATCGGCTCTTGATCTTTTTCCGTCATCATGCCCGCCCATTTCCCCGCCAGCGCTTTAATTTTATCAAACTCCGCCGACGGTTGCTGCTGAATCATGGACGGATGCTCTCCCGTCCCCGCTTGAGCTGTTAATTGTCCCGCCACAATAATTATTGCTGCTAAAAATAAAACTTTTCTCATGTCTAATCTCCTTGAAGATGACCTGATTTTGACGTAACACATTGAATTAATTATTTTGTTCTTCGGGCCGCTATGGCAAATTGAAGGAAATAGGAACGTAAAAATTTTTCGGATGTAGCATACTCGTTGGAACCAAAAAAGAAATCTACGAGAATCTCTCGGGTTCTTGCGATTTCCTTTAGGCGAGCTTCGTTTTTGCAATCATCAAGCGTAAGATCCAAAAGTTCAAGCGCCCGTTCAAAGGCCCTCCTGGAATAATCGGGGTTGTTTTTGGCTTTCTAGTTGAGCGCTCGTTCCACTTCACTGCCAATGTTGCCCATCTGCTCAACAAAAGATAACTGCGCCCAACGTCCAGAAGCAAGCTCTTTATGGATCATATCCCCACCTCGAGCCAATACATGAGCGCGATGCCGAGGATAAAGGCGGCGGTGATGAGAACGGATTTTTTGGGATCGGTTTCTTTGCGCAGTTCGGGAATTAAATCGCAGGAAGCGATATAAATAAAACCACCGGCCGCGATCGGCAGTAAGCCGGTAGTGAATCCGCTGATGGTGTGGGCGAAAAAATAACCGACGAGCGTTCCAACAATAGCTAACGAAGCCGAGAGAAAATTAAAAAATAAAGCCTTGGCCTTCGAAAAGCCGCCATAAATGAGAACCATGAAATCACCGAGCTCCTGCGGTATTTCGTGAAGAATGATCGCAAGCGTCGTCGCTATTCCAACGCGAACGTCTGTCAAGAAAACGGCGCCGATGATAAGGCCGTCGCAAAAATTATGAATACCGTCGCCAATAATATTCAGGTAAGTAAATACATGAACCTGGCACTCCTCATCGTGGTGATGGTGCCAATGAAGATACTTCTCAAGAATGAAGAAAAGCACGTAACCCAATATTACAAAGAGGTAGAGCTGAGTCACGTTCTGGGTATGTTCCATCGCTTCGGGGAGAATTTCCAAAAAAGCCCCGCCGATGAGACTGCCGGCGGCAAATGCGATCAAAAGGAAAATGAGGCTTTTGAGCAGCTTATCGTTGATCAAAAGCGCGGCCGCCCCAATTAAAGAAATGAGACTCACTACAAGGCTTGCGAGGAGGGCGTAGGCTAGATTCATGGCCAAAAAATATAGCACACTTGCAGAAAATGAAGAAACGATACTTTATTATTGCTCCGATTTCTCGTTTTCTTGCTTCTTGAGCTTTTGCTCCAACTGCTCCTTCGTAATCAAACCGTCCTCTACAAGAATCTCTCCGAGCTTCTTTCTTGGCTTTAAGCCCTTAGGAATAGTAAAGCGAAACGAAGTTCCTTCGCTTAATTTGCTTTCGACCCACATTTGCCCACCGTGAGATTCCACGAGGCTCTTGGAAATAGAAAGCCCCAAGCCCGTACCCCGCAACCCATGAGGCATGGACTTTTTGCCAAACTGCACAAATTTATCGAACACCTTGGGCAAATCCTCCTCAGAAATCCCTATTCCCGTGTCGGAAACGGTGCACTCGACCTCACCTTTGCCATTCACTACGATCTTTGCCGAATATGTGATTCGGCACTTAAAGTATTACAACGTAGATGTGTCCAAAACGGAGTTTCAATACGACAACGGTGTTGAATTTATTGGGAATGTCTCAAAAAAAGAGGGCAAGACACCGTTTCAGGACCGGATTGATTATCACGGACTCTCCCATGGGAGAATCCCTGTGGCCAGTCCGACCTTTAACTCCGATGTCGAGAGTTTTCACCGCATCGTTGAACAGGAGTTTTACAGCTGCGAGACGTTTGAAACGAGGATTCAGTTCTTTGCCAAGGCTTATTCGTACCTTCTCTTTTACAACTACTTCCGGCCTAACTCTTGGAAGGAAGATCAATCGCCATGGCAGATCGTTCAGAAAGCGTTTCCCGGCATGGAGCCCAATGTGCTAAACTTGCCGCCGATACACCTAGACCCTTTGACGGTCTCCTTCGTAGAGGGTGGATACCATCTACCCAAATTTCCCAAGACGAATTTGTTAATCTGCCCTATTTAAGTTGAGGGGGCCGTTTCTGGCGTGGAGGGTCTTTGGCTAAGAAGAATTCTGATTTTCTCCAAGAGTTCCCGAGAATTAAAAGGCTTTGTGATATAGGCATCCGCGCCACATTCAAAGCCAAGCTTCTCATCGGTTTCTTGAATCCGAGCTGTAAACATCACGACAGGAATTTTGGCATAACGACTGTCTTTCTTCAACATGGCGCATACCTTATATCCGTCCATTTTAGGAAGCATCAGATCTAAAATGACTAAGTCGGGTTTCTCTATTCGGGCTTTCTCGAGAGCATCCACACCGTCGGCAGCAATCAAAACATCGTACCCCTCCGATTGGAGACGCTTCTCAACTGTCTTGACAATATCGGGTTCATCATCCACAAGCAGGATTTTTCGTTTTTCAGCCATTGCTTTTACCTTGTTTCCAGTACGCGGCGGATTCTTGCAATAAGTTCCTTTGATTCAAAAGGCTTTCTTACGCAATCCGCGATTCCTAATTCAGTGCATCTAGCGATAAGGCGCTGCCATTGGTGCGAAGATGCGGTAAAAAGGATCACGGGAATCTTGGCCGTGGATGGGTTCTCCTTAAGTTTTTTGACGACCTGAAAACCATCTGACTTAGGCATTTTGATATCAAGAAGAAATAAATCGAATCCTCCATTGTCAAAAGCTTTCTGTAAAGCTTCCTCCCCATCAACAGCTGTCACAACCTGAAAACCCTCGTGCTCAAGCCTCAATTTCGTGACTTTGAGAATCGAGGCTTCATCATCAGCAAGCAAAATTCTTGGTTTCATTTCGGCATTCCGCCTATGTATAAAGGATACACAGAGGCTTTGGCTTTAGATAACAATGCCGAAACGTCCTTTCCATCCAGAGGGTAGGAGGCTGTGCCAAAAGCAAGCGACTGAGGTGCATAATTCTTTAAAACATCGGGTAAGCGTTTCGCCATGGCTTCAATCCCCTTGAGGTCGGCTGTAGCGAGAATAACCATCCAGTTTGGCTCGACCGCTAAGACAGTATCCGTACGATGAATGCCCCTACGAAGGCGTTCCATTACTTGCTCCAGATGGTCTCTAAAAATTCCACTATCCATTGCGATGAGACCAACCGATTCTTCTCCGTCACTTTTTGCGATCTCCAACTGTTCCGCAAAGCTTTCCTCCAAGGCCAGTTTTGACGTGTAGACAGGTAACGTAAAGGTAAATTGAGAACCTTTAGCAAGCTCCGAGGTCGCCGAGATTCTTCCCTTTTGACTTTCGACAATCTCCTTACAAAGCGCCAACCCAAGGCCTGTCCCTCCAGTCTTCTTTTCTGCAGTTCCTACCTGAGAGAATTTCTGAAAGAGTTTAGGCAAGTCTTCTTTGGCGATTCCTGTTCCATTATCTTGAGCGGTAATGACCGCTTCCCCATTCTGCTCTTGAGCCGTGAAAGTGATGGTTCCGTCGTCCGTCGTAAACTTAATGGCATTGGACAAAAGATTTCCCAAGACCTGAAGGATCTTGTCAGAGTCAGCAAAAACATCCGGCACCTCGAGAAGATCTGCCTTCAATTTCCGATTACCCGTGATGGATTCATAATTCTTCAGCGTCGTTTTGATCAAATCTTTGACGGACACTTTTCGCCTCTTAAACTCCATCCGGCCGGCTTCAATTTTGGCAAGATCGAGCATATTGTTGATCAGTTGAGCAAGGCGGTTTACGCTTTCATCGATCGTAGTTAAAAAGTCCTCTTGTTCTTTATTGACCTTACCCAACACCCCATCCCGCATGAGGCTTGCGGATTCTTTGATGGCAGTCAGGGGCGTACGAAGCTCATGACTCACCGTGGCCACAAATTCATCCTTCAACCTATTGAGTTTTTCAAGCTGTTGATTGGCCGCTCCAAGTTCCTTCTGAAGCTTGTGTCGCTGGAGGGCGTAAAGGAGAGAGCGCACGAGCATCGAGTCGTCGAATTTCCCCTTTAACAGATAATCCTGCGCTCCCTTTTCGAGGACCTTTAGGGCAATTTTCTCATCCACAAGGCTTCCTGTAAGGAGAATCACGGGGAGATGAGGCGCTTGGCTGTGAACTTTTTCGAAAGCTTCAAGTCCCGTGCCATCCGGAAGGTGGAGGTCTAGAAGGATGGCGTCAAAGCTCTCTTTTTTTAGGCATTCTAATCCGGTGAAAATCCGCTCGGTTCTCCGGAGTTCGAACGAACTCGTCGTGCTCTTGGCAAGCGCTCTTCTTGTCCATTCGGCGTCCGCGTCTTCGTCTTCAATCAGCAGGACCCTAATCTTTTCAGGCTTTTCTTCCATTGTCCCCTCCAAGGGATGGCTGGTTCTTTATCCGCCCCGTCTTTTGCTGTCGGGCAGCTTGTTGATGATGTGCCAGTAAAAGTTAAAAGCGTCCACCGCTTTGGCGAAGTCGTCATAAGAAACCGGCTTTGGGATGTAACTTGCGGCGCCGCCGGTGTAGCTTTTCACGACATCTTCCTCGTTTCTGGACGAAGTGAGCATCACAACGGGAATAAAATTGGTGCCGGGATCAACCTTGAGTCTTTTTAACACTTCAAACCCATCCATCTTAGGCATTCGAATGTCCAGAAGGATCAAATCCGGCCGAGGATACTTCTCCTTGTCCTGGTACTGGCCCTGATGCGAGACGAAATCCAGGGCCTCCTGGCCATCTCGAACCACATAGATGTTGTTTTTCAATTTCCCCTTTTCAAACACCCTCAAGGTAATTCCGATATCTGCCTCATCGTCTTCCACCAGAAGAATATCAATGGGCAAACGGTTTATGTTGGTTTCCGCCAAAGTGTCGGCCATAACTCCCTCCTCTTGGCCCCTAGCCCGGGCCTTGTTTTTTCAATCCTTCGTCTAGCTTCTCTTCTGTTCTGTGATGAGACCCTCTTCAAGGAGAATCTGACCCAGTTTTTTCTTCTGCCTTTTTCTCAAGTCCTTCGGGATCGCGAAATAAAAGGCGGCTCCTTTACCAACCCCGGACTCGACCCAGACGCGGCCGCTGTGATCCTCAACGATCCTTTTCACAATGCTGAGCCCGATCCCTGTGCCTTCATACTCCTCCCGGAGATGAAGTTTTTCAAAGATCCCAAAGATTTTCTCGTGATACTCGGGATCAATGCCGATGCCGTTGTCCTTGACATAAAATTCATAGGATTCGCTCTGATCCCGCCACCCGATTTCCAGCCGAGGAGTCTCGTGGGGAGTTTTGGAGGAGAATTTGATGGCGTTGTTGATGAGATTCAAAAAGACCTCTCCGATCTTGATCCGGTCGCAATAAACCGTGGGCATTTCATCCTGAATCCTGAGATCAACTTTCATCTCTTTCAGGTCAAATTCAATCCGATCAAGAACGGAATCCAATAACTCCCGGATCTTGACCTCCTCGTAGGGATTCTGGATCCTGGAGAGGCGAGAGAGGGTAAGGAGATCTTCGATGAGCTCGTTCATACGGTCGGCGCCTTTTCGAATCTGGACGAGATACTTCTCTCGCTTTTCGTCAAGCTGACCTTTGCAATCCTCCTCAAGAAACGTTGCGTAAGAAGACATAGCCCGGAGCGGGGCCCGGAGGTCGTGACTGGCTGTGTAAACAAAGCTGTCAAGTTCCAGATTCACTCTCTCTAAATTCTTCTTCTCTTCTACGAGCCGTTCTATTGCGCGTTTCCTTTCGGTGATGTCGCGCTCGGTCGTAGCGATCCCTACCGACTTGCCCGCTCCATCCACTAACTTCGTCACCGTCAACCAAACGTCTAACGTCCGACCATCCTTCGTGAGGCGCTGGGTCTCGAAGGAAGGAACCTCCTCCTGCGCACGCTTCATGAATTCTAACGCCTCCTGCCGCTTGGCCTCGGGAATGGTCTCTTGAATGTTCATCGCCTGTGCCTCTGATTCCGTATAACCGTACATCTTCTCCGCTCCTCGATTCCACGCGCTGATCTTCCCCTCGAGGTCCTGTAACGTTATCGCATCGTTGGAGTCAGTCACGACCGCGGCCAAGCGCCGCAAGCTCTCCTCCGCACGCTTGCGCTCGGTAATGTCAATAATGGAGGCGAGGGTAAAAAGGCCTTCAGAGGTTTCCATGGAACTAAGACCAATCTCAATGGGGATTTCGGTGCCGTCTTTTCGGAGGCCGAAGAGGTCCCGGCCTGCGCCCATGGACCGGGCCTTGGGATCCTGAAAGAAACCATGGACATGGCCGGGGTGTTTCGCGCGGAAGCATTCGGGGACAAGGCTTTCGATTTCTTTTCCGATGAGTTCTTCCCTAAGGTAGCCGAAGAGCTGTTCCGTTCGGACGTTCACCAAGGCAATCTTGCGCTTCGCATCCGCGATCACCATGGCATTGGGAGCAGCTTCTACCGCACGCTGATAAATCTCGTGTCCTAAGACGGACTTCTGATCTGGTTCGGAACGTCTTTGTTGCTTTTTACGAGGATTCCGGCTTCCGTGTTTCATCGTAGAAGATTGCCTTAGACTTAAGCCCGCCAAAATACCGCTTGGCTAAGCGCCGGTCGGGCGCTTGGTGCAGCGGTACTGCGCAGTCCGCGCAGTAAAAAACCCAAGCGCTTTTCGTAATGATGCGCTTGGGTCTGAAAAGGTCCCGATATGTAATTTTCTAGATCAGTCTGACTTCCTAGGTGACGCCCCCCCCTCGACTTGGCCGCAAGCCCTTGCTTGCGGCACGGCGGCCGGGGCAGTGGAATGCCCCGCGCTCTCCAGCAGTGTTAGTTTTCAGGAATGTCTCCATGAAGGATATCCTGTTTTCAGGTCGCTTTTAAGCCTTGTAATGTCCGCGCACGGAAACCAAGAACGGTTAATCCTACAACTTCCTTCTGCTTGTCATCAAAACGAACGACGACACCTTCACCGATATCAACACCGACAGCCGCACGTGGTTTGCCAACAGAGATATAAAGCACGTCCGCTTCCTCATCATATTCCCAATCGAGAGAAGGTTTTCCTTCAAGGATTTTTAACGCTTCCATATGCTTTGCCTCCTTTTTGAAATTAAACTTGTAAAATAAGCTGTCAAAGAAAATCCTTCTTGGCTGGATACTTCTTTGTAAGCAACAACCAAATATTTCTGTGTTAGTGGCGTTGTCGAATAAAATCGAATGGCCAAGAACTCGTCAAAATCACCCTTTTGGATAATTTCAGGATCGGAAATTGTTTCTTCAACCTTAATTTTCTGGTTCTCCATTTCTGGATGACGCCTGGTAATATGGTCCCACCGCTCTTGAGTCAGTCGGATCGGAACTTTATTCTTCGAATAAACAATAATCAATTCTAATACCCTCCGTTAGGAAAAAGCTTGGGAGACGTTCCTCCCGGTACCATGTGAGAGCGCCCCCCTTGACTTGGCCGCAAGCCCTTGCCTGCGGCATGTCGGCCGGGGCAGTGGAATGTCCCGTGCTCTCCAGCAGAGTTAGTTTTCAGGAATGTCTCCATTCCGGGGTATTATCGCTAAAATGGGGCAAAACGTGAAGCACTTTTTGGCAGCGTGATCCTAAGACACGGGGCTAGATACCGAAGCAGACGTTTCAAGCAGCTTTTTTGCGAGACCGTGCGGAGCTTTTCTCTGTAATTTGAAACCGGATGCCGAGAGCGCCCAATAAGGAAATGATGCTGCCCCATTCCGGATTTCCTTGGCGGGAAAGCATTTTATAGAGACTTACCCGATTAAGTTTCGTTTGCTTAGAAAACTTGCTCAAACCCCCTCGCGCCTCCAGCACATTACGTAGAGCCAGCAGAAAAACTTTTTCATCCCCTTCCTCGAGAGCTACGTTAAGATAAGCTTGCGCTTCAATCGGATCTTTTAGGTCTTCAATTAAATCTTCGTGATAACTTCTACTTGGTTTCATGTGACCTCCTGAGATAATCTTGCCAAAATACTTTAGCACGTTCGATATCTTGGACTTGTCTGCTTTTGTCACCGCCGCAAAGTAAGATTACGATTGCTTGCCCTTCCCGGCCGATATAAACGCAGTAGCCCGGCCCAAAGTGGAGTCGAAGTTCCAACACGTTACTGCCAACGCTCCTGAAATCGCCAAAGTTACCTAACTCCAAACGATCGATTCGAGTTCTAATTCTCGATCTGATATTTACATCTTTAATCGAATCTAACCACTCCTGATAGGGCACTTTGCCCTCAACGGTTTGATATTGAACAATCTGCATAGAAATCACGCGAGGTTAAGGGCGCTGACCAAAGTGTAGCTTATAGTTTACACTCCGTCAAGGCCCGAGATTTTGAGGGATAAAGTATGCGGTAAATCTGTGAGGGAAGGAAATTGTAAGCGACTAACTAAGATAACTCAAGAATTGTTTTTCAGACTGACTTTATTTAGGAGGAAGGGCCGTAAGCTGGGTCAGTAAATCTGTTCTGGAATGGTGCGGCAGGAGAAATATATCGGCACCGCCGTCAAGAATCTGCTGGGTTTCCAATATTTCGAAAAGGGTTTCCGCTACGGCTTTGTCCTCGGAAACTTTTTGAAGCTCGGCGCCGACAATCTCCGATCGGATTGCCGTTGCCCGGGCAAATTCGACAGCTGCTTCTTTTTCAGCAGTGCTCGCGATAATGCTGACCTGGTTAGCTCCGTCTTGACGAATGGCCGAGGTCACCTGCCGCAGCCGGTTAACCACCTTTTCTTCGATTTGCTTAACCATTCCTACGTCACGGAAATGAACTTTGCGAATGTAGACGGATCCGACCTTGTAGCCCCATTCCTTTGATTGCGGGGAAACTTCGTCGCGCACCACTTGGCTCATAGAATGGCGGTTCTCAAGCATTTCAGCCAGCTTCATATTACTGAGACAGCGCACAGTGGCGCTGCTCACATTGGCTCTGAGAGAACCGCGCGGATCAATATTGCGAAACACATGCGCCACCGGATCAGTGATAATCATTTCATACCAGACGCCGATTCCCATCGGAGCCCCTTCTTCGGAATTAACCGGGGTGCTGCGAATATATTCCTGATCCAGACGAAGATCGCGAATATAACACTGGCCAAGAAAATTTACGATTAAAGCGCCCGGGCCCAAACGCGGCCACAAGAAATGCAGTCCCGGTTCTTTAACGACGCCGAGTACATTTCCAAAAAGAACGTAAACGCGCGCTTCGTTCTCAATGACAATCGCGTAGACGCCGATCAAGCGAAGGACCCCCAAGATAAGGGACTCAAGTAAAAAACAGGCTGTCATGGCAAGCAAAGCGACGGCAAAAGGAGGAGCGTTCATTATTCGGTTTCCGCGATTACTCTTTTGGCTTTGTGGAAAAGTTTTAATTTCACATTTCTAAGATAAAGCCGCATCGCGTCCGATCCGTTTTTCTTTAGAATGGCCAGCTGCTCAGCTAATTGCCTCAGAAGCTGGACTTCCGCTTGAGCCTTTAGGGTTTCGATCTCAACCGCTCTCCTGGATTGGACAATCTTCTGATCGGCGGAGGCTTGAGCCAGGCTGATTTCCGAAGACACTTGATTGTGCGCCGTGTTAATGGCGGCCAGAGCCGATTCGACCTCCGCCGGAGGATCGATTTCCGTAATCAACGCAGCATCCAGCGCCATGCCGTAACGGGCAACGGAAGAACGGCACTCTTCTTCCATGCGATGATTTAATTCGCTTAGATTTTTTCTGAGGTCATTGATGGATATACCCGGAATATGACCCGACGACTGGCCGGCTGCGCGGGCCGCCGGAATGGTCACCTTCGCAGAAGAAGCGGGGGCTTCGAAATTGGCGATTCGCTCTCGTAGAATGGAAACGAAATATCCGGTCACGTGCGCAACCGGCCTTTTAACGCCAAAAAGATAGGCGTATAAATTCTTTTCGTTTACGCTGTAGCGGATCTGCCCCTTTAAACCGGTGTTCAATTGATCTTTGGTGACGGCTTCCAGAACCGTGCCGCGTTTATTCGCATCGGGAGACTCCGGATCATACGCGATCGTTGCCGTCTGTGTAGCGATAGAAACTCGGAAAACGCGCTGCCAGGGAAATTTAAAGTGAAGCCCCGGCGGTATCACGTGAAGCAGCGGATACGTATAGCGATCTCTTTCGTCAGGACGGAGAGATGAAGAGATGGGATCGTCAAGAGTGGTTTTATTGCCGAAGCGGGGGGCTTTTCCGAACGTCGTTACAATGGCGCGCTCGTTTTGATCTACCGCATAAAATCCGGAGAGAAGACATCTTAGAAAAAACCAGATGCCGATTCCGAGGATGATGTCAAAGCCGATGGACATGCGCTAAGAATAATCACAAGCGGAATGTTTTGCAAGTTAAAAATCGTGCGGCTAGGATCCCAATCTAATTCTTGATACAATGCAGCCTTTTACAGTAGCCGTCGGTGCCTTAGTCAGAACAGAAATGATTTCATCAACATGAAACGAATCGTTCCCTGGGTCGGTTTTTTTCTTTTCGGAGTTTGTCTCTGGGCTATTCATCGGGAACTCCAGGAGTTTCATCCCGCGCGCGTTCTCGAAGATTTGCGTGCCATACCTTTCTCCAGCCTCGCATGGGCTCTCGCACTGACCGTACTTGATTATTGGATTCTGTCCATATGCGAAGTCATGAGTTTTAAATTCATTGAAAAACCCATGCATTATTCGAGGATCGGCTTATCTACATTCATCGCTTATGCGATCGGAAACAGCGTCGGACTCTCGGGGCTTTCCAGCAATTCCGTACGGTACCGTTTTTATTCCGCATGGGGACTTTCCACCGTAGAAATTGCCAAAATTGTTTTGTTCGTAAATGTCACACTGCTTCTCGGATTTCTGGCTTTGGCCGGCGCCGTCTTTAGCGTTGAGCCTCTAACGATTCCTTCCGTGCTGCATTTCCCGTTCCATTCTACACGCCCGCTCGGCATTCTTGGTCTGGTTGTACTTTCCGTTTTCCTGATCGCTTGTGCGATAGATAAAAAACCCGTTGCCGTAAAAGGACTGTCGCTCAGGTTGCCCTCGGTGCCGCTTGCCGTTTCTCAGATTGCACTCATCGCTCTGGATCTGATCGTTGCCGCGAGCGTGCTGTACGTACTCCTGCCTTCCTCGGAAAGCGTCAGCCTCTCGCGTTTTTCGGCGGTTTATCTCCTGGCCGTCGGCGCAGGCGTGCTTAGCCAAATTCCGGGCGGCCTCGGCGTTTTTGAAACGGTTATTTTGGTAACCCTTCCCGATACGATGTCTAAATCGGCGATCGCAGGATCGCTCGTTGCTTTCCGGATTATTTATTATTTTTTACCGCTTGCGGTGGCGGGCATTTTTCTCGGGGCCTACGAGCTTCGGCACCGGAGAGAAAAATTAATGGAAATAGGCGACGCGCTGGCGAACTTGACTTCGCATATCGTGCCGCATTTTATTTCGTTCGCTGTCTTTGCCGGCGCTCTGGTCCTTCTCTTCTCAGGCGCAACGCCGGGCGAGACGGGACGCCTGCATTGGCTAAAAGATTTTATACCGCTCCCTCTTGTGGAAGCTTCCCATTTCATGAGCAGTCTTGTGGGGGCGTGTCTTTTAATTTTAGCCTGGGGACTGCAAAGAAGACTGGACGCAGCGTACATGGCAACCCTGGGACTTCTGGGAAGCAGTATCGCCTTTTCATTAATGAAGGGCCTCGACTACGAAGAAGCCCTTATTCTCGGCTTTATGCTGATCATGCTCGTTCCCGCGAAGCGACATTTTTATCGTAAGACATCGCTTTTTTACGAACCGTTCTCGCCGGGGTGGCTGGCCGCCATAATACTCGCCTTATTTTCTTCGATTTGGCTCGGGCTTTTTTCTTTTAAATACGTGGACTACGCAAACAATCTTTGGTGGCGATTTGCTTTTATCGAAGATGCGCCGCGTTTTTTACGTGCCATGGTCGGAAGTCTCAGCGTCCTATTCATTTTTTCCTGGATACGATTATTTCGACCGCTAAAAGTCAAAGCGCCTGAATCAAACCGCGAAGAATTGTATCGAGTAAAAGAAATTGTTTTGAAAAGCCCTTATACAGCCGCCAATTTGGCGCTTCTTGGCGATAAATCATTTTATTTTGGTAAGACCGGTAAAGCGTTCATCATGTACGGAATCCAAAAAAGGAGTTGGGTTGCGCTCGGAGATCCGGTCGGGCCGGAAGAAGAAGCTGAAGATTTGGTACGCGAATTTCACCGGACGGTCGATCTGCATGAAGGCCGGACGATTTTCTACGATGTCTCGAAGGAAAATTTATTTCGCTACCTCGATCTTGGCTTGGTTTCCTTCAAGATGGGTGAGGAAGCGCGGGTTTCCCTGAAAGACTTTTCGGTAGACTGCCCCGAGCGAAAAGATTTACGGCATACGCTCCACCAATTTGAAAAGTACGGATGTACGTTTGATATGATTCCCTCTTCTGCAGTACCCGCTGTTTTGCCGGAGCTAAAAAAAATATCGGATTCCTGGCTTACCACCAAAAACACGCATGAGAAAGGCTTCAGTGTGGGGTTTTTTAGCGAAGATTACATAAAAAACTATTCGGTAGCCGTCGTGCGGAAAAAGGGAAAAATCGTTGCTTTTGCCAACATGCTCGCAGGCGCGGGGAAATACGAACTTTCCGTAGACCTCATGCGGTATCTCGTCGGAGAAGCGCCGAGCGGCGTGATGGATTTTCTTTTTACCCAACTTATGAATTGGGGACACCGGGAAGGCTACGAATGGTTCAGTCTGGGCATTGCTCCGTTCTCCGGCCTCGAAAACACCGAAATGACTCCGCTTCGCACCCGCCTCGGAGCCTTCTTATTCCGGCACGGAGAGCATTTCTATAATTTTCAAGGGCTCCGGCAATACAAGAATAAGTTCTCTCCCGTGTGGGCGCCGAAATATCTCGTCTCGCCCGGAGGGCTGGCGCTACCGAGCGTCTTAACAGACATCGCCACTCTGATCGCGGGCGGTTTGAAAGGCATCATTCGAAAATGAAAATTACTCCCACAAATCGGACGGCCGATCACCCCATCGAACCGCTTATTCTGAGTCGCTGGTCGCCGAGAGCCATGAGCGGTGAGGCGATAACGAATGAGGAAATGCTAGGGCTTTTCGAAGCAGCGCGCTGGGCGCCCTCTACCTACAACGAACAGGAATGGCGTTTTCTTTACGCACGGTCGGGCAGCGCGCAGTGGCCCGCCTTTTTCGATCTGCTTGTCGAAGGCAACCGCGTCTGGTGCCGGCGGGCTGCGCTGCTCGTAGTCATTTGTGCGCATAAAGTATTCGCGAGAAACGGAAAGCCCAATCCGGTCCATCTTTTCGACTGCGGAAACGCGTTCGAAAATTTAGCCCTTCAAGGTACAGCCATGAATCTTGTTGTCCATGCCATGCAGGGGTTTGATTACGATCGGGCGCGAACCTTACTCACTGTACCCGACGACTACGCGGTGGTCGCAATGTTTTCCGTAGGCCGGCCGGGCAATCCTTCTGAACTCCCCGAAAAACTTCGCGGTATGGAAATACCTTCCGGCCGGAAGCCGGTAGAGAAAATCATCTGCGAGGGGAAATTCGTTTTCGAAGAATAGGTATGTCATTCTGAGCGAAGCAAAGAATCTCAACCTAGATACTACTCGCGAGGTGGATTGCCTTTTCTCAAGCTTCGAACCTCGTCTTCGATTTTATCGTGGGCGATCTTCCACAATCCGCCGACAAACGGGCCGGAAATATATCCGAGGCTGGCGACGACCGTTCCTGCGGATACAAAAGCCATAAAGGCTGTGAATATTTTCCCCAAATCCGTCTCGGGCTGTCTGGCGGGACCCTGGGCGGTAACGATCATGCTCATGAAATAAAACGAATCGATCACCCGCCAGTGCTCAATAAAATAAATACCGGCGGTCCCCATAAAAGTTACGGCTCCCACCATCAGAACCGCCCATAGTCCCCGTCCAAAAGCAGCTTGGTAATGCGATTTTAAATGATGCATGTCTTTACGCTCCTATTCGTAGCCGTATTTTTGGATGAACCATTTTTTAACAAACTGCACCGAAAATAAATACGCGGAGATAATGGCAAAAAGAGCCAGAAAAAAGGCAACGGGCGGTTGGACAAAGCCGAAATATTTTCCTATAGGAGTAAACGGAATTAAAAGCCCGATGGTAATAATATAAATCGAAGTAAAAATTAAAAACTGGCTGGGTTTACTTTCCACAAAAGGAATTTTACCCGTGCGAATAATATGAATGACGAGTGTCTGTGTGCATAGGGACTCTAAAAACCACCCGGTATGAAAAAGCGATTCCGGCGCGTGAAAAACAAAAAGCAATACGGCGAAGGTAATAAAATCAAAGACCGAGCTAACAGGGCCTAAATAAAGCATAAATTTTTTGATGTACTCGACATTCCATGGGCGGGATTTCAAAAGGTATTCTTCATCTACATCATCCGAGGGAATAGCCACTTGCGAAATATCGTAGAGAAAATTATTCAAAAGTATTTGAATGGGAAGCATCGGCAAAAAGGGTAAGAAAAGGCTTGCCCCAGTCATGCTAAACATATTACCAAAGTTTGAGCTCGAGCCCATTTTTATATATTTGAGGATATTGCCGAATGTTTTCCTGCCTTCCATGACTCCGTCCACAAGCACCATAAGACTCTTCTTTAAGAGAATGATATCCGCGGATTCTTTAGCGATATCCACAGCATTGTTCACCGATATTCCCACATCCGCTACTTTTAAGGCGGGGGCGTCATTAATACCATCGCCCAAGAAACCTACGACATGTTTATTCCTACGCAGTGCACGAATTACCTTTTCTTTTTGCAAAGGCGAAAGACGCGCAAAAACAGAGGTTGTCTTCACGAGTTCTTGAAGCTCGGTGTCCGTTGCGGCTTCTATCCGTTCACCGGTTACAAGCCCCTTAATATCGATACCGATGTCGCTGCAAATTTTTCTCGTGACCAGCTCATTGTCGCCGGTTAAAACCTTAAAATCTATTCCCAAGCGCCTTAAATTTTCAATCGTCTTTTTTGATGTTGGCTTGGGAGGATCCAGAAAGGCAACATAACCCTTAAGAATTAAATCTTGTTCATCCTCTTTAGAATATCGTTCTTTGTTGTTTGGAAGATCCTTGTAAGCAATAGCAAGAACTCTGAAGCCCTCACTGCTTAGATCATCGCATTCCTGTTTCAATTCCGTAAGAAGCAGGTCCTGCATTTCTAAAATATCGCCTTCCAGCTCAAATTTGGCGCATCTCTTAAAAATTTCTTCGGGCGCACCTTTGGCAATTAACCGGTGGCGTTCGTTCGATGAAACAATAACGGACATTAACTTTCGCGAAAAATCAAACGGGACTTCGTCGAATTTCTTAAACTCCTTCACATTCAGTTTTTCATGCTTGAGTATGGCCTTATCCAGAATATTTTTAAGTCCTGTTTGATAATAACTATTGATGTAAGCGAGCCGTAAAACATCTTCGTTCTGATTTTTGACAACGTCGCAATATTTTTCCAAAACGATTTTATCGAGCGTGAGCGTCCCCGTTTTGTCGGTGCAAAGAACATCCATAGCGCCAAAATTTTGTATCGCACTAAGGCGTTTCACGATGACATCTTTCTTCGACATCGCAAGAGCGCCTTTGGAAAGATTGATGGCGACAATCATCGGAAGCATTTCCGGAGTCAAACCAACAGCAACGGCCAGAGAAAAAAGGAGGGCTTGAATGGGGTCGTGTTTTGAAAAAGCATTGATGGAGAAAATGACTCCGACCAGAACCAGCATAAAACGTATCATCAGCCACATGAAACTGCCTACCCCTTTTTCAAAACTGCTTTCTGTTTCGAGGGAGGCGAGTTTTTTGGAAAGCGCGCCGAATTGCGTTGCCAAACCTGTCTTGACCACAACGCCGAGTCCCGTGCCGCTCACAACGCTGGATCCCATAAAAGCAATATTGGTAAGGTCCGCCGGAGAACCGGATTTCGAGTCTGCCGGATCGGCGGTTTTTTCAACGGGAAAAGATTCACCCGTTAGAGAAGCTTGGTTAATAAATAAGTCCTTGCAAGAAAGGATGCGCAAATCCGCCGGCAGCATATCTCCGGCAAACAGGTCTACAATATCGCCCGGCACCAATTCTCTCATTTTGACTTCTTTGGACTTTCCGTTCCGGTAAACGGTGGAAGTCGCCCGGACCATCTCGCTTAATTTTTCTGCTTCCTTTCCGGCTTTATATTCTTGTATGAACGATAGAAGAACGCTCATCACCGCCATACTCATAACCAATACGGCGCTTATCTTTTCGCCGAAGAATAGAGAAAATGCTGCGATGATTAAAAGAACTACGACGAGAGGATTGAAAAATTTCGTGACGATCTGAAAAAGAATGGCGCGCTTCTTCTTTTTGGCGGGCTCGTTGTAGCCGTATTGTTCGAGCCGGGCGAAGGCTTCGCTGTCGGTCAACCCTTTTGGAGATGTGGCAAACTCCTTGAAGAGCGCTTGCTGATCGCATCGGATGAAATCAAACGGTAAATCTTGCGATTTGTATTTTTTCATTTTCTAAAATTCTATGGGTTGTGTTGTGAGTCTACGACGATGGCTGGAGAGAAGGACTTTTAGTTTGAATGGCGACTTGCTCGATGCCGATTTTTCGAACGCCATCCAGAACGGAGACAATATCCTCAAAATCAGCCAGCTTATCTCCGTTGATAATAACTTTATCGATTGATCCGGCTTTTTTCAAAGCGGTAAGGCGGGCCATTAAATCGCCGGATTTTATTTTTTCTTTATCCAAATAAAGATCTCCGTTTTCCATAACAGTAATGGTGAGCGATGCCGATCTTTCCTGCCCCGCACCGGTAACGGCCGTGGGAAGTTTCACCAGGATTCCCTGATTTTGAATCATGGAAATGGAAACCATGACGAACGTGGCAAGCAGGAAGAAAATGATATCGATCAGGGGAATGATTTCGATGCGTGCGCGCTTTTTAGCGGAAGCTCGCGGGAGCCTCATATAATTCCCTTTTCTTTACGGACGGTTCGGATTTCGGAAATTTTGCGATCAGAAGCTCCAATTCCGTTCCGGCCTGCTCCATTTGATCTTTCAAATCTTCAATGTACGCGTTAAGCCAATTATGAGGAATTAAACAGGCGACGGCGATGACGAGGCCGTACGCGGTCGCGATAAGCGCCTGGGCAATGCCGCCGGTGATCACGGTCGGCGTCCCGAGCTCCTGGCCCCCGATTAATCCAAATGCGTTGATCATACCTAAAACAGTCCCGAGTAAACCCAGGAGCGGCGCGAGCGTAATAATCGTATCCAAAATATAAATTCTACGGCTGTATCTTTTTATTTCCTTCTGCGCCGATGAGAAAAGCGCCATTTCCAGAGATTCTTTTTGCCTGAGGCCCTCGGTGAGCATTTTAACGATGGAATCTTTCGAATTTTCCCCGACAATCCTCGCTCGATCCAGATTTCCGGAACCCACGTAAAAGAATATTTTTTTCCTAAGTTCCGGATCTTCCGCTCTTTTTTGCGCCATCACAAACAGAATTCTTTCGATTACGACCGCCGTGCCCATGATGGATGCAAAAAAGAGGGGCCACATGACCAAGCCGCCTTTGGGAAGCATGTGAAACATAGGTACCTCCGTTGAATGGAAGCGTTAGAACCGAGACGCGCGATATTATACCCGGATTCGCCCTGATTTTCCGTTCATTTTTAAGGAAAAATCGGATTAAGGCTAACGTATTATTTTTCAGACGGCATGGTAAGTTCGGAGGCCGTTTCAAGACCGGCGGCAACCTCCGGAATAATGCCGAGCTTAATGTAGATGGGGCGAATTGCTTTCCTAATCTCGGGAAGCTGCTTATAGAACCAAATAGCCCCGGCTATACAGCATGCCCCGCAGATCCGTAAGGTAAGGGGCGCACCGATTTTCTGCGACAAACCGCCGGCGAGTAAGCTCCCGAAAGGTGCGCTTCCCATGAACGCCATGACAAATAAACTCATGACCCGGCCCCGTTTGTCATCCTCAACGATCGTTTGCAGGATCGTATTGCCGGAAGCCATCTGAATCATAAATCCACAACTTGTAACGATCAGGAGGGCAAACGAGAACCAAAGCGTTTTTGAAAACGAAAAAGCGATAAGACCCATACCGAATACAACGCAGGATACTGGAATAATACGGCTGAGTCCCGCTACCGATTTTCGGGAAGCCAGCCATAACGCTCCGATGAGAGCGCCGGCGCCGGTGGCCGTCATAAGAAACCCAAGCGTGTGGGGGCCGCCGCCTAAAATTTGATCTGCAAAAATCGGCATAAGCACTACGTAAGGAACGCCAAGCAAACTCACCAAAGCTAACAATGTAATAATGGAGCGAATCGGCACAGATTTCGCTACATATTTCCAGCCTTCCAGAAGCTGGTCCAAAGGATGTGTTTCGGCTGGTTTCGGCAACTCCCGCGTTTTGCTCTTCATGGCTGTAAGCGCCGTAATGACGGCCAGGTAACTTACCCCGTCGATTAAAAAACACCAACCCTCGCCAACAGCCATTATGATGATTCCGCCCATGGCAGGCCCCGCCAGCCGGGCCAGATTAAACATGGAAGAATTTAAGGCGATTGCATTTCCCAAATCTTTTTTATTTTCGATCATCTCCACCACAAAAGCATGGCGGCAAGGCATGTCAAAAGCATTGATTAAACCTTGGAAGACGCTAAGGGTAAGAAGCCAGGGAATGGTAATGCGCGAGCTTAGCGTCAACGCCGCCAGCGTGAAGGATTGAATCATAGAAAGCGTCTGTGTGAAAATTAAAATGTTTCGCCGGTTGTGCCGGTCGACGATGAGGCCCGCAAAAGGCGCCAAAAGAAAAGCCGGAATCTGGCTGCAAAATCCGACCATGCCTAAAAGAAAGGCTGAACCCGTGAGCCGGTAGACCAGCCAACTCGTGGCGGTATTCGTCATCCACGTACCCATCAGCGAAATTAATTGCCCGCCGAAAAAAAGGCGGTAATTGCGGTAACGCAAAGCCCGGAGCATGAACGTAAAACTTCCGGGCTTGCTTGACTTAGACGATAGGCCCCGAGAATGTGTCATTCGCATCTCTTTTTTTAAAAGTTAAAAATTTTTCATAGGTTAACCTATGAAAAGAACGTCTGTCAATGCAATGGTTTATATACTACTATTCCATCATGAGGCTCACGCCAAAGCCCGGGTACTTTCTTTCCGGAATTACAATCCTATTGGTAACCCTGCTCATTTCTTTTTTCTTGCTTGAAGGAATATTTAGATTGTTTCTTGAAAAACCGGAGACGGTGGTTTTTCGTAGCGCCTCCCCACCCCCTGCTTCCCCCGCCCTTAAACAACAGTTAAGCACCGTGGAGGGAGTACCGGATTCCGCACTTTATTTGATTACGGAAAACGGTGTCCGGCTCAGACCGAATACAAGTCTGACGATTGAAAATCATCGCCTAAGTCACCGGAGTATTCTCATCGAGACGAACGCGTTCGGCTTCCGGTACGGTGAATTAAAGGAAAAGACGGCCGAGGATTTTAGAATCCTTGTGCTTGGAGACAGCATTACGTTCGGGGATTTTGTTCCTTACGAAGATACGTACCCTTTTGCGATTGAAGCCGGTTTAAAAAGTCAAAACCTTTCAAAAAATATTCAGGTCATCAATGCCGGCGTCGGCAATACCGGAATCAAAAATTATTTCTCAATTCTTATGGAGACAGGGCCTTTCATAAAACCCGATATTGTGCTCGTTGGGCTTTATTTGAATGACGCCGAGGAGTCTTATCCTTTTACGCTGAACATTTCAGCGTACCCTGATTGGACGCAGAAAAGTTATCTCCTCAATTTTATTTTGAGGCGATTTAATATTTTAAATGTGAAACGTAGATTTGCATCGGCGGAGAAAGAGATGGGTCGGTCGAAACTACTGCAACAGTTTCTTTCCGAGCATCGCACTACTCCGGCAGACGACCGGAATGATGAAGGCTCGCACTTCAATGGAGTAATCGCAGACGCTTTCATGGATTGGGGCTATGCCTGGAGCGACGAGTGCTGGATGAAGATAAGCGATTATGTGAAACTCATCAAGCAGGCTACGGAGAGTCTGGATGGTGAACTTCTTATTATCTTGTTTCCCGTACGCCAACAGGTGGAAGCCAAAATTTTACGAGATGAGCCGCAGCAAAATTTTAAAAGAATCATGGAGGAAATGGGTGTTAAGTGCTTGGATCTTTTACCGGCTTTAAGAAAAAAGTTTCAAAACGATGCTTTCAGCGCCTACTATGATCACTGCCATTTTAAGCCCGAAGGGAATAGATTTGTGGGAAAGGAAGTGACTGAATTTTTAGCTAAAAGCGAGAATTAGAGTAATTTTAAAAAACGATTTCATAGGAAAAAAAACCCTCTGTGACCAAGAAAACCACAGAGGGTTAATAAATATTAAAACCCTTAAACGAGTTAGCGGTTGCTATCCTTACGCTTTGAAAAGCATTCCTTACAATAGACCGGACGATTGCCGCTGGGCTTAAAAGGAACTTCGCATTCCTTTTTACATTCCGCGCAGGTCGCTTTGTGCAATTCTTTCGGGCCGCCGAATCCACCCCCACCACCACCTTGATATCCCATGCCATCCTCTTCTTTTGGTTTTGAAACGTTTTAAAAGTTAAAGCTGCTGGATTATACTCCACTAACGCCCGAAAAGAGTGTATTTTTTTGGGGCCCTATTGCGAACCTCGCCAAATGAAGAGAAAAACGAAAGAGTAGAGAACCGCCAGTTCGCCCCGGTTAATGGCCGGGAAAAACTGCGGCCAAAAGGATTATCCGTGGCAGATGACAGGCCAATGGCTTAAGAAGACTTCAGCGTAATAAAGAGCGTAATGAAGCTGGCTAAAACAAGCGGCAGAAGCGGAGCGTGGACTAAGAAATAAAGAACGCTGATAACAACGAGAGAGCTTCCAAGCCAAGCAGCAAATTTTTTATTAAGTTTACTTTTTTCCAAGCGACTTCAAAAAATCTTTGATTTTGTTTATCCAAGAGTTGGACGACGTATTGGCTTTTCGAAGCGCTTCGAAATCAGGACGGTAGCAACGCTTTTTATCAAGCTCCGTCTGCGCTTTTTTTATTTGCTCAATCTGCCGGCGCTCCGCCAGAGAAGGCCGGGCTGCCAGAGCTAAATCCATTTGAGCGTGACCTTTGGAAATCACGCCCAAACGATAATACAATTGACCGAGTTGAATATGCCCGCGGACAAAATTCGGATGGTCCGCCAATAACTTTTCAAAGATTGCGATGGCCTCGTAGATTTTATTGTCCATTGCGAGGCTCATCGCCCAACCGACTGAATTTTCCAAATCATCCGGATCGAGCTCTCCGGCTTTTTTAAAATCCTCCGCGGCGGACGGCCAATCTTTCAGTTGGAAATAGGCCATGGCCCGGCCTGAGTAAACTTTGGCGTCCTTGGATTCGACGAGGAGATAATCCGTAAAAGCGTCCCGCGCATCCTCAAAATAGCCTTCGCTTAATTTCTGAAACGCCGCCTCTACAATCTCGCGTAAAGAAGGATCCAAAACCTCACAGAGCACTGGTGCCCAGTTCTCCCGTTCTGATGCGCATGGCGTTTTCCACGGGAACGACGAAGATCTTGCCGTCTCCCACATTCGAGGTACGGGCTGCGTTTCCAACAGCATCCAATACTTTTTTCACATCCTCGTCCTGAACCACGATATCGATCTTCACCTTCGAAATGAACCGAATGGTGTATTCACCGCCGCGATAATGCTCCACTTGACCTTTCTGGCGCCCGAAACCACGGACGTCCGTCACGGTCATGCCGACGATGTGCAACTTGTCTAAGGTAGTCGTGATCTGCTCCAGCTTTTCGGGCCGGGTAATACAGGTAATCATTTTCATCTGTTTTCTCTCTTCTTTCTTTGTATGACCGGGCGTATAAGAAGACCTCATACGCCCGATCGCGTCAGATATCACACCGATCATTTGTCGAATATACTTCTGCCTGATTTAACGACTGTAACAATCAAGAATAGAACCATTGAAACAATTAATGTAATCCAAGTTCCGCTCATAAAAATCTCCTCGCCTTAGAATTTTGAAGCAGGAGCGCCAACATTGCTGCTTTGAGTTGAAGCTGCATATTCCTGCGTCTTAAGTTGAAAATCCGGATAGCAGAGTGCGCCCATTTCCGGAATATCCAAACCAGCAAGTTCCGCTTTGGGATGGCAGCGCTGTCCGACCACTACATCCACGAGCCAATTCCAGAGAAAAGATAAAGTAAATACGACGCCTAATAATGTAGCAACGCCGACGAGTTGCGCAACAAGCTGACCGGCATCTCCGTAAAATAATCCCTTTACGCCTCCCGCAACGCTGTTCCAGCTTCCGCCATAATTGCTGCGGCCGTCGGCAAAAAGCCCTACAGCAATAACACCCCAAATACCGTTTACTCCGTGCACCGATATGGCACCGACCGGGTCATCAATTTTCGGAACGCGGTCAAAAAATTCAACGGCGAGACATACGAAAATTCCAGCCATCCATCCAATCACCACGGCTGCAAAAGGATTCACAAAGCCGCTGGGCGCTGTAATGGCGACTAATCCGGCAAGCAAGCCGTTCACGGCCATCGAAGCGTCCGGTTTGCCGTAGCGCATCCACATATAAAGAAGCGCGGAGAAAGAAGCCGTGCAGCCTGCAAGCATGGTATTCACGGCAACACTGCCGATGCGAAGAGCGCCATTCCCTGACGCGCCTAAGGTGCTGCCGGGATTAAAACCAAACCAACCAAAAGCCAAGATAAAACATCCAAGCATGACAAGTACTAGATCATGACCGGGAATGGCGTTTGGAGTTCCGTTCCGATTAAATTTTCCAATTCTAGGACCAAGGATCATGGCGCATGCCAGAGCTGTCAAACCACCGACGGCATGTACAACACCCGATCCTGCGAAATCGCAGTAACCGTGACCCAATCCAAAATTAACTCCGAGCTGTGAGAGCCATCCACAACCCCATGCCCAGTTACCGAAGAGAGGATAGATAATAGCTCCGAGACCAATGGTGGAAACACAAAATGCCGAAAATTTCCAACGCTCTGCGCAGGAACCGGTCACGATGGTGGTTGTGGTGTCCATGAAAACCATTTGGAAAAGAAACATGACCAGGACGCCTACATCATAAGAAGAACCGGCCAGGAAAAATCCTTTCATGCCAAAGAGACCCCATGGCTTTCCAAAAAGATTCACAACATATTCGCTATTCAAAGGATAAAGCCCCCCAAGATTGGCGACCGGACCGCATCCTCCCATCTGAATCGCAAAACCGCATACGTAGTAGGCAAAAAGACCGAGGCCATACACCATGAAATTCATCATCATGGTGTGGTTTGCATTTTTCGCCCGAATCAGTCCGGTTTCAACAAGCGCGAAACCAGGCTGCATGAACATAACCATAAATCCGCAGATAAGTGTCCAGACAAAATTGATCGCGATCTTATTCTGGCCGACTTGGTTTGCCAAATCCGCAACGGTTAAGCCCTTGTTGGCGTCGGCAATCGTAACATCGTTTACATTTCCGGTAAATTCCGCACCCGCGTCGCCTTTAGCAGCAGTTTCCTCTTTGGAAGGACCGCTAACTGAAATAATGTCGGAATCGTTTAAAGTCAATCCTTCCGCATTCGCCAGGGTGGCAAAACACATAAATGTGCTGAATCCCAGCAAAACAAGAAGGAGAGAAGCTTTTAGTTTTCTTGATCTCATAAAACTCGTTCTCCTTTGTTGATTTTCATGCATTATTTCTTCCAAATAGCGCGTGCAAGATAATACTGGTTCAGCACGCCGAATATTCCGAATAGAGAAACTGAAATCCCGCCTAAGCAAAAAAGAATTCTGATGGAATTGGAGCTGGTGAGAAATAAACCCGACACGGCAATCGCCCAACCCCCTAATATAACAAGTACGCCGATAATTCTCATAGACCCTCCCCTTCAACCTTACGAGCTGATATGAATAACACCGCTGACATCACAAGAATTGCTGCTCCTGCAATTAAACTGAGTATGCCCCCGCCGATGGCGGCTGTTCCCAAGATTGTAAATCCCAAGAGGAACCAAAAGAGCGCCCAACCTGAAGCTTTTGTTGTTCCATTCATGAAAACCTCCGTTGAAAACACATAAATTTTGACACAATGATGTAATCAAGCATACATATGCAACTGTCGTGCCAGTAAAGTGGGTGTGTTTTTACTTGAGTTTTGTATAAGGAGCTTCAAAAAATGGGTAGGAGAGCCGCGTTGGCTTACAAATATGTGCCTACAAAATTGTTAATTAGGTTGGAATTCGTGGAGTTAGGTCAATAAAATACCGCAAGGCCTTTTCTTTAATGGCTGGGTTTTGAAGAAATCCCATGTGCCCTCCGTTGGGGTCGCGCACCCATTTTTGCCTTTAAACACTTCGTTTCCAAGCTCTCCATTCACGAGCTGAGAAAAGAATGGGTCGGGCTTTGAATCGGGATTGAGGGCTTCGACGCGAAGATCCAGGGGAATGCCGCCCGAATGTGAAATAAAGGCGATTGGGGGTTGCCGACTTCCACAACCGGTTTATTTTAGTTCTATTTCACAGGGCGAAAGCGCCGGTAGAGATACGCGGCTGCTGAAAGTACGGCTAAAATAACGAACCATCTTAGAAAAGGTACGGGTTTCTTTTTTTCTTCCTCTTCCGGGCCTTGGATGGCCGAGGTGAAAGCTTTGGTCAGCTCTTCCACTTCATAACCCGATTCGATCAGACGCCAGCCCCGCTTCCGGGCGAGAAGCATGTTTTGAATGCGGGAATCCATTTTCTCGGTATTTCCGGCTTCGCTTTCCATGCCGTAGCTGATGACGATTGTATTTTCATCCGACGGGACGCCGCTACGAAGCTTGCCGGTATCAAATTCTTCCCGCGAGAGAAAATCCAAATAAAGTTTAAACGACAGCCGCGCTTCTGGCGGGGTATCAGCCTTTTCACGCCATGTCCGGACAAAATAACGTCCCGGCTGCTTGATTTCGATGGAACGAACATAGGTTTCAACACTCCCCCAGTCATCCTTAAAAGAGCCGACCAAATTTTCCCCGGCATCGTACAGCTCCAATCGAACGCCATGAGCGGTATCGCTAGAGAGCGGTTCGCCGCCCATTTCAAATGCGCTGACCAATTCGGATATGAAACCGGGCTCTTTTAGCTCCACCGAAAACCAATCTTCGTCGTCCTGGTGATCCAGTAAGACCGGTTGATCGGCTCCCAAAACAGTCGTCACGGCCTGATCGGCGGTGTTGTTGGGCTCCGAAGGATCGGGGTTTTTCCGGGTATAAAACCTCATGTGAAAAAGACGGCCTAAAAGCTTATCTCCGGGATCGGAAAACTTGACGGTATATTTGCCTGCCGAAAGATAAACGGGCCGGGCACCGTCGGAAAGTGCGCTTCCTTTATCATCAGTGATCATAACAGTTGGCCGCACGCCTTCGGGAAGATCGTAAAAGAGCAGCGCTAATTCCCCCGCCTCCTTAAACTCCAGCGTAAAAAAGTCCCGGTCCTCTTTCGGAAAAATCCGAAGGGGCACAGAGACATCGAGCGGGATCGGTCTGGCCGATTCGGCCGAATCGTTAGGCTCGAAGGGATCGAGATTGCCGACATATGCGATGGAAAAGTAAAACGGCTCTTGGCTAAACCGCCCGATCTTATCTTCGATGCAAACGACATAATTTCCCTTGTCCAGAAATCCCGACTCACTTTCAAACGGAATTTTATTTCCGGCCCCATCATACATAGTGAACGTAGGATTGACTTCTTTGGGAGCATCTTGGAAATTCAGCTTCACTTCACCCGCTTCATCCAGGGAAAAACGAAAACAATCCTTATCGGCGTACGGGAAAAGAGCGATTTTAATCAGGCGGTCGGTAGGAATTTCGAGGGCCGAATCCCGGCTTCCGTTCGGTTCGTAACTATCGATTTCATCCAGCAAAGAAAGCGTCCACTGAAATCCGCCGGGCGAAGATCCTCCCGATTCGTCGGCTACGGTCACCGAGTAGCGTCCTTCGCCGATTGGTAATACGGCCGTGCCCGAAACGCCCATCTTTGCTTTGACCGTTGAGTTGTCCTCCTTATTTAAGAGCGTCACGGTGGGTTGAAGTCCGGACGGCATCGGAGAAAACTGTACCTTCACATAACCCGCGGCAAAACTCCGGATCTCGGCATTCAATGCCATGCCCGATTGACTGAGCGTGGCTTGCTCCTGTTTTAAAATAAATTCTTCTTCCTGCGCGCGCTGCGCACGGGCGGAAGGAAGCGGAAGAAATATCCCCGCCGCAACTGAAAATATTATTAAAAGTAAGAAAGCGTTACGCATTTTCATCTTGGCAGCACCCACGGGCCTGCGGGCGATCTGCTTGCCGAACCGCCGGCCGTATACGGATTTCCCTGGCATGTTTCCATACCGTCGCTCAAAAGCACCATGCGCTTGGGTTCCATTTTACTGTGCGCATTCAAAAACCTCCGGCCAACGGAAATGGCCTTAGCATAAGGCGTAGCCCCGCCCGTTGAAAGCCCATCGATGGCGGACAGAACGGCATTTTTATCGCTGGTGAAGCCCAGAACTGTCTCAACATTGCTGCAGCCGGAAAAGCTGATCAAGGCCATTTCGGATTCTTCTTCCGTCGCTTCCACGGCGGCTCGTACCGCGCTCTTGGCCGATTCAATGGGCTGACCCTCCATGCTGCCGGAAACATCGAAGACAAAAAGAATCGATCCCCGGCTCGACTTAAAAACCAGGCGATGATACAAATCGGGCCCCGGTTCATATTCACTCCAGGGACTAGAACTCCACGGCGGATCGCGATAGGCCACCGTTTCCGGATTGGCATCGATCGGGCGGTCAAATTCGTCCGCGGCGCTTACGGAAATCGGAACACCCTTCGGATCTTTTTCAAGCGCCTCCAACCCGTCGCCCGTAAACGTACCCTTCCATACGGATCCGAGCCCTCTTCCTTCTATGCGGACGGTCTTGCCTCCCACCGTTACGGCCGGCGGTTTCACCGATCCCGAAAAGTTGAGTGCCATTTCAAAACGATCCTTCTTCTTGATCCACGTCGCACTCGAACGGCCACCGCTGAACTCGCGCGCGTCTTTCTTTTGTCCCACTTCCTCTTTTTTCTTGAAAAGCTCCCTATAGAAAAACCCTATGCTTTTCCCGACACACTCGAAAACGCCTCTTTGAACTTTGCGGTATTCCTTATAATATTCGATCTGGCTTACCGCTTCCAAATGCTTTTGTTTCCATTCGGCAATCTCGCCATCAAAGAAATAGGAAATCAGATAATCCTTCCCGAAGCTGGCAACGGTAGTGATGCCTGTCTTCAAATCCGGCAAGCCGCCCCACCGGGCAACTTGCTTCGATTGTGATTTCAATTCTTCCATGAAAAGCTTCGAAGAAAATTGTGCGGCTTTCCTGATCTCGGTGATGGTCGGTTTTTCAATGGTCAGGAAAAGCGGAAAGTTACGATGAATCCTGAGTGAGCTATTCATCAAATCATGAAAATCATACGATTCCTGCCAACGGTCCCGAACGTAGATGAAGAGTTTTTGCTGAAGATCAAATTCTTCTGCCTCTTTCCACTCCGAACCGGTATATTTTTCGTATACCAAATTCGTCGCAAAATTGCCGCCGGCCGTGACCCCTTTGCCCAAACCATAACTGAGCGCTTCGGAGGCCAGATGCGTCGCGAACGTGCCGGTTTTCGCAACAATGCCCATGACGCCCGCGGTCGCAACAATAAGAAACGCGTCGGCGGCCAGATCCGCATAAAATTTATTTGATTCGGCACGGCTGATGGCTGCCGCGGCCTCTTCTTGGGCCCGTTCTGCTTCTTTGATCAAATTCAGAAACTTCTCTTCAAAACCTTGCATACTTTTATAAGAAGCCTCGGCCTCTTGTGCCAAGCGTGTCAATTTTTTAATCTCTGCTTCATCTTTCTCCTCTTGTTCGGTCTTTTCTTCCCAATGCGCTTCGTAAATACCGGCGCCCTGCTTGCTCACGGACACCGAAGTCAGGTAGGGTGGCGGCTCGGGCGTTACTTCGCCCAGACGTTCGTAGAGGCGCGCGATCTCTTTCTGATCGTAACTTTTGTTATCGTAAAGTTTGTCCAACTCTTGTTCTTTGTCTTCCAGATCGTTTCTTTTGCTGTGCATTTGGTTCAGAATCTCAAGAATCCGCCCTGCCTGAGCTTGCGTATGCGCGGAGACCGTACCCTCTTTCATTTTGATTTCCGATCCGATTTTCTGAAGCTTGGCCTCATAGCTCCTCCGGGTATCGAGAAGCATTTTGTACTCTTCATTAATAGCATGCTGGGTCTCCATAGAAACAGGCTGTTCGTTCACCTTTTTCATTTCATTTGTGATGATGCTGAGGGTATCTTGATCCGCAAGCCGCTGGCGGTAAAGCGCGTGTAAATCGGCATTTGTTTTCTCTTCGATGGCTTGAATCTGGCTATTGATTTCATTTTTTTCTTTCTCAAGGTCGGCGAGTTCGATACGCCTGGCCACTACGGCCTCCTCAAGTATTCCGATGCGGCCATCCAACACATCGATTTTCCGGTAACGGTCGTCCATTTCCTGGCGGAGCTGGCGAACCAGCTCATCCGAGGCGTAGAGAGGAAGCGGAAAGAATAAGTGGAGGCTATAAAGAAAGATAATAAGGAGAGAGGTAATCCTTCTATGGCTACTCATGCGTGTTTTGCTCGAATTACTCCGTAATCAATTCTCCAAAAACCTTGATTTCGTAAAGCTGTGCCCAGCCCCCGCTGCCGTGCCCGCTTTTGACGATCAATTTGAGATACCGGCCGCGCACGGGATCAAACACAAACTCTTGAAAGGGATTTTCAAGGAATGCGATATTCTGCGCTTCAAAAGTCCCGACGGACACAAAACCGCTTGTCGGCGAGTCGGGTGAGACCAAAACTTCAAACTCGCGGAGATTGTCGTTTTGGGTCTTAAAGATAGGAACCGCTACCTTGGTAATCTCCGCCAATTGATTGTCTTTAAATCCGATGATCACTTCGTGTCCGGGCTGGGTTAGAATATATTTATCATTCTTGCCATCGACCAAAATACCCATGTCCTCGCGGGAACCGGCAACCACTTTTCCCCCATTATTACTTAACGCCAGATTTACAGGGCCGGCCGGTTGGGGAACACTAGTCTGTTTGGCCGTAAACATACCCGGAGCGAGGGCGGGCGCGTTTGGTTCGTCCGGAGTTTTGCCCGGCCCTACAGACTCCTCCGTTGCCTCTTTACCGAAAACCCTGAGTGCGAATAGATAACCCCAGTTGCCGCTGTTCCAAAACGAGCGCGGTATAAATTTCATGTAACGGGCCCGCACCGGACCGAAAACAAATTCCTGGAATGGATTTGCGATGTAGGCAACGTTTTGCGTTTCAAAAATACCTACAGAGGAAAATCCCGAAGTCGGCGACTCGGTTGAGACCAGAATTTCAAACTCGCGGAGATTATTCTCATGGGTTTCATATATGGGGAGGGCTACCTTGGAAAGTTCCATCACTTTTTTATCTTTAAAATGAATTACGACCTCGCTGCCACCGGGCACGTACGCATGTCCGCCTTCGATATCCCCGCTAATCAGCCGCGCCAGCTTGGGATCGGAGGCTAAAACCACCGTTCCGCCGTTGGCCGGCAGAGCGAGATTCGTTTCCTCGGGCTTTGCCTTGGCCTGCCCCACAAAGCCGGTGACGACCGCCTGCGTGGCTTCGCTCACGACCTGTTCAAGCTGGATGGCCGAGCCGGCGGAGTAATACGTTCCTCCGGTTGCCTCAGCGAGTGTCTTCAATTGCTGCATAGCCCCGGCATCCACGTTAAAACCAATGGCGTGAATCAAAATCTCGATTCCCTGCGACCTGAGCCCCTGAACCACGGCCACGGGATCCATGCCGCAGGTTTCCGCGCCGTCGCTAACAAGAATGATTGTTTTCTGAACGTCGCTTGCGGGCGAAAAATCGCGCGCGGCCTCTTGAAGCGAATAGCCGATCGGCGTGGCGCCGTGCGCTTCGAGAGACATGACTTTTGTAATGAGCGCTTGCCGGCCGCCCGTTTGAATGGGAAGCAGCCGGATAGAATCTTTACAGCTTTCGCTGACGTTGCCCGTTACCGGCGTAGAGGAAAAAACCCGAAAGCCGACCGCTGCGTCGGGGGGAATTTGGTTCAAGACCGAAATGATGGATGTTTTGGCTACGTCAAGCTTCCTTCCTCCCTCAACGGAATCCAGCATACTGCGAGAACAATCCAGCACGATTTCGACTTCTTTTTGCGCAGCCCAAGCCGTATTAAAAAAGGAATTCAGAAAAAAAATACTGCCGATAAAAACCGTTTGTTTTAATAAACGCCGAGCGCGGTTAAACTGCATAGAAAACCTCCCTTACTTTTCCGTTAAAACATTCGTTTGAAATATACGGCCGATGCCTTCCGCCAAAGCTTCGCCGATTTTGTCCGTGATTTTGTGTAACGTAATGCCGTGAACAAGAACTATTCCGAGAATGAGGATGATTCCGGAAATCCGCACCGCACGTTGCCGCTTGCCGAAGAGCCAGCCGAAAACAGCACCCATAAAAACCCAATAGAAAAAAATGACGGACCAACTTAAAAGATCCGGGGAGTCGGACGGGATAAGCAAAAGAATGGGTGAGCTCGCCAAAAAAGAGCCGGCGGTGTAAAAGGGCTCGGTGTGGGCGGGGCAAAAATAAATGAGGAGGCAGGATACGGCTGCTAAAGCAAATCCGGTTGCCGCTCCTTTTATGACCGCTCCTTCGGAATTCATTGTGTAGAATATTACGTCCATACATTAAGGAAAATCAAGTGTGAACAAATCAGCGGTTTCAGCCGTTACATTCTAGGGGAAAACTCGACCGGCAAGGGCAAAAAACAAGGGAGACGGATATGGGCTTTTGGAAAAAGCTGGAAGAACACTTTTTCACGGGAAAAGTATTAAAGGATTACGGCGTGGTATACGAAACCCGGCCCTTTCCATGGTGGTCCGTCGAATACCGGGTACTTCTGGCGGAAAAGAAAGGCGGCAAGCGAGTGATCATCAAGCAAAAATCCGGTATGAGGAGAGAAATGAATACCAGCTATCATGAATTCGACTTGGCCGCCGCCAAACGGCTTTATGAAACCCTCGGTGAGATCCTCAAAGTTTCTTAAATGCCCTAAAAAATTGCGGCGGTCATTCGGCAAGCTGCTCTGCTCGCTTCTTGCCAATCTCGATCTTTCCGTTTTCACAACGATGTTTTTCCAATTCGGTGCAAAAGTGGAAAGAAGTAAGCCTGATTAAAATTCCTTTTCGAGTACAACTCGTCCAAAGCTTTGTTTATTACGGTTGAATCCAAAAGAATAACCCAATTTGATGGTAACCTCATGAGGAAGAGCAAACCAGATTTGGGGCACGACTGAATCCTCGTGACTGTGTGTATTGTATTTCATCTCGGCCCCTAATCGCAGAATCCTAGTCGCGTTGAACCTGGCGCCAAAAGAAGGGACAAACGCCAGTTCCCCGGATCTCGTGAAGATCTCCTCAGGAAGATTTAAAGTAAAGTTCAGTTTCTTAAAATCCTTTGAAAGAATTAATCGGGGCTCAATCACAGGCTGTTGCCTTCCATGCTCGTCTCGCTCCGTGTTCGCTTCCAGGGAAATAGCAACATCCATGGGTTTTGTGCCTTCATCAAAGAAACGATACCGCGTTTCAAACCTTCCCGACTCAAAAATAGTCTTTTTGTCTTTCATATTCCTTATTGTTCCGCGACCATCGATCATCCAATGTTGAGTCAGCCCATATTCAAGGGCAAAATTATGGCGAAGAAAGCCAATATTTTTATCGGAATCCGTATCTGATTCATACCCAAAATCGAGCCAATACTCCGGTTCGACTTCTCCTTTTTCGAGAGTCTCGTAAACCAATGTTTCGTCAATATAATCCTCTCGATGTGCAAATAGGGGACTGGAATAGCTACAAAGGAAAATTAAAAGAATGCCAATAAGGTTACGGAAATTTTTCATTACCGGGCGCTATCAGTTACAGAAACGGGGATTTTAGAGTTCATTAGCGTTTAAGCAGCAAGCCAATAACCGCAGCTATGAGAATAATAAAAGGTTCGGGGATTTTTTTTGTTTTCCAAAGAATCGCTGCCGTAGTAACGGCTAAAAGCGCGGTTGGAATATCGACAATAGATTTTCTCCCCAGAACAACAACGGCTCCCGTAATAGCCCCGATAGCGCCTGCGGTAACACCGTTCACAAAGGAATGGATCGCCGGTATTTTTCCATACTTTTTGAAATAAGGCGCCGGAATGACTGTAAATAAATAGCAAGGCAAAAACGTTGCAACCGCCGCAACACAAGCGCCGGCAAAACCGGCGACCAAATAACCGATAAAGCCTACGGTAATAACAACCGGGCCAGGCGTAATCATGGCCACGGCAACCGCATCGAGAAATTGGCGGTCATTAAGCCAGTGATGCTCTTTGACAACTCCGCCGTAAAGAAAAGGAACGATGGCAAGACCGCTTCCGAAGACAAAGGCTCCAGCCTTGGCAAAGAAAGTAAAGATTTGCCATAAAACATTTTGGTTATCGAAAGTAACAGCCACTGCAGCGGGAAGTAAAAAGAAACTAAAAGCATTAAGCGAGGCGGTTTTTTTAAAGGGAGGATGTTCAACCAACCAAACGAGAATGCCTCCGAAGAGAATGAGCCAGATATTTTCTGTTTCAGTAAGAACGGTGCTTACAGCGGTAACAAGATAGATGGCCCAGAGAAGCCGGTTTCTTCCAAGCGTTTTACCGGTGAGTTTATAGGCACTAAAACCAATGATGCCGATGACGCTTGAACCAACTCCATAAAAAACAGCCTGCATCCAATTGAGTCCGCCGTAAAGACTGTAAAGCCAGCCCAGGCAAAGAACCATCAGAAAAGACGGAAGAACGAAAGCGAGCCCCGCTAAAGTTGCGCCAAGGATGCCGTAATCCACATAGCCCAAATAAATGGCAAGCTGCGCTGCCAAAGGACCGGGAGCTAATTGGGCGAGCGTCAGTCCTTCTTTATAATCCGCTTCAGAAATCCATTTTCGCTTCTCAACGAGATCGCGATACATATAACCCACAAGCGCGACCGGGCCGCCGAAACCGACGGCTCCTAATTTCAAAGCGTAAAGAACAAGTTGGCGAAGAGAGTATTGAGGAATATTTTTGTTCATCTATTCTTGTGTTTCGACATGAAGATCATCGAACGAAGAAGCTGCATCGGCCTTTGTCCAGAATCCAACCCCACCCGCCTCTGCAAAGGTTGAATCTTCGGCATGCAGTAATTCCCGTCCGTTGAGCCGGCATGTAATTTTATTTCCTTTGTGGTGAACCGTCAGAACAAACCATTCGCCTGTTTTAATTTCAATTTTTTCTGACTCTCCCAACATTTTACGGGTTCCGTCTTTAACATAATAAAGTCTAAAATTTCCCTCCAGAGGATTATAACGGGCAATGTAATAGTTGTTAACGTCCTTAGCTCTCCAAATAAGGCCGCCACCCCGGTCTTCTTCACCTGTGTTGGCTCGGATTTTGGCTTCCACTATTCCATTTTTAAACCGAACATCCGGGTTCCAAAACAAATTAAAAACTCCGCTGTACTTGTCGTTGATTTTAATGATGGAAAGTACATTGGGCGCGCTGGGAGCTTGAACATCAGCAATGACTTGCCACTGCGCCAAAAGTCCTTTGGGACCGGTGGCATCCGCTTTCCAGCCCGGAGGAAGCTCAAGCGACGCATTATCAAATGTGATATGAATTTTTCCAGGCTGATTTTCCTCAACTTCTTGCGTGTCTAAGGCTGCCTTCAAGGCTTTCGCAAGATTGGAAGTTGAGCCGAGGCCCCAATAATGAAGAAAAATAATACGCGGAGACTCCATCGTCATGTGATTATGAATGGCAACGATGTTAATTCCATTAGAGCGTAGTGCTTTCAAAACTCCCTGGACTTCCGATTCAAGCATCGCAAAATCGCCATCGACAATCGCTTGTTCATCACTTCCGGCAAAGGCAGCCCAGGTATTGACACCCATGGCATTGCCCATCTCATGCCCGCCCATTGACGTAGTCCGGCCAAACGTAACTTTATAAACACCATCTTTCATTTCGCCTTGGGCACCAAGGATATTGTTAATCTTTTCGGGGTCAAGCGTCGATTCCGCGGGATTGATTTTCGCTTCAGGAAACTCTCCGCTGTTTTCTTTAATTTTCGTGAATACCTTCCCCACAGCAGTTGCAAGCGTTTCTACATCACCGGTCCCCCCAATATGCATAAACATAATCTTGGGAGTATCGCCAAAGAAATGATTATGAAGCGCTGTTACTTCAAGACCATTCTGAAGCGCAACATCCATCACCGGGTTTACTTGGTTTTCCAAAAGAACCATATCCCCCATGACCATGGCATGATCTCCAAGCAATTTGAAAGCAGCCCATACCGTGAGCCCCATGGGAGGGGTTAGCTTTACCCCGTGCGCTTCAACCTGAATGTCGTTACGCGGAAAACTAACTTTAACAACGTTCTCCTTTTCATTGAATTTTCCCTGAGCCCCGATCAGCGCTTCAATTTTTGCTAAAGGCGAATCGGCCATTTCTTGTGCATTGCTTACGGGCGCACCGATGACAAAGAACATTAATAAACCCAGGAAAAGGACTTTCGATTTCATACAACGTTCCTCCAATAAATTTTAATGCGAAGTAATTATACATTCTAACCCGCTTCAGCGGCGTCCATTTTTGTATCCTCAGCTTGATTGAAAGTCGTGTACAGAATTAAAATCCCGAGGATTGATCCGAGAATGATCGATGAGCCGATGGTGCCGAAGTTAAGGCCGCCTTGTGCTCTTGATTTTGTAAGAACATCTCCCATGGTTGCGCCAAACGGACGGGTTAGGACAAACGCAATCCAAAATAGCAGGGTTTTAGAAATTCGGGTATAAAATGTGGTTAAGGCTGTCAATGCCAGTAAACAACCGATTAAAAGCGCTCCCCCTGCAAATCCGAGACCGGAATCATCGGCCAAGAAATCACCGAGAGCCGTACCCAAAGTATTTGAAAACAAAATGGCAATCCAATAAAGCAGCTCGACTTTAAACGTTCTAATATTTTGGACAGAGAAGGAATGGGCGCTAAATCGCCAGTACAAAAAAATACCCGCCAAAATAGAAACTAAAATGAGCGTGCCCTTAGCATAGCCAAGCCCTAAGGTTCGGTCCATATAATCCGACATGGTTGTGCCGGCCGTGCTGGTTGAAAGGATCACGGTCCAATAAAGCAAGGGGTGATATTTTTTTGACATCAGTTGGGTCACCACAGTGACCAAAAAAATTCCGATCAAAATCATAGAACTAACCGCGTAACCTACCTTCAACGTCATGGATAAAAGGTCTCCGGCCGTCTCGCCCAGCGTGGTTGCGGCTATCTTCATGATCCAGAAAAGCAAGGTGACTTGTGGGAGTTTGTTTTTCAAAAGATACCCTTAAATAAGCCCGTCATTGTAAATCCGATATAGTAACCGGCGGCAGATAGTCGTCAATGAGTGTTCGCTTCCACCAAGCGCCGGTATTCATTCTCTCCTCAACGGTCGTAAATTGATATCTGTAAAATTGCGCCCGGATAAAATGCGGCGGCTTACCGGGAAAAGGGTTTGACCCGAGAAGTTTGAGTATACCGCTGTCCCCTTCGAGTAGTTTCTGAATAAATTTTACAAACCACCGTTCATAACCATAGTGAACAATACCCTTCTCCGTCACCCTCACATTAAAAGGCAGGAACCACATCAACCAATCGAGCCGGAGATGATACGGCGCGATCTGCGGCGGGCGCTCGTTCGGATCGACCGGCTTGCCCTTAAAGTCGTAAGCTTGCCATTGTGTCTCTGGCGTAATTTTTTCGTCCTGCGTTCCTTCGATCACAATCTCGTACCGTTCTTTGGTCACCGATCCGAACGCGCCGTAGGTATTGACCAAGTGGAATTTGTTAAAACTATAATTCATCACCTGATTTCTGGAAAGCAGATTAAGCACCGGCTGGATGCTTAATAGAACAACCGCGGCAGCCAATGCATACAGCATTCCATTATAGATCGGACCTCTCTCTGCTGTTGCCGGCGCGGCGGCCGGACGGAGGAAAGCGAGCGTGGAATCACTGAACGCCGTGAATCCGAGAAAGACGGTGAGCCAGTTCAGCCAGGAATAATTTCCGCTGACAATTAAAAACATCTGGTGACCAATGATTAAACTTCCGGCCACGGCAGCTATCCACTGGGGACCGAACAACGCGAACGGTACGATCACCTGAACGAAATGGCTGAAAACGACGCCCAGCCTGTGTACTTCTTTTGGTAAATGATGAAAATACCAGCTGAAAGGATTGGGCATCGGCTGAGTTTCGTGATGATAATAGAGGCAGGTCAGATCATGCCAACATCCGCCGGCTTTAAGTTTGATTAAACCGGAACCCAGTTCCGTCCGGAAGAGCATCCACCGCAAAATTAAAATCGGAATGAGCGACGGTCTGATTCCGGCCGGCCCCAGAAAGGCCGCGAAAAATCCGGCTTCAAGCAGCATCGACTCCCAGCCAAAGGCGTAGAAGGTCTGCCCGACATTGACGATCGAAAGGTAGAGCGCCCACAACGTGAGCCACGCCGCCATGGAAATCCAGACCGGCGTTTTTTCTGACAGGCCAAACAAAAGTGCCGTTGAAAGAACTATTCCGGCCCACGCTACCATGGTTAAGAGCCGATCGGAATATCCCAAATGAAAAATACTCGGGGCTGATAGAAAGGATGTGTTGTTGAGTACTCGGGATACTGGCAGCAAACCGTGTTCGCCCAATAAGGCGGGAAATTGCTTCAACACCACAATGAAGGCGATCAGATAGATAGCCGCGAGAGCGCGCTGAAATAAAATCCGGGCGATCGAAAAATCGCCGAAATGCGTGTTTGTGGGATTTGCCCTCATCGGATCTATTCTACTCTACGCCCAACCTAAAAGCGGCGCTACCCTTTGAAATCTCTAACGCCCCTTCTAATCGTGCGGAGTTCAAATCAAACCCTTGACTTTTGGAACAGGCCAACAGGTACCGATCAAAATTTAAGCAGCTAGCAATCCCCCTGACGCATATTTATGGATGATGCTGGCAACCAGCGTTTGATAGGGGATACCTTCTTCAGCGGCCTTAGCTTTAATGCGGATCAAGTCGGCTTTCGAAATCCGAATATTCATCCTTTGATCTTTTCGAAACGTGTTCCTGGCGATTTCACTGTAGTAATTGAGCTCACCGCTCTTGGGCTTTACCATCTCCCACGCGCCTGTCTCAATCGCATTAAGAATTTCTTTCTCTTCTTTTTCTAATCTATATTTGTTCATGTCATTTCCCCCCGGATAAAAATTTTTTCGTCAATTTACGACTCGGAATAATTGTTTTTAGAAAAATCTTTTGATCGTCTTCGATAAAAGGCACCACATAAATATACCGGTTCAATTCGATAATAAATTGTTTCTGGTGAGCATACTTACCTTTACCGGCTGCGGTCGCTATCATATTTCCACTTTCAATCAGCGAGACAATGGCCTCGAAAGATATCTTTCTTTCCTTGGTCAACCTGCGATTTTTCGCATTGTCCCAATCGTAAACTTTCTTCATAAAAGAAGCTTACCAGGGCGTGTGCCTAATGTCAATACATCACGTTTCTGTTTCAGGGGGCCCTTTTAAATGTGCGGGGTTCAAGTCGAACCGTGTCCTTTTGGGACAGGCACCGATCAATATAAAATTCTTATCATTAGCATAATGAATAAGATATGAATAATTTACTGTCGGATTTACTGTCCGATTAGTGTCAGATCTACTGTCAGATGCAGGAAATCGCCAACCAATCGCCAACTATCCGCCAATCTGCTGTCTGACCGGTGAGACTACAACATACAAAAGGCGCTACCTTTAGGGAGCGAGATACAAAGAAATACTTGTAATATGTGTATACACATTATACACTTAAATGTGAAGAAATGGAGGCACCCTCATGCCCAATATTACGTTAGCGATACCTGTAGAACTCAAAAAGAAGATGGATCAGTTTAAGGAGATTAACTGGTCGGAAGTGGCTCGGCAAGCCATATGGGAAAAAACAGTCATGCTTGAGAAGATGAACCGGTTGCTTTCAAAGAGTACTCTAAGTACAAGCGATGTTGAAGAGCACGCTTCGGAAATTAAGAAATCAGTTTCTAGAAAGCACAAGGCAGCATAAACATTGGAACTCGTTGTCGATGCCAATGTTTTATTGGCATCTTTTTTAAAAGAAGGAACGACACGAGCTTTGCTTCTGGATGCAAGGCTAAAGCTCTATGCTCCGGAACATTTGATCTTGGAAGTCTCCCGCCATTTGGAAGAAAATGCATCACTCAGAAGAAGAATCGGCCTTTCAAATCAAGAGCTTCAAGATTTATTTCGCATCCAAACCGTTCCGGTAGATTCCTACATATTCCCATCTGGTCGAGCGATCGTGGTATGAAAGAACAGAACGCGGTAAAAATATTCTCCACTCCCGAAATTATTGCCTTACTGGAAAATCGTTAATGAAGTTTTCTAAATGGACGGAATAGAATTTAAACCCTGCTTTGAAGGATACTGATCTATACGTAAGGGCCTCCGAAGAGTTCGTATTTAACCTTTCCAACGCTGCATTTATAGCTTTTAGTGCAAGCAGCGTCCGCGGAATTGAACAGCGCAACATTCTTTCCTTTAGGCATTACAGAACTAGAATAAACAATCCCCGTAAAGCCCGCCTTCTTGAATCGCTCAGCTAAATACTGGGTTACCACATAATTGTCAGGAACTTCATTCTTTGAATACGGTATTGAGAACGATCTATCGACATGCTTCCATATTAGGTATGTTCTCAACTTCTCTTCATCGTCGGAACGAGGTGCTTGCATTCTCTTGGAAACATCAAGAACTTTGATTTCGCTTTTCAATACAAAAGTTCCAACCGTAAGCTCTGCCTCCGGCCAGGGACGCAGTTCCGCTACTGCGGTTTTCCAATCTTTAGATAGGTACAGGTATGATATCCCTCTCGGATTAATTCGGCCTTCGGTGTTTAGTGAATAGGGTGGTATGCCCATTTCCCCGCATGGAATAGGAACATATTCCACGGTAACGGTACCGTTCTGCTTATTTTTGACTATTTCTTTCAAACCGAGCCGCGCTCTAAATAGACTTCGATCTAACGTATCAGACCTTTCATGTGCAGTGTTAATTAGCAAATCTACGATCCTCTCTTGCTCAGTATTCAAATGATATCGGTTAACATACTGCAAAAGGAGGCAGAACTGTACCCATTCGTCTTTTACACGGCTCTCCATTTGCTTCAAATCATCAGATGTATACACTATCACCGGTTCCCCTTAAATGTGCGTGGTTCAAATCGAACCTTGTATTTTTTGGAACAGGTACTGATTTTTACTGATTCTTCGCTAATAACCTATTGTTTGCTTTCCAAATATTTTGGTTTATTCTGCCTCGAATTCAAAACTCAAATTGAAAATTTGAGGAAACCCTGACCCTTCACCGGCTCGGATTATTTGAGAAGCTGGGGAGGAGCTTCAAGACCACCAACGTCATTGAATCGATTCAGGCACGGCTGGGCCAGTATACCGACAAAGTGGATTACTGGAGAAATTCGGATCAAAAACAGCGCTGGGTTGCCGCGGCTCTTTCAGACTTGGAACCGCGTCTCAACAGGGTCAGCGGTATGAAGTATTTGCCCGAATTACGTCGGGCCATTCAACGCGATCTCGGGATTCAAAAGCAGGAGCAACTTGCAGCATGAATACCCGGAGCTTTTCTTCAAATTCAACTAAGAATGGGATTGACTCTAACCCCCATTGGCAATGCAAGTCCGCAATGCTATTCCTCAAACACTGATAATATTTGATGGCGTTTCTAGAAATTTTAGGCTTCTTCATAATCACCTTCAGCAAACTAAAATGATTTTTACCGACGAAGCTCGACCCCGCGAGAACCAGTACTTAGTTTACGTATAATGGCCAAGTAGGGTTGTCAAACCAGGGATGGTAAACGCGATAAGATTTGATGAAACTTTCTATGTATTCTCCATCAAAGCCATATATTGTTAAAATTTGTCTTAGTTGGTCGGAGTTTCTAATTAATATTTTTGCTGAAAATTCAACAAAGTTGTCCAATGCACTAACAACCTCACCTCTTACCAATGGATCTTCCCTCGCGTCTTTATAATGCTTGCCAAGGAACATAAGAGCTTCTTCTGCCCGATCAAGCTGTCGTAACAATCGAGCGTAATGCCAAATTGCAAGAACGTTTTGAGGAGGTTTGCTAATAATTAGCATACGCTCCAGGTACTTAAAAGCTTCTGTGTAATTACCAAGAGATTCGTAGGTATCGGCCATGTCATTTAACGTAACGTAGTTGTTCGGTTCTATCTCGATCGACTCATTATAGTATTTCAAGGCTTTTTCCAATAAATCTTTGCTATTTTCGGTTCCGCTGTACATTGCGCCGAGACCGGCGAGTGCTTTTACGCGCACAGTTTTCATGAAAGGCCATTTTAAAGATAACGAGAGCGCGGCATTATATTTTTCTTCTGCTTCCCGAAAGAAACCCCTTCCTTGCAATCTAACAGCTGAATTAACCAGTGTGTCAACTATAGAAATATAAATCAGTATCGAAGCTACAATCGTCGCAAGAAAAAGTCCAATCACAGAACATGCCAAAACAGGTTGCCTTCGTATCCATTTACCAACCCGACCAATAATCCCAATCGGTTTGGCTTTAATCGGTCTTGATTCAAGATAGTTTTTGAGATCTTTGGAAAGTTCCGACAACGCTTCGTATCTGTTTTTCGGATTAAGTTCCAAGCATTTAAGAACAATCACTTCCAGTTCTATTGGTATTTTTTTATTGTATACCCTCAGAGGCGCCGGATTTCCCTTCGATATTTTGTCCGCGGTCTTCTTAATCGTTTTATCTACAAATGGATTCTTAAAAGTTAAGAGCTCATAAAGAGTAACGCCCAAAGACCATATGTCAGTCTTCTCATTTAGAATATTCTCTTTTATTTGTTCCGGGGCCGCGTAAATCAAGGTACCTGTAAAGTCGTTATTTTTTGATGCGGCAAGCTCCTTAATATTTCTCGATAGACCAAAGTCTGCAACCATCGGGATAGCTTCGGTTGTAAGTAGGATATTAGAAGGTTTTAAATCGCCGTGGATAATGCCATTTTGATGAGCGTAACTTAAAGCATCAGCTATTTCTACACCAATAGTCGCCGCAAATTGGAAGTAAGATTTATCCCAGAATTTGGTGTCTCGCTTTAAAGTAATATTTTTTTGTGATATGTCATGATCTTTAGCAAGAGGCTCTTGCAAGATTTCTCTGATCGCAACTGCTTTCAGTTTATCGAGCTGCTTGCTAGGCCTAAGTGTTTCAATTATGCTCTTAAGCGACCGGCCCGAGATGTACCCCATAGTAATATAGCGCATGCCTTTTTCATCATTGATGGAGTAAATGGGAACGATGTTGGGATGGCTGAATTTTGCTATGGTTTTAGCTTCTTCTTGGAAATTTCTTAGCGCTTCTTGGTCTTGAGAAAAACTGGGCAAGAGGATTTTTATTGCACTTAAACGGGAAAGAGCGGGTTGAATTCCTAGGAATACAACGCCCATTCCACCGCGGCCTAATTCTTGCAGGATAATATATTCGCCTAATTTCTTGCCGTTCAAATCCTCTTCGTGAAAATTCTTCCTGATAAATTCTGCGGTCTTAAACTTAGAGAGAATGGTTTCTTTGTGTTCGGGGTATTTATTACAGTATTCTTCCAGATCGACTTTTTTACTGTCTATGAATCCATCCAATATTTCAAGCAAGATATTGTCAAAATCCATCTTTGATTTTCCGAAATGTTTCTTCCACTATAATCGGTTTTAGTTTTTCCTCGGACAGCTCTATCAACTTCTTAAATGCCCTGCAATATTGTTTTCTTGCAGCATCTTCGGTTTTCCCAAGAAACTCGCCTATTTCTGCGAACGTTAATTCTTCTAAATCTCTATGGATGATCAGCTCTTTATATTCTGGCTCGAGAAGATCTAATAGAGAATCGATCAATTGCTCCCTTTCTTGTCTAACGGCAAATTGACTTGGAGTAGTACGATCGTCTCTGATTTGTATCTGCATTTTTGTATCATCGTTTGGCTTAGCAACTTCATCCATAGATACTTCGCCTTCAGGCGCTTCTCGTTTCGCCCGACTTACGTAATCCAGCCTGTCATAGATAAAGTGTTCTACTTTTTTTCCTAACCAATTCAAAAAATGTCCTTCGCTTTGGGGTTCAAAATCTTTTAAATGCCCAAGTGCATACAAAAACACTTCTTGAACTACATCCATAGACTGAAATTTGAGCTTCTGACGCAATCCTGAGGGTAGTCTTAAGCGGACGATACGCAAAATTCGTGATTGGTATCGAGCGAAAAGGTTGTTTAATGCTTCTTCACTCCCAAGCTTGGCACTAACAATTAAGCTTTGGGTATGTGAATCTAACTGCATATAAAGATTTGGGTTGGAGAAAACGTAGGTTTTAGCGTCCGCTTTTAGGTTCCATTGGCGTTATACAAAGCAGGAACGGGAAGTATATAGCACATTAACAACAGTAAATGAAGAAAAAAACCAGATGAAAATGGAGGAAAAAAATGAAAAAGATCATAGCGATCGCGCTTTTGGCAGTTAACTTTATGACGATTTCTTCACAAGCATACGCCGCAAACCGATACGGAAGCATTCGTGTAGGCGGTCTTAACAGCCACGGCTTAGGCAGTACCTATATTGGGGGATGGAACAGATAAGTCGAGATAGGAACAAACATTTGAAATCAGTTGCAACTGAACCCTGGGGAGCAAGAGTCTCCAGGGTTCTTGATTAGGCGAAAGACAATTCATAAATGCGATCAATCAAACGATGAGGAATAGAATGAAAAAGCTGATGTTCGTCGTCCTGGCACTTGCGATCTTGACAGTTTTCTCAACCGAAGCGTTTGCATACCGATTCACGAGCGGTCATTACCGAAGGAGCGGAACGTTTGTTCAGCCTTACCGAAGCTCGTCTCCAGACGGTATGCGCGGGAACAACTGGAGTTCGCGCGGGAATGTGAATCCATTTACGGGCAGACGTGGTTCCCAGAGCCGGTTTTGACAGCTGAGGATTCTAGTTCTCTACACCTTCACGGCGAATTTTTCGGTGAGGAGTTTTTGGTTGAGATACGCCGAAGCCGTTCCGGTTTTGTAAAACACATCCGCCAAATAGCGGCCGTAAAACAAACCAAAACAGATTTCGCTTTTCGTTTTTGCGACCAACATTAGCTGCTATTCACGTTAAGCGGGTAAACTTCGCTCGATTTCCGCACTTAAAACCGATTTGAAATTTTTCAAAAGGCCATGCTGACTTTGGGGCAAAAATCGTTTGAGTTCGCTTTTCGCGTCCAGTTTGGTCTTCTCCACCGCTTCCAGAAGCCTCTGCTTCAACGTTTTATCTTTCTGAAAAACTTCTTTGAAAGCCAGACGGCTGCGCAAAATGAAATAGAGATCATAAAAATCTCTCGGTTTGGCGCGGGTTAACAAAGCTGCTACTTTTTCCTGAACCAACATTTTCTCTTCAAGATGAATCAGGGTGAAAGGAGGCAAAAATTCGGAAGAGATCAGGGACGCGCTCCCCTTTGCCTTTCCGGGCGCTCGTAACGAAACTTCAAGCTGAATCTCACCCCGGTTTCCTTCCCCTTCAAACTGAAGGATGGAAAAATACCCGCCGGAAGTTTTTTTAGCTTCCTCAATCCTCACATGAATACCTTCTTCTTCCACCCCGGCCAGCGTTTTTTCGAGAACAGATTCAATCGCGCGGATATTCCCGTTGGTGCCGGTAAAATCCAGATCTTCAGAAAAACGGGCGCTTCGCCAAACCATTCGTAGAGCGGTTCCTCCCTTGAAAAGCATGTGATCGGCATCTTTTTGACGATAGAGATGCGACAGGAAAAGATGCTGGAAATATTCCCGCACGACATTATCCGCGGGAGTTTGATAACGATCGGCCAGTTCGCGAAGTTGTTGGGCGTCGATCATAAAATGCTCCGGACGAGGTTCATAAGACTTTCACGATTAAAGAGGCGCGCATAGCGAAAGGCTTCTTTCGCATTCACTTTCCGTACCCTTAACCGGTCGTTCAAGGATTTCAATTTGAGGTCAACGAAGTAACAGTAATCGACAAGAGCCTTTTCGGGCTCCGCCATTAAAATTTTTGCCTGTCCTTCTTTGATAAGCCGGTATCCCGTATAGGCCTTTCTTTTAATTCTTGAATATTCATAGCTCTTACCCTGGGCGGTAAATTCCCGTGTAGTTTTGGTGGTGGCGGATGTAACGGTGTAAACGGTTTCGGGAATAAACCGGTAATAGGCCAGCGCATACTCCAGCGAAATGTAGGAAGGCCCGTAAATACGGTTCGCGATTTCAAGCTCGTGAGGCGGGTCCGACCTCAAGGCGTAGAGACCGTTACGAAGCTTTACAAAAAGATCGTGATGGTGATCTTTGACAAATTCCTGGGCGGCGCGAAGGGTAACTCCAAAAAAACGGCGGAATTCCTGCGGAGAGAAAATGCGGACTCCGCTCCTCTGAAGCATTCTTTCAACCGGGACTGGTTTTAGTTTTCGCTCCATATAGCGCTAAAAGTGAAATGGCTAGATCCTACCGAAAAACGCTCTTGGACGCAAGCGCCAAAATGGCGGCGGTTTACAACCGTATGGCAAACTTGTGATCAAGCAGCAGTTGATTTAAATACCGATCTTTTCCATAAAACACATCCGCCAAATAGCGGCCGTATTTGTCGTCGCGCGTTGATTTGAGCGTCACGAACAGCACGTTCTTCAGTTCGCGTTCGACAAATTCTTTGGCGCGCTTGCCTTCCTTGGTATCTATTTCATACGCATCAATTCCGCGAAGGCGGAGCGTTTGGCGCGTCCAGGTGCCGAAGCCCAAGTCGATTTGCACCTTCATCGTGTCGGCGTCGATCACGCGTTCGACGTAGGCTTGGTAGGTGTACAAATAATCCGCGGTGAGGGACGGGTCTTGCGTAAGCGTGTAAATTTCATTTTTATCTTTGACGGACGTGACGATGTTTCCGGCTTTTAAACGGTAGGACTCAAAACGTTCGGCTTCGAGGAAAGTCTGAAAACCGAGATCGACCCAGAGCATGTCGGGGCGTTTCGAATGAATCGATTCGGAGTCCTTGATTTGGTACGTCCAGAACGGCCCGAGCGCAGGTGAAACGAGCGGCTTTTTATTTGCCGCCGACGTCGACGAATGATGCCAACCAAGGGCTTTTACTTTCGTAACGCGCGCCTGAAGTTCCCTGGAATTCCATTCCCTTTCCTCGGCGGACTTTAGAAGCTCAAGCCGCTTCTTCTCGTTGGAGACGCCGGCCAGGCGGCGCAGGTGGGACCAGGTCAATTTTCCGCACGTGCGGAAAATTGGGAAAGCTCTTGCAAATTCAAGGGTTTCGTAAAGCGAGGTCTCGCTCACCCCGATGTCTTTGGATAGCCGCCGGAGCACCTGCCTGCCGTAATCGGCTCTCTCTTTATGCCGAAGAATATGCTCGTGAATTAATTTTCCGGTTTGCCAATACGTGCGAACTTTTTCCTGTTCGATCCTTTGCCGGCCGGCTAAGAAGGTTTCCCTGACTTTTTTCTTGAGTGTCTCGTAAGCGGATATATTCAGCTTAGTCATGGGATAATAAACGGTACCGACTGACACGCGGAAACTACAGGATTGAATTAAGCGGCGTCCTTCAAAGCACGCTCAGCTAGATAAAGATCGTAATTGGATTGGAGATTCATCCAAAACTGGGGGCTGGTCTTGAAGTACCTTGAAAGCAGAATGGCCGTTTCGGGCGTAATCCCACGCTTGCCGTTGATCAGCGTATTGATACGCTGAATGGGCACGCCCATGGACTTGGCAAGCTCAAGCTGAGAGATATTTTTCGGCTTCAAAAACTCCTCCAAAAGAATCTCTCCCGGATGAGTCGGCTGCCTGTTTTTTGGAATCATGGTAATCCTCCTAATGATAATCTACGATATCGATGTCGTAAGCATTTCCATCACGAAACTGGAAAATTACGCGAAACTGGTCATTAACACGAATACTGTAATAATCTTTACGCTTCCCCTTGAGCGCTTCAAGTCGATTGGCCGGAGGCGAACGAAGGTCGCTCAAGCTTGCCGCAGCCTCCAGCATATCTAATTTCCGGCATGCTATTTTCCAGATATTCTGCGGAATCTTCCGAGCTTCTCTTGAGGAAACGCCGTGGTAAATATCTTCCGCAGATTTAGAGGCAAAGCTAACGATCATGACCGGAAAACTATATCACTTTAACGTAATACGTGCAATAGGTTATTTAATTAAGCGCTCTAAAAGAAAAAGGCCGCAGCAATGCGGCCTTTTTGCTTAAGTTGGCTCCCCCTGCTGGACGACTTTCGCAACTGGGCATTATCTACCACAGAGACGGGGATTTTCAAAGCCCATTTAGAGGCAGAGCTTTTTGTAAGAGTGGGAACCATCGTTAATCGCTCAAGCTAGGCACAAAAAATTCCAAAAAAGGGCGGGATGTTACCAGAACTCTCGCCGGAATCAAGAGTGTTGGATGGCCAGTCTTGCTAAAAGGTAAGAGGTGGTGGATTCCGCTCCCTGGTTGAGATTGATTTGGCCTTCTCCCAAGCCGTCATAACATCCACCCGTGGCCCTGTCGTAAACTACCTGCTTTAAGCTGTTGTCGCCCAAAAACCAGTTAAAGGCTTCGTACATCAGTTTGCGATAAGTCTGTTTTCCTGTGATGGAATATGCCGTTGAGAGTGCGCAAACCATGGCGGAAGCGTCTTCGGGCTGCTGATCAAAATAACGGCGGTCTTCTGTTTTGTGATGCCAGCCGTCCTGACCAATCGGCATATAGATTTCCTTTAAAAAAGTTTGAGCGATCAAAAAATCCAAAGTCTTGATGCCGATCTCGAGAAAGTCGCTATTGCCGGTTTGTTGATGTCCCAAAAGAAGTGCCTCGGGGACGATGGCGTTCGAATAAGTTAAATATGTTTCAAACCATTCCCATTCCTTCGACGAAACTCCCCGGTAAAGCGAGACAAGCCGGTCACAGTAACGGATCACTCGTTGTTGGAAGTCTTCCCGACAAATTTCTTTTGTGTTTTTTAAAAGAAGGCAAAGTCCTTTAACATAAAGTGCGGTGGCGCGCGGGGATTCCAGCATCTGAGAATATTCCATTCTTTTCTTTAAGAGAGAAAGGGCCTTCTGCTTGATGCTTTCTGGCAGGGAATCTGTCACGGCCGTCACCGCCAAGGCCCACAGTGTCCGGCCGTTCGCGTCTTCAAGGTTTTCCTTTTGGTTCAGTTCAAGGTTGATGGTCCTGTCGGGCTTTACGTAATTATAAAAAAGCCCGTCTTCGCCTAAGACAAACCCAATGAAACGCAAATAAATCTCAATGCGTTTGAGCAGTTCGCCTTTTCTTTTATCAGGAGAGAAGCTCTTAAACGCCTTGCCGAGTTCATCATAGTAGGAACACGCCGCGATAAGCGCGCGTGCGTTGTCATCCACGGTATAACCTGACGAAACATCCGGCAAAGAAAACTGGGCGAATTGGATGATCCCAAAATCGTCGGTCAGGCGAAAGAGGTGGTTTAAATTCATGCGCGGAATTTTTTTGTGCTTACTGACTTCAGCAATTTCTTTGGAATATTTCGAAAATAATTTTGAATACTCAAGGGCCACATTGTCCCAGGTCATATGGCGTGTCCTGAAATAAGCGTTCTTTCCCAGTTGTTCCCTGCGAGTGGGGTCTTTCAAAAGATTGAGAAGGGCCTCGGCATAGGAAGCAGGATCCTTGAAATTGACTAAGAGCCCCGATTGTGGAGTGATGATCTCCCTGGCTTGGGCGAAAGGAGTGGAAATGACAGGCCTTCCGGATCCCAGCGCGTAGGAGAGCGTTCCTGAAACAGCTTGATTCGGATCAAGAGAGGTTGAGATATAAATATCCGCGGCCCTCAAGAACTGGAGGAGTTTATCAAGCGTTACATACTCATTATAGAAACTCACATGGGAAGAAAGTTTGAGTTCGCGCACTTTTTGAATGAGGGAGTTCCGGTAGTTTTCGCCTTCTTCCTTTAAGACATTCGGATGAGTCACGCCCAAAACAATATACATAAGGTTGGGGCAGGCTTTCACCACTTGAGGCAGCGACTCAAGCACATATTCGATTCCCTTTCCCCGGCTGAGAAGCCCGAAGGTCAAAAGAATTGTCTTTTTCGAAAAACCTAAAACGGACTTGGACTTTGCGCCGGGGCTGTAAGGCGCGGAATGAATGCCGTGCAGGATGACCGAAACTTTTTTTTCATCGATCCCATAATCATCAATCAGGATTTCTTTGGAGCGGTTCGTCATCGCGATTAACGCGCTTGATTTTTCAGCAATCAAACGCACGACGTTATGAAGTTCGGGGTTGGGGAAGGGAAGGACGCTATGGAAGGTCACCATCGACGGCTTTTTAAGTGCATCTAAAAAGGAAAGGATGTAGGAACCGTATTTCCCTCCAAAGAGGCCGAATTCATGCTGAATATTGACGAGTTTGATGTCATCCGTTTTGTTTATTTTTTCAGCCGTGCTGATGAAATCTTGTTCGCAGTAAGGATCAAGCTGAAGGATCACTTCCCTGGAGTAGTGGTAACGCGACACCGCATCGGTATTCATCGCGGCGATCCGGGAATCAATGACAGTCTCAAACAAGTTATCTAGGGCGCCCGTAAGATCTCGGGTAAAAGTTGCGATGCCGCATTCCCGGGGCGGAAAACTGGACAAATAAATTATCTTCAGAGTTTCTTTCATGAAGCGGCGGGCATTCCCGGATTATTTTTCAACTCCTTCAAAAGTTCCTTGATGTCGAGAGATTTTGCCGCAATCATCTTGTCAGCAGCGCCGTAGTAGATAAAGAGCTTGCCGTTTTTTAGCACGGTGCCTGTGGGAAAAACCACGTTGTCGACATCGCCATTCTTTTCCCACGGTTCGACGGGAGAAAACAAGGGCTTCTTCAGGCGTCCAATCACTTTTGTGGGATTGTCTAAGTCGAGAAGTGCTGCGCCGGCGTGATAAATTTTTCCCTGAAGGGCATCTTCGACTCCATGATAGATCAAAAGCCATCCGTCTTTCGTTTCAATGGGCGGACACCCGCCTCCGATGTTCCTGCTTTCAAACCTGTACTCAGGATCGAGCACAATATGGCCACCTAAGTTTCTGAGATGTTTTTTCCAATAATCCTCGGTAAGGTCTTTAAAATCATCGAAATAGATGACCTGGATTCCAGGCAGGACTCGGTGGATCAGCGCGAATTTATTGTTAATTTTCTTGGGAAAGATAAAAGCATCTTTCTCCCAAAGTAAGATGCCATCACCGGCTCGGTCCCGAATATAAGAATCGAAAAGGAAATATCTTTCTCTCATTTTTATTTTTGAATGCGCAAAGAGATGAGCGGCTTCGCCATAGGGAATGCGGGGTGAGATTATGCCCTGTTTGACGAAATGAACAAGGTCGGTGCTTGTCGCGTAAGCAAACAACGCGTTTTTTCCGTCATAAACCGTATAAAAAAGATAATAGACTCCGTCTAAAAAAATGATCCGAGGATCCTCGACACCCATTTTTTCGTAATCATATTCAGGAAAAAGGACGGGTTTGTCTGATCTTTTGACGACCTTGTTTCCCTCCAGTTGGCAGTAGCCTATGGACGAAACCATGTCCCCGCGCCGCACGGCCCGGTAAAACATGTGCGTGACGCCGCCGATTTCAATGCAGGCGGGATTTAAAACTGCCTGATTATCAAATCCGTTTTCCGAACTTTCAAGGATGATGCCTTCGCTTTTGACTTTGATCATGAGACTCTCTTTACTGTTTTCCGGTTGGCAGGTTTGCGCATACCAGTGCCTTTCGGATCCATCGGTCTTCTATCCCTTACAACGGGCGCGTCTTATAAGCGGCCTCAATCATTCGCTTATGAACGAAGTAGTTTCTAAATCCCTAAAGCAAACATCGAACGGCGCCAGATTCAATAAAAAAGACGTTGCTGTATTATGCCCCAGCAACGCCTTTTTGGCAATTTCTCCCCGGCGTGGACGCTAAACGAACCGCCCCTTCTTTGGAAACGGCACCGTTTGTATATTTTAAAGCGCCTTTTAGGCGCTTAATTCGGTTTATGAAGTTTCAATTCTACCTTACAAAACGTCTCTGCGGAGATCCTAAATGTTTCTTTTACGTCTTGTCTTCCGAGATAAAAGATCACCGCAACAATAACCCATATAACTGCCATGAGGAAAATATAGAACGGAATGCAAGAATTAAAACAACACAATGCACAGGACAACGGATATTTTATTGTGAATATGAATGCGAGAGCCAGGACTATAGCTAAAGCAGAGGCCCCTAAAGCATGAATGTATGAATATAGAAAATCTATTCGGTCTTTCCAATTTTGATTTTTTGACTCACACATGCGAAACATTAAATAATGCGCTTTTTCTCGGGGCAATCCCCTTAATATCGTATCGTCAACCCACAAAGCTTCTTGCTCGTCCATCCTTGCCTGCTCACCGGACCAAACATGAAATACTATCCGATACAAACTATGAATTACAAAGCCCAGAGGAAACCCTGCCACCAAGCCAACTAAAGCCTCCTGATTACGGTGAATGTTCTCTAGCGATCCCGTTACCGCATAAAATGACAATATAACAATTAGAAACACGAAGCCGGGAACTGCATTTCTGAATATGTCGTGCTTATCAAGATTCATATATTTTTTCTGTTAACGTGTCTCTTTTAACCATTTGGGCCACGTCCGAAAGCCTCATTGCTAACCAGACGCCGTCCGAGAGAAGGGCATTAGATTTAACTCCTCTTGATTTGATCAACCATAACTTCAATGTTTTCTACGGTAGACTCGATGTGTTTAATCTTTCGTTCTAGGTCCCGTAATAAACGATAAATTTGATCAAGATCCGCCATGTGTCCCTCCTTTGATTAATTTATTGGGCCAATTCCTCCAACAGTAACATGTTAGCTTCTACAAAAGACTAACGCCTCGCCTCCACAACGGAAGCGAGGCGTCTGTGACAACACCCACGTTCGTCTAAGCGTCCAAAATTACTTCCCTATCTACGTTTAGCTGAAACTCAACAGCTGAGCCTTCTGTCTCTACATTCTGCTGTATTGCCCAACGGATCTTTCGGGCTTTTATATAAATCTTGCGGGAACCGGCTCGCTCTATCCGGATTTCAATTGGTATTGATATCCAGAGAACGAATGCCGTTCCCGCATCCAGAATGGCTCCCGGGACGGATATCTTGGGGAACTCTTGTGTGCTCAAAGAGCTCTGTCAAATTTCAAAAAGCGCTCAAAAATGCCACCCGCCTAACTCGGGCAGGTCCCTTCTTCCCCGCCGAAGAAATGACGGCCCTCTGGGTTAATTCTCCAGAAGTGCTAGGCCGAGTGAATAATATTAGCATGACTAATTACAGCTAATTTTGGAACGCCTTTTGATATGCTTCATACATGCCGTCTGCCATTCCATCGTATGCGTTTACCAAACTGGTGTACTCACCTCTTTTTGAATTATACTCCCCCCACTTGAATCTAAATCCGTTTGCCTTACCATATAGATCGAATGTCAGTTCTTCAAAACATTTGAGCGCTTTATCTAAAGCAGTGGTGTAATTTAGAAAAACATCGATGTAGTTACGCATTGTCTCTGCTAGCCCAATTGACTCAGCCATTTTGTGAAGTTCCCTGTACGCTTTAAGTTCATCTCGCATTTTTTGTATTTGTGCGGACACCTCACCAAAATTTATTCTTTCAAATATTCCCGGAATAGGTACTATTCGTCTCCAGTTAGGTTCAAGTACGTAATTTTCAAGCTGCCCATACTCACGAACCAAGCTATTAATGGCGTCTGCAGAATCCTTCATTATCTTTAGGAGATCGTTTTTACTGTAATGCGGTTGATCGTTCTTCATATGTCACTAAAAACGTCCCATAGGGAGACGATAGCGCGGTGGTTAATTAAAACCATGAATGGCCAGAGCTCGAACCTGAAAAACCCTTTGGGTCAACTCTCCAGAGCTGTTGCAGTACATAATAATATAACCGTTTTAGTTTAGCTCCTGTTAGTCAGGTTCACCCTTTTTTAACTTTTCCCGTAATAAATCATGCAACTGTTGAATATTCTCATAAAAAGGAAATAATTCCGCTTCGGATACATTGATTTTTTGGATTACATCCATCGGATGTGTACGCGATAAATATCTTTCCCACACTTCAACAAACTTTACCAATGTAGGAAAATAATTGCGCGTTTCTTCTTCTGCCAACCAATAATTGTCCTTCAATATTTGAACCATTTTTCGGTAGGCGGGGATTATTTTTCCTTCTAGCTGTTTATTTTCATATTCAATTTGAGTCGAAATTTGGCTTCCTTGATCATCATAAAATTTTGTTGCCTCGCCATAACTCCCAATACTGCCGCCCAGTTCACAGACTTTTGCCCACCATTCCTGAGAGGCTTCTTCGCCAGCTAGACGAAATTCACTTAAAATTTGAACTTCCTTTCTGCAACCAACCAGTGGCGAATAGAGCTCTCTTAATTGTTTTTCGAAAAAATCCAATTTACGTTGAGCAGTCGCCTGATTCTGAGTAAGTCGTGCACCAATACAAACACCTATTAGTCCTGCACAAGCACTTATGACGGCTGAGAAATTTTGAGAAAGGACATTTTGAATCCAAGCGATCATTTTATAACCTATCTATTTTTATGATTATTATTTGTTACGCTTCCGTATGGCAATATAAATAGATTTAAGTAATCTCCAAACCAGCCATAAAAGAGGGCCGTAAAACAAACCAAACACTACTCCATAAACTAAAGATTCCAGCAATGAATTGGAAGAAAGAAAATGTTGAAAAAATGGAATACCCCAACAAATTCCGCAGCAAATGTTTAGGGATTTACTTTTAAGGATAAAACTAAATTTCATTCTCTCTTTGATCACCCATAAATACAGCTCTTTTTTGTCTAGAACTTTTTTTAAGCATACAACGCCTAGCCCGGATGAATCTGAATGAGGTGTCAGTAAGTGATGGGTTCACCCAGTGATCTGACTGGCTATTCTTAATTTTACTTCCGATCAAAACTCGAACCACGTAAGTATTTAAAAAGGACGAGGGTTAGGGCTAAGTTTTGCCCTAACCCCTAAAAGCTCCCCGGGATGGACGCCAAACGAACCACCCATGATCAATGGGCACCGTTACTTGTGCAAATGAAAAAGTGGCGCGGGCCACGAGGAGCGAAGCTATTTACCTTAAATTAAAAAAGAGTTTCAACCTGTGTCCCGGGTATTCAGTACCATTCTACGATTTTATGGCGCCGGCTTTTTTAATGGCTCCCCGAACCGTACGATTTGCGAACCATTAAATTTGAGTTCCATCGTTAGCCGGCGATTTCTGGTTCAACAAGTCTCGCTAGCTGAAGAAGTGATTCCTGCCAGCCCAGATAGCACATTTCAACCGGAATGACCTCAGGCACTCCTTCCTGGACAATGTTTAACTCGGTTCCGCAGGAAACCTTTTTAAGGTCGACGGTGACTTGCATTTCTCCGGGCAGATTGGGATCGTCAAATTGATCCGTGTAGCGAAGCCGCTGGTTAGGAACGAGTTCAAGATATTTTCCTCCAAACGAATGGCCAGCGCCGGTCCCAAAATTGGTGAATGACATTTTGTGAGTTCCGCCGACCTTGGCATCGATATGATGGACCTTGCATGTAAAACCGTAGGGCGCAATCCATTTAACCAAGGCATCGGCCTCAAGAAAGGCTCGGTAGAGTTTCTCCGGAGTCGTCCGAATCACCCGATGAAGTTTGACGATATTTGTTTTAGCCATAAACAAAATCTCCTTTGTAAAAGGTTAAACCTAAATTAGGGTGAAGGCAAAGGGAAAGTTTGGCAGATTAGTTCTCGCCCAAAACTTCAACCGACAGGCGATCAAGGTTCTGCTCGTTGGCCGGGACGAGGATGTGTTCAATGCGAGACATATTTGGATTCTCGAACACCTGCGACCAAGAGACGACCGTTCTCGCCACTGAGGAAGCCAAGACAATGGTTAAGCGATACTTTGGCTCCGAGATGTGTTGAATCACGATCTTCTTCGGTGGTTCTATTTCTGCAAACACACTTTCGTTTCGATAGTTGCGTCCATTAGGTCCGTGCATGACGTAAGACCAGCGCCCGCCCTTCTTGAACTCGCAGACACTGAAAGTATTGGTGAAACCGGCCGGTCCCCACCACCGCGACAAGCGTTCCGGATGGCTGAACGCGGCAAAGACTTGTTCTAAGGTTGCTGGGATTCCACGAGATGTACTGAATGTAGTCATCGGCTTCTCCGTTTCGGCGGTTTTATCAAGTCATAGTATCCTGCGGAGACGTTACTCACAGCTGTTTTGATAACTCTTGGTCAAGACGCCACCAATTAGTATATATTCGGTACCGTTTCCAAAAGGCAGGTTCAACAAGTCAGTTACTACATAATAAAAACGCCTCGCCTCCGAATTGGAAGCGAGGCGTCAGTTTGACACTCAGGTTCGCCTAAGTGTCCAAAGTGGCTCCCCCGCCAGGACTCGAACCTGGGACAAGCGCGTTAACAGCGCGCTGCTCTACCAACTGAGCTACAGGGGAATAAATTTTATTAAACTGTAAATACCGATTGTCTCAAGCTACCCCCTGCGGCCTTCGGCCTCCGAGGGCTGCTTCACTTCGTTCCGCCGCAGGGGAATGAATGTAAAATAGCAAAAAAGATGACGTGGATTATAACAAATATGGGAGAGCGGCAAAAGCAGAAGTTAAATTATCTCTCTTACGCAGCAGAATCGCGATCGGCAGGCTTTGATTCGTCATGATTCTCGGCTTCCTTCAATTTGGAATTGTATTTTCCAAGCTCGGTCGGAGTCGTACCTTCCTGAAAATAAAACGATTCGTCGGCAATAACAATGCGGTTTCGCCCCGCGCGTTTGGCTTCGTAAAGCGCCTTGTCGGCTACCTTAATAAGAACTTCTTCCGTCATGTCGGGCCGCCATTTGGCGGAAGCAACACCGAAGCTGGCCGTGACACGAACGGATTTAACATTTCCCTTGGTGGTGTAGCAAAGCCGGTCATCGCTCAAGATACCTTGGCGCACGCGTTCTAAAAGCGCGGCGCCGCCTTCTGCGTTCGTCCCGCTCATGATGATGCAAAATTCATCGCCGCCGAAGCGGCATAGAATATCTTCCCGGCGGGCGTATTTGCGAAGCACTTCGGCTATGGTTTTAAGCGTCCGGTCCCCTTCCGCATGCCCAAAGGTATCGTTCACAAGCTTGAAATTATCCAAGTCCACCATCGCCAAAGCAAATTCTCCGGGCGAGCCGACGCGCTTGGCGGCAAACGAAGGGTTGCCGAGTTTTTCCAAATCGTATTTCAAACGCACCTGAAAATAACGGCGGGTAAAAAATCCGGTGAGTGGATCGTGAATGGCTTCTTCGCGCAAACTAATATTTTCAACCGCTGTCCGCAATTGCCGGTACACCGCCATGCCGAACCAAACGACGAGCAAATAAAAAGCCTCTGCGTAAAGATCGAAGATAACATCGTACCAAAGCGCAGCGATAGAAATCGTAATATACAAAACGAGAAACACCGCTGCGAGTATCGTCATGAGCACCGTGCGTTTCGTCATGCCGCACCACAAAATCAGCAATAGACCGAACGCAAGCAGCGCCCATTCGTAATATATGGGCACATAATAAAGGAAGCGGCCCGAGAGAACCGTTAAGAGTGCATTGGCATTGAGGTGAAGACCCTGCATTTCGCCGACAGGCGTTTCGTGCTTATCGTGACTGAGCTTTGACGTATGGCCGACCAGGAAAATTTTATCGGAGAAATCCATATCGCCCTCAAATTCCCGAGCTACAAAACGCCAAAACGGTACTTTGGGAAAATCATCCCCATCGGCCAAATAATTGATGTCGTACATTTGCCAATTGGAAATAGGGACGGAAAAGCCTTTCGGATCCTTCGGCTTCTGCCCCCAAGTATTGCTATGAAACGTCACGTCTTCCGGCTTCACAATACCGGCCTGGAAAAGCGCGGCGAATTCCCAACTCCACTGTTTTTCTTCCGAATCTTTGCTGATGAAAAAAGGAAGCGCTGTGCGGGCTTTTTGATCGCCGTGCGCTCCGACAAATTTATTGATGGGCGCTTTCACAACATCTTCGCTTAAAAATTCCTTATTCGGCGCCTGTTCTTTAAAATCGGTCCCGATATAGGAGGCCAGCACTACCCTGTTAGCTCGAGTGAGCGACTGTTTAAGCGTCTCGTCTTCTTCCGGCGTATAGCCAACGCCGCCAAAGACAAAGTCGTAGGCCACGGCAAGCGGATTCACACTCATAAATCCATCGATAGCCTGGGCATGCAGCCAACGCGGAAATGGAAAGCGCTGTCCGCTTACACGGAGCGTTTCATCATCGAGCTCGACCAAAACGATTTTTTTAATTTCTTCCGGCGGTTCGGTGTAATGAAGTCTGAGCCGCGTAGCCATATCGCGGCCAAAAAAATCCAGGCGTGCAGCAAAAGGCAGCCAATAAACCAGCAGGAGAAAAATAAGTAAAAGCTGGATGGTAAATAAAAAAATCCTTATGTAAAGCCTGGTGTTCATTTCTCGTCCGTGGGTTATTTCTAACTATTTAAAGTGTACACGGTAAATCTACGGAAGAAGTAAGCGTAAACTTAATAACTTAAATAGAAGTCCAATAATCAAAATGTAGAGGGAAAATACGGAAGTTATCGGCCAATTTGACTGTCATTGCGAGGCAAAATCCAAGTAAGGCCGTCCCACGGGGCTTGTCCGGGCAGTGCCATATTCAGTTTCCCGTGGGACTGCGCCAGTCAAAAGTAATTGGCGCCGAAGCAATCTCAGTCGTAGATTGCCTCGTCGCGCCTTCGGCGCTCCTCGCAATGACTTGCGCTACACGATCTGGCGGTGTTCGATGGCGCTGGCGAGTGTTTCCTCATCGGCGAATTCGAGACTGGATCCGTACGGCAGACCGCGCGCAAGACGGCTGATGCGCACGCCGAGCGGTTTGAAATGTTCGGCGAGATAAGAAGCGGTGGTTTCGCCTTCCGTATTGGTAGGCGTGGCGAGAATAATTTCGGTAATACCTTGCGCTTTCATGCGCCTTTCGAGTTCGGTAATACGCAAATCCGCCGGGCCGATTCCATCGAGCGGCGAAATCACACCGAAAAGCACGTGGTAGACACCGCAAAAACGTCCCGAACGTTCGACGCGGGAAATATCGCGCGGCTCCTGCACTACGCAAACCGTCGTTATGTCGCGCTGATTATCCTGGCAAATCGAGCAATGCGCATCCCGGGAAAAATTTCCGCAAAGCTGACAGAAGCGCGTCTCTTCTTTGGCTTTTCGAATCAGATCGGACAATTCGAACACTTCCTGCGCTTTTGCCTTCAAAAGATAAAGCGCGATACGCTCGGCCGAACGCCGGCCGAGGCCGGGTAGTTTGGTGAGTGCCGTAATCAGCGTCTGCACTTTTTCAGGATAGCCCGATAGCATCTATTATTCCTTCTTTCTTTTCTTTATGACTTGCCCGCCGAAAATATGGACGGCTTGTTCCACAATGGACGGAACGACGGTAGTTTCTTGCCTGACCGTTCCTAATTCCTTGTCTTCCGACTTCATCACGACAAATTTCAGACCGATGGGTTTTTGAAAAACCTGCCGGCAAATTTCGGCGATTAATTCCCGATGTTCTTTTCGCTCGAGAGCTTCTTTATGAAAAGAAAATTCCGAATCGAGACCGAGCACGATGACATCTCCGTCGATATCGACGGGCTCGGTTTCGGCCAAATAATTTCCGGTAGACATCTTCGCCGCTTTTACCCGTTCAATCACTTGCGGCCAAAGCGTTGACAGATATGGAACGGAAATAACGCTGGGCACCGCTTGGCCGAGCGCCGGTCGGGCGCTTGGTTCAGCAGTGCCGGGCGGTCGGCCCGGCATTTCGTTTTCTAAAACCGCGGTCGCGGCTCGTGGCACGGAAGTCTCATATCTTTCTTCTACGGGCATGGAATAATCATTTTCGCTGGCGCTGGCAGGGATTTCACTTTTAACTCTTGGCTCGGGCCGGCTTGTCGAGCCGCCGGAAGATGAAACCGCAGAAATTGGTTTTGAAATAGCCGGAGGTTTAGCTCTGTACGTTTCAGGGGCGGAAGATTTTGGCGCGCTTGCTATTCCGCCGGTGCCGGACGGCGGAGTATATTTTCGAAGCTCTTCCAAGATTTCACTCATCTTGCTGAGGGGTTCGCGATTCGCGAGCTGAACAAGCGCTACCTCGAGAACAAGGCGCGGCGTCTCGCTTTGCCGGATCTCCCAAGGCGTTTTGCTGAGCACCTGAATCATATAAAGGAGATCTTCCACGCTGAACGCTTCGGCGCGTTTCTTCAACTCGGCGGTGAAATGTTCGGAAACGTCGATCAGGTCTTCGGGCTTTTTTGCGGTGCGGAAAACCAGCAGGTGACGGAGTGTTTCGGAAAGCTCTTCCACAAAACGGGCGAGATCTTTACCCTCATCCACCAAATCATCGATGCGTTTAAGGAGCGCAGAACCATTTTTCTCGGCGAGTTCGTCCGCCGCGGAAAGAAGTGTTTCTTCACTCGTCAGGCCGAACGCTTCGAGCGCCGCTTCGACGGTAGGTTTTCCTTTCGTGAAGCTGGCGAGTTGATCGAAAAGGCTTTCGCCGTCGCGAAGGCTTCCGTCGGCGGCGCGGGCCAGAAGAAAAAGCACATCGTCCCCCGCTTTTATTTTCTCGGCGGCGGCGATTTCGGCGAGTTTTTCCTTGATTTGGCGAATGGGAATCGGTTTGAAATGATAACGCTGGCAGCGCGAAACAATCGTGATCGGGACTTTGGACGGTTCGGTCGTGGCGAAAATAAATTTCACATGCTCGGGCGGTTCTTCGAGTGTTTTCAGAAGCGCATTAAATGCTTCGGCCGTGAGCATATGCACTTCGTCGATAATATAAACTTTGAAACGCCCCGAAGCCGGTTTAAATTTTACCTGCTCACGGAGATTCCTGATTTCATCGATGCCGCGATTCGATGCGCCGTCGATTTCAAGTGTATCGAGGCTGTTTCCGAACGTAATTTCGGTGCAAGGAATGCATTTTCCGCAGGGCTTGTCGGTCGGACCCTTTTGACAATTCAGCGCCTTGGCGAGAATGCGGGCCATCGAAGTTTTCCCCACACCGCGGCTTCCGGTGAAAAGAAAACTTTGTGCCAGGCGATCGGACGAAATCGCCTGCTTCAGTGTGCGGCAGACATGGTCCTGGCCCACGACTTCATCAAACGTCTGCGGACGATATTTCCTCGCGAAAATCAAATACGGCATTTGAAATTCCCTATTCTTATTTCAACAGCTTTTTATTTTGCGGCAGACTGCGATAATTTTCTCTGCTGATTACTTTTTTTCCGCTTTTGCGCTCAAGTTCTTTTCTTGCATTACCGGAAACAGCGCCGCCTTCGAAAGCGGCTTGCTTGTTTTCTACAAATCCTTGAGCGTCTTTATTAATGGTTATCTCTTTCGTTGATGCTTCGCCAAGCATTGAAAAGATAAGCTCCAAATCGGTCATGTGATCCCGAAGATTTTCACGCTTAAGCCCTTTGTGTCTTTTGTAAGCAGAGGGCGTCATCTCAAACGTTGCTTTTGATATTTCAGCGGTCAATATTTCGTATTCTTTTTGTTCTTTGATACCGCGTTTTTGCCACTGGCCGGTCAATTCTTCCCGAATAGCGATGCCGCGCATCCGCTTTTCAATCCAGTCATCGCTATAGCCTTTCGCTTTATATAAAGCGCGTGTTCTCTTTTGAGCTAATTCAGGATCCTCTATCTCCTGAATCCTTTCGTAACCGACTTTGGCCAGCCAGCGTTTAAATGGCTCAGCCTTCGGGGATGGGATAGATTGGATAATTCGAAAAATACCTTCTGTATTAGCACAATTAAGCTTTTGGTCTCCTCCTGATGTCTTGACAGAAAGGGGGGTGACAAATTGTCCCCACCCTTTGCTAAGCTCATCATCACGCTTACGCATCTTCTTGATATAGTCCTGAACATTAGGCGAGTCGGTAAGTGCTAATACGACATCATTAACCACAAACCACCATTCATTCTTATGAATAGTTTTTCGGATTTCGCGTTTTCTAAAAATAGCGATTTTTGTCGTGTTTATTTCTTTGTTCATATTTCCTCATTCCGCTCAAAGCGATCCTGACCTGTTAGTGTTCGCCTGAGCGTCAACAATGGCGGAAGGATAGGGATTCGAACCCTAGGATGAGTTGCCCCATCACATGATTTCCAGTCATGCCCGTTCGACCGCTCCGGCATCCTTCCGATATACGATGTATCGCTCCGTTTTATGTCGAAGTCCATGGATGGACGGTGAAACCAAAAAACGGAGCGATCAAATTGTTTTAATACGAATTTTAAACCTGCCCCAAATTGGGGCGTTACATTTTTTATCCGCTCCAAATCCTACCGATGGCTTGCTTGGTTACCGCGCATCCTGCGCGGAGTTACTTTGCTCCATCGGGGATTCGGAGCGTTACATCCGTGTAACGGCGGAGGAGGAAGGATTTGAACCCTCGAGGGCCTTACGACCCTAACGGTTTTCGAGACCGCCGCATTCGACCACTCTGCCACTCCTCCGATACAGGATGTATCGCTCCGTTTTCCATCAAAGTCCATGGACGCGCCATGGATGGCCGCCCCTTTCGGGGTGGACGATGGAACTAAAAACGGAGCAATTCATTAACTCCAATAACTACTTGTTATTTAACTATCTTGGCTAGCTTTTCAATCAACTGGGGCAGCTCCTGTTGAACTTGTATCCCAGACAACGTCTTCGTCGACGCTCATGTAATCGTGGACGACTTTGTGACGCATACCGACAATCGCCTTCCACGGAATAGCTGGGTGGTTCTTGCAGAAGTCTTGTGAAACGCGTCGGGCCGCTTCACCAATTACTTGAAGTAAATGAGCTAATGCATACCGGATGGCTGCTTCAGAATTGTAATCGGTTCGGTCTTTTCCCTTAACCAAATCCATGGCCTTACGCGCCGTGTCGAGCATATGGCCAACGTAAACCAAGTCATCCTTCTGCATACTGCACCTCTGCCTCTTTGAGAACACGATCACGAATGCGGTGATTGAGAAACTTGGGCATAACCAGATCAATTTTCCGGCCGCCCGTTATTTGGGACAATTCATCCTCAATTTGAACGAGCCGAATGAAACCGACGTGATAATCAGGTTGAAATTCAACTAATACGTCAATGTCGCTATCCGGACGAAAATCACTGCGAAGAACGGACCCAAATAAAGCCAGTCTGCGGATATGATTTCTTTGACAAAAAGATACGATTTCTTGTTTTGAAAATTTAATTTGGCTCTTCATCTTATTAACGCTATCTTTTTTCTTTTCTGAGCCGCCTGAAGAATTCCTGCAAAAGCGATAGAGATTCTGCAGCCATGATTCCGCTTACTACTTCCAAACGATGATTCAGGCGTTCGTCCTGGATAATATTGTACAAGGTTCCGCAAGCGCCTGCCTTAGGATCATGCGCGCCGAAAACAAGCCGTTTTACACGCGCCAACACCAACGCTCCGGCGCACATCACACAAGGCTCAAGCGTCACATACATCGTGGTATCGAGAAGCCGTTCCTGCCCGAGCGTATTGGCGGCCTGAGTAATCGCAATGATTTCGGCGTGAGCGGTGGGATCTTTCAAAAGCTCGACCTGATTATGCGCACGCGCAATAATCTGGCCATTTTTAATAATGACCGCCCCGATAGGGCAATCATCTTTATCAAAGGCTCGCTCGGCTTCTTTCAGCGCCGACTTCATGAAGGTTTCGTCTGTCATAGAAGATCAAAAGGTAAAAAGGTTAATGCGGAGCTAAAAGAACCAAAAGTGCGCCCCGCGCAAAGTGGCGGGACGTTGGTATCCGTTCGGACAAAGCCTTCCAGGCTTTGCCGAACAGCACTTTCGCAAAAGCGAAAGTGCGCCCGGCTGGGGTCGAACCAGTAACCTTCTGCTCCGTAGGCAGATGCTCTATCCAATTGAGCTACGGGCGCGATAACTTTTGTGGCGCCAGTCCTTGCCGCAGCTTTTATCCTGCAAGGGCGGGCGCGTTAAGGGTAACTAAAATGAAATGAAAGAGTTACAAATACTACTGATTTTTCCGCAAGTGTCAATAATATTGGCGGTGCCTTACAGGTGACATTTTTGGATCTAATTCTCCATTTAAAGTAATTTTATATATTGGCGCGAGGTCACGATGACTAAGCTCTTTGATTGATTTCGTCTAGCTCGTTTTGACTTCTCCTGATATTCAATTCGCGATCTTTCTTGATTTGCACAAGTTCTTGCTTCCACTTCTTATCAAAACCTCTTGGATAGCTATTTCTAATAGTAAATAAACCTAAAAACCAATCTATCGCTCTTTCGCTACTTTTAAATAAGGCTTTATTTTTCGCAAATAGAACCTCAATTTTTTCGTCCATCTTTATAAGAAACCCACGAGCAGATTTTAGGTGCGGTACGATATATGAGTGATTAGTCTGATGAAAAACATCCGCAAGGATTGTGCGTCCCAAAAAAGCTTTCTTGAGATCATTATAAGCCTCAACAACACAGGCCAATGATTGATTCGACTTTCTTAAATCAATGTTCAGCTCGAAAGCGTCGTTTGTGTAGTCAATATTTGAAAAATCTTGTAATAAATCTGGTTCAAGCTGAATCAGTGGAAAATACGTGGTATATACTCCATTAGCTTCAAGTGCTTTTGTAAATTCTTCTATAGAAAAGATAAGATCACCAACTATGCTAATATACTCGTTGAGTAATCTTTGGTGCTTCACTAAAGCATTTCGATTTCTATCCTGCCTAGCCAGTATACGACCGATCATCCGTTCGATTATCACGAAGAAAAAAACAAAAAAGGCGCCAAAAAAGGCTCCGAGACTTGTAGAGATATAATCTGGATCAGCTTCTTTAAATATTTTTCCAAGTAGGAAATCGATTCCCCTAATTACATAGATTGTTACGACTAAACACAAAACTATGAAAAATAATCGCTTTACCCAGCTCATTTTCAATATTCCTGTAAAAGATTACGGACGTTTCATTCTGCTAAAATCGCCTATTATTCAAAGATCCCTAAACAGTTCACAAGAGGACAGTTTTGAGGGAAAAGTATCCCTTCCAGAAACGTTTTGATTTACAAAAATCTCTTAGCCTCTATTTCCAGTTTTAATTCTTTCCACAGCCCCGACTTACTCCTCTTTCTTGATAGCCTGTTGCCTCGCTATTGTTGATAAACCTGCCAATTTGGCAAATATGTCGACCAACGCATGCATAAAAAGTGGATTCATCATTCCATTTTTATAAATAAATCTATCGCGCACTCTATCCAAGGCTTTCTTTTCAACCACACGTTTAAGAAAAGCCATAGCGACACCAGAAAGTGGCAAGAAATTATGCGTTCTTTCTTCTTTAATGATGTCGAGATAATATTCTACGGCTGTGCGGAAGGTGCTATCAAATTCTGAGTGCAGTAAGTAATTATGTAGATATTCTTCGATTTGTTCAAAGTTAAAAGTTCTCTCATTCTTCATGCTTTCTATTTGAAGTGCGACTAATATTACAAACAACTGCGATGTTACAATGCTATCGTTCTTAAAAGGCAATTCTTCGCCAACGTATGTATTAACATCCGCTTTAATTTGGCCCACACATTGCATCGAAATTTGGCTGAGTTGAGCTACGAATGCTTCTACATTCATGACCTTCCCTTTTTTGTTGGCCTACTCCAGCTTTTATAAAATCAGACCTTGCCCAATAACTTCCAAGCTATTTACTGTTTTAACAGTACCGCCATCGTCGCTCATAGTAACATCTGCGCTTACAGTAAATCCTTCGATAAGATTTTTAAAAATATCCAAGCCAAGAGGTTTCGTGTCAGCGGAGATTGGTAAAACGTAAGTTTTGTGAGAAGTCTCTTCATATACCGTAATCTCCTTTAACTCAGCATTTATTTGCTTAACCGTTCCCAAAATTGTCTGAGCAAAAACAAGCGCATTACTAACAAAAAGAAGCAAAAGAATTATTGCTCCCGATTTAAGAATTTTCATAGTATCCTCCTCCATTTTTTCATCGTTAGATTCCTACAGTCGTACGTCTGAAAACAGTCGCCTGCGCTATTTGATCGCCGGGCTTTACCTGCCCTCAAAAGCTTTGTTGATTCGTTTAAGCGCGGAATCGAGATCGAAGTTTTTACGCTCTTCGGCGGTCAAAACCTCGAAAAGCTCTTCTTTGATTCGTGAGCGCATGTCTTTAATTTCTTCGTCCTGCCTGCCAAGATTCACGCGGTATTTGGCAAGATCGGTATCAGCGCGGTCTTCAGCGAGCTTCTTTTGAAATAATTCCATCACTTCCAGGTCAGCGATTTTAAATCCATTTCTCAGAATAAAATCCAGATCGTAGAAATCGCGCGGGGCAATGATTTTTCGGGTCGCAGCCGCGCGCAACTTTTCGGCAACAACTTCCTTCAGGTCCAGGCAGCGGACTTCTCCGCCGTCAAAAAGCGGCTCCCCGGTAAACAAATGCAAAAAATGATGCTGAACTTTACGCTTTTCCGTTTTCAAAATGGGGTTATACCGAAGGCCAATTTCAAATTTGATCTTTTCTTCAACCGGCCTTAACGCGGATTGATAGATAAAATAGTAAAGATACTGTTTCGATTCGTTCCTGCCCGGTTCCTTTGTTTCATCCAGTTTGATTCCGAACTGCTCTACAAATTTTTTGATCTTGTCTTTGACCGGCTGAACCGCCTTCCGCCTTATCCCGCGCGTAAGCGTTGAAGCCGGAAGCTGCATGCTGAAATCAAGATCTTCGCTTAATCTGTAATAAGAAAAATAAATTTTATTGAGGCACGTCCCGCCCTTGAAAATAAGGTTTTCCGACAGATCATGGATTCGCGACAGAATCAATGTCAGGTAATAGTCTTTTTCAATGTGCGGCAGGTAAAAGTCATTCCCCATGGCCGCCCGGTTTAATACCTCTAAAAACTCTTCCTTATTTTCGTGAAGCACAGGAAATAATTCTCCATGTTTTGTTAATGGTCCCCCTGCGGGGGCCGTTTAATGAAATGATCGCGGTTTTCTCAACGCTCTTGATAAGCGGCCGCAAAAGGTTTTTTTTGACCCCCATGCTTTCCAAAATCAAACCGATTCTTTTCCGGGTTGTAATATTCGGAAATTTCGCCGCATATTCTATTAACTTATTCATATTGCATTCTTTTTTCCCGGCAATCCGTTTGAAAATCTGCGTTGCGGGAACAGTACCGCCGACCGGCTTGTTAAAATAAATTAAATCGACAAGGGTTCTTTCTCTGGAGCTAATCATGACGTCAGTGCTTTCGATTTTAATGCATTCAAGGCCATAGAGCCGGTCCTCGGAAACTTTTACGAATTTATAGGTAATTCCGGTGATATCCCTTTCACGGCACAAGGAAGTATTAATGACGTAGACCACTTGGAAAAGCTGCTCAATAAATCCGTAGTAGTTAAACATCGTTGAATATCCGATGTAATAGTTTTTGCGGGGGAAAAAAATCGGAGGAATAAGCATCTCATTAACACGGCGGCCGGAAGGAATAGAGTCAAGCGGGGTAAAAACATAGACTCCTCTTTTGATGGGAGTCAGAATGCCCTTTTGCTTAAGATTGTAAACAAATTGCTTCCTGTACTTAAAATCTCCAGGAAGGTACCGGTCCAATTCTTCAGCCTGAACAATCTTCTTCTTTTCATAAGATAAGCGGGCGACGAGTTCCGCCTCTTTTTGACCCAATCCTTGAATTGTATTTTTATTCATCGTAAGTAACCTATTGGATTACCTTCGCATAATTATTTTACATGCACAATCTAGCATACTTTCCCGCTCTGTCAACAAGGAATAACCGGCCATCCCGCTTGCGCCGGCCCATGGTATCCCGTTTCACCAAGTGACATTTTTTGTCATTTCGTTAAACAGGATAAACAAGAGGTTACGACCCTTTATGGCGCTCTAAGATGGTTTTTCTAATCCGGATTCTCCCTTTCGCCCCCATTTCCTTCAGTTTAAAACCTTCAATAAACGTGGTAATATTGCCCTCCTATGAGCCGCGATTATCAGCGTGAAATGGACCTGTTTTACTCCAAGATCGGGCAATTTATCCAGGAAAGGTCTGAGCTGATTGCCGAGCTTGATAAAAAACTCGGCTTTTTTGCTCCGCTCCAAATGCCGGACAAGGACAAGCAGATGCTTGTGTTTGACTGGTTCGTCTTTGATGCAAAGAGCAAGGCTCTTGGAAAAAATCCGCTGGATTGTTTTGTGAAAGAGGCAGACCTGGCGGAGGAAACAAAACAGCTTTATCGGAATTTCCGGCATGGGAAATTCAGTTTGTTTGAAGTCAAAGCTTTGCGGATCGGCAAGGGGATGCTTCTTATTAACCTGCTGGATAATCAGGAATATCAGGTATCCGATGTCTCGGCCAGCAAAACCGTACAAAAAGGACAGTGCTGCCTTTTACGGATGCTCCCTTTCGAGGATTATTTTATTTTGACCGGGGTCGGTTATCCTTTCCCCGCATCTTCAACGCCGGCTCTGCGCCTCATTGCGAAAAACATGCGCGAGGCTAGCCGGCCTGTTCACTTATCCCCGCTTCAAGTCTGTGAAATCCTGTTTGCGGCACCCAAGCGTGAGCAACTTCCCGTCAGAGAGCGTTTTGAACTTATTTGCCTGGAACATGGCCTTTCTTCTGACGAAACCCGGCGGTTTATGGATGAGGTGCGAAGCAAAGCACTTCAGAAAGAAGGCAATGACGGTTTGGCTGAAAAGCTTTTTGCCAAGCTCAAGCCGCGTCCCGGGTTTAATGCTCGTGAATTGTCAGAGGCTTTTGTCGGAACGTGGAACAGTTTTGTGGCCGAACAGCCGGATTATGTTGAAAAGGGCCCTATGGAAACGATGCTGGTCAGGGCTGCGATGGATTATGTCGGAAACCGCGTCAAACCGGACGGTAGGAAGAATCGCGAAAAACTTGAAGTGAAAATGAACGAACTCCAAAAAGAATGGCTGAATTCTCCGCTTGAAGAATTGGAAGGAAAAACTCCGGCGGAAATTATCCTGGAAGAAAGAGATCAGCTCGGCAATCCTCAAAAAGAAATCGGCTTTACAATACAGATTAATAAACTGAAGCCCGGCATTGAGGAAGAACAAAAAATGAATGCCCTTTTGGACAAGGCCAGAGGGCTGATGCAGAAAAAGTGTGTGCTGGAAGCCATTACCATTATGGAAGATGTTTTAAGAGAATATCCGGATGCGTATCCGGTATGGCAAAACCTCGGAATTGCTTATGTGCTTTCACAGGACAGGACGAATGCCCGGCGGTGTTTTGAAAAAGCCCTTGAAATCAACCCCAAATACGAAATGGCGCTCCGGGATCTGGAACGGCTCAAGAATTCTTCAGATAAGGATCTTGCCCGTGCCGCGTTTGGCGGGCAGGTTGTATCCATCAAGCCTGGAAGAAAAAACCGGATTCCAACGCTGGAAGATTAATAAATCTTTTATATATCCGTCCTCCCTGAATCCGCAGTTGACCAAAATTTTCTCAACAAGCGTTACGAATGTCAAAATCGGTTCGTGATTCAAATATAGCAGGTTTATAAGGGGTCATATGTTTCGAGGTTGGTAGTGTGAGGCACCTAAAATAAAAAACCCGACTCCACCGGGAGCCGGGACCAACGCGACACGAGGTCGCGAAGGGATTAATCTAAAAGAAAGTATAGAAGCTTTGGCGGCTGGTTCCTGATGATAAGAATCAAGATGGCTTGACAGTACCGTCTTGATCCACATAGTAGGTACGGCCATTGACCGTTACTTTCCAAATAGGATTGAAGGGAGATGAAGAAATGGGGTTTCCGGGCCACCAAACGAGCTCCGCTGCGGTTCCCGACGAAATAAGTCCGCCTGGCACGTACGTTTTTGATTGCATTCGTGACGCTTCAACGTAAACATTTTGTTTTCGAATGTAATTTAGAACAATCGAAACAGCCACATCCTTTGAAATCAACTGGTAACAAGTGGGTCTTTCGGCCCAAGTTGCTTCTCTAAAAATACCTTTCGCAGCATCAACGATAATCGCAACCGAAACCAACGAACACGTTGAAGTGGTTGCGTAAGCCTCCCTGCCTGTCTCCGCTATAAATCTTTTCGCGAATGGAATAATAAAGTAGCTCCCCAATCCGTCCGTCCGAGTCACTTTGTAATTTCCGACTGCTCTGGTCCCTGAAAAGGCCCGCGCAAAGGAAGGATCGCTCAATACAGGCGGAGGAATAATCTCGGTCCAGGGAATGCTGGAAAAAAGTTGCACTTCTGTGCTGCTGATTGCTTGCGAGTCGCTGATTCCAACATTAATATTGGCCGTAGCTGAAGACGCTTGAAGGACATTTTGAGTGGCCGTCGACAAAACCTGGCTCGAAGCAATCTCAACCAAATCTTTATTTGCGTCTAATTCTGTCGCGCGAGCGATTTGAACTTTTGCCGTACTCCGAACGAGCGGGGGCTCGGCGACCATCACAAACTTGGTGTTGTAGATATCGGCAGATGCGACAGGTCTAAAATAGGTTGCTTGCGCTTCTTCGGCGGTGATAAACCGGTTTATGCCAATACCGCTCGTGCTGGGATCGGTAAGCCAAAAACCATAGATGAAAAAGTTGGGTGTGAGGAATGGATTATTTTCATCCGGCAGCGGATCAGCACTCGCTGAAAAACCGTTCACCACAAGCCAGTTTGCGTACGTTCCGAAAATGGGAGCGGCCGGCGGAACTTTTTCAGGGTCTGTGCGCTGGCCCGAGCCCGTGTAAAGCGGCACAGGATAATCCATCCAATGCGCCAGATCACGCATATATTCGTTCATTTGCGTTGAAGGCCGGCTGACTATGGTGAAATTGTACCCTTGGTATGGGTTTCCGTCAGGCCGCGAATCGTAACTGTTGTACGGAGAATTTAAAAGTGCGTCGTAAGGATCAAAATGCCCAAGCGCGGCATCTATCCCTTTTGGATCCAATTCGGTACCAGCAGATTGGTTTTGGGACTGATTTAACGGATGACCGTAAGAATAAATTTGGTCTTGCGTCAGTGTTTGATCGGCATGTAAATAATTCAAAATCATTTTTGCCGTCGCCGCTGAACTGTATGTTTCTTTCCGTACAAAAGGCACGCTGTGATGTACCGACCAAAAGAACGGGTCCGAGAAAACGCTTTCATTTTGCAGATTCCCGTTATCCACCGCGGTGACGGCGTATTCGAAAGTTTCTGACGCTGCCCCCGGATCAACATATTCCGACGCAACAATGAGGCTGCCGTTCAATTTAACAAAGTTCATTTCGCTCGGACGCTTGCGGTAAACGTTGTAGCCCACTACATCGACCTCTTGATTTTCATCCCAACGAACGCGGACATCGCTTCCCTCCACATTGGCCTGAACGTGCTGGGGCGACGCAGGCGCAAACTCATCCCCGAGAAATGCAATGTCATCAATCCAGATTCGACTGCCGCCGGCCGTTCGATTTGTAAATGAAATGTTATCAAGTCGTGTTAGACGTACACCTCGGCTTGAAAATGCGGAAAGCGGGATACGCACTTCGGTCCAATCGGTAGGCATTTGGCCGGATGGAATAAAATCGGTGATGGGCAGTTTCACCTCTATAGCTTGGAGTGAAGATCCTTTGTAATCGATAACGCTATCTTTGAGTCCTACGTCTATTCGTGCGCTCGCGGATTCTGCCTTAATCCAGAAACTCAACCGGTCCCAAATGCTTTCGCTGTGATTATTCAACAAAATAAAGCCGCCCGTATCAAGATCGCTTAACGCATTCAATTCGGCAACCCAATTTTGAGGGCCAAACGGTATGTCCGGGCGCGGATCGCCAATGGGAATGTACCCAATGGTCCCACTTCCAAAACTGTACATACTCCCGCCAAATGAGTTGGGATCTATACCGCCTCCATTGGGGTCTTCGTGAGGTAAGGGAGGATTATCATCAAAATTTAAAATAAATGGTTCTACAGCTCCCGTATTAAAACCAGCACCACCGTAACCCATTCCAACGGAAATTTCGGGACGGCGCATGGCGTGCTTCCAAACGAGACCTGTCAAATAATTTTCAATTCCACCGGCCGCTTGACCGATATCGATTCCTATGGCCGCTGATGAAAAGTGGCCGGGCGGATCCGATCGATAAAAACCACGGCCCAGGTTAAATGAGTTCATAAAACCATAACGGCCCACGAGGGCGTTATAACCGGTTTCATTATTCTGGTAGCGTGTAAAAATATTTCTCATAAAATCAATCGATTCGCGCGGAGTAAAAGATGTCGAACCTACGGGCGCCCACAAAAAAACGGTGCCGCTGTCGTTATTGGCAGCAATGTTTACGGCTGAAAAATTATCCCATGGCATGATAATGGGCTGCATCACACGGTAAAGCCCGTCCGATGTGATACCGGCGAGCAACCCCCAAGCATTCGGACCGTATGTTTCGTATGGATCAGGATCGCCGGAATCTCCACCGAACGCGTGCGCGTTTAGCTGAATACAATATTCCCTATTGGCCAGCGTCGCGTTTATAGAGTTAGCAAAAAAGTCAGTTTGACGATATCCGTCGGGCCGTCGCCGAAAATCCGCATACATATGAGCGTATTGATGATTGTGAATGGAGCCGGCATGAATGTACCTAAATCGTGAAGACGTGTTTTTGTAGTCGAGCAAGTCAGGCACTTGGCTTACATTAGGCATATTCGGAAGAAAAGCGAAATTCTGAGGGCTGTCGCCGGGTACAATGTCGGCCCACTCATTTGGGAACATGACTGAAGTGCCGCGCGCCTGCGCCTGCCAAGCTATTGAACCAACCCCGGTTGAAGGACTTGCGGACATGGCTTGGAAGAGGAGAATCATTAATTCTGAATATCGATTCCAGGAATCCAGCGTGGTTCCTCCATCGTAGTTTCCACCACTCGGACAATTCTCAAGCCAGCCCTGATAAAAGAAATTGTTGCCGGGATTAAAGAGCCAGTTCCATTCTGTATTTTGAAATAATTGCGTCGCCAAAACCTCAACTTCGGTACCTCGGTAGTATGAGGCGGCAACGAGAGCGCCTGCGGTGAGAAGTGCGTGATCTATTGTGGAAATCTCCACGTTATTAAAAGAACGGAGTCCGTTATTATCGACAAAATGATAGGTGTATCCATGCCGATTGCCCTGTTGATTTAATGCCACGCAACGCGATCCAAAGGCGGGCGCTTGAAGTTCCACCAGCCGCGCTAAGGCAGTTTTAATTCTTGCGTAAGCTTCGTCATGCTTCACCCAGTCATTCTCGTCTGCGATAACGTAAGCAACAAAAGAAAAACCTACGGCAGCATTGGAATTAAAATTTTGTGAAGAACCCCCGCCATTGTAATTTGCATTGTCGTGGGTAAAAAAATACGGCGGTTCAGACTGCTCCCAAAAATAGAGAAAACTTTTACCTTGAAATAGGTGGAGGAGTTCAGATTCTGTTAGTGCGTTGGCTGAGTTAGAAACGGTAGGATTTGTACCGGCAAAACGTTCGTCTAGGTTGGTGAGTTTGTCCGCATCGGCATCGTCCCCAGAATTGGCGCTTGTGCTTGATTCAAAATAAAGAGCCTCCCATTCATCGGGCAATAAATCTCCATCTGCGTCAGTAAGCGCATGAACATTTGAATAATATCCTAAACCTATGAAATAGACAAGGATACCTATGCAGATCAGTTTTCTGCTTTTCACATTCATCCCTCATTTATGGCCGATAACCTATAATTTTACTTGAAATAACCTCAAACGTCAACGAGGTTATTGGAATTACGTGCGATCCTATTGTCTTAATTAAGGATGGGGAGTAATGGCGATAATCGTAATTTGCTTTTTACCGGGACCGTACGACCAAAAAATCCGGTAGGCAGATGGCGTGTTATTTTGGGCATACGCTTCAAATACTTTGGCTTTGGAGTCGAGAGGATTTTCTATCGAATCGTAAGGATGTGTATTTAATGAAGGGCGGCGCGGATCGTTTTGTAAAAAGCCCAGGGATTTCTTGATCTGCTTTACAAGCGCGCTTTTGGCCGGATTTTTTTCAAGCGTGCGTAGCGCATCATCGGCAGTCTTTGTAAATACCAACTCGAACATTATTTGTCTTCTGTGTATTTTGAAAAATCTTCGCGGGCTTTTACCAACTTTCCTTTCTTCACATCCTCCAGTCCCTGCCGTACAAGACTCGATGCTTCCTTATTTTTAAACAGCCATTTTTCGTGTGCGGGAATAGTGACTTGAGGGTCCAATATGATCTGACCGAGTGAATTGCGATAAACCTTGTAGATATTGACCTTGACCGAGTTTTTGCTCTTGCTTATCGTAATCCGGTTTTTAGAATCCGCTTTAACTTCGGCAACTTCCTCAAAATGGGTATCTTTAACAATGTCGTCTTGTCGCATGAGATTCATCCTCCTAGCATGCAAAAGATACCACAAGGTGGGAATAGATACAAGTGGGAATTCCCACTTCAGGACTGCTTTACTTCAAAAAGTCCTTAATCTTCTCCGCGGGACGGGCAAGAATGGCCTTGCTTCCCTTTTCCACAATCGGGCGCTGAATTAAGTCCGGATGCTTCGCCATAAGATCGATGATTTCGTCGTCGGAAAGCTTATCCTGTTTTTCCGCCAATTTAAGTTTCTTGTAAACATCTTCCTTTTTCCGCAAAAGTTCGGCCGCTCGCATTCCCATTTTCTTCAATAATTCCTTCAATTTGCTCTTGGATATCGGATCGATGTAATAATTCACCGCGTCAAAATTTACGCCGCTTTCTTTGAGCGCGGCGTACACTTCGCGGCATGTCGTGCAAGTCGGTTTTTGATACACCGTAATTTTTTGCATATTATTCCTCTCGGCGGTTTCCTGAATAACCGATTTATTGCGGGGAGCGGGCATACCATAAAATAGGAAGACTATTTTGCTGAGCGGCTATTAATTAGAAGCTGTTTCGAGTCCGGTTTTCGCTGTAGAAAACGTATCGTTAATTCCCCTTTGAGAAAGGTTTGACATTCCTACAATACCGACAAGCACAACCAATGCAATCATCAAGGCATATTCGATCATGCCGGTTCCAACTTCGGAAAGAAATCTGAAATTGCATTCTTGGGTTTTCATTTTTGCGTGGAAACTATATCACAAGAACGAGTGCGGGTGAATTTGTTTTTTAAAATACGGCAGGGTCTGAGGGAAGTTTGGTGTATGTTTGCTCAAGCGGATCCAGCTGAACGCGAAGGGATGCGCTTAAAATCGTCAGCATGGATACGCAGGTGATAACGATAAATGAAAAAACCAGCGCGTAATCCGTAACGGCTTGTCCGCCTCTACGTGAACGCCTATGGTTGATTATCTTTTTAAGCATTTTAAACTCCTGAAAAAAGGATGGAAAACTAAACAGCCGCATTCCTCCGGGAATGGGCTGCTTTCTTCTTACTTTGGTATGTTAGAACTATACCACACGAAAACGAAAGGTGCCGGAGAACGGACGAAAATAGTTTCTTTGGCAGTTTTAAAAATAAAAATAATAACCAAACTTGTTAAGCAGCAACCGCGGTTTGCTTCTGCGTCATGAAGGTTTGCTCTAGCTTTGCCAAAAATGCATTGCGATCGACAAATATAAACTGCCCGCCTTTGGCACCTTTAATAAAGAAGCCGTAATCCTCAAGCTGTCTTAACAGAGCTTCACGAGCGGTTGCATTGGTTTGTCCTAAAATGCGCGCCAGCTGATCCACTTTGGCCGCCAAGATTCGCAGTCCCGGCTGGCTCTCGTCAAATTCCCGGCCGCCATAGACAATGATATTTTGCGTATGAAAAGCTTGAGTGCTTCCGCCGGCCAACTTCGCCATGGTTGGAATGACGAGTACCCCGTTTGCATTCGGAAGGCTTTGCCGTAGATCTGCGGGTGAAATCCCCTTGTCGTAATAAACATGCCGTTTAATGGAACTGAGCATATTGAGTAAAGTTAATTTGTCATTGTGAGCAACATTCCATCGTAGGCGGGGCATCTTGCCCCGCGGACCCCGGGGCGAGACGCCCCGGCTACGTGCAATAACGTCTTGAATCGTTTTTACAATGCCAAGTTCGCCGGGCGGGTGAAAATAATGAATCTTTCCGCCGGACACAAGCCGAGTCAATTCATCGATCTTTGAAGGAACGGTTTCTCGTTCATACGCTACAGCCGTTGAATCGGTGACCCCGGCAAACGACGCTAAAAGTAAATCCATGGTTCTGCCCATGCTGGAAACAGCCGTTTCAAAATCCGCCGCGTTTTCGTTTAGCATCGCATCGATACGGGATGTGATTTTTGCCTTTTCATTTTCGCTCGGCGCATAATGGTTCGATGATTGAGAAAGTTTTCCCAATTGAAATCGCTCGAACATAAACAGGAGCTGATTCACCCGCAGTGTGAGCTCGCCGAGAAGTTGGGGATCGTCGGCGTATTCGCTTAAATAAAATTCCTTCACTAGACGGGCTATCAATTCTTCTGCCGTCCATGGATGATCTCGGCCCGCAATTTCCCCGGCTAAAATGGAAATCGTACCGGGGTCCGCTTGCCTATTCTGAAGCGCACCTAAAAGGTCTCCCTCGAGCATGGCCCTTGTTTGAACAAATCCGATCGTATGAATTTGATCCAGAATTTCACGTACCTTGGCGCGATCTAATCTCAATAACTTCGCGACATTCGGAGCAGACGGCAAATTCTCCAAACCAAATCCTCTGCCATTCCCATTACCTATTGTTCCGGAAACAGAAAGTGACATGGTGTAAAGATTTTTTCCAGGCGTGTACTCTTCTTCGCTGATAATTTTTGCACCAGCGGTTTTCATCAATCTCATCCCGTCATAGGTCAGGCGCTTAAATAGAATCTTACCAAAATCCCGCGGATCTTCTTCTAATAATCGAAGCATCTGGTCCCGAATAAGCAGCCCGACTCTAGGCGACACGACTTGTCTCGCGTTTCTATGCACAGCAATATAGCCTTCCACGTAAGCCAAGCGTTTTCTTTTATTCCTGCTCAATTGGGGTGGCGTTTTCACCTCAAGTACGAACCCTCCCACGACCTCATCACCGTATTTGATGACACCTTTTCTTGTTCCGGGCCGCGTGTGAAGCGTCAAATCAAGATAATAAGATGAGAACCTGTCTTTAAAAATTTCGTGCAATTGTTCCAGCTCCGTTTCTGTAATATCCCCGTCCAATGTCCAACGGAGAGCACCGATGCCGGTTTCAACGCCTGTCCCAATCCCCCCGGCGCCAAAACCGGCAGCGGTGCGAATTTTAAATGCGGAAGTCGGCTTTCTTCCAGGCCCGGTGAGTTCTTCAAGGCCATCGGGTAAGCGTTGTCTCAGGTTTAAATCGAGAAAGGCAAATTCGTCGGTTTGCGAATCAACGATAAGCTGTTTATTTTGGAAATGGCCGATCAAACCTTCGTCAATAATGGAAAGACCATAACTTTTAGCAGCATCTTGCATAGGCGGCGTATGCCCGCTAATCATAAAATCTGCCGCAAGAGCCTTGTTAAACCGATCAAGCTCATAACGGTAAAATAATTGTCCGTAGCGACGGCCGTACAGTAAGTTCTGCAACACACCTGTAATCATGTCTTTTTGAAGGCCGGGTATTCGCTTACTGGAATCGGGGTGTTGATAAAAAGCACGGTGAGAAAGATTAATCATGTCCCGCCGGGTATTAATTTCAAATGGGTGGCCGCGGGCAAAGCCGGGATAAAACGATGGCCCGGCGTGTGCTATGGAGACGGCAAGCGCATTAGCTTTACTTTTTGCTGCGGGACCAAAACGCCCAATGAGCGGCGAAGCCAAGATGAATTTCTCCAAAAGATCTATTAGGCGCTGTGCTCCATCGGGACCGAATTCGCGCTTGAGAAATCCTTCAAAAATAGCCGCCTGGTCAAATTCATACATAGTCTTGTACACGTTAAAAACTCTTTCGCCTTCCAGATTTCTGACATGCGTAAAATCGTGATTTCCCGGAAAATAATGCACCTGCCCGGGAAAACGCCGGATAAGATCGGCTATCATAAGCAGGGTGATGAGCGAATCCATGTTTGCTTCTTTGCTCATGTATTCGTTATCGGGATAGGCAGCGCCGGGATGAATTGCATCGCCCAAAATAACAAGCGCCGTCTTGGGATCTTTCAGCGCTTCTTCAATATTGGTTTCTTTCAGGATCAATTCAAGATTAGGCCGGCCGCGGCCATGCAAATCTCCGGCGACAATAAGCCGATCGGTGTTCTTGGAAAAAATTAAGGCGCCCGGTTTGCGTTGATGTCTCTTCCCTGCACCGGGATATCTAACGGTGACCTTGGGCCTGAGAATCGAAGGCGTATTTTCCAACACGCCAATCGCATCCGCGAGAATTTTCTCCCGTTCCCAAAAAAGTACCCCACGATCAAAATAACCCGGGCCCGCTCCAAAACCCGCTTTGCTGTCAGAAGCTTCGGCTAGAATATTTTTTTGGACAGGCAAACGCTTCGCGAACAGGACCACCCAGTTAACACCGCGGGCAGGTTTGCCGTTTTCCGTGGGCCCTTCCGGCACAACATCAACATCGATGACTTCAAATCCATGTTTGGCGACAAACGCTGCCAATTCATCTTTCTGCCAGAATTTAAAAAACCGGCTGACTTCATACTCTTTTTCTTTTACGAATACTTCTCCGACACCTTCTTTTACCCGGATGGAAAGAATTCCGTCATCTTTTAAAACACGGCGGTATTCATCGAGCGCTTGAGCGGCACTCTCAAGCGGCAAATGATGAAATGCTGCATTATCCCAAACGCCCCCGGCAGATTGACTGGGAATATCCAATTTTCGGAGATCCATTTTTCGAAAATCCAAATTTGGATGATGAGTACGCGCTTGATTTAACATTCCTTCGGATTGATCGACGCCTATAACTTTATATCCCTGTTGATCAAACCAAGCCGCATCGGGCCCTGCTCCCGTACCTGCGTCCACAATTTGTTCATCGGTAGGAATCAAAGCCAGAAATGTATTTCTATGCTCCACTAAATCTACCGTTTGATCTTCCGCAAACCTAAACGAAGGCGCGATCACGTCGTACGTTTGCTCCATCTGGTTAACGATACTATTGGAATCCGTTGCTCCAAATCCGGCCTCGAAATATTTTTGCCAGGAATAATCGCTAATCATTCCGCGGTGATACAGCGCTCGCAGGATAATGAATTGAGGAACTTCTTTGGTGCGCTTTTTAGGGGTTTCTCTTTCGGCTTTCAAGTCTTTCGCCATCTGTTCCAATACGGCACGCGCGCCACCGTTCAGCTTGAATTGTTCCGATGCTTCATTTTCAAAATCAGCCAAGTCTTGAATATTTTGAAAACGCGGACTGTTGAGAATAGTTCCATGGAATAACTGAAAGAAAAATTCATACGCATCCTCTTCTTGTGTCATGGGTTCGTTTCCTAGAACTTTTGCATATAATTTTGCGGAGCGTAATTCGTTAGCGGAATCCATTTCGGAAATTACATGAAGGTCCCTATTTTCCGGATTGAGTAAACTCCGGAACGGATAATGCTGACTTCCCCGATGCATAATGAATGCGTCGCCGGAAAATTCTTCTCTGCGGCTTAATTCCGCCAGAAATTCTTTCCGTGTGGTTTCGCGGGCCTTTATTTCTCTATGCAAAAGCTCTTTTTGCATAGAACGAAACTCATCGTATTTATCTAAATCGCCGAGAGCCAGCGCTGCGGAAAGAATAGTTTGCATCTCGCCGGCATGGGCCGCAAGTATCCACGCATCGACCGAAATATCGCTGGAAATAAGGCGGACGCCTCGGACCTTCAGTCCTTTTAAAAGTTCGGCTGCAAAAGCGGCTCCCGAATCTGTGCTTTTGGAGAACCGTTCTATAAGTTCATCAAGAATGACCGGATTTATCTCTCGGGCTTTTGCCGTTTCCCGGGCAAGTTCTTCAAGCACGTCCCGGACTTCTTTTTTATGTTCGTAGAGTAACTCAATGCGAAAAAGTTTGGACAAATGCGGATATTTCCTGCGGACAAGTTCTTCCATAAATCCATCCGGATATCGTCCCCCTTCTTCAAGAAACGTTAATTGCTTTCGTCCGGTCTTGGGATTGACCGGCATCCGAGCAAGAATTTTATCCACTTCCGCCAGAACCTTTTCGGCCTCCTTTTTCGTTATGTGCGGGCCGTAGTATACAAACGTGTCATCCGCAAACGGCTTTTGAGCGGCCTGAAAACGCTCGGGCGCGCTCGGGCGCGCATACCACCAAGCCAGAAAACTTCCACCGGCGGCGAGCACCGAAGCCAAAGCAGTTGCCTTTCCAATCTTTATCACCATATCTCTTCGTGTTAACGCGGCACGATCAAATGCTTCGTCAATTTCCGCGAGCACAGCATCTTTGCTTTTTAAAACGGCGTCGTTTGTAATTCCCTCAACCGTGGCTATCTTCTTTAAACCGCGCCCATAGAAAAAAACCATGCGCGCCGATTGATTTTTCTGACTCACCCGTTCTACCGAAATTTGGCGGGCTTCCCGGTAACGTTCACTGCGAAAATGTTCGCTAAGTGCGTCCTGAACCGTCCGGCCAATGCCTTCTCCCCATGTAATTTCTGGCGCACTCGATTGCGCGCCGAAGCCATTGCCTTGGTTATCTTGCCTAGATCGTACAGCGATAACGAGAGGCGATAGAGAATAATGTCCGACCGGATAATCAGGAAATTTTCGTTTTATAACACGCACATGAAATCCGGCTTTGCGAATTTCATCCATTGCCACGTTGATCGATATATTTTCGCCAATAATATGTATTGGAAACATCCGCATCATTATACGAAGCACATACTCTATAAACGTGGTCACAAACGCCCACAAGAAATTCAAAATCACATTAACCAAAGCTGTATTCAAAATCACATTAACCCAGGCTAAACGAGGATAAGGAATCTCGAATCTAAGGGCATCACCTGAAAGCCCAAAAAAGGCTGTGCTCCTAAACGCCAAAATGATGACGGCATGCTCTTTGGCATGCTTAAGTAAATACTCGGGATAAATATCTCTCCAAATCGATCCACTCCATACAGGTTCCCAAGATAGTCTAAACGGCGCATTCATCACAATAAGGTCAAATTTCCGTTTTTCGTCGAGCTTCTCAATCTCCGCTTCTTTGTACTCTACCCGTATGCCATCGCGAACGCTGGAGCCTTCTGTTACACCGTCAAGTCTTACGTCAACGCCTACGATCTCACTTATACGTGACCGCAGATGTGAATCGGCAAGTAGCTTTTCTCCCCAGGCCCCGTCTAGTGTTCCTACATCAAGTATTGAAATCTTACGATCTTGGCCAAATACAAGTTCCAGAAAATTGGAAAATCTCTTCGGTAAACGTTTGACCGATGAATCCTGCAACAAAGCCGAAGGAGAATCGTTCTTGAGTCTAAACTGTGAGAAGAAGTCGTACCATTTTTTCTTGCGCTTTGTATCCATCTCATCTTTTGCACCGAAGCCGGCCGTAGGATAGAGCGCGGTGCGGTCGGATTCGGAAAGCCTTTCGGCAAATTGTTCGGCGGCGCGTTCGCCATTTAAGAATGCTTTTTGTAAACCATCGGTAAGTTCTTTGGAAAGGAGCGAGAATTGAACGGCATTGAGATTCTTTAACCGGCGCGGAATTTTGCCGTCGCCAAAACGGGCTTGAATCATAAGTTGATTTTCGGCATCCACCACATCGGAAAGGCCCGCCGTTTTGGCGCTCATCATTCGAAATGATTTGAACCTTCTTCTGTTCGGCCAAAACCAGTTGGACCGATTGAAACGCCAGAATTTGGGATCGGGATAATGCGCATCGATGACAGCGGTAAAAAGTTTTGCGCCTTGCGGTCCTTTTTCCGGCACATTGATAATAACGTAACTCCGCGGCGGTTCCTGCTTCCCTTTCTTTCCCGGTCTATAGCGTTCGGTAACAACAAGAGCGCGGTCGCTTAATTCTTCCGCCCGTAAACGTACCCAAAGCCGGTCCCGTGAAACCAACGGATACCAGACCGCTCTTTCTTCGGCAATCATTCGATGGGTAAGCGAACCCGCTACACTTTGTTGACGTTTAGGAATGGATGCAATCACACTCGCGCTCGCTCCGCTAGCCGCGCTCATAATGCCGAGATTACCGACAAAGCCGGGTATTAAACCGGAAACGCCCGATTTGAAATCATCCCAAAGCCGGTCGGCGCGCGCGGCGGATTGCTCGTAAAGACCTGTTTTAAAAAAGCCGCGCAGCATTAATCCATAGGCTAACGATATACCCGAAGCAAGCGCAAACCACCACTTTGCCCATTCAAAGCTATCTTTTATGCTCTGATTCACCCATTGATAGAAAAGCGCCGATTTTGATTGGACGGCATCGCCAATTCCACTAATCGTTTTGCGCTCATCCCCATATTCATCATTTTTAATCAACCAAGCGCGGCTGGTTATATGCCTCCCGCTCCAAGATGAACTTTCGGGAATGATTCTTTCAATTTCTGCGATTCGATCGGCAATACGTTTATTTTCATCGGGCTTATATTGGAATAAATCCGCGCCGTCCCAATCCATTTCCTTCGCGTCAAACTCCGCCTCTTCCCGGTCAAGTTCAGCGACTTTTTCCTTTGCTTTATTCAATTTTTCTTTTGCTTCATCCGGCTTCGCATAATAATATTCGAAATCACCGTCGCTATCGGTTTTCTCATGTATTTCCAGAGCCTCAAAAGCATCTTCAAGGTACTCATGAACACTCCAATAAGAGTCCAGGTATTCGATACCGCCCCAATGCGCGGCAAAATGGCCGTAAGGATCCTTATGAACTTGATGCCTCGTGTAGAGCCATGGAATGGCCCAATATACTTCGTTGATTACAACAGCCGGCCAAGCCCACACGGCGAGATAAATGAGTCCGTATCCGAGCGCGCTTTTAAAATTTGAACTTACGCCGAAGCCGGCAGATCGTGATAGAAGTTCACGCATGACATTTGATTCTGGCAACGGAGCATTTTTTTCCACACGTTGCGTGCGCCATCCCAAATTTTTAGGGTGGGTAAGGTTGTCTAAATCGTCATCAACATAAAGTATTTCTTGAGGCTTGGTAATTCCCGCCTGCCGGCTTAGTAATTCAAACACTTTCTCAAAACCTTCTGGATTAGGCTTTGTAACTCCGACATCGGCAGAGGTAATAATAAAAGAGGGCAACCAAGGGAACTTTGTTTTAAGATACTCGGCGGGGTCGGCGCTCATATTGGTAAATATCGATATGTGATATCCGGATTTCTCAAGCGATTGAATCATTTGAGCAACGCCCTGGATTTCTTCGTAAGCATCGTAAAACCATTGCCGCAGTTGGGCCTTCTGCTCGGATAATTCTAAAGTAAAAAACCGTCGCGCCTCTTCACCAGCAGGCACTTTATGGGTTTCATCTTCCAGCGATCCTAAAACATAACTCCAATATTCATCAGACTGAAGACTTCCTAATCGAAGAGCTACTGCTTGCTCACTGTCCTTCAGCCAGTGTTTGACAATTGTCGCGTCGACACCAAATACTCCGCTAATAGTCTCGATGGCCTTAGCTAATCCATCGGTTAACAACGTTCCAGTTAAATCAAATACAATCGTGTTAACCTGATTCAGATCGCTTAGCGAAGCAGGTGATTCATCGCCCGCGCCAAATCCTGCGGCGGCTTGAGGAATTTGTTCCGCAGCACGAACCAGTTCGGTTACGTGTTTTCCGAAATAAAGTTTGTGGAATGCGTCGCGGTCCGTGAATCGAAACTCGCCGCCTTTAAATTCGCCCGTACGAACACCGCTGTTTTCATGAACAAAGATGATCCGCTCGCCTTCTTGAAATGTTGCGTTCTGTGTAATTGGTCGCACAGCGTAGACGAGAACAATCCCGCCGCTGAACGGTCTGGTAACAGATTCCGTCTGCTCCAATTCGCTTCCATACTTCAACTGCCAGATAGCTTGAAGCGGAATAGGATCCCCTATTCCTTGAATCGTCCGCCGGATATCGCCGATTCCAACACCCAATATGCGGCGGGCTTCTTCAGCCAGACGTTCTCGCGGAACAATCCGGTTTTGATGAAGAATATGCTCTTTAGCCGCAAGCATGGCGGGAAGATCCTGGCGAATCAGTTTTTCGGGACTGACAATCCAATCCAATTTGGTATCCGATTTGGCTTTTCTCACCCAACGGACGCCGAGAAGTTTCGCTCGCGAATCGTCGTTTAATACCTGCGCGGATGTGTAATAAATGGCTGCGCGCGGGCCGTATCCTTTCAGTGCGCTTAGATAGGCAAGCGCTTGATAACCCGTTTCAACCCCTGGAAATTTGAAATCCCGGATGTTGTGATCGATGATGGCTGCGTCAAAAGAAATTCTTCCGATATGCGCGTCCTCCAAAATTTTCTTTAGCTCAAGATAGGAAGCCGGCGCGACAATCTCGCCACCGTATTTAGGATCCACTTTGCCGATTTCCCGGAGCGCCTTTACGATCGCATCGCGAACTACCGGCGTGTCTTCGATGACAAGAATTTTTTTGTCCGACAAACTGGTTCTTTCCGGCTCGGGCAAACCCTGTCCTCGGGCAATCAAATCCCCTAATTCGGGATATTCGAAAATACCGAGTCCCGTGCGCGTATTGAAAACACCGCCGTAGAGGAGCATGCGATCGCCGGGTTTAAGCATGTCCGTATCAAATTCCGGAACAGCGCCGGAAACATGGATGGTGTAACGATCGCCGGCAGGAACTTTATGCCCGCGCATTTGACGAAATGTCGCCGCATCGGCTAATGAAAAGAATCCTGCCGTCCGGCCTTGTTGGAACAAACGTTTGGCGATAACTCGCAGCGCCATTCCTCGAGAGACGGCGTAAAGCTCGTTGGGTTCCACGATATCGTAATCTGCGTCTGAAAGCTGCCAAATGGGACGGTCGTGCACATAGAGAATTTTTAGAGGATTTTCCCGGTCGCTTACAAAAAATCCCATCCTGTAGATATGATCTTCATCCACATAATGAAAGAAGGTGAGCCAACCGTCTTTTGTAAGTTGCGGCGGAGCGCCTACGCCCACAAACATAATAGGTTTGGACGACTTTTCTTTCAGGTGTTTTTCCAGGATTTGTGGCGTAAGCACAAACCGGTCGCTGTTGACGGCCGTCCACGGCCCTTCCGGTTGATCGGCCAAGGCCAATCGGAGAACACGCGTTCCCGTTTTGGAATCCAGATCACGGAAGTACATGGCAAATTTTCCGTTGATCTTCTCGGGAAAAATAGCGGCGTTCCGGTCATTGATGTCCCAGCGCCCGTTCAATTCAATCTTGTGCCGGTTCCATCGCCTCGCCCAATTTCCTTCCAATAAACTTTTTCGGAATTCATCGACCGCCATGGATGCAAGCCCGATTCGAAACACATCCGGCCCTCCGCGCGCGGTGTAGAGCATGTAAATTTTCCCGTCGATGATGGTAATTCTGGCATTTTCGACACCGCGTTCCGATTTCTCTAAATGCGGTTCAAAAATGGGCGCCGGCGAAATGCCTTTCGCTTCAACCGAATAGCCATCCGTGCTCACAGCCAATCCCAGCCGCGAGACTCCGTGTTCATCGATGCCCCGTACGATTAAATAAACTTTGCCATCCAACCGAAACGCGCCGGGCGTTGTAAACCCCTGGCTCCGCCAAAAAACATTCGGATCTCTTTTGAGTAAAGGTTCTTTGGGTTTTGTTAAAACTTCACCCAGTTGCCGCTCATCCGGAAATTCCGGAAGCTCTGCGCCAAAACCGGATCCTCTCGTTTGGTCTCCAAATAACCCCGCTCTGAGTACGCGCACGCCAATCCCTTGATAGCGAATTTCAAAACCCAAGTTTTGATCCCGCAAATCATGAATATCAAATCCATTTGCTCGCATCACTTCCAAACTAGGCGTAGGATCATTTCTGCCCCACCAAACGGAGGCATCATCCAAAAGCGTCAGATCCGGCCTGCCACGCATATACGGCAAGAGCCACGGATCAGCTAAAATAAGCGATTGCGGAACGCGTCTGCCTTTTTCGACTTTATCTACTTTAAAAGCAAAACGATTGCCGGGTTTGGAGGAACTTCCGCTTGAATAACCGTACACAAGAAAACCCTGCCTCATTGATTCAGCTATTTGATCCAGTTCCCGTTGCGCGCGTTCACGAGAAGCATTTTCAAAAATATTCATCATGAGAACGATATCGTTTTCCATCAGCTCAACCGGAATGCGAAAACCATCGCTTCTGCGATAGGTAATTCCCTGCTTTTTAAGCTCTGAGAGAGGATCCTGAAATACTCGAAAACGCTCTGAGATATTTTTCCCGTCACGGAATTTCAGAAGAATACGGCGCGCGCGATTGACTCTATAGGCAGAAAATCTGCCCAATTCTTCGCCGGCCTCCGAAATATAAAGATGATCTTCGGCCGTCCCAAATTTATGCGCGATCAGATCGTTTTGCGCATCAAAAACTAAGATTTCATCGCGTTTCCGATCAAAGACAACATACTTTGGATCAATTTGATCCATGGCGATAACTTCTATATCGCTGCGGTTTGAAGCAACCAATTTTTGCTTTAACTCTTGCGTAGTAACAGGCAATAAGGTTTTAAAATAAAAGCCCGAGCCAAAATCAACAATGCGCTTTGTTTTTTCGTTCATCAAGCGATTCAAGACAAAGCGATGCACAACTTCATGCCGCCCGGGAAAGGTGAGCGATAAACGTTGATGTTCGACAAACGGAGCTTCCGCGCCAAATCCAACCGGCGGCGCTTCAGCCGCTCCAAAACCGCTCCGCTCACTTGCATTAATTAGAAAGCGAACCAACGTTCCACGCTCACGGCGTTCGGATTTCTGCCACGTTTGAGTTGGGCGGGAATCTTCAGGCCGTTTAACGAGTAAAACGCTTTCTTCAAGTTCACGATTGGCTATGCCGACTATTCCGTCGCCGGCGGCGGCTTCGCGGCTTTTTGTATGAATTTCGATGGCGCTTACGTTGGTATTCAACGCGTCATGATAATGCCGCATAAGCCCGTTACCCAAACCCCGGCTAAGCGGCGAACCTTCCGGACGCCAGCTGAATTCTTCACGGCCCAGTTTTTCCCGAAGCGGAAATAAAATTCCCGTTCCGTCGTCAACGATTTCTACCACTAATTCTTTCTCGCGGTTTTCATAAGCTCGGATCATAAGAGCTCCGGTAAAGTCCGGACCCTCTTCCGAAGCGTGATTCACTAAAGCTTGAATCGCATTGGCGATCGCTTCATCGATAGCGATAAGAGTAGGATGTCTTTGAGCAACGGCTTCGCCCATTTCGTTCACCGTGCTTACTCCGTCGAGCATTTGCGTAATGGTGTCTGCCCTATTTCCAAACGGGGATTTGCGAAACGATGCGCGGATAAATTCTTGAGTGCTGTAAATGGTTTCGTAAAGCTCGGATTGCCCGCGAACGCTATTATCATTCGAGTAAATATTTGAAAAAAGCGCGTCAATAAATTTTCCGCTGGATTCAACATCGCCCTTCAGAAGGCCGTCGAGAGATAATTCTGTCTCTCTACGTAAACGAAGCCGGGGTTTTTGAAGAGATAGATCGATGGGAATCGTTTGACCCGTGGGCGTTTTCCACATCAGTTGACCGGTCTCTTTATCCGTAAAAATTTCAAACCGCTCTTGAAAATACTGGCGCTTCCCGAGATCAACATAACCCGTTGTGCCTAATTCGTTTTTCCAATCTTTCACAATTCCAAATCCCGCCGGTACGGTAACGGGTTCACGCTGGGGTGTAGGTGTCGCGGGCAGCCGCTGCGGTTTAGAGGGCGTACGTTCTGGTCTTGGTCTTTTGGGTACCTTCTCAGGAATGGGGACTCTCACGGGCTCACGTCTGGGAGTAGTTGGGTTTGAGGCGGTGAGGATTTGTTCTTCTGTCTCCGGCACTGCTTTTTCGACAACTTGCGCTATTCCAAATCCCGATAGGTTTTCTTTTGAATAGTATTCGATGGCTTTAAGGTCAGGAACATCTTTCGGAGAGAGTTTATTTGTTCTTAAGTCCTCTGCAATTTTTCTAGCATAGAGGGTAGTGCTTATAAGATCTTCTGAGTCAATAAGAGGGTCACTGCCCTCGAGTAATGCGATGTATTTATCAGGGGTGATTCTACCGTCCTTTATGTCTTGGATTTCCTGCGTAGATTCAAAGACAAGGTTTCTTATGTCGCGGATAAACTTCTTAGCTACCGGAGTATCGGTATCTTCAAAAGGCTCTTGGTCTAGGAGAGTGAATTCTACTCTTCTAAGGTAAGGAACGAGTTCATTCCAATCTTTGTCGTCTCTGGAGTAGGTGTTTAAATCCACCAGCCATTTCCTCTGAGGCCAGAGGGATTCTTCAAGCTTATATTTTTTTAGGGCATCCAGTCTCTCTTGGTAATCTTCATCGCTGTCTCCGGCTTTGGCAAGACTTGTTTCATCGGTATATTCTTCATACTTCCTTAGAATCCGCACGAACTCCCTTTCATAGCGGATATAGATATTGGCAATAGCTATTTCCTCTGGGCTTAAAGCTTCTCTCCTGCCTCGTTGTAATACTTCAGCCAGATAAAGACCGTAGGAGAGATTTTTTACGAAACGGATTAAAGAAGTAAGCTTGGCTTTATCTTGAAACTTTTCCTTCGAACCAGGAATAAGGTAGTCCATTCGGGCATAGGGTGTTTCGGTAAAGGGATAAGGTTCCTTAACTGTTATTCCTCCAATGAGAATACCTTTGGGAGAGCCGATTTCCGTCCACGGAGCTTTAATGATTCCTTGAAAATTATTGTGATCAGTTGTGGCGATAAAAAGACCTAGGGCAATGCTTCGTGCCCTGGTGCTTTGGATACCTCCTACGCCCAATTGCAGGTCGGAGGGAGGATATTCGTGTGTTTCTATTATGCGAACAAATTCTTCAGCTAGGGTTTCTTCATTTTCAGTAGGTGTAAGTCTAACACTTGAACGATAATAGCGGACTTTACCGCCTGAGGTTACATTGGTCTTAATTTTACGAAGGGCCTCTTCAAGTTCTACGTTAAATGGCTTTGAATCATCGGTTGAAAGAAGAGAAAGAAAAACATCTATTCGGCCCAGAATGGCAACAAAAAAAGGCGAAGCAAAAATTTGCCTTATTTCTTGCCCTGTAATGCCCTCCTTTTTGCGTAAGGTCTCTATATTAGCGGGAATAGCTTGATAACCTTTATCTGTTTTTTCTCCCCAACGTTCGGCGATGGTGATAAGAATCTCTTTTATCTCCCGACCTGTGATACCTTCTATCTGGTTTAAAGCTTGTATCGCAGGGGGAAGGGATAGAAAAGCATCGAACGTGCCTCCCAGTTGGCGCTTGACGATGGCAGTAAGAATTTCCATGATATCACCATGTGTAATGTCTTTTACTTTGCTTAAAGCTTCTACGGCAGTAGGTAAATATCCATAAGCGCCCTCCGTTATCGAATGGGTAAACGTGGGTATAGTGATAAGAAGCTCCTTTATCTCCTGACCTGTGATACCTTCTATTTGGTTTAGGACTTGTACAGCGGTAGGAACATATTTATAAGCGTTACCTGTGCCTATCCCCGCATGCTTGACAATAGTAATAAGAATTTCTTTTATCTCCTGACTTGTAATGTCTTTTATTTGGCTTAGAGCTTCTATGGCAGGAGGGAGGTACTGATAGGCTGTGGGCGTCGTAGACCCGCTTGTATGCTTGGCGATGGTGATAAGAATTTCTTTTATATCCCAACCTGTAATTTCTTTTATTTTGCTTAAAGCTTCCAGGGAAGGAATAAGGTATTGATAGGCTTCGGGCGTATACTTTCCCGCGCGTTCACGAATCACTTCCTTTATCTCCTGAATATCTGCTTCTGTAAGTTTTAACTCCACCGCGCCGAATCCCACCGGTACAGTAACGGGCTCACGCTGTGGTGTGGGTGGATTACTACCTACCGGAATTCCCTTTAACCAATCGTCGCTTGGGAGGCCTTCCAAATGTATGAATTCGTCGAAGAGCGGATGTGTGTTGCCAACAATGCCGGAAGAATTTGTGCTACCTAAAAATAGCCGGTTCAGGTTTTCAAAATTCAAGGCTTGGTTTTCATAAAGTTCCTTGGCCTTGCCCATAACCTTGTGAAATTCGGCCAAGACTTTTTCTTTGTAGATTCGCTGATAATTTCGAGAGAAACCTTGGAGCGCTCCTTCGATGGAATGAGCAAGTTCGCTTTCTGAATTTATTTTCAAATTTTTATTTTGCAAACGGTCGGCAAGTTGATCGATGAAATAGGTGTACCGATGGGCATCGGTAGCACGTCCTCGCGCAACGCGGCGGCGAACGACTTCATCGCGCCATTGCCTAAGTCCGGAAGCCAGCGGCCCGATTTCCGAAAGTTTTCGCGCAAGGCGTTCTGTAGCATCCTTGGCAAACGCCTGGTAAAGATTGACTTCGCCGCGCGCGTTCCGCTCAAACCGATTGCGGTAAGAAATATTTCCCTGCATGACATCGAGGTAGCGGTTTTCGTGATTAAAATCATTCATGGCCGGCTGAATAACAACGAAAGAAACGTCTTCTTTTTTCAGACGTTCGGTAATGCCGGGAGTATGAAAACCTCCGCTGATGAAAGCGGTAGCCTTATTTTTTTTCTCTGAAACGAGCGTGATCAAGCGATCGGAGAGAATGTGATCGCGAACGAGCGCGTTTCGATAAAAAAGAACGGCGGGTGTGATATCGAATGTGATGCCACCATTTTGGCCAATACTTTTTAAAAACGATTGTATTTGTTCGGGCTCATACGCCCGTTGATCCGCCAAATACGATTGAAATTCCTCAGGCGTTAATTGCAAACGAGCAAGATCCTTCAGAAACCGAATGTTTTCTTCCATCAAGTCCAAATTTTTGTCCAAATCGCTCCGATACATTTTCTCCTTGATCGCACGCGCCCACGAACGCACATCCTGCCATAAGCGAAACGGATCAAATCTTTCACGCAATTCCTTTATTTCCTTCTCGCCGCCACTTGTATTTTTCATGGCCTTAATGAGTTGCTCAATAGGGCTATTAACGGGAGGTGGGGTATTTGATTGGTCAAGATAAGCAACTAGCGTAACGAGATCGATTCGCTCTTGTTCGAAATCGCGAATTTTCTCGGCCATCTCTTTTAGGTCCGGAGGATACGAACGCCTTTGCGCTTCGGCGATTTCGTCTTCAATACGGTTTAGAGCATGTTCAACAGCCGGTAAATTTCGCTCGGCCTCCAGGAAAAGGGCGATGCCCGATTCGTAGATATTGCGGTTCTCGATGCCGACATAGCGGCTCTCATGCGTATTCACGGCAGCCGCAAAATCAATTCCGCTCAACTCGCCCTGCCTAACGTAGCCGTTTAAAACATTCTCCAAAATTTCACGGTTGGGAAACGCCCGGAATAAAAACGGATCGAGTTCACCTTCCACACCTTCGAACGCCACAAGACCCAAACTAAAATGGGATTCGAAATAATCTATTATTTTTTGAATGCTTCGCTGTGCATCGGCGCTGGCATGAGCGTCCTGAATGTAGGCGACAAAGCGGTCCGGGCGGCTCCCTTGAAACTCCGAAACGATGGATCCCAATTCCGGAGGAAGCTTGAATTCATTTACGCCGGGTAGCAGTGCCGGGGAATTTTCGACCGCAACAGGAGTGAAGGCGAAAGAGGAAGGCGGAATAACAGACGTAAAACCAAAAGTCAAAACCAGGGCGGAGGCGATAAAACGTGCGGCGACACACCCATTTTTAAATGGATTTTTAATCTTCATCATAATTGGAATACCGCTTGGCTAAGCGCCGGTCGGGCGCTTGGTGTAGCGGTACTGCGCAGTCCGCGCAGTAAAAAATAATGGCGCTTTAGGCGCCTTCATTTCGTTCTTCTGCATAGAGGCAAAGTCCTACAGCCGATAGTTATCTAGAGTGTATATAAAGATATCATAACTTAAATACGATTTCAATTATAGGACACAAATATATTATATCTTAAGCCAATTATTAATAACGGCTTATGATATAACGCTTGAAGAATAGATGATTACAGACTTAAATTCTTAAGGACAGATTCGACGGAATGGGATTGATTGAGCGCATAGAAATGAAGACCGGAAACGCCTTGTTTCAGAAGGTCGCGGCATTGCTGCGTAGCTAATTCGATTCCGTACGCACGCGCCGCATCGTCGTCGTTTTCGTACCGGGAAAGTTTCGTCTTAACGGTGGGAGGTATTTTTGATTTACAGAGCTCGGTAAACCGACGTACCTGCTTAACGGAGAGAATGGGTAAAAGCCCTGGAATTACCGGAATCTTAATACCGGCCTTCCGGACTAAATCCAAATAGCGGTAAAAATACCGATTATCGAAAAAAAGCTGTGTAATGATCACATCGGCTCCCGCGTCAATTTTTTCTTTGAGATAGCGGATATCGTCATCCTGACTCTTTGAGTCCGGATGCATTTCAGGAAATCCGGCTACGGCAATGGAAAAATAATTCCGCTTTCTGGCTTCCGTGACCAATTCGCGGGCAAATTTGAAGCCTTGCCCATCCTCGACCGCAACGCCTTCCTTTGGCGCATCGCCTCTGAGGGCAATTAAATTATAGACGCCTATCGCTTGCAAGCGATCGAGCGCCGAGGACGTCTGTGTTTTGGTCTGTCCCGAAACGGTGAGGTGGCACATCGTTTCGATACCGATTTTATTCTTAAGCTGATCTACCAATTCCAGAGTCGTGCGGGATGTACTGCCCCCCGCTCCGTAGGTCATGGAAAAAAAGGCCGGGTTCCATTTCCGAAGTTCCTCTACTTTTTCGAAAAGCTTCTGAGTGCCTTCGGCTGTTTTAGGAGGGAAAAGCTCGACGGAAATATCTATGTGGCTTTTATTTCGGTAAAGTTCGCTTAATCGCATAGAGGGGAATCATATCATAAAACGAAGCTGGCCGTGGGAGGCAAAAAAGGGGTAGTTCTCATTAGAAAACTACAGAGAACTACCCCTTCGCATAAAAAATAATTAGACTTTCGTAAACGTAACCTGATCTACAAAAATTGCCCCTTGCTTTGGATTCGAATTGATATCGTCGAAGACCAAAACAAATTCGTTAAGCGCTGACCAATCTGTAATTTTTCGGAATTTATCGAAAGGAATAGTTACCTTTTGCCATTCGTTCGTCACACCGGAAAGCAGATAAGGAGAAGGTTGATTGCTCTTATCTTTTAGCTCTACTTTTATTCGCGGTGTAAATCCAGCTTCTTGATCGCCCTTAATAAAAAAACTAACAGCGTTATACTTCGTAGCATCCTGGGCGTTCAATTTCATCCAAAAACCATTGTAGGCCGGATTTGGGCTATCCACATCGTAATTGATACGAAGCGCATATCCGTATTCATCTCCAAGCGCATCCGTGTCCTCAAAATTTATTTGGGCACCTTGGGTTTCATCATTCGGATCTTTATCCCACGCGCCAAAATCACCGCCAATGTTATTAGGCTTATCGCCCGTATCAAAATCAGCAATTACAAGCTCGTTATCTGCGGCAAGCGCAAAAGATTGAAAATACGTCGAGAAAGCAACTGTTACAAAAGTAACCATTAAAAACACCCACATATTTCGAAGCTTCATAGCGTTCTCCTTTCAAATTAAGGGAAGCAATTTATGGCCGTATTATATCAGCGCTCAGTCAATTTTGCACCTTAGAAAACGTTTGTAAAAAAATTCGGTTTTCCCCAAATCAATATGTTCAAAAACGACTTAACTAAAAGCGCTGAAATCCCTTACAATCTTTTGTGCTTAGCTAAAAAGGGGACAGCCCCCGAAACGTTTTCTTCGGGGGCTGGTGGGGGTTATTTGGTAGGAACTACTTACATCCAATCCTTTGAATCTTCGCTATCCTTAGCCTCCCAATCATCCTGATTTGGAGTCGATCATCCCTGATCATGGAGCTCGTTCCTTCGAACTCCCAAACCGCTTCCTTGCGAAACTGTCCTTTGAACCCTTTCCTTCCTCTAGCTCGGATCCTTTGAGCTCGAGGCCTTTCGTGTCCTGTCAATCTCTCGCCGTCCCTGTCCTAAAACAAAAAACCCTATCGCAAGGATAGGGTTTAAATAACGCGATATCGCGTTATACGCTTAAGCGACTTCGGTAACCCGGCTATCCCAATTCTGGGACCCGTGGCTTTGCGTCCTATCCTTACGCCCGCCTTACGGCGAGTCCGCTCTATGCGGAAATAGTTTGCCTTTATCGATCCTTCTCTATTTCAAAGATTTGTTCTACAACTAAAGGGTACCCGGCCATCTATCCTAAGTCAAATATACGGATTATTTAAAAAAATGTAACTGTATCTTATGACTTATAAGGGACTTACAGAATTTGGTCGGGGCGGCGGGATTTGAACCCACGACCCCTTGAACCCCATTCAAGTGCGCTACCAGGCTACGCTACGCCCCGACCTAAAAATTTTTGGATGGAATTTAAAATATAGGGGCGGTTGCTAGAACCGCCCCTATAAATTTTATTCGGAAGGAAAGTCTAGTTTAAAGCGGATTTAAGCTCTTGACCAGGTGTGAATTTGGGTACCTTGCGGGCTTTGATCTGGACCGTTTCGCCCGTTTTCGGATTACGGCCTTCGCGAGCTTTGCGTTGGCGAACGCTAAAAGAACCAAATCCGACGAGCTGAACGCGTTGACCTTTTTTCAGCGAAGACTTAATGGCGTCAAAAGCCACATTAAGAGTCTCGTAAGCCTTGGCTTTCGAAAGATCAGTTTCCTTCGCAATCTTTTCGGCTAGTTCCTGCTTATTCATATTTTCTCCTTTGTTTTTTAACCGGAGACATCCCCGGTTTCTTAAATTAATACGCTGACATCCTCATTTCTTCCTTAACATCCCTGAGCATTAAATCCTCTACAGCCTGCCGAGCATTTTTATCCTCAAACAGCACTTTATAAATTTCTTCGGCAATCGGCATTTTTACTTCGTAGCGGCGCGCTAAATCAATAACAGAGCGTGTTGTTTCCACGCCTTCCGCCACCATTTCCATCTTACCTAAAATTTCCTCCAATTTTTCGCCCTGGCCAAGACGCATTCCGACCAAACGATTTCTACCGTACTCGGAAATACAGGTGGTCACCAAATCGCCGAGTCCTGATAAACCAAAAAAAGTATTGGGATTGGCGCCCATTTTTATGCCGAGCCGCGTCATTTCCAAAAGCCCGCGTGCAATCAGCGCCGATTTTGCATTCGAGCCAAATTTAAGCCCGTCGCAAATGCCCGCCGCGAGCGCAATGACATTTTTAAGCGCTCCTCCTAACTCCACACCGACGATATCGGTTACGGTATAAATGCGAAAATTTTTGTCGCTCAACTCTTCCTGAATGCGCTGGGCCAACTTATCGTTACGTGAGGCCGCAACTACAGCGCTGGGTAATTCCCGCGCCACTTCCTCGGCATGGGAAGGCCCTGAAAGAATAACCAAATTCACTTGACCTAAAACCGATTCGATAATTTGAGATGGCCGAAGCAATGTTTTACGCTCAAGCCCTTTAGCGACACTAACCAAAAGTTTTCCGCGAAGATCAATATCTTTGACCTTCCATAAGACATTTCTCAAATAAAGCGAAGGAACAGCGATGATAATGATATCGCCGCTTGAGATGGACTCGCGGAGATTATCGCTTAGGGCTAAATCTTCGGGAAGGCGAACGCCTTTTAAGAATCGTGTGTTTTCGCGGGTTTCTTGAAGCTTACGAATGTAATCGGAAAAAGCGCCCCATAGAGTTGTGTAGTGACCTGTGCGGTAGGAAAGAAGCGCTAAAGCCGTTCCCCAGCCTCCGTCGCCGAGAACCGTAATTTTCGATTTGGCCATTTTAAAAATCCAACGTAAAAATATGCCGTGAAAAAATACTAATCCGTTAGAAACCCTTATTTTAATGGGTTTTAAGGGAGGTCAGTCTAGCATGGAAGGATATGTCGGTCAACGCGGAATTTGACAGAGATATCATCCCTGCGCCGTTTGGTCAAGCGCCGGTCGGGCGCCTGGTCGAACGGCACCGCGCGGTTAGCGCGGCGGTAGAAATTCGGCAAGCATTTTGGGAATTCGAACAGGCTTGAACTCATTATCGACACAAACGAGCCTAGTTTCCGCCTTTGTGAGTATCTCTTTTGTTTTATCGTTAGTGATTTCGTATTCAAAAGTTAGAGACGTTTTGCCGACTTTTGACAGCCGCGTGTGAATATTCAAAAGATCATCGTATCGGGCCGGCTGAAGATACTGAATAGAGCAAGAATGCACCGGGAGCTTGATTCCCTTTTTCTCAACTTCGGCGTAAGCAATGCCCAAATGCCTGAGATATTCCACACGCGCGACTTCCAGCCAAACCAGATAATGCGCGTAATACGCGATACCTAATTGATCGACTTCGCTGTAACGAACCCGGACTTGGTGCGTAAAGGTTTTCATTTTTGTCTTCTGATCCGTCTCCATATAAACCATCCCATCGCTGCAATGCTGATGCCGGCTACATCGGCTAAAAAATCACCAAAATCCATGTAACGCCCGGGCACACGCGATTGATACCATTCATCGGCAGCGGCGATAAGAGCCGCCAGTACCATGCCGAGAGAAAAGTAATATTTCGATAAAATGCGCGGAGCCGCGAAGACCAGGAAGCGAAAGAAAAGAATGGGAAGCAGCAAAAATTCAACGGCATGAATAACTTTATCCGGAATGACAATTTTTTGAAGGGTATCACCGAGCGGAAGCGAGGAACATAGAAAAATGATCCCTACGTATAAAATGAGGGGAAGCCAATACCGTAGAAATATTTCCCGCTTTAGCGTTACCCTTGGCTGCAACGTTAGTATCCTTTTACACTAAGCATTGCTTTTTGCTTGGGTGCCGGATTTTTCTGCGGACGGCTTTTCCTGTTTTACCGGAGCTTTGGATTCGCTCGCGGGCGCTGTCTTTTTCTTGTAATCGGTTTCGTAAAAACCCGATCCTTTAAAAAGAAACCCCATTCCGGCGCCGATCAAACGCTTTACGCGAAGCTTTCCGCAGTGCGGACATTTGCGGACAGGCTTAGCGGTCATCGCTTGAAAAACGTCAAAGCTGCATTTACATGCTTGGCATTCGTATTCATAGGTAGGCATGGATTTAAAAAAATCCTTTCTTTCTCGAATTTTTAGCTTCTCTTTCGCGAAGGAAATTTTCTAAAATTTGGCGTTCGGTTTTTGATAAATTTGTAGGAATGAGAATATTTACCCGAACCAATTGATCGCCGTTACCGTATCTTCCCAAAATAGGTAATCCCTTCCCGGCCAAACGAAAAATTTTGCCGTGCTGCGTTCCTTCGGGAATTTTAAGCCGCGCTTTCCGATCGAGCGTCGGCACCTCGACTTCACCGCCGAGCGCCGCTACCGCACATTCAACTTGGGCATCGTAAATAAGATCGGCACCCTGGCGTACAAAACGCGGATCTTCTTTAACACGCACAAGCACGTAAAGATCGCCGTTCGGCCCGCCGTTTACTCCGGCCTCACCTTCGTGACTTACCTTAAGGTGCATACCATCCTCGACGCCGGGCGGGATTTTAACATTCAGCGTGCGCGTTTCTTGAACACGCCCCTGCCCCTGACAATTTTTACATGGCTTTTCAATAATTTCACCGCTCCCCCCGCACTTGGAACAAGTGCGGTCAATCATGAAAAAACCCTGCGTAGTCCGGACTTGCCCGCGGCCGCTACACTGTGGGCAAGTGGCCGCGCCGGTTCCTGACGCCGCGCCGGTTCCTGAGCATTCGGGGCATTTTTCATGACGCGGCACTTTAATCGTCATTTCTCTTCCGGTGGCTACATCCTTTAGATCAATAGTCACACGGTATTCCAGATCGGCTCCTCTACGAGCTCGCGTGCGTTGACGACGCCCGCCGCCACCTCCACCGAAGAATTCTTCGAAAATTCCTCCTCCGCCTTCGAAACCGCCAAAGATATCACCGAATGCCGAAAAAATATCGGAGGCGTTTTCAAATCCGCTGAATCCGCCCGCACCACCAAGCGAGTGGCCGTACTGATCGTACTGAGCGCGCTTCTCGGGATCCGACAAAACGGCGTACGCTTCGGCCGCTTCCTTAAACGATTCTTCTGCTTTTTTATTGCCGGGGTTTCTGTCCGGATGATATTTCAAAGCTAATTTTCGGTAGGCTTTTTTAATATCGCCTTCCGAGGTATTCTTGGACACGCCCAAGACTTCGTAATAATCTTTCTTATGCTGTGTATCCATAACCATACTGACTCTACGTTTTATTAGCGTCTGGGCCTGAGGAAACCACGACTTTAGCCGGCTTTATCAGCCGGTCGTGGTAAAAATAGCCCGGTTCCGCTTCCTCGATAACCGTTTCTGCCGGCTTATCCGAAGGAACATAATTTACGGCTTCGTGTATATGCGGATCGAATGTTTTGCCTACCGATTCAATTCGTTTAACGCCGTTGGTTTCCAAAAATTTTTCGAATTGTTTAATCACCAGTTCCACGCCAACGACCACAGGGTCTTTTTGCTGATTTTGCTTTTCGCCGTGGCGCATAACGCGATCCAGATCACGGAGGATCGGAAGAAGCCCGCTGATTAAATTCTGATTGGCAAATTTAACGAAATCATCTTTTTCTTTCTGGAGACGCTTTTTGGCGTTTTCATAGTCCGCGGCTTGGCGCATCCATCGGTCTTTTAAGGCGAGAAGCTCTTCCACCTGCTTCTTTAGCTGCTGATATTCTTCGGCGGAAGGCTGAGCCGCCTCGGAATCTTTTTCCCGCGAGTCACGTGCTTCTTCGGCTTTTTTAATCAATTCTTCTGCTCGTTTTGCGGCGATCTCTTTGGCGTCTTTTATTTCATGATGCGCATTTTCGTCGGCTTTTCTCATCATGCATCACCTTCTTCAAACGTATCTTCCATCGTGTTGAGTCGTTCAAGCGCCTCGGAAAGCATACGGGATACATAATATACGGTACTCATCGTTAACCGATAAGGCATGCGACGCGGGCCAATAACGGCGAGCGAGCCGAGCGCATGGCGGCCTAGCCTATAGGGAGCCGAGACAATCGAACACTCCCTCAAATCACTTGGGTTTTCTGTACCGATTCTGACTTGCACGCCTTCCGTCCAGTTGCCGGACTGAATGAGCGACTCGATATTTTTTTCTTTCCCTTGGAGAATGCGAAATATTCGTTGAAGAATTGAGACGTCACGAAATTCCGGTTTATCAAACATATAGTCGCTTCCGCTTGTCTTTAAAGACGGAATTTCTGTGTCGAGAAGCGATAGATCCATAATCTGACGGGCCAGCTCGTACATAGAACGGAGCGCTTCACGGCAATCTTTTAGCTTATCCAACAAAATGTATTCTACTTCGCCGAGTTTGTGCCCGGCCAATTCTTCATTAAGTAAAGACGTTATCCGCTTACACAGTTCCGGTGTGAGTTTTTTCTCAATATCCACCAGACGATGCGATACGACACCGTCGGTGGTTGTCCACACCACAAGTAAGCGATGAGACTCGAGCAACACCAATTTTACATCCTTTAAGTATAAAAATTCCGGCTCGGGAAGAATCACCACAGAGGCCTGCTCGGTCAATACGGCAAGGATTTTAGAGGTCACATCAATTAATTCTTCCATATCGTGAATTTTCTTCGAAAAACTGGCCATGACTTGTTTGCCGATTCGTGCATCGGCCATGTCGTTCTCGGAAATTTCATTGACATAAAAGCGGTAGCCTTTGTCGGTGGGCAAACGTCCGGCGGAAGTATGCGGATGTGTAATATAGCCCAATTGTTCAAGCTCGCTCATTTCATTTCGAATCGTAGCCGGCGACACGTGAAGCTGCATCGATTCGGCAAGCGCTTGGCTTCCTACCGGTTGGGCCAATTTCACATGCATTTCGATTAATCGTGAAAGAATAAGTTTTTGTCTTTCGGTGAGTTGTTCCGAAGCCATGGCTCGTCCTTTTGAATCGATCGTAACAAAATAAAATAGGCTTATAAAGAAATTAGCACTCTATGATTGAGAGTGCTAATTTCGCGGTAAATATAACATACTTGTAAACGTTAAGCAATGGGGTGGGCGCGAGCGAACTTGCTTTAAAGCGCCTTGTAGGCGGTGTTAAATAAATCGATGAGCGGCAACTTTTTCTGCCGGTATAACTCCAGTTGTTGCTTACCCAGCACAAGAATCTGACTCTCGGTTGGTGAAAAAACATCGACGTATTCATAATCTTCGAAACGATAGCTACGAATGACTGTAACAAATTCCTGAAGGGCCTTGTCGAGCAAATACCTGACATCTTCTCTATCAAAAACATCTTGAGCAGCCGGCGCGGTAGATGCTCCGGCATTTCTGGAAGAAAAAAGAAGCATCAAGCGGAAGTGATTGGCCGGAGGCGCATTTTCTTCAACCTCCGCCTCTTTTTTCTCGGCCTCATCTTTTCCTACGTGGGTAATTTCGATACGCGCTTGAGAAAATAAACCGGCTACCCGCTGATCATCCAGCAACAATTGATTCACCCGGCGCGTTAACTGCTCTGCAAGAAACTGCGGCAGAGAGACCTCTTCCAGCGTAAATTCTTCCAACCAGGTATCGATATTGCGATAGAGTCCGAGCTCCTCAGGAAATTCCACACGCTCCATTTTCTCGCTATCGTCAATAAAGTGGAAGGGTATAACGCGGGCAATCTTATATTTGTTCTCGTGATGTTCCAGAATAAAAATGTATTCCGCTTCGTACCCCGAAGGAACAAGAAAATCATAATCCAGGTATTCCATCACGGGCTGAAAGGTGCTCCGCACCTTCGCGTAAACGACGATTTCGTCATCTTTAAGGCTTGTGGATTTCACTTCCAAAATTTCATAACGGACGTCTTTTTTATAAGCGAGTTCGAGTAATTCGGAATAAAAAAGCGGCGAAATTTCTTGGGGCGTGTTTTCCGTTATAAAATAGGTATCGATAAGATCTTGGGTGGATTTTGTTTCCATATCTTTGAAGAGCGCTATCACCGGCTTTTTCCAAATCACGCCGCGGTTAATTCTGAGGTCGTTGACGATACGTTTTCGATATTCATCGCGCGAAATATCCCAGAACCGGACACGCTTCAAGTCGCCGAGATATCCGATAAGAATCAATTGAATCCCGGTAATTTCCGTATCCGTTGCCGTTAAAACATAAAAATCAAGTTCCTTATCAGTGGAGAGAATAACTCTGGAAGTAGCAAACAAAACGTTCTCTACACGTTCCATAGCTTCCGGCGAAAATTGCATCAAGCTTTCCAGATTTTGAACGGGAGTGCCGCCGTTTTCCATCAATTTGGAGAAATCGGTCGTGAAAAGTTGCTTCAGCGGAAGATGTACGCCGATGGTTTTACCCTCGATCTTAACTTCGATATTCTCGATTCCGTATTCTTTGAAACAGAGATCGCGCAGATCCTGGACTAAGCGTTCTTCGGGATAGGTATGGTGAGAACAAGCGCTGAGAGTAACGCTGGCCAGGAGGAGTAACAGAGCCAGACTTCTTAAAGGTTTACATACGCTGATCATTTAAAGGAGCTGCTGATAACACAGATACTGATACTTAATGACTTGACGTTCCGGAGCCCGATGTTTGGGAGCCGGGCGAAAAGTTTTTCGTGCTTATTTGCCGAGGATTTACTTTTCCGCATTCGACAAAAATCGCTTCGATATCGTCATACTCTAATTCTTCTCTCTTGAACAATTCATCCGCAAACCGCTCGAGCAGCTGATCCTCCTTTCTTAACAAATCATCGACAACTTTGATGGCGTCGTTCAAAATAGTGTGGGTCTCGCGATTGAGCTTGGCTTTGATTTCATCGGAAAGCTCTTCGCTTTTAACGGCGGTGTAATCTCCCACGAATCCGTTGGTGCCCATTCCGAATTTCCAAACCATATTATGCGCAATAGTCATGGCCATCTTAAAGTCGCTGGCAACACCGCTTGTGGTAGCGCCGTTATTTTTTATTTTTTCGGCTACATAACCCGCCACGGCTGTTTGAATATCACCGAGCAATCTATTGCGATCGTGCTGGTAAAGCTCATCGGTCGGCTGTCTGTGAACTACGCCTAAAGAACTTTTTCGCGGAATGATCGAGGCCTTAAACACGTCATCGGTCGGATGGAGCAAATATGTTGTGATCAGATGTCCGGTTTCGTGATACGCCGTCATTTTCTTTTCACGGTCGTTCATCTTGATCTTGGTTTTAAATCCGAGCTGTATGCGCTCAATCGCTTCGGAAATTTCCTTATAACTAATTGTTTCGCGTTTGTTACGCGTAGCAATCAGAGCCGATTCCTTCACGATACACTCAATATCCGCGGGCGTATGATAAACGCATTTTCGCGCAAGCCGCATACTATCGATCCCGGCTTCATGCTTCACCTTGCTTAGATAATAATCAAAAAGCTTTTGACGGCCTTCAAGATTCGGCATAGTGATATAAACTTTTCGGTCAAGACGCCCCGGACGTAAAAGTGCCGGATCAAGCGTCTCTTCCGGTGAGTTTGTTGCGCCGATCACGATGATATTTTCAATACCGGAATCGACGCCGTCCATTTCGACGAGAAGCTGGTTTTGCGTTGAATTCGTTTCGCTATTACCGAATTGATTAAACGTACGGTTTTTACCCACCGCATCCAACTCGTCGATAAAAATAATGCATCCGCCGTATCCGTAAGCAAGCGACCGTGCCTTCTTAAACAAGGTACGCACTCGGCTTGCGCCGACGCCGACGAAGACTTCTACAAACTCTGAGGCCGCCATGGATAAGAACGGAAGGCCCGCTTCCGTTGCGATGGCTTTAGCCAGATAGGTCTTTCCGCAACCTGGAGGGCCGACCATCAAGATTCCTTTAATAATCTTCCCGCCGATATTCTTTAACTTCTTATGGTCTTTCATGAGCTCAACAAGCTCCCAGCATTCTTCTTTCGCCTCGTCAATACCGATGACATCGGAAAAATGCACATTCACTTCGTGCCCATCAACGGATTTCTTATCCACTTTTGAAAATCCGCCGCGGAGAAGCACGGTATACATAAATACGAAAATTACCGCATGAATAGTACCGACCAGGAGAGTGATCGGAATTTGCGCGAGTGTGATATTTCTATAAAAGGACTCCAGCGAAGCCAGACCCCAAATCGTAAGACCGATCAATACCAGCATAGCCGCTGTAATGTAGATCTTTACCCGGTTGTTCAACCAATGCATGTGCCATCTTTTAACGAACTTGGGTTTCAATTTATTTTTCCTTCGGGTTAATCCACATTAGATTATCTACTTGTCTTAATTTGAAACAGAAAATTGTATAAAAAAACGTCCACCGTAATAATACTACGTCTCCAACCAATGTCAAGAAAAGGCGCCACAATAACTTACAACCACTTACGCATTTTCGCTTTTAACTTTTTTGAAGGCCAGCAATTAAAGCAAAATTGCGTAGCCCTCAAGAGCGCGAGCGAGTATTAAGAAATATCGTCTTTCTGCAGAATGGCTTAAAGAAAGAAATAAAATTCGAACTCATTCTGCTTTTTAATATTCCGGGACTCTGTCCGTGTACTATTGAGCAACCTACCCTTTTCTAGGCTCCAAGACAAAGGCCGCCATTATATGAAAACAGTTTTATAATGTCATTAGTTATTAAAACTTAAAAACGTTTAAAATTTACAATATTTATATAAACTATTTATATATAATACTTTACATGTTTTATAATTCATAAAATTTGCGACACTGAATTGCAGGTTTCTCTTATCACATGTACTATTTACATAGTTTTACTTACACGGAAGTAGACATGATTTTACATGGAAGTTGGTTTCTCAGACTACCAACTAAGGGTGAGAAACACGCTGTTCTTTTTTATTTTTATTCCAGACATTGACTTATAACGCCTGAGCAAGGGAGTGTTCACACAGGATGTCAAAAAAAGAGGCGCGATCAGAAATCCGATCTAAACAGCGAATCAAATTCGGATTTCGGCGCATTACCTCTTTTGTTATCAGCTTAATATTTACTATTTCTCAAATCGTAATTCCTCTTCCATTACCTCAAGCGGTAGATTCCGGCCTTCATCAGATTAGCGATCGCTTTATCTCAGAAGCAGAAGCAGCGCCGTCACTCGCCTATCATTTTCACACGGTAGCCGACAATTGGACAGCGGCAGGCGGGCAAGGATTTTATGCGAATGGAAACCATCGTCTCAATCGAGGTGAAAAAGCCGGGCTCTTCATCACTCTAAAAAATTCAGGAGCCGATCCCGCAACAAGTGTCAGTGCAACGCTTACTTCAACCTCCAACGCTTGCATCACCTATTCTTCAAGCCCCATAAACTTTCCGGATATTCCCGCAGGAACCGTTAAGCCGTCAGACACCGGATTCACAATTGAAGCCAGCTCAACATGCCCGACGGGAACAGATATCACTTTGGGCATGAATATTACGGCAGCGACAGGCGGCCCGTGGCCTACAAGCTTTCCCGTAAGGGTAATTGATCCTGCGTTAAATGTCGCGGATCCAGCTGTCGACAGCTCACTGGGACCGGAATCGCAGCTCAACAACGGCGCAGGATCCGCAACAGTAAAAACTGTTTCAGCAGATGAAAATGGACACGTTTACGTAGCGTGGGAAGATGATACCGGTGGTGGATCAAATCATAACATCTATTTTAATTACAGCACCAATTTCGGAGCTTCATGGCAAACCAATCAACGCTTGGATAACGATGCTCCCGCTGTAGGCGACTCAAGAAACGTTAGAATCGACTCCGATGAACAAGGTCACGTCTATGTCGTTTGGTCAGACACGCGAAATAGTGGAGTTAACGATATCTACTTTAACTCGTCAAATGACTTTGGCGTCCTATGGCAAACCAACCAAAAAGTGGACCTTGGTACTCCAGCGGCAAATTCCAGCAACCCGGAAATTTGCAGCGATGAAAGCGGCCACGTCTATATCGTTTGGGCAGATAGACGAAACGGAGCCAATGATGATATTTACTTTAACGTCTCTTCGAATTACGGCGCAACATGGCTCGCTGCAAACGAGCGCCGGCTGGATGTCAACAGCGCTCCGGGAACGGCGGCATCCAGGGTTCCTAAAATTTCATGCGATGAAACCGGACATGTTTATGCAACATGGGAAGATGATCGAGCTGGCGTATTCTCAACGAACATTTATTTCAATGCCTCCTCCGATTTCGGTAACACATGGCTTGCAGGCGGAGACGTTCCGATAGAATCAAATGCCGCAGATGCTGGGGCACCAACAATTTCTTCCGATGCAACAGGAAATGTTTACGTCTCCTGGCAAGACTACCGAAATAGCGCTACTAAGCCGGACATCTACTTTAGGGCGGCATCAAGCTTCGGCGCCACATGGTTTCCCGAAACCAGAATAGACCTTGGTGACTTAGCCGGTGCTAATGCTTCATACACCCCAAAAATAGCGTCCGATGAAATGGGCCGTGTCTATGTGGCATGGGAGGATGAGCGGGGTTCCTCACCCGGCGATGTTTACTTCAATTATTCAACAAATTATGGAGTAACCTGGGTTGCTACTAGCGTGAAACTTGACAAAGGCGCTGCTGGTACTGACTCATACGGCATCGAAATTTCTTCCGATAAGGATGGCGGCGTCTATGTTGTTTGGCATGATTTACGAGCCGGAGCCGCCGACATTTATTTTAACTATTCCACGGACAATGGGGCAAATTGGCAAAGTGCGGACATCCGCTTAGATACGGGGTCTGCCCCTGGAAGCAGTAGTTCGATGGAGCCTCAGATAGCATCCGATGAGAAAGGCCATGTTTACGTCCCCTGGCAAGATCTACGAATTTGCTGTAACGACGACATCTATTACAATCGAGTCAATTTAAGTATTCCCACTCAAATTGCGGTTGGAGCTAAGGCGGTCACGGAGGAATCCGCTCTGACTTTTACAGTTTCAGCATCAAATCTGCTAAAGGATCCGATCAATTTCTATATCGACCGCTCGGGACTGAGTAGCGCTAAGGGATCGTACCTTACCACAGCCACCGTAAGCAGTCCTTCTGTCTACAATTCGGGAACTGGAAAATACGAAACCACGTTTTCCTGGACACCGGCCATAGGCGCATCCCATCAACCCCAGCCGTTTAATCCGGTAGCCATCATCGCTCAAGCGCAAAACAGCATAGAATCGGATTTCGAGACCATACAGATCACGGTAAATCCTTCGGCAACAACGAGCGTTATCTGGACAGGAGCCAGCGGAGTTAACTTGAACTGGTCAACGCCGGCGAACTGGCAGGGTGGTGTGGCCCCGACTTCAACGCAAATCGCTGTGTTTGACGGAACATCTTCGGCAAACTGCACGATCAACGATTTCAGAGTCCTCACAGGAATCCGGGTAAATGCAGGCTACACGGGAACGATTACACAGGCCGCCGACGTTCAGCTTGGTACCCTTGGCTTCGTCATGAGTGGCGGCATTTTTGCGGGTGGAAGCGGATATTTCGACACCAATGGCAGCTTTGCAGTTAATGGCGGAGCGTTCACATCAACCTCAGGCGAGCTAAAAATCGCAGGCAACTTCTCCCACACAGGCGGCACATTTAATCACAACAATGGTACCGTTCGGCTAGATGGGACAAATCAAACGCTGACGGGTCTTGCAAGCGGCACAACCTTTTACACGCTTGCAAAAGCTACCGGTGCTGCTCCAGAAACGTTAACTCTTACCGATACCTCCATAATCACTGTGAACAATATGCTAACCCTGTGGGGTTTTGACAGTCCCAATCTTCTCACCTTAACCACAGGAAATTCTTCTACTGTGGATTTCGACCTGGCAACCGGAGGATTACAGGACCTCAGATTTCTCCGTGTAGATCACATTGATTCAGCCGGTGGCCTTGAAATGAATCCTACCAACTCCACAAACGGCGGTGGCAATGTCAACTGGAACTTCGGTCAAGGACAAACTGCTGGACTTGTCGGATATTGGCCTCTTAATAACGACACAAATGACTATTCGGGAAGCGCAAATCACGGAACATGGATCGGTCCTTCGGCTCCCAACATAACCGCAAATTTTAACGCTGCGAACAAGGCGCCCACTGCCTTCGCAAATACACACGCACTTGACTTTGACGGGGTAGACGACCACGTAAAAATACCAAATTCAAGCAGTTTAAATCCGACCAATGAAATCACCGTGGCTGCGTGGGTAAAATCATCCCAACCCTCTGCTAGCTTTCTATCCGTTCTCCGCCATGAGGGAAGCTTTACAGCTTTGCAGGTATTCAGTGGGACTGCCCATTGTACAAGATTCAGTGGGGGCGTATTCAACTACGTCACTTGGACTTGGGAAACAAGCTTCGGCGATGGCGCATGGCGTCATTTTGCTTGTAGTTACAGTTCGACCGGAGGTTTCAAAGTCTATAGAGACGGATCAGTCCTGCTCCAAGACGGAACAAAAACAGGGGCTCTAGACGCTAGCACAAAAGAAATGTGTCTAGGCGCAAAGTGCGAAGATGGACTAAATCTCGAGAAGTTCACTGGCCTCCTCGATGACGTCAGAGTCTACAATCGAGTATTAAGCGATCAAGAAATCTTTGCGCTTTCTCAAGGCCAATCCAGGAGCCTCGTGTGGGATGGCTCAGCATCTACCGCTTGGAACACCGCGGCAAACTGGAACCTTGGCTTTGTGCCGGGCACAAACGACTCGGTCACCATTCCTTCCGCAACCAACAATCCAGCACTCGCTGGAGCTACTACAGTAGCCGACCTTACAATTCAAACGGGAGGAGTCTTGTCGCTGAATGGCCAAGGTCTCACTGTCTCGCGTACGTTCTCTAACAATGGAATATTACAACTTCAAGGGAGCGAAGGAGTTTTACTTGGCCCCTCTGGAAATGCCCAAGACACTGACTCGGGCGTATGGGAATATGTCGGAAATGGAATAGCAACTGCTATTACTCATACCATCAAAGATTTCGGCGCAGGCACCGATTATTACGATCTGGTCATTAACGATGCTTCGGCAACCAATGTGGATACCTTTAATTCGGGCGCTGCGCTAACCATTGGAGGAAGTCTTTCACTGACAACGGGAGCATTCTCAGCTGCCGGTTTTGGCGTTACTACCACAAGCGACTTAACGGTTGTTAATGGAACACTTACCTGCGGTGGCGCTTCTCCTATCATCGTCGGCAGGCACTTTACACGCCCAGGCACGGGCGTCATCGATTGCTTGGGCGTGAACGATACCATTCGGCTTACGGGTACGGGCAATCTCAATTTGGGAAGTTCGGGCAGCGTACAGATTTATCGCCTTGAAGTTGCGCAGTCAGGAAACACAACGACGGTTACCGGTTCTACCGGCTATAACATTCGAGATATCGCACTAGGAGGAACCGGTACGCTTACGATCGGTACGCTTAGTACGCACGCTCTCGAAGCATTCGCCGACGGAGGTACAATTTCAAAGGGTGCCGCAGCCATCATTAACGGCCCCGGATTTTTTAATATCGGCGCGCCCAATTACTTCATCGATCTAAACACCTTCGGCGCCCGGCTTGCACTCGGCAGCGGCGAAGTAGGAGCCACGAAAACCATTAACTTCATCAACCAAGCATGCACATTTACATCAGCGGTAACGCACGAGGTGGCGCTGTCATCAACCATAGAGAGTGGCGGGGCGGGTCAAGGTAACAATTGGACGATTAATACCAACAACAATAATTTGACTTTTTCAAACGGAGGTAGTCTGAATATTAACTCTCGCTCGACACGAACGGTGAATTTTAATGCGGGCACGAGCACGGTCACATTCACCGGCGGAGGTACGTTAACACTTCAGGCGGAGGGAACCGGCGCTACCAATTTTAATGCCTCAACCGCAAATCTTTATCTCAACAATCTCACACAAACCGGTGGGACATTAAGTGCACCGGGGTCAGCGAATGTATTTGAAGTTACCGGCGCCTGGAATCGCACCGGAGGTACATTTACACATAATAGCGGTACGGTCACATTGACCGGCGCCGCGGATCAAACCATTGTTACAGGCAGCGCGATATTTAACAATCTCACGCTTAACAACACGGGTAGCACTGCAGCAACCGACGACGTTACCATAACCGGCCCACTCGACATAAATGGCATTCTCACCATAACCAACGGCGATCTTGACCTCCTCGCCGGCGGTAACGTGACCCTTGCCGGAAACCTCGTGATTAATAATTCGACTGATCCATATATAACTAGAGGAGGAAGCGGAACTTGGACATTTGACGGGACAACGGCCGCCACTATCACGGACAATAATACTCCGGGACTAAGCCTTGGCGTTGTGGCCTTAAACAAGACCGATACCGTTTCACCGTCTACCAATAACAGGTTAACATTAGGATCTTCGGTTACGCTTACCTCAATCACGGTAGACGGCTCTGCGGCAAGCCCGGACACATTGGCTTTGGCAAGTTCGGGATACACATTAACGCTAACCGGCAATGGGACACCCCTTACCTTAAACACGGGTTCCACATTGGACGCCGGCACCAATTCAACCGTTAAATTCGTACCGGCCGGCATAACGGGCGTCACGGTCCCTGCCGCAACCTATCATCATGTGGAATTCAATAATGCGTCCGTCACGTTTACACTAGGCGGTGCATTAGATGCGAACGGCAACCTTACTATTACAACCGGAACGCTGGATGTTAGTGCCACGAGTTACCAGATTAACGTTGCGGGCAATTGGGCCAACACGGCTGTGTTTACCCCGCGCTCAGGAACTGTCGTATTTGACGGAACGGGTAGTTCAACGATAACCGGTGCCAATACATTTTTTAATCTCACCTGTCTTACGCCTGGTAAAACTCTGGTATTCCCGGATACGGGAACCACAACCATTGCGGGGACATGGAAACTTGAAGGCGCCTCAGGAAATAACATCATCCTTAAATCAGCTGCGGCCGGTACGGATGGATCTAAGGCAGGAAACGAATTTGACATAAGCGTAGCTGCCGTTAGCGACACCACTGGCAATACCTATGTGGAATATGTGACTGTCTATGACAGCGATGCGGTCGGCGCAGCCGTTCCTATTCAAACACGAGGCTCAACCGATGGAGGAAATAACACCGGCTGGAGTTTCAACCCGCTTTTTGTAACTTATACATCCGACACTAATACAATAGGAACTCTGCGGTATGCATTAAACAATGTTAATGCCGGTCAAACAATCACGTTCGATCCTTCTGTATTTCCTTCCGCTACGCCCGCAACCATTAGCGTAAACGGTACCGCCCTTCCGCCTCTCGATGATGGAAACGTTACTATCGATGCTACAGGGGTAGGTGTCATCATCGATGGAACCAGCGCCGGAGCGGGAGTGGACGGGCTTACGATTGGAAGCGCGATTGTAAGCAACGGCAATACGATTAAAAACTTGCGAATCAAAAGCTTTGCCGATGACGGAATCCAAGTTACTTTGGGAACCAATAATACCATTCAAGCTTGTCAAATCTATTCGAACTTGGACGACGGAATTGACTTTTCTTCGGCAACGCCCGGCGGAACAAGCTATATCAAGGGATGCTACATAGGAACAAATACGGCCTACACGGATTTAGGAAACGCAGATGTAGGCATATACGTAAACATTGCCGACACGGCAACCACACTTCTTACCATCGGCGGTACGGTTGCTGCAGATGCCAATTACATCATGTGGCATGATGATGCTGGCTCACTAGATGCAGGCATAGAAGTTAATAATGGAAGTCCCAAGATCATAGGCAACTTCATCGGTACAAACGGCACGGATGCGACAAGTAGAAAGAATGACTACAACATCTATCTTCTTCCCGGAGCAGACAATGTCCAGATCGGCGGCGCTGCGAGCGCTGAAGGAAACGTAATCGGTTTTGGGAGGGAAGGCATCTATGGTGTGTCCTCATCCGGTACGGTTACAATCCAGAATAACTACATCGGCACTAATTCTTTGGGCTTGAATTTAGGACAATCATTGGATGGTATTTGGCTACCAAGTGCAGGGAGCACCGTTATGATCGGCGGTGTGGGTGTTGGAAATACAATCGGATTTCCAGGCTCAGCTGGAGCTGGAATCTACTTCACAAAACCGTCAGGATCTACTACAACTATAAAAGGAAACTACATTGGTACTGATTCATCCTGGCGTGATCTGAACAGTACAGGTTCATGGGGAATCTTCGTAGGTGGTTTGGGAACTCTTAACATTGGTGGTACGGCGGCTGGAGAAGGAAACTGGATCGGTTTCTTTGACAGTGCTAGTGGGAGGGGAATCCGTGTCGACGATGGCGCTCCAACCATTCAGGGTAATTACATCGGCACAAATTCATCCGGAGCGAACTTAGGCAACCTTGACGGTGTCTACCTTGCGGCAGGTGCGGATGCAGTGACCATAGGAGGTACTGCACCCGGCGCGGGCAATGTAATTTCAAGAAACACCGATGACGGTATCGACAGCGTTTCAACCAATGCAAGCATAACGATCCAGGGTAACTTTATTGGTACCGACACCGCCGGTACGGCTTCCTGGCCAAACGGCGGCGATGGAATCGTAAGCACCGCTGGAACTCTGACAATCGGTAACGCATCAGAAACTAAAAGCAATGTCATTGGCCCCAATACAGGTTATGGAATAAATCTGCCGAGTGGCACGCCTGTTATTAATGTAGCGGGCACCGTTGATCTAAACGATGATCTCTTTATTGCCGCAGGCCTCCCCATTAACAGCTTTAATCTCGGCACTGGTACACTTCAAATAAGCGGCAATTTCACTAACAATGCCGGCTCCACCTTTAATCCTGGTACAGGTACTGTTTTGTTTGACGGTACCAACCAATCCATCCTTGGCAGTTCAACATTCTACAACCTAACCAAGACGGTAACCGGTGCCCCTAAAATCCTTACGTTTGGTGACGGCACAACGCAGACCATTGCTTCAGGAGGGACGTTAACCTTAAAAGGCGCTTCCGGTGCCCTGCTCTCTCTACGCACTTCAAGTAACAATGGCGTAGCCAAATTCACCATCAATGAAACCAATTCAGCGGTTGAGGATGTAAGCTATGTCGATGTCAAGGACGGCATTACAGCGAACTGGATTACGGCAGCTAACTCCGTAGACAGCCTAGGAAATACTAAGTGGAACTTTAACATTCTCCACGTCACAGAGAAGAGCGACACAAATACACCCGGCACGCTCAGGTATGCGCTTAATAATGTAGCAGCCACTCAAACCATCAACTTTGAGACCGATGTCTTCCCTGCAGCTACACCGGCAACCATTAGCGTAAACGGTACCGCCCTTCCACCTCTCGATGATGGAAGCGTTACTATCGATGCTTCAAATCCCAGCGCAGGCGTCATTATCAACGGTTCGGGCACAGGCGCAGGGGTAGACGGTCTCGCCGTGACAAGTACCGGAAACGTTATCAAGGGTCTTAGAATAACGGGTTTTCCCAACGCCGGTATCCTCATTAATGCTGGTGGAGCCACAGTGGGCGGAAGTGCTGCGGGCGAAGGAAATATGATCTACGGAAACACGCAAGCCGGCATTATTTTTCTCGCTGCCACAGGTACCTCTGTAATAAAAGGCAATTATATCGGAACCAATAGCTCCTTTACCCCCGGATTAGGCAACTTGGGACATGGAATCTACGTAAGCACAACCAGCGTAGACCCCGCAATCCTTACCATTGGCGGTAGCGGCGTCAACGAAGCTAATTACATCGTCGGACACAACGGTGTAAGTGATTCAGGAATCGTTGTCAATAATGGAAGTTTGAAAATCATAGGAAACTATATCGGGACCAATTCCACCGGAACCCTAAACATCTTCAACGAAATCGGCATCTTTCTAGAAGCCGGTGCTGATAACGTACAAATTGGAGGCATAGTGCCGGCCGAAGGAAATATTTTCGGCTTTAACACTTACGGCATCGTGATCTACTCAGACGGCAGTACTACCATCCAAAAGAACTATATCGGAACCAATCTCAGTGGGGGTGAGTTGGGCGGTACTCAGGTGGGGATCTACGTGAACGGGAACAGCACGGGGGCCGGAAACACTGTGATTGGAGGAGCGAACGCGGGAAACTGGATTTGTAACTATTCCGCATTTGTTGGAATCTACATAACAGGGGCCGGCGATCCTGTTATCGAAGGAAACTATATCGGCACGAACGAGGCCGGTTTAAACACGCTTGGAAACGCAGCGGGTATTTATTTGGACTTCACTGCCGGAAATGTTCAAATCGGATCGGGCACGGTCGCAACCAAAGCCAATGTGATTTCTTACAACACGGGAGACGGTATCATAAATTTATCTGCTGCTACAGGTACCGTCATTGGCCTCAACTACATCGGCACTGATTTGAATGGTACGGCTTCCTGGCCAAACGGCGGCGATGGAATTGAAACAATAGTGGGAACAATAGCGCTCGGGAATGGTGTGGTCATAGGTCCTAATACCGGCTACGGCATTAACATGCCGAGCGGTACACCTATTATTAATGTATCCGGCACCGTTGATGTGAACGACGATCTGAATCTTGTTGCCGGCACATTTAACATTGTTGGTACGGCTACGCTACAACTCAGCGGAAACTTTACAAAGACGGGCGCTACATTCAACAGCAATACCGGAACTATCATCCTCGACGGCGGGAATCAAACTCTCAGCGGTTCATCCACCTTCTACAATCTGAGCAAAACAGTTGCCTCTGCAGCTACTCTTACCTTAATTAACACGAGCATCTTTACCGTAAATAATTCCTTAACCCTTCGAGGTGCCATTGGCCAGCTCCTTACCCTTACCTCAGACCATGCAACAGAAACGGTAGATCTCGATTTGGTATCGGGTGGAACACAAAGTCTGGATTATCTAAATGTTTTCCGCATCGATTCGGCGGATGGAATTGAAATGAATCCGGCTAATTCCACAAACGGCGGTGGGAACGTCAACTGGAATTTCGGACAGGGCCAAAGCGGTGGACTTGTCGGATACTGGAAACTCGACAGAGAAGGTGCGACTTTCCTTGATGCTGTGGACAGCGGTGGAAATGGTAACAACGGCGTACTTACCAATATGGCCGGTACTGAATGGACGAGTGCTAACGTTGCGCCAGTCAGTTTCTCAAACCCGTTTGCGCTCAATTTCACAGGAGCACTTGATCACATCGAAATTCCGGATTCGCCTAATTTAAAACCTTCCGTAATCACTTTAGCAGCTTGGATCCGTCCCGCTGCGATCGGCGGCTGGATGACGATCATTGATAAGCAAGAGTTGGATATCTACGACAGTTATATGCTTACGATCGGCGGAAGCGGCAAGTTAAGCTTTGATCTGGAATCACAATCAGGCGCCATTCCGGATCGCTCAGTTCAGAGCACCGCCACCATCAGCGCCAATGTCTGGACACACGTAGCTGCCACTTATGACCTTTCGACAATGAAACTCTACATTAACGGTGTAGCAGACCTGAATACAACGGCAAATACCACTCCAATTCAATATAGTACTTCTGCTGTGTGGATCGGCGCACAAAATCAGGCAGGAACTCCTTCGTTTGAGTTCAACGGAATTATCGACGATGTCAGAATTTATGGCAGAGCGCTGTCCGCAACTGAAATTGCTGCACTTGCTTCCGGCACAGCTAGAAGCCTTGTGTGGGATGGCTCGGCATCGACCGATTGGAATAATGCCGCTAACTGGAACCTCGGTTTTGTACCAGGAGCTAGTGATTCAGTCACGATACCATCCGCCTCCAATAGCCCTATATTGAGTGGCGCAACAACCGTCGCTGATCTCACCATCCAAACAGGCGGGATTCTCACTTTGAATGGGCTAAGTCCGACGGTTTCAAGAAATTTCTCAAACGAAGGCATAGTACGGCTTCAGGGTTCAGAAACAATATCTCTTACTCAAGACATCGATTCAGGTACGTGGGAATACGTGGGCAACGGTACAGGTACTGCTGTAACGCACACGCTTAAAGACTTTGGCGGCGGTGACTACTTCAACTTAATCATTAATGATACATCTGTCACAAACCAGGATACGTTTCAACTTGGCGCCGCCTTAGATGTAAACGGAAATCTATCGATTTTAAGCGGCACTTTAGACGTAAACGCAGCCGGCAATCATCAAATCAACGCCGCCGGAGATTGGACCAGATCCGGCACTTTTACACCGCAGGCAGGCACCGTGGTATTTGATGGTACCAACCAATCGATTCTTGGCAGTTCAACGTTCTACAACCTGACTAAGACGATAACCGGCACGCCTAGGACGTTCACATTTGGTGACGGTACAACGCAGACCATTGCTTCAGGTGGAACACTCACCTTAAAAGGTGATGTGGGCGCCCTCCTCTCTCTACGCACCGTAACGAACAATGGCGTGGCCAAATTTACCATCAATGAAACCGATTCAGCCGTTGAGGACGTAAGCTACGTCAATGTCAAGGACGGCATTACAGCGAACTGGATTACGGCAGCTAACTCCACAGATAGTACAGGAAACACCAAGTGGAACTTTAACATTCTCCACGTCACCGAGAAGAGTGATACGAATACACCCGGCACGCTCAGGTATGCGCTTAATAATGTAGCCGCCACCCAAACCATCGACTTCGAGAACGATGTCTTTCCTTCAGCAACGCCGGCTACAATCAGCACTACTTCTGCGCTTCCATCGCTTACAGCTGGAAGTGCCACCATCAATGCCACTAGTAGAGGCGCCATTATCAATGGTACGAGTGCCGGAGCGGGAGTGGACGGAATTACGATCGCAAGCAGCGGCAATACCATCAATAACTTGCAAATCAAAAGCTTTGGCGACGACGGTATTGAAATCACCGGCGACAGCAACACCGTACAAAACTGCCAAATCTATTCCAACACCGACGACGGCGTTTCGATCGGTACTTTAAGCGGCAGCAACATTATTCAAGGCAATACGATTTATTCCAACGGCGGCGATGGAATTTACTACACATCCACCGATACTACCGCAACCATTAAAGGCAATTACATTGGAACCAATAGCGCATGGTCCGCCACCATCGGCAATACGGGAGATGGTATTGAAATAGACCAGACCTCGGGCAGTGTAACGATAGGCGGCACGCTCGCTTCCGATCGCAATTTCATCGCATTCCACAACATGTCCTCCAGCGCTGGCATCTATGTTATTACCGGTAACGTTACGATTAAAGGAAACTACATTGGAACCAATACGGCGGTAACACCGTTAAACATGGGTAATTATTACGGAGTCCGGGTAGTGGGCGGTACCACAACTATCGGAAGCACGACGGCCGGAGAACAAAATGTCATCGGATATAACACGTACGGCATCGAAGCGGGGGTCAGCAATCTCACCATCATCGGAAATTATATTGGTATGAACTCAAGCTTTGCGAATGCGGGAAACACCGCTCATGGAATTTATGTCAATGGCATAAGTGTTACACCTACCATCGGAGGCACGGCCGCAGGTTCTGCGAATTACATAGGCTTTCATTCTGGTGTAAACGACTGCGGTATTTACATAGTTGCGAGCGGAGCGCCCATCATACAAGGAAACTATATTGGCACAAATGACAGCTTTGCTAATTTAGGTAATCGCTTCGGTGTCCGGATTGGGGCCGGCGCCGAGAATGCCACGGTCGGCGGAACCCTAGCGGGGGCGGGCAACATCATCGCATACAACAGTGACGATGAAATTAGAAACGAGTCCGCCTCGACCAGCGTCGTCATACAGGGCAATTCTTTTAACTATAACGCCAACACAAGCAGTGATATCCCAAGCGCAGGCGATACCATTGAAACCACCGCCGGCACCATTACCATCGGGAACGCTTCCGAAACAGTGGGTAATTACTTTGGAGGGGTTAGCGGATACGGAATTAATATGCCGAGCGGTGGTACGGGCACCGTTACTTTCGCCGGAACGTTAACCAACATTAATGACGACATAAATCTGGTGGCCGGAACTGTCAATATGGGAGCCTCCACGGTACGTTTGAAGGGCAATTGGACCAATTCAGGTGCTACGGTTAACGCCGGCTCAGGTACGGTTATCTTCGACGGCGGAAGTCAGACTCTTGCCGGCTCTACCACCTTTTATAACTTAAGCAAGACTATCACAACGGCAGCAACCCTTACCTTAGCTAACACCAGCATCTTTACCGTGAGTAATTCCCTAACCCTCCGTGGTGCCGTAGGGCAACTCCTAACCCTTACCTCAGATCACGCCACAAACACTGTTGACCTGGATCTTCAAGCGGGCGGCGTTCAGAATCTGGATTACCTCAACGTGTTCCGCATCGATTCGGCGGACGGCCTCGAGATGAACCCTACCAATTCCGTTAACGGCGGCGGAAACGTGAATTGGAACTTTGGACAAGGGAGAACGCAGGGCCTCATCGGGCATTGGAAATTGGATGAAGGATCGGGAGTGACGGCGTTGGATAGTAGCGGAAATGGAAAGAATGGAACGCTTGTTGCAGGTCCGACCTATTCGACAAATGTCCCGGTTACGGCTTTTAGCAATACCAATTCTCTAGACTTCGAAGGAGCGGACAACTCTGTTGACATACCTGATGCTTCGAACTTCTATTTTGACGCTGCCAGAAGTTTCACCGCAACCGCTTGGATTAACAAAATAACCACGCTCAGAGGTGCCAACAACGATGAACATATCATCGGCAAAGGCATTAGTGCCACTGATGATTACAAAGGCATTACTTTCGCAATTCTCGGTGCCAACGGAAAATTGTCACTCGTCATGGTCAATCAGAACTCAACCAACAATAAAATAAGGGTAGAGGGTACAACCACCCTTAATAATGCAATTTGGCATCATGTTGCCGCTACCTACAACGGCAGCAGTAACGCATCAGGAATCACATTTTACGTTGACGGTGTCCTTAACCCTGTGACTGTGGTAAATAACAGCTTAGTCGGAAGTTTTAACACAGCATATCCTTTACAAATCGGCAGAAATCAGGAAGGGCCAAATCATAACAACTTCGAAGGAAAGATTGACGATGTTCGCATATACGACCGTGTCCTTAGCGCACAAGAAATTGCCGCTCTAGCGTCCGGACAGGGCCGAAGTCTTGTCTGGGATGGATCGGCTTCCACCGATTGGAGCAATCCCGCGAACTGGGATCTTGGGTTTGCGCCGGGCGCAAACGACTCGGTCACCATTCCTTCCGCAACCAACAATCCAGCACTCGCTGGAGCTACTACAGTAGCCGACCTTACCATTCAAATAGGGGGTTTGTTGGACGCCAACGGTTTCGACCTAACAGTTTCAAGAAACTTTCAGAATAGCGGAACGCTAAAAATAAAAGGCATTGAAAATCTAACACTTACGCGCGACACCGATTCGGGTGCGGTCGTATACACCGGAGACGCCAGTTATGCTTCATTAGATTATGGCAATGCGTATTACGATCTTCAGTTTAACAGCGCAAGTGGGACCGGCGTCTGGACATTGGCTAGTGCTCTTACAGTAAATCGCAACCTGACTATTTCTTCTGGAACACTCAATACAAATGCTACCTTAAATTATCCCATGACCGTAACCGGAAACGTCCTCATCACCGGCGGAGCTTCCGGGGTTCTCACAGCAAACGGCTCTGCAATCACGGTAAACGGTAGCTGGGATCATTCCGCCGGAACTTTCAATATAGGAACATCCCGCGTGATCCTAAACGGAACAGGTGCGCTCGCAGGAAAAGGCACAGGCGACAGCTTTTATAACCTTGAAATCGCCGGCCCTGGTCAGACAACTACTCTTGCTACAGACAATCTGCAGATTGCTAATGTTCTCACTTCCAATGGCGGAATAGTTACCGATGGTCCGTCCAACTATACATTAATTGTTCAGGGGTCAAACCCTAATCCTATTGTCATAAACTCCTCTTCTATTTTTAGCTTTTTTAGACTTTACTTGAAGCCAACAACCGCAGGTATTTTTTCACTTCCAAGCTTCAACGACTATCCAGGAATGGGATTTATTCCTGTCGTTGGAGGCGCAACACTTGAGTTGGCGGGTGATGTCACTACCGATACCACCACTTTTCATGTGCAGAGCGGCACACTTAATCTAAATATCCATACCCTCAATCTTTCCGCGGCAACTGCTGACATATACATAAGCGGTAGCGGAACAGTTAACGTTGGCTCAGGTACCCTTATCGTCGGAAGAGATGTCATATTAGGCACCACTTCCTCAACTCTGAATGGCGGCAGCGGAAATATCAATGTCAAGCGAGATTGGAATAATTTGGTTGGAGGCACACTCAATGCCGGAACTTCCATCGTTAACTTTGTTGGATTAGCCGGCACAAAAAATATCACTTCCGGAAGTAACATTTTCAACAACGTTGTTTTCAACGACGGTGGTGGCGGTGCCACATTCATGCTGAAGGATGCTTTTCGAACCTCCGGCGATCTCACTGTTACATCCGGCTTACTCAATACCGGTACACCTACTGCCTATTCACTTACGGTAGGAAGAGACCTCACCATTAGCACCGGCGGAACGCTTACCGCCAACAATTCTACGATTACGGTCACACGAAACTGGAATCATTCCGCCGGAACATTCAATTTCAATACGTCTTCCGTAATTCTAAACGGAACAGGAACGTTGACCGGTAAATTGAATGCGGATAATTTCTACAATTTATCCATCGGCAGCCCCGGCCAAACAACCACATTGAACACCACTTCGATGAACATAACCAACCAACTTACTTTCGCCGGCGGCACTGTCAATGAATCAGCTGTCACAACACTTACAGTAGGCGGCTCAAATCCAAATCCGGTCAGTATCAGTGGAACGCCCACACTCAACTTTGACACTCTGGTAATAAGGCCTGCCGCTGTAGCAGGTACTTTCAATCTGCCTGGGTTTACTGGATATAAACAAATCATAAGGTTCAATCCAGAGTTCGTAGGCTCGGCTACGTTGGTGCTTACCGGTAACGTAACCACAACACGGAATTTTGAAGCGTGGGGCGCTATTCTCGATCTCAACGGAATGACCCTGACCTGTTCCATTCTCAGAATTGGGCTGAGTACGAACATAGCCACGGTCAATGCCGGTACAGGAATCATAGCCGCATCGGCGGTCAATATAGATACAGCCAATGCCACCTTAAATGGGAATAATGGAACAATCAATACTCAAGTGTGGACTAATGGAGCTAGCGGAACGTTTAATGCCGGAAATTCAACGGTCAATTTCAGTATGACTTCAGGAACGAGCCCCATCACCTCAGGCGGTGATGCTTTCAACAATGTAAGTTTTACCAGCTCAGGCGGCGCCCTATTCCAGCTTCAGGATGCCCTTGCTGTAAACGGAAACCTCTCCTTGCTAAGCGGCACATTGGATGTGAATGCCACGGGCAATCATCCAATCAATGTCGCCGGAAACTGGACTAATAGCGGCGGCACTTTCCTCGCTCAATCAGGTACCGTCGTATTTAACGGCGCAGATCAAACCATAATCGGTTCTAGCACATTCCATAATTTTACTAAAGACATTACGGGAAGTGTTGTTCCGCGAACACTTACCTTTCAAGGAGCTGCTACCCAAAGCGTTGATGCCACTGGAACACTTATCTTAAAAGGCGCCAGCGCCGTCAATCGCCTTCTTCTCCGTTCCGATGACACGATTCCACCGCCAACACAGTGGAAGTTGACGGTAAACGCCACGATGAATCCCCTTAACATTAACTTTGTCGATGTGCAGGATAGCGACGCTTCAGGCGGCAACACCATTCTTTGGACAGACGCCGCCGATAGCGGGAGAAATACCAACTGGGGATTTGGTTCTGGAGTAATCGATATCAGCGGAACTGTATTTGCCTCCGATGAGACTACACCACTTTCTGGCAAGACAGTAGCTTTACGAGTGGACGGGGGAGCTCCTGCAAGTTCTGTTTCGTCTGGAACTGGCACCTTTAGCTTCACGGATGTTGCGGTAAATCAAGGAAGCACACTTACTTTCTATCTAGATGGGGCTATTGAGAAAGCCAATACGGTTACGATCGTGGGTACCAATCAAAACATTTCTGGGATTAACCTAATGGCTAACCATTTGATCCTACGATCTGAATACGGCGTAAATCCTATCACCATCCCTGACTTGGTTGATTACGACAGCAGTATCGATGCGGCAGCTGATGCCGTAATGCTTTTTGACGCAGCCACCGGAATACCAAATACTCTTACGGTGGAGAACGGTATCGAACTTTTCATTCCAACAGGAGAAACTTTCAAGCCGACCGGAAATGTCACGGTCAATAGTGGGGGACTCGATCTCAACGGAAGCTGGGTTGAAACAGGAACCGAGGTGGCAACGATCTCTGGCGGAAACTTTGATAAAACAGGCGGCGGTTGGAGCGCCGCAACTGGAAAAGTAGTTTTTGGCGGTACCCTTGATGTCATTTTCACAACGGGGACTATAACTCTCTATGATCTGGAAATTAACAAAGTAGACATTGGAAATACGGTTACCGTTGTGGGAGAAGTCATTGTCGCGCGCAATCTTAATTTGACAAGAGGAATGCTGGGGCAAGGAGCGGGCGGTAATGTCCGTGTCCGAGGCAGTATCGCAGCGGCCGACAACTTCGGCCAAGCCCATCAGTCAAATGACGGCCTCGTTACGGTAGACGGGGCTACGGATCAAAGTATTTCAGCAGGTCCGAACGTATTTCTCCCTTCATTAACCATCAATAAGACTGCAGGACTGCTCACCTTCAGCGGTGACATTGGCATTTCAGGGAACTTTACCTACACTCAAGGAACTCTAAACGTGGGAACGAGCAAATTTCTTTTCAACGCCGGCCCATTCTCAAGCCGGACTCTCAATGCCAACGGAATCAATTTCTACAACATGGAAGTTGCCATGGGAGACGTACGCCGCCTTACCATTGTCGGCGGGGCCACTGTACTTAACAATCTAACTTTGACAGATGGCGCCACGGAAGGAGGAACTCTCCTTGTGAACGGCAACCTAACGGTTGCATCAACCTTCGATTTTGATGTAGGGCCCAATTACACAGCCATCACTCTCGGCGGCTCCAATCCGCAAACCCTGACTTTTGCAACCGGCGGAAAACTTCCCATGCTCAATATAAACAAAACCCTAGATACTGACGTAGTCAACGTCACCGGCAGCGGGCCTGTCCAGATTCTTGATGATTTCACCATCACCAAGGGAATTTTTGATCTCAATGGAGTCGGCCTTACACTGGCGGCCGCGAGCATATTTGATAATCTCGGCACTCTCCGGCTCCAGGGTGGCGAGTCGGTTATCTTTAATGGTCTTGGCGGGTTTGACAATAATTCAGGTACAGTTGAATTTGACGGCGCCGGAATCTATGCCGGCTTGCCGGCCGGTTTTGGTAACACGTTCTATAACATAGTATTTAACGGAAGCGGATCTTTTACCTTAGATAGCGGCCTTACCGTTAACGGCGGTTTGCAACTACTTAACGGCTCGCTTAGCACAAACGGCATTTTTGCGGTTAATGTCCTCGGAACTGCCGGCTTCACGGCGGGCAGTTTCACGGCATCTAACTCATCGGTGTCCATCGGCGGAAATGCTGCGTTTGGCCCGGCCGCGCAAATAACGTCGCCCGGAGCCACTTGGACGGTCGGAGGAGGTTGGGACAACTCAGCGGGGGCTACATTTAACCTTTCAAATTCTACGGTGACGTTTAATGCTTCATCAGGAACGCATAATATTTCACATAATTTTTCGGTATTTAATCATCTTAATTTCAGCGGAGGCGTATCCGCCGCCTATGTTTTGCAGGCATATCTTTTTGTCCTGGGAAACTTATCCATTACGGATTGCACTTTAGATGCGGGAACGCCCGGCTACGATATTGAAGTGTGGGGCAATTGGAGCAAGCTCGGAAACTTTCTACCCAAAAACGGAACGGTTCGTTTTAGCAACGCCGCCACTTCTTCGACCATAAGCGGAAACACGACATTCCATCATTTAAATGCGGCCGTATCCGGCAAGAACATTTTCTTTACTGCCGGTTCTACACAAACAGTAACCGGCGTATTGACTCTATCGGGTACGGGAGACTCACCTCTCCGGCTGCGTTCCTCCATACAGGGAACGGCCTGGAATATTGTGAATGCAGGCGACGTGGAATCCGTGAGCTTTGTCGATGTCAGAGATTCAAATAATACGGGCCCACTCATTACAGCCGCCAATTCAACCAACACCGGAAATAACACCGGCTGGGATTTTGGCCCTTCATTAACGCTCATATGGACCGGCGCAACCGATACCGGTTGGAATAAAGCATCCAATTGGAAATGCTACTCGACGCTGCCTGCTACGTGTTCTGCTTTTAACCCTTGTACTTGTATCGAACCCCCTACATGCACCAGCAAACCTCCGAGCGTTTCAGACTACGTCGTCATTTGCTCCTCACCCCCAGTCACGCCAAACAATCCTCAGATGAATGAATTACGGGTAGTAAATGATTTCCGCATTATTTCGGGAACGCTCAGCCTCGTCAACGCCGGTTCGTCACTGATTATAAATGGGTACGCTCGCTTTTTCGGCGGGGAAATCAATAACAACGGAAATATATCCAGTACCGTGGACGCCCGAGGTGAACGCGCCATCTTTAGCAGCACTACTTTTAACGCCGGGGTGAACGCCAAATCGCCCATTATTCAGGTGAACAATGGGACACAATTCAACGGCACGGCTACTATTGAAAAAACAGGGCCCAGTGGAGATTTTAGCATCGGCGGAAGTACATTTGCTTCGGATGTTTCGATTACCAATAGCGGAACCGGCAATTTCAATCTTGCGTCGACACTTCCCGATACATTTCAAGGCAATGCCGTATTCAGCAGCTCGTCCGGTGTGATTAATGTGTCTTATACTGCTCCGGGAACGGTTTTTAACCAAAATATAACGCTCAACTCAACAGGCGGCGGAATAACATTCGGTATAGCGGGAGGCACAACAAATCTTGGCGGAACGCTCATCATAGGAGGAACCGGTTTCAGCGCCGGAGAGCTTAATCTGCGATACGTAAACCAGACCGACGCATTTAAACCACAGAGCCTTGTTCTCACAGGAACAGCAAATCTCAAACTAGGTCCCAACACCACTTTCTCCGGCGATGCAGATTTCAAAAGCCCGGGACTGCTTTTAAATGGCGCCAACTTCAACAAATCAGCTATCCTGGAAAAAACCGGGTCTTCCACAGATCTAGGTGACGGCGGAAACACGTTCTGGTCCACAACACTTATAAAACACAGTGGATCAGGCCCCCTTCATCTTGCACGCGTGAACTCTGATGTCTTCAAAGCCGCCACTACTTTTGAGAACATAGGCTCCAATTTCATATACGCGGCGGATAGCAGCGCTGGATTTACGGATTTTCAAGACAATCTTACTCTCAAAAATTCAGGATCGGGCGGGATAAGGTTTGGTTACAACGGGGGTACGTCTCAGCTTGTAATTGCTAAGACTCTAGGTGTTACCGAAACCAACTTCTCTAGCGGCGAACTTTACCTCTCCGGATTCAGTCAGATAGGTGCCACAGCGCAAAGTGTGCGGTTGGGCGGTAATGCATCACTTTATCTCGCCGGAGGAACAAGTTTCCAGGCAAGCACAACCATTTCAAGCCCGAATATCTATTTGAACGGCGCTTCATTCATCGGAAATTGTACGATTGAACGAACGGGCACTTCGACGGCGGCAAACAACAGCAGCGGATCAAATCAATTTTTCGGAGATACCAGCATTCAAAACAATAGCCCGGGCACCATGCAACTTGCTTCCCTATCATTTGGGAGCACAGGCACTCAGAATATCAACATCAACACCTCAATCAATCTTTCTTCCGTTACACATTCTGGAAGTGGGAATGCGGTATTGCTTCAACCTCTTAATATTGCAGGAAACCTTACCAATAACGCAGGGGTTTTCTCGCTGAACGGAAACAATTTAACCGTAAGCGGCGTCTTTTTAAACAACGCTGTCATTGAGTGGCGGGGAACCGAGTCGTTAACGCTCACTCAAGACACGGATTCTGGCACGTGGCGCTATGTCGGCGATGGCGTTGGCGGATTAACTTCTTTCACGATTAAAGACTGGGGTCTTACGGATTACTTCGACCTCGAAATCGCTGGCCAAGCCGCCGAAACATTTAACCTTGGAGCTAGTTTAAAACTATTGGGAAGTTTGACTCTTACTTCGGGCGCATTCAATGCGGTGAGTTCTCTTAATACAATAACCGTGTCTGGAAATTGGGCAAAAACCGTTGGGTCTACCTTTGTTCACGCAAGCGGCACGGTAACTTTTGAAGACAATACGAAAGAATCGGTTTTTTCCGGCGACACAGCTTTCCACAGTTTGTCTTGTACCACCACCGGCAAAACATTGAGGTTCACAGCCGCAAGCACGCAAACCGTAAATGGTACTCTTTCTCTAGATGGCGGTGCCGGCCACGTGATCCTGCGTTCCACCGCCGCTTCGTCATGGTTCCTTAATCTGGGCACAACAGGAACAGCAACCGTCCGCGCGGTAAATGTTCAGTATTCCACCGCCACGGGCACAAACACCCCCATTGACGCACGCAACACAGGATCCATAGATTCTGGAAATAACTCAGGTTGGTTGCTCTTCGGTGCTGCTTCTGCTGCGACTTCACTTATTACGGCTTCACCCGCTTCTATTACAGCCAATGGCATCACCACCTCTACCATTACCGTACAAGCTAAAGATGCCAATGGGAATAATCGCACCGTTGGAGGAGATACGGTTAGCCTTGCTGCCACACGGGGCACATTAAGTCTGGTCACCGACAATGCCAACGGCACCTATACCGCTACCCTTACAAGCTCAGTAAGTGCGGGCACCGCTACGGTAAGCGGTACGATCAATGCCGTGGCTATTTCAGTTTCAAATAATGCTACGGTAGATTTTGTAGCAGGTGCTGCCAGTGCTCTTACCACCCTTATTACGGCTTCACCTACTTCTATTACAGCCAATGGCATCACCACCTCTACCATGACCGTACAGGCTAAAGATGCCAATGGGAATAATCGCACCGGTGGAGGAGATACGGTTAGCCTTGCTGCCACACGGGGCACATTAAGTGCGGTCACCGACAATGCCAACGGCACCTATACCGCTACCCTTACAAGCTCAGTAAGTGCGGGCACCGCTACGGTAAGCGGTACGATCAATGCAGCAGCCATTACAGATGATGCTACGGTGGATTTTGTTTCGCTAAATAGCGGCCCATCGTTTGTTCCTTCTCCTGCTCAGACTGTGAGCGAAGGAGATGGGGTCGATGCGGATTTTGTTTTGAGCACAACGGATGCGGATTTGCCAGGTGATACGTTGACTTTTGTTTATACAGGTACGTTGAATTGGATAAAAGTTACAAAAACAGGTGCGGACCGAATAGATGTTGATCTTACCCCTGACTTTCTGGCAGGAGGAACGACGTATACAGCTACATTCCGTGTGACCGACGCTGCGGGAGAATTTGATGAACAAATAATCAATATCACCGTAAACAACATTAATGATCCGCCAGTGGCGGATGCGAGTTTGAGTGCCAGTTCAGTTCAAGAATTCGCCACAGCGCAGCTGGACGGTACGGCTTCCGGCGATCCTGACGGCGACAGCCTCACGTATTCGTGGATACAAACCGGAGGGACCCCGGTGACGTTACAGCCATCCAATATAGTGGCCAAGCCGAGTTTCGGAGCACCGAGCGTGGGTTCAACAGGCGCTTCGATGACATTTACACTAACGGTAACGGATAGTTTTGGTTTAAGCAGTGCCGCTGCAACTGCGAATGTATCGATTACCAATGTAAACCAAAGTCCGGTAGCTATTGATGACACGATCACTGTTTCTCAAAATAGTAAAGATAATACGCTCAATCTCTTAGTTAACGATACAGACGCCGATCAGAACGTCATTAAAATTTCCATTGTAAGCGATCCGCCGAAAGGAAAAACGCAGGTAGGAAGCGCTGGAGCGAATGTCTTGTATACACCCGACGATGGATTTAACGGAAACGATAGTTTTACATACACTATTTCAGACGGATTAGGCGGAATAGATACAGGTTCTGTAACGATCACTGTAAAAGCGAGCAACTCAACAGATTCCACATCCGATACGAATCCCAAAACAAATAACGGCGTAGGCCCCGGGCTCGGAATCGGTCCGGCGGGAGTAGCGATCGTCGGAGCGATTGAACCGCAAGAAGAATCCCAACCTCAGGCAAGACTGGCGCTCGCTTCAGAAGAACCTCTTCGAGCAATCACCGTTACAGCGCCGCAGATCCTTGTCTTTGGCCCCACCGCAAAATCGGCTTCGTTCTCTGCACAAGCCTATAGCGTTTCGGCGGAAGAATCGGTACAGATAGAAAGTTTTAGTTGGACCGGCGGTAACGACGAAGAAGCAGAGGAATCGGTTTCGAATATTTACGGACGATCGGCCAGACCAGAGCGACCCATAGCTTCTTTCAATACGGAGAAGAAAAAATCTCGGCACACAACAAACGAATTTTTATCCGCGTTAAGCAAGCCTGAAGATAAAACGGCGGCCGATATAACTACAGATAGGAATGATTTGATTCCGCAGAAGAAATCCCAGCCGAACCAGCCGCATCTTCTCAATATATGGAAATTATTTATGAAAATGCCCTTCGGCGGTGCGTTTGGGTTTGGGTATGAAGTAAGCGAAGAAGCAACGGCCCGAAAAATGCGTGCGGAAAATCCCAGCGAAAAGTTTTAAGTTTCTTTCCCTCCGGAAATCCAGGAATCCCAATTTTATTCTTCCGCATCAGCATGTGAAGAATCGGTGGGCGATGTTTTTTCCGTACTCGTTTCATCCCAACTATCCCAGCCGTCAGCATCGCTCCACTCATCCCAACTTGACCATTCAGCCCATTCGTCTTCAAACTCCGAAGCTGCTTCTTTCGACGCCTCCTGCTTCGACATTTGAGGAAAAGTCTCGATGGCTTTTTCCTGAGGAAACCGTGACATATTAGGCAAAGGATAAGCCGGTGTTGCGGCCCGCTCTTCAATGATATGTTCTCCTTCGGGCGGGGTCCTTTGATCGCCTTCGATTAAATCTTCAATCGGATGGGGCTCCATTTTCAAAGCAAGTGACAATGCCGGCAAAGCGAGAATCAAACAGGCGGCCATATAAATGGTTTTACGTAATCTTGAAATCAACATGGTTAAATTATACTCTAAGCATTGATGCTACGTGGTCTTCGGGGAATTGGCTTATTGTAATTAGCCTTAGCCAATAGACTTAGGATAATACCTTAAAGATAGGATTTGAGAAATTGACCCGTATGAGAATTTTCCGCGGCGGCAATTTCGGAAGGCGCCCCCTTCGCTATAATCTGCCCCCCTTCGTCTCCGCCTTCGGGCCCGAGATCGATAATCCAATCGGCGCATTTAATTACTTCCATATTATGTTCGATCAAAAGAATCGAATGCCCGTCGTTGAGCAAACGTTCGAATGCTGCCATAAGGTATTTAATATCATCGTAATGAAGACCGGTGGTTGGCTCGTCAAAAAGATAAAGCAATTTTTGTTCGGGCCGCTCAAGAAGTTGAATCGATAATTTAAGACGCTGCGCTTCTCCCGCCGAAAGTGTGTTGGCCGGCTGCCCCAAACGCAAATAACCCAATCCAACGCTATCTAAAACAGCGAGCTTTGCTCGAATACCTTCTTGGTGCGCAAAAAAATCCATGGCTTCTTTTACCGTTAAATCAAGTACCTGATGAATATTCTTACCTTTAAATGTAACGTTTAAAACATGATCTTGATAACGAGTACCGTGGCAGGCATCGCAATCAATATAAAGATCCGCCAGAAAATGCATTTCTATTTTTATTTTTCCGTCGCCTTTACATTTCTGGCACCGCCCCCGGTCTACGTTAAATGAAAATGAACCGGCATTCATTTTTTTCTGACGAGCCTCGTTGGTTCGAGCAAACACTTGCCGGATCTCATCAAACATACCCGCGTACGTAGCTGGGTTCGAGCGCGGTGTACGGCCAATGGGCAACTGATCGATAAGCGCCATATCGTCGATATATTCAAACCCGGAAAAACGCTCGAGCTGTCCGACTTCTTTTGCCGGCCTACCGCGAAACCTTAAATAATTTTTATATAAAATATCGTAAAGAAGAGTACTTTTCCCCGAGCCCGAAACCCCCGTTAAGGCAGAAAATTTTCCGATCGGAATTTCAACGCGGATATTTTTTAAGTTATGTTCACGGGCGCCATCCAATACAATTTTTTTTGCCTTTTCTGTCTTTGGCCTGCCGTTTAACCGCATTTCAATTTTTTCCCGCCCGCTAAGGTAAGCGGCGGTAAGTGATTTCTCATCCTTAATTAAATGCTCAACTGATCCTTGAAATATAATTTCACCGCCCTCCTTGCCCGCATGAAGCCCCATATCGATAACTTCGTCGCTCGCTCGAATCATAGCTTGATCGTGTTCAACTACAACAACCGTGTTGCCCAGATCACGCAATTTTCGTAGGATTTGAATCAAAAGAAAATTATCCCGCTCGTGAAGCCCAATGCTTGGCTCGTCCAAAACATAAAGTGTATCCACAAGTGAAGAACCCAGCGAAGTGGCCAAATGAATGCGCTGTGCTTCCCCGCCGGAAAGAGTGCGCGACGATCGATCGAGCGTCAAATAACCCAACCCAACTTCATACAGGAAAGACAATCGATTTTTGATTTCGAACAAAATCGAATCCGCCGATTCCTGTTCATGGGGAAGCAACTTGAGCATTTCAAAAAAGGCTTTGACGTCACAGATCGTTAGCATCGATAACTCGGCGATATTCTTTCCGTTGACAACAACCGAAAGCGCTTCGGGCTTCAGCCTGAAACCCTTGCACTCGTCGCAAGGCTCGAAGCTTCTGTACTTCGCGAGAAATACACGCACGTGCATTTTGTATGTTTTTTTCTGGAGATAATCGAAGAAATCCTTAATGCCGGAATACCCTTCTTCGCCATTTAGGATGACATCGCGCTGTTTTTGCGTGAGCTTATTCCAGGGTTTATCCCAAGGAATGCGCGTTTTCTGACAATATTTTTTAAGCTGATAAAATTCCCAATGCGCGCTTGGTTTGGTCCAAGGCTCAATAGCGCCCTGGGCGAGTGATTTGTTCGGATCCGGCACCACCAAATCCCAATCGATCGTAATAATTCGGCCAAAGCCTTGGCATTTCGGACAAGCGCCCAGTGGGCTGTTAAACGAAAACATATTCGGTGTCGGTTCGGGATAATTGATATCACATTCAGGACAATGAAAATGCTCGGAATATCTTCGTTCCACGCCTTCGCTAACAACCACAAGATGGCCGCGCCCATGGCGATACGCCGTCTCGAGAGATTCGGTTAATCTTCCTTTGGTGTTGGCATTCACTTCTATGCGATCGGCTACGACCGTAATTTGCGAGGCTTTCCTCAGAGAAGAAATTTGAATTTCTTCAAGCGACATGATTTTTTCGCGATTGTGGGAACGCGCGTCGTAGAGACGCGTAAAACCTTGCTTGGACAGCTCGGCTAATGCTTCTTTCAAATATTTTTTGGCTTTGGCTTCGAGCGGAATTCCGAAATTAATGAGCGCCGTCTTTCCGTGAAATCGCTCTAGAATATCTTTGACTACTTCGCCGGCCGGTTCTTTTTTCACACGTTTTCCGCATTTCCGGCACATCGTTTGCCCGATGCGCGCGAAAAGAAGGCGGAAGAAATCATTCAGCTCGGTTTGAGTACCGACCGTGGAGCGGGCGTTTGAAATATAGTTTTTGGATTCGATGGCGATAGCCGGAAGCATACCGGTAATGCCGTCAGTGTCGGGCTTTTCCATGCGTTCGAGAAATTGACGTGTATAGGACGACATGCTCTCGATATAGCGGCGCTGGCCTTCGGCGTATAACGTGTCGAAGGCGAGTGATGATTTTCCCGAACCGCTCACACCCGTCACAACCACCAGTTTCCGATGAGGGATAGTGATATCTATGTTTTTGAGATTATGTACACGCACGCCGCGTGCTACGATGGCATCCATATTTAAGGCGCTCTGTGGTAGAAACACCGCTTGGCTAAGCGCCGGTCGGGCGCTTGGTGCAGCGGTGCTGCGCAGTCCGCGCAGCAAAAAAGCGGCGAAGTTAAAAAACCTTGCCGCTTTTAAGATACGTAAATAATGTTTCTATTAAACCGTTGCAGAAACCTGAGGCTTTTGTTGTGGCGGTGGTTTAAGAATTTGGCTGGTCATGCGGCTCATCCGCTGCTCGATAGCATCCATAAGTTCGTGAGAACGCAGTTTCATCCTCGATGCCTCGTCCAGCGAAACGGTGGTTTTGTTTCGCGCAAGCGGTTTAACCCAAATCGTTACCACGCGATCATCCGTATTCATAACTTCTTTAAAACGCGAATCGTACACCTGGATTTTTCCGGTGGGTTCGTCCGTAAAGTAAAGTTCCCAACCGGGCACTTGAGTCACAGCATCTAAAACCACCAAATAGGTATAATCTTGAGCTTTATCGTAAACCAGCTCTCTGCTAGGCGGAACGGATTTCTCGGCAAAATTATTCTTTAAGAAAGAACATCCTGGTGCGCACAGAAGGACAAATACGATTAGTACTGGAACGAATCCTTTTAATTCTCGCCGCATAATGAAGCCTCCGTGTAAGTTAGACAACCGTACTGAATAAGTGCGCAAGTATTTTATTCGAAAACCCTACAATCCGCAAATGTATTTAGTTTGCGAGGTTCCCACCGATTGTCCGCATCGAGCACTCCCAACAGTTACCTTCGTCGCGTTGAGGCCAAACCGATTGTCCGGGAAAATGCTCTACCACAAGAACAGCTCGGTAAACAGAACTGTTTTGCGGCGCCGTGGTTCGTTTGCATCCCTGCAAACGCCCACTGCTTCTCGCCGTTCGGTTAATACAGTAGATAAATCCAAATCAGTTGATGTACCGAACGGCTCCGAAAGCCGCCTCCAAACAGCTCTGCTTACCGAGCACTTCCGGCGGTTGCCGAAGGCACGTTGCGCAAAACTGCGGAGCGCAGGATGCGCGAGAGCAGTTTTCGCCGAGCGCAGTAAATGCCGTGGATGGCATTTATGAAGCGTTGACGGAGGTAACTGCCGGAGGCGCTCGGAGCGGACAATCGGTTGGAGACTCTGTGTCGCCGGAGGTAACTACCTAAGCAGGATAGGCGCGCGGGAACTTAAAGGCCTAAAACGTCTTTCATGGACCAGAGGCCGTTTTTCTTCCGAGACACAAATTGGGCGGCGAGAAGAGCTCCGCTCGCAAAGGCATCACGGGATGTGGCCTTATGAAAAAGACCCACATGTTCCCCGTCCGTCATAAATTCGACCGTGTGTTCTCCGATCACATCCCCGCCGCGGACGGCGTGAATGCCGATGGTTCCTTTTTTGCGCTGGCCCGTAATACCCCGGCGGCCGTAAACGGCGACTTTATCCAACGAAACTCCGCGGGCAGCGGCGGCGACTTCGGCTATTTTTAGCGCGGTGCCGCTCGGTGCATCTTTTTTCATCCTGTGATGGGCTTCTACAATTTCGAGATCGTAGGTTTCTAATTTTTTTGACATAAGCGCGGTGAAAACTAAAAGAAGATTCACGCCCACGCTCATATTGGGTGAAAGCACGATGGGAATTTTTTTGGCAGCAGATTGAATTTTCTTTAACTGGCTGGGATTAAAACCGGTAGTCCCGATGACCATCCCCTTTCGCAAGCGCACGCACGAATCGACATGCGTTAACGTGGCTTCGGGATTGGTGAAGGTAATCAGTACTTTGGTCAGTTTAAGCGCTTCTTCGGGCCGTGCCGTTAACGGAATAGAAAGACCGGGAATACTCAGAAGCGCCCCCATGCTTTGACCCAATAAAGGATGCGAAGACGATTCGAGCGCCCCGCGGACGGAGAAGGCGGAATTTTTACCGGCTAAATGTAGAATCGCCTGGCCCATCCGCCCCATGGCGCCGGCAACGGCGATCGGAAGTGCTTTCATTTCTTGGAACCCACTTTCTTTCTTTGACTTGATGTACCGGCACGAATATCCAATTCTTTTAAAACCCGCGTAAGCTCTTCCTTATTATCTGCTGACATCTCGCAAAGCGGAAGCCGGAATTCGGGCTGAATTAAACCCATCATGCCAAGTGCCGTTTTTACAGGAATAGGATTGGTTTCGATAAACATAACCTTATTCAGCCGAAAAAGTTCGCGGTGAACCATTTCGGCTGTTTCCATATCTTTATCTAAAGCGGCGTGAACCATTTTTGAAACGCGATCGGGCGCAACGTTTGCCGTAACCGAGATCACACCTTTCGCGCCAACCGCCATAAGCGGCCATGTCAGCGCATCTTCTCCGCTGATCACGGTAATGTTACAGAGATCGAGAATTTGACTCGCCTGTTCAACACTGCCGCTTGCTTCTTTAATAGCGACAATGTTAGAAATTTTCGAAAGCCTGGCCACCGTTTGCGGCGTAATTGAAATCCCCGTACGCCCCGGCACATTGTAAAGCACGATCGGAATATCTACTTTTTTCGCAATATATTCGTAGTGCCGGTAGAGTCCTTCTTGAGTCGGTTTGTTGTAATAAGGAGTCACAACCAACGCTGCGGCCGCGCCGGCCTTTTTGGCATGTTTCACGAGACCGACGGCTTCCTCCGTAGCATTTGATCCGGCACCGCAAATAACCGGAATCCGCTCATCGACATAATCCACGACAAAGTCCATGACAGAACGATGCTCTTCGTGCGTCATCGTCGCCGATTCCCCGGTCGTTCCGCAGGGAATAATGATGTCCGTGCCTTGATCGATATGCCAATCGATCAATTTTTTAAATGCATCCCAGTCGATGGCGCCATTTTTAAACGGCGTGACCAGCGCTACCATAGAACCTTGAAACATATTTTCTCCTTTCATACCAGCACGCCTTCGCAGATGAATTTGGCCGGACCTTCAAGTGTGACGTTTTCGATACAGCAACCGTCGAATTTAAAATTAACGATCATTTCTTCGCCGCTTCGCGTGATCAATTTGACAGGTGTTTTGCAGAATCCTTCTACCACACTAACCACCGCGGACGCAACTACGCCCGTCCCGCACGCAAGCGTCTCGTCTTCGACACCGCGTTCGTACGTGCGGATAAGAAGCGTATGCGCGTTCTTAATTTGGACGAAATTGCAGTTTGTGCCACGTGGCACAAACTGCTTATGGAGGCGGATAACCCTCCCCACTTCCACAACGGGGAATTTAACCAAGTCTTTCACAAAAATCACCGCATGGGGCACGCCCGTATCAACAGAATAATAGGAATATTCTTTGCCTTCTACGCGTATTTTTGACTGCGACCGGTAATCTCGAGGGGTTGTAAAATTACTTCGTACACGATTACCAAGAATCTGCGTCTGAATTTCGCCGGCTTTCGTTTCGAGACTCAAATTTTTGCCAAAACGCATAAGTTTGTTGGCATAAAGCGCCACGCAGCGCGTCGCGTTTCCGCACATCTCGGCTTCCGAGCCGTCCGCGTTTATGATGCGCATTCGCAAATCAGATTTTTTGGAATTTTCAAGAAGCACAACTCCGTCCGCGCCCACGCCGTAATGCGGGTCGCACACTTCGCGCGCAAAGACACCGACGTTCTTAATCGAATTCCGCCGGTGATCAATCACGATAAAATCGTTTCCCGCTCCCACCATTTTGTGAAATCTAATCTGTTTCATTTTAAAAATCCTTGGATTTTTTCTCCGCGGATCAAATCTTCGTACGATTCACGGTTTCGAATACGGAAATCCATAATCATTTAAGGATCTTGGGTTCGATTTTCTATTTCTTTGAGAGCCTCCAACTAATAAACGCTCCCAAGCCGGAACCTATCCAACAAACCCAACCAAAAATGATCAGGTAGAAAAACCCGCCATAAATACTCCAAATAATTTGGAAAATGCCTCGAGAAGACAATTCAAACTTTAGATCACCACTGTTAAATCTCAGCATAGTGATGGCCACCAACTGACCCACAGCAATTCCGACAGGCCATAGCAGAAACAATCGTCTACCCAGTGCCCCCAAAAGGATGCCAGAAGTAAATAGACTGCCGTAATAATATTCAGAAGAAGAATCCCACGGTCTCGTTCCACCGGCAAAATAAGGGGAAAGTGCCCAGATCAACCAGCCTGCTAAGAAAGACAGTAAAAATAGGATAATGTTATGACGAAGGTCCTTGAGTTTCATTTAATAAAGTATTTTCATTTTAAAAATCCTGGGATTTTTTCTCCGCGGATCAAATCTTCGTACGATTCACGACTGCGAATAACGTAAAACTTATTTCCTTTTACCAAAACTTCCGGCGCGCGCGGACGGGAATTGTAATTGCTCGACATGCTAAATCCGTAAGCGCCGGCGCTAAGTACTGCGAGCGCTTCCCCCTCCAGCACTTCGGGCAAATTTCTGTCTTTTGCCAGAAAATCCCCGCTTTCGCAAACCGGCCCTACGACATCCGCACGAACTTTATGCGCGCGGCCGTTTCTTTTCACCGGGCAAATATCATGAAACGAGCCGTAAAGCGCGGGGCGAACCAAATCATTCATCGCGCCGTCCACAATAATGAAATGTTTCTTGGCTGTCGGCTTTATATATTGTACGCGCGTCAAGAGTATACCGCTATTACCTGAAATAAAGCGCCCCGGCTCGAGAATAATCTTACATTTTGATTTCTTCAAAAGCGGCACAAGGCTTTTCGCATAATTCGCGGGCGACTGTGCTTTTTCTTGATTATAAATAATCCCAAGCCCGCCGCCAAAATCGAGATGCGTAATTTTTACTCTGCTTTCTCGCATTTCTTCAATAAACGTAAGTGTGCGCTTAAGGGCTTCGACAAACGGTTTGGTTTCCAAAATCTGCGAACCGATGTGAACATGCACTCCGCATATATCCACATTCGGCCGGCGATGACGATGGAGAAAAATATTTCTCGCCGTATCGAAATCAATGCCGAATTTGCTGAGATACCCCCCGGTTGTCGTATACGCATGTCCGCCCGCTCCCACATTAGGATTTAGACGGAGCGCAACACGAGCGCGTTTTCCAAGAGAAGCCGCAATACGCTCAATGGCATTCAACTCGGATTCCGACTCTACATTGAAGAGAAGAATATTTACCTTGAGCGCTTTTTTGATTTCGCCGTCGTTTTTCCCGACACCCGCAAACACAATCCGTTCCGGCGGGCAGCCGATTTTCTGTGCGCGAAATAATTCTCCGCCCGAGACAATATCCAGGCCCGCGCCTTTTTTAACCAAAGCGCGAATTAAAGCAAGATTAGAACATGCTTTCATCGAATAGCAAATGAGAGGGCGGACAGCACCGAAAGCTTTTTTCAAGCCTTCGAGGTGGTCAACGAACGTCTTGTAACTATATACGTAGCAAGGTGTTCCAACCTTTTTAATCAGATCAGAAAGGCGGACCCCTTCACAATAAAGCTCGCTGCCTTTATATCGAAATTCATGAATGAGCACTAAGTTTTTTCCTCCAAAACGAAATTTGTTTTTTAACGCTTTCAGGCGATGTAGAACCCGCAGATTTTTTTGAAACAACCGAACGTGCGGACGAAAAAATGGATTTCACATCTGCGCCAAACCGGGCGTTGGCTGTTTTGAAATCCTCCGGCGTTAGCGCGCTGAGCGACTTTTTCTTTTTCTCCGAAAGTAAAATTAATCCGCCGACCGCTTTATGCGCGTCTTTGAAAGCCACGCCCTTTAAAACCAAATACTCGGCAAGGTCGGTCGCGTAAAGCCGGTCGTCTTTAACGGCTTCACCCATCGCCTTTTCGTTTACTTCCATCGAACTCACAACGGCGGACAAAATGTTTAAAGAACGAATAGATTCGCGCATGGCTTCAAACAAAGGCTTTTTATCTTCCTGCATATCGCGATTGTACGTAAGCGGAAGACCTTTCATCGTTACCAATACCGAAATGAGATTACCGTACACCCCGCCGGTTTTACCCCGAACGAGCTCGAGCATATCCGGGTTCTTCTTGTGCGGCATAAGGCTTGAGCCGGTTGAAAAAGAATCGGCAAGCGTAACGAAACCAAATTCACTCGTCGCCCAAAGTATAAGATCTTCGGCAAACCGCGAAAGATGCATAAAAAGAATCGCCGAAGCAGCAAGCGTTTCCAAAATAAAATCCCGGTCTGAGACGCTATCCATACTGTTCCGGCTAACGCGCTGGAATTTCAAAATTTTCTGCAAGAATTCCCGGTCAATCGGAATAGACGTTCCCGCCAGCGCGGCCGAACCTAAAACAAGCTCATCCATCCGGTCCTGTGCATCCTCAAAACGTTCCCGATCCCGCTCAAGCATTTCCACATACGCGAGAAGATGATGGGCGAAACTCACCACCTGCGCTCTTTGAAGATGCGTGTAGCCGGGAAAAAGAATTTTGGCATTTTTTTCTGCGACAACGAGCAATGCTTTTTGAAACGATCGAATCGTATCAATGATCTGAGCAACGCGTTCCTTCGTATACACACGCGTACTCGTTGCGACAAGATCGTTCCGACTCCTACCCATATGAAGCTTCTTGGCGAGCAGGCCAATTTTATTTTCAAGCTCGGTTTGAATCAGTGTATGCACGTCTTCGTAGCGATCGGCTACATGCTCGAAATTCTTCGACGCATAATCGGTCTGAACCGCTTGCAAGCCGTGAACAATCTGCTCGCCTTCTTTCTTGTTGAGCAAACCGCATTTGGTCAGCATGGCAGCATACGCCGTGCTTACACGAATATCCGCGTCAAACAATTCCGAGTCCACACGCAGGGAATAGCTAAATGCCTTGGCTTCGGGATCGAGGCCTTCTTTAAAACACCCACCCCACAGAGCCTCGCTACCTCTGTCATCCCCGCGAAAGCAGGAATCTAGGATGTTAGATCCCCGCTTTCGCGGGGATGACACTTTATTTCTTTTCATAGGGAAGTCCCCAAATTTTTATAAATCCATTGGCTGCCGTATGGTCAAACGTATCGCCCGCCGAATAGGTCGCCAATTTTTCCTGATAAAGCGAATTTGGCGATTTTCGGCCGGCCATAATAATATGCCCCCGGTCGAGTTTCAACCTGACCGTACCGTTCACACGTTTCTGATGCTCTCTGAAGAACGCGTCGAGCGCTTCTTTAAGCGGCGTAAACCAGAGACCGTAGTAAACAAGTTCGGCGTATTTCTGTGAAAGCACTTTTTTATAATGGATAAGCTCCCGATCTAGCACCAAGGCTTCAAGCGATTCGTGCGCATACATAAGAATGCTTGCGCCCGGCGCTTCGTAAATCTCGCGGCTTTTAATGCCGACCAATCTATTTTCAATCATATCCAGCCGGCCCACACCGTAGCGCCCGCCAATGTCGTTTAGCTTTTCGATTAACGAAACAAGCGGCATGACTTTTCCGTTTAACCGAAACGGAACGCCGTTTTTAAAATCGATCGTCACATACGCCGGATTTTTCGGCGCCCGCGAAGGCGGAACGGTCATCATATAGGATTCGTCCGACGGTTCAGTCCAAGGGTCTTCGAGATGCCCGGCTTCGATGGCAACACCCCAAATATTTTTATCGATGGAATACGGGCTCTTCTTCGTCGCTTGAATGGGAATATTCCGCGACTGCGCATATTCGATTTCTTCTTCCCGTGATTTAAAAGACCATTCCTTAAGCGGCGCAATAATTTTTAATTTCGAATCAAGCGTTCGCACCCCGACTTCGATACGAACCTGATCGTTGCCTTTTCCGGTACAACCGTGCGCCACATATTCGGCTTTCTCACGATGCGCAACTTCAACAAGATGCTTCGCGATAAGCGGGCGGCCAAGCGAAGTGGCAAGCAAATATCCGTCTTCGTATTTCGCGTGTGCATGCAGGGCCGGTAAAATAAAATCGCGGGCAAACTCCGCTTTCAAATCTACGATATACGCTTTGGACGCACCGGTAGCCAAGGCGCGCTTGCGGAGTTGTTTCGCGTCCTTTACTTCCCCGATGAATGCCGAAAAACAAATCACATCTAAGCCATAATTTTCTTTAATCCACTGTATCGCGCAGGATGTGTCCAAACCACCGGAATACGCTAAGACCACTTTACCCATGTGAATCTCCAATTAAATATTCATCGCGTAGGCGGGGCATCTTGCCCCGCATTCCGGGGCGGGACGCCCCGGCTACGATAGTAATTTCAGTAAAAGCGCTTTTTGAACGTGCATTCTGTTTTCGGCCTGATCAAACACGATCGAATGCTTTGACTCAAGAACTTCCTCGGTAATCTCTTCGCCCCGTCTGGCCGGAAGACAATGCATGAATAAAACATTCGGCTTTGCTTTTTTTAATAAAGGAATACTTACCTGAAAATTTGCAAATTTTTTCCGCTTTTCTACGGCGCCTTCTTCCTGGCCCATACTAACCCACACGTCGGTATAAACCACATCGGCATTTTTTACGGCTTCTTCGGCTTGAAGAAAACCTTCAATTTTGGCGCCGGTTTGCCTGGCCAGTTCGCGTTTCTGCTTTATGTTTTTTTCATCCGGCGCATATTCTTCCGGCGTGGCATAGGAAAAAGTAATTCCCATTTTTACCGAAAGCGCTAAAAGTGACGTAAAAACATTATTGGCATCGCCTACATAAGCAAATTTTAAATTTTTCAAGCTGCCGAGTTTCTCATCGATAGTGAAAAAATCCGTAAGCACCTGGCAAGGGTGCGAGAAATCGCTCAGACCGTTAATAACCGGCACGTTCGAATATTTCGCGAATTCTTCCACTCGATTATGCGCAAACGTTCTATATACCATCACATCCAAATAACGGCTGAGCACCCGCGCCACGTCTTTAATAGCTTCCCGCCGGCCGAGGTGAATGTCCTCGGGCCCCAAATAAATGGCCGACCCGCCGAGCTGCGCCATACCCGCTTGGAAAGAAATCCAGGTACGAGTCGAAGGTTTTTCAAAAATCAGACCCAATGTCTTTCCGCGAAGACGGTTTTGAAAGGAAACGGGCTTTTTCTTAATTTGCTTAGTCGTTCGAAAAAGCTCCCGTACTTCTTCGGCCGATAAATCCTTGGTAGTCAGAAGGTGACGCACCGTTTTCATGCGGACTCCTCTTCTTGAAGCGCTTCGCCCAGAATGCGCACCGCCTGGTCGATCTGTCTTTTTGTAACAATCATCGCCGGCATAATTCTAAGAACCTTCTCCTGCGTGCAATTAATAATAAGCCCTTTGGCAAGACAGCGTTCAAATACAGAAGCACCCGGCTTCGTCAGCTCAACGCCGATCATCAATCCCAGGCCGCGCACTTCTTTTATAAGCGGCGAAGATTTTTTGAGTTCAATCAATTTGTTTAGTAAATACGCGCCCATTTCCTGCGTCTTCAAAAGCAACCGCTCCACATCGATCACTTTTAGTACCGCAAGCGCTGCCGCGGCAACGAGCGGATTTCCACCGTACGTGGAACCATGCGTGCCGGGCCCCAAAGCATCGACGCATTTATTCCCGAGAATAAAAGCACCGATCGGAACGCCACCGCCGAGCGATTTCGCGAGCGCCATAATATCCGGCGTAACTGCGAAATGTTCGTACGCGAAAAGTTTTCCGGTCCGGCCAATGCCGGTTTGAATCTCATCGAAAATGAGAAGAAGATTCCGCTCATCGGCGATTTTCCGGAGCCCTTCTAAAAAAGAGCTCTCTGCTACGCGAATACCGCCCTCGCCCTGCACAGGCTCGAGCATAATGGCCACTGTTTTATCGTTGACCAGCTTCTTAACCGAATCCAAATCGTTAAATCGCGCGTACCGGAATCCTTCCGGGAGGGGCGCGAATCCTTCTTGCACTTTCGTTTGCGCCGTAGCCGTAAGCGCCGCCAGCGTTCGTCCGTGGAACGAATAATCCATCGTGATAATTTCATGACGCCCGGTAGCTGCACCGAATTTCCGGGCGGACTTAATTGAGCCTTCGATGGCTTCGGCGCCGCTGTTACAGAAAAAAACTTTTCCCGGAAACGATTTTTTAATCAGCGCTTCGGCCAGCTGAGCTTGTTTTAAATTTAAAAAATTGTTCGGGACATGCAGCAATTTTCCAGCCTGGTTTTTAATCGCATACACCACTTTAGGGTGGCAATGACCGAGCCCGGAAACGCCCCAGCCGGGGAAGAAATCCAGATATTCCTTCTCGTGAACATCCCAAACCCGGGAGCCTTTGCCTTTTACCAAACAAACAGGCGACTGCCGATAGGTTGGTAAGACAAATCTCCCGTAGAGCTCTTTTACTTCAGCGGATGTCATAATCTAGGGCGTAATTTCGGTGCCGATACCTTGATCGGTAAAGATTTCAAGCAAGAGAGAGTGCGGTGTCCGTCCGTCTACAATGTGTGCTTTGCGGACACCTCTTTGAAGAGCGGTTACGCAAGCATTCACCTTGGGAATCATGCCGCCAGAAATAATGCTTTTCTTGATCATGCTGCTCACTTCTTCCGCAGAACAAGAAGACACGAGCGAAGACGGATCTTGGCCGTTTCGTAAAACTCCGCGCACGTTGGTAAGCACCATCATTTTTTGAACTCCGATAGCGCCCGCAATTTTTGCCGCAGCTTCGTCGGCATTCACGTTATAAAGTTGGCCGTGTTCATCCACGCCGATCGTATATATAACCGGAATCATTCCAAAATCGGTAAGTTCCTTAATGGGCTTTGTGTTCACATCGATAACTTCGCCGACAAAACCGATATCCGGTTCCTCAACTTTTTTCACCAAGAGAATTTCGTTGCCGTGCCCCAAACCGATAGCTCGCGCGCCCAAATGGTTTAAATCGTGCACGATATTTTTATTGATCTCGCCGAGCGTTTCGACAACGACATCGATGGTTTTCTGGTCGGTCACGCGCAAACCATTCACGAACTTGGATTCGACTCCGGCTTTTTTTAACGCCGCGGTAATGGCCGGACCGCCGCCGTGAATGAGAATGGGTTTAATCCCGACGTAGTTCATAAAAACAAGATCCTGAAGTACATTTAAGCGATTGTTTTCGTCGTCCATCGCAGCTCCGCCGTACTTGATCAGGATTTCCTGACCACGAAATTTTTTAATGTACGGAAGCGCTTCGATAAGCACGCCGGCTTTTTGAACTATTTCATCCATAGAAATTCCCGTAGTCACGTTGGTTAAAGATTCCTCACTCTCTTTTGTCATCCTGAGGCGCGAAGCGACAAAGGATCTCGAACGAGATTCTTCGCACCCTTCGGGTGCTCAGAATGACAGCTTTACGTGCTGTACGCCGCATTGATCTGGACGTAGCCTTTGGTTAAATCGCAGGTAAAAAAAGACGCGCTGTGCCTGCCTTCGTTTAATGCGACTTCGATTTTAAATTCATCATGCTTCAATACTTTTTTTACATCGGTCCTTGCGCTGATTAAATATTTGCCGTTTAAGAATAGTTTAATTCCATCGAAGCTAATGGTCAGCCGATCGGGATGAAAAATTGCCCCGCTTGCGCCCACCGCCGCCGCAATACGGCCCCAGTTGGGATCCGCTCCGGCAAGCATTGTTTTAAATAGCATCGAATTGGCAATCGTTCGCGCCGCTTTCTCGGCATCCTCGAAACTTTTTGCGCCGGAAACAAGAATTTCGCAGAACTTCGTAGCGCCTTCGCCGTCTTTTACCAGTTCCTTCGTCATTTGCATCGTTACATAGGTTAATGCTTCTTCGAACTTACGATAATTTTCATCGGCCGAAGTAATAGTTCGATTTCCGGCCCGGCCGTTGGCCAAAATAAAAACGGTGTCGTTGGTGCTGATGTCATTGTCGATACTCATCATATTAAACGTTTTATTCACTGCGAATCTGAGAGCCTTGTAAACCATGGGCCTCCGGATAGCGCAATCCGTAGTGATGAAACTAAGCATGGTCGCCATATTGGGATGGCACATGCCCACACCTTTGGCAATCGCTCCGATCCGGATTTCTGTTTTTCCAATCGAAAAGGAAACGGCGATTTCTTTCGCCCGCGTATCGGTGGTCATAATGCCCTGCGCCGCACGATGCCCGCCGCGAACGCTTAATTGTTTCACCAAGCGCGGCATGGCGCGCGTAATTTTAAGAACCGGGAGCCTGATTCCAATAATGCCCGTAGAACAAATGAGAATTTCTTTTTCCGGAATTCCCGTATGTTCTGAGGCGGAGCGCACGACCGCACCCACCGCTTCTTTGCCGCGCGGGCCGTTAATACAATTGGCATTACCGCTGTTAGCAATAATAGCGCGATGCTTCTCGCTTTTCTTAATCACACTCATTGAATGAAGCACCGGCCAAGCCTTGAGACGATTTCGAGTAAACATTCCGGCGGAAACTGCAGGCACTTCGGAGACAACGAGCGCGAGGTCCGGCTTTTTACTCTTAGCCTTGATCCCGCAGTAAAGGCCCGAGGCTTTAAAACCGCGCGGCGTAGAAACCGTTCCCCCGTTAATTTTCTTTACGGACATATCGTTAATCCCGCATCTTCTGAAAACCCCAGCCGAATATTCATATTCTGAACCGCCTGCCCGCTTGCTCCTTTGACAAGATTATCGATGGCGCTAATGACAATAACGCGCCCGGTCTCGGCGTCCACTTCGATTCCGATATCGCAAAAATTGGTATTCTGCACATGCCTTAGCGCCGGAAATTCTCCTTGGCCAAGCACCCTAACGAAAGGTTCTTTGTCGTAAGCCTCGCGAAACGCATCGAAAATTTCGGATTTACTCACGCCGCGTTTCTTTATTGCATACACCGTAGTCAAAATTCCCCGTGTAAGCGGAAGAAGATGCGGGACAAAAGTAATTTTCACTTTTTTCCCGGCAACATTCGACAGTTCCTGCTCGATTTCCGGCGTGTGTTGATGGCGATTCACTTTATACGCGTTGAAATTTTCGTTTACCTCGCAAAATTGTGTCGCCTCGGTCAATTTTCTGCCCGCACCGCTCACACCCGACTTTGAATCCGCCACGATATTGGCCAAATCGATCAACTTATCTGAAAGCAAGGGCACTAAAGCGAGCAAACAACCGGTCGGATAGCATCCCGGATTGGCAATAAGCTGTGCGTTTTTAATCTCTTCCCGGTACACTTCCGGAAGACCGTACACCGCATCTTTGAGAAGCCGGGGCGCCGGATGCTTGAATCCGTACCATTTCTTATACTCAAGCGGTTGTTTCAATCTAAAATCAGCCGAAAGATCGATGACGATCTTGCCGAGCTTCAAAAATTTGCCTGCCATTTCAGCCGATACCGTATGGGGAAGCGCTAGAAAGATAACGTCGCTATTCTCGGCTACCCGGTCAAAATCAAATGCTTCGAGTTTTACATCTAGATTTTTGGGGATCTCGGGTATGTAGCGCCGAATGGACTGCGGCTTTTCCTGCCTTGTCGTAAGCGAATGGACAGAAATGTAGGGATGGCCAAGTAAAATCTTGGCTAATTCCGCGCCGCTATACCCTGTTGCGCCTACCACCGAACATCTCATTACATCCGCTCCTCTGCTTCAAAATAAAGAAGAGAAGTCAAAATATGACTTCTCCCCGGCAGCACAATTAAATAGAATTAGTTAGATATAAAAATTAAGGGGGCGTATTATATGTTGATATCTATCCAGTGTCAATTGAATAAGTTATGGAAAAATCATATCTCCTACGCCAATTTTAAGCTTATGAAAAAGTCTACTTAGCCGTAAGATTAGTAATGTCTTGGCCCACCTTGTCATTATTCCCGCCGCGCCGACCGCGCGGCACCGCAGAACCAAGCGCCCGAGCGGCGCTCAGCCGAGCGGCGCGAAAGCGGGAATCCACAACCTAGACCCCCGCTTCCGCGGGGGTGACGTAAAGGTAGAAATAATATGGACGAATTGGAACGACTTAAAGAATTTCAGCAAGAGATAAAAATCGAATTTAAACAACCCGACCTTCTTAAGGCGGCTTTGACTCACCCTTCCTGGCATGAAGGACGGGATGAAAAAGCTCACCGGGAATTTGAACGTATGGAATTTTTTGGCGATGCGCTTCTCAATTTCATCATTGCCGGCCAGCTTATCCAGCTTTATCCTGATTCGGACGAAGGCCACTTAAGCAAATTCCGGTCGACGCTCGTTTCGCGCGAAGCTTTGTTTAACGTCATTGCCTCTAAAATTAATCTTCACAAATATGTTTCCGTGGGATCCGGCGAAGATTTAAAGAGCCCGCGCGAGAAAGCTAAGATTCTCGCCGATATCACCGAAGCTTTGCTGGCCGCCGTTTATTACGATCAAGGATTGGAAACGGCTCGCGAATTTGTTTTAAAATATTTCACAGAGCACATGACACGTGAAAGCATCCACGAAATCGCGTTCAACGCAAAAGGCGCTTTGCAGGAGGAAGTGCAGAAAAAAGCGCAGCGGCTTCCCGATTACACCTTCGAACGGCATGGAAATAAATTTATCTGTAATGTAAGCGGAGGCACCGAACTCGGCTCTGCCTCAGGCGAAGGGCTTAACAAAAAAGAAGCCGCTCAAAATGCCGCAGCAGCCCTTTTGAAAAAATTAAATCCGGAAGAAGCCGTTGCTTTGTCGCCAACGTCAACACAAGACAAGGTCGACGTTCCACCCACCCCTGTCGTTACTCAACCGTCCGACGTCCCCGCACCCGCTACTCAGCCGTCTGTACATACAAGACCCGCTTATCAACCTCGTCGTCCTGGTCCAAGATATAGAGAACGCAGACCTTCTTCGCACCGTCCCAGACGTCCTTATCGCCCAACAAGTGCAACAGGCCCGACCGCTACGCCCACACATCCGTCAGCACCGATGTCATCGCCAACACAACATACGACGCCGCGACAGCATACCGCCCCACCATCACAAAGACCACGTACTGTGCGGGCCCCACACACGGCACCACCACCAAGGCAATCCACACCTTACCCACGCCGACCTAGAACGACTGCGCCCGATGTGGATTGGCGATCTTGGCAAACTTCCAAGCAGCCCAAGCCCCCAACTTCGGCCACTGGCGGATCAGAAAAATCCACAACCAAATCCAATTGGCGTGACCGTATTAAAAAGTTAACCGGACAAATTCGAAGAAAAAAGAAATCGGATTCGGAATAGATGTTTTATGGGCAAAAAGGTACTTGTCACTTTGGCAGATGGATTTGAAGAAATCGAGGCCGTAAGCATTATCGATGTGCTTCGCCGGGGCGGTCTCGAAGTTACAGTAGCCGGAGTCGGTAAACGGAACGTTACTGGCTCTCATGGAATTACCATTCAAACCGATACTAAACTGGAAGATGTGAAATGGAGTCCCGATGCCGTGATTCTGCCCGGCGGCATGCCCGGCGCGGATAATTTGAAAAAATCAAGTACGCTTAAAAAACTTCTCGAGGACATGAATAAATCCAACAAAGTAATTGGCGCCATCTGTGCCGCACCGGCGGTGACCTTAGCAACGCACGGAATACTTCGCGGGCGAAAAGCCACCTGCTATCCCGGTTACGAAACAGAATTTGGAAGCGAGACAACATTTATTTCCGATCGCGTCGTCCGCGATAAAAATATAATCACAAGCCGCGGGCCGGGCACCGCCATCGAATTTGCCTTAGAAATCGTTTCGGCACTCGTAAACAAAGAAAAAGCCGAAGAATTGTCCAAAGCCTTGCTCGTTAAATAACTTCATGTCACCCCCGCGCAGGCGGGGGCCCAATTATAAAATTGGATTCCCGCTTTCGCGGGAATGACATTTGGGTTCAAAAACTTAGGAGAATATGATGCGTGAAGCAAAGATGTCCAGTCTTATACGAAAAAGCATCGACCGGGCGGAACTCATTTTATTCCGCCCTTTTGATTTGAAAAAATGGCTGGCTTTTATTTTGATTGCGGCGCTTGCGGGTGCGCTCGGCGGAGGAAACGGCGCCAGTACTCGTTTGCCTAATCAAGAAAAACAAGAAGAAACTCAGATAGAAGTTCCGGCAGAGACTCAAAATGAAAATATCTCCACGCCGCCCGCAGTATCTGAAGAGGCAAGCCAGCCGGCGACAATGGAAGCCGTTTCCGAAAGCAGCGTAGAGCCAACCACGGATATAGTTGACGAAACCAAACCGGAAGAACCGCCTGCTCCCAATCCTGTCTTTATTGCTATTATGGTCGTCCTTGGCCTTGCTCTTTCCATCTTATTTACGTGGATCAGCTCCCGGTTTCGATTTATTTGGCTGAATTCGATTTTGCAGAATACGGGAGCCATTCGAGAACCGTTCAGACGTTTTCGAAACGAAGGCAATAATCTCTTTAAAGCACTGCTCGTTATTCTCGGCTGTACACTACTTTATGCAGCTGTTGTATTGGGACTTATGTTTCTCGTAGGTCAGATCATCGGAGTCTTTAAAGAAGGGTTTGCATGGGATTTCGGTTCGGGACTTGTCTTTACGTTGATCTCGATTCTTTTCCTCGGCATTCCCGGCATTCTTTTGGCTATTGCTTTTGTGGGAATTGAAGATTTTGTCATCACCATCATGGCCTTGGAACCCTCTACATTTCGCGATGCGTGGAAATCGTTTTGGGGATTGTTTGCACAAAATAAAAAAGATTTTTGGATCTATTTATTTGTCAAAATAGGGCTGGGTATCGTTACGACCTTACTTCAACTCATGCTTCTGGTCGGTTGGGCGCTTCTGGCTCTCGTGACGGGAGCCATCGTCTTTGGAATTCCTTACTATATTTTCTCCGTTCTTTTAAAAATAAACGTGATCTTCTGGATTATCGCTGTCCTCGCCGGAATTCCCTTCCTGATCGTTTTCATTCTTCTTATGGCTGCAACCAATCTACCTTTCGCAGTCTTCTTCCGAAACTTCTCACTTTATTTCCTCTCAAGTCTCAAAACCAAATACACTCCTCTTCCTTTAGAATAATAACTGCGCCGCTCTGAGGTCAAACCGATTGTCCGGGCACCGTCACACCAACGGCCTTGAACGGTGAGTGCCTCTTCGCCGTTGGTGCAGCGATGCATAAATAAGAGGCGCGGAAATTACCATCATGGTAATTTCTTCACTCGTTTCGGCGCTGCTCCGCCATCCATGGCTGCGCAACGCGCCTCAAACGTGCCCTACAACAATCGGTTTGACCTCATCGCAACTTAGCTCGGCAAACAGTTCTGCTTACCGAGCTTTTCTAGCAGCACTTCTAGGTAGTTGCCGACGGCGCGTTGCACAAAACTGCGAAGCACACGATGTGCGAGAGCAGTTTTTGCACGAGCGCAGTAAATGCCGCGGACGGCATTTACGAAGCGTCGGCGAAGGTAACTACCTAGAAGTGCCTGGTAAAACGATTAAGAGCGCTTATTGCCAAAAAGATCGGAGAACAGTTGGACGCCGGTTTGGATGAGTTCTTCTTCGGAAGTGGGCTGTGTCGTATCTTCTTCGGTGGCAGTCTGATCTTGGCTCTGCATATCAAACGTATCGGTGGCCTGCGGTGCAGAACTAGGTACGGCTCCGGGATCTGCATTCGGATCTATAGGAGGAGGATTGCGCTGAACGATTAACCCCTCGGCCTTCCTATTATCAAGAACGGAGCGGCCGAAAATACCTTGAGTAAAATTGTTAACCAAAGAGTTAAAAGCGGCATCAAGCACGCTTCGTGCCACGGAAATCTGCGGCTCTTCGGGCGGGCCGGAAATTCTTGCGGGAAGCCGTAGTACCTGATCGACTCCCAAAGAAGGAATGATTCGCTTACTCAAGGCGTACGATAGCAGCACGCTTAATTCGATATCGATTTCTTCCGGCGCGACCTGGCCGCTAAATTCCGCATCGAATCTTTCCGAACGCAGGTAGCCGTTCTTGACGAAAACCGTCGTTCCCACAGCCTCGTATTCCGCCTCCGCGCTTAAAAATTGCGTAAAGCCGCGTGACTCGGCCGCCAACGCTACCAGGTTTCTTATGCCGCCGAGAGCGGCCATAATATCGATAGTATTAAATTTTCCGTTTACAATCTGAAGCTTGCCTTGGGCGTGAAGCGACTGAATCATTTCGTTCGTATCACGTCCTCTTATTTTCAAAACAGATACGGTCGAAGCGCTTCCCTCCATATAATTTTTCCCCTGCATTAAAGGCGGAAGCACCTGAACCAGCGGAACATTTTCAGCGGAAATTTCGCTCGTAGCCACATATTCACCGGCCAGATTTTCAACTACCCCTTTTCCCTGAATCATGCCTTCGCTGGGTTGCAGAACGAAAGTAAACGAAGCCGGCATCGGGCCTACCACTTTAAGCGAACCCAAAAGGGGTTTACCGCCGAACATACAGCGAAAATTGTTAATAACGAGATCGTTTGCCTGGTAATCAAGCGCGACGCCGAGCTGGCTCACGATCGGACCGCTCACTCCCGAAAGCGAAACGTCTTCGGCGTCAAAATGGGTCCTGAAATATTCGTAGGATTTTTTCGCGGCATTTCCTTTAATATTTAGAAGCCACTTTACACTGCCGCTCATAAAGTAAGGCTTTAGCGGAACGATTGTCTGGGGTAATTCCGCAACCGAAAATTTATTGGTAAGAAAAGTTACTTCGTAATCGGAGGTGGCCGGTATAAATTCGAGAATGGTGCCTTTGGCTACGGTTTCTAAAAAACGCAGTTCAAATTCACCGGTTACGCGCGCTCGATTTTCCAAATTAAGTTGCCCCGAAACTTCCAGAGCTTTTCCTTTTTGTTTTTCGAACACATTCGACACTTGAATCATGGCTTCCGTAAAATTACTTTCGATCTTGGTAGAAAGCTTGTCCAACCCGCCGTGGAGGAGCACGTTTAAGCGCGACTCGCCTCCCAACTGTACTTTTTCGGTAACGCCGGCAGGCAGTAAAACCGCCCACTGATCGAGCTTGATTTGAGGAAGAGAAATTTCAACATCGATTCCCTCGGTTTTAAAATCCTTAGCCAGATCCAATTTCCCCCGGATAGCCACATCACCGAGGCTGCTTTCGATATTAAAATCCCGGATGTTCAGCATTTTCGCAGCGATATCGTAATCCGCCTGGCCGTCACCTTTTAACCATTCAATTTTAGTTTCCCGTTCGCTGCCAAACTCCTTATAAGAAATATTCTTTAACTCAAATTGCAGTTCGATCGATACGCGCTCGTCTTTGCGCGATTTAAAGGCCTTCACATCCAAATCGAGCGATCCTCCCGTTAAATACAACCGGGCGTTGGGTAAAAGAGCCGCTTGCGCTTTTTGCAATTGAAGATTTTTTAGAGAAATTTCTGCATTAAGCGATGACTCTTTGACCCAGGACGGGTCCCGTGTAGCATCGTAGGAGAGGCGAAGTTTAAGATTTTTCGCGGGACCAAAAAATCGCGCTTCGAGTTTGGCGTCAAGACGGCGAGGCCCCCGAACGTCCTTGGCCGTAAGACGGATATCTTCGAGCGGAATTTCAGATGCGGCATCGGCGTGGGGCATTTTGAAACGATACCGGACTTCTCCGCCTTTGGTGTATACCTGCGAAAGCGCAATTTGTTTGAATAAAATTTTAAACAAATCGGGATACACTTCGATAAGCGTCGCAGAAACGGAAACGTTGTCAGAAACGGAAATTTTATGCGTGACATCCAAGCCGTTAATCTGAAGATGCGGCAGAGGGAAATAGCTGAGATTGATTTCGCCTATGGTAAGACCGGCAGGAAACAACTTGCTGATTTGCTGGCGAATTTGAGTTTGTACGAATTCGGTACCGAGTATGGCGGGTAAACTAAAAATCAGGATAAGAAGCAACGTGACAACAACGATCAGAAAGACCGGAAGAAAGCGTTTAAGCTTTTGAAGAATACTCATTTCTTCCTGTCCTTGAAGGTGATTAATACGAAGGACCGCTTGAGGAAATCCCGCCCTGCGGAACCGGGCTTACACTGTAATCCGAAAGAAACTGTGCGCAGCCGGAAAACCAAATGAGAACGGCGGCCAAAGATAATAAAGCGGCGGCCCGTTTAACGCTTTGTATATTGGAACCGCTTACGAGCGCCCTTCTGGCCATATTTCTTACGTTCTTTCTTCCTAGAATCGCGGGTGATTAAACCTTCTTTACGAAGCATTGGGCGAAGCGACTCATCCAATTCAAGCAATGCGCGCGAAATTCCATGCCTAAGCGCTCCGGCCTGACCCACATCGCCTCCTCCGGAGACGGTAGCCCAAACGCCAAACTGATCTTTTCCGCCGGCCAATTCAAGGGGTCTATAAATATCGGGAAGTAAACTTACGCGGCGGAAATATTCCTTCACATCACGATCGTTTACCGTAAAAGTGCTTTCGCCTTTGGCGACCCAGACACGGGCGACGGCGGTTTTTCGGCGGCCTGTTGCGTAAGTGGCATTACTTTTATTCATAATAGATAGACCTCAAAAGTTTATACAGCGAGTTCCGTAGGCTGTTGTGCGATGTGCGGATGTTTCGAGCCTTTGTAAACTTTAAGCCGGGTGAGCATTCTCTTTCCGAGCTTGCTGTTCGGAAGCATTCCCTTCACGGCATGAAAAATGATTTCTTCCGGGTGAGTGGCACGAATCATTTTAAGGGTGTATTCCTTAAGACCGCCCGGATAACCCGAGAAACGTTTGTATTTCTTTTCTTCTTCTTTTTTTCCGGTAACGCGCACTTTTTCCGCATTAATAACAATCACGACATCGCCCGGATTGGCGTGGGCCGTATAGTCCGGCCGGTCCTTACCCATGAGCATCGTTGCCACTTTGGTGGCCAAACGGCCGAGTATTTTTCCGTTCGCATCGATCAAATGAGTTTTGCGCGTAACGTCTTCTGTTCTTACAAACAAAGTTGATCTATTTGACATATTAATTAAAGTCCATCCTATTTATTAAACTTAAAAGTACGCCCGAAGATTTGCCGCCGGGCCAACCGCCGCTCAGTCAAGCGGCGCCCGACCGACGCTCGGCCAAGCGGCGTTGATTTAAACCGAATCTTACCTAACTTTAGAAAAATCAGGGATTTAGAAGTCGCGAAGTATAACAAAAATAAATTTGGCCGTCAAATAATCAATATATAACTTTAACTAAGGTTAATCCCGAAGCCGGAGCGGTGGGTCCCGCAAGACGCCTGTCCCGGCCGTTTAAAATTTGACTTAAGTCATTAAGGCTTAATTTCTTACGGCCGACCAATAAAAGCGTTCCGACAAGATTACGCACCATATTGGAAAGAAAGCCATCCCCTTCCATGGCAAAACGGATGTATTTACCTTTCCTACTCACTTTAAACGAGCGTATTTTCCTGACGGTATTTTCCTGGCGGTTTGCCCTTCCTTGAAACGACTTGAAATCATGCCTGCCTTCGAGAATCTTGGCGCCCTTTTGCATCAAAGAGAAATCCACCGGAAACGGAAAACGATAAACCGTTCTACGGTGAAGCGGAGGGACAATCTCGTCGTTGTACACCGTAAATTCGTAGTGCTTCCATTTAGCACTGAATCGGGCATGAAAATTTTCCGGCTGAACGGAAGCGCGGAGAACTCTGACATCGGTTGGAAGATGACTATTCAACGCAGCCGGCAAACGTTCGATCGGTATGCGGCTTTTTGTATGAAAACTGACAACCTGCGCTTTCGCGTGAACGCCTGAGTCGGTTCGCCCCGCCGGATGAACGCGAACGGATTCTTGAAGCACTTGCTTAAGAGCTGATTCAAGAACTTCCTGAACGGAACGGTGGCGGGATTGTAGCTGGAAGCCTAAAAATTCAGTGCCGTCGTAGGAAATGATTAATTTTATATTTCTAGATTTCGTCATTGCGAGAGTAGGGGCACGACACCGCTTGGCCGAGCGGCGGTCGGCCGCTTGGTGCTGCGGTGCCGCGCGGTCGGCGCGGCATGCCGTGCCCCTACCGTTAACCAACAAGATGCTCGGCGATTTGGACGGCGTTTAAAGCCGCGCCTTTGCGGAGATTATCCGAAACAAGCCAAAACATAAGGCCGTTTTCCACCGATTCATCCTTACGAATCCGGCCCACGAAAGTATCGTCTTTGCCGCCGGCGAATAAAGGCATCGGATAAATATTTTTCTCGGGATCGTCCTGAACCTGAACGCCCGGCATATTCCTCAGAAGCTTTCTTGCTTCGTCCGGTGAAAGCGGACGCTCGGTTTCGATAGCGACACTTTCCGAATGCGCAAAGAAAACCGGCACGCGCACACAAGTGGCCGTAACGCGTATCGAATCGTCGCTCATGATTTTTCGGGTTTCCAGCATCATTTTAATTTCTTCCTTCGTGTAACCGTTCGGCTGAAAGGCATCAATGTGCGGAATGAGATTGAACGCGATTTGGTGCTGAAATTTTTTAACTTCTAGAGGCTTACCCGCCGCGTAAGCCTTAACTTGTTCTTCCAATTCATAAACGGCCTTCGCGCCCGCGCCGGATACGGATTGGTAGGTGGAAACCACCACGCGCTTAATTTTTGCGGCTTTATGAAGCGGATAAAGCGCCATCACCAAACCGATCGTTGAGCAATTTGGATTGGCAATAATACCTTTATGCTTTTTAATGGCTTCGGGATTTACTTCGGGAACAACTAAAGGCACGTCCGGTTCCATGCGGAATTGGCTGGTGTTGTCGACAACCACAGCACCGCGTTTAACAGCCTCGGGAGCAAATATTTTGCTGCGCTCTGCGCCGGCAGAAAAGAGAGCGAGCTCAACCCCTTTAAATGAATCGGGCTTCAGTTCTTCAACGGCAATTTGCGTTCCGTTGAATTTATATTTTTTACCGACGGAGCGGTCCGATGCTAAAAGTTTGAGCGACGCAACCGGAAATTTCCGGGATTCGAGAATTTCACGCATAACATTGCCGACCGCTCCCGTAGCTCCGACAATCGCGACATGCTTTGACTTCACTTGGACTTCCTCCTTCAATGTCATTCCTGCGAAAGCGGGAATCTAGACCCCCGCCTACGCGGGGATGACGAATTTTACCTTTTGACAACGGCGGCTTTGCGCACCGCATCTACAACCAAATCTCCGACCTGACTTGTTGAATAGCCCATTTTTCCTGCGGCAAGACTCTTCACTTTGTTAGCTGTTACGAACATGACGGCCTGCTCAATCTGATTTGCAGCAGTGCTTTCACCGAGTTCGGCGAGCAGCATCTGAACAGCGCAAATAGCCGCCAAAGGATTGATGACACCCTGACCCGTGTACTTGGGCGCTGAACCGCCGATCGGTTCAAACATGGAAACGCCGTCCGGATTAATGTTGCCGCCTGCGGCAATGCCCATTCCGCCCTGAATCATCGCGCCTAGATCGGTAATGATATCGCCAAACATATTGTCCGTTACGATAACGTCGAACCATTCCGGATTTTTGATCATCCACATGCACGTCGCATCGACATGCGCGTATTCGGTTTTTACATCCGGATATTCTTTGGCGACCTGATTAAACGTACGTTCCCATAAATTGGAGGCATAATTGAGAACGTTCGTTTTGGCGCAAAGCGTGACTTGCTTACGCTTTCTCTTATTTTTCGCGTATTCAAAGGCATATCGAATGCATCGTTCCACGCCTTTCCGAGTATTGCGGCTGATCTGAATGGCCGTTTCATCGGGCGTGTCTTTTTTGATAAATTCGCCTTCGCCGACGTAAAAACCTTCTGTGTTTTCACGAACGACAACAAAATCGATGTCTTCCGGCTTCTTATTTTTAATGGGTGAATCAACGCCGGGATAAAGTTTAACGGGCCGCAAATTAATATACTGTTCGAGCCCAAATCGAATTTTTAAGAGAAGGCCGCGCTCAATAATTCCCGGCGCTACATCCGGATCGCCCACTGCGCCGAGATAAATGACGTCGAATTTTTTTAAATTCTGCAGCTCTTCTTCGGTAAGAACGTTGCCTGTTTCCAGATAACGTTTGCCGCCGTAATTAAGGTGCGTCAATTCGTATTTTAAATTATGAATCTCCGATGCTGCCTTCAGAACTTTAAGCCCCTCGGCAACGACTTCCGGCCCCGTTCCATCTCCCCCAATTACTGCGATCTTATGTGCCATATACCCCTCTTACCTCTAAATTGATTTAATACGCTTTAAACGGATTACTCGGCAACACTACAAAAATACCGTCCTGGTATTTTCTCCGTTCGGTGAGAAACGGCTCCGCACATCATGTGCTGCGCACGTTTCTCACAACGTGCCTACGTAATCCATTTAAAGCGTATTTGTTAATTGCGATCCACACGGCAATTTTCGCGCGGTGCCGGAGCAACTATGTGGATTGCAATTTAATAGTTTGTAATCCTTCTTGCGGACTGGAAGCGCTGGCGTATTCCTTCTTCGGCATGCGGCCCGCAAAAAAAGCTTTTCGACCGGAAATGACAGCGTCGCGCATGGCTTCGGCCATCAAAACGGGATTTTCCGCACTGGCGATGGCGGTATTCATTAATACCCCGTCCACGCCGAGTTCCATACAGGCACAGGCATCGGAAGCGGTTCCTACTCCGGCATCGACGATGACGGGACAACTCACTGCTTCGCGTATGAATTTAATATTGAGCGGATTCTGAACGCCAAGACCCGAGCCGATCGGTGCGGCAAGCGGCATGACGCAAGCAGCGCCGGCATCTTCCAATTTACGCGCCATTACGGGATCGTCGTTCGTATAAGGCATCACGATAAATCCTTCGCGCACAAGCTCGCGCGTAGCCTGCAAAAGCGCTTCGGTGTCCGGCATAAGCGTTTTCTTATCGCCGATCACTTCCAATTTGATGAGCTTCGTATGGCAGGCAGCTTCCGCCAAATGTGTGATGCGAATGGCGTCTTCGGCCGTGTAAGCGCCGGCGGTATTGGGCAGAAGCGTAAAGCGTTTGGTGTCTATAAAATTTAAAATATTTTCGTCCGGGTTTTTGAGATTTACCCTGGAAATGGCCACCGTCACCAAATCGGCTCCGCTGGCTTCGTGCGCCGCTTTCATCACATCGAAAGAAGCATATTTCCCCGTGCCCACGATGAGCCGTGAATTAAATTCGTATTTCCCGATTTTTAATTTTGTTTCCATAACGGCCTCAAATTTTTACGCAGCTACGGCTTTTTTCGATACGCGTTTGTATAGATCGGTATATTTTTTCGCCGATGTTTTCCACGAAGTGTCGGTGTTCATACCGCGCGAAATAATTTCTCTCCAAACCCGCTTTTTTTCGAAAATGGCTGCCGCGCGAAAAACTTCCGCAGCGAGCGAAACACTCGTTGGCTCCACAAACATGAACCCGTTTCCTTTTGAACCGTCCGCACTACAGGGTTCAATAACATCCATAAAACCGCCCGTCGCTCGGGCTAGCGGCACCGCACCGTACCTGAGCGCGATCATCTGCCCCAATCCGCAGGGTTCAAAATTGGACGGGAAAAGCATGATGTCAGCGCCGGCGTAAATACGTCTGGCCAGCACTTCATCAAAGCCGATGCTGATGCTGATATATTTTGGAAACCGGTGCGCGACGTCCAAAAGTCCTTTTTGATAACAATCTTCGCCCACCCCTAAAATCGCTATTCGAATTTTTTTCTCGGCTATCTTTTCAAGCGCCGGAATCAGCGTATCCAAACCTTTTTGTTCGTTCAGTCTGGAAACAAATCCGAGAAGCGGTGTGCTTTCTTCCGTCAGTCCCAACTCTTTTCCAAGCGAAACTGTGTTTTCCCGCTTTTTCTCAATCAAATCTTTCGAATAATTGGCAGCAAGCGAGGTATCTGTTTCCGGATCCCAAATAACGGTATCGATCCCGTTCAGTATTCCTTCCAGATCCTGTTTCCGTGAGCCAATTACATCTTCCATACCCAAACCAAACGGTTCGGTCTGAATTTCTTCGGCGTACCGTTCGCTTACGGTTGAAATAAAATCCGCAAAAACGAGGCCGGCCCTGAGAAAACTGATTTTCCCCTGAAACTGGAGCTGCGAGAGCGAAATTTCTTTCCAATTAATTCCCGTATCGGCAAGCGAATCCGGAGGAAAAAGACCCTGCTGAGAAAGATTATGAACCGTAAAAAGCGTCCGGGTTTTTTTAAAAGTCGCGTCTTCCGCGTAAACGGTACGGAGCATAAGCGGCACAAGCCCTGTCTGCCAATCGTGCAAATGAATCAAATCCGGTTTGAAATTAATCCGGCGAAGCAACTCGAGGGCGGCTCTCTGAAAAACAATAAATCGCCGGTCGTTATCGGGAAAAGGTCCCTGCGGCGTACCGTACAATTCATCTCGGTCAAAGAACTCCGGCTTATCGATAAAAAGCGCTTCCGGACCGTAAGGCAGCTTCGCGCTCTGAACCATAAAAAGCTCGATCTTCCGCCCCATCGGGACTTCCAGAAGATCCGGAAAACGTTTCAGACGAAACCGCTGACGCTCGACTTGCTTATATTTGGGCAGGATGACTTTGATGTCATGACCCATTTTGCCCAGCTCAATCATAAGCGAGCCAACCACATCACCCAAACCGCCGGCCCGAGCAAATGGAGCCATTTCCGAAGTTATGATGGCGATCTTCACGATGCGGTGTTCTTGGCTAGACCAATCTGTGAGCGAATCAGTGAGACAAAGATGCGAGTATATAACAGCCCTATTTGAAAAGCAAGATTCGCAAGGGATTGTGACGGTTACATTTAGAATTCGTCATTGCGAGGTTCAAAGAACTTGCATTTATTAAAGCGCCCTTTATAATGTGGGCTTTCCATCCCATGTCATCCCCGCGAAAGCGGGGATCTACGACTTAGATTCCCGCTTACGCGGGAATGACAAAAATCGAAAGGATCTACCTAATGAAGATTTGTGAAATTTGCGGCAAAATGCCCATCGTCGGAAGAAGAATTGCCCGACGCGGTCTCCCTAAAAGGACCGGCGGTATCGGTTTAAAGACAACCGGCATTTCAAGACGCCGATTTCTTCCCAATCTTCAAAGAGTTCGCGCTGTGGTAAACGGCGGCGTTCGCCGCCTTCGTGTATGCGTAAGCTGCATCCAGGCAGGAAAAGTCAAAAAAGCTACGAAATACAAAAAGCCGGCGTAATTGTCTAACCTCTCGAAGTCAAACGATCTACTCAGCTTCTTTTTAATACTTGGTACGACCGTAGGTCTACTGTAGTCGTACTATGGTCTCCTTCTGACATCAAAGGGGTAAAAATTTGGATGGAGCCTGTTTCAGGCACGACGATCAACTGTTTTATATTGATCGTTCCCTTTGCTTCATTAACTACTTCCGTTTTACTTGCAATAATAGAATCTGAAACAGAACTGCCGGTTTCACCTTTTTGAATATTTAATGTGATTGTTGCCGGCGATTTAACAAGTTCATATTCAAGCCCAACCTCTATTTCAACCGTATCTCCGACATAAAGCGGCGCGGATGTATCAGGCAAAAGAGAGATAATTTTCACAGAATTATTGTCGGCGTATTGCGAATTGGATTGTATTTGCCCGTTTTCCTTACCAGAGACCTTGTAAAACCGTATATCAGCCTCTGATTCGTTTAGCATTCCTTCCCGTATCATACTGGCCGATATATTAATTGAACGTGTTTTAGGCACTTGAAAGGATTGCTTCATTAAAATCGTTCCTTTTGCGTCATTGACGACTTCATTTTTACTCGCAACGATAGCATCAAACGGATTGTTGGTGACCTCGCCTTTTTGAATGTTTAATGCAATGGTCGCCGGTGGTTCAGCAAATTCATATTCGATTTCAACTTCCATCTCAACCGCATCTCCGACATAAAGCAGGTCAGCGGTATTCGGAGTAACGGATAATATCTTAACCAAATTACTGGAAGAATTAGCTGAATCTAAATCGGCCGGTTGAGCCTGCGCAAACTCGAATAAGTACAGCACAGCGAATAAACCAGCAGCTGTGAGAAGACTTATTTTTTTCATGGATGCCTCTCTTTTATATTTGTTCTTAAATTACACTTGAAAGGGTTTGATGTCTTTGGCCACGAGCGAAACGCTCGCTTGGCCTTCCCAATCATCCAACTCAAGCGTATAGGCCAGATCAAAAGCCTCGCACTCCCGGATTTTTTCGGCCAGTTCGTTTTTCGCCGAAATGCCAATCACCTGCTCGCCATCGGTCACCCAAAATTCACTGGTAAATTTGCTTCTAAATTTGCTTTTCGCCGTTTGGTTGAGCGGCGGTCGGCCGCTTGGTCGGACGGCGCCGCGCGGTTGGCGCAGGCGTAAATTTCTCGTGAGGAAAACGGGCTCGGGATTCCCGCTTCCAAAAGGAGCGAGAAGCGCGATTTCCCGGGCAAGACGCACGGTTAAATCCGAAAACGGGACTTCGGCATCAATATCAATAGGTCGAATCAAATGAGAAGGTTCGAGCGCATCTTCCGCATAACGGTTCAGAGCCGCACGAAACAAAGCGAGCTTACTTGGATCGATGGTAAATCCGGCGGCAAATTCATGCCCGCCAAATTCGTGGAGATGCCCGGAAACGGCTTTAAGGCCGTGATAAATATTGAATCCGCGAATGGAACGGCCAGAACCTTTGCCGAATTTTCCAGTATCCGCAAGACTGATCACAATCGCGGGCCGGTAATATTTATCCACGAGGCGGGCCGCGACGATACCGATTACGCCCGGATGCCATTTTTCACTCCAAAGCACGATGACCCGTTCGCGGTTAAAATTAATTTCCCGTTCGCATTTCTCAAAAGCTTCTTTCACCATTTGTTTTTCAGTAGCACGCCGGTCTGAATTTTTTTTCTCAAGCAAACCCGCGAGCCGTTCGGCTTCGGCGAGATTGTCCGTCATTAAAAGTTCGTAGGACGGCACACCCGAATCCATTCTCCCACCCGCGTTCAGACGGGGCGCGATAATAAAACCGATGTGGCGCGCAGTAATGCGGCGATGTCGATGCGAAGCCGACTTGAGAAGCGCTCCGAAACCAATATGTGAACGTTCTGTCAGAAGAGAAAGACCGGCTTTTACGATCAAACGATTTTCATCCACGAGCGGCGATACATCCGCTACCGTACCCACCGCGGCGATGTCGACAAAACGATGTGCGGTGTCACCCATAAGCGCGCATGCTAATTTAAACGCAAGGCCCGCCGCGGAAAGTTCCAGAAAAGATTCGCTGGCCTGGGGATCCAGCCAGGGATTTACAACCGCCGAAGCGTCCTTGGGAATCCCGGAGCCCGGAATCTGGTGATGATCGATGACAATCGTGTCCATTCCGGCTTGCTTGGCCTCTGTAATTTCTTTTTCGGAAGTAATGCCGCAATCGAGCGTGATGATAAGAGCAGCACCTTTTTCCTCGGCAAAGCGCACGCCGGATTGATTAAAACCATACCCGCTTTTTCGTTCGGGAATATAGGTGATAAAACGTCCGCCGAGACTCTGAAGCACGAGCGCCGTAATAGCGGCCGACGTCACACCGTCAACGTCGTAGTCGCCGTGGAGCATGATGAATTCCTTTTCGCGAAGGGCTTTAAAAATGCGCTGGCAAGCCAAATCCATTCCGGGCAGAAGAAAGGGATCGGCTAAATCGAGAAGACCGCCGTGCAGGTAATGCGTGATGGCTTCGGGCGTGCGAATTCCTCTTGCGGCAAGAACGCGGAGCGTAACGGAATGGAGATCGAAATGTTCGGTTAAGGCGGGCTCTAACGAAGCTATTTCTTTAAGAGCCCATGCGGTAGACATTAGGTCCGTGAACGAGGAACGGCTTTTTTCTGACGGCCCATCCATTCTATTACCAAAGGACTGGCCACAAAAATGGTGGAGTAACTTCCCGCAATCATGCCTACCAGAAGCGTAAAGGCGAAATCATTAATGACCGATCCGCCAAAAAAGAAAAGGGCGATCACCACCAATAACGTCGCGCCCGAGGTTAAAACGCTTCGGGAAAGTGTCTGATTAACGCTTAAATTCACAATTTCCGTAAAAGGAGTGCGGCGAAGCAGCTTCACATTTTCTCGAATGCGGTCAAAAATAACGATCGTATCGTTAATGGAATAACCGGCGATGGTCAGCAAGGCCGCAACAATGGGAAGTGAAAATTCTCTTCCGCTGAGTGAGAGCATACCCGCGGCAACTATCACGTCATGAAAAAGCGCAATAATACCGGCGGACGAATAAGCGAGGCTAAATCGAAAGGCCAAATAAATAAAAATAACGCCCAAACCAAGAACGATCGATTTTATGGCCATGTTTCTAAGTTCGGTTCCTGCCGCAGGACCTACCGTTTCCAAACGCAAGACTTCAAATTTGCCGTCTCCCGCCACTTTACTTAAAGCGGGTTTGACTTTCGCCGCCTCTTCGGCTGTGGAGCGAATAAGTACTTCGTGTTTATCCGTTTCGCCAAAATTCTGTATTTGAACGTCTTTAAGGCCTTCCTTCTCTAAACCGGCGCGCAAATCCGCCAAAGAAATAGGTTCTTGAAAACGGATTTGCTGAATGGCGCCGCCTGTAAAATCGATTCCGTAATTGGCTTCGCCCCGTTTAATAAAGGATGCGACACCTACGAGCATTACGATTAACGAAATGGCGTAGGCGATTTTACGAATCTTAAGAAAATCAAAATGGGTTTCTCCGAAAAATTGAAACATCTTGAGACTGATTTGTTTACCGCCCCGCGTGAGAAAATCAAAGATGACCTGCGTGACAACCACAGCTGAAAATACGCTGGTCACGATACCAAGGCTGAGGGTTACCGCAAAACCACGAATCGGTCCCGAACCAAACCAGAATAAAATGAGTGCGGTAAAAAGCGTCGTGAGGTTTGAGTCCATAATGGCGGACAATGCGTTGTGATATCCGGCTGAAATGGCCGAACGAATGGCCTTTCCGGTTCTAACTTCCTCGCGTATGCGTTCGTAAATAAGCACGTTCGCATCCACCGCCATGCCCACGGTTAAAATAATGCCGGCAATACCGGGTAAGGTGAGTGAGGCCTGAAATGCAGAAAGAGCGCCCATTAAAAGAATGACGTTTATGAGCAAACCAATGACGGCGATGATACCGGGAACTAAATAATAAACACCGGCAAAAAGAAAAACAAAAAGACCGCCAAAAAGGCCGGCGCGAACGCTTTGTTCGATAGAATCGTGGCCAAGCGTTGGACCTACCGTGCGTTCCTCTTCCAGAATTACAGGCGCGGGAAGAGCGCCGGCGCGGAGCATAAGAGAGATATCGCTTGCTTCTTGATAACTAAACGTGCCTTCAATAACCGCTTTGCCTCCGTAAATGGCTTCCTTTACTTGGGGCGCCGTTCTTAATTCCCCATCGAGAACAATGGCAAGTCTTCTCGGCTTTCCATCACGCCTGAAATCGGTCGCTGCCTTACCCGTAACTTCTGCGAAAATTTTAGCCCCGTCGCTGTCGAATTCCAGACTCACCACCGGCTGACCGAAACTGCTCTGATTAAAGGTAACTCCGGCATTTACCAAATGCTGGCCCGTCAATTGAGTTGATTTCTCAACAAGTATTTTTTCGTTTCTGCGCTCATCTTTCAGCTCCAGCCATTCGTAACCTTCGGGCGCCGGCTGGTCCGGAGTTTCTTGTGCTTTCTTAATAATCTCCGGATCGCTCACCACCATGCGAAATTCAAGAAGAGCCGTCTTGGCAATGATATCTTTAGCACGCTCTTGATCCGTAATGCCGGGCAGCTGAATAATAATCTTATCTTTGCCTTGTTTTGAAATGGAAGGTTCGCGCACGCCAAATTCATCGATACGATTTCGAATGACTTCGACGGCACGATCGGTCGCATCTTTACGGGCAGCTTCGGGTATGGCGTTTAAATCCACGCGGAGAAGCATGTGCATTCCGCCTTGAAGATCGAGGCCTAGATTGATTTGGTCGGTTTTAGGAAATTGATGCCAGGTTGAGGGGGGATAAACTTTCCAGATGGAGGCCACGGTTAAAACAATGATCAGAAGAGCTTTCCATTTGAAATATTTATTCATCGCCCGTCCCTAGATGTTGGGTCAGTCTGGTTGCTTTTGCGTGATCGCAGATTTGAGGACTTCGATTTTCGTTTCTTGGCCCGTCTTTAAGACCACAATGCCATCCTTGCCGGGCGGAGCCAATACGGTTCCCACAATGCCACCGCTCGTAATGACCTTATCGCCCTTTTTGAGGTTCTTAACAAGATCGTCTAATTCACGCTGGCGCTTTTGCTGGGGACGAAAAATGAGGAGATAGAATACACCGATCATGATAAGCATCGGCGGAAGAAGAGCTAAAAAAGGATCCGGTTGAGCAGCTCCGGGTTGAGGTTGCCGCGACGCTAATAAAAGAGGAATGTACATAATGCCTTTCGGTTAGCTGTTTATGAATACGTCATTATATTTAATATCAACCTAAAGTAAAGCTTTCGTTAGATTAACGTTGGGTGGGGTCGTAGGAAGAAACAAAGTCTTTGTAGAATTTCCAGAATGTGCCGGCTTTTAGATGTTTGCGGATTTCGGAAAGCAGGTTCAAAAAGAAATGGACGTTGTGATAAGAAACAAGGCGGGGGCCTAAGATTTCCTCCGAATTTAAAAGATGACGGATGTAGGCCCGCGAAAATCGTGCGCATACTTTGCAGGAACAAGTTTCATCAAGCGGACGCGGATCTTCGCTGTAAATTCCATTGCGGACTACAAGCAGGCCGTTTCGTGTTATGGCTGATCCGTTCCGGCCGTAGCGTGTCGGAATAACACAATCAAACATATCCATTCCTGAGGAAACAGCCTTGAGAATATCAAGCGGCATGCCCACGCCCATAAGGTAATGCGGTTTATCGAAGGGTAACTCGGAACCAAATTGTTCCACCATTTGATACATGAGTTCGATCGGCTCGCCCACGCTGAGCCCGCCGAGCGAATAGCCATCAAAGTTCATTTCAACCGTGCGCTCGAGACTTTCTTTTCTTAAGTCTTCGAAATGCCCGCCTTGAACAATTCCGAAAAGTGCTTGGTGAAAATTCCGCCTTGCCTGTTTGGATCGCTCGGCCCAAACCAAAGTGCGTTCCGTCGCTATGCTAATCACTTTTTTATCATCAACATACGGAGGACATTCGTCGAGCGGCATCATGATGTCCGATCCAAATTTTTCCTGCATCTCCACCACATTTTCCGGCGTGAAGAAAAGCTGCCGGCCGTCAAAATGCGAATTGAAAACAGCGCCTTCATCGTTCACTTTGCGAAGTTTCGCGAGTGAGAATACTTGGTAGCCACCGCTGTCCGTAAGAATCGCACCGGACCAACTTGTAAACGAATGAAGCCCACCTAATTTTTCAATGACGGGAATCCCGGGCCGTACAGCCAAATGATACGTATTGCCTAAAATAATTTTGGCGCCGAGCTCTTCCAATTCCATGGGTGTAAATGTTTTTACCGTGCCCTGCGTGCCCACGGGCATAAAAACGGGCGTATCGAATCCCCCGTGCGCGGTTTCGATCCGGCCAAGGCGGAGCCCTTCCGGCGTTTTTTCAACCGAGAAAAAAGTTTTTTCGATCACACGAGTCATGTTTGTTTTTCTATAAGCATGGCATCTCCGTAAGAATAAAATCGGTAACCGCGAAGTTTTGCTTCCTCATAAGCCGACATAACAAATTCACGCCCTGCAAACGCAGAGACGAGCATCAAAAGAGTAGAATGCGGAAGATGAAAATTCGTGATAAGCGCGTCGGCGGTTTTAAATTTATAACCGGGATAAATGAATAAATTGGTTTCGCCGGATATTGATTGGATTTTTCCTGAAGTATCTGCAGCTGCCTCAAGTGACCGAAGCGCCGTTGTGCCGCAAGCGATGAGACGGCCGGTTCGTCGATTAATTTTCTCCACCACCTCATTCGTAACAGAAAACGATTCGGCGTGCATGCGATGTTCTTCAATTTGTTCGGCGGTAACCGGCTTAAACGTTCCGTAGCCGACATGAAGCGTAACGTAAACAATCTGAATTCCCTTTTTTTGCAATGCTGCGAGAAGAGCCGGCGTAAAATGCAGTCCCGCCGTGGGCGCTGCGACCGCGCCTGTTTTATCGGCAAACACCGTTTGATACCGCGCCGCATCTTCGGCGGTGTCGGAACGCTTAATGTACGGCGGAAGCGGTATGTGACCATGTTCGTTTATTTTTTCTTGAACGCTCACTTCGCCGCGGTTATGCAAACGAACCGTCCGGTGCCCGCTCTCGGGCGCGTAGGAATCAAGCGCTTCAACGGAAAACCCATTTTGATCGATGGAAGCAACAGCTCCCTTTTTAAATTTTCCGGAAGGGTGCACAAGTGCTTCCCAATCATTCTCGCCGATATTTCGAAGAAGAAGAATTTCCACTTTCCCGCCGGTGGGCTTGCGGCTTAGTAAGCGCGCCGGGAAAACTTTCGTATTGTTTAAAACCAAAACATCGCCTGCGTTTAAAAATGTAACGATATCAAAAAAGGAATGATGCCGAATTTCTCTGCGGGAAGGCCGAAGCACCATCAGCCGGGAGCGGTCGCGCTCGGCAAGAGGTTTTTGCGCAATCAAAGAAGGGGGTAGTTCGTAATAAAAATCGCTGAGTTGCATAAACAGATAATGTCATTCCCGCGAAAGCGGGAATCCAATTAAATTAGGCCCCCGCCTTCGCGGGGCGACAAAAAGTTAAAACAAGAGTTGAATGATTTCGTCGAGTGTATTTGCGGTTTTTACAAAATTTACGCGGATTTCCTTGTTTTTTTCAAGCACTGTTTTCACTTCACGCCAAAACGGGCCGTACACGACGATGGGCTTTTCAGGAATGAGCCCTTTATTCAGCATTTCCACGGCCACCGAAAATTCGACGAGAGTCCCGGTACCCCCGTTTAAGACTACGTAAGCATCGGCTGCAGCCATCAAAGCAATGACCCGCTCCTGCCACGTGTTTACTTGTTTCTCTTCAGCAATGTACGGATTGCAAACGCTTTTAAATTCTTTTGTCGTAATCCCGACGGTGTGGCCGCCCGCGGATCGGGCGCCCTTTGCCGAGGCTTCCATAACGCCGCAGTAGCCTCCGTTTAAAACAACTCCGCCTTTACGGGCAACGGCTTTGCCCAAATTATGAGCTACTAGGTAATCGGCTTCTCCGGGCTTACAAGTAGAGCTTCCGAAAACAGCTATCGTTTTTTGCTTCAACATCCCTATTCAGTGTTCTTGGGTTCGTTTTCTTTTTCCATCTCTTGTTTCTTTTTCGGATCCATTTTCAACTCCAAGGTCAATTTTTGCCATTCCAAATCCTTGATCTTAGCTTCGAGAGCGACAATATCGGATTTTAACTTTGCGATTTCCTGGTTCGTCTTGTCGAGATCAGCCTGAAGTCCCGTAATTTTTACAACACCTGCCTCGGCTTCAATCTCCCGGGCATTTTCCGATGCTTCCAGATTGGCATACGCTTCGTCCAGCCGTCCCCTTGCTACGCTATATTCCTGAGCGAGCGCTTCGTACTGTGCTTTGGATACTTCGCCGCAACCGCTTAATGTAAAGATGAATAGAATCATCCACGCTTCGCGCCTGCGTATCATGCCTATCATGTGATCTCCCGCTTTTATATATGTTAAGGAAACAATCCAAGAGGGTCCGCAAAGGGCTTATTTATATCCCAACTTCTTCATTTCGTCCAGCAGCAGAATAAGGAAACCCCACGTCACCCCTGCGGGGCTCCTGGGGCGTGTCGCCCACCTTGCTAAAAAGATTTGTGGGCGTACACAGAAAGGGCGTCCCGTTTGGGACGCCCTTCGTTTTATCACCACCTTGGGAGAAATTAAGTTACGTCTTAATTTTACCTCCAAAAACGACAATGACTGTTTAACGAGTAGGTCGTGAATTAGATTTTACTACCGGCTTGCTGTTTATCTTCATTTGCGTCTCAAGCGCGTTAACGGTCGCGTTTGTTGAAACGACGTTGGAACCTACGTTTTTAACGTCATTCATAATGATATCCAATTGCCTCCAGCGATAATCCATCTGGACCGTATCTTCGACAACAATACGCATCGGCATGTTTTCGTAGCAAACCGGATAGCCCAGACACCGCACGGGGTCTTCTAGCGACGCCTGCTCGGACTGAACCATCGCTGCGGCTTCGATCGTGTTCCCATCCACAACTTGCATGGTCATGGGCGATGAATAATGAATGGGAATCACTTTAAGTTCTGCTCGTACGATCCAATTGGTCATAGGCATAACAGAAAGCGGCTGAACCATGCCGTCTGTTCCCATTCTTACCGCCCTCATTGGAAGCGTGAGATGCGTAACGACAACTTTACTATGGGCCGGCACATCATATGCCCCTTCCGGAATTTTAGATTCCGCGTAAGCAGACGCGGGATATATTTCGGGACGAATATTAGGGTTTACAACGGAGATTACTCCTCCGACTATTTTTATATAGAGTGAGGAGGTGGTGGTATTAACGCAATGAACGGTAGCGAAAATGGAAATTCCGTTCTCCTCCGTTTTCAGTTCGAAATGAACTCCGGCGGGTAACCCGGAAACCGGAGCAGGTGCAAAAGCAAAAGCCGGAAAAGGAAGTGAAATACCTATCAAACCGAAAGCCAAAAAAATTGCTAAAATTTTACTTTTAAACATAACCAAGACCTCCCAAAACTGTGATTTTTAATGCCAGATTTTGAGGATCCATCCGAAGCTTTTTAAATCCGTAGTACAACCGGATAAAAAAATTGACCGCCGTCCTTCATAGACAGCGGAAAAACCCAATAAGATTTCTGGAATGCAACGAAAGTCTAGCATCGGCTTATAGGAAATTCAATACTTTTATAAGAAGTGTTTTATTTTACATAAACTTTTATGAATAAATGGCTTATATAAAACCTATACTCTTATTCTTTGATTTTCTTGATTTGAGGCTGGGCCGGTTAAAACCTGAACATCCGCAGGAATAACGGGAGGATATCCAACGGCAAAGCGTTTTTGATCGATAAGTTTTCCGTCTTGATCACAGACTACATCTACCTGCCAAATACCGGACTGAAATCCCTCTTGTTTAATTATGGCTTTGGCTAGTTTACATTCTTCCGCGTCTACTTTAATAGAAGCAACTTGCTGACCTTCAGGATTAAACCAATGGGACGTAAGATCGGGGCTTCCCCAATATTCAAAAGGCTTATGAAATTTTCCCCACCACGCCATCTGATCAGCATCGGGACTGAACCGGTCGCCGGAAGGCTCATCGATTTTAATTCCGCCAAGCAGTCCGCCTTCTTTCGCGTTGTACGCAACTCCGGAATCCTTCATATGCCGGCGCACCTCGGCACAGTCCGGACCGGAGGGACGGGCGTAAATGGCGGTTCCAATCAACAGAACGGATAATAGAGCAACGGAAAAAACTCGAACGACTGAGCGGCGAATCCGACGCAACCATTCTTCTACAATTATTCCAAAAAGAGCGCCGCCGCCGAGATAAAAAACGGCTACGGTAAAAAATGATTTTCGAATTTGCGAAAGATTTAGAAAATCCGGATCGTATTGGAAGTTGTATGACCAATGCACAATACCCAAAAGCCCGGCCGCCCAGCAAAGAAGGGCTCCGCCAAAAAGAATGATTTTAATTCCGGAGCGAAATGTATTTGAGCTCACGCGAGACTTCTCTTTTTATTCACATCGCCGGGACGGTACATATAAAGTCAAGCATTTGGCCGAACCGCCGGATTTATGAAATTCCGAAAGATCGAGTTCAATGATACGAAACCCTTCGCTGCGTATGAGACGTTTGGTTTTTGTACTAAGACCTTCGTTCGTTACAAGGGTCTTACCGACCACAATGCCGTTTAATACGAACTTCTTCGCTTCGCGTTCGGTAACAGGCACCGGGTGAGGAATAAACGTCTTAATGACTTTTTGAGAATAGGGGTCAAACGCGCCCGGATAATAAAGAAGCGTGCGGCTGTTTAACGGAAGAAAACAGGTATCGAGGTGATAAAACCTTTTGTCTCGAAGCTCGAGGGGCAGCACCCTTTCTCCAAGCCAGTCGCTGATCGCAAAATGCGCGCGGGACTCCGAACGAAACCGGTAGCCCAAGAAAAGCTGGCCGCCCTGGTACAGAAGATCTCCTTCACCTTCGAAGAAAATATTCTCGGGCACAGTTCGCACACGGTAGCCGTGATGTTTGAACCAACGTTTAAAATGCGGCTCTTCCTTTCTTCGCTCCGCATACCTAAAGCGGCTGGATAAAAATTGTTTTCCGGATACAAACCCTGCGTTGGCCGTAAACACAAGATCCGGACAATCCCGAACGGGCGGAATGAGAGAAACAGCTGCTTTCGTTTCTTTGGCAAGAACGCGAAATAATTCTTCCCATTGCTTCAGGGATTTTTTAGGATCGGGCTGGCGGGCCATGCGCATCCAGGGATTGATTTCGTAGGCTATTTTGAAATAATCCGGCCGCGACATGAAAAGACGGATTTGTTTGGAAATCAATGTGTATCTCCTATGTCAGTAGAGTATATCAAAAACTCTTTTTAGTTTCGGTAAAAAAATGTATATAATGTCGCCCAATGAAAACGCCTAAAAATTCACAACTTCTCGTCTTGGCAGCTATTTTCTTTGTTTCTTTTTTAATTTTCCGTGGAATAGAAGATACCGTTAATAAAAATTATCACGATTTTTATAGTTATTATAAAGGCGGGCTCGCGTTAAGAACGGGGACGCCTCTTTATTTCGACGACGAAGAACCGTCGTTTCGTTACTCGCCTTTTTTTGCTCTGTTCATGATTCCGTTTACGCTTGTCTCGCCGCAAACCGGTTATTTTCTCTGGATACTGCTCATGATTATCCAAACTCTCTTTATATTTGCGTGGGCCCGATCTTTGGCGGATAAAAACAGATCGTCCAATTCGCCTCCCGCCGTCTGGCTTTTTGGAGCAAGCCTCCTTCTCATTCCCAATTTTTTCATGACGAATTTTGACAAAGGCCAGGCCAATATTTTCATTCTTTTTTGGATGGTGTGGGCTTGGATCTGGCTTGAGAGAAACCGGCCCATTCAGGCGGGGCTGTGCTTGGCCGTTGCGATATTGGCTAAAGTCATGCCTCTTCTTTTACTTCCGTTTCTTATTTGGCGTAAACAGCTCAAATGCGTCATAAGCTGCGTCATAAGCATTCCTCTTTTGCTCATGCTTCCGTGGATTATTCAAGGAGTACCGGAAGGGCTGGCTACGCTTAAGAACTGGATTATCTGGACCAAACAAGCTCACGATAATTACTTTCTCGCGGGACAAGCCAATCAATCTTTATTTGCGGCCGTTCACAGGCTGTTTTCAAAACAAGAAAGCACTTATATGATGGAACACGGATTCGCAACACTAAAGGCGCCTCTGGAAATTGTAAAAATCACTTATGCTTTTTTGAGTACCGCGCTTTACAGCATTTTTTTATTCCGCCCAAACGAACGCCTTTCAAAACCGCCTTACTTTTTTTCCCCGGCTTTTTTGGATTTTGCGGGCATTCTCATTACCGTTACGCTGATCTTCCCCGTGGCGTGGAAGTATGCATTCGTAAATGTACTTCTTTCTGTAATGGCTTTGATGATTTATTTATATCGAAATAACGGGAGGGATTTTGCCGTGCTGGGTTTACTCGCCGGCTTCTTTTTGCTCGCAACGATCTTTCCGAGCCTACCCAGTTCTACAGCGCGTATTCACGTACACTTTTATTCACTTCCTTTTGCGGGAACGCTTTTGCTCACCGCCGCATTTCTCAAAATGAAGCATCGGCCTTTGCAAACTTCTTCAACTCGGATTTCAAAAGCTCCATCGGAAGGCCGATCACGTTTGACCTCGAACCGAGAATAGCTTTGATGAGCTTGTGGCCATCTTCCTGAATGGCATAAGCGCCGGCTTTATCCAAAGGACGGTTTTTCCGAACATAATCTTCGATCACCTTCTCTGAAAGTTTTTTAAAAATAACTTTCGATTTCGCATACGAAGTACGCATTTCCCCCATCACCAGGCTTCGAAGCGCCAAACCCGTGTAAACATAATGCCGTTTCCCGGAAAGTAATCTCAAAATCCGGCAAGCGTCTTTCGCATTCTTTGGCTTTCCAATAATTCGCCCCCGGAAATAAATGAAGGTATCGGCCCCCAAAACATAACCGGTTTTCCCGCTTGCGCAAGCGCATTCGGCTTTTCCGCGCGCCATATTCATAGCATTAGCGGAAGGCGTAAGCTGCGAATCCAATTTTTCTACGTAAGAAGACGGAACGATCTTGAAAGAATAGCCGGCGCGTTTCAAAAGCTTGCGGCGGCGGGGCGAACGAGAGGCGAGAAATATTTTGGGTTTGGGCATGGCGCTATTTTATCGAAACCTCGAGAACATTGCTATCCCGCCATCATCATGGGATAATCTGACGATGAAAGAGAAAATTCCTATACTTAGCTTGCTCCCGGAGGAGCTGGAAGAGAAGGTCGGTCCGCCTTCGTACCGCGGAAAGCAGATTTTTGAGTGGCTTCACGATAAATTGGCCACCGGCTTCTCCGACATGACAAATTTGCCCGTTGACTTGCGCACAAGTCTCGAAGAAACCTTCGCCGTCACATCGCTTAATCCGCTTTCTACCGAAAAAGCGGACGACAACAGCATCAAGTGGCTTTTCCAAACGCCGCGCGGAGATGCCGTTGAAAGCGTTCTGATTCCGGCCGAGGGTCGCCGCACGCTCTGCATTTCAACGCAGGTGGGCTGTAAATTCGCCTGTACGTTTTGCGCAAGCGGACAGGCAGGCTTTCAGAGAAATCTGGAAGCGGATGAAATCGTCGCCGAAGTGCTTAGCGCCGAACGCTTAAATCCGCTTGAACGAATCAGCCACATCGTCGTGATGGGCATGGGAGAGCCGTTCGATAACGCCGACAATCTCATTCGCGCGCTAAAAATTTTAAATCATCCGAGCGGCCGCCAAATCGGAAAACGCCGGATCACCATTTCAACCGTCGGTCTTCCCAAAAAAATCCTTTGGTTCGCCGAACAAAATCTGCCGGTCGAACTTTCGGTTTCGCTTCACAGCGCCATCGACTCGGTGCGCACGAGTATCATGCCCGTCAATAAAGCTTTTCCCACCGGCGAACTATTCAAGGCGTGCTGGAACTACACGGATAAAACAAATCGCATAATTACGTTTGAATATATCTTAATCGACGGCGTAAATACGGATGAGCCCAACGCAAACGCTCTGATTTCGGCGCTACGAGGCAGGAAAACTAAAGTAAACCTGATTCCCTACAATCCAATCGAGGAATATCCCGAAAAACGGCCTTCGCTTGAAACCATTCGTGCCTTTGAGGCGAAACTCGCCCGGGCAGGCATTGCCGTCACCGTGCGTTTTTCAAAAGGCGGGTCGGTAAGCGGCGCCTGCGGTCAACTCAGACTCCATCATATTCGCCGGGCCGACCGCCCGGCACCGCTGGACCAAGCGCCGAACCGACCGTTCGGCACCGCTGGACCAAGCGGCCGACCGGCGCCCGAACAAGCGGCGCCCGACCGGCGCTCAGCCAAGCGGCGCGAGAAACACTAGCGCACCGTCAGAAACGCCATCACTTCGGTGTGTTTTGTCTGTGGAAACATATCGAATGGAGCTATGGAAGCCAGTTTGTAACGTGACAGACCTTCCGGATTTTCCCCGCAAAGAATCTGTAAATCCCGCGCCAGATGACTCGCTTCGCAGGAAATGTAAATCAAATGAGAAATCGTCGGATTTTTCGCCAAGATTTCAGCTAAATTTTTATCGAGTCCGTCACGCGGGGGATCGAGAATCAGCACGCGAGGCCCTTTGCTATTTTTCTCAAGCAGCTCGGCCAATTCCTTTTCGGCAGGACCGCTCAAAATCTGATAAAAACCTTTCCGGAGCTCTTTATAATTTTGCCGAAGCGCTTTGACGCTCGTAATGTGGCTTTCGAGCGCGTAAACGGCCTTGGCTTTCTCTCCGCATAAAATGCCGAAAAGCCCCGTTCCGGCGTAAACATCGAAAAGTTCGAACGACTCAAGTGGCGAAATCCAGGAGCGAATTTTCTCGATCATTTTCTCAGCAACAGGAATGTTTACCTGAAAGAATCCTCTGGAGCTAGCTTGGAAATCGACTCCGAGAACGCGCATTTTAAAAAAATTTTCTTCGCCGTCATCGGCCACCTTTCCATCTTTATCGACTTTAAGGGTAAGTGAGGTAAAATTCCGGTATTTCTCATTATGAATGCCCGCTTTGAGAAACGTGTTGAGCTCTTCGCATGCGATGAGGCAGCGTTCGATGGGAATAATGGAAACATTGTCCTCGGCATAAAATCCCCAAGCCCGTTGGTCTCCGAGCGAACCTTGAGTCAAGGTAATACTGTTTCGATATCCGTAAACTTGAGGGCTGGCGACAATTGGTTCAAAATGCTCCGGTTGAATCTTGCCGATTCGCCAAAGCGTTTCTCTGGCTTGCTCTTCTTTCCAGCGCAACTCCTCCGCGTAAGCGAGATGCTGATATTGACAGCCCCCGCATTCGGGCACATACGGACAAGGCGGCTCTTCACGGTAGGGCGTTGGTTTTAGAACCGAAACAACCGCGGCTCGAATAAACCGTTTTTGCGCACTTACCACTTTTGCTTTTACAATTTCTCCCGGCAGCGCGCCTTTCACAAAGCAGACTTGTCCGTCCAGACGCCCCACGCCATCACCCATCGTGAGACTATCAATAGAAACTTCAATTTCCTCTCCAACTTGAATCGTAGACATGGGCGAGATTATATCAGAATCCCTCATCAATACTGGCATTTGCTCGGTAAGCAGAACTGTTTGCCAGGCGACCTTAGCGGTTACAAATATCTGAGAGCGCTCCTGGCAGTTACCTCCGTCGCCACTGCGTAAATGCCATCAAAGGCATTTACTCCGTTCGGAATGAAACGGCTTCGCACATCCGTGCGCTACGCACGTTTCATTCAACGCGCCGTCGGCAACTACCAGGAGCGCTCTACATTTTATTTATTCCTGCCTTAGCCAATTGCTTAAGGGCACGTCACGGAGCGTTGCGAAGTCCATGGATGGACGTAGCAGCGACGTGCCGAGTGAGAAAATTACCTGGAGGGTAATTTTCGAGCGTTGCCCGGAGCAATTGGCTAAGGCAGGAATATTTATGAAATTTTCTCTTAGCTTTTGCGGGAGAAGTCCGATACTTAGGGTATGGAAAGCGCGCATTCGGAAGGTATTCCGGTAAAAGTATATCGCAGCCAAAGTCTTATGCTGCGGTTCACGCTCGGCATTTCGTTTCTCTTTCTGGGCGTTACCCAATTCACGCCGTCCCAGCACCCTGCCATGGTTTCGGTTTTTGAAATGGGCATTCCTTACGTGAAAGATTGGTTGGGATTTAAAGCGTTCTCGATTGCACTGGGTAGTTTTGAAATCTTCCTGGCTTTCTGGCTTTTCTCGGGCAAGCTGATTCGCGTAGCGGGATTTGTCATCTTACTTATCGGGATTTTCTCCGCAAGCCTTCTTTTTATATTGAAAGATCTCGCCTGGGATCAATTCCCTTTCTTACTTTCGCCGGGATTGGGTCAGATTCTGATTAAGGATTTTATTTTGGTGGGAATTGGATTCTTTTTTCTCTTCGAGAAGCGCGTAGCGTAATTTCGCTACGATGTTCGGACATCTTCCAAAATTCGATTCACTTTCTTAAGAAGCTCGCCAAAATAAATGGGCTTTACCGCGACCGCGGAAATAGGCAGTTCTTTCATTAAATTTTCCATATAACAACCGGTCATGAGAATCACCGGTATGGCACGTTCGCCCCGCTCCTCTTCTCCGTCACGAAGCGCACTTAAAAAGGTCATGCCGTCCATCACCGGCATAAAAATATCCAGAATAATGACGTCGGGTTTCGCAGCGCGAATTTTTTCGAGACCTTCCTGGCCGTTTGTCGCTACATCAACCGCAAAGCCTTCTTCGACAAAATGCACCGCGATGGATTCGCCGATGTCTTTCTCGTCATCAATAATTAAAATTCGCTTTTGAGTCATGTACTTTTGCCCGGTAAGCAGTCTAACACTAATTTTCGGCTAATAACCTAAAATGCATGAATGTTTTCTTAGCGGGTCTAGGAACGATTTCCTGAAACAGGATAGACGGGACTTTCGTGCGTGGCGGACATAACACGATGAGATGCTTTGTCGGACGGAGGAAATGCCTGGGAAGCTCGATTAGCGAAATTAAACACACTGCTTGCCGCGGACCATCCCTGCGCCGGATTCTTACCGGCGCCCGAAAGCGCTTTGGCCACATTGGCCGCGCCCGAACCCACACCGATGGTTTGGGTGAATCCGCCTTGTTTGCCACCGGATGTCGGAACTACTTCGGTAGTGACGGCTTCGAGCTGAAAATTCACGATCCGGTCCGGCGTCGTTTCGAAAGCGATTTCAAAAGGGGCGCCCTTGCCCTGACTGAGCTCGCCGGGAACTAACTGAGCCACAACCGAGACCGGATTTCCCGCCAGATCGTAACCGACGCCTCGAACCAACACATCGTAAATAGGAAAGCCCAGGTTATTGCCAAGCGTTCCCTGGACAACTACGGCGTTGGGTTCTCGCCGGCTTCTTATATAAACGAAGTCGATATTACCGGGAGGAGTCCCGGCAAGAGGTGTGTAATTAAACGAAGCAGCGCATCCGGAGAAATGCACAGATGAAATGAGGAGAGCTAGAACCAGGAAAAATGTTAAGCAGCTACGCATTCGCATTTCCTGCCTTTTCCTCCGCAAGCGACTCGCCTTTGCCCTGGGCTTCTCTTAATTCCGCCTGCTCCTCAAGCGCCCGCTCCATCACAAGATCCCGCACGCTTTGATCCACATCCGCGACTTCATCCCGCTTGATGGATGAGCGGGATGAAGTCGCGCAGCCAAGCAATATTCCCATCGGCATGATCAAGACAACAAGGAAATAAAATCTGAGCAGAAAATAGACTCCGCGCTCGAAGGAAAATTAAGTCAGGGAATTTAGGAAATCCGCCGGCCCACGGGATTCGTCCGGGCAGCGCCATGTTTAATTTCCCGGGGACTGCGCCGGTCAAAAGTAATTGGCGACGAACGAACGAATTACGCTGTAGCGGCAAACTCTTTAAGGCGCGCCCAGGTATTTCGCCCAACGACGCCATCCGTCTCTAGTCCGTTATCGTTCTGGAAACGGCGAATGGAATCTTCGGTAACCGGGCCAAACTTACCGTCAAGATTGCCTTGGTAGTAACCGGCATTTTGAAGAGCCGCTTGAATCTGACGAAGCGGAAGTTCGAATCCTGAAGGAGTGCGGTAAACACCGTTATTCACGGAAACGCTGCCGCTCTTCTTTCCAGTCGCTCTGGAAGGACCAGGAATGAGCGCCTTGGTCTGTCTGGCCGACTGCTGCTGGGACCGGTCTTCGGTGGAACGCATGGTTTGTTCGAGTGATCTCTGGTTGTCGCTTAAATTCGTGACTTCATCCGTTAAGGCTACAACCTGATTTTGAAGCATGGAAACTTGATTCTTAAGGACTTTATTGCGGGCGCAACCGGTGGCTAGAAACAAACCAAAGCAAAGCACCAGAGCTAAAAGGCGCGAACTGGTTCGCATACGAATGACTCCTTCGACTGTATTGAAGTTTTTTTGTTTATACGAAAAATCCGATGCTACACAGTGGCAAATACATCGACCTAATCCTTGGAACGATGCCGCGAATCCTATCACGGCCACGCGTGCAGCTGTAAAAGATCACTCAGCGGAAAAGTAGGGCACTTTTTGACGCCAAGATAGCGGGTATCGTATCAGAAAGATTGGAAAGTCTCAAGGTTCTATTCTGGTTTTTTTCGTTAACTTATCGTAAAAATAGGCTACGCAGGCAATTTGGCGACAGGAAATTCCGAAATTACTTTATCCCTCTCAAAGGGGTGGGACTCGGTAAAATCGGGTTTATAATTGTCGTGCGATTCCAAGGGCTGAATCCAACCTGTATCTAATCCGAGGCATTCCATTTCATTCACAACCGCTTGATATTCTTCGGGATAGAGCGTCCGGCCAAGCCGAGGGTCATCTTCCACCCAAGGCGTCGGATGGTACTGCGACATAAGCGAAATATGAATGTTTGTGGAAAGTTCTTCGGCAATCCAGCGAAGGCATTCGAGACTATTTCGAACCGCACCGGGCATGACCAAGTGCCGTACTATCAATCCTTTTTCCGCCAGCCCTTCATTATTAAGCCAAAGCGTAGAACCTTTCTGCCGGTACATTTCCCGAAGCGAAGCCTTGATAACAGCCGGGTAATCCGGCGTCTGCGACCATGTCCGCGCCAACTCCGAATCCATATATTTAATATCCGGCAAATAAATATCCACCCGATCTTCCAGCTCGCGAAGCGTGGAGACTTTATCGTAGCCGTTCGTATTCATTACGATCGTAGGCCGTCTTCCGCGGAGCTCGAGCGCTTTGATGATGGCCATCATTTGCGGAATAAAATGCGAAGGCGAAACGAAACCCACCATGTGACAGCCTTCGTCAAGCAACTGCTCAATCCGCTCGCAAATGGATTCCAAATTCCACGACGAAGCCAACACCGCTTTTTTCGTCCGGCTAATCTGATGATTTTGGCAAAACACACACTGCATATTGCAGCGCGCAAAGAAAACATTCACGATGCCGTTCCGTCCACTCAATACCGGCTCTTCGCCCTTGTGGCTGCAGATGGAACCGATCGAAAACTCCGTCCCGCTCTGGCAGAATCCGCGCTCCTCGCTAAACCGGTTTACCCCACACTCGCGCGGACAGCAAACGCAGTTGCGCAGCTTCTCAAGATATTCGTAGGCCGGCGATAAATCCATTTTATGCAGCTTTATCAAAAGGTTTAATAGAGGATTCTAGTTCTTTGCTAATTTGGTCCATTTGAACATCCAAATCGTATTGACTTTGAAGATTCAACCAAAACTTCGCCGAGTTCCCAAAAAACCTGCCCAACCGCAGAGCCGTATCGGCAGAAATCGATCTTTTACCTTGAACAATCTCGTTGATTCGTCTCGGCGGAACATGAATATCTTTGGATAAACGATACTGGCTAATAGCCAAAGGCAAAAGAAATTCCTCAGCCAAAATTTCTCCCGGATGAATGGGGTTTAACTTTTTCTTGGATTTCATAATTCACTCCTTATTATTAATGATAATCAACAATTTCAACGGCCGTGGCGTTGGCATGGTGGAATTGAAAGCAAATTCTCCATTGATCGTTAATTCGAATGCTGTATTGACCGCTACGATCTCCTTTTAGCCTTTCAAGCCGGTTACCCGGCGGAACTTTCAGATCATCCAGGTCAGTTGCTGCATCCAATATTCTCAATTTACGCAAAGCTGTGCGTTGAATATCCCCCGGAATTTTCCGAATGGAATTTCTTTCAAATAATGCTTTTGTTTCCTTACAAGCGAACGACTGGATCATTTCAAAGAAAATGATAACGTATAACGTTATTACCGTCAAGCGTTATTAATGATAGGTTAAGTGATCCCATAAGGTCTACACCGTTAGGGTCGGTGATATAGATTTGGTAGCCCTTGCCGTATTCCAGGGTAGTGAACTGATTGAATTTATCGATACCGTTGTAATGTGCATAGGAGCCTGTCTGGGTATTAAACCGGGAGACTTGGTCGTAGTCGGTGCCGAGTGTAAGGCCTCCGAGAATAGTTGATATGTTTTGATTCACCGGCTCACCGGGTAGTGAGAAGAGGTTCCAGCCGGGATAGAGGTGGGTGGAATACTCTGTCGCGGATTTAAATACAGCTTTAAGTCTATGCTCAAAGTCGTAGGCATAGGTAGTAAGGCCTTCTATGGGATGATTCTCGCTAACCATGTTGCCGTTATTGTCGTAGGAAAAGGTAACGCCGTCAACCATGAGGAGCCTATCTGCGCTGTCGTAGGTCGAGGCGTGTGTTCCTAAAGAATCCGTCATCGTGATGCGGTTACCTACGGGGTCGTAGGTGTAGGTAATGGAGAATAATGTTTGAAGGGATGAGTTTTTATAGGTAATGCTTAATAGATCTCCCCTGTCGTTATACGAATAATCGGCTGAGAGGCCGTTTGCGTACAGCAAACGCAGCTACGCAGTTTCTCAAAATATTCGTAGGCCGGCGATAAATCGATGTTATTCATTTTCCAAGCGCGAGACGGCAAACAGAGCACATTCTAAGATCCTTTTGATCCAGTGTTTCTAGATTTGATGGATATGCATGAACACAATCCGGAATTGAGCACCTGCCAATCCGGAAAGTGTACAAACTACTCGAAATCGTTTGTTTTAACGTACGCTCAAGTAATAATTTTCTATTTTCCGAAGAGTGATTAAATTGTCCTGTAAACCTATAATAAGAAACAACGGCATAATTATACTGTGCTCCGCCAAATGCGAAATTATAATTGTTAAAATAAATATCTTCATCCGTCAAACCTATGATAGAAAGATCATCTGCTCCGCGGGCATCAGGAAAACGTTCTTTCAAAAGTTCAATTAAACGATCGCAATCAAATTGACCTCTATGCTGGTAAGGCTCTAACATATTCAGAAAATCATCGTTAGTATAACCAGCATCCCCTGTAGTTGACGATGCCTTTTGCAATTCCCTAAAATAATCCGAGAAAGCAAGTACGATTTGTAATTGTGCTTCGGTGTTGTTGGTGAGATCAACGCTCATTTGGCCAGAACGTTCGAGAACTTTATTAAATTCGTCGGGCGAAACGGAATCGCGAGCAGCTTGGAAATAGTAAAGGACTAATTTTTGATATTCTGTGCGGTCGTAAGAACCCAAATCTTCCTTACTAAAAGACTGATCCGAAATCTCAACATTGGCCCCCAACTCATGCCTAAGACCTTTCGCTACTTCATCGAAAAATGTTCTTCCAACAAAACCCATAGGGACAAGAACTACTGTATGCCTGCTTTTAACTTTTTCAGGCTCTCCATATGTCGCATCTGGAATAATTCCCAATGTTTTTAGCCCTTGATAAGCGCGTTGAATATAGTCTTCGTTTTCAGACCTACGATACACGAAATCAAATCCATTCGATGCTTGCTCCTTCTTGCCCTTTTCCAAATAGATATTAGCCAAATCTAATTTCGCATCCATGTTCCAGCCATCAGTCTCAAGACCGTTCTCATAAAGCTTTTCTGCTTCGTCTATTTTCCCTTGATCTTTTTTTATCTTTGCCAGCTTGAGAATATCATCGCTATATTTGGCTCGATCGTGGGCTTCAAGACAGCAAGCTTTCGCGACTCTTTTTTCGAGTTCGGCCAATTCATTCTTTGATAGCCCACCTTCAGACGAAAGAGAAGCTTCTTCGCTAAAGAGGAGCTGCTCAAAAAGAAAACATGGATTCAATATAATGAGCGGGATGATAATAATTAATATCATTACTCTATATGCGGGTAAAAAAGTCATTTTATGTTCGGGTGCTTTTAAAGGGTTCGGCAGTTTTGATTCACCGGCTCACCGGGTAGTGAGAAGAGATTCCATATGAATTTGAGATTAATATTCGACTTGCTTTCTTATGAAAAATGATAGCGGCCCGTATTTATCTTCATAATTCTTATCGGGAGAGTCGACTTTGGCGGTCAGTTTGAATTCTGTACGAAGCGGAACGTCGTCTGGAACTCTAAAAACAAAAAGAATATCCCGTGGCCGACCGTACGAGCCGCCGCCGAAATAGAACCTATTTCGACTTCCGGGCACATTCGAAATCGAAAATTGCTTGGCGCCAACTTCGAAAGTACAAGTGATTTTACCATTGAAATTACTAGCTTCAATGTTCTTACTGTCAGTGCTTAAAACTAATCCACCTTCGTACGCTCCAGGAAACTGGGAGAAGAATTTTGAATTAAAGATTTGATCTGTCAATGAAGTGAATGATTCTATTAGCACTATATCTTTCTTATAGTCTTTCGGAACATGAATAAGCACCATCAGTGTCCTGAGCCAACGAGGAGCCGGAAACCTTCCTTCAAGAATTGGGCGCCACATAAGAAGCGGGGCCACAAAAATACATACTGCTAAAAACAGACATAGAACTGCGGAACCCGTTTTCCTAAACAGAAAGAAAGCCATTGCTCCCAAAACAATTATGATAAGTATTGATAATAAAACCATGTCAAATCGATGTTGAATTTAACCGTAAATTAAATATTGGCGAATCTATCCCTTCGCTTTTTTCTTTCGTTCTTGTTCCTTCTTTTGCCGTTCATCGCGGATTCTTTGATCTCGGGCTTTCTTCTGTTGTTTCACTCGATCATATTCACGCCTGAGACGTTCCGACCAATTTTGACAGTTGTTACCTATCGCGCAGTAATTCCCATCATTCACTTTTTTTAAAGCCTGCCGTATCAAATTGTCATCATAATGTTTTCCCGATTTTATGTATTTACTCGGATCTTCTCCAGAAAACCGGCCATCCGGCCCAAAACCAATATCTCGCGACTGACCTTTTCTAGGGACATCCTCGAAAAATCCTTGTTCGTGGCTAAGCTCGGTATTAAAAAAATCGTCCACTGGATTGTTCACCATAAACTCCAATCCATCAAGATTTCGCTTACCAAAATAAAATAAACCTAGGGGATCTTCTAAAGAAACCGGATCGTTTGCCACATAGAAATATATATTCATGCTATCCAGGAATCCCGCCGGATCCTTGCTCATGAATCTACCGAGGGAGGGTTGATAGGTCCTGGCGCGGTAGTAATAGAGGTTGGTTTCGGGATCGAGTTCACGGCCGGTGAAGAGGAAGCGGGAGGAAGTAGTTGAAGAAGGTTTACCAAAAGCATCGTAGGTGACGGAGCCTGTGATCGATTGGCTTTGGTTGGCTGTCTTACGCAGCGATCCTAAGTGATCGTTAAGCCGGAACTGTGTCTCTCCCAGTTTTCTCTCCGAGATTAAATCATCGATGGATAAGGTATGGGTGTAGGAAGTGGTAATGTTATTTCCTGCATTCGTCTCATAGAGTGTGTTACTTCCGTCGTGGTAGTAATGGATTTCATTCTTGGGGGTGTATTTGGCGATTCTTTCTCCGTCCCCGTTGTAGGTGTAGGTGGCATAGGCATTGGTGTTGGAATGAATTTGCCATGAGTTATCTTGATAAGCATAGAGCCAGTAGGATTTAGCCGGATCAAGACTTGAAGGATACTCATAGGCATTTAGCTCCGTATTCCAGCCTGTGACATAGTCGTAGTCGCTTCCCCAGGTTAAATTGTTAAAGGCTTCGGTAAAAGGGATAGATGTCTCTGAAGGAGCGCCTAAGAGGTTCCAACCCTGTCTAAGGGCCAGGAGCTTATCCGGATGGGTGAGGTTAGAAAGGGTGATGTCTACACCGTTATGGTTAGTGACATAGATCTGATAGCCTTTTCCAAATTCGAGGGTAGTGAACTGATTGAATTTATCGATACCGTTGTAATGTGCATAGGAGCCTGTCTGGGTATTAAACCGGGAGACTTGATCGTAGTCGGTGCCGAGTGTAAGGCCTCCGAGAATATTTGATATGTTTTGATTCACCGGCTCACCGGGAAGGGAGAAGAGGTTCCAGCCGGGATGTAAGTCAAGGCAGAAGCTGGAATAGTAAAAACATAAGTTGCAAAATAAAAACCTCTAAAGCGTAAACCAAAGAGTTTTAAAACAAAGCGCAACAAAACTGGACATTAACCTTTTTCCCAAAAATTATATTTATCTTTTCGAATCGGAGAAACACGCAGAATAGTTCCTGCTCGCACATAAACTATGTCTTCTGTACCTTCGGACAAATCGCTGTACTTTATAATCTTTTTTTTGTCTTCATCAAACCATCGAACATCATCCAATCTTATAAACTCACTTTTGTCTTTCCGTAACACGCTCTCCTGAAAAGGAGCGTCGACTTGAGCGATATATCGTACTGTTTGATTAAGTTCATAAGTAATCAGCTCTATCCATTCTCTTTTAGACATTATTCGTCTCCTCCGTTGATTTGTTTACAATTAAATATCAAAAATTTCACCTAATAGATCTCCAAGTCCATCGATGACCGGCTTCCACTTACTTTCACCCCACTCTGGTGGAACAGGGACCGGCGGTTGACCTTTTGACCCTGGATTGGCAGGTTTTGGCGGGCCGCCGGGATCGGGCTTACGCGGTTTAGTCCCAGGACTACCTGGCTTTGGACCAGGCAATGGCTTCCACCCGGGAGGACTATTTGTTCTTCCGCCTTTGCCAGAATCTTTTTTCAGTAATCCTTCGCCAAGCTTTTCTCCTTCATTTTTGTTTTTTTCCTTATTGTTCTTAAGAGCTCCTTCCAAACCGAAAGGATCAACCCAATAAATCGGATTATTCCAAACATAATTATAAAAATTAACACCGGCTAAAAATATAATAGGATCCTTGCTCGTGAATCTACCGAGGGAGGGTTGATAGGTCCTGGCGCGGTAGTAGTAAAGATTCGTTTCGGGATCTAATTCTCTTCCGGTGAAGAGAAAGCGTGAGGAAGAAGCGGTGTTGGGCTTACCAAAAGCATCGTAGGTAATAGATGCGGTGATGGACTGGCTTTGGTTGGCTGTCTTACGCAGCGATCCTAAGTGATCGTTAAGCCGGAACTGTGTCTCTCCCAGTTTTCTCTCCGAGATTAAGTCATCGATGGATAAGGTATGGGTATAGGAGACGGTGATGTTACTCCCGGCATCGGTCTCATAGAGTGTGTTGCTTCCGTCGTGGTAGTAATGGATTTCATTCTTGGGGGTGTACTTGGCGATTCTCTCTCCATCACCGTTGTAGGTGTAGGTGGCATAGGCATTGGTGTTGGAATGAATTTGCCATGAGTTATCTTGATAAGCATAGAGCCAGTAGGATTTAGATGGATCTAGGTTTGAAGGATACTCATAGGCATTTAGCTCGGTATTCCAGCCTGAGACATAGTCGTAGTCACTGCCTAAGATGAGGTTGTTTAAGGCTTCTTCTAACGGGATGGGTGCATCGGAGGGAGTACCTAAGAGATTCCAACCCTGTCTAAGGGCTAAGAGCTTATCCGGATGGGTGAGGTTATTTAAGGTGATGTCTACACCGTTGGGGTTGGTGATATAGATTTGGTAGCCCTTGCCGTATTCCAGGGTAGTGAACTGATTGAATTTATCGATACCGTTGTAATGTGCATAGGAGCCTGTCTCGATATTAAACCGGGAGACTTGATCGTAGTCGGTGCCGAGTGTAAGGCCTCCGAGAATAGTTGATATATTTTGATTCACCGGCTCACCGGGTAGTGAGAAGAGGTTCCAGCCCGGGTAAAGATGGGTGGAATACTCTGTCGCGGATTTAAATACGGCTTTAAGTCTATGCTCAAAGTCATAGGCGTAGGTAGTAAGACCTTCTATGGGATGATTCTCGCTAACCATGTTGCCGCTGTTGTCGTAGGAATACGTAATGCCTTCGTTCATAAGAAGCCTGTCGGCTGCGTCATAAGTATAGGAATGGGAGCCCTCGGAATCAACCATGGTGATGCGGTTACCTACGGGATCGTAGGTGTAGGTAACGATACTTCCTCCCGGGTACCTTACTTCTTTTAACTGATCGGTGTTGTCGTAAAAGTATTGTGTCATACCCGTGTCATCGGTCATGGTTTTAATATTGCCGGTATTGTCGTAGGTGTAGGTAATGGAGAATAATGTTTGAAGGGATGAGTTTTTATAGGTAATGCTTAATAGATCTCCTCTGTCGTTATACGAGTAATCGGCTGAGAGGCCGTTGGCGTACAGCAGTTTTTTTCTCCTGCCGGTATCGTCGTATTCAAGCGTGGTGAGGCCTTGTACGGAATCATTCACGGTAAGGAGTCTGTCCCGCTCATCGTAGGTATACATGCGTGTGCCGGCTCTTGAAATCATAGAGGTGCGGTTTCCTGCCGGGTCATAGTCGTAGGTGATAACGTCATTGTTTGGAAATATGACGGTCTTTAAACGGTTTAAGTCATCGTAGGTATAGGAAGTAAGGCCTGTGGCATCGGTCATGGAGAGGCGGTTACCTAAGAGATCGTAGCTGTAGGCAATAAAGGAAGAATCCGGATAATTTATTCTTGTGAGCCGGTTCAAATCGTCGTAGGTGTAGGTAGCGAGCCGGCCGCTCGCGTCACGGCGGGAAGTAACGTTTCCAACCTTATCGTAGGAATACGCCGTAACGTAATTGAGAGGATCTTTTTCTTCGGTAACCCGGTTGAGGCTGTCGAAGGTAAAGGTGTGTGAAAAGTTTCGAGCGTTGGTAAGCGTCAGAAGATTCCCTTCCCCGTCCCGGGTGTAGCTGGTTTCGAAATTCAATGGATCTTTTGAGATCTTTAGCCTGTCCAGCTTATCGTAGGTAAACTGCGCCACGCGCAGATTGGGATCGGTAATCGAGAGAAGCGATTTCTTATCCAAGTGCATGAAGTTGACGCTGTCGTAGGTGAACGAGGTTACCTTTAAAAGTGGATCGGTAACGGAAGTGCGGTTCCGGACAACGTCATAAGCAAAGGCCGTTACGTGGTTAAGTTCATCGGTAAAGGTGAGCAAATCCTTATTTTTATCGTAGGCCATCTTGACTTCGGTGAGATCGGGATAAATGATTTTGGTTATGTTGTCGGCGTCATCGGGAAGGAATTGCGTGATATGGTCATTGGGATCGGTGACGGTGAGGAGCCTGCCGGCCGCGTCATAGGTAAAAGAGGTCTCGCGGAGGAGCGGTTCTTTAATCAGATTTACATTTCCCCAAACGTCATACTCGAACTCAGTAAATGTATTGTTGGGCTCGGTGCGCTTTATAAGCTGGCCGCGGGGATTATATTGAAACTGCGTCACCACAGGAACGCCTTCCAGATACTTAGTGGTAGTAAGCAAATTTCCGTTGGCGTTATCGTAAACGTAATCGGTGACTCTTCCCTCTTCGTCCACGGTCTGCTCAGGTTGATTCCAATTTAGATCGTACACGGCGGTACGAGTAACAGGCGTGCCGTCGCCCAGATAGCGAGTCTCGGAAGTAATATTTCCCTTCTGATCGTAGATTAGATCAGTAACTTGACCGTTTCGGTCGATTATTTTATTCCGGTTCCAATTCCCGTCGTAATCGTAGCTCGTAGTGTAACCTTCCGGATCGAGCACCGATTCGGTAAGCCAGTTATTGATAAACGCGTAATGATACCTTTCGCCGCGATTGTTCGTAACGTCGGTATAATCCCAGAAATAAAAGAAGAAGGTAACGCTACCAAGCGGATCGATTTGGCGGCTTATGCGTTCATTGTAGAAATAATGGAATTGGTAGAGGTGATTTTCCCGGTCCGTGGCCGTTTGCATCGTATGACGGCCATCGTAGGTAAATACGATATGACGATTGCCGGGCGAAACCGCCTCGATCAGGTCTTTGTGAGGATTGTAGAGATAATGCGTCCGGCGGCTCAGAGGATCGATCAGAAATTCGACTTTTCCGTTTGCGCCGTAGATAAATTGGAGCGTCCGGTTGACGGCGTCCGTTACGCTTGTTAACTGTGCGCCTGTGTACGTGAGCGTAAGCCGGTTGCCGTTTCTGTCACGAATGAATCGGAGTTTTCCTGCCGCATCAAAATGAAAAACACTCGCTTCTTTATCCTTTAACTCAAATTCAGCGCCGATTTTGGTAAGCGTTTCGTAGACCAGTTTCGGCGCGGTAAACGAAAAGCCGTCCCAATCGTAGCGATCGGGCACGCCGGTTCCGTGATGGACAATGGCATCTCCATCGGTGAGAAAATCCAGGTGAAGTTCGTAGGTTGATATCCAACCGTAGCCGAACATCGTGCTTTCCGCCTCGGAAGGACCGTTAAAACCGTAAAGGATGGTTTCGGGAAGCTGGATCTCCAAATTCTCGTAACGAACCTGGGAGAAATAGGAGTTAAGCCCGATTCGCCCCGAGGCAATGGGCGAAGGATCGAAATAATTTATTTTCTGAATACCGTCTACAAAAAGTTTTAAGTTATTTCCGATGAACTCCACGCGAATGCGGTGCCAGTCAAACGGGCTGAGTCCCGAAGCTTGAAAAAGAATCTGTGTCGTAATGCCGCCGCTTACTTTCGTGAGCTCCAGAAATCCATCGCGGCGGATTAAAAAATAATAAAAATCGGTGATCGAGTTGTAGCGGAAATTCACCCAGCCCGCATGAAAATTTTGGACGCCGGCAAATTCGGTACGCATATCTACTTCGAAAACCAAATCGCTGTATACGGCGTTCGTCACAAAACGGTCCCCTTTACCGACAAGCGTATCGTCCTGTATTGACCAGCTTCCGGCTTCGGCAGACCAGCCGGGTACTCTCGAACTTTGCTGGGCGTTGTAGGTGCGAACAAGCTCGAGCGAGGGCCCGAGGCTTTTCACGGAAAAATCTTCGTAACTCAAGGTCATATTTCCGTTGCTGAGAACGACGGGTTCTTTGGTTTTATCGCCTTTGTCATCGGGCTGGTTCGGCGGATTCACATTCACACACACACCCGGCGGCGGCGCATCGGCAAAAGACAGATAAGGATAAAACGCAACAATGAAGAAAAGGATGATTATACTTTTACGAATCCAACTCATGAATGGATGATCCTCGTTTTATTAGTACTAGACCGCTTTGCTTCACGAAAATGCGATGCGTACTTCGGTGACGGCTTATTCTCGATCTCCCAAAGAAAGTCCCCGGCTTTGGGATTAATCTTCGAATGGACATGCGTTGTGTTTTCTACTATGGCGCCGTTTTCTTTTTTGCCCAATTCAGCATAGCCAATATTTGCAGACAGGTAGAGCAGACAAATAACGGCGACCGTTAATTTCTTAAGCTGTTGGATAACAATCACCCAGAGATAATTGTGCAAGATCTCCTCCTTCTTTTCCGTTGGTCTCAGTTGGTTCACAGCCGCCTCCACCACTTCCCCCACCACCACCGCCGCCCCCACCACCACTGCTAATAGAAGGAGGCGGAATGGGATGGCGAAATACGGCATACTCGGATACCGCTTCGCTTATGCCTCCAAATCCGTCACGCGCCTGGACTTTAACGCGCACAATGCCGGATGATTGGAGGTAAGACGTTACGTCAAAAGAAGCCGAGCCACTCCACGGTTGAACGAGAATGTCGTTTACAAGAAACTGGTAAGAAATAGGATCCTGGTCGGGATCCGAAGCATCGACCGTTATCTCCGCATTGCTCCACTGCAGAAATCCCGACCCGTCGGCCGGGAAAATATTTTCAATGGTGGGCGGAGTCGCGGTCGAATCGCGCAGTCCAAAAACATCAATATTAAGACCGTACGGCGTTCCTTGCGTTGCGAGCTTTACGATATGCGTGCCCGGCGTGACCGAGCCGATTTGAACGGAATTACTCCACGCAAACATATCCCAACCGCAAGCGTTCGGCGCAGGACAAGTTTGAGCGGCAAAGAAAGAACCTCTTAACTGATCGTCAAGATAGACATCCACCCACCCGCCGCCGTAGTCACTTGCGTAGCGAAGTGTGAAAACAAGGTTATTCGAAGCCATAAGATCAACGGCATAAGTGGCGTAATGACTCGAAAATCTTCCCCACCCGCCGCCCACGCACAAACCGTTTGAGGCATGGGGCTTGAAATCAAGCGTGCCACCCGATAAGGTTGTCCAATGTTCGCATTCGCGCGTGAGATTGTTTCCGGAAGGAGGCGCGGCAGATTCGAAACTAAAAATTTCGGAAAGCGGCGCCTGCGTTTCGGGATCGTTCATGAACGTACTCCAAATTAGACGCGAACGATAATTTTCAATCATGAGCACGAGGGGTCCGAGCTCGATGCCAAGATAGACATCGCTGAATTGATTCAGATGATTGAATGAAGCGTAGAATCCGTAGGGTCCCCAAAGCTGGCTCGCAAAAGTATCGTAATGATGCCGTGCGATTCGAAACGCCGGGTTTTGATTTAAAATTCCTCCGTCCTCATCCTGAAATAAAGGCATAGCAGAAATACCGGCAACCGAAGGCATGGTGCCGTCGTAGATTGCATTCCCGCCGCCCGAATCCGCCGGCATAGCGCCGTTATCGCCAAAATACAAGCCGCCCGGCCGGATGGTCGCGGAAAGTCCCCAACTATCGGCTCCGAATGATGAAAATGTATTTGCCCGGTCCAGACAGAAAAGCCTGTTGGCCTTCGCGGCTTTGATCGAATTTTGCCACCAATCCACGGGTACTACGGACGAAAGCACGCCAAACGGCCGGTCGTAGCCAAGCGTTTTAAAATCAAAAAAGGCATGGGTTAGAAGATACGTAAAAAGCGAACCGTAATAAGAATGAACAAGCGTGTAGGATCCGTACGTGCCCAAATACCGCGGGAAATCAAAAAGACTTTCTTCAAACCCCGCATTTCCAGGATACCGGCGCAGCGCCAGAAGCGAAACCAAAAGTCCTTCATCCGAATACCGATCGAATGTAATGCCATTAAAACCGGTTTCCGGTTTCCAGCTCGAGTAGAATTGATTAAAATTGCTTTCGAAGAAAAAATTCCAATCCACGTTGTCAAACACCTGCTCGGCTTTTGTTTTTATCGAACCGCCGAAATAATTTCCCGCCGTAAGCGCTCCCGCAAGAACGATCGCGGTATCGATCGGCGAAATTTCGATCTGATTATTTAGCCGCTCGAGAGAGGTGTTTACGAAATGATAGAAAAATCCGGCCTTTCCGAAAGCGGCTTCGTTTGTTGTTTGGTTCTGTTGGATAAAAAGCAGATTATTCAAAATCAGTTCGGCGCGGGCTCGTGCTTGTTCATAGGAATAAATCCAGCCGGCTGTGCTTCCGCTTCGTGCTGCAATAACGGGAAGAACGGCCAATCCAAGTCCGGTTGCGCCGAGACTCGAATTGTTAGGATTGTTTGAAACATCCAGGACGAGTCCACTTTGAACAAATGCCTTCTCTATAAAATATTTCGCGGCACGCGCCTCGAGTTCGTCGAGCAGTGCGGAATCGCCCAGCGAAGGAGCGCCTCTTGGCAACACGACCGATTTGCTTATTCGCGAACCTTCGCTTACGGAAGGAGAAAGCCTGGCAGCAAAAATGATTTGAGTATCGGTGAGAAAAAGTAAAGACCCTGCCGCAAGCGCAATCGAAGAAAATCGTGCGAAAATATGCCGGCGAATGTTTGAGATCATAATTTTTATGTGAGGAACTACTAAAACTGTTTTGCGAGGGTGCGAGCAGTCTACTTTCTCGTGCCGGTCAAGACAAGAAAAAAATAGGGATGAACTGAAAATTTATGTCCAAATTTTACATCAAAGTGGAATTTGGACAGTTAATATTACAAGTCAATTAAGGTAAAAGAGTTAATTAGCTTAAAAAGCGCTTATTTGAATTTAGAACGTTACTTCCGGGCAGGTTTTTTGATAAGGTTTAAATGCATACAGACATCGCGGATTTTATCAAATAAGGCGTCTTGGTTAAACGGTTTCATGACGTAGATGTGACCGTCGCCACGCATTTTGGCTTCCAATTTTCCGTCGCTTACGGCGGTGAGCACGAAGAAACATTTCGGCCGGGGCGTAGCCATGGTTTTCATACGCTCGATTAATTCATCGCCCCACATATGGGGCATTTTAATATCGACAAAAACGATATCGGGCTCAAACTCAGCGGCTTTATTAAGCGCCTGGCGGCCGTTTTCGGCGAGCTCGATTTGAAAATCACCCACTCCGGCTTCGAGTAAATTATCGCGAAGAAGAATGCCGACTTCGGGTTCGTCATCGACGATAAGAATTTTCGCCGAGGGAAACGGCTTATTCGAACTGGCTTTTGCCGGCGGCTTTTGATCGCCGATCAATTTTCGAATGCTCGTGAAAATGACTTCCGGGTCGGCGGGCTTTTGGATGTAATCGTCAAGCTGAATTTTCTTCAGATCGGCCTTATGCTGTTCGTAATAACCGGTAATGATGATTACCTTTACGCGCGGCTGCTTCTCGCGAGCTAGTTTCAAAACCTCAAAACCGTCCAACTTCGGCATATGCAAATCGAGAAGGAGAAGATCGACTTCGTAGGTAGCAGCGATTTTAACGGCGGTTTCGGGGTCGGTGGCCTCTAATACGCGGAAATTTTCATCGCGAAGGATCCGCGCCGCGGCGCTGACTAAATCTTTATCATCATCGACAACGAGGATTGATTTCCGCGCCTCGCTCAAGGCTTTTCTCCGGCCTTCTTATTACTATTTCTCGCACGGCGGGCGAGGACCTCCTCGATGGTTTTCTTGAGTTGTTCCAGATAAACGGGCTTTTCCAAATAGGCGTCCACGCCCAGCTTTTTCGCCTCGGTCTCCATATTGGGATCCACGAAACCGGTCAGCACAATCACCGCCATGCGGGAAAGTTCGTTTTGAATCTGGCGGAGCACCGCGATGCCGTCCATAAAAGGATCGAGTTTCATATCCAGAATCAGCAAATCCGGATGCTCGCGTTCGATAATGCGTATGCCTTCTTCGCCGGTCGAGGCTTTGAAAAAAAGAAGCCCTTTGATCTCATCCCGCATAAAACCTTCGAGCGGTTCGATTATCGACGGCTCATCTTCGATGACCAACATCTTTTTCATATTTATCGCCCCCCACACCGTAGGGTTTTCCTTTCTTTAACGTGAACATGAATATCGCACCTTTGCCGGGCTCGGTCTTTACAGAGACCGTACCGCCGTGCGCTTCGATCGTATCTTTGCAGTACGCAAGGCCGATGCCCGTCCCGTGATCGCCCTTGGTTGTAAATTTGAAATCAAAGGCATGCCTGGCGGTCTCTCCGTCCATGCCGCAGCCGGAATCCTCGAAATAAATCCGGATAAGCGCCGGATTTTCGGGATCATCATCGCCTCTGATGGTGATGTGCTTCTCGACTTTTCCTTTCATGGCGTCGTAAGCGTTTTTGATGAGATTCACAAATACGCCCTGGAGTCTGTGCGAATTGGCGTGAACGAGCGGCAGATTTCGCGGAAGATTGATTTCGATGGTGGGCTCGGACAGCCGTTCCCAATACGTGGTGAACCGGATTTCTTCGATGGCGTAATTAATGATGAGGCCCAGATGAATATCGGCGAAGCGGTCTTGACCTTTAATGAGATCCGTGACGGAATTAGCGATACCCTTGATACGATCGGTGTGATTACGAAGCGGCTGGGCGATATCTTGATTAACGATCGTGATCGTGCGGTCGGTGAGCTCGATTATTTTCGCGTCCCCGATTTCTTTTCCGTATTCCAAAATTTCATCGAGGATTTTCCCGAGCTTTCCAAAATGGTAATAGGTAAAGCTTATGCCCTGCAGAGGATTTTGAATCTCATGGCCCATCGCGGCCGACATACGGGCCACCAATTCCCGGCGTTTCATATCGAGCATTTGCGCCTGCGTGCTTTCCAGTTCCTTCTTGGCCTTCTCCGTTTCGCTGAGCGCTTTCATGAGCTCGCTCGTGGCGTCATTCAGCTTTTTATTCGTAAACGCAAGCTCCTCGTTGGCTTTGGCCAGTTCGTTTGTTTTCTGAATCTGCGCGTCGTAAAGCCGCGCATTTTCAATGGCGATGGCCGATTCCTGAGCAAGCGTTGAAAACACATCAAGATCCTCCTGCGTATATTCTTCATCGGATTTCTTGGCGCCAAGAATAAGGAAGCCTCGGAGGGAGAGGCGGTCCCTGCCGCTTGTCCCGTCGCTGCCCCTGCCTAAAAAGGAAGGGATGACGGCTTCGGCTTTGAGTTCGCTAAGAAGGCTGTGTATTTCCCGGGATTCGTGATCGCTGATGCCGTCCGTGGAAGCAAATTCCGATCTAAGGAGCGGCTGCTTTTTCCCGCGAAGTCTTTGTATGAGCGGATGGGTCTCAGAAATTTTCTCTAGCGTTGTGCCGACGAAACCCCGAGCTGTTTTTAGCTGAAAATCTCCCCCGTCCGTGTTTATGAACAATGCCGCGCTCTTAATCCGGGCTCGCATAGTCATGAAAGCCACAATAAGCTTCGCCAAATGATCCAAGCTTTGAATGAGCGCAACGCCGCGGCTGGCATCCTTCAAAAGCTGGCGATAATCAAATTTTTTCTGGAAAAGAAACCGGTCGGTGAGATCCACAAGGATCTGCCGTGTCCGGTCGAAAAGTGCAATCGCAATCAGCGCCGTAATCGCCGTCACCACCATCGGCGGCACCGAAACATAATGGCTCGCAATCCCCTGCGCAAGCGCCATCACCACTGTCATGGTCAGCATGACCATACCAAGCAGCCCGGCAAACACCAACGTGCGGCGGATAATAACTTCGATGTCAATGAAACGGTATTTTACAACGGCATAGGCAGTAATTATGCTAAACAGAACGATACCATAGGCGCCATATGGAAAGGGTAAATAAGAAACGTTATACACGGGGAAAAAACAGCCAATCCCACCTAAATATCCTATTAAGTTCGCAGAAAAGAAAAATAGAAGTTGGTTTCTTTTATTTCTATTGTCATTTTGAAGCGCGTTCACTAATAACATGATGTGCGCTAAAAAAACTATCAGGAAAAAAGAAGCTGTCCAAGGGGTGTAAAGATAGCCAGCGTTTGGAAAGAAAGTAAAAAACAACTTTGATGAAATTCCTGGTTGACCAAAAAAAAGAGATCTAAAAAAAACAATAGTTACAATAAAAAAAAATGCGGTGAAATACGATATCCATAATGCAAATCTTTTTCTTTTTTCCTCCAGGTACTCGTAAACGAAATGCAAGAAAAATACGGGTATTAGAGCAGCTCCTACATGTGTTGCTTGGTTAAATAAGTAAGATAATTCATAGTTAGTCGCAGTTACTGTCAGGAAGACAGATAAACTCCAAAGAACGATTGAAGAGCTGTAAAACATAAACCGAATAACGAGAAGTCTCTTTCGACCTTTCCTCCCTACAAATAACAAGAGAAAAAGATTGACAAGGAATGTAACAAAAGCTGCTAGCTGATAATGATTTGCTGGGGTCATTTCAATAAAAGTTGTCGAAAAAGTTGAATAGGAAAGAACATTCCTACTTCATTTTTATAATCCAAATAAGTTTTACCAAATTTTCTAATTGAGCTTTTTTCTTCAAAAATTGCGCGAATAATGACAAGGGGTATACAAACCGCAATCGCAAAACTTAAGGAAAAAAAAGCGTTGGAAATAAGAGGAAGGCTTAATTCCTCTAACATTATTGCAAAATAAACAGGATGGCGAATGTATCGATAGGCACCAAGACGAAGTAGTCGATAATGTTTCAGCTTTATTGCCCCAACTGCATGAATACTCCACTGGCTTCCCAGCGATTTCATTCCCCACCATCTGATACGAAACGCAATGAGATAAATAAATACGCCAACAAATGTAACTGTCGATGAAACTGGTTTATTGGAAATAAAGAATTCGAAAATAATAAGAAGACATAAAATAATATAAGTTAAAGTCACTAAAGCAAGCGTCCAGTCTCCATGAAATTGGCGCGCTTTCCGCTCTTTACTTGTAAAGAAAGTTTCCCATACTCTCTCAAAAGAATGGAAAATAATGAAACAAGTGAAAATCCATCCGAACGGTTTTTGTGGATAAAGAAGCGCTAAGGCAATAGCAGAACCCGGCACTCCTACATTGCCAACCAAGATAAATAAGTTAATTAGAGAAAATTTTTTCATGTTTACTTTTTTAATAGTTATTCCTCATAATTAATAATAACGGTTTTCATCTCTGATGGTATATCCGCAAATTTAGCGGTTTGAGAGTCAACAAAAACTATAGTATGTATTGTTTCGCAAGCTACTTTTTGGGTTCTTAAATTAAAAAAACGGATAATCATATCAAAGCTCACTTTTTTAATCTTTCCGACTACCAACCTCGCTTCAAACGTGTCGCCAAAATTTGAATCGGAAAGTAACGAAGAAGAAATTTTTACGGTCATCATTTTAATAGGCGTTTCTAGAATTTCTCTAAAATTAGGAACCGTTTCCTGGAAAAAAGCTTCCCGAACATAACTTGTCCATTCAAAATAATTATAAGGGTGAACAAACCCATGATAGTCCGTATGTTTAAAAAAAACTCTGAACTGATCGTAAATAAAAACTTTTGTGGGATTTAACTGTTCCATAGCTTCAATAAGCATAGAGTAGATTTTTTTCGTCTACTTCAATCGGAATAAGAAGATCCCTAATTCTAGTTGGCAACGGTATAGGTTTTTGAGCATGAGAACTAACAAACTTGTAGGTTTGGCGGCCCAACCCTACAAGTTTGGCAGACCCTTCGATAAGAAAAGTAAAAAGAAGGGAAAATTGTGAAGCATTAATTTCGCTTGAATTGACATTTATTATGATATTGTCGCCCGCCACAGTTTGATGTTTAAACTGCATTCTGGAATGAACCATTTTTGATCTATTGTTAGCAAGAAATTCAACATCAAAACATGAAACAAAAAGAGCGTCTGAGGCGAGAAACATAAGTTTGAGATAATTAGCGAAACTCATATGTTTGAATTGATCTGTATCGCTAAGCATGACCACATATTTGTAAACAAAAGCTTTTTGAGAATAAGAAAAATATTCCATTAAACTAGGGACTCCCTACATTAAGGTGTTTATTAACACACGTTAGAAAATCTCTTAAATCAAATGGCTTGTACAGAAAACCTGCAACCGATAACTCTTCCGCTCTTTTATTAAGTTCTTGCTCAGCATATCCCGTAATACAGATTTCTGGAACTAAAGGACGATTTTTTTGTTTTAAGATTGAGCGAATTTGTTCGATCAAATCTATTCCATTAAGGCCAGGCATACGAACATCTGTCACGATTAAATCAAAATCTTCTTTTTCAATACTTCTAATTGCCTGTTCTCCGTTTCCAACGCATGTAACTTGAAAACCTTGTTTCTTAAGAAGCTTTTCCAACGACTTAATTACAAGCTCTTCATCGTCAACTAATAAGATTTTTTTTGCCATTTCTTCTAATCCTTTTATAACGCTGTCTTTTTTGGAATACTTTCTTTAACAGGTTGAAACGGAATATTGCTTTCAGGTTTTTCTAAATCAGAAAGCCAATGGGAAAATTTTAGAGGGTCAAAGCGCCAGACGTTTCCAATTTTTCGGGAGCCTGGGATGACGCGAGATTCGGCAAGACGGCGGACCGTTCTTACAGAGATGTTTAGAATGGAACTAACTTCTTTTGGGGTCAGCATCCGTTGCATGTTCATAAATCCATATCCTTATGTAAAGAATACACTTATATGAGAAGAAGGACAAATAGGACAGTGGGGCAATAATTATACGCCTGAAGCCACAAAGTTCAATCAGGGAGACAACTTATTTAAGCCAAGCTATAACTTATTTTATTAAAATGAGTTATATCATCTGGATTCCCGCTTTCGCGGGAATGACAGAATATAACTCAAGCGGCTTCGGCCTTCTCGGTGTTTTCTGAATTTTCTGAAACCGGCCAAAAAACGGTAAATATCGAGCCTTCGGAAATTCTACTTCTCACCTGAATATAACCACCGCGGCTCTCAATAAGCTGTTTCACAATAAAAAGCCCCAAGCCCATTCCGTCGCGGCGACTTTTCGTATGAAACGGTTCGAAAATTTTTTCAATTTCACTCTCTGATATTCCACAGCCTTGATCTGAAACGCTTATACAAAGCGCGGAATCGGCGCCTACGGTTTCAAGCGTTGCTCCGAGACGCACCTTTGCGCCGGGCACGGAAGCATTAACAGCATTAATTAAAAGATTCGTCAACACTTCTTCAAGCATCGAAGAATCGGCTATAAAAATATCGTTTCGCATCACACTTGTTTCTAATTCAACTTGCCCCTCGGCAAATTTATGCTGGGAAAGCAAAACAACTTCATTTAAAACTTCTTTGAAAGAAATTCTACAACCATCGCTCTTATTCTCCTTTTTAGAAAGAAAAGATTCGTATCGTTGAACAGTACCTTTTATTCGTTCGATCTGTCTGAGCGCATTTTGAATTCTCTCAATCATTTTTGCTCCGCCGGATTCGCCCGGCGAATCAAGTTGCTTCTTCAAAACCGTCTCCGCCACATACAGAGGATTTTTGATTTCATGATGAATACTTGCTGACATAATCCCGAGTGCCTGAAGCCGGGCTTTATCTAGTAGACGCGCAGTATCAGAAGCTGGAATCATTAATTTATGTTTAAAGACAGCGTAACTCACAAGAACCGTGTAAAGAAAAACAAGCGGCTTTCCGAACGGGTCCATGGGAATTCCAAAACACATTGGGAAAGAAGTGCTCCCACCAGAAAACCCAACGATCGTTCCAATCAAAATAATTTTAACTTGCTGCCTTCGCAAGCGATCGAGTCTGTAGTAATTCGCAAAAAGCTTTATGTGCGCATAAACTACGAGCGAAAAGAAATAAATTGTATAAATATAAAATAACGGGCCGGCCTTTGTATAGAATGAGAAACTTGCAATCGGCCTCACGCGTTCAACAAAGATTGGATGAAAACAGAAAAATGCAAACAAGACTCCAATAGCGTAGCTGATTTTGAGCCTTCGCCCGGTATCTTGTCTGAGAAACGCAACCACAAAATGCAAAAACACCGGTGGAATGAAAATGGCAAAAAAATAGCTATTTCTAACAGCCCAGAGAGCAAGAGATTCGTTTCTAGCAGCACTTACCACTATAAAACAAACAGCCCAAAACATAACAAGCAAGCACATAATGCTCCAGAGTATGTTAATCCGCTGTTTTGGATTTTTGAAATAAATGTACACCGCCAAAGGCGCACTTGCCACCACAATAGGCATACAGCTCAAGGAATAAAAATTTAGGAAATTAATAAATGCCTCCTTGGTTAATTAACTGGATTCCCGCTTTCGCGGGAATGACATATCCTTCATAACATTTCTCACTGTCGATTCGACAACTTCGGCGCGGTCAAAAGATTTTCTGAGATAGGCATCCGCACCGAGGGATTTTGCTTCCGTTTCTAGCGAGCCGTCGATATAGCCTGTAAACACAATCACTTTTGTTTTTGGAAAATTCTTTTTTGAATATTTAAGAAAATCAATTCCGTTTAAGCCTTTGCCTAGTTTTAAATCAAGCAAAACGGCGTCTGGATGCATAGATTCAAGGATCTTTATCCCTTCGTCTCCATTTTTAGCGCAAAGGCATTCGTAATTTGAATAAACTTCGCTGAAAAGATACTTAAATGAGTCAAGAATTTCCGGCTCATCATCAACGATCAAAAGTTTGATGCTCGATATGCCGCCCATCATGCCACCTTCTTCGTGTGTTCGGTATTGAAATAATTTTGCGCTTCTTGCTTCTCATCCCAAACAGGTAAATGAATAATGAATGTTGTTCCCTTCCCTACTTCACTTGTGACGGTCAGCTTACCGCCGTGGCGTTCGATGGTCTGCTTACATACGGTAAGGCCTATGCCGGTGCCTTTATCGCCTTTGGTGGTGAATCGGTAGTCAAAACATTTATCGAGCACTTCTTTTGTCATGCCGCAACCGTTGTCGGTTAAAATAATTCGAACCGTTCTTCCGTCTGATTCGAGCTCGGCTAATATAGCAATCTTTCGATTTTGTACGCCCTGCAAAGCATGGTAAGCGTTTACGATGAGATTCACAAAGACCGCTTGCAGTTGAAAGGCATTACCGCGGATGGGCGGCAAATTATTGGGTACATCGAATTCGATCTGCGTTTCGGTTAAACTTTCTGAATACGTCACAAAACGCACTTCTTCGAAAGAGTAATCGAGAATCATCTTGAGATTCACACCGGCCATGCGGTCGCCTGCCTTAAGAAGACTATCAACGGTATCGGCGACGGCTCGTACGCGTTCATAGAAACGCTCGAATTTTTCCAGCAATTCTCTTTCGTCTTTGATGATAGGCCTGAGCGTTTCCGAACATTCCTCCGTCCGGCCTAATTTTGCTTGCTCCTGGGCTTTTTCAATCTTATTGATATCACGTGAGAACTTGATGCATTGCATATTGAAAACGGCGAGGGGGTTATTTAACTCGTGCCCGATTGAAGCAGCAAGCCTTTGCAAATTTTCCCGGCGTTTCATTTCGACAAGGACTGCTTTATTTTCTTCGAGCTCTTGGTTGGTGAGTTGGAGTTCTTTCGAACGTTTTGTCGCTTCATCGTAAAGCCGTGCATTTTCTATAGCGATGGCGGCTTCCTGCGCTAAAGTATAAAAAACATCCAAATCTTCGGCCGTGTAATCTTCATCGGATTTCTTCTGACCTAGCACAAAAAATCCTCGAAGCGCTATCTTGCCTTTTTTAATCCCATGCGCGCCGTCCCCTAAAAAGAATGGGATGATTAGCTCCGAATCTTTTAAAAGGCCTTCCACAAAATAATGACTGGACTGAATAGGTTTTTCTTCAGCGCAAAGCGCACGAATCATAGGATGTTCTACCGAGATTTGAATATGCTTATGATCAACTCTTCTGGTCGATTTTTGAATAAATGCTTTTCCGTCTTCGGAAAGAACAAATAAGCTAGCATGCTTAATACGTGCCTGCATAGTAATCAGCGCCACAATAAGGCGGGCCAATCGATCCGCACTTTGAATAAGAGACATGCCCTTGCTGGCATTTTTGAGTAGCTCACGGTAATCATATTTCTTCTGGAATAAAAACCGATCGGTAAGGTGTATGAGCATTTTCCGCGTTCGATCATAAAAAAGGATCGCAACAACAACACCCATGGCTGTTGAAAGCGCAGGAGAAATTTGGAAATATTCTCCAATTAAATTTTGAACCAACGCACCGAGGACAACTATGCTGAACATCGCCATCACAAATAATCCGGCGAATACCAGCGTACGCTTGATAATAATTTTGATATCTAAAAATCCATAACGAAAGATAAGGTAGGCCAAAGATAAACTAAAAATGAGTACGCCGTAATTTGCTGATTCAGCCACTCCCGGCAAATTGACATCGTAAGCTAAAAGATAGTCGCAACTTCCACTTGCGTACCCGATAACTGAAAACCAAAATAATAATGTCGCCTGTTTTTTAATTTTTGGGTGCGTAGAATTTTGAATCATTCCGCGGAGAAGAAGCAAAGCGAAAACAACCACGGAAATAAAGAAGCCAATGAAAAGGATGTACAACGCTCCGGGTACCGTAAAATAATTCATCCCAAATTTCGGCCGCACTCCCGAAATCAATAAATTCGTAAACCAAAGAGTCCCAAAGAATATAAGTGAGATGAGATAGACGAATTGAATAACTTTTTTGAGCCGCTTATCGTCTTGCGTAAAAGCTGCTATGAAATGAACAAGCGCAGAGGGGATGAAAATAACTCCCGAAAAGCACACGCGATCCCAAAAAAGACCCTGCGCTTCGGTTGTAGCAAGAATCATGAAGATTGTAAAAAAAGCCCACCAGCCAATGGCCATGCAATACAAAGCAAAAACTTGATTTAAAGTATGTTTGGGTCGGCTTAGATATACCCATCCGGCGATTGACGGCAACACAACAGAAATTAACGAGAAACCAATGAGATGATTAATTAACAAAAGATTCATATTGTCGTCAGAAACTCCTCTTCCGCAGGGTCGGACAGACCCTTTTGGAAAGCATACCCTCATATTAAATTAAGAGCAAATTAGAGGCGGGAAATTGCGAAAAGCTCCGAATCAACAGGAAGGAAGACGATATCTTAAGAAGAAAAATATTCGTTATTTGTCTTGGGAAATATCTATGGTAAAGCTACCCTCTTCCAAGGCTTGGAGAAATTTAGGTGCATCCTTATCGGAAGGATGAGAAGAAACGTAACTTTTCATAGTAGCAATCGCTTCGGTAGTTTTATTTTGATACAACAATGAAAATGCCATGAATTTCTGCGCTGCACTTTTTGGATCAAGTGTATATGCTGTCTCGTAAAGCTGATAGGCATCTTCAAATTGTTGGGCATCCATAAAGTTTTTGGCAAGATATAAGTGCGCTTGGATATTAACGGGATCAAGTTCGATACACCGTTTTAAGATCTCGGTAGACTTTTGCCAAGCTTGAGGAATATCAAGATCATGGGCAAAGCTATAGGCTTTACCAAGTAAAAATAAAATTTGTGGGTCATCAGGCTTTTCCTTATCAGCGCTGTTTAAAAAATAAATAGCGGAAAATAATTTCTTCTCAACTTCGGCTTTTAGTTCTTGATCAGGATTTAAATAAAGCGGGCTCCCTAAAAATGGGGTTCTATTTGTTTTAAAATCTCCCGGCCTGCATTAAACGACTCATTACTTGCATAGCAAATATTCATAGTAAGAAACATAAATATCCACAAAGCGATTGCTAAGTTGGCTATTCTCATTGAACCCCTTCTAGCTTAAACGTTTCATTAAATTATTTCGTTTTCTTTTTTGGCGGGCTTAGTGCAAAAGTTAGAACAAACACGAGAATAGCGTTCAAAATCCAGTTAACCAAATATATGATTGTTAATTCCCTAGCTGCACCAAATGAAATTTGAACCCCGCTAACCGGCGGTTCGGAAAACTTGGACAAAAAATGGTCTAGCATATCTGAGGCAAGAAACCCCCAAGGGATATTCCCAATAAAAGTAGCCATCATTGCAAATAGAAATTTATCTTCAGGAGGCATGTAATAAGATACCCAGAGAAAGATAATGCTCGCTAGCGCAGGAATGCACCCGATGATAAGGCACACTAAAAATATTTTTTTCTTCGAAGGTTCCGACATTAGCGTATTCTCGTTAAATTTTTATTTCCGGATAGCTCAGTGGGACTTACAGTTGGTATAAAATACTTATACCCAATACGTACCCCTCTAGTTTGGAATGCCAAACCGGTCGCTACTTCCAAACTAACAGCGCATGCCTCGGTACAGACATACTGACCGTTTACTTGATCATACCCAAATTTAGAGGTTCGTACTAACGCTCTGGCTGTGTTCTGTAATATCTCGCGGTCAACGGTTGCGTTAGAACGATACACGGAAAAATTCTGCGAGCCATAAAAACCTACGATTTCTTGCCGTGAGCGGATACCGTATTCACTATGCTTTGGAGTGAAGTTTAAAAACTCGTTGTCTGAGATCTGTAATACAGAATGCGAATAAGGCGAATACTCTCCTCCAAAATAATTCACAGGCCCCGCAGGGATATTTAGAAATGTATCCAAAAAGGAAATGCCCATACCGCGCGCGTTGTTATGGGAAAAAAGAAATATATCCCCCGGTTGGCTTGGAAAATTAGCAAGAGCGCTTCTATTATCTCCTGCTACAGCTTGCACACCGCCGGAAAGCCCTGCAAAGACGGGTAGATAGAAGGCTTTAATGATTTCAATTGCTACAACACCGTGGTAACTGTTGTCGCTGTCGTTATGGAAAAGAGCGCGGAAGAATTTTGCAAGGTTCCAAACCGTGAAAACAAGGGCGATGATGTTGACAACGGGTATTAATTGAAGGAGCGCGCCGGTTATTGCGCCGCCGCCTACTTCTGAAGCTGAGATTGTAACGGCTGTTCCGGCTACTTCAGAAACAAGCCCGCTTGGATCGACGAACTTCACCGGATTGTTGCGGACATAAGTATAGCGGTTGAGAAATTGGGGGTCAAAGGGATCTTGGACGACTTCGTCGGGGCTCGTAAACCTTCCCGAGAGGGGATCGTAGTAGCGGGCGTTCATATAAATAAGCCCCGAGGGGTCGTGCTCCTGATCGGTGAAACCGAAAGAGGACGGCGACGCGCCGTCGGTGCGCGTGACTTCTCCGTACGGTCCGAATTCGGAGTGAAATATTTCGCTACCCTCCTCGTCCGTCACTACACTACTTGAGCCTAAATGATCGGGGTGGAGGAAACGTATTTTCTCTTCGCCGGAATTCACATCGATCTCAACCGTGAGTAACCTCAAATCGCCGGCGAATATGGATTTGCGTTCGCATTCTTCATCTACGTCGATTTCAAAACCTTCGCCGAGGAAAAAAGACGTGGAAGCGGAATCGCCGGAGACGGTCTTCATCACACGCGAACCCGAGCTGTCGTATTTAAATTCAGAAGTTCGGGAATGAGCGGGTAAGGTAAACGTACCTACGGCATCTTCGGGCGCACTGCCGTGCGCCCCTACAAGTACGTAGCCTTCGCCCGGCTTAAACGAAGAGAATTCTCCGGCATTTAAACTTTGAAACGTCTGCGTTGCGGGATCCAGGCGAAGAATATCCTGGACAACTTCGCTAAAAGAATAATGACTGCCGATTTCGGAAGCGGGCACCTCCTCATCAATAGCAAATCCAATGAGATTATTTCCCGCCGTGAGCGTTCGAGAAACGGGAGAAGAAGGAAGAAGACCGGTGACGGAGAAATGAAGTTCCCGTTCGGCATACACTTGATAGGCCACGCCCGTTTCAAATGTTTCGAACTGATTGAAATCGGGGTCGCCCACGAAATGTTCCCATTTTTCTCCGGAAGAATTGAATCGGGAAATCTGGGAAATGTCTTCGCCGAAAGTCAGGCCGGCGCGGGCGAGAACGTCCGTAACGGGCGCTCCATCGACTGCGGGCGCAATAAATTGCGCCCCTACAGATACTGGGACGTATCCATCGGCAAACGCTTTTTCATTCACAGGTAGAACGGGAAACGAAATCAAATTCCAGCCGGCTTTAAGCTCGTAGTTAATCGTTCGAAGCTTATTGTCCGCTTGAGTAATTTTTCGTAATCGATGGTTCTGATCGTAAGACAATTCAGCGCCGCCGCGCTGAATCATGTTGCCCGCCGCATCGTAAGCCATCGGCATGGCCGGACGGTCCGGCATGAAAGCGGAGGTAACCGCATGGGGCCCGGCGCTACTCTCCCCGTAATTCATCCGTACGGGCGACCCGACGGGTCGCCCGTACATGCCATCGGCGGGCGTACTGCCGTACGCCCCTACCGATTTCTCGATTAAATTCCCCGCCGGATCGTATTTAAACGTCTGCGTGCCATAACCGGCACTCACGGATTTCGTCAAGCGGTCAAGTGAGTCGTAGAAAAAATTCTGCGTAGCGGTGTGAATCTGGTCGGTAAGCGTCGTGATATTTCCGTTGTCGTCAAAATCATAATGCAGCGCCTGACGGGTTTGAATCGTGGGCGAATAACTTAAGGGATTAACCAAATCGTTGGCGAGTAAATTCTCCTGCGTGATCAAATGCTCGAGGCGAAGCGTTTCGGGGCTGTAGAAATAACCGGTGGAAACGCCGTTCGCATAATCAATGCGCGTAAGCTGGCCGGCGGCGTTGTAATCGAAATTGGAGACGGCGGTTTCGCAAATGGGATCCCCGCTTTCGCCTTGTGGGTCCCCGCTTACGCGGGGACGACATAAACTTAGTGATTCAATGCCGCCTTGAGCATTGTACGTGTAAGAAACAATCTGACCGTCGGGATACGTTATGGTTTTCTCGCGGCTTAAACGATCGTATGTGCGCTCGACGCCGAGCTCAGCCGTACCGAGTTCCACAATAAACCGGCCGGCCTGTTTCAAACGACCTTTAATGTCGTAATCAAAATAAGTTGTTGTCTCGTCATCGACAATCTGCGTTAAACGGCCGATGGCATGACGTGAAGCAGGCGGCGTAGAAGGATCTTCGGCGCCGTCGTAGGTAAATGTTGTCACGCCGAGTGCGCCGCCCGGCGGAACGGTACCCGAAAAACTTTTCACGGCCGGCCGATTCAGAGCGTCGTAAGTGAAATTCGTAATAATCCCGAGCGCATCGGTTTCCTTAATTATATTTCCGGCTAAATCGTATTCGTACTCCGTCAAGCCGGAATCGGGATCGTTTAGGGAAATCTTCCGGCCGGCCGAATCGTAAGCGATCTGAGTGAGATTATCCGCGAAATCGTTAATTTGGCGCAGACGATCCCCGGCGTCGTAGGTGTAGCGGGTAACGTAAAAATTTCCCTCCAAAAATTCTCGAACGGCAATCGTCCGCCCCAAACCGTCCGATTCGGTTTCCTTCGGATTTCCCTTCGCATCGAACGTGCGCGCGATAAAGTCATCGTATTCGGCGCGCGTAACGGTGCCGTCCGGAAAATGCACTTCGGTCCTGCGGCCAAGCGCGTCGTAGGAAAATGAGATGGATTTGAGAGAACCGCCGCTCATGACAGGAATAAAATTTTCGGAATAATTTTCAAAATAAGGCGTGAACTGCTCTTTCGGAAGTCCGCGCTCATCAAACGTAATGCTGCCGCTCACTATTTGAACGGCCGAATCTTCGGATTCGCTTCGCGTTTGAATCATGCGGCCAAAACCATCGTAGAAACTTTGTGTTCTGAAAACTCCGTCGCCTGGCAAGCTGTCCTTTACAAGCTGCGTGACGCTTGGGAAAATTTCACCGATGCCGTCGCCATTCGCGTCGATAAACCGGTCGTCGTAGGAAAAAACAGTTGTCGGATCGTCAACGGGGTCTTGCGGATTCCAGGTTGTGGCCGCGCGGCCAAAACTGTCGAATTCGACTTTCCGCTCGGCGCCGTTGGCGTCACGGTGAAGCGTTATTTCGCCAAATCGGGCGTCGTATTCAAATTCCTCCGTGTGGCCGAGCGCATTCAGGGTGCGAACCGGATACGCGTGCGTAGCATCGTCATAAAATGTCCGCGAAATATTTCCGCGCGGATCGACAGCCTCCGCGATATTTCCAAACGAATCGTAGCGAAATTCGTTTACGATTTCCCGATCGCCGGGAATGCGCGGATCGTTTAGCCGAACGCGTTCGAACCGGAGACTTCCGGCGCCGTCGTATTCAAACGAACGGCTGCTCACGCGTGTGGCACCGTCCGATTCTAAAACTTCGCTCTCAGAAACAAGCGAGACGAGCCAATCCGCCTCGCGGTATTCAAAATCCGTTCGTGTAATGCGCTCATCGCCCGTTCGCAGAACATCGCCGAGCTCGCGCGCCTCCGTCACATTTCCGTAATTGTCATATGCGTATTCCGTTCTCACGGTGCGGAATGTCGTGTCGCCGCCGACAAGATCGGTTTCACTCGCCGCAGCAAACACAAATTGAATGCCCGGAGAAATTTCGCGCCTGTCCCAAACCGTCCGCGATTCGCTCCACCTATTCCCGAATCCGTCGAGCACCGTGCTCGACAAAATCCGGCCTTTAAAAATATCGTCCTGCGCAAACTTTGTGCGCGTCACGTTAAGAAGTGGATCGATGGCGATGACTTCCTCAAATCCGCGGAATTCATGATCGGCGAAATCAAATTTCCCTCCGCGGGCGGAATATTTCGTGGTGTAACGATTCCCGAGACCGTCGGATTGCGTTACCGAATCGATGAGCGGCATGACGAAGGGCAAATCGCTTACGCCGTCCCCACCTTCATTCATGAAGGCCGCCGAACTTTTGTAGGTAATCCTGGTGCGGCCGCCGCGGCTATTCTCAAGGGAGGTAAGCAGATCGGGCATTTTTCCATTGCTCAACGCGACTTCGCCTTGGCTTGTGAAGCGATTAAAAATGGCCGGGTCAAGAAGGCCGTCGCCGGTGAAATCGCCCGGCTGAAAACTCATGTTTGGATCGCGGAAGCTGAACTCGAAATCGAGCTGACAGACGCGATCAAACGCGCTCGCGCCGTTTGAAATTTGAATTTGAATGGTACCCGAAGCGTAATCGTAAAATCCGATGTCGGTGACGCCGTCGCCATTACAATCGAAAACAACGGGCTGTTTCCCTGCACCAAAATTACTTGCCCAAATTCCACGGTCAAGAAATGCGCTTCCGTTACTTAAGGCCACGCGCCAAGCGCCCGTGCTTTCATTTACCGCTAAAATGTCGAGAAGCCCGTCGCCGTTGAAATCCCCGGAAAAAGGAGTCTGATTGGCGCCGAAGTTCGCATGCCAAACCGTTTGCGCGCCGAATGCGGAACCGTTTGAAAGCGCGATTTCCCACCGGCCTGTCGATGATTTAAAAATCCCGGCGTCAATGAGCCCGTCCCCGTTAAAATCGCCTGCTACAGGCCGGTCGCCGGTCGCGCCGAATCCAGTTTTCCAGGTCACCGGCGCTTGAAATACGTCTGCGCCGTTTGAATAAGCAACTCGCCAGGTACCGTTATCAAAAATACCCCAATCGGTTTTGCCGTCCCGGTTGAAATCACCGAGAAAGGGAGTCGTAGAAATATTTCCAAATCCGCGGATCCAGACATCTTTCGGAAGGAACGCAAACGTCCGCGAAATCGAGACGGCGGCTTCGCCGAGCAGCGGATCGTAAATCGCAAAATCACTCAGACCGTCGCCGTTAAAATCGCCCACGAACTGCGGCTGGATAAACTGGAAACTGTTCATGAAGCTGACGGCGCTGTAGGCCGCGTCGGCAATATTGAAATTAAAATCGACCTGGTAGTTGTTATTTTGATTGTAGCCGGTAAATTCGATCAAGTTGTAGCCGGCCTGGAGACGAATCGGCTCGACTTGGGGGCCGCCAAACCACGCTTGCTGGTTGCCGTTAATGAAAACACCCGTGGCCATGTTGGCGCCGGTGAAGGCGGGAAGATTTATTGTGGCCGCAGAATTTAAGAAAAAATAGGTAAACGCGTGAAAATGCGAATCGCGGCTTCCTTGAATATGAAGCCCGCCCTGCCCGTCCTGCGACCAGTTCACCGCGCCGTCGCCGCCGGCTAACGCGTCGCTTGGCTGGCCAAAAGGAATGCTCGCACCGTTTCCGCCTCCGCGCGCTGAAACTCCGACAAATTGTCCGGTCGGTAGAAGAAGCGATTCGTTATTGTGAAACATATCCGCCGCGCCGGTGCGCACCATCCAGCGGCGGTTTCCGAGGGAATTTGTATTCTGCCGGACGGAATACATGGTTTCGGAATCTTCCTGGTAAGAAAATTTCACAGGCGGAAGAGAATCACCCGTTGCGCCCAAATGCGCGATCGAATCCAGCATCGAACGGCCGGTTTCGGCGCTTTGGTGGTAATTTAAAGTAAAGCGCCGAGCTAAATTGGCGCCTGCGTAAACCTGGATTTCTTTAAGCCGCTTGGCGATTCTCACTTCTTCGCCGGAAATCAGACTGCCCACCGGATCCGGCCGGTTTTCCAAAATAAATTTCACCAGATTCGCCGGCGCGAGGCCCGTCGAAACATGGCCTGCATACCGGCATTCATCCGGATAAAGCATGGCACCGTCTTTTTGATACGTGATTTCCATAAAATTTCCGTTCGTGTCTTCTACTCGATCAAGCCGCCATTCAAACGTTCCGCGCGCCGTATCGAGACGCGAAGCGTTCGTTTGTCCGAAATAAAATTTCGTTCCTGATTTATCGCGGACAAGCCAGCTCGATCCGTTAAATTCGATTTTCAAAAACGCACCTTCGTTTGCGAGGCGGTAATCGCCGCCGGCCGTTTTCACGAGCGCGGAATTTGTTCCTCCGAACCTCAGGTGAAAGACATCGGTTGAATCGTAGCGCGGGGTGCCCTTTTTGGTATCCCGCTCGATGAGGCCCAGATCGAGATCCCATCCCACGCCAAGCCAGCCGTTACGCTGCGTGCTCGCGTAACCAAGTTCGATAGAAGGCTGCATCGCTTTTCGCCCGGGCGGAACGGGAATCGGATATCCCGTCGCCGCGCGGCCGGTGAAGAGATCGACCTGAAATGCTTCGGGCATCCCGAGCGTAAGCAAATTCTGTGTCGCCGACATCGCCGAGGCGCTCGTTGCCGCTCCTTGCGCAAAGGCTACTTTTTCGGTATGAAAAACAAATAAATGTGTAAAAATTAACGTGACGCCCAGAAAACGATACTTCAATGATCGATTCACTTTGGTTTCACCGTCCCCATTGAAATTTTTCCGGCTTTGGCGGCGTCAAATCCGGTACGCCTCTTGGGCTTTCCAGGCAGCGGTTCTACAAGTTTCTTAATGGCTTCAAAGACAACTTGAAACTGCTGATCGTATTTCTTTTCCATTTCTTCGATTTTTTGCCGCAACAATTCGTTAGAAACAATAAGCTCCTTCAGTCGAATGAATGCCCTCATTATTTGAATATTGACCTGAATCGCCCGTTCACTGTTGAGAACCGTGGAAAGCATGGCAATACCTTGCTCTGTAAAAGCATGCGTTAAGTAGCGCCTACCACCGCGACCACGCTTTGATGTCACAATTTGTGACCTCAAATTCGCAACTTCTTTGTTTTCAATACTTTCCACCTTTGAGGTTTCAAATTGAAACCTCAAAGATGCAAGTTCTTGCCGGGAAAGAAGATACATAAAATCAGGTGGAAATCGTTTTGGGTTTCGTCTTACGGCAAGATTTAAAGATTTGGTTGGAACTTCATAAAGTCTGGCAAGATCGCTATCAAGCATGACCTTTTTCCCGCGGATGATGTAAATTTTCTTCTCGATGATTTCAGGTACAAATTCTAAAGACTCATGATTTTTTACATTCTTTTCTGATGGCATTGCTTCTCCTTTCAAATTACGAATCTAAACGGAAGCACCAAGCGGCGTAAGGCGTTCCGTTTCCATTCACAGCGCCGTTTGAGCCTAAGTTAAATCCGTCATCTGTGATGGTAATTCCGTTGGTCTGCGGAAAACCGCTTTCGCCGTTTGTCGCCATGTACCAATCGCCGGGCATGATTTCTTCTTTAAACAACGGAAATCGCTGCCCGCCGTTTTGTGCGGCCAAAATAATGATGAGCTGCGGCCTAAACCCAACTCCTGTTATGGAACGCGAAGCTGCATTACCGGTGTAGGTTATTCGTTTGGCATCCAACATCTGTGTCATTCCACTCAAAAGTGAAAGTTCTTGTTCGGTAGCGCCGAGATTAACCCATTCGGGCATTTGGCCGCTTCCTTTTGATCTCAAGACTTTTCCCGCCATTCCCGAAGAAAGCGATTCAACGGCACTGCTACCTTGAACGTAAACCGAACCAACGGGGGCCGCCGTCTTGAGACTGGCAACCGCTTGAAAATTAGCTTGGCCCGTGAAATTCTTATTTCCTGAAATAGTTTGATCTTCGCTGAGCGTGACGCCGTCGTGAACACGATAGGCAAAAGGAACGGCATCTAACGTTTGACGCGGTGCGAGTTCGCCAAGGCTTGCTATTTCTATTCCAATCCAATACGGTTTATCAAAAGCGAGTTCGTGAAGCGGATGCGCACTTTGTGCTGCAGCACTTCCAATTTTCACGCTGAAATCTCCCTCTGCAATGGGCACGCCAGCCTGCGTTTCTTTCCAAATCTCTTCACCTGCCGCTGCATTCTCGCGATCGTAAATTCGAAACGTAATGTCAAATGGCCCTCCAAGCGGTTCTCCTTGGCTGTCTACAACATGACCTTGGTATGTAATTACTTCGGGAAGAGAAGCAAAAGTATTAGAAACAAGAAACAAATGAAGAGCGATAAGTAACGAGAAACGAGTCATGGTTTTCATAGAGATTCCTCCTTAGCGAAATCTGATATTTTTTTTGAAAGAAAACCGATCTGTCTTTTGGGTTTTGGCGGATCGGGTTCGATTAATTTCTTAATCGCTTCAAAAACAACCTGGAATTGCTGATCGTATTTCTTTTCCATTTCTTCGATTTTTTGGCGGAGAAGTTCGTTGGACGACAGGAGTTCACGAAGTCTTGTGAATGTCCTCATGATCTGAATATTGACTTGTATGGCTCGCTTGCTGTTTAAAATGCTCGAAAGCATAGCTATGCCTTGTTCTGTAAAGGCGCAGACCGGTTTTCTTCTTCCGCCCCAAGTCTGAAGGGAAGCGGTTACTGCAAGTTGTTTGCTTTCAAATGCTTGTAAACTTGATGTCGCAAATTGCGACTTCAAGTTTGTAACCTCTTTATTTACAGGCTCTTGCAATTTTGAGGTCGCAAATTGCGACTTCAAAATTGCAACCTCCTTATTTGTAAGGAGATACAAGAAGTCACCTGGGAATCTATCGCTGTTTCTTTTGACAGCTTCGTTCAACTTCTTTGTACTAACGCCGTACAATCGGGCTAGATCGCTATCGAGCATGACTTTCTTGCCGCGGACCAAGTAAATTTTGCTTTCGATTAACTCTTGGACCATTCCGGATTTCATGGCTCGATTGGCCTCCTTGCCACATAAAAACTTGTTGATACGCTCGGCCATTCCTGAAATGTGCTTTGCGGATCATCACGCACAACGCCGAGAACTTCTTGGCGGCCAAACATCCCGTTTGGAATTTGATACGTTCGCTTCGGCTTTTCAGAAAAATGAAAAACCGTTTGGCCGTTAAGCGCATATTTGAATTGCAGAATGTCATCATCCGGATCGTGCGCAATCAATTGCCAATCAATCGGCTCATTCGGATAGCGAACCTCGCCGATTTCAGGAAGTAAATCGGCGATCGTTGGAATTTCATTATCCGAAATTTTAATTCCGTCGCTCACCCCCGTCGGACTAAAAAGCCCGGCGGCGTTTCGCGCACGCACATGAATGTAGTAGGTTTTATTTAGTTTATAATCCCCTGTAATATTGACTTGTCCGGAACCATTACTACTTACAAATGCGGAAGGCGGCGGACCAGGCGTCGTGGATACGGCATATTCGTAATCGACGACTGATGTTTCGCGATCGTAGGAAAACCAATTTACGCGAAGCTTAGATGTCGAACTTTGCGTACTTCCGCCGTCCGAGACAACGGGAGATGTGGGCGGCGTGATGTCCAGGAAAACAACCGCTCCCTCACCAGCGATCATTCTTCCCAGCGCATCACGCCCTTCAACCATTACTAGGTTTTCACCCACAAAAAATGATAAAGAATAATTCCACCGGCCGGCCGAACATCCAATATTTGTCCGCGCACCTTGATTTAATCGGATAGAGACATCTCCGTCGACATCACAATTTCCGCTCACGCTCATGTCCGAAACGCCCGCGTACGGCGGAAGTTGATCTAGCGTTGGCGGAAGTAAAGCTTGATCGTCACGAATGATGTTAATAACTTGATCCTGCGAGAAACCCGTTATGCTTTGGGCGTGAATAGCAATGCTATTTGCTCCCGCTTGGGCGAGATGAACATTCTTGACCGTGAAAAATCCGCGATTTTCTGAAAATGTAATAAGTGCACCGTTTACGGTAAGGGTTGCTGTGTCGTCATATATTTTCCCGGCAATATCGATCGCAGCAGATTGAGTACGAGTGCCGTCGGCCGGCGCGATGATTTCAAACATCGCCGCATCGGTATCGAGAACGATATCTACGGGAAATGCTGCGCTTTTGTTCCCGGCAGAATCCGCCAAAAAGAACTCGATATGATTTTCACCCTCTTCGAGCACCGCATCATAAAACCAGCTTGCCAGCCCGCTAAATCCGGGAATAAGCGTTTCCGCATCCGCCATGCGTACCCAAAGTTCAGATGCTGCGTCCTTGACCCCTGTTATCCGCTGTGTTGATAAATGCGTAACAAACTCATAAACAGCCGTGGGCATGGCGGGCGGGCGCGTGTCTACGGTCACCGTGACAACGGTACCACTGATGTTTTCCTGTGGATCAAACGAACTAACGTAAAGCCGATTCTCACCTTCACGTACCGTTACAAACGGCGCAACCCAGTTCGTCCCTTGATTTACCGCGCAAACTTCGTTGACATAAACAATCGCCGTCGGATCGTCAATTGTTCCGCGCACATGAACACGCATAAGATCGCCCCCAACCCTGGACATGGCCAAGTTCATCCCGCCGTTCAGCACAAATCTTTCGTTTGAAATTTTTACGCTAGCCGTCTCCCCAACTTTAGAAAACCGCAAAAGGAAATTTTCCGAAGCCGGAGTTCCGGTGCCGATGTTCCCACCCGACACAAACAAGGATTGCGTAACTGAAAATGACCCGTTCGGTATCACCGCAGCAGACGCGATACCCGAGCAAAGCAAGAAAATGACATGCACCGAAAGCAAAAACTTTTTCATGGCAGGACTACCTCCGTACGATTGATGTAAGCACCCTCTCGCGGATACGTAATAGTAAAGCCAGGCGGTGTTGTGTCACGAACGAGCGTGAGCGCTGCCATGGTGAAATTTCCTGCCGGATCTTCTGTGACAATCCGGCAGATGTTTTCACCTTCATTCGGCATGGAGAAAACAAGCGATCCCGGCGCACCGTCGATCGTGTAACGGATAACTTCCTGGCTTGAGCGAATTTTCTCGCGTTCTCCGTGCGAAGTGAAAATGATTTCCGGCGGAACGGAATCCAGTCGCAGGATATGTTTGGCGACGCCAACATTTCCGGCTAGATCCGTATGCACAACGGTAATTTCATTCACGCCTTCATTTTCAAGTTCGAGCGTCACTTCATGCGAAGAGCAAACGGCTTGCTCATCTTCGCAATCGTAACGAACGGTTACTTCAGGATTTCTCACCCACGAATTGTAGGACGGTGAAACAACTTCGATGGAGGGGGGTACGGTATCCAGAATCAAAGGCAGCGTCGCCGTTGCTTCGTTACCCGCGCCGTCCACTGCGGTTTTGGTAACGGTGTTCGCGCCTTCGCTTAGCCCGGCCAACATGGAGAATTCAACACCGTCAACGGTACCGTAGACGAGCGGCTGGGGCTGATTTACGTAAGAACCGGGCGCCGGTGAGACGAATAAAACATTCGGCGGCGTTGTATCGCGCACAACCGTAATCAAAACCGGCTGACTTTCCTGTCCGTTGGAATTCCTCGAAACTGCGGAGAAATTATTTTCGCCTTCAACGGATAAAGACAGACTCGCCCGCCAAACGGTTTCGCTGCCGATCGGAAATACCTCCGTGCCGTTCGCGTAAACGGCTGAGCCGGCTGACTTGGTACCCGAAAGGGTGACTTGTAACTGATTTGTGGGAGACGAAACCGGATCGACGTAAACGGTGGGCAGTATGTTATTGATGGTTGTCACTCTAAAATCATCGAACTTGTGGTAATAGCTTCTGGAATAAATGCCGACTTTCCCTGCAGAAAAAGTTGAATCATTTACTTCGAGCCTTGCTGTGCCATCAAAGTAAAGTTTGAGATTCGTTCCCTTTGCTACGAATCGGATGGGGTGAAAACTGTAATTCACGACACCGGACGCGGCTACCTCCGCCAGCGTTGTCCAAACACCGTTCTGAACCTTGATAATGCGATACTTCCTGTTGTCGCGGTGATATTGGCCGTAGTAGAAATTGGAGGTGTTCTGATACCGAAGTAATATCCCGCGATGATTACCGCTGACAAGATTCGTGAATTCAAAACTTGCTTCTGCGTCGTAGTCGCTACTATCCAAAGGCACATTAAGTGTGATAATGCCGCCGCTGGTTGATGCGTGGTAAAGCTTACCGCTATTGATCTGCCACGTACCGGCCTGTAGGGTCCAGTTCGTCCCTATGCTTGTCCGATTGAAATTATCGAAAAAGGTTGTGCTTCCGGGCTGAACCGTTTGAAGCGTAATCGTGTCGGAGAATGTCGAGACATTGGTCGCCCTATCGCGTACTTGGTAGCGAACCTCCTTTAAACCACCTCCCGATGGCAGCGTGAGTTGCTTTGTTGAGCTGTAATTCTCCCAGGCCGTCCAGGAAATACTTTGATCCGGCGAATACCGGACCTGATCGATGCCGCTTCCCCCATCGCTTGCCGTGAGGGCAAGCGTGACGAGCGGATCGCTTGTGGCCGCATTTCCTCCGTTAATAATCACGGACCCGGACGGAAGAATCGAATCCAGCGTAATGGTCCAATCAACATCGTTATGATTTCCCGCAGCATCGGTGAATGCCCTTGAGAGTACATTCTCACCTTCGATAAGAGTTATCGTTTCGCTGAATGGCTCCCCATCCACAGTGCATGTCAATGTGTAGTTAGAATTATTGACAAGCACAGGCGAAGTTATAACAACCTCCGGCGGCGTTGTATCGCGCACAACCGTAATCAAAACCGGCTGACTTTCCTGTCCGTTGGAATTCCTCGAAACTGCGGAGAAATTATTTTCGCCTTCAACGGATAAAGACAGACTCGCCCGCCAAACGGTTTCGCTGCCGATCGGAAATACCTCCGTGCCGTTCGCGTAAACGGCTGAGCCGGCTGACTTGGTACCCGAAAGGGTGACTTGTAACTGATTTGTGGGAGACGAAACCGGATCGACGTAAACGGTGGGCAGTATGTTATTGATGGTTGTCACTCTAAAATCATCGAACTTGTGGTAATAGCTTCTGGAATAAATGCCGACTTTCCCTGCAGAAAAAGTTGAATCATTTACTTCGAGCCTTGCTGTGCCATCAAAGTAAAGTTTGAGATTCGTTCCCTTTGCTACGAATCGGATGGGGTGAAAACTGTAATTCACGACACCGGACGCGGCTACCTCCGCCAGCGTTGTCCAAACACCGTTCTGAACCTTGATAATGCGATACTTCCTGTTGTCGCGGTGATATTGGCCGTAGTAGAAATTGGAGGTGTTCTGATACCGAAGTAATATCCCGCGATGATTACCGCTGATCAGGTCGGTAAATCCAATATTAGCTTGGGCGTCGAAATCATTTCCTTCAAGCGGCACACTCAGTACGATTACACCTCCCGTAGTTGCGCTATGATACAAATTCGAACTATTAATGGACCATATTCCGCCCGCAACCGTCCAATTTGGGCCGAGGCTGGTTCGATTAAAATCATCCACAAAAGTTATTTCCGCCGAACCTTCGCCATTCCAAAGAAACGCACAACATGCGGTAAGCGCCAACAAGCGAATTGTTTTTCTGTTTATTACCATGCTAACTTCTCACCCTCGTTCATTTGCTGATAATGCAAGCGCTCGCCTGTTTTTTGATTTAAAACCAAAGACCCGCGCACTTCTAGCTTGCTCGGAAAGGAAACAATACACACGAGGATCCCGTCTGCAAAAAATCCATACATCGGGCAAAGCACGAATTTGTGCGCTGGTTTTATACGATCCATAAGGAACCGGACGATACGTGTATTCTCCAGCTCATTCGTCCCGTATCGGATTTCCAAAAAATCGTGAAGCATGTATTCGATGTCTTCCGGCTTAACGAACATTTCACTCACCTCGCTTAAATTTTTTCTCGTGACGAAAATTTAGCACCGGAAAAAATGAACCGCAAAACCTTTTGCCGAAAAAATGGAAAAAATCTCTTCATAAATAGACATAGATCACCATATGAATTGATGGATTACCGTAAGTTCTTACCTTGTATTGCTATGCAGGGAAGGCTTGATCGGAAGAGTCTCGAGCGGAGTTAGCAATAGGAACGCTAACTTAATAAATAATTATATTCTGTAAGAGATACTACGTAGTCTTATATGAAGACCCTGAGACGACGATTTCCTTCTGCGTCGGATAAGCGAATTCGACGCCTTCGCGTTCGAAGGTTTCTTTTAAGGCGAGGTTGATGGATTGCTGTCTGTCCATGTAGATATTGTAGTCGGGTGAGAGGACGAAATAGACGACTTCGTAGATGAGGGCGAAGTCGCCGAACTTTTTGAAATGAACCCGGTCCATGCGTACGTCTTTTAAATCGGCCAGGATCTTCCTGACCGTATCGGGAATCTTTTCCAGTTTGTCGTTCGGTGTCTCGTAAATTCAAGAATTTGCAGAGCGAATACCTAAAGAACTTTTAACTTTTAGTAATCCTTTTTCGTGATGCAAGAACTTTATATATCAATCCTATGACAACAAGCCCAATAACAACACCAACTACAATCTTTGTTGAGAAGTTGTCCGATGCGGATGTAGGCACAGGCGCTGATGTTGGTGATGGCGTGGGAGTTGGCGTTGGTGCTAGAGTTTGTCCAGAAGATTGTACTCCTTCCAACGGGGTATCCCTTTCCCCAACAAAGCTATATCCTCGGTTGCTTGGGTTAGTACATTTGTACGGCTGCAAACACTTGTCCCAAGTGTCCCATCTTCTTGTTTCGAGGCATATACTAAATATTCTTCATTCTCCTTGAACCGATATCCATTACAGGTGGAAGTATTGTACACAGTATGTAAGACAGCCTGTTTTTCGTTTTGTCCTTTCCACCATTGCGAAACGTCAAAAGTCACAATAATTCTTGGTTCGGGTGATACTTGTTGCGGATCGTCTAAATACTTTATCTTGTTTACTTTGCCTGAAAAGACGGCGTCAGAACTTGAAAGTACGCCTTCCACAGAGGGAGGAGTACAACTACAAGCAAAAGCATTCGGTGTCTGGAAGAAAGTAAATAGCGAAAAAATAATGAGTACAAAAAGTGCTGATTTGAACTTTTTTGTAAAATTCTTGAATTTCATAAGGATTAAAAATTTTCTTGCCCCAAAAGCGAAATCTGGAATTGATTTTTGCCCCTAAAATTCCGTACAAAATAATCGCCGAGCGAAGCGAAGCGGCTTCCTTTGGCTTACAAATTCCTTACTGGTGCCCTCGGGCGGAATCGAACCACCAACCTTATCCTTAGGACGGATCTGCTCTATCCAATTGAGCTACGAGGGCGAGAGAGAAAAAAGAACTAATATTTCAATACGGAGAAAACGGGGTAGCCGCCGAGCTTATCGCGGCCCTTTAAAAATTCGAGCTCCACGAGAAAGGTAAAGCCACATACTTTCGCGCCGAGCTTACCGATCAATTTCGAAACGGCCTGCGCCGTACCGCCGGTGGCGAGTAAATCATCGACCACAAGCACGCGCTGGCCGGGCTCGAGTGCATCCTGATGAATCTCAAGGATATCGGTGCCGTATTCCAGCTCGTAGGAAACCTGTTCGGTACGCGAAGGAAGCTTTCCTTTTTTGCGAACGGGAACAAATCCGGTGCCGAGCAAATACGCAAGAACGGGGCCGAATATGAATCCGCGTGATTCGATACCCACCACCTGATCGATCGGCGCGGCTTTCACGCCTCCGGCAAGCGTACCTTGTATGGCGCCGACCAGCGTATTTACGGAAGCGCGAAAAGACTTGGCGTCTTTTAAAAGTGTCGTGATGTCTTTAAAAATAATTCCTTTTTTCGGAAAATCAGGGACGTCCCTGACAAGTTTTTTTAGCTCATCGAGTCGTTCGAGTTCCATAATCGCCTCGCTCATAGTTAAGAAGAAAGGTAATCTTCGGGTTTGTCGGCTTCAATGGCCATGTGGTAACGGACTTTCTTGAGCGCCTGCGCTTCGATCTGGCGCACGCGCTCGCGCGTAATGCCGAATTGCTTGGCCGTCTCCTCGAGCGTATGCGGCTCATCGGTACCGAGGCCGTAGCGAAGGTGAATAATGCGGCGCTCGCGATCGTCTAAAATTTTAAGGACCTGCTGGATGCGCTGGCTTTTGAAAAGGTCTTCGGTTTCCTGAAGCGGAGTCTCAAACGAATCGTCCTCGATCAAATCGATGAGCTCGGCCTGCCCATCCATACTGACCGTAGCATTTAAAGAACTGGGGCGGTTGACCACGCCTTCGATTTCGCCGACTTTCTGGACCGGAATTTTTAACACCTGGGAAATTTCCTGCCGCGTGGGGATACGTCCGTAGCGCTGGATCAATTCATCACGCACCTTCCGGTACCGGGAAACAATATCGAACATGTAAACGGGAATGCGGATGGTCTTACCTTGATTCGAAAGAGCGCGCATGATGGCTTGCTTGATCCACCACGAAGCGTAGGTAGAAAACCGGTAACCGCGGTGCGGGTCAAATTTATCCACCGCCCGCATGAGGCCGATATTTCCTTCTTCCACCAAATCGGAAAACGTGAGCCCGAGATTGCTGTATCGCTTGGCAATGCTGATGACAAGGCGAAGATTGGAACGAATCATCAGCTCACGGGCTACCGAGGCTTCTTCCTTTTCCTTGGAAATTACGCGGAAGGCGACTTCGAGCTCTTGTTTCGCCGTGAACAGCGGAATTTTCTCGATTTGATCGAGATAAATCCGCATGGGCGTCTGGTCGCGCGTGAGCTCGGCTTCGCCCTTCCGTTCTTTGTCCCGGAGTTTTCGCTGGCGCTTAAGCTCCCGAATAAGATTTTTCTTCTTCGCCGGCTTTTCGGGCTCCGGCGGAGCTACCGGCTTCTTCTGGACCTTGGACTTTACTACCTTCGGTCGGGAGTGAATGCTCTTAAGCTTTTTCTTCTTAAGAACGGTCTTCTTCTTTGACGGTAGGGGCACGGCATGCCGTGCCCCTACTTTACGCTTCTTCTTAGCTTTAGCCTTCGCCCGCTTCTTCTTTTTCATTAAAAGCATAGATCCTTTTGTCTATTCACCCTTATTTACGGATTTCTTTTGTTTCTTACTTTTAATGGCTGCTTGTGCTGCTGAGAGCCGCGCAATCGGTACGCGGAAAGGCGAACAGCTTACATAATTGAGCCCGAGATTATGGCAAAACTCGATGGATTTCGGATCGCCACCGTGTTCGCCGCAAATGCCCAGTTTTAAATCGGGCTTAATCTTACGGCCAAGTGTGGCGCCGATTTCCATGATACGGCCAACACCCTTTTGATCGAGCGATTGGAAGGGATCGCCGTCGAGAATGCCTTTATCGACGTAGACGCCTAAAAACGAACCAGCATCGTCACGCGAATAGCCAAAGGTCATTTGCGTAAGATCGTTCGTACCGAACGAAAAGAAATCGGCATGCCCGGCGATATGGTCGGCTTCCATCGCAGCACGCGGGATTTCAATCATCGTACCGACGGTATAGGCGACTTTGCGGCCTTTTTCTTCCATAACGCTCTTCGCCGTTTGATCGACGAGACCCCGCAGAATCTTAAGCTCGGCTTCGGTACCGATAAGCGGAATCATGATCTCGGGAAGGACTTTTATGCCTTTGTCCTTCGAATAGCATGCCGCCTCGATAATAGCGCGAACCTGCGTTTCGTAGATCTCCGGATAGGTAATCCCCAAACGGCAACCGCGATGCCCGAGCATGGGATTAAATTCCTTAAGCGCATGCACTTTATGCCGTACTTTGTCTACCGGGATTCCCATCACACGTGCCATTTCATTTTGGGATTCCTCTTCGTGGGGAAGAAATTCATGAAGCGGCGGATCGAGAAGCCGGATCGTAACCGGCAGTCCGTTCATTTCCTCAAAAATTCCTTCGAAATCGGATCGCTGCATCGGGAGGAGTTTTGAGAGCGCAGCTTTCCGGCCTTCGGTGGTATCGGCCAAAATCATTTCACGCATGGCCACGATCCGGTCGCCTTCAAAAAACATATGCTCCGTGCGGCAAAGACCGATGCCTTCGGCGCCAAATTTACGCGCTTGACGAGCGTCGTTTGGCGTGTCGGCATTGGCACGAATCTGAAGCGTACGCTCGGCGTCCGCCCATTTCATGAGAACATTGTACTCCCTGCTTAACTCCGGCGGGACGGTCTTCACTTCACCGGCATACACTTGACCGAGCGAGCCATTGAGTGAAATATATTCGCCGGCACGCACTGTTTTTCCGCCTACGGTAAATTGCTGTTTCTCGTAATCGATCGACATCTCACCACAACCGGCTACACAGCATTTACCCATTCCGCGGGCAACTACCGCCGCGTGACTGGTCATGCCGCCGCGAGCGGTGAGAATACCCTCCGCCGCATGCATTCCGCCGATATCTTCAGGCGAAGTTTCGATGCGCACTAAAATGACCTTGTCGCCTTTCGCCTTTAATGCTTCGGCTTCGTCGGCTGAAAATACCACTTTACCCGTGGCCGAACCCGGCGAAGCCGGAAGGCCTTTGGTGAGCATATCCTTTTTGGCTTTGGGATCGAAGGACGGATGAAGCAGCTGGTCGAGCTGTTTCGGATCCACGCGAAGAAGCGCTTCTTGTTTTGTCAAAGTACCTTCCTTCACAAGCTCGCAAGCAATTCTGACGCTCGCGTGCGCGGTCCGTTTACCGTTGCGGGTCTGAAGAAGATAAAGTTTTTTCTCCTGCACCGTAAATTCGATATCCTGCATATCCCTGTAATGATTTTCAAGCCGCTTACGAATTTTAAACAACTGGTCGTAAACATCGGGCATATCTTTTTTCAACTGATCAAGCGGCTGCGGCGTACGAATACCCGCGACCACGTCTTCGCCCTGTGCGTTGATTAAATACTCGCCGTAGAAAATGTTTTCGCCGGTCGAAGGATTTCGCGTAAAGCACACTCCGGTGCCGGAAGTATTTCCCATGTTTCCAAATACCATGGCTTGAATATTAACCGCCGTACCTTTCAGTCCGCGAATATCGTTAAGCTGACGGTAACGCTCGGCTCGGGGGTTATTCCACGAACGAAACACAGCGTTGATAGCCGCTTTTAACTGCTCGCGCGGATCGGAAGGAAACTCTTTTTTGGTTTCATCGGTGTACGCTTTTTTATATCGGCGCACCACCTCTTTCAAACCGGCGGCGGAAAGGTCGGTGTCCTGCTTTGCTCCGGCTTCTTTCTTTTTGCCTTCAAGGATATGTTCGAACACTTCGTGACCTATGCCCATCACGACATTGCCAAACATTTGGATAAACCGGCGGTAAGCGTCCCAGGCGAAACGTTCGTTTTCTGTTTTGATGATGAGCCCCTGCACAACATCGGAAGAAAGTCCGAGGTTGAGCACCGTGTCCATCATACCCGGCATAGAAACGGCCGCGCCGCTTCTGACCGATACGAGAAGCGGATCATCCCGGTCGCCAAATTTCATACCCATGGCGGCTTCGAGTTTCTGAAGTCCGGCTTCGACTTGAGCGTCCAGCCCTTCGGGCCAGCGTTCGCCGTGTTCGTAGTAAACCTGGCAGGCTTCGGTGGTGATCGTAAATCCGGCCGGAACGGGAATACCGATATTGGTCATTTCCGCCAAATTGGCGCCTTTGCCTCCGAGCAGGTTTTTCATCTCGGCTTTGCCTTCGGCTTTTCCGTTGCCAAAGAAATAAACGTATTTCGCGGCCTTCGTGCCGGTCTTTGTTTTTTGTTTTGATTTTACGGGACTTGATTTCTTCTTAGCCATGTTAGCCATTGTTATCCTTTCTTGGATTAAAAAATTTGTAGGGGCGCGATTCATCGCGCCCGATTAAGCGGGCGCCATAAATGGCGCCCCTACAGCTCGCCGATCTGCGTAAGGCAAGTGAGATCGGCAATGCGAGCCGTATACAAACGGTTAATTCGTTTCATCATGGAATGTCGATTCCGTCTTACGGCTTCGTCCTCGACATTGACCAGCACTTCATCGAAGTACTTATGAATAATTTCGTAAAACTCATCGGCGTACACCCGCGTCGCATCGTCAAACCGGCGCTCGTCGACGCATTTCTCAATCTGCTTTTCCGCGCCTTGCATCGTCTGGAAAAGCGATTCCTCTACTCCCTTTTCAATCAAGCCGGGCTCGACGCGATCTTCGAGCGGCTGCTTAAATCCTTTGAGAATATTGGATGTGCGCTCTACTACTTTACACGCCTGCGCAAATGTTTTTCGTTCCTTCGAAAAAAGGTTTCTCAAATCCTCAAATTTCTCGATAGCTTCCAAAATATTATCCGCCGAAGTGGCCAGGACACTTTGGAGAAGTTCGCGTTCGCGAGAATCTTTGCCGTTCCAGAGTTCGGTGACGATTCGTTCCTTAAAAATTTCAGTAAGTTTTTTCAAGACGTCTTCGGCGCCGATTTTCAAATTCGGATAACCGGCGTGGGCGGTCGGAACGGCGTGCGAAAGTGAAAATTCCAGCCGGGCGATGTTCTGAAGCCTGAGCTCATTTACAATTTTTACAATGCCGCCGGCCGCACGGCGAAGCGCGTAAGGATCCTGGCTGCCCGTGAGCTCAATGCCACTACCGATCGCGCCAACGAGGGTGTCCAGGCGATCGGCGATACCGAGCCAGGCGCCGAGAATACCGGTGGGTTTTTTCGGATTGAGTTTATCTTTTAAACTTTTCGGCCAGTAATGATCGCGGATCGCAGAAGCAACTTCGGATTCGACGCCTTCTTTCTCGGCGTACACCGTTCCCATGCTTCCCTGCAAATCGGGAAATTCGTAAACCATATGCGACATCAAATCGGCTTTACAAATTTTCGCGGCTTTCACAATCTTATCTTTCAGCCCTGAAAATTTTCCCGAAGACGCCACCAACACGGCGCCGAGGCGCGCTACACGTTCTTGTTTGTCAAAGAGGGTGCCGAGTTTTCCGAGAAAAACAAGTTGCTTTAACTGTTCGGCTCTTTTCGTGAGCGAAATTTTTTGATCATCCCTAAAAAATAATGCGGCATCCGAGAGCCGGGCTTCCAAAACGCGCCGGTATTCTTTGGCGATCGGCTGAATTTTGGGTCGCCGGCCGTTTAAAAACGCGATAAATCGATTCGTAGCTTTGCCGGCCGAAGTGTAGCAAGCGAAAATCTTTTGATTCCTGGCCATGCAGGTCGAAAGAACTTCGCTTGGTAGATCCAAATAATCTTTGGAAAATTCGCCTTCGCAGGGAAACGGCTCTTCGACGAGCCGGGCTACCGTGCGCATAAGCATAGTATCGGCATTATGGGTTTTTAGGCGATCCAGACTTTTCTGAATAAAACTTACCCGCTCTTTCTCATCCAGCCAAACATGTGCGCGTTTAAGAAGCGCCTTATATTTGGAAAGATCCGCGCTGGCTATGCGAATTTTTTTGGGCGAAAGAAAACGGTGGCCATAAGTAAAACGATCGCTTTTTACCGAGCCGATTTTTAAACGAATTGGTTTGTTATCTTTAAACGCAACAATCCAGCGAACCGGGCGCGCAAACGTGAGGCCTTCCCCGCCAACGCCGATCCAACGCATCATTTTTGGAAAACTCAACTGAGCCGCCAATTTTTCGAGGCAGGCTGAAATTTCAAGCGGCTTACGCGCGACTTGAATGGCAATGCGTTTTCCTTTCGGCGAATCTTCGGTGAAAACATCGGAAACCGCAGCACCACGGCTTTCGGCAAAACCTTTGAGAGCCGCCGTTGGTTTTCCTTCGCCGTCGTAAGCAGCTGCTATGAGCGGCCCTAAAATTTTATCGCTTACCGGAGGAAGCGGACTAAGTCCGCTTACCGAAAGAACCAGTCGCCGGGGAGTGCCGAACGCTTGAACGGACTGAAAACTCATCCGGCCGTCTTCGGCGAGAATTTTCTCGGCGCCTTGGCGAAGGAGATTCTGACCGAGCTCGATAAAATCAGCCGGGAGTTCTTCGACTCCTATTTCAAAAAGCAATGAAGATATCGCGGCTGTAGGGGCGCGGTTTACCGCGCCCGATTTAGCGGGCGCCATAAATGGCGCCCCTACAATCGGAGACCTCACGACGGAGCGACGCGGCCTTTCTTTACGTGATGGCATTAGCGACGGGCCTGCCCGCCAAAGTTTGGCAGGCGGGCCGTTTTGGTTACTTCGAGCGCATTGGCGGCGATGCGCCTGCACAAAGGAAATCCGAGTTCCTCGCGTCTTTTAAGGTAGCCTTCTGCTGCTGCGCGAGCGAGTGAACGCACGCGCTGAATGAATCGCGCGCGTTCGGTAACGCTCAGTGCCCCGCGGGCATCGAGTAGATTAAACGTATGCGAAGATTTCAAACAATAATCATAGGCCGGCAGAACGAGCCCGGCTTCCGAGAGGCGTTTGCTTTCCGCCTCGTAATCGTCGAAATGGCGGCGAAGCATTTCAGTATTGGCTTCTTCAAAATTAAATTTTGAAAATTGCCGCTCGCTTTCTAAATGGATCTCGCCATAGCGGACATCATTATTCCAGACAATATCAAACATCGAATTTTTCCCCTGAAGAAACATGGCAAGCCGCTCAAGCCCGTAGGTGATCTCACAGCTGATGGGATTCAGATCGATTCCGCCGCATTGCTGAAAATAAGTAAACTGGGTCACTTCCTGGCTGTCGAGCCAAACTTCCCAGCCAAGCCCCCACGCGCCAAGCGTTGGCGACTCCCAATCGTCTTCGACAAACCGTACATCGTGACCGTCCACATCTATTCCAAGCGCGCGAAGACTGCCCAAATAAAGCTCCTGCGCATTTTCCGGAGATGGCTTTAGCACCACTTGATATTGATAGTAATGCTGAGTCCTATGCGGATTCTCGCCGTAGCGCCCGTCAGTAGGCCGTCTGGAAGGTTCGACATACGCCGCATTCCAGGGCTCCGGCCCGAGCGCCCTTAGAAAAGTATGGGGAGAGAATGTCCCTGCGCCCACCTCGAGGTCGTAAGGCTGGAGGACTAAACAGCCGCGGCTGCCCCAGTAAACGTTTAAACGTTGGATTAAATCTTGAAAATTTAATACTTTAGGCATCGATTGGCTTAAAGAGTTGGATTAATATTAAAAAAGGAGTGGAAGAGTTTAGCAAAAAAGGAAAGGCAAAGCAAGAAATAGGATCCTATCTAAACAATGGTGGGGCTGCATCTTACGACACAGCCCCACACATTACATCCTAGCTATCCTCACGTTATTTAATTTTAAAGCGTAATCTGGCTCTTAATGCGCTCGAACTTGGCCTGGCCAATGCCCTGCACATCCATAATATCTTCGAGAGCCTCAAATGCTCCGTTTGTCTTACGATAATCGACAATCCTTTGTGCAATCACCGAGCCAACCCCGCTAATGCTCTGCAGTTCCTCTGCAGAAGCTTTGTTAAGGCTCACGGGATTCGTAAGTGCTTGGCCTACCAAAGCGGAACCTGTTTGAGCGTAAGAAATTACGCCGAAAGCTCCGTTCAGTAAAAGCGCCGCCACCAGGACGGTCAAAATGGGACGAATTGATTTCATGTGAATCACCTCCTTTCAGAGTGGGGATTGTGAGGGGACGGGAAGGTTAGCAAGACTTTATTTATTTGTCAACTATTTTATGTACTTTATTCAAAAATCGTAGCGGCGCCCTTCCCACCGGCTAGACGGCGTTGCTTTTCCATCATAAGGGAATTGAAATCGATAGGAAGAACGGTTATACTCTCGGCACGATTGGAGGGAACATGAAAAACACGCCCGCCGTCGGAGCGCGCATCCGAGCTATCCGAAAAGAAAAAGAAGTCACGTTAATTGATCTCGCCGAGAAATCCGGCGTCCAGCAAGCCACGCTTTCGAGAATTGAAAACGGCCTCATGCGGGGAACGGTGGACAGCCACCGCCGCATTTCCGAAGCGCTGGGTATCAGCCTGGCCGAACTTTACAGCAATATCGACGCCCGGCTAAGTGAAGTAAGTCATTCCGAAAAGAAATCGCGTCAGCCCCATTCGAAGAAAAATAATCAAGTCACCTACGAAGTGCTCACGCACGAAGCTTCCAAGAAAAAATTATTGCCCGTTATCATTTCGCTTCATCAAGGAGCGGAAACGGATCGGGAAAGACACGATCGGAACGTGGATAAATTTCTTTGGGTTTTGGAAGGAAAAGTGGAAGCGAAAATTGAAAGGGAAGCAATCACGCTTTCAAAAGGCGACACGCTTTATTTCGATGCTTCCCTGCCTCATTCTTTGAAAGCGTTGGCCGGCTCTCCGGCACGCGTTTTAGCCGTCACCAGCCCACCCACTCTTTAAGCAAGAAGCATTTCCAGACAACCGTGTATATTCGTAGAAATAAATCTTGAACCGACTTCTGACTTGAGAGTTTTACTAATCAGAAAACGTTTATCCGCTTTAATCAAATCCGCAGTGGAATTTAACCGTTCCATATCATCTATACCGGGAGAACTAGTCAATTTAAATTCAAGAGCCCATAAGCTTTTCGAGAATTTTAAGACAAGATCAATCTCACGACCGTCATTTGTTCGAAAAAAATAAACATCAAAATTTTTTCCCGCAGTTTTTAGAGTTGCCAAAATCTGATTAATGCACCACCCTTCCCAACTTGCTCCAACCCATGGCTGAGACAGCAGCGCCTCCACACTAGAAGCATCCAGCAGAGCATGTAAAAGACCGCTATCCCGCCAAAAAAGCTTGGGACTTTTAACAAGTCTTTTACGGATATTGGCGTAATAGGGAGGTAGCGACAGAATTAAATAGATGTCCTGAAGATAGTCTAAATAATGGTTCACCGTATGGTAACTGAGCCCAAGACTTGCTCCGATTTTCGATGCGTTCCAAATTTGCCCGTGACATGCAGCCAGCATTTTGAAAAACTTGAGCGTAGTTTGCGGTTTAGCAGGTAATCCCCAAGCCGGTAGGTCTCTCTGTGCCAGCAACGTCAAATAGTCTTTTTCCCACACCGGAAAATTTTTCTTTTTAAGAATTCCTCCGTCCGGAAATCCGCCTCTTAACCATATTTCATTCTCCTCGTATTTCTTTCCCAGTTCTGCCAAAAACAAAGGTTGAAGCTCGCAAATAGCCAATCTACCCGCTAAAGATTCAGAAACATTTTTCATTAAACTCGGAGCAACCGAACCCAATAAAAGAAAACGGCCATTCTGCTTCCGATGGGCATCGATAGCTCCTCGAATTTTTGGAAATATTTCTGGGAAAACCTGCGCCTCATCTAAAATAATGAGTTGTTTGGAACGACTTAGGGAATCCCAGTGCAAATCTAATCTTAATTGGTCCTCGGACTGCTCAAGGTCGAAGTAATGACTGGAAAAAATTTTGGCAAGCGTAGTCTTCCCCGACTGGCGAGGACCCAATAAGGCCACGGCGGGAAATTGTTTTAGCCTGCTGGCGATTTGACGGGTAAGCAATCGTTTAATCATGCTTTGTATTATAGAAATCTATTTCTATTTTGCAAGGGAAAAATCGCATTGCAGATGTGCGAAAAATGTTTCTAATGCGGTTAAATTACGCGGTATATTAACCGAAGCCGATAGTTTTTACGCGGCGATGCTAATGGCCTTGGAAGCGATCAGGTAATTGGTAATGTAGGCTTGAATCGCGGTGACTTCGCTTGAGAATTTTGCCTGTTGTTCAGGGCTTAAAGAATTAATGAAGTTCCCAAGTTCTTCTCGTGCATCCAGCAAATAATTTAGCGGAACGCCGTAGAAGCCGATGTTTTCAAGTTGTTTCTTAAGCGTTGCTGCGCTCGAATCGGCGGATAGAAAGCGATCGTTAAGCGTAGCTTGATCGGCTAATATTTGTTCAGCAACCAACGCCGGCAACTGATTAAGTCTGTTTGGATAAGATTGATTTTGAAGGACAGCCCAGTGTTTTTCCAAAATGATTTTTCTGATTTGTTCATCGCCGATGCTAAGAAGTTTGTTCAGAATCTTCCCGCCACCGGGCCCGAACACATTGTCTCCTTTAGACAGCCTCTCGATAAGCCGATCCCGGCTTACTTCAAATTGCTTGAGTCGCTTGGCCATGGGATTTGTCGCGATTGCGTGAGCTAAATAATCCGCAGCAACGGATTCGTCGTCAAAACCAACCGCTCGAGCTGTTTCTAAAGGAAATTTCCAAACATAATTTCTCGCCGCCCGCTGTGCGGGAGTTACGGTAGTATCAAATCCCGCCGGTACGGTAACGGGTTCGCGCTGGGGTGTGGGCGTCGCGGGCAGCGGCTGCGGTTTTGGTTGAGGAAGCGGCTTAGATGGTGCGCGTTCGGGTCTTGGTCTTCTCGGCACACGTTCCGGAATGGGCATCTTTACAGGTTCACGCCTGGGGGTAGTGGGGTTGGAGGCGGTGAGGATTTGTTTTTCTGTCTCCGGTACTGGTCTTTCGACAGTTTGCGCTATCCCAAATCCCGATAGGTTTGTTTCTGCGTGGTATTCAATGGCTTTAAGATCGGGGATAACCTGAGGAGAGAGCTTACCTGCTTTTATGTCTTCGGCTACTTGTCTAGCATAAAGAGCGGTGCTTGTAGGATCTTCCGAATCGATAAGAGGATCAACACCTTGCAGTAAAGTGAGGTTTTCATCCACGGTGACTTTACCGTCTTGAATCCTTTGAATCTCATCAGCGGATTCAAAGACCAGGTTGCGTATGTCGAAAAGGAATTTCCTGGCTACGGGAATATCGGTGTCTTCAAAGGGCTCTTGGTCTAGGAGAGTAAACTCAACCCTTCTAAGGTAAGGGACTAATTCGTTCCAGTCTTTGTTCTCTCCGGTGTAGGTGTCTAAGTCTACCAACCATTTCCTTTGAGGCCAGAGGGCTTGTTCGAGTTTATGGTTTCGTATGGCCTTGAGTCTTTTCTGGTGATCGATTTTATTTCTTGCGTTTACAAGACTTGTTTCATTGGTGTATTCATCGTATTTTCTAAGAAGCCGTACTAGCTCTCTCTCATAGCGAATGTAGACATTGGCGATGGCGATTTCTTTAGAATTCAAAGCTTCTCTTTTACCTTGCTGCAATACCTCAGCCAGATAAAGGCCATAAGAAAGATTTCTCACGAAACGTATCAAGGGAACTAACTTGGCTTTGTCTTGAAACTCTCCTTTCGGATAAGGGATGAGGTAGTCCATCCTTGCGAAGGGTGTTTCGGTAAAGGCAAAGGGAGCTTCCACAACCTGGCCTAAAATAAGAATACCCTTGGGAGAGTTAGGATCTCTTCCCGGAGATTTCATAATACCTTCAAAGTTGTTATGGTCCGTAGAAGCGATGAAAAAACCTAAAGCAATCATGCGGGCTCTCTGGCTTTGAATACCGGCTACAGCTATTTGGAGTTCGGAAGGTGGGATACCGTTTTTCTGAGTGTCTTTCAGTTGGATGATTTCTTCGGCTAAAGCGCCTTCATTAAGGTCCGGAGTTAAAAGCTCTTTTCCTTCACCAAACCTGACTTTGCCTCCAAGAGTAAGGCGGGTGCCTATGCTTTCCAAGGCTTCCTTAAATCTCCGATCAAAAGGAATGGAGGTATCGGTGGATAGATAATTAAGGAAGATATCGGGCCGGAGTAAGATCGGGAGAATAAAAGGCGAGGTAAAAATAATGCGATATGGTTCTCTACCGCTGAAATCCATTCTTTTGCTTAGCGCTCTCAGTGCGGATGGAAGGGATCGATAGGCTTCATATGTATACCTTCCAGCATGCTTGGTGATGGTGGTAAGGATTTCTCTTATATCCCGACCTGTAAGGTCTTTCCTTTTGCTTAATGCTTTCAGGGCGAATGGAAGGGATTGATAGGCTTCAGGTATATTTATTTCAGCATGTTTGGGGATAGTGGTAAAGATATCGATAAAAATTTCTTTTATATCCCCGCCTGTAAGATCCGTTCTTTTGCTTAATGCTTCCAGTGCGGATGATGGAAGGGATCGATAGGCTTCAAATGTATGCCTTCCAGCATGCTTGGCGATGGTGGTAAGAATTTCTTTTATATCCCCGCCTGTAAGAACCGTTCTTTTGCTTAATGCTTCCAGTGCGGATAGAATGAATTGATCGGCTAAGTCTGTAGGCGCTCCGGTATGGGCATGGGCATCAAGAACGGCCAATTTTATTTCTCCAATGTCTTGCTTTGTGAGCCTGGCTTTCGCGGCTGCACCGAAGCCGGCTTCTGCTCGCAGCTCCGGCGGGGCTTCTTCTTTTGTATCCGCTAACTCAATGATACGCGCGGGCTCGCGATCGTTTAACATGGCAAGCAGATTCCTTAAATAATCGAGGCGTCTTTTCAATTTACTGGCTTCCGAAGGCGTTTTAGGAGCTTGCGTGGCGTTTGAAAGCGTACGAAGGTTTTCGAAAATGGATTCCACAAGCTTACGTATTTGCGGCTGGGAAAGAAGGCTGTCATCCAATACTTCAGGATTAAACGTCTCGTATATTTCCCGGAATGTTACCCACGCATCGTTATGCAGGAGCGATGCATCAAGTTCGGAAAGAGTTTTGACAGCCTTGTCTACTTCTTCGCGAGTTACGTCACGGAAAGGCTCGACGCGCTCTTGTCGCTCCCGCGAAAGCGGGAGCCCAATTTCTTGAACTCCGGTTGTCGGCAATTGAATTTCAGCCGGCGCTTGGACTACTCTTGCGGCGGCAGGTTGAACGGCAGTCTCCAGCAATCGAGGACGCTCAACAGCTTTAAAATCAGCTTCCGTAGGCTTACCTATTAAAAATGGCTTCGTCGATGGCCGATTAAACCAAGCTTGCACAGAGCCAACTAAACCCATCCACATTTTTCCAATCCTGCTTGCTTTCGGCACTTTTCCCATTTCGCGTGTTTCCTCCCCGATTGGAACAGCACCTTCCGGTTCCACCTGTTTCGAAACCTTTGCTTCCTCGTACGCCCGGGCATAACCTGCTCCTGCCTCATATTGCTTCCGACTCCGATCCAATTCATCTCGAACGAATACCAATAATGCTTCCTGGCGGTTCTCGGGAACATACACTGCTACCGGTAAAAAGTATTCGGTAATTTTTGGTGCACGATACTCAATGGGAATGTCAATGCCAGCCTTGAGCAATAGTTCTAGCGCACGTTGGTGTTCCAGTTTGAGACGCCGCGCTGACTTATTAAATAAGACCGGCACACGCGAGAGGCGCATGAGAGCTTTTTGTAAAGCCGAATCGTATGGAATGGCACGAAGGGCAGCGGCGAATTCTTGCTCGATTGGTTCATCTGCTGTCTTCTGCTCTCCGACTTCTGTCCTCTGACTTCTGTCTCCTGTCTCCTGTCTTGCAGCTCTGTCTTCGGCGATTAGTTTAGCCACATCAATGCCCAAAACATCATTAATGAGGTCGGATAACGGCGTGCGGTAATATTCGGCATCCAACGAGGCTTCGGCAAAGAGTAAATCCGCCGGTAATTCGTCTTGCTCGTCGTGCCAAAAAGAAACAAGTTCTTTATGCCTTCGTGAAAATTCCAAACGTCTTTGCTCCGCGGAACCTAAATAATGAGGCGCTGCTAATGCGGCGGCCATCTGGCGAAATTTCTTGGCCTCGGCTAAAATAATCTTTTGGAATCGAAAACGTTGATATTCGATGGTTAATAACTCAATAAAAGGAGAAGGCCAGACGTCCAAACTCCCAAACCGCCTCAAGGATTTAATATTCGCATAAAAATTAGGCGGCAAAGTTCCAACAATCGTCACAAAATTCTTAACAAAACGCTCATGAGCCTCCGGCATTTTATAGCTGTGAAAAGTTCCCATTGGCTTTAGAGGCCTAGATAAATTAAAGGGCTCATGATATCCAGCCTGGTTAAAGACATCTTTCCATTGCGCTTGGCCAAATTGACGGAGTATTGAAACAAGTTTTTTATTCTGCTCATACCATTCTTTGTCGATTTTTTCACGGTTAGCTAATCCTTCCAATTCGGCAAGCTCAAGAAGCGAACGCGCCAAAGGCTCGTCGTGCCGAGCGATTACTTTTTCCAAAAGACTACGCTCACTCGGCTTTTTCTCCTCATCCTCTACAGTCCGAGCTCCGGTCTTTTGTCTGGGGATGTAATATCCATCCACCACCAGAGTTGATGGCAGATCAAGATGAACCAAAATACGTTGGTCGTTCCGTAGCTTTTCTAATGTTGATTTATGCTCTATTCCGATTAAATTGACCGCAAGATTTAAATCGTCTTCTAAAAATTCCCTAATATTATAGAAATTACTGTGATCGATAGATCTGGAAACATTTTCGTATTCTGCACGGTATTCTGCAGTGCTCAATGCCCATATCGCTTTTAGATAATCGAAGGGAATGGCGGCTGTTTTCCTCTCTCTCAATGATTCACCGATTTGTTCAAGACGCTGATTAAAAGAAGCTGAGCCTTTTGCCTCAAGACGATCCAGTTCTTCGGAACGCCATCTGCCTGAATTTTCTGCGCCGAAGCCGGTGGCGGCGGTTTTTAGGGGAAAGCGGGCGGCGCGGCGGGATAAAATTTCATCCGGATTTGCTCCGATGGATTCGGCAAGAGCGAGCAATTCATAGAAACTATCCAGCGAGAATACGGCAATGCCTTCCGGGGAAATAAGCGGAAAAAGTTTTCCTCCGCTGTTCGACGCAAGCGTTCTTATAAATTCTTCCGGCGTCATTTTTCCGCTCGCCAGAACTCGTTCGGCAAATTCCGTGAGGAGCGGCTGAAGCACTCTCTGGCTTGCTGCTTCCAAATTAAGCGCGATTGCCGGATTCGACACATGATAAACGTTTTGGGCAATCAGTGTCCGTACCGTGGCCTGAGCAGAAACCAGATTGCCCCATTTAAGCATGAGCTCCTGATACGAACGCTCGTTCGGCGAAGTCGAAATGCCGGGCTGAATCACAACATAGGAAACTTTTTCTTTTCTGAGCCGCCCGGTAACTCCTGCGGTATGAAAACCGCCTGCGACTAAAATGGAAACGGTGTTTTCACGTTTGGCCAAGCGCTTAAGATTGTTGACCATGATCTTATCGCGCGCTTCCACTGTCTCGTAGAAATCGAGAATTGATTTCGAAAATTCGTCTAAACCCGATTCCAACACTTTTCCGAGCGCCGGTTCGTTCAAGCGATGTTTGCGTGAAAGCGAAGTCAAATAGTCCCGGAGATAATCTTCTTTAAATTCTTTTCTGAGCCGACGGAGCAGTTTCACATTATCGGGCGTGAGCTTAAGATCCAGGCCCTGCATCAAAAGTTCCAGATAGCGATCGAGACGGATAAGCTCTTTCGATTCGCTGTTGTTTGAAAAGGCATTCAGCAATTCCTCCTTCAGTTCGTCTAATTCTTCAAACAGTTTTTTGGCATCGATACCTTCGGGCACGTCAATCGTTTCTTCTTTGTCCGCCCGAGACGCTTTCAATTCTTCGGCGGATAGTCTGAACGGTTTAACCACTTCGCCTTCTTCGGAATCACCGGAATGCCCGGATGCCTCGGCAACGGCGGGTTGAAAGAAACGGCTTGGCCAATCCCCGGCATGATGAACCGGTTTCTCCGTGTCATTGCGAACCCCTGGCGCTTGTAGGGGCGGACGGCTGTCCGCCCGTCGACATTGATCGCCGGATTCATCGGGCGCACAGCCGTGCGCCCCTACGGATGTGGACCGTTCCGTCGTCATAACAGCATTTAATTCCGATACGGTCGGATAGTCACCCAAATCAACATTCGCCTCCTCCGCATCGCGCGATAATTCTTTTACGAAGAAATCCATCGCAATATGGTTTCGATTGTTTTTCTTGATCAGACGGTCAACCGCACGGGCTTCCTTCGAATACATCACGGACTTCAGATTTTCGGTGATTTTTTGAAAAAACGTAACGGCCTGCGAATACATCTTTTTCTTTCGCGCAAGGGAGGCATATTGACCGACGTTTTTAAGATAATGGCTGTCATCGTCAACTCCGAAGAGCGTAATGTCCCTGGGTGATGTCATCGCGAAAAATTCAACTCCTGCCGTATTGCCCGAATGCATGTCTTTGTCTAAAATTTCCTTCTTGATTTCCGGAAAAGGAAGTGCTCTAAAAAGCGTGAGATCGACCGGCCCTTCCGCGCCTTCGGTGTTGACATCGTTTACATCGTATGTTCCGGTCAGATATTCGAGAATTCCGGAAATATGCGATTGGGCTTCGTAGTTAGTGTGGGCGTCTTGAATATAAATAACCGTCTGATTTTTCTCGCCCTGAAACGATTCTTGGATGCTGCCCAGATTGGAAGGAATAGCGACGGAAGAAACCAAAAAGGCAGAAGCATTTTCCGGATTAATTTCGGAGGCGAAAGAAATGCCCGGAACCGGAATTAAACACACGCTTAATATAAGGCTAAGAGCCTGCGTAAAAATCTTCGGGGACGGCATGCTCTGTTTGGAAATCCTTTCTTAAAGCTCTCGAAATAAAGGCAAATAAAAATCGCCGGATCTTGCGTGAAAACACACAGACTCAGCGGACTTTTATTATAAGACTTGTATAATTAAAGTATAGACGGAGCGTAAGAAAATACAAACGTAGGAGCGCGATTCATCGCGCCCGATTTCACGGACGCCGCAATGGGCGCCATAAATGGCGTCCCTACAATAATTTACACGAAAAGCGTCTTGGTGGCCTCGGCCGTAATACCGAGATGGCCCTCGCCGGCGGTGCGGCGCTGGAGGGAAATCGCGCGGACATCGAGGAGGTCTGGCGAGCTGGCGATCAGATGGAGAAAATTCATGAACTGTTCCATCTCACCTTCGATGGTGAGCTCGATCACAAGCGTGTCTAAATCACCCGGTTGATCGTTCATGATGGGGCGGAGATTGTTCATCTTAAGTCCGGCAGACGTTACCATCTCCTCAAGTTGCTTTAAGAATACACTCACTTCTTCATCGTGGGAAAGTTTCCGCGTGTAGCGATCCTTGTATTCATCCAACTCCTTAAGCAACGAATCTTTTTGGCTTACCAATTTTTCGTAACGTGCTAACTTAAGCTTGGCCGCCTCAACTTCCTCCGTTTTATTTTGCCAACTGCGAACCATGGGCCGAAAGAAAAAAACCGTCGCAAAAAGATAAACAAATAAAGCGATGAGCGCCGTGGTAACGACTTGCCGCCGGTCGAGTCCCTCTTTAACCCAAGTCCCCAGCCCCATTAGAATCCTCTCCGCGACAGAACGGCCACGATTTGAAAATCAAAGGCTTCCTGCTGATCGACGGTCTTACGCTGGGAAAAAACAAACTCGACTTTATTAAAAAGATCGGATTCCTCGAGCTTGCTTAAATATTCCGAAACGATGTGATTCTTAACGGCCAAACCGCGGATCTTCAAGGAATTTCCGTCTTCCAGAAGTAGCTGCGTTAATTTAATACCGGCCGGCGTACGTTCGTGCAGTTCACGTACCATATCTAAAATAACGGATTTATTTTTTACATTGACCGCGACGACTTCCAATTTCCGGAGGGCTTCTTCGGCAATCTTGGTTTCGGATGCTATTTCGTTCAGTCTACGATTTACAGAATGAATCTGCCGTCCCGCAAAGAAAAGATTGGCGCCGAAAAAAAGCGCAACGCCGAGGAGCGAGACTAAAAGAGCCCCGCCGCCCATGAACATTTCCTTTTCCATTTCCCTTCTGGAAAGCTCAACGCGGCGGTGCCCGGGAAGAAAACTCAGCGCATCCGACTCGCCTTCCAACTGAGCAGCGCCGATTAGCGACAAGAACGAAACACCTTTTTCTTTGAACTCGGTAAGCATGGAATTGCCGTGGCTCCACACGATCGGAAGGCGTTTGAAATCCACCTGCTCAACCTTTGAGCCCAGCTGATTTTGCAGCGCACTTGTGATTTCATCCGTGTAATCTTCGGCTCCGCTTACGATTAATTCGCTAATGACCACCGTGGGAAATTCTTTACTAAACGTATCGATCGAAAGCTTCACTTCGCCCAAAAGTTGTTCGACAAATTTATACGAAAGCATATCGTCAGGACGTGAGCGCACGCCCGTACCGATAGCGCGGGTGAATTTGATCTGACGCCTGGAGAACGCAATGATATCGGTGGAACGGGCATCCATATCGATGAGAAGCCTTACATCGCCTTGGCCTTGATCTTTATCTTCCACGCATCGCCAGGAAGCTTCGGTAGAGCAAAGCGCATCGATGACCTCAAGCCCGGCTTGCTCGCATATGGCCATTTGTTCGTTCACCACGGATTCCAACACACAGAATAAAATTACTTTTGAAAATCCGTCTTCGCGGTTTTCGGCCACTTGAAAATCGAAACTAACTTCGTGCGCTTCGTAGGGAATGTATTGGTGAAGTCCGAGGCTCAGCATTTCACGGATTTCGTGCGGGCGCTCGGAGGGAAGCGTTAAATAACGAATGATGAGAGAACTTCGCGGAATGACGAGGACTGCTTTGCGCGTTCGAATACTGCGATCCTTTAAAAATTGACGGAGCAGACGACTCATAGCATCTTGAGACTGATCGAGAACCGGGACGACAAAAATATCCCGCACATGCAGGCGTCCTAAAGACTTCACAAAAATACCTACTTTGAGAAGCCCGTCCTTGGGTTCGAGAATGATCAGTTCTTCTTCCGTTTTACGAAACATTTTTCTTAATTCCTTTAAACGTAGGGGGCGGCATTTACCGCTTGGCCGAGCGGCGGTCGGCCGCTTTGTCCAGCGGTACCGGGCGGTCGGCCCGGTATGACGCCCTTACATGGGCGCGATAAATCGCGCCCCTACTGCTGCCAATTGAGTACCGCTAATTCGCCCGCCGCTAAACCCGCACGCGCCGAAGGCCGGCGCGGCCTTGCGCGAGCGCTCAGTCCTGCCGCAGCGCCGGGCTGCTGAGGCATCGGGATACCCATGATAACCTCTGCCGAAGTCCCAAGCGAGGATTCATTTTCTTTAATATCGACATGAATATTATAAAACTTTGAATCCACGGTCAGATACGTTAACAATTGCGCAACGAGGGATTGAAGGATGGGATCGATATTGCTCATGTCGAGCTTAATAAAAATATTTTCCGGTGTTCTTATATCTTCGGCGGTGAAATACGAAAGGACCGATTCCTCGCTCTCTTCACCCGAATCCAAAAGGTCGCGATATCCCACAAGTGTTTCTGCTACATCCTCCTTGGCTTTTTCATCTCCGATCAGAGAAAGCACAACGGCTTTTAATACTAAAAGAGAAGCTGTATTAGGGTTAATGATGGCCTGATTCTTTGCTCCCATTCCGTAAACCGATAAATAAGGAATAATTTTGGGAATGTCTTCCGGTTTAATATCCTTGATCAAGTGGAGTTCGCCCAGCGATTCAAACGGAGCATTTTTATATTTTTCGCCGAGTTTCGTGCCGCCTTGCGCTGCTGAGTCGCCGCGCCAATTGAGAATGCCCGCCACCAACTCGTCAATCTCTGCCGAAAGATCGCTTTCCTCATCGATAAGTTCGAATAAATGGGTAAGCACGGTCTCACTCGCATTATTAATGTTAATCTTGCTTTCTTCATCGGTCACTCTGATATTTCGTGTCACACCCTCGCCAAAGTCGACACTGTCCGGCCAATCGGGTTCGCCGTACCACGCATCGAACGGCCCGTCCTCTTCCGGCTTCTCATCCAATTCGATAAGATATTGAATAGTCGTCACGACCGCTTGGGCCAAATAGCGCTCCCGGAATGAATCCAAACTCCGTTTCACCAGTTTCACCTCGAGTCCGCCTCGAAATCCCAAGCCGGAAGCCATCATGGAAAAAAGAACGATCATGGAGAGCGCTAGGATAACAACGGTACCGCGTTCGTTGGAAAAATGTTTCATTCTAAACTCCCCCAGACACCCTGCGGAATATAAAAATATTCGTCGAAATACGAGAGCGCTCCTTGAGTACTGCCTGATCCCACGACGGTAACGCCTGTTTTTTTCTTCTCTGCCGGTGTGAGCAGTTGCATTTTGAGCCGAATGGCGTGCGGTATGCCTAGTTTGTCTTCCGAATCCCAAAGCTCAGTCCAGATCACGCCGATGGTTTCATCATCCTTATATGGAAAAGAAAACTCCCCTTTTCGGATTTGATCGAGCACAACCATTTCACGTTTTTCTTTTACGCCCCCTGCCTTTTCCTGGATCGATTCTTCCTGACGCTCAATCCGGTCCGAATTGATTTTATAGGTAACCTTATAAATCCCGTCTTTATAACCCCGGCTGGTATATTTCCGCACGCGGGTTGGAAATTCGATTTCGCTGCCTTTACCCTCAAATGGTACGGATTCATACGATGTCATATTGCGAAGATCTTTTCTGAGGAAAGCCAGGAACATACGAATTTCCTGGCTCCGATCAAGTCCTTCTTCCGAACGCCGGTATATTTGAAGGCCTTGGCTAAAACTGGTGTAGAGGCCGCTTATCGCCAACACCAAAATGGTCATGGCGATCAACATCTCAATCAGCGTCAATCCCCGCGCCGACCGCGCGGTGCCGCAACACCAAGCGGCCGACCGCCGCTCGACCAAGCGGCGCAAAGATGACAGAAAAGAGATTTGTCTATTTTTTGAGGACGTTAACATCGGGAACTCTCATAACGGTGAATAGATCCAGTTCTTCTTTTCCGCCGCGCCACGTTATTCTGGCATTGATCATGCGGTATTTTTCTTCGACCTGGGCAGTTTTATTTCCAGGGATAGGCTCACCGGCCCTTTCAAGCGCCCTCAATTCTTCTTCCGTAGGCGGAACGTAAGGATTGATTTGTTTTGATTCGACGTAATAGTGAAGGTCATCTAAATCGACGGCAGGTGATTCAAATTTGCCATCACCCCCATCTTTTATGAGGGATTCTTCAGCGCCGGAAATCATTCGAAATAAAAGATCATCCATGGCTAGTTCGGCCATGGCGTATTCCCGGGAACGCTTTGTAATCTCAAGGCTTTGAGCCATGGCACGAAGACATCCTGTGATGCCAAACGCAAGAAGCGTGATGGCAAAAAGAACTTCAATAAGCAATACGCCTTTGTCACCCCCGCGCAGGCGGGGGTCTAATTGGATTCCCGCTTTCGCGCCGGTTGGCCGAGCGGCGGTCGGCCGCTTGGTGCTGCGGTGCTGCGCGGTCGGCCGAGCGGGAATGACAGATCTGGGGCAGGAATGACAAACTGGTTTTTGATTGTTTTTTGTTTTATTCATTCTGCCAATTGATTTTGAAAAGACCTAAACCCTTGTTGGTAATTTCAACTCTCTGTCCATGTATACTTTGAAGGAGAATGCGGAAAGGGGAAGTCATGGAGCCGTCGGGGAAAAAATAAATTTCGTCTTGGCCACCCATAATACCCGTGTCTTCATCTAAACGATGCGTTGCTCGGGCGCCTATTTTTATGGGTTCAAAATCCTCAAAATTTTCTGTCTCGATTTGGCGCCTAAGCGAGTAGGTTTTTTCAGCCTGGTCAATTTGTAGTTCGTATACTTTGCCTTCCAAAATCGCGTGGTATTGAGCATAGCGCAGCGTTTTCTGAAAATTAGCAAGGTCCCGGTTAAAACTAAAATTCTTAATGCTGCCGATCAAACGCGGTACCGATACCCCGGCAAAAAGCCCGATCAGCACCAGAACCAGCAAAATCTCGATAAGCGTAAAACTTTTTTGATTTCGTGATTTAGTGAGGATCATATTGATGGGGCACTCTGAAAGACCCGCCGGCGGGTTCGATAAATCGAACCCCTACAAACGAACGTAGGGGCGCGGTTCACCGCGCCCGTCGATTAGCAGGCGTCACCCTCTGCGAGGGCTGCTTCGCTGTAAATGACGCCCCTACACATGTAGATGCTACCCTCGTAGTGACATCCATGCTAGTTTTCGTGCTCTTTCCAGTTCGTAATATCATCTTCGGTTCCCGCCTGGTCATCCGGGCCTGACGATGAAAGATCGTAGCTGTTTTGATTTTCAGCGCCCGGGAAACTGTAGATATATTCGTTGCCCCACGGGTCTTTAGGCATAACGCGCTTCTTAAGATACGGCCCTTTCCAACGCTTGACCGAACCCGGATCGGTAATCAGATCTTCGAGTTTTTGAGGAAATGCGCCGTTGTCGAGCTCGTAAAGTTCGAGCGCCATCGCCACACCGCCTTCAATATCGGCGATTACTTTCTTAATTTGCGCATCCCGGCCCTTTCCAGCCAGTTGCGGCACCACGAGTCCGGCAATCATCGCTATGATCATGACGACCAACAAAATTTCAATTAATGTGAATCCGCTCCGGTTTATTCTCCTGGAAAACATAGGACACCTCGGTTCTATCAAACAACTAAATTAATCTGGAAAATAGGAAGAAGCATGGCCATCACAATGGCACCGACAATCACGCCGACGACTAAAATTAAAAGCGGCTCAAGAAGAGTTGTGACGATTTTGATTCTGCGGCCAATGTCACGGTCGTAGGTTCGCGCTACGCGGCCGAGCGTATTATCCAAATCACCGCTCTCTTCGCCAATCGCAATCATCTGAATGACAAATTTGGGGAAAATTTTTGTCGCATCCAAGGATTGACTTAAAGATACGCCGCGGGTTACTTCGCCCCGAACGCGCGCAACTTCTTCAACATACACAGGCAGTTCCATGACCGACTCCGTTACTCGCAGGGATTCCAATATCCCCACCCCGCTTTCCAGAAGCATTCCGAGCACGCGGGAAAAACTAGCCATGTCCGAACGGGTCGACATATCGCCAAAAACAGGAATTTTTAAAAGCAGGCCATAAAAAAACTTTCTTCCGCCCTGCTGTTTAAGCGAATGCCTAACGGTAAAAATAGCGACCAGAATCGCACACAAGAGAAGCCACCAGTAATCCACGATAAAATCGCTCGCACCTACGACAATACGCGTGAGCAAAGGAAGCGTTTGCCCAAGGTCGTCGTACATTTTGGTTAAATTAGGCACCACAAATATTAAGAGAATGGTAACCATAATCGCGGCGACCGAGAGTACGATCGCAGGATAAATAAACGCTTGCTTCACTTTCGATCGCGTTTCTTCCTCACGCTCATAGGTGACAGAAAGACTTTTAAGTACTTGCTCAAGCGTTCCCCCGGCTTCACCCGCCCGGACAGTATTTACCAAAAGCGGCGGAAAAACTTCGGGGTATTTCTCAAGCGCACTTGAGAAATGCGTTCCGGTTTTAATATCGTCATGTATTTGAATGCAAAGGCCCGCCAAGCGAGCGTGTTCGATCTGATCGGCAAGGAGTTCCAATGCGCGGGCAAGCGTAAGACCCGATGAGATTAAATTCGATAAATGAAATGTGAAAAGCGCAAGATCGCCGGCGTTTACTTTGCCCTTGGCTTTGCGGGCTCTTTTGGGCGAGATCGTTTTTGATTTAACAACCGCGCGCGTGTCGGTTACAAAAACAGGGAAAAGCCCCTGCTTGGTTAATTTCTGATGAGCCTCGCGCTCATTAGCGGCCTCGATTTCTCCTTCCACCAAGCGCTTCGGCCCTGATTTTGCTCTGTAAAAATAAGTGGTCACGGCACCTTTACCGAATCTTTAATCCATTTTAAATAATCGTTATTACCTTCCATGATAGAGCAGCTGATAATTTCGGGGGTAGAATAGGAATGGAGTTCTTTAACCCGCCGCGTAAGTCTTGGCACGGCTTGCTTGGTCGTCTTTACGATAAGAAGCGTTTCGGAAGCATGTTCGAGTTTACCTTTCCACCAATACTGTGATTTGACTTTTGGAATGAAGTTAACGCAAGCGGCTAAACGTTCTTTAAGAAGATTCTTTGCAAGGTGGCGCGCTTCTTTGTCGGAAGAAGCGGAAATGAAAACGATGCGGAAATCGTTTCGCAAAGGAAGAAGGTGTGATTATTTTCGGGTTAACGAGACCGAGCCGGTCTTACTATCGCCTTCAATGGTCGCGTAACCTTCGCGAGCAAGCCATCCAAGCCCCATTAAAATTAAATCCCGGTCGCGGCCCGTATTCTTGACGAGATCGCTTATAGAAAGCTTTCCCTTTCGGTCCATTTGATGCCAAATATCTCCTGCTACTATTCCTATTTCAGTTATCATAATTCCGCTTTCTCCTTAAAGGCTCCAGAAAATATCCCGATATTGTAAAAAATCGCTAGTACTATACCAGACTTATACTTACATTGCAAATAGCCGCAGTTGGTGCCGCGCGGCACAAACTCAGAACCGGCGTAGTGACTTATTTTTTGGCCGCAACCACGCGGCTTCCGTTCAGAAGAGGTTTTAGGTATTGGCCTGTGTAAGATGCGTCAATTTTTATAATTTCTTCCGGAGAACCGGCCGCGATCACTTGCCCACCGCCGCCCCCGCCTTCCGGCCCTAAATCAATAATGTAGTCGGCCATTTTAATGAAATCGAGATTATGCTCGATAACGATAACGGTATTGCCCTGATCGCGAAGCCCGGCAAGGGCGCGGATAAGCAAATCGATATCCGCAAAATGGAGTCCCGTGCTGGGTTCGTCTAAAACATAAAGCGTTTTCCCCGTTCCCCTTTTTGAAAGCTCGGCAGCCAGCTTAATGCGCTGAGCTTCCCCGCCGGAAAGCGTTGTGGACGGTTGGCCCAGTTTGATGTAGCCGAGCCCGATATTTTTCATTAAATAAAGCTTTTCCCGAAGCGGAGGAATATTTACAAAAAAGGAAAAGGCATCTTCTACGGACAGATCCAATACTTCGGCAATATTTTTATCACGGTATTTCACCTCAAGCGTGGCTTCGTTGTACCGTTTGCCGCGGCATGCCTCACATAAAACAAAAACATCCGGCATGAAATTCATGGCCAGGCGCTGGTAGCCGTCGCCTTGGCAGGTTTCGCAGCGGCCGCCGGCCACATTAAAACTAAATCGGGAAGGGGAAAAATTCCTGAGCTTGGCTTCGGGAAGCGAGCTGTACAATTTCCGGATATGAGAAAACATGTCGGTGTAGGTAGCCGGATTGGAACGCGGTGTGCGGCCGATGGGAGATTGATCGATTTCGATGATTTTATCGATATGCTCCTCACCTTTGATAGATTTATGAACTCCCACGTGATGATGCGTATTCCAAAGTTTATTATGAAGCGCCCTCGATAAAATATCGTGAACCAGCGTACTCTTGCCGGAACCGGAAACCCCGGTTATGCAGGTAAGCGTATTTAGCGGAAAACGAACGCTTATATTTTTTAGATTGTGTTCGCTTGCTCCGGTGACTTCGATGAACGGTTTGTCCCGGTAATCCACACGTGAATCGGGAAGTTTAATAGATAATTCACCCCTCAAAAATTTTGCGGTGTCCGAAGTAGCATTCTTAACAAATTCATCAACGGGCCCCTCTCCGACGATATTTCCCCCGTTCGCGCCTCCCCCGGGGCCAAGATCGATCACGTAATCCGCCGATCGAATGGTTGATTCATCGTGCTCTACCACAATCACCGTGTTTTTTAAATCCTTAAGCCGCTTGAGAGTCTGAAGCAATTTATCCAAATCACGCGGATGAAGACCGACGCTCGGTTCATCGAGGACATAAAGCACACCCGTAAGGCCGACGCTGATTTGGCTGGCGAGGCGAATACGCTGGAGCTCACCGGCGGTAAGCGTGGTCACGGAACGATCAAGCGTGAGGTATCCGAGACCGACATTTTTAAGAAAACCAAGCCGTTCTTTAATTTCTTTCATAATGGGCCGGGCGATTACTTTTCCCGAATCTTCCCATGCAAGATTTTGGAAAAATATTTCGGCTTCAAGAATGTCCAAACGGCTTATTTCTACTATATTTTTTCCGCCGATGCGGACGCCGAGGCTTTTTTGCTGAATCCTCCCGCCCCGGCATTCGGGACACAAGTCTTCGCGGAGGAATTTGCGGACTTTGTCCTTCACTACTTCCGAATCCGTTCTGTAATAAAGATCACGGAGCTCATCGTAAAGACCCTGGAAATCATCGCTTCCCCAGAAAAACGCTTCCTGCGCTTCCGCCGGCCATTCTTTAAGCGGAGCCGTCAGATCGATTTTAAAATGTTCTTTAATATCGTGGGCCAACTCTTCGATGAAATATTTATTGAAGGAAAAATTGATTTCCGGATTGATGGCGCCCTTGAGTAAGGGTTTGTTTTTATCTTGAATGACAAATTTCTCATTGAGCTGCGAGACCCGTCCGAGACCGCGACACTTAGGGCACGCGCCGTAGGGGCTATTAAAAGAAAACATGTTCGGCGTGAGATCTTCGAAACTGACGGAACATTTCGGGCAGCTTTTCTTTTGGGAAAAAAGTACCTCGGTGGGCTTATGATCCGGGACTTCGTAGCGAATCAAACAGGTATCTGAGGCGAGTGAAAAGGCTTCGCCGAGCGCCTGTTTTAAACGTTCGCGCGCGTCGTCTTCTAGGCGGAATTTATCGACCAGCACTTCAATATCGTGCCTTTGGTTTTTCTCGAGTGTAATCCCCTCGCGTACATCTATTATTTTCCCGTCCACCCTGAGCTTGGCGTAGCCCTGCTTTTGCACGTCTTCGAAAAGTTTCTTAAATTCTCCTTTTCTACCTCTGATAAGAGGCGCGAAAACCGTTACGACCGTTCCTTTGGAAAGCTTGGTGATTTCGGCGAGTACGTCTTTGGTCGAGCGTTCTCCGATGGGAAGACCGCATTTGTAGCAATGGATCTCGCCGAGTTTCGCAAATAGGAGCCGAAGAAAATCAAAAATTTCGGTGATCGTGGCTACGGTTGAGCGCGGATTGTAAGTGAAATTTTTCTGCTCGATCGAAATACTCGGCGAAAGACCGGAGATGTGATCGACGTCCGGTTTTTTTAACCGATCGAGGAATTGCCGGACGTAAGGAGAAAGCGTTTCAATGTAACGCCTCTGCCCTTCGGCATAAATCGTGTCAAAGGCGAGAGAAGATTTGCCCGAGCCGGACAGGCCCGTAATGACCACGAGTTTATTGCGCGGAATCGAGACAGAAATATTTTTTAAATTGTGTTCGCGTGCGCCGCGAATGATTAGCTTTTCTTCCATACGTCTCTCTGACAAGCGGTTTAAGAACCGATTTGTACCGCGCCGAGCATTTGCTCGAGGGTGGCAAGCGCCGAGAGAATGGCCAGTTGGCTTGTTTTAGGATTATCCTCGGAAGGCACATTCTCTGCCGTGAAACAAATCCGGCCGAACGATCCCGATGCCGAAATTTCATGAACATTCCGGCTGAGGCCCGGATCGCAATAAATCTCAACGCGGAGCAGCTCAATACTTCCAAGCGCCAGCGCGGCCGCCGCGGCTACGTTTATATTTTGCGGAAAATATTTTACAGCTTCCGGCACGGAGCCTGAGAAAATCAGCTGCGGGCCGGCAATCCGGCTGAGATCGATTCCCTTTTCTTTCAAATAGGCTGCGCCGGCCAAGGCCTTGGGGGGCTTACTGGTTTTTAAAACGGCTTCGTCAATACGTTCGTGACGAACCGCACGAAAGGCATCCAGCCCACCGATAGCGCCGGAGGGAATGTAAAGCCGCCCCGGGCCTTGCTCTTTCTCGAAAAGCTCCCCAGCTTTTTCGATAAGGCCACCCACACTCATAATCAAAACGTGTTTTCCGGCTTCAAGTACGGCGCGAGCAATTTCTGCGGAAGCGGCGGCACTGGCTGCCTCGATGACGATGTCGCTTGTTGCGATGAGTTTTGGTAATTCCAACACTTCCGGACGAGGAAAAAGGGTTTTGGCTAAGGCGCAGGCTTTAGCAGGATCTCTATCGTTCAGGAAAGCAACGTATGCGCGGCCCTTTGAACGTTCTTTTGCTCTACGGGCGAGTGCGCTTCCAATCGCTCCGCAGCCAATCAGGCCGATGCGTTTATTTTGCGGATTTAACGACATGGGAAGTTCGCGAATGGATGACGCGATTGTCTTTCCCAACATGAATCACGGTGGGCCGGTGCTTTTTATATTCTTTCTGCGTAAGCAAACAGAAAGACATGACGATGACTTCATCACCCGGCTTGGCCAGATGCGAAGCGGCTCCGTTAATGCAGATGGTTCCGCTGCCTGCCGGCGCCGGAATGACATAGGTTTCGAATCGTTCGCCCGTAGTGAAATTAGCTACGAGCACTTTTTCGTTTTTCAGAAGCCTGGAGGCTTTCATCAAACCGGAATCGATCGTAATGCTTCCTTCGTAATCCGGGCGTGAATCGGTTACGGTCGCGCGAAAAATTTTTGATTTTAATACTTCAATAAGCATGCTATTTCCTCGTTTGTTTAATAATTCCGCTTTGCCTCGTCGCTATTGCGAGGTACCAACCGATTGTCCGGGCAACGCTCAGAAATTATCATCATGATAATTTCTTCACTCGACTCAGCGCTGCTCTGCCATCCCTGGCTTCGCGACGCGCTTCGACGTGCCCTTAACAATCGGTTGGTACCTCGCCTAGCCTGCTTTGGCCAGTTGCCGGAGGCGCGTTGAATGAAACGTGCGCAGCGCATGGATGTGCGGAGCCGTTTCATTCCGAACGGAGAAAATACCGTGGACGGTATTTTCGTAGTGGCGCCGCAGGTAACTGGCCGATGCAGGATAGGCGCAAATCAAACGACTAAATTATCAATTAACCGTGTCTTGCCTACTCGAGCAGCGATGGCTAAAAGCACCGGATGCTCGGCAGGCTTAACCACCTCGAGCGACTGCGGATTTACGATTGAAATATAACGAATGCGATCAACGTATTGATCCAAATGCCGCATCATGCGCTTCCGTACTGCATCGGTGCTCCGCAGGCCTTCGCGAATCAGCGCGCGACCGAGTTTAAGCGTACGATAAATTTCAAGCGCGCGCAATCTTTCTTCGGAAGACAAATATCGATTACGCGAACTTAACGCGAGCCCATCCGACTCTCTGATCGTGGGGCAAAATTTCAACTTTACGCGAAACGAAAGATCGTTCACCATCCGGCGAATCACCATGGCTTGCTGATAATCCTTCAGGCCAAAGTAAGCGGCATCCGGCTGTACCAAATGAAAGAGCTTAGCTACTACCGTGGCCACGCCTTTGAAATGCCCCGGGCGATCGAGTCCGCAAAGATACTTGCTTAACCGCCCGACTTCAACCGACGTCTGAAAACCCATCGGATACATTGTATCCACGGTGGGCGTAAAAAGTAGATCTACTTTTGCCTTACGGCAAAGTTCGCTGTCGTACGCAACATTACGAGTATAACGTTTGTAATCTTCGTTCGGGCCAAACTGCATTGGATTGACAAAGATACTAACTACTACCCGGTCACATTCGGCGCGCGCGCGCCGAATCAGCGAAAGATGCCCATCGTGAAGATCGCCCATCGTGGGCACAAAACCTATTTTCTCGCTGCGTGACCGATATCGTTCGATCTGTTTGTCAAGTGCGCGCGCCGAGATAACGCATTTCATAAAGTCGTTTGCGTCTGAACCAAGCCTGAAAGAAGTGTCCAAACAGTGGTACGCAAAACCGGATGAACTAAATTGGGCGCCAATTCCACAAGCGGCTCTAAAACAAAACTTCGCCTGTGAAGCCGCGGGTGGGGAATCGTAAGTATTTTATCCTCTATCACCCAATCATCGTAGAAAAGAATATCCAAGTCGAGTACGCGCGCGCCCCATCTTGGCTCTTTTTTCCGGTCGCGCCCGAAGCTTTCTTCTATGCGTACGAATACACGCAAAAGATCGTAAGGCGAAAGCGTCGTTTTCATTTCCCATACCGCATTTAAATATTTTGACTGAACGGACGGCCCGGAAGAAAGCGCCTGAGATTCTTCGTATTCCGGTTCTGTTTCGTACATTCCGGATTTTCGTAGAAACGCAATTTCCGGATGAGCAGAAAGGGCTTCCGCGCCCGCGCTAAGATACGCGGCCCGATCGCCTAAATTCGAACCGACACCGCAATACACTAAGTGAGCGCTCATGCAAACCTCATTCTTTTCATACGTTTGGCCGCTTCCTTTAAACGATCGTCCGGCACCGTGAGCGAAATGCGGAAATACCCTGCTCCGGCGGAACCAAATCCGTCCCCCGGCGTTACCACGATTTGCGCTTCTTCCAAAAGTTTTTTCACAAATTGCGCAGAGCTGAATCCTTTTGGCGTCGGTGCCCAAATGTAGAATGAAGCACGGGGCGCCTCGGCGACAATGCCCATCGATCTTAGAGCTTCAATCATGATATCGCGCCGGCGATGATAAATGCTGACATTTTCTTCCGTGATCATGCTCGAATTTTTAAGCGCTTTAATAGCCGCATACTGCACGGCTTGAAAAATTCCGGAATCCAGATTGGATTTCACTTTCGCTAAAAGCGCAAGAATCCGGCTTGAGCCCACGGCAAAACCCACACGCCAACCGGTCATGTTGCAGGTTTTTGAAAGCGAATGAAATTCGATGCCAATGTCTTTTGCGTTTTCAACGGAAAGAAAACTCGCCGGCCGGTATCCGTCGTAAGCAATTTCGCTGTAAGCAAAATCATGCGCCACCGCAATCCCGCGCTGTGCGGCAAAACTCACAATAAAGCGGAAAAAACTTTCGTCGGCGCATGCTGACGTAGGATTGTTCGGATAATTCAAAAACATCAAACGCACTTTATCTAAATCGCCGGACGCTATTTTCGTAAGATCCGGAAGATAATGGTTTGAAGCCATAAGCGGCATATCCATAGGAACACCTCCGGCAAAAATGGTCCCTGAGCGATAAACGGGGTATCCGGGATTGGGAATCAACACGGCTTCTCCCGGATTAATAAGCGCCAAAGGAAGATGACCAATACCTTCTTTGGAGCCCAGCAAAGGAAGCACTTCGGTCTCGGGATTCAGGTTCACATGAAAACGAGTTTTATACCACTTGGCAATTTCTGCTCGAAGCTCCGGCATACCCGCATCCAAAGCATACCGGTGGTTACGGGGATCCTCGGCTGCTCGACTTAGTTCATCAATAATAATCTTCGGAGTAGGCAGATCAGGATCGCCGACGCCAAAATCAATGATGTCTTTGCCCTGCTTAATAAGCTCCCGTTTAACCCGATCTACCTCTTGAAAAAGATAGGGCGGCAGAACCTTTAACCGTTCGGGGGGATTTGCTCCTATTTGTCTAACAAACATACGCCTCACCTGGGTTCACGAGCTGATCCGGTGAAAAGGAAGTATTTTAACAGGGTTCGCGGAAAACTCAACAAGGAGAATTCGCTCCGGAAGTACCTACTGCAAAAAGGTTTAGAGATTAACGGATTTTACAGCGGCCTTATCAGCGGAAGAGGCAGCAAAATAGGAGGAGGGACTTCCATCAGTTTCTTTAACGACTCTGTTACAACAGCATACGGTTTTCTCATGTTTTTCTCGAGCAGAGAGAGCGCGGCATCCACCGCTTGGGGGCAAAACTGTTTACCCCTCCCTCCAACAAGTTCGGCGTATACATATTCAAGCGGCTGGGCCTTGCGGTAAGGACGATCGGATGTCATCGCATCGTAAGAATCGGCAACGGCAAGTATGCGGGCAACGAGAGGAATATTTCTTCCTTCTAAACCATCCGGATAACCTTTACCATCGTAGCGTTCGTGCAGTGCTTTTACAACATCCATATATTTTTCCATAAAATGCATGCAGGAAAGAATCCGAACCGCATCGTTGGAATGCTTTCTCATCATTTGCCATTCCTTTTCATTGAGCGAAGCCGGTTTTTTTAAGATGGAACTCGGAACAAAAAGCTTGCCGATATCGTGCAGTTTACCCAACACGCGACATACGTTGATTTCCTCATTGGATAATTTTAACGCGGCGGCCATTTGTTCGGCAATTCTACCGACACGCTCGGAATGGGCGAAGGTGTAAATATCTTTAGAGCGGAGAGCTTTCATGCAAATATCGACGATTTGCGTTAACTCTTCGGGCGTATAATCGTTTGAAAGCTGGATCATTCCTTTTGGATACCCTACTTTCCAAGAATTTTTCTGCCTAGAATATTCCAACCGTAAGATCTGATAAAATTATCGGGGGAATCCGTTCCGGCGATCTAACGTAGCGTTTCGGTATGCTAAATTTCGCAACTGAAATGCGGATCCATCATATGAAGCTCGTACGCTTTCATGATGGCTTCGTCCTTGATCCATTTAAGGCCGGTCCTCAGATAAAGCGAATAAACATCGAGAAATTCGTTTTGCTTTGTATGAATCTCTGCCGAAAAATCTTCGCTGTCGCTTATCTTTACAACCATCAAACTTTTTTTCATGGGATGTAACCCCGCCCTAGAACGCGATATCAAACTGCCGCCGCAAATCAAATTGCGGTTCCACACGAACAAGCCGGTCCAGGTGATGGCATAAAAGCGGTATTAATTCTAAATTATGAGTTCTCTCCCACCGCGCATACAGGCTGATGAATTTATTCCGGCATTCGCTTTTGCTGATTTTTTGATCCATACTGTCCCTACCTCTTTTCCTCCGTGCGTGCATGATTCCCCCTCCTTGGGCTTATAGCTCAAATCGAAATTCAGGATCCAGCTTTTTTAATTCTTCCGTTAATTTGACTAATTTCGCGCGGTCCTCATCGCTTTTCGTGCGAAGCCAGGAACCGTAGACGTCCAGAAATTCATCGCGCTTATTTTTGAGCAATGCTTCCTGTTCAAATTCCGTAAGCGAATGCACAAACACAGCAAACTGTTCGTCGGTGGAAGTGTTGGTAAAGTGAAAGAAGTCTTTTCGGGTAGCGCGCAAAAGATCGCGGTAACGATCGAATCGCTCCGAAAGTTTGGAGAGCACCGAACCCACCGCCGTCTGTTTTCGGTAGATGCGGTGATTGAAATGCGCTGCCCGATCATAATACGTGGTGGCCCGACCGCTGTATTGCTTTTCGCCGGGTTGGAAAGCAGCATGCGCGCGCGGAGCGTCATCGCCTAAATCACCGAAAATACCCAAATGTAAAAGAAGATGGTCGGCGTTTACTTTATAGATGAAATATTTGATGTAATAATCGTCTGTTTCATCGATCATCTTTTCGACATTGCTTATATAGGGTGAAAGATAACGGTCTGCGATCTGGCGGTATTCGGAGGTGGTAACGGCAAATAGAAGATGGGCAAGATAAACATTCACATCATCGTCGGGCGTAACAGGGCTGATTTGCTCTTTTAAATTACACCGACTTTTAAGAATAGAGCCGAGAAGAAAGGAAACCGCTTTTTCGCGTTCATGATCGCTCAAATCATAATAAAATTCATCGCTTTTCACGGAATTTTTTCTCTCCTTCGGCATTTGAGCTTCCTTATATTGTATGAGCGTATAAATTAATGAAGGTAAAACCTACATCCCGAAGGAAGTCTAGCACATGGCCGGAAGGCCTACAAACCAAGGGCAGTTAGAGTTTTTTTAAGTGCGGAGGAAAGGCGATTTTATAGAGAGAAATGTTGAAAACCCAATGGGGATAAAGTTTTATCAGGTCAGGTCGATATTATAAGGCAACCAACCGGCCACTTTTTAGAGGGGAAAAAATATGTTTTTGTTTGAATTTATCCAGGTATGTCTTTTGGCGACCGTTTTATTTCTTCTGAATTTCAGCGAGTAATTTTCCCTTTAGCGGACTCCCAGCTGCGCCAAAACTCGTCGCGTTCTCAGATCACCTTCCAACCTGTAAGAAATAAACCGATCAAGCAGCCGTTTCAATTCCGTACCCGTTTTCTGGTCTGTTTTTAAAAGAAGCGCTTCTCCAAACGATCCCCGCGAAAGAAGGCGTAACGCTTTAAGTCCATCGGGAGAAAGCGGTAGCGTTCCTCCGATCCGAACGGAACATTTAAAACAAACCACCCCGCCCTGTTCATACGCAAACCGGCTTCGACTTAAATCTTCTTCGCCGCAGCCAACGCAGCGATAAAGTTGCGGCGTAAAACCCGCCATGACCAAAATCTGCATTTTAAAGGCTTCGGATAAACGCCCTGGATCCACAGCCGGATCGCCGATTCTACGCAGTGATTCGATCAGTAGTTTAAATACATTCGTTTCCTCATTTCCGCCGCCAAACGCCAATTGATCGACAATATCGGCGAAATGGCAACCCAAGGCATAAAGCCGCGCGTCCCTTCTTAAATGAGGGAAATGTTCGATTTCGTTCACTTCTTTGAGAAGCTGGAGTTGGGAACGGTTTCGTTCGTAAAATACGATATCGAGCAGCGTGAGCGACTCAAAAAGCCCCATGAAACCTTTATGCACCTCTCGAAATCCTTTGCCTAAAAAATGGAGCGTCCCGTGTTCGGGAGTAGTCGCCGTAAAAAGGATGGACGTTTCGCGGTAAGGGCGGAATCGAATCACCAAGGCTAACGTTTTCGTAAGCGCCATAGCTTAGCCTTTCACGCGTTTCAATACTTGCTTTTCTTTTCTGCGCATACGAACCCGGTCTTTAGCTTTATGATCATCGTAGCCCAATAAATGTAGAATGCCGTGCACAATATAAAGTTTTACTTCGTCCCAAAAGCTATTTCCAAACCGTTTTGCATAAATTTTGGCACGCTCGGTTGAAATCATGATATCGCCGAGCACCATTTGCTTCGAAAAACGGCGGCCTTCGTCTAGATTAAAAGCGAGCACATCGGTGGGACGGTCGTGATGCAAGTATTTTCGATTAAACCGGTGAATCTCCCGATCGTTCGTGAGCACAAGCGATAGATCCATATGGGATTTACCCAGCGTTTTCAGGACCCCTCTTGTGAATCTACGGACACGGTTAGCGCTTACGGGGGGATTCTTTTTTTTGATTGTTAGATATACCAATTCAGTTTTTGGGCGTATGTTTTTCGTAGGCGTTTATAATCGCTTGGACAAGCTTATGGCGCACAACATCCTGGGGGGTAAGATAACTAAATTTAATACCTCGGATTCCTTTGAGAATATCTTCAGCCTCAAGCAGGCCCGAATGCGTTCCGACGCCTAAATCAATTTGAGTCACATCGCCCGTAATCACCGCTTTCGCCGAAGAGCCCAATCGCGTGAGAAACATCTTCATTTGAGCGCGCGTAGTGTTTTGCGCTTCGTCGAGAATAATAAAAGCATCATTGAGCGTCCGGCCGCGCATATAAGCGAGGGGGGCGACTTCGATCACGCCGCGCTCGATCAACCGGGAGGCTTCATCGAATTCCATCATTTCGTATAGCGCATCATAAAGCGGCCGGAGGTAGGGATTGATTTTGGCAAAATAATCGCCCGGCAAAAATCCGAGGCTTTCTCCGGCTTCGACGGCCGGCCGTGTGAGAACAATACGGGAAAGCTTCTTCGCGCGAAGGTGGTAAATCGCATGGGCCATGGCTAAAAAAGTTTTCCCGGTGCCGGCCGGACCGATGCAGAAAACGATATCGTTATCTAAAACGGATTGAAGGTACGTCTCTTGATTGGGCGTCTTAGGACGGATTTCTTTGCCCTTATGGACAAAATGAATTTTACCATCGGTACGTTCCAGCCCGCCGGAATGAGGTAAATGAGTAATATGCTCGAGAGATTTGAGAGATTTGCCGCGAATCAAATCGAGTTCTTTCTGAAAGTATTGGATGGCTTGTTCGACATCGCTTGATTTTCCGGCAACGCGGAGCCTGAAATTACGCGCTGAGACTTTTACGTTATACCGTTCTTCGGCATAGCGCAGGTGCTCGTCCATGCTCCCGTAGAGCTTGACGGCCTCATCTTCAGAGCGAAGGCGTAATACTTGTTCGGCCATAAAAAAGTGTACACGGTTGGAAAATCAATTCCAAATATCCTAAACATTTTGTCATCCCCGCGAAAGCGGGGATCCAGGTTTTTAGATTCCCGCTTACGCGGGAATGACAGGTGGTCATTTAATTGGTGCTGGTTGCTGGCTTGCCGGCGGCGCTGTGGGGATCTGATCCATTCCGCGAGGAACACGCAGTGTTTGATCCGGGTAAATAAGGTTGGAATCCAGGATTCGATCCCGGTTGGCCTGGAAAATTTTGGGCCATTCGAGCGGATTTCCGTAAACCTCAGGGTAGCCGGCGATTAACCAGAGACTCTCGCCTTTTCTCACCGTGTGTTCGGTGGAAAGATTGGCTTCCTCGGCAAGCACCGTTTCTTCGTATGCACGGCGCTGATCGTAAATGGGCTGTTCGATAATGACAATCTCATCTTCGGGTTGTTCCACAGATTTTAATTTCATTTTGAGCTCATCCAAAATCGGCTCGTAGCCGGCGGTCACGGGAATTTTCTCCGGAGCAACGACATACTCAGCCCGAGGCCCTCCTATGGCAAATCCTCGATTGCCCCACAAAGCTTTATCCGTCCAGTAATAGCGGCGCCAGCTCGGAAAGCCGGGTATTTCGATTTCAAGCTCCACCAAATTCTCTTTTTCACTAGCACCTTCGTAAGGAGCTTTTGATTTAAGAAGCTCGCCCTCGGGTCCTTTTAAAATATCTTGTTGATCGGCCGGACGAACCGAACTATAGCTTCCCACACAACCGGACAAAATTCCCAACATTAAAAAAAAGGATGCGTAAAAAACGGTGGCTTTTGTTTTCATAAATTAACCCGTGACCTGTATGCCCAACTCTTTAAGCTGCCGCGGCGTGACGCCCGCGGGAGCTTCCGTTAATAAACAAGTTCCCTTTTGCGTTTTTGGAAAAGCGATGACCTCCCGGATGGAATCCAAACCCAAAAGTTCCGTTACCAAACGATCCAAACCAAGAGCGATACCGCCGTGGGGCGGTGCCCCAAATTGCAATGCCTTAAGCAAGAATCCGAATTTCTCTTGCGCTGCCTTTTCATCAATACTCAATACCTGAAAAACTTTTTGCTGCAGATCCATTCGATGTATACGAATGCTTCCGCCGCCCACTTCCGCGCCGTTCATGATTAAATCATAAGCACGCGCCCGAATCCGGCCGGGATCGCTTGTGAGAAAACCGACATCGGATTCTTTGGGCGAAGTAAACGGGTGGTGGCACGCATCCCATCTTTTTTCCTCCTCATTATACTCGAGAAGGGGGAAATCTGTAACCCATGTTAATTTCAACATGTCTTTCGGAATCCAACCGTGCTTTTTAGCCAGATGAACACGCAACCCGCCGAGCGCAATCGAAGCCGTTGGGTTCTTTCCGGCTACCGCCAGAATAACATCACCTGCTTTAGCTTTGGTATGACTTACCAATATTTGCTGAAGGCTTTCCGGAAAAAATTTTGCAAGCGGGCCTTCCAGCTTTCCGTCATTTCCTACTTTAAACCAGGCAAGCCCCTTCACACCCAGTTCGATTGCAAGCGTCGTTAATTCGTCAAAATCTTTTCGTGAATAAGAACCGATCGGAACAACCAGAGCTTTTACAACTCCGCCGTCCACGACCATTTTCTTAAAAATATTGGAAGTACTCTGCGTAGCTACCTGAGAAATATCGGTGAGTTCGTATCCGAACCGCAGATCGGGTTTATCCGAACCGTACCTGGCAATCGCCTCATCGTAGGGCATGCGCGGAAGTGGAGCGGGAATTTTTACGCCCTTCACCTTTTCGATGATTCGCGTAAGCATTTCTTCGACGATCGCCATAATATCGTTTTCTTCAACGAAAGACATCTCAATATCAATTTGCGTATGCTCGGGCTGGCGATCTGCGCGGAGATCTTCATCTCGCAGGCAGCGTGCTAATTGAAAATAACGATCCACGCCGGCGACCATGAGCATTTGTTTAAAAAGCTGAGGAGATTGCGGAAGCGCGTAAAACGTTCCTATATTCAAACGGGCGGGCACGAGATAATCGCGCGCGCCTTCCGGCGTTGAGCGTGTGAGAAGAGGCGTCTCGACTTCGAGAAAACCCTCGGAAACCAAATATTGCCGCGCCGTGTTGGCGACTTCCGAACGCACCGTTAAATTTTTAAGCATCTTCGGCCGACGAAGATCGAGAAAGCGGTATTTCAAACGAATTTCCTCGGAAACATCGGTGTCGTCTTTAATTTCAAAGGGAGTGGTCGGACAGGTATTTAGAATAACGAGCTTTTCGACGGCGATTTCGATATCGCCTGTTTCCAGCTTGGCGTTCCGTGTTCCTTCCGGGCGTTTTTTAACCGTACCGGTTACTTGAATAACAAATTCGGAGCGAAGCGCTTCGGCTTGTTTATGAAGCTCCGGGTTTTCGGTCGGATTAAAAACGGCTTGCGTAAGCCCCCAGCGATCGCGAAGATCGATAAAAATGAGTCCGCCGTGATCGCGCCTTGTATCCACCCATCCGGAAAGCGTTACGCGCTTACCCGTACTCTCTGCCCTAAGTTCATTACATTTATGCGTACGTAACATATGCGATTAGCCCTTAATAGTATGGTTCAAAATATTTAAAAATGTTGTATACGTTCATCTGCTCTTTACTTCCAAAAGCCCACATATTCCCAGTGCCCAGGCAAACCAGCTTGATAATAGAAAATAAATACAGCATCTAAATGACCGAAATTCATAAGGTCTGGCGGATCATTTCTTAGGTCCTCCAATGTTTCTTCGGGGGAAAATGATTATTGGCTTAGATAGATAATTTTACTAACCTCATTACTCCAAACCATTTATCGCCTTTAACAACCCCAAAGTCGTCGTACGGGATAAATAGGATCACATAACCATTTCGTGATCCTATTCGTGGCGCGCTTAGGCGGCTCGAGCAAGTCGAACATGCGTAGCGCCAACTTTCTTTTTGCTGGCTTTGGGCTTGATAATAATCTCCACATCCCGATCCAAGGCGTTAAGCAGCTCGAACAGATGATCCATCGAAAAATTACTGAGCTTGCCGTTCACCAAACAGGAGACTTTGGATTGCGGAATACCAAGGAGCTTAGATGCTTCTTTTTGAGTCAGACCGCGTTCCTTAATAATCTCTGATATCCGAAACATAATCTGGGCACGGGCGAGAACCCTTCCAGGATAATCGACGCCGATATCCGCAAATACATTCCCGCTCCCCCGATGGATTTTTCCCTTTATGCTCATGATTTATCTACCTCGCTCATAATTTACTTTGTAATCCTCTTCTGCCGTTCTCAACCGCTGTCTAATCAGGTCGATATCCTTCTGCGGTGTTTTAATACCGTTGTTTCGATTTTTTCTGAAAGCAGTGTAAAACATACACCGTTTTCTGAAATTTCACCGTATAAACAGCTCGGTATGTGTCGCCGGAAAAGTTTTCAATAATCTCCAATACACCTGCGCCGCCAAATCCTTTCAATGGCTTTGCTGAGATCGGTTTCCCACCCATTTGAACTTCAAAAAGCGCATAGCCGATATCCTGCCTTACTTCTTCAGGAAATTCCTTAAGGTCTTCCCGTGACGACCCTACAAAATCTAACCGCTTAAGTGTTCTTAACTCAATCATAATATACCATATTTGGTATAAGTATCAACGCCACCTCACCAGATTTTCCCTAACCCTCAGTATACCAACCATTTATCCTCTTCAAAATCCCCAAAATCGTCGTACGGGATAAATAGGATCACATAACCACTTCGTGATCCTATTAATGGTTCATGATCTTGTTCATCCCCCATTCCACGTCTTTGCGGCAGTCGTATTACAACATTTATTACCACATTAATGTGATATTCCCTATTTCAGCATTTTGTATGCCGGACATCGCGACCGTTTAACAAGAGATAAAAAAAGAGCCGCCACAGAAATTCTGGTTTAGGAAGCAATGCGCTCGAGAACGAATTCTTTGACGCGCAAAGCCGATTCGAAGGCTTCGCGGCATTCTTGCGGTGTGAATTCAGGATAGTCGCCCGGGTAACGCGTTTCTATATAGTAACGGTTCAGTAAATTCAAATCTTTCCGAATTCGTGAAAAACTCGGCTCATGCAGCATCAAGAGACTGGCTAAATCTAGGAGATCGTGAGTTTTTGGATACGGCTTGCGGTGGAAGGATAATAAGCACTTAAGATATTTTTCGGCCATTTGCTGTGAAAGGAAACATCCGGTACTCGGCGCGCCGCCGCCCTTAAGAATAGCGCGAATAGAAAGTTCGTCTTCTTCCGCCTTTTTAATCCATTCCAAATGCAGTTTTCCACCTTCAGGCGGCATACAGAACTTTGCCTTTGCTAAGAATATCGCTTATGAAAAAGTCGCCCATCTTGTTCCGTCTTTCAACTTGATCCGGCTGGTAGACAATCAAATCGATCGGAAATGATCTTGGAAATAGGGCGTCATCTATTTCGCGGGCAAGTTTACGCGTGTCTTTCGTTTTCTTAATAATAAGCAAATCAACGTCGCTGTCCGGACCAGGCTTACCCCACGCCCAGGAGCCAAAAAGTATGATTTTTTCTGGCTTAAATTCTTCGGCAATTTTCACAACAATTTCGCTAAGTTTCTTGTCGAAAAGATTCTGATTTAAATCTGTCATTCTTAATCTCCCAAACTATCCATCTCTTCCGTAACGACGAGGCTCTAATTGAACAGATAATACCACTTTTGTTGATTCTATTTTGAGATTAGTTTCGCTATACGGCACATCTAATGCATGAAATTTATTCGATGCCCGGTTTTCCGCATAGCTCGTGTGCACTGCAGGTATTCAAAATGACAATGCCAGCCTTCTCTCCTAAGTCCGTCAGCATGCACCCCTGCTTCTCAAGCGGCGTCGCGACAACTTCGCTATCGTACTCATTCATCTGACAGCCGAAAGTAACAATGGCTACTTGCTTGTTCATTTTACCGGGTCATGTTTTCCCATTATGACGCGAATCACTGCGAATTAGTTTTGGTTAGATATTGGTTGGTCGTACGGAGAAAACTATTAGCTTGTTCTTTCATGCAGCGATAGCTTCTTCGCGAACATTATCAAGGAAGGGCGTTTTTTTCTGAATCCAATCTGCTTCTTTGACAAATACCTTGCTTATGGTAACTCCGTACTTTAATGATAACTCAGAACCAAAATCACCCGTGCGATTGATTTCTGCGGAGTACGTTGAATCAAAACGGTCAAGCACAACCAGAATATCGATATCCGACTCGCCGTCCTGTTCGTGCCGTGCATAAGAACCAAACAGATAGAGCCCCTTTAGATGGTTCCCATATATATTTTTTAGCCCCTCTTTAAGTTCCTTCAGCAACTGAGTTAATCGTTCTTGCTTCATATATTCCACCCTCTCCAGTTACTTATTTTCTTTTTCCCGGCCAACTCACGTCAAAACCATAACATAAACGGTTAATGATAAGAAGCCTGCGGCCGCGAGACTTCACTCTGCCCTTGAAAGAAAATATCCGGTGACTTTGTTTTCATCTACTTCGGTTTGAACGCCGTTTGAGAGATCTTTAACGGCGACTTTGTTTTTCTTGGCTTCTTCACTCCCGCGAATCAGAAAAAATCGCGCGCTGGCTTCGTTGGCTTTTTTCAAATGATCGCGAAGATTCGCCGAATGTTTACCAACGATAACGCGCATTCCTATTTCGAGTAACTTCAGAAGAATTTTGCCTTCTTCGGGCTCTACGTTTTGGCGGGAGCCATCGGAATCCACCGCCGGCGCAAAGTATACTGTATGGTTTGAAATCATTTTTTCAAGTACATCTCCATCGGCGCCAAGGGACATCAAAAGTCGCTCAACGCCGAGTGCAAATCCGCAGGCGGCGCTTTCCGGGCCACCCAGATCTTTGATGAGCCCATCGTAACGCCCGCCGGCGCAAATCGCATCCTGGGAGCCAAGGCCTTCCGCCGTAGCCTCGAATACGCAAAAATTATAATAATCCAGGCCGCGTACGATCCTTCTATCTACTTCAAACCGCACGTCCACCTTCTTAAGCCCATCGGTTACCTGCTGGAAATATTTTTCGCTTTCTTTTAAAACCATCGCAGGCGCGCGCTCGATAATGCTTTGGCAGCCCGGTACTTTGCAATCCAAAATCCGGAGAACGTTTTTCTCCAGCCGGAATTGGCAATCCGGGCAGAGTTCGTTTTTATGTTTTTCAAAATAAACCCGAAGCGCGCCTTCGTGATATTTTCGCTCCTCGCGCGATCCAAGATTATTGAGTTTTATGCGCACACCGGGTACGCCTAAATATTTAAGAAGGCCGTCCACGAGAATGAGTAGTTCCAGATCCTGCTCGGCGCCGCCGGCGCCCAGAATTTCAGCGCCCATTTGATGGAACTGTCTTTTTCGTCCGGCTTGAGGGCGCTCGGCTCGAAACATGGGCCCCATGTAATAAAGCCGTTGTACGATGCCGCCGCGCAAAAGGTGATTTTCAATGGCCGCGCGCGCGACACTTGCCGTCATTTCCGGGCGAAGCGTAAGTGAGCGCCCGCCCCGGTCTTCGAAGGTGTACATTTCTTTATGAACGATGTCGGAGGCTTCGCCAATGCTCCGCGTGAAAAGTTCGGTCTGTTCGACAATAGGCGTGCGAATTTCCCGGAATCCGCGGGATTCAAAAAAATCGCGGGCGCGGTTTTCGACAAATTGCCATTTCTCGATTTCGCCTGGCAAAATATCGCTCATGCCTTTTACGACTTGATATTTCATAGATTATTCCGGAATTTTTTGCACATGGAAAAGATACATTTCTGCATTTTTAATATCCCGGTAATCCATCCCGGCTTTATCTTCGGCGCAGTGGCGTACAAATTCTTCTTTCGACCAGCCGGCTTCGGTAGCCACGTCCGGGAGAAAAACGCCCGTGCGTTCATTTTTTTTAATCATAATCCCGTGCCTGCCTAATTCGAGCGCTTCCATACTCTCCATGCGCCGCGGCGGGGACAGCACCGAAATTTCCATTTGAATTCCGGGCCACTCAGTACGATCGAGAGGCGGAAACCGGGAATCCCTTGATGCGCTGGCCACCGCTAATTCCTGAACAAGCCTAAACATCGGTTCCTGGGGAATAACTTGCCCCACGCATCCGCGCAGCTTGCTCCCTTTTCTGAGCGTTACGAAAATTCCGGCCATCTTTTCTAATTCCGGAAAAGGACATGCCGGATCGATCGTTAAACGACCGGACTCAAGCCAGCGTTCGACGGCCGCGTGAGCCAATTGCATCAGCGCAAGCGCCGCATCTGCCGAAATAATGGCTTCGTTAGGCAATGATGATGCCGGCATAACCGACAACCTGCGAAAAGTCCCCGCTTACTACGCCGCTCGTATGATAATCAATCAGCGTAGCAGTCTTAGCCCCAAGTTGCTTAACCGCGCGAAGCATAATGTAGGTGGGAATGTACCCACACATAGAAATATGATCGTCCCGGACGCGTTCGTGAAGCAATTCGGCGTTTAATTCCAAAATAGCTTCGATAGCGGCTTTGTCTTTTTGTTCCGAAATGATTTGGGGTTCGTAATGATTGAGATCGGTTGAGGCGATAATCATGACGTTTTTACCTTTAAGCACTTTCGCAAGGCCGTCGGCCACCGACCTGGCCGCTCGTATTAAATCCGTTCCGACCGTAATAGGAACAATTTGCACATCGGGTTTCAAGTACTGCAGAAAAGGAATTTCTACTTCAAGGCTATGCTCTTTCCTGTGCGAAATATTATCCGATTCAAAATGCGGGCATGAAGCGATAATTTGATCGGCCAAATCATTGTTCACATGGACTTCGCCGAGCGGCGTGCGCCAGACGCTTCCGCGATCTACCGAAAAAGGCACACCCTCGCCCGTGTGATTGGGGCCTATTAAAATAACGGTGTCGGTAATTTCTACATTCGAAAAGACTTTTGCTGCCGTATTACCTGAATACGTGTAGCCGGCATGGGGAACTACGATGGCTTTGGCGGAAACTTTCTTTTTAACTTCTGGCATCTCTTTCGCAAAAAAATCCCGCAGCGCAGCCGGTGAGGAAGGATAAAAAGTTCCCGCTACCGCGGGTTCTCGAACGAACATGTCGGAAGTTTTCGGGAGTAAATGCTGGATCGTTTCGTTAAAAAGCTAGAAACTAAAATCGCTGTTTACGATGCGATGTACGAGCCAAACGCCTTTTCTTTTCACTCGGCTTCTCATAATGTTTACGGATCTTTAAAATTTTGAGAACCCCTTCGCGCTCGATCTTTTTCTTGAGACGGCGTAAAGCTTTATCTAAAGGCTCGTTGTCTTTGATGGTAACTTTAGGCACTGGCTATCCTTTACACTAAGTCTATAAATTAAGTGATGTTATACAAAGTGGTTGATTATACTTATACAGAGCGGTTTGTCAAACCGACTTTACTTTCCTTCTCTTCATTTGACACCCTAAGAAAAAGAGGTATAGTAAGCCCCTCTTTAAATTATGAAGATATCTCCTTTGTTCATTCAGGCAGCCTTACGACTCTTATTTCCAGCCTCCTGCACGCTTTGCCGGAAGCCCTTGGACATATTGGAAAATGTTCTTTGCAAAACCTGTCTTCGCATGCTTCACATACTGGAAGAACCCGTTTGTAAAACCTGCAGCCGGCCCTTGCCGCGGTTCGGAGAGCACGCGCCGCGGTGCCGTGAATGCAAACGGACAAAAATTCATATTAAAAGCATGACGGCCACGGTACCGTTTGACGATCTTAACCGGTCCCTTATTCATGCGGTGAAGTTCCATAAGAAACGCTGGGTTTTTGACGTTTACCAACCGTTTATAAAGTTAAGGCTCCAAAGAGCCGATCTTCCAAACATCGATTTTCTTCTTCCGATACCGATTGACCGGGCGCGCAAACGGACGCGCGAATTTAACCAAGCCAAAGATCTGGCCGATCAAACAAGCCGAATCTTGGCCAAGCCGGTTTTAGCAAGCGTTTTAAAACGGCGAAGCGGACACCGTCCTCAAAGTTTACTTGGGCGAAAGGAAAGAATGCAAAATATACGAAGTCAGTTTTATGTGAAAAATGCCGGAAAAATTCGAGACAAAACCATTCTTCTGATCGACGATATTTTCACAACCGGAGCAACGGTAAACGAATGCGCGCGAATATTGCGTGTCGCCGGAGCCAAAGAAGTACATGCTTTCGCCCTCGCACGCGCGATTCCGGCCTAAATCATTATGCGAACCTTAGACCGCTACATCATTAGGCAGCTCGCTGTACCGATCATTTTTTGTTCGCTCACCCTGGTTCTCCTTGTCCTCTTCGCCGATGTTTTTGACCGTTTAAACGAGTTCATCAAACATCAGACTTCCACGAAAGATATTCTGCGTTATTATTTGGCGCTTTCCCCCTTGTCCTTCGTTCAGGTCATTCCCTGGGCTACTTTTCTCGGAACGGTTTATCTACTTAGCGCGCTCAACCATCACAACGAACTCCTGGCTATGAAAACGGCGGGCATGCGTATCACCTCCATCGCCGGTCCCATGCTTTTTGTGGGTCTCATGATCGGTGTGATTACCTTTATGATCAACGATCGCTTGGTGCCGGTAACGACACTTATCGCCGAGCAAATCCGCGAAGAAAAAATAGAAAACAATGTAGAGCACGTCAAAGACAAAATGCTGGAAGACATTACCTACTTTGGTAAAAACAATTTGCTCTATTACATCAAGAAACTTGTTCCGGAAGATTCATCTTTGGAAGGACTGATTGTGCTGACGTTGGACAAGGACCGTCATGTCAGACAAAAAACGGTGGCTCATTCTGCCGTAACGGAAAACGGCGTGTGGACACTTAAAAATGTCAGCACCTACAATATTGACCGAAAAGGCCGGCTTTTGGGCGAACCAAAATTATTAGCGAGCCTTCCGATGCCGGATATGGCAGAGACGTTTGGAGAATTTGAGAAAGCAGCCAAAGAAGGTGAATTTTTGAGCTACAAGGAATTAAAATACTACGTTGATCATCTCGAGGAATCGGGTCTTGCGGTAAAAACCCAGAAGGTCGATCTTCAACATAAGTTGGCGTTCCCTTGGAATAGCTTGATCATGATGCTGATCTGTATTCCGCTTCTATCGCGCACGCTTACGCGCCGCGGTATTGCATTCACCATTCTTCAATGTCTCTGTATCGTCTTTGGATATCACACCCTCGGCGCCATCGCTCTTGCTCTCGGAAAATCCGGAAGCATCCCGCCTTTTGTAAGCGCCTGGATTGCAAGCATTCTTTTCGGCGTCGTGAGCGTTTTCTATATGGAGAAAGCGAATTACTAATAGCCGTTTCCAAATATTTTTGTCATTCCCGCGAAAGCGGGAATCTAAAAGTGTCTATAGATCCCCGCTTTCGCTCGGGTGCTCCGCCTGGACGTTATGAGAAAAATATGAAAGGATAAAATGAAAAAAGCATTACTGATTGCCTTAACCCTGTTTGTCGCATGCTCATATATTTATGCAGACGACAACAAAGAATCAATCCTTGAAAGCGAGTTGAAAATTTTAAATCTCGAAAATCCAAAGCAAGACCTAACTGGAAAAATTGGGCGCGATGATTTTCGCTTTATTGGGTTATACGGCTATGCAAAATACTTTCCCGGGATAAATGAAAATGACTATCCGCTCATTGATAAATATGGGGCCTTGATGTTTGAGGGGACAAGCGATTTCATTAAATCTGAAAAACATAAAGAATTAATTCAAAATGCCACACTGTATGCGGAAACTTATAATATTGCTTTATTGAGCTACGTAAAGAGCCACGTAGACAGACCAAAAGAAGGCTATATTCCGGACAAAGAAACTGCCGTCAAGATTGCCGTTGCCGTTTGGATTCCAATTTATGGCAAAAAGGAAATTGAAAATCAAGAACCATACGACGCAGTTTTAGAAAACGGTATTTGGTTTGTTTCCGGTTCAATGCCAGAAGACCGGTTAGGCGGCGCAGCTGAAGCAGAAATAATAAAAGAAAATGGGAAAATTATCAGAATTTCGCATGGGGAATAAAAATCTCACAACAAAGCAATCCAGCTTACTCTCACCTGCCGCAAATGTGGCGTGTTCGAGTAGCTGATTTTTGTGTTAGAAGGAGAAAAATATGGATGAAAAACAAAATAAACCAAAAATTTTATTTTATCTCTTTTTAAATGCTGGAATTGTAAACGTCATTTGGTGGTTTTTCTTCATGTTCGGAACCCATGTAACGGCCAAAAAGTCGGATTATTTCAATGATATCATTGCTCCCATATTTGACAATGTTTACTCAATTTGCGTACTAGCTTGCGTAGTAATCATTACACTTGGTATTGTACTTTGTAAACTTAATCATTCTTTAGGAAAGAGTATAATATTTTTAGGTATGTGGACTACTATACTTACACCCTCATTGCAATCGATATACTATATTTTATTATTCGCTCACGGGAAAGCCGATATTCCCAATTTAGTTGTTATTCCTATGGCAATTGGTGTGTCATTTTTCAATTTTATGATGGGTAAAATTTTCATCATTAAACCTTATCAAAAAAACATCTAACAATTCGCTCCAGCGGACTGCGCCAACCGCCTGTTCTAAGGGTTCAGCCGCTGAGTTCAAGCGTTAGGTGGCTCACTGAAAACAATATTACTAAACCATACAGCACGGCGCAAAAATTCTTTTATGTAAACAGGGCAAATTTTTGGCGGCGGAAAAATTTGCCTTTTTGCCCGCGCTTCTCAAGCATTGTTCGCAAGAGGCGCGGTATTGTCTGAATGTACTATTAGAAGCAGTTTCATAAGCCATTATCGCTTGTGCCTTAATCACTTGCAATACCTTATGAAACCGCTTCTAATAAAAAGCTGTCAAGCTTTTAGCACGGCGGCCTTTCTTTCATAGATCGAGCCTTAGCTGAGGGTCCTCATCTTCCATAAATTGCCGGACTTTTTCCAAATATTTCTCTGCCGCTTTGAATGCCTCCTCAGCCTCCGCGTGAGAAACCAATCCCCCGATGTCGTAAATCAATTTATTCCGCTTCTGCCTCATTCGATTGAATTGAAGCGTCAGCGATTCAAAACCCTTTCCCAAAATGAACCTCGCCGCCTGAACGACAGCCTCGTGCTGACCCTGCCCTTTGGGACGGTAACCTTTTAGAAAAAGCAGCGCCCGCCCGATTTTTAACATGGCTGTGTAGGCGAAAAGATAAGCAGCCTTATCAGAAACCGGAAACGTGATTCTGGCCTCTTTTAAGTCCTGGAAAGCCGATTCGATGTGCCTGGCAATCTGGGAACGCTCGACTCTAAAGGTTTCCAGCCGTTTTTCATCAAGCAGGTGTTTAATTATTTCCATGAGAGTCGGGCTTGAGTTTTAAGAGGGGGGATTTCATTATGGCATGAAGAAATTCGGATTTGTCACGGCGTTTTTTATCAAATTCAGCCGGGCTGTAGGTCACGGCGTTAATCATCCGGCCAAATTTTCTCTGGAGTGCCTCCAGAAGTTTTCTTGAAGATTCGGTCTCTTTTCCGATAAGTAGTAGGTCGATATCGGAAGCTGCTTCCATTTTACCCGTGACGACGGAGCCGTAAAGATACGCTTCCTTAATCTCCTTGATTCGGCAAAGCTCACGGGAAAGTGCTGCGGGAATTCCCGACGTTTTTTCAATAATCCCCTTAATCTCCTTGAATAACGGGTGACCGCGGTTGATCCGGTAGAAGACCTCCCTGCCCCGGGGTTCTTTCAGCAGGATGCCTTCGGTGAATAAATTTTTGAGCTCGCGGGCGAGGGCGCCGGGTGAGACTTTGAGCCGGCGTTCAAGCTCACGCAAGTAATAGGAAGCTTCGGGATTGAGGAAGAAAAGCGCTAAAAGATCGGTGCGAAGCTTCGAGCGTGTCAGGTAAAAGGAAGCGATGTTTGTTCTCATATTTGAGAACAATTGTACTCAATTTGAGAACAGTGTCAAAGTATGTTTATACACAAATTGCAGAAATCAAAATGCATGCGCTGCGGTGTCGTAAGTGTTTTCTATATGGAAAAAGCCAACTACTAAATCGTGCCTATCTCCCAAGATGCGAGATACTTCTTTTGATAGGCCGTAAGCTGATCGATCGTAACGCCCATGGTGCCTAATTTAATCCGGGCAATTTCGCGATCAATTTCTTTGGGAACAGCGTACACTTTTTTCTCAAGGCTGCCGTGATGCTTCACCATGTATTCTGCCGAAAGCGCTTGATTCGCAAAAGACATATCCATCACCATGGCCGGATGCCCTTCGGCAGAGGCGAGATTCACGAGCCTTCCTTCGGCCAAAACATTGATTTTACGGCCGTCTGAGAGGGTAAATTCTTCTACGAGCGGACGCACTTCGCGCCTGTTTTTGGCAATTTTGGCGAGCCCTTCTAAATCAAGCTCCACATCAAAATGACCCGAATTGGCAACAGCCACGCCGTCTTTCATAACTTTGAAATGCTCGCTACGGATTACTTGAGCATTTCCCGTCACGGTTACAAAAATATCGCCGACTTTCGCGGCATCACCAATCGGCATAACCTGGTAACCGTCCATTACCGCTTCAATCGCACGAATAGGGTCGATTTCCGTTACTATGACATGAGCGCCCATGCCTTTGGCTCGTGAAGCCAAACCCCGTCCGCATTGACCGTACCCGCAAATGACGAAAGTTGAGCCGGCCAAAAGCAAATTGGTTGCTCTCAAAATTCCGTCGATTGTGGACTGACCGGTGCCGTAGCGATTGTCAAAAAAATGTTTCGTATCGGCATCGTTCACACTGATCACGGGGAAAAGAAGCCGCTTCTGCGCTTCAAGACTGCGGAGGCGAATAACGCCCGTCGTCGTCTCTTCCGTTCCGCCGAGCATATTGGAAACAAGATTTTTTCTCCGGCCGTGGAGCTCGGAAACAAGATCGGCGCCATCGTCCATAGTAATTTGAGGCTTGAGATCAAGCGCGGTGTTCAGATGCTTAGCATAAATATCTTTTGATTCTCCTTTAATAGCACAGGTCGTGATGCCTTCTTTCGCCAAAAAAGCCGCTACCTCATCCTGGGTACTCAGAGGATTGGAAGCGCATAAAACGATATCGGCGCCGCCGGCCTTCAGCGTTATCATTAAATTAGCCGTTTCGGTGGTGACGTGAAGACACGTGGCCATACGAATGCCTTTCAGTGGCTTTTCTTTCTGAAATCTTTCCTTAATCTGCCGGAGCACGGGCATCTGGCGCTCAGCCCATTCGACGCGGCGCGCACCTTCGGCGGCGAGTTTGATATCTTTAATATCTGATTTGGTATTAAGTTTAGTAACTGTTGCGGTACTCACTTAATTTCCTTTCTAAGTTTGTCGGCCATATCGCGATCTTCCCAAGTAAATCCTTCTTCCTCACGGCCGAAGTGCCCGTACGCAGCGGTGGGTTGATAAATAGGCCTTCTGAGTTTCAATTTTGTAATAATACTAAGCGGCTTGAAATCAAATACACGTTGAATACCTTTCAGCAATTTTTCATCCGAAACTTTTCCGGTGCCGAATGTGTTGATCATCAATGAAACGGGATCGGCAACTCCGATAGCATACGCGACCTGAATTTCGCAGCAATCGGCCAGACCCGCAGCCACTACGTTCTTAGCCACATAACGGCCGAAATAAGAAGCCGAGCGGTCAACTTTAGAAGGATCTTTACCGCTGAATGCCCCGCCACCATGTGCACTCATGCCGCCGTACGTGTCTACGATAATTTTACGCCCCGTAAGCCCCGTGTCCCCGTGAGGCCCGCCGATTTCAAAACGGCCGGTGGGGTTAACGTAAATTTTCGTTTTTTTATCCAAATAGCGCTTCGGGATAATTTTTTCGATTAAATATTTTTGAATATCCCCATAAATCGTTTTTAAAGAAGCCGACGGTTCATGCTGAGCGCTTACGACAACCGCCGCTACGCGAACGGGCTTGCCGTTATCGTACTCAACAGTGACTTGGGATTTTCCATCGGGGCGCAAATACTTAAGCACTTTATTTTTTCTAAGGCGCGAAAGCCCCCGTGTTAAATGATGCGCCAAGAGAATGGGAAGCGGCATCAGCTCGGCTGTCTCGTTAGAAGCATAACCGAACATCATGCCTTGATCGCCTGCTCCTCCGGTATCCACACCCATAGCAATGTCGGGCGATTGTTTTTGAATCTGCGTAAGTACGCCGCAGGTTTTATAGTCAAAGCCCATACTCGCATCGGTATAGCCGATATTTTTAACTACCTTTCTTACCAATTGGGGAACTTCAACATAACAAGTCGTGGTAATTTCACCGGCCACCAAAACGGTTCCCGTCGTTACAAAACTTTCACAGGCTACCCTGCCGGTGGGATCCTGGTCCAATATGGCGTCCAGCATCGCATCCGAAATCTGATCGCACATTTTATCGGGATGACCTTCCGTCACCGATTCGGAAGTAAATAAGTGTTTATCTTTTTTCATCGCAGTACTTTCTTCTCCTATTTTTTCATTAATACCAACATCTCAAATTTACGAAAGCTCCGGAACTAATTTCTTTAACTGAGCATCTGTAAACTGCCGGATTTCAGCACCGGTTTCAAACCGCATGGCCTCTTTGGTAACCGTCTTGGCTTGTTCCATCGTGATGGAACGAATTAATTTTTTTACTTTGGGAATGACGAAAGGACTCATGCTTAATTCGTCCACACCAAACCCTATTAATAAAAGCGCAAGCGAAGTGTCACTGCTCATCTCTCCGCATACAGCCACCTCGATATCGTTCTTGTGGGCATTTTCAACGACCTGTTGAATCATTCGTAAAATGGCAGGATGGGTTGGTTCGTAGAGATAGGCAACTTTCTCATTTATTCGATCTACCGCAAGCGAATATTGAATCAGATCGTTTGTTCCGATCGAAAAGAAATCGGATTCCTTCGCAAGATTATCTGAAATGAGCGCCGCCGAAGGAATTTCAATCATCGCACCCACCGGTATATTCTCATCGAACGGAATTCCCTTTTCTTTCAGCTCGGCTTTGGCTTCCGCGACAATCTGGCAGGCTCTTCTCATTTCGTTCAAATTGGAGATCATGGGAAACATAACTTTAAGCTTTCCGTGAACGCTGGCGCGTAAAATGGCGCGAAGTTGTATTTTAAATATATCTGTTCTTGCTAAGCAAAAGCGAATGGCGCGCCAACCCAAAAAGGGATTGGTTTCATAGGGCAGATCGATGGACGATAAAAATTTATCTCCTCCGAAATCTATGGTGCGAATAACCACAGGATAATTTTTGACTTGCTCAACGACATGCTTGTACGCTTGATACTGTTCGTCCTCTGTTGGCAAATCGGTACGATTCATATAAAAAAACTCTGTCCGGTAAAGCCCGATGCCTTCGGCGCCTTGCGCCAGCGCGGCGGGAATTTCATCCGGAATTTCAATATTGGCCTGAAGAATAATCCGCTTTTTATCTTTTGTTTCGGCCGGAAGGTCGCGCAGATGATCCAGCACGTGAGCGAATTCAAAAAATCGTTGCCGTTCTTTTAGATATTCTTCTATTTTCTTTTGGCCCGGCTCAATAATGACCAGACCATGAGTCCCGTCGATAACCACGAGATCGCCGGCTTTTACTGTATGCGTGAGCGCATCGACACCGACCACCGCAGGAATTCCCAAAGAACGGGCCATAATGGCCGTGTGCGAAGTGGGGCCACCAATTTCCGTGGCAAACCCTACGACCTTCTTCTTATCCATAGCAGCCGTATCGGTAGGAGAAATATCATGCGCCACAATAATCATAGGTTCCGTAAATTCGCTCATGACCGCGCGCTCGCGGCCGAGCAAATTGTGAAGAACGCGGCGGCCAATATCGCGTACGTCCGATACGCGTTCCCTGAGATATTCGTCGTCAATAGCATGGAAAGCGTTGTAATATTTCTGGATAACGTGACTGAACGCCGCTTCTACATTTATGCGTTTGTTTTTTACTTCACCGATCACGTCTTCGATAAGCGTGCGGTCTTCGAGAATAAGCAGGTGGGCATTAAAAATATCGGAGTGTTCGGAGCCCATCTCGTCGGCAATTTTCTTTCGAATGCCGATCAAAGCCTGACGTGTTTTGGTAAGCGCATCTTCAAATCGTGCGATCTCTCTCGGAACGTCGTCTTCCGTAATTTTTTTCTCAGGGATCGTAAATTCTTCGGCATGCAATACAAAAGCCTTCGCAATGGCGATGCCGCCCGAAACCGGAATGCCTGCAAGCTGCCTGTTCATATCTCAACCTCGCCAAAATTGGTTTCGACGAGGCTCACAATAGCCTTAAGAGCTGCTTCGGCATCTGCCCCATCGGCCCTAATTTTAAGAACCGTTCCTTGCCCCGCCGCAAGCATCATAATACCCATGATAGATTTCCCATTGACCTCTTCCCTATCTTTAATGACCGAGATATCACTTTTGAATTTATTGGCCATCTGAACAAAGAGCGCGGCCGGTCGCGCATGGAGCCCGAGCCGATTCTTGATCGTCACTTCTTGCTCTAACGACTCTGCTTTCTTTTTCTTGGTCAAAACGTTCTCCGTCTGCTATCCACTATCCTTGATTCGCTCGCTTGTACCGAATAAACGTCTCGAAAATGACTCGGGCCAGCTGTTCCGGATCATGGCGAACCGTATCTTCCGTGTGTATGAGATTGGCCTGGACAACCTGGTAACCTCTTTCTTTAATCTTCTCAATATCCAGCTGCACGGGCTCGGCTTGTTCCAGCGCATATTTTGCAATTAATTCATCGGGAATATCAGAATTATTGACGACACAAACGTTAATCAACCGCGGATCGGTGTGCCGTATCAACATATCAACATGGTCGGCTGCCGTAAACATGTTCGTTTCGCCGGGCTGCGTCATGACGTTACAGACATATATTTTTAATGCTTCGCTTTCGACGATTCGTTTGCAAATGTCACCGATTAAAAGATTTGGCAGAATGCTTGTATATAAACTCCCGGGACCCAGGACGATCATATCGGCTTGCTTAATAGCCTCAAGCGCTTCTTCCGAGGCGCGGCAAAATTTTGGTTTTAATTCCAATTTTTTAATGGGCTTTCTATGCCCTGTGATATTGGTCTCACCTTCGACAATCACTCCGTTCTCAAGCTGAGCAACCAGCGTCACCTTTTCAAGCGTGGACGGAATCACATTTCCCCGAATCGCAAGTACTTTGCTGGATTCCTTAATAGCGCGTTCAAAATCGCCCGTGATTTTAGAAAGTGCGGTAATAAACAAATTTCCGAAACTGTGGCCTTTAAGTCCCGATCCGTCTTCAAACCTGTACTGAAATAAATCGCGCATAAGCGGCTGTGCATCCGCAAGCGCCACCAGGCAGTTTCGAATATCACCCGGCGGAAGGACGTCCAGTTCGTCTCTCAATCTTCCGGAACTACCTCCCGTATCGGTCACGGTTACTATCGCGGTGAGGTTCTTCGTAAACTTTTTAACGCCCTGAAGCAGCGTGCTCAGGCCCGTACCTCCGCCAATCACTACTACGCGAGGTCCGCGTTCCAAAAAACGATCTTGGCGTTTTTTAAAAATAATGTCGACAAGATCGTTATCTTGAACCGGAAGAAGACTGCGCACAAAAAATCGAAGAATATTGCGCACGGCCATCACAATCAAAAAAACACCGAAAATCAAAAGCGCCGTCACGAACGAAGCAAGCAAAATACTTTCGTGCGACAGAAACCGGACCGCGACAAGGCCTATACTGCTTGCGATAATAACGCCGACGATCAAAAGAAAAATCCATCTCTTGACGCCCATGCCGGGATAGAGCCACTTAAAAAAACCGGTCATTTCTTTTTAGCCCGTCTCAAACCGCTCATGGTCTGCATCAAGTGTTCGTTTAATTCTTTTGGAAAATTCCGGCCCATGGCTTTAGATCGCTGGCTAAGCGCAGCCGCTTCGATTAAAACCGGAATATTTCTGCCCGGTTTAACAGGAATCTTAAGATGCTGGACACCTACGCCAAGTATATCGAAGGTCAAATCGTCCATACCGAGCCGGTCGTATTCAAAGCCTTTTCGCCAATGCTCAAGCGTAACCACAAGGCTGATCCGCTTTCGATGCCGAACGGCTCCCGCCCCAAACATCCCGGTAACATCGATAATCCCCAAGCCGCGAATTTCCATATGATGTTTTATGATTTGCGAAGAAAATCCCATCGGAACATGTCCGCCTACCAATCTTATTTTTACGGCATCGTCGGCAACCAAACGATGACCCCGCGTAATAAGTTCGAGCGCACACTCGGATTTTCCTACTCCGCTTTCGCCAAGCAAAATAGTTCCCACCCCGTAAATATCGAGCAGCGTTCCGTGATACGTCGTCTCGGGAGCAAGAAAATCTTCGATAAAAACGGTGATGCGGCTTGCGATCGTAGAAGTTTTCAGCACGGATTTAAATACGGGTACACCGGCTGCTTCGGCGCGGGCCAACAAATCACGCGGCATATTTTGATTTTTAGCAACAACCATGCAAGGAATTCTGTATTTAAAGAATTTTTCGAAATTTCGGCGCCAATCGCGTTCGGAAACTTTAGAAAGATAAGTAATTTCGGTTTTTCCTAAAATTTGTATGCGGTCGTAGGCAAAATAATCATAAAATCCTGAAAACGCGAGGCCGGGACGGTGAATTTCTGAAGAACGAATACGACGGTTAAGCCCATCTTCTTTCGTCAGAAGTCGAAGATGGAGCTCATCTCTTAAACCGTCGTAGAGTTGCTGAACGGTCATGGAAGGCTTGCTGATTAGATTCTTCTTTACTTCGGTCATGTTAGTAAAGTTTTTCCTCTTCGGCGAGAAGCATTTCGTGAACTTGCTGGCCTGTTTTGGCGGCTCGGAGCTGTTTACAAAAATAAGCATCCCGGAGCAACCGCGAAATTCGGGCAAGGGCTTTCAAATGAGGTCCGGCAGCTTCCTTGGGAGCAAGCAGAAGAAAGAAAACATACACCAATTCGCCGTCGAGCGCGTCAAAATTAACACCTTTCTTGCTTACGCCAAATACAGCGATTAAATTTTTGACCCGGTCGCTTTTACCGTGGGGAATGGCGATACCTTGACCGATACCTGTCGAGCCTAAATTTTCGCGGTCAATCAATGTTTTTAAAATAGCCTTTTTATCATCCGTTCCATAAACTTCCGAAAACACGTCCACCAACTCTGCCAAGGCATCTTTTTTATCCGTGGCATTAATATCAACTTTTACTGCTTTTGGATCCAGTATTTCACGTATGGTCATCATATCCCCCGTTTTGATCTGTAAAATTATTTGCGTCTTTTTGTTAATACAAATGATTCGCCTAAATAAATTCGCCGGGCTTCATCATCGTTTGCCAAAAATTCCGACGTGCCGTATTTTAAAATTTTTCCTTCATGCATGATGTAGGCGCGATCAGTCACGGAAAGTGTTTCCTGGACGTTATGGTCTGTAAGCAAAATGCTGAGGCCTTGGCTACGAAGTTTTTGAAGAATTTTCTGCACTTCGATAACGGCAATCGGATCGACACCGCTGAACGGTTCGTCCAAAAGAATAAGCGAGGGATTGGTAACAAGCGCACGTGTAATTTCAAGGCGCCGACGTTCGCCACCGGAAAGCGTGAATGCTTTATTCTTTGCCAAATGTTCGATATCGAGTTCTTTTAAAAGTTTGCTCAAACGGCGCTCACGTTCAATCTGAGATATCTCAAGCGTCTCGAGAATCGCCATGATATTTTCTTCGACGGTTAATTTTCGAAAAATCGAGGGTTCTTGCGCCAGATAACCAATGCCTAGCCGGGCTCTCATAAACATAGGAAGTTGCGTGATCGTTTCGCCGCGAAAAATAATTTGCCCAAAATCCGGCCTTATAACACCTACTGTCATGTAAAACGTGGTCGTCTTGCCTGCGCCGTTCGGTCCGAGAAGTCCTACAATTTCCCCGCGCGAAATATTGATCGACACATCATTGACGACGCAACGCGAACGGTAACTTTTTTTTAGATTTCTGGTTTCAAGAAGATACATTAAGCAATTCCTTTGGTTAGGTCCGATTCTTCATTCTCAAAGGAAACGGCTAGATCAAAAGGATTTTCCGTAGCATCTTCGCTCTGGTATGCCATTACTTCCGGATCGCCGCCAAGCACGGTGCGTCCTTCCTTGGCATAATAAATCACGCTTTCGCTGAGTGTTGAGCTGCCGTCCGGTTTAATAATTTCCACATTCCCGATGCCGATCATGCGGTCGAGCTGTTCGGTGGTTTGATCATAAATCACATCCATACGATCGGCCTTAAGCGTACCGCGATGATCCACGGCGACGACGTTGTCGTTAAATCGTGCGATATGCTTTTCGTAATCAATTTCGAGAAGGCCGTCGCAGGTAATAACGGTTGGTTTTGTGCCTGCTTCCTGAGGATTACGGAATGAAACGGTTACATTTTTTTTAAATTTCACATTGCTGAGCGCTGAATCGCCAATGGCTTCCGTACCAACCACGTCGATATTTTCCGTTTTCACGTTGGTAAGCACGGAAGATTCCATGCGTTTTTTTTCCGAAACGATGTCTAATTTTTCCGTAAAAAGCCGCGCGCCGGTATCGGTCGTTGCTACCACATTTTCATTCAAATGTACGATTCCACTCGTCTTATCGTAAACGCCTTGATCGGCTGTGATCACTACGGGCGTCTCTTCGGCGTAGGCTTTCGCAATTACATTCATCAATTGGATTTCGTGCCCGAGGATATTGGCGGAATCACCTTCGATTTCAATCTCCCGTTCTCCGGTTGTCATATATTTTGAAAATGAAAAACGATATACCGTTGAAGGCGTTTCCGCTGTGGTTTTTGATTTTTTCGGCGAGAATTTCTTGGGAAACAAATGCACTTGGATATGAACAAAGGCTGCATAGCCCAACATTAAGATAATGCTGGATAAAATAAGGCGCTTAAGCAATGTGAGCCTCCCGGGACAACCGATCCTCGAATATTACGGTTTCCTCGGCGGGGCGGGTTTCCCAGCGATCATGCATCCAAACCCATTGCTCGGGATACTGACGAATCACTTGTTCGACGATTTGAGTGCATAATGAAGTGTACTGTTTTATGGTCAGTTTTTTATCCTGCCCTTCTTCTACACGAATAACATTCTTCAAAATTAACCTATACCCATTTCCTTCGCGTACAAGGAAAACGACCGCGAGAGGCGCGCCGGTTGCAAGCGCAATTCGAACAGGTCCTGTTGGCGTATAAGCCGGGCGGTGAAAAAAGGGGACGAACACACCTTCAAAGCTATCCACATCCTGATCGCTCAGCATTCCTACGGGTCCACCGCGTTTTAAAATTTTCAAAATTTCTTTCGGTGAATCATCGGAATAAATTGTTTCTACGCCCCAGGATTTTCGAAAGTTCACAATTGCCCGGTTAAAGGGCTCGTAATAGATTCGCTTGCCTACCGCATGGAACGGACAAACCGTTTTTGCAAGATACGAGCCTAAAATTTCCCAATTTCCAACATGGGACGCCAAAAAGATGAGACCTCGGCCCTCATGCCATAGAGCCTTGAGCTTTTCTCCGTCGGCAGGATCTTCGATGATAAGGCGAGAGCGCTCTTCCTGAGATAATTGCGGCCACTTACACCAATCTATGGCATTTAATGCCAAATTTATAAAAACTTCCCTTGCGATTAGCTTCAGCCCAGTCTCTGACTTGCTTTGGCCGAATGCGAGCTTAAGATGTTCAACCGTTTTAGTAGTGTGGCGGCTTAGAAAAACGAAAACGATCCGCCCGACAACACGAGCTAAGGAAAGACAAAAAGATCGAGGAAGCAAGCGGATGAGGGCCACGCCGGCGCGCATGTACAAATACAAAATATATCGATAGGGTTTTTTCTTCATGATGGTTATTGTATATATTTAGATAAGAAGTAAAGCAGCGATTATATTGGATTTGAGATCAAAAAGGAAGAATTCATTTAAGCAGTAAGCTAGAAATAAGTTACGATGTTTTAGCAGGAAGTAATTTGATATCAAATCAGACAAAACCGGCTCTTAACAAATCCTGGACATCCAAGAGTCCCACCACTTTGCCGTCTTTATTTACTACGGGTACTTCATCGATACTTTTCTGGCGTAAAATTCGAAGCGCATCGGCGGCTAACTGGTCTTCCGTAACACAGGTCGGTTTTCGCGTCGCCACATCATAGATTTTTCGCTTGAGCACGTCCTCGCCCCTGCCATTTTCCAGATGTCTGCGCAAGTCACCGTCGGTAAAAATTCCCCGGAGTCTTCCCTTTTTATCTACCACGGTACAGCTCCCTGCACGAGCACCGGTGATTTTAAGAAGTGCTTTCTTTACAGGCGTCGTTTCAAGCACAATAGGATTGTTCGCGCCCTTTCGCATAATATCTTTGACTCTTAAAAGCCGTCTTGCCAGACTCCCGCCCGGATGATAAAGCGCAAAATCTTCGACAGCAAATCCGGCTTTCTGGTACATCGCAACGGCCAGCGCATCGCCCATCGCAAGCGCCGCCGTTGTAGAAGCGGTCGGTACCAAATTGTAAGGGCAAGCTTCTTTAGCAATTCCGATATTTAAAACAACGTCGGCGTGACGCGCGAGCGTGGAATCCACTCTCCCGGTCAATGCGATGATCGGGGCGTTTATTTTTCGAATCGTTGAAAGCATACGAAGAATTTCATCGGTCTCACCGCTGTTGGAAATAACGATCACCAAGTCTTCGCTCTTCACCAAACCTAAATCTCCGTGCACGGCATCGGCCGGATGCAGATAAACACTGGGCTTTCCCGTGGAACTCATCGTGGCGGCAATTTTACGCGCGATAAATCCTGGCTTTCCCATTCCCGTAACGATGATTCGTCCGCGGCATTTCACCATGAGTTTAACGGCGGCTTCAAAATTTTTATCTACGCGCTTAATTAACTCACGCACCGCGTCGGCTTCAATACGAAGCACTTGCTTTCCCGTTTTTATAATACTCACGTGAGCGCCTCTTTGATTTTAAGCATCTCTCCCAGAAGTGATCGCAACTCGGAAAGCGGCTGGGCATTCGGCCCGTCGCTTTTGGCCTCTTCCGGCGATTCGTGAATTTCCATGAAAATAGCGTCGGCGCCGGCCACTACACCGCACTTTGCTAAAAGAGGAATAAATTCGCGCTGACCGCCCGACGCGTTCCCCTTGCCGCCGGGAATTTGCACCGAATGGGTTGCGTCAAAAATTACCGGGTAGCCGAAACTCCGCATGATCGGAATGGCTCTAAAATCAGTCACCAAATTATTGTAGCCGAACGAAACGCCGCGTTCGGTGAGAAGAATTTGTTTATTGCCTACCGATTCGATTTTATCGACAACATTTTTCATATCCCACGGAGCTAAAAATTGGCCCTTCTTTACGTTGATTACTTTTCCGGTTTTGGCTGCGGTTAAAATAAGATCGGTTTGACGACTGAGAAAAGCAGGGATTTGAAGAATATCTAAAACGGCAGCGGCCTCGACGGCTTGCTCTTCGGTGTGAATATCGCTTAAGATCGGAAGGCCGTAGGTTTTTTTTACGCGCGCCAGGATTGCGAGCCCTTTCTTGAGACCGGGACCGCGGAAAGAGCTGCCTGAAGAGCGATTGGCTTTATCGAAGCTGGCTTTGAAAATATAGGGAATACCTAATTCTTTGGTGATGCGCTGAATGGATTCCGCATGCCGGAGCGCGCTTTCTTCGCTTTCAATAACGCACGGCCCACCGATGATTACGAGTTGACCTGCCCCGATTTCGACATCGCCCACCCGAATAACTTTGGTATCAGTGGTCACTTGCAGCGCCATTTCCACCAACTTCTTTCTCCGCTTCGTTTCCAACTTCCCAGCTGTACTCAAGCGCATGTTTTATGAATTCACGAAACAGCGGATGCGGGTTATCGGGTTTGGATTTAAATTCCGGATGGAACTGACCGGCCACAAACCACCGGTGCTGTGGAAGCTCGATGATTTCAACCAGTTCGCCGTTCGGAGACGTTCCGGCAATTTTAAGACCGTGCTCGGTCAGCACTTTCTTAAATTCGTTATTGAATTCGTAACGATGACGATGCCGTTCATGAATTTCTTTGGCGGCATACGCGGTAAAACTACGCGTGTCTTTTTCAAGCGTACAGGGGTAGGCGCCGAGACGCATTGTGCCGCCCATATTCACGATTTTTTGCTGCTCCTCGAGCAAGCTAATGACGGGATACGGTGTCTTTTTATTGAACTCGGTCGAATGCGCGCCTTTTAAACCAACTACGTTTCTTGCGAATTCGATCACGGCACACTGCATGCCTAAGCAAATTCCAAAGAAAGGAACGTTTTTCTCACGCGTATATTGAATGGCGCGAATTTTTCCTTCAATACCGCGGTCCCCAAATCCTCCGGGAACCAATATCCCGTGAATCCCGTGAAGATGTTGATCAAGCGAGTGACCGTTCTCCAATTTTTCGGAATTTAATCTTTTGATGCGAACTCGCGCGTCATGATAAATACCGGCATGCCACAATGCTTCGTAAATGGATTTATACGCATCGAGCAACTCGACATATTTTCCGACAACAGCGATTCGCACAATGTGTTTTGGCCGTAACGCGCGCTCTACGACTCTCGACTTCCAATCTTTAAGCGCATCGTTTTCTTTGTACGATAGCCCAAGTTTTGTGCAAATTACGCGGTCGAGTTTTTCTTGCTTAAATTCGAGCGGCACTTCGTAAATAATCCGAACATCACGAGCCTCGATAACGGCTTCGGCTTCGACGTTACAGAAGAGTGCGATTTTTTTCTTGATGGAATCAGAAATCCGTTTTGACGTACGGCAAAGAAGAATGTCGGGCTGAATGCCGATCTCGCGAAGCTTCTGAACGCTATGTTGGGTGGGCTTGGTTTTAAGTTCTCCGGCGGCGCTAATATACGGAACGAGTGTTAAATGAACGAAAAGCACGTTGTCCCGGCCGATTTCCAGACGAAATTGGCGAACGGCTTCGAGAAACGGAAGCGATTCGATATCACCCACCGTTCCGCCGATTTCAGTGATCACGACGTCTATTTGCTTTCCATCCGAAACCTGGCGAATACGCGATTTGATTTCGTCGGTGATGTGAGGAATCACCTGAACGGTTGCGCCAAGATAATCGCCACGGCGTTCTTTTTGAATAACGGCGTTATAAACCTGGCCGGTGGTGACGTTATTAACTTTCCCTACGGAAGGAGAAGTAAAACGTTCGTAATGCCCAAGATCTAAATCCGTTTCGGCGCCGTCGTCGGTCACATACACTTCACCGTGTTGATAAGGACTCATGGTACCGGGGTCAACGTTGATATACGGATCGAGTTTTTGGATGGCGATCTTAATACCTTGACCTTCGAGAAGACGGCCGATGGAAGCACACGCAATTCCTTTGCCTAACGAAGAAACCACTCCTCCCGTGATGAATATATATTTAGGCGGCACGTTGCAATCTTTTCATTTTTTAACTCCTTGCTTCAGAAATGCTTCTACACAATCAAAATCAGCTTGCGTATCTACACCGATGGATTCATGCGCGGTTATCCAGACGCGTATTTTATAACCGTTCCAGAGAAATCTCAACTGTTCAAGCTTTTCGATGTTTTCAAGAGGAGAATGCTTAAGATTTCTAAACTCCAGAAGCGGTGCCAATCGATAGGCATAAATGCCGAGATGCTTGAGAAAACTTTCAGGAACTTGATCTCTGCCGTAAGGAAGAGGCGCGCGAGAAAAATAAAGCGCAAATCCTTCATGATCCAAAACAACTTTTACAACGTTTGGGTTCTGATAATCCGCTTTATCTGTGTTCTTTCTTACGGCAAGCGTACCGATTTGAGCATTACTGGCTTTCATTCCGTCAACCAATTGCCGCAAACTCTCAGGATTGGCAAGCGGCTCATCGCCTTGAAGATTCACGATGATGTCAAAACCGAGATTCTCAACTGCTTCGGCAATGCGCGAAGTTCCGCTTTCGTGATCTTTTGACGTTAACACCGCATCGCCGCCGAATTGTTCGACTGCTTTTGCAATGATAGCATCATCGCATGCAACTAAGACGCGATTAAAACATCCCGCAGCTACAGCTTTTTCGTAAGTATGCTGAATCAGGGGCTTGCCGACTAAGGGGCGAAGAACTTTTTGGGGAAGTCTGGTAGATGCTAAACGAGCAGGAATAACGCAAACGGTTCTCACTACTTCGAATACCCCGCAACTCCGTTGTATAACTCATCTACAGAAACAGTTGCCGTGCCCAATTTTCCAACAACAATACCCGCCGCTAAATTAGCCAGTGTGGCGGCTTCAATAAAAGAAGCTCCGGCGCCGAGCGCCATCGCAATGATGGCTACAACCGTATCGCCCGCGCCCGACACATCAAACACTTCCCGAGCAGCGGTCGGAATCTGCGTAACCGGTCCTTTTTGTTCAAAAACACACATGCCGCCGTCGCCGAGCGTAATAACAACAGCTTTACATTTAAACCGATCGAGTAATCGTGCGCCCACTTCTTCGAGAGAAAGCTTTCCTTCCTCCGGACCATTTCTCGCTGCCGACAAAGCTTCGTCTAAATTCGGCGTCATAACCGATATATCGCGATACATTGAAAAATGCTTTTCTTTCGGATCCAAAACGATGGGGACTCCATATTTTTTTGCAAGCGTTACGACAGATTTAAAAAGCGTCGGGGTAATCACTCCTTTGGCATAATCTTCCAAGACCAGGCAATTCACATTTTTAATTTCACGCCGCACGAAATTAAGAATATGCCTTTCCGCCTGCGGGCCGATATCTTCGGTAAACTCCTTATCAAAACGCACGACTTGCTGAGAATGCGCAACCACACGCGTTTTAAGCGTTGTCGGACGGAGTTTATCGTAAACTACGCCTCCGGTATCGATCCCTTCTTCTCTGACTTTTTTCATGAGAAGGCGGCCGTGCAAATCTTTTCCGATCACGCCGCAAGGCAAAACGGTGCCGTTCAAAACACGTATGTTATTGGCCACATTAAGGGCACCGCCCGGCGCAAACGATTGACGCTCGATATTGACCACCGGCACCGGCGCTTCAGGAGAAATTCTCGTCACCCTTCCCCAAACAAACTCGTCGAGAATAAAATCGCCCACGACCAAGGTCCGCGTAGATGGAAAAGAATTAATGATGGAACGGAATCGGTCCCGAATTTTTTCACTACCTGCAGTCTTTTTTTTCTTGGATATTTGCAATCGAGCCATACGCCACCTTTGAAGAAAAACAGCCTATAAAAACCGTTTAGGCTATCACGAATACCCCATTGTGTCAATTTACCTAACTTATTAATTTATAGTTATTTAGATCAAAAAGAGGGATCGGAGGCGACTTTAGAACTTTATGAAGGGCAATTGTACTCTGTGACGCTAATTTTAACGGAGCCAATCAAAGGTACTTTTACCGAAACTTGTAGTGGGACACGATTCCCGTTTTTTTCTACCCAAACCGTGATTTTACTTCCGGAGAGCATTTCTTGATGCTCTTTTTTCCATTCGTGAAAATGCTCATCTAAGTTCGTTATATAAGGCGTCATTTTAATAGCGGATATTGATTTTTTTTCCTCGAGTTCAATTTCTTCCTGGCGCACCATGGGCACTCGAACACGCCAATTGCTCTCTTCATAATTGATGGGCACATCAACGGTTGTCCCCACTTCAAAGGGGATGCGCGACCTAAACCAATATACGGCAGAAATCGGATCGAGAATTACCGAATCGGTTAAAAATATTTTTGCCGATTTGTTCAAACGTGAAAAATAATAGCCGAGTTTCTTTTCCCGATCGTACTCTACAACCTCATCGGCCCGGTAATCACCTTCTTGAACGATTTTTTCAAACCGGATCGATTCGAGATTCTCAACATCGATATAAGAATGATACTCGTCTCTGACGGGAAAGAGAAAATCAAGAAATTTTGTCGTCTTAACATTAAGGACGACATGCCAAGCATCATGACCTCGATGTTGAACGCGTTCCGTTAACGTTAGTTCACCGTACGCAACGGTCATGCCGAGCCAACGAAAGGTCATTCGAGCGTGTTCGCCAACGGCCATGGGCACAAACGAAAAAGGATGATCCAGCGCAGGCGTCGCTAGATTTAGAACGTTAAAACCGCTCGAAGGCACCGTTGGCCCGATGAACAAGACAAGTGAAATTAAAATTAGCGCTGCAAAAATATTAACGAGCCGTTTCATAATGGCCTGATTTTAGGATAGATAACATAGGTTTTTCTTTAATTTGACGGGCGACTTCATCTACACTCAGTTCGGTTAAACAAGCGCGATGCTCGCAATCCGCCTTATATCGGAATTTATGGTAGCAAGGCCTGCACGAAAGTTCCGTATCGTGCACGACAACATCTGAGTCCGTGCGAGGATGCGGTCCGTAAACTTTTGGGTCAACAGGCCCGAATATAGAAACGGTCGGACACCCGGCAGCTTTTGCCAGATGTAGAAGTCCCCCATCGTTTCCAACAAAACAAATGCCTCTTTGAATCAATGCCACCGTTTCGCCTAACGAAACCCGGCCCGCCACATCTGTTACATGCAAAGAACATGTTTCCTTAACCCTGGCGGTTAGTTCTTTCTCAGAGGCGGAACCCACCGCTAAAACATTTTTCACCGAGCATTCGGCGCCTAAGAAAGAAAGCAATCGGGCAAATTTTTCAGGCGCCCATTGTTTAAAGACAGCGTCTTTACCCCAACTACTCCCGCCCCCCGGCGCAACTACTAAATAAGGTTGACTTAAATCTAAGCCGGCGCGGACGGCTTTTTCTAACGCGCTCCGTTCTTCCTCCGGATCTCCATACCAACGCAAACCCATCTCATCCGGTCCGATCGAAAGAAGCGAAGCCAAATCGCGATAAAATTCTATTACATGTTTGCCGGAAAATCCGTTAGGAAGATCGATCCGTTCGGTTAAAAATGCTCCTCTTCGCTTAAAATTGAAACCCACACGCCGTTTAATTCCCAAAGCCAAGGCAGCCCAAAAGGCATATTCGCGCGTAAGCGAAAGGTCAATTAAAGTATCGTACCGGCGCGAACGCAACTTTACGAACAATCGAAAAAGATACGATAAGACTTTCGTTCGCGAAAGATTTTTCAATTCGTCTTTATGTATGGAAACAATCTCATCCACATCCGGGTTTCGGCTTAAAACTCCGGCCGTACGTGAACCCAGAATGACGTCGAGCCTGGAAACTCCGCTTTTCTTGAGCGCTCTGATGAGCGGCGTGGCGAATAAAACATCGCCGATGCCAAAGGGATTAACCAGCAAGACATTCTTCATAACGCTCTGTTTCTTTTAAAACATCTTCGACCGTAACTTCGTCCAAGCATAAGAAACCCAAGTTGCATCGGTGCGCGGCACATTCCAGACAGCCGACATCTTTTTGAACATACGAACTCTTTGTGCCAAGAGGCCGCCAGCGTTTTGGAGCAAGGCCCGGCCTATTACGACCAAAAATAGCCACCAACCGAACATCCAAAGCGCTGGCCATGTGCATGGGGCCGCTATCGTTGGAAATCAGCAACCGGCTTCCTTTAAGCAGCCATGCAAGCATGCCCAGGGACAGTCTTCCGGCTAAGTTGATGGGCTTATTTTTCATAAAAGACGCCACCCGATCCGTAAACATCCGGTCACCACCGCCACCGGCCACTAAAATAATGCGAGCGTTCCAGCGTTTACTCAATACATCACCTACTTTGGCATATCGTTCGGCTCGCCAAAGCCGGGATGGGCAGCTGGCGCTCGGATGGATAACCATATAAGGGTCTTCCGGTGAAAGATGTTCGTGCTTCAAAATTTGTTCCAGTTGGAATTTACAGACCGGGCGTAGTGGCACAAACGGTTCGATCTTTGGGGGAAGAGAAACGTTCACAAATCGTAACAAATCAAAATTATATTCGGATTCGTGGCGGTCGCCCTTCCATTTCTCATCGAGAACCGTGTGCGTAAGCAGAAAAGCATTTTTCTTTCGGTATCCAATCCGCATGGGAATGCCGGCGATAAAAGAAATCCAGTGAACTCGGTTATTGGCATGAAGATTTATAATGACATCGAAGCGTCTTGATCTAAGCATGCGTGCAAATTGAAATGTTCTGAGCCATGACTTATGCCGTCCGCTCTTTTCATACAAAATAACCTCGTCTAAATTCGGATTTCCTTCAACAAGATCACGATTAGAAGTAGCAATCAATGCGGCTATATAGGCATTGGGGTAACGATTTCGTAAAGCAGAAAACACCGGCGTGGATAAAATCACATCACCGATCCGGTCTGTTCGAGTAACCAAGATTCGATTGATCATACAACAGCCGACCTGCTCTCTTTAAGAAGCATGATGCAAGCTTTGAATACTTCCTCTACCGAAATGTATTTAAGACACTCGTGTTTATAAGGGCATTGGGCCAATCCGCAGGGTGAACAGAAAAGTTCTTTACGAATAATCCGCGCATCGGGACCGCGCGGACCGTATCTTTTTTCATCCGTCGGTCCAAAAATGGCTACCGTCGGACGGGCTTGTTGATCGGCCATATGTAAAGTCGCGCTGTCGTTGGTTACGACCAATTCGGCATGCGAGAGGATGGAAGCGAGTTCTCGAACGTTTGTTTCACCGCAAAGATTGAGAATACGAAATTTCAAGCCTCCGCGAACTTTTTCGGCAATCGCCGTCTCGCTCTTGTCGCCAACCAGAACCATAAGTACGCCAAGCCGTTCGCCGAGCAGTCTCATTAATGTACGATAACTTTCGGCAGACCACCGTTTTAAATGGCTCCGGGCTCCCGGCGCAACGACAAGATAAGGTTCGTTTAAATCGAACCCTTGCCCGCGAAACAATTTTTTCGTGTTTTCGATATCTCGCTGATTAAATAAAGGAAAGGAAGTCTTAAACGAAATCGGAATGCTCATGCTACTCAAAACCGAAAGGTGCTCGTCCACTGCATGCAGATGATTCCCGTTGCTGCTCTGCCTGAAAACCGAATTGGATTTTTTCGCACCAATGAACCACGGAAATAAACTACGCCGCAAATCCAAAACCAGATCAAAATGCTCGCTCCGTAATCTTCGAATCAAACCGAGCTTCTCTCCAATCGAAGCTTTCTTATTGTAAATATGAAGGCCGTGAATCCACGGATGGTCGAGGAACAAATCGGCAGGCCTTTCGCCAACCAAAACGGAAAGTTTCGCCTCCGGAAAATGTTCGCGTAAAGCAGCGATTACCGGGGTAGTCAAAACGACATCACCTAGATTACTGAGCGTGATGACGAGTATGTGTTTGGCTTGAAAAAATTCACTCATGAGAATGCCTCGCACCCGCCGTTTCCAACAAAACTGTTTTTTCCATAATCTCGATGACAGAGGCGGGATCGACTTCGTCCACTTTGTAAATTCTCTCCGAGTGTTCAACGTGCAAACTCGGAGCGCGAATGGCTGCTTTTTTTTGCACAACAACGGTGGGACCTCGTCCTCGCGGACCCGTTAATGCCGAATCGGTAGCCAAGAAAAGGGCAAGCAACGGTGAACCAACACTTGCGGCCAAATGCATGGGCCCTGAGTCTGCTGAAATAACCAATCGAGCTCCTTCGAAAAGAGCGGCAAGCGTACCAAAATTGGTTTGACCCGTTACATCAAAGGTTTTTGCTTTCTTTACCGCAAGAAGAATCGATTGTGCTAAAACACTATCGTCGGGGCTGCCTGAGAAAACAACATGGGCGCCGTAGCGATGATACAAATAATCGGAAAGCTCGCCATGAAATTGAGGCGACCAGCGTTTCGGCGCCCAATTCGCACCCACATGAACAACAATATAGTTATCGCGTGAAATGCCGTGGACATTGATCAGTTCATGTGCGCTCGTGCGATCTTCCGCAGAAGGATAAAATCTTGTCGAATGAACTTTATCCACAACGCTTAATCCGGATTTTCTTAGAAGCTCGAGAAAATAATCGCTTTGATGCCTCGGGCCGAGTGGTTCGGGAACGGCATCCGTAAGAAGCCAGTTTCGGCTTTTTGTGGCATAACCTATTCTTTGATCTATTCCCGATAAAGCAAAGAGCATGGCTCGGCTAAACGACCGAGAAAAAAAATAAACGCGATCGATGCGATTTTGGCGCATTTCTTTGATAAATTTTAATTGGCGAAAAATGCCGCGCAGATTTTCCTTCTCATGAAATGGAACGAGCCGATCAATATCGGGATTGTTTCGCAGCACCTCATGACAACGCTCCGGCACAAATCCGACGATTTCAGCTTCCGGAAAGTTTTTCCTCAAGGCATGAATAGCCGGCGTTTGCATAAGAATATCGCCCAGCCAATTTTTCGTAACGAATGCAATTTGATATTTATTTTTCATGTAAAATCATTTCTGCCTTGGGCGCCTTTTCCGCTCGCTCGAGATGGCGTACCACGGCATTAAAGACCTCATCCACCGTAATATTTTTCATGCAGATGTGACCGACGTCGCAAGTGGTCTGGTAACAAGGCGCGCATTTTACCTGTTTATAAAAAACAGCGTGTCCTTTGCCCGGAGGAATGTGACGTTCGGGATTGGTCGGCCCGAAAAGCGCTACGATCGGCGTTTTTACGGCCGCCGCGATATGCATGGGGGCGCTATCCCCGGTAATCAATACATCGACGCGTTTTATAAGCGCGGCCAATTCGCCTAAATCCGTCTGGGATATAAAATCCGCAACGGGAACCGGGCTAAGTTTTTTAAATTCTTCGGCGAGACCCCGATCGTCGGGGGCACCGATTAAGACGACTCGCGCGCCCAGTTGGCTGGACAGACGCTCGGCAAGTTTGGCAAAATAAGAAAGAGGCCATTGTTTTGTAACCCAACGGTTACTTGCTCCCAGAACAAATCCGATTAATTTTTGCCCCCCGCTAACCCATTCATGATCCAGCATTCCTTCAATCACCCGCCCTGCTTCCTTCGAAGGCCACAGTTCCAGCGCATCATCAAAATGATGGACATTCATTTGCTTAAGAACGCGGAATTGGTGCGCCACCGGCGGCAATACATCACGAAATCGACCCACGCCCTGGGTGAGAAATCTTCCCGTCCAAAATCTTCGATAACCCGCTCGCACCCGAATGCCGGCCAACATGGAAAGAAGATGCGTTTTGGCCGTATTTTGCAAATCGATAGAAACATCAAAAGCAGATTGTTTTAATCGGCGGGCCAGCTTCAAGAAGCCTGACATGGTTTTCCAGGATTCGTCCCGATCCACAAGAATGAGTTCGTTCACGTAAGGACACGGTTCGACGATTTTATAAAATCTTCGGTCCACCAATAATGCAATACGCGCGGAGGGGTAACGTTTGCGTACCATACGTAAACTCGGCGTAGCTAAAACAATATCACCAAGCGCGCCTATTTTGATGATAAGAATTCTCTGATCCTCCATGGCCTGTCCATACACACGGAGCGTTTCGTCAACCATTCTGTCGAGCGAAAAATGGCTTTCGACTTTCTCGCGCAAATTTTTGCCGAGTTTTTTTGCAAACGCGCTGTCGTAGAGCACTTTCGTAAGCGCCTCAGAAAGACGAACCGGATCGGCAGGCGGTACCAATAAACCGTTTTCGCCTTCATCGATAATATCGAGCGCACCTCCAAGCCTTGTCGCCACAACCGCTGTCCCTGTCGCACCGGCTTCTACAAGCACACGGCCAAACGATTCCGGAACACGGCTCGGCATGGCCAACACATCTACTGCTTGAAGGAGTGCGGAAATATCTCTCCGTAGCCCAAGAAATTTAACGTGAGATTCAAGCCCGAGCCTTTGCGTCAATTCCTGAAGCCGCTTTGTGTAGGATTGCTCGTTTTTTTCTTCTTCGCCCACAATCCAAAGCTCCGCATCACTTCTCCTCCGGTGGATAAGTGAAAGTGCTTTAATAAGATCTTCCACACCTTTAATGGGACTTAAACGGCCAATGCAAGCGACGACAAATCTTCCGCGGGGCTTTTTATCATATTTAGCCTGGTAGAACGAAAAGCGCGATAAATCGACGCCTCTGTGGATCAACGCGATACGGGACGGATCCACACCGAACGTATCGATCATTCGGCGTCCGATGACGTTGGAAGTCACAATCACTCTTCGCCCCCACGCCATAACTTTGCTCAGCGGATGATTTGTATAAAAACCGTGACACGTCGTAATAAATGTCGCGCGTGTTCCGCGGACGGCGAGGTAAGCTAGAAAAGCGGGAATCCTGCTCCGGGCATGGACAATATCAATGCCCTCTCTTTGAATAATACGGCGGAGTGCCGGAACGCTTTGGAGGGACCAAAGCGATTTTTTCTTCACCGGAAGCGTAATATGCCGTACACCGGCTTTCACCAACTCAGGCACCAGAGCGCCCCCGGCGGATACGACATACGCTTGGTGCCCGCGCTTAACCAACTCGCGAGCAAGATCCAGCGTCCCTGTTTCAACGCCTCCCACTTGCATAGCCGGAATAATCTGAAGCACTCTCATAACGCACCCGCCAATTGATGGGTTAGCCGTTCGCGATCGGAACATGGACTCAGCGGACGCTGATGTTGAAACACCGAAGCCAATTCACGCCCGACTTCCGTCGAGGTAACCATGGCAGCATAATTTTTCAAACGCAAAATTTGTTGAAACCGTCCGTATTTTGGCCGAACGGGCATCCGGCCCGCTTGTAAAACCAAAGCGGGTTTGCCCGATTGAATGCTCTCAGAAACCATGGAAATGCTATCTTCGGTAACAACGATAGCTTCTGCCATATCCATCATTCCATAAACGACGCCTTCCCTATTTTTTTCGTTAGCAATCACCAAAAGCGCGCAGTGCGGATTTTTACCGAAATGTTTTTTCACAAGATCTTCGAGAGCCTTGGAAGAACGCCTTGAGGTTGTCACCAGTATTTTTGCGCCGGCCTGTTCCGATACGCGCCGGATTTCTCGAAACGCAAAGTCGAGTTTCATGATATCTAACTCATACTCTTTAGTATCGCCTCCAAGCAAAATGGCGGCGTAACGGCCTTTTGGTAAATGCTCCTCTTCACGAAGTTTTTCTCCTGCTTGCGTAAGCAAAGCCTTATCAACCATATTGGGCGCAAGATCCACGAAAAACGACTGACGCACCGATGTAGGGCGATCGTGTTCGGGAATTAAGGCAAGCTCGTAGCGCAAAAGCGAATAAGGAAAGGAAGGTTTCATGATAACGATTTTCTTGGCAATATTTTCCCGGGCAAAAGCAGCATGGATCGGAAGAACGGAAGAGCCGGTCGCAATGACAACATCGGCATATGCTTTGCGAATGGCTTCGGCAGATTCCTTTTTTAATGTCCAAGTAATTAAATTCAAACGCCCTTGAAGCCAGGGCAAAAAAATAAAGCACAGGACATGCGCTAGCCAACGATGCAGGATGCTTTTATAACGAACCTGAATTTCATTTACGATAATTTCGTTTCCCGGATCTTGCATGAGATAGGTCTTTTTGACTAAATTGAGTATGGCCCGTGATTGAACGGCATGACCTGCTTTTTCATCTAAAAGAAGCGTGATAAATTTGGTCTTGGTGTATTTCCAGCGTCTGTGTATCCAAAGCCATTGATCAGGATATTTACGAACATACTGCTCCACCAGCTTTACGTAATACTCAAGATCTTTCAGCGCCGCTTGATCCTTACTTTCTTCTTCGCCGGCAACGCGCGTGTATTGAAATGCCATCGTAAACTGTTGCCTTCGGCGCCTGAGAAGAAACGCAGCAAACACCGGCACGCGAGCATGCCGGGCCAGTCGAAATGCGCCGAGCGGAAAACTGGTGAGCCGGCCAAAAAAACGTACATAGGTGCCGTTTGCACCACCGGATTGATCTTGGACAAATCCAAGGATTTCTCCGTTTCTCAGCGCGCGTATGGCATCCCGAATGCCCATGCCTCGCTGAATAGCGCCCGTACTTGCCAAAGACCTGTATTGATTTAAAAGGTCATCTAATTTGGCGAAATTACGTTGGGGACGTGCGATTACTTTTATCGAAAACCCTTGTAAATGAGAAACGAACTGGGATAACTCCCAATTTCCAAGATGAGCAGTTACATAGACAGCGCCCTTACCTTTAAAAGGTACGATCAACGCTTGAGCTTTGTTCAGATCCTCATCGATAACGTGATCGCGTAGAAAATTTTCATCCACTTTCGGAAATAAAAGAACTTCAACAAAGGTTCGGGCGAGATTGATATAACAGCCACGAATAATACGGCGCATTTCCCCGGCCGATTTTTCATGTCCAAAAGCGGCTTTCAGATTTGCGTAGGCAAATTTCTTTCGCTTATCGAGAAGATAAAATAGGTAGGCGATCGTTTCAGCGATAGTCAGGGAAACCGATTCCGGAATCCTCAGAACAATCCAACCGATTGCTTTAACGACGTAGAATGCTATCGAGCCGAGCATGTAAAAGTTCTTCTCTCTTGGTAACGCGTATATGAATTTTTAAAACGAGCGGATCGACCGTATCGATCATAAGCCCGGGCGATCTCAGAAAATCTTTTTCGGTCGTAATCATTTCCTCGTTTGCGCTTGCCTTCGTCTTGATTTCCCGAAGCTCGTCGGCCGAATACGCATGATGATCCGAAAAGCGTATAGCGCGTTCGATGCGCAGACCTGCTTTCTTTAACGTTCCTTCAAACGACGCCGGATGACCGATGCCGGAAAACGCAAGGGCCTGCTTGGAGCCGAACGCTTCCAGAGAAACACGTTCGCCGCTGCTGGCACGATAAAGAAATAAAGGCTCGTGCACGGATTCGACAATCCGCTCGGAATCGATTCCGTATTGATGTAGCCGGATTTTAATGTTCCGAAGCGCTTCTTCACTTACCAGATTTGTATGTGTCAGCATTACGAGGCCAGCGCGGCGAATAGAAGAAACCGGTTCGCGTAGCATTCCGGCTGGAATAACGTATTCGTTGCCAAAAGGCTCAAGTGTGTTAATCACCACGATATCCAGATCGCGCTGAAGTTTCCAATGTTGAAACCCGTCGTCCAGGACAGCAACATCCGCCGGTAAGATTGCTAAAGCCGCTTTGGCGGATTCGTAACGATCCTTTCCTACAACAACCTTTGCCTTGGGATGACCTCGCTCGAGTTCTTTCATCTCATCGTTTCCATAGCCACGCGTCAAAATAAATACGCGCTGGCCACGGGATTCAAAATAATCGGCGATATAATCTACAAGCGGAGTTTTTCCGGTACCACCCCATGTCAAGTTCCCAACACTTACGACAGGAATGGAAAGTTTCTTTGTGGGAAATATGTTACGGCTATAAAGTTCCCGGACGGCCGCGACAGAACCGGAATAAACGATGCTTAGACATTTTAAAAACTCATATAAAATTTTCTCGAAGAATGAGAAAGCCTCGCCTTTTAAAAGGCGAAGGTAAAATTTCTCCAATGAATAGTACATTCTGTCATTCCCGCCGCGCCGACCGCGCGGCACCGCAACACCAAGCGCCCGACCGGCGCTTAGCCAAGCGGCGCGAAAGCGGGAATCTAACGTATTGCCACTAGACCCCCGCTTTCGCGGGGGTGACAGATGAGTTTCCAGAATTTTTAACTGCTTCTCCGTAGCGCCTTGCAGTTTCAGCACAAGCTGTTTAGCGGCGCGGCCCATTTCTTCCCGCTTGGAATAATCGGATAAAAGGTCATCGGCCGCAATGCGCAAATCTTCGCGACTATATACTATGGTTGCCGCTTTAGCTTCTTTTAAAATATCGTATATCTGCTGGAAATTGAAGACGAACGGGCCTGAAATGACTCCGCGAGAAAAACGTATGGCCTCCACAGGATTTTGTCCGCCGTGCTTAATCAGACTCCCTCCCATGAAAACAATATCCGCTATGGCGTATAATTCGCGCAGCCTTCCCATGACATCGACAACCATAACAGGTTTTTTTGTATCGGGCTGCGAGAAACGGCTGGCCTCAAGGCCGGCTTTCTTTACGACCTCTAAAATTTGCTCGGTCCTATTCACGTGGCGTGGCGCAAGAATTAAAAAAAGCTTGGGATGTTTGCTGTGAAGCTCCTTAAAAGCATCCAATATAAATTCTTCTTCGCCGGGATGCGTACTGCCGGCTAAAAAAACGGGCGCGTCTGAAGAAATGCCAAGGGATTTACGCAGTTTTTCTTGATCTACAAGTATATCTTCCGAAACTTCGTCAAATTTCACGCTTCCTGTAATAAACACCCGTTCGGCCGGAGCGCCAATGGCCACGAAGCGATCGCGATCCGTTTCGCTTTGAACGGCAAAGAATGAAAATTCGGCAAGAAGAGGTTTTAACAATTGGCGGATAAGAAAATATCCTTTAAATGAACTTGGCGAAAGCCGCCCGTTAAGTAGCCCGATTCGAATGTCTCTTTCTTTAGCGGCGGTAATCAAATTCGGCCAAATTTCTGTTTCCATCAAAAGGAGAGCGCGTGGATTTAAGATACGCATGACCCGCTTTGTAGCCCAGCTAATATCAAATGGGGTATAAAAAATAGGAAAATCTACCAGCTCTTTTTTGGCTACTTCATAACCGGTCGGCGTTGTGACAGATAAAACAAACTGAAATTGGGGAAATCTTTCGCGCGCTTTTTCGACAATCCGCTTTACGCCGAGAACTTCGCCCACACTCACCGCGTGAACCCAAACGATTTCCCGGCCATCCAGTTGCGCTAACCAAGCCTCGGAAAGAAAACCCCATCGCTCGCGCAAAAGAAGGCGGGGATCTTTGGCCTGTTTTAGACGAAACAGAAAATGCGGAAGAGCTGCACAAGCAAAAAGGAAAAATATGAGGTCATACAGAAAACATATCATGAACACACGCCAGCTAGAGGCCTGAAGAAACAAAAATTACGCGCGGGGATGCGCTTTCTCGTAAGCGTCTTTCAATCGCTTGGTCGTCACATGCGTGTAAATCTGAGTGGTGGATAAATTTTCATGACCGAGCAGATCTTGAACACTCCTGAGATCGGCGCCGCGATCTAAGAGATGCGTGGCAAAGGTGTGCCGGATGGTGTGAGGAGAGATGTCTTTGGTAATTCCCGCACGTTTTGCATACTTAATTAAAATTCGACGGACGCTTCTATCTGTAAGACGCGTACCATTTTTATTGAGGAAAAGCGGCGAAGAAGGCTGCTTCTCGTTTTCCGTCCGGTCGCCCAAATACGCTTCGACGGCGCGCACGGCCGTGCCACCGACAGGAACCATGCGTTCTTTCTTGCCTTTTCCTTGGACCTTAAGCGTTCCGCCGACAAAATCCAAATCGCTAATATTGAGGCACATCAGCTCGCTTACGCGCATGCCGGTGCTGTAGAGTATTTCAATAATAGCGCGGTCCCGGCGGCCGGCTTTGGTAGCGTCCGAAGCGGCGTTGATGAGCCTATTCATTTCATCCTGATTAAGAAATTCAGGGAGCTTTTTTTCACGCTTCGGCGTGGCAATATTACTGGCCGGGTTGGTGGTCAGCAATTGCTCGCGCGCCATGTATTTGAAAAATGAGCGCAGGCACGCTAATTTTCTTGAAATGGAGCTCTGCGAAAACTCCCGCTCTTTCAAATGCGCCAAAAAATTTCTGACGTGAATATACTCAATCGTTTCGGGCGCTATCTCTCCGGCAAACGCGCTGAAATCGCGCAGATCCACGGCATAATTTTTTATCGTGTGTTCGGAGGCATTTTTCTCCGCCCGCAGGTATGTTAAAAATTGATCGACTTCTTTTTTCATCTTACGTCTCCTGGTTTTCCTTTTTTAAATTCAATAAGTTAAATAGTACGAATATTTAATCCGGCTGTGTTCTACGCAGCAGCAGCACCTTCGTCTTCTTTAGAAGGCAGCTTATTCGTCGTGTGTCGGCAAGTCGGATAATTGGAACATCCGTAAAAAGATCTTTTGTTCTTCGATTGAAGCCGGATCAAATCGCCATTGCAATTGGGTTCGGGGCATCGGAAACCGGTCGGCATCGATCGAGTATATTTGCAATCGGGAAAGCCGGTGCACGCGATAAACTGGCCGAATCTTCCCCATTTAATCACCATGGGCTTTCCGCAAATATCACATTTGTAATCGGTCGGCTTATCTTCTCTTTTCATGTCCTTTATTTTTTCACGCGCCTGCGCGAGATCTTTCTCAAACGGCACGTAAAATTCGCGGATTACATTGACCCAAGGGGTCTGGCCATCTTCAATCTTATCCAGCTCTTCTTCCATATATGCCGTAAATTTTGTATCCATGACTACCGCAAAATGCTCTACCAAAAGTTTCGTTACCTGTTCGCCAAGCTCCGAAGGCCTGAACGATCCGCCCGAACGAAGGACATATCCGCGGCCTACGATGGTCGCAATGGTCGGCGCATAGGTACTCGGCCGGCCGATCCCGTTTTCTTCAAGCCATTTCACCAAACTGGCGTCGTTAAACCGGGGCGGAGGCTTGGTAAAATGCTGCTGATTTATGATTTCATAGAGCTTAAGAAGTTCGCCTTCGTTTAAAGGAGGCAGCTCGCCGGACACTTCGTCTTCATCCGCTTCGCCTCCTTCCGATTTTTCTTTCTTTTGTTTCTTCAGCTGAGCAATATCTTTAAAAACAAGCAGATAGCCCGGAAATACATTTGTGCTTCCGGTCGCTCTGAGGACATAGCGGCTTGACGCCGAAATCTCAATCGTTACCACGTTGTCAACGGCCGGCTTCATTTGCGAAGCTACAAACTTACTCCAAATTAATTCGTAGAGCTTTAAATCATCCGGCTCTAAATATTGAGCCATTTTTTCAGGCTGCCGATACGCCGAAGTAGGCCGAATGGCTTCGTGGGCTTCCTGCGCCAGCTTTTTTGACTTATATACGTTCGGCGTTTCAGGCAAATATTCTTTTCCGTACGTATCTACGATAAATTTTTGCAGTTCTGTTTTCGCCTGCTCGGAAACATTCACTGAATCGGTACGCATATACGTAATAAGACCGATCGTACCTTCTTCTCCGCCGATGTCCACACCTTCGTACAGTTTTTGAGCGAGAACCATCGTTTTCTGCACCGAAAAACCCAGACGCGTAAAAGCTTCTTGCTGGAGCTTACTGGTCGTATAAGGCGCCTGCGGTTTTCGCTGACGCGTTTTAGAACCGATGCTTAAAACTTTAAACGGCGCTTTCTCAAGCTCCTCTTTGATCGCTTTGGCCTGAGCTTCGGTTTTAATTTCTGCCTTTTGGCCGTCGATCTTATCGAGTTTTGCTTTAAACCGTTTATCGGCGATGTCACGACGCTCGCTCGCCAAATCGGCGTGTATCGACCAATATTCCTGCGGTTTGAAAGCGCGAATCTCTTGTTCGCGTTCGACGATAAATTTCAAAGCCACCGATTGAACACGTCCGGCGGAAAGTCCCCGCCCGATCTTTTTCCAAAGAAGCGGACTTAAATTGTAGCCCACAACGCGATCGAGTATGCGCCTGGCTTGCTGCGCATCCACCAATTTCCGGTCAATCTCGCGCGGTTGCTTGAACGCCTGGATCACGGCATCTTTTGTAATTTCGTTAAAAACGACACGGTGAATCTTCGCTCCGCTATCTTCAAGAAGATAAGCCAAATGCCAACTGATGGCTTCACCTTCCCGGTCCGGATCGGGAGCAAGGTAGATACCTTTCTTGCCCTTGGCGAGCTTCTTAAGATGTGAAACGGTTTTTCGAGCTCTCATCATAACAATATATTCGGGCTCAAAACCGTTATCCATATTGAGGCCCATACGGCTGCGCGGTAAATCCCGCACATGGCCCATGGAAGCTTCTACAATATATTCGTTACCCAAATAGCGATTTATCGTCTTCGCTTTGGCAGGCGATTCGACAATAACTAAATTTCCAGCCGCCTTTCCTCTTTCCGACACACCGCCTTTTTCAGATTTTGAATCAGATTTTGTCTGGCTGCTTTTTTTCTTACTCGGCAAAAGATCCTCCCCCTACAATTCGTACAACTTCGATTACATCGCCCGATTTTAATTTTGTTTCGTCAAACTGCGGAAACCGCACAATAGAACGATTTAGTTCAATAACCACGGTCCGAGCATGGACTCCGAGGTTTTCGAGCAATTGTTGGACGCTCCACCCCTCGTTAACTTCTCGTACTTCACCATTAAGCCGTATCTGCATTTAATATATATAAGTAAATAAGTTGGAACCATCATCTCTAGCCTCCTATGGTAAAGCAAACAAAAAGGAAAGTAAAGAATAGTCTTATCGGACATTATAACTTATTTATAATCAAACACTTATGAATATTATTAAAACAGATTTGCAAGCATCTGTCCGAGCATCAACTTTCGAGCTTACAGCAAGTTACAGAAAATTTTTGATCGCCCGGTAACTCTTTTCTAGCCTTTTCGACGCTTTTTCTTGGATAGTTTATTATGTGATGGCTTCCTGGGTGGCATCTTGAAAAGCTCTTCCAGCTGGAAAACTTCCGAATCCGCAATGGCTTCCTTTTCCGCCTGCCGGATCAACCGCCGTAATTCATGTAAATTGGTACCGATTTTTTCAAGAGCAAGCGCCACGACAAGACGCTGCATCAAATCGGCATGCACCTCAAGATCATGCAAACGACCGCTTGCATCGCTTGCAAACTCCCAAAGCTTATCGAGGTGTTTTCTAAGGTATTGAAGGTCATTATCTAGACGGGCTGAATACATATTTGCCGGACTGCTTTTATTTTTTCGGCCCTTCATCATACGACATTCTTTTCCATTATTAAAAGATGCGCTGTGTGAATTATCGAGTTCCAATAACCCGTGTCTTTGCCGCCAAATCCATAAAGCGCTCGGACTTAACAAAGAGCCCGACCAACTCAACCCAATAACCGATAACTAAAATGTACGGGTAAATCCATAAGTTTCTCCAAACAATCTGCAGGAAACTAGGTTTTGAGCCTGAGGATGCGGTCTTGAATTTAAACAACTTAACAAAACCAAAAAGTGAAATTTCAGCATCTCCGCCAAGGGAAATCAGTTTGAGTCCCACCATCCACCTTCCGGGAGAAAAATATGAATCGCGAAAGAATATCCATCCGACATAAACGCCCGTAAGGATGAAATCCCGAAGTAAATCAGGGGCAGCAATCAATACAAGTCCGAAAATCCCCCCGAGCACAGCAGGAATAATTAACAAATCTATAAAATCGGCGGCAAACCGCATTCTTTTTCTGGCGGGAGGAGGAGTAGCTGAATCAGCGCTCCAATTGCTTCCTTTTATGGCTTCATCCATGTTGTTCTCCTTAACGTTTAGGTTTGGCTAAAAAATAATAAAAGACAGTTTGACAGCCTATAAACATTTGGAATACGCCATAACATAGATCGGCGTATAACACGATGGGCTTGAATGACGCGGGAACTTTGTCGCGGGAAGGGTCGAAACTTAGCAGGCTTCGTAAGTAGCACCAAATGAACGCTTAATCTTGCCCGCCACCTCCAGCTGAACAAGGGCTTTTTGGATATCTGCGTCCGCGGTTCCGAGAATCTCTTGAATCTCCTCAATATTAAGCGGACCATCATTTAACAACTCAACCACGCTCACTTCAATAGGTCCTTCAACAAATTTATTATCGGGTTCTGGCGAACGTTCTTCCTTTTGTTTTGGTAAGCAATCTTTAAGACAAGGAGCAAGTTCGGCCAGAATATCATTGGCACTTTCAACCAATATTGCGCCTTCTTTGATGAGTGAATGCGAGCCCTCGGAGAGAAGCGAGTCCACATGACCCGGCACGGCGAAAACCTGCCTCCCCTGCTCAATGGCATGTGTGGCCGTAATTAAAGAACCGCTTCTTCGCGACGCTTCTACTATAATTACGCCCAAACTAAGTCCGCTTATAATTCTGTTTCGGAGCGGAAAATTAAACGGTTTCGCCTCTGAACCGTTCGGCAATTCGCTTATTACACAGCCTTGTTTAGAAATTTTCTCGGCCAGTTCGGTATGTTCTTTTGGGTAAATTCTATCCAGGCTGGAACCCAATACCGCAATAGTTCGACCTCCCGCTTTTAACGCACCTTTATGACTTGCCGCATCGATTCCGCGAGCCAGGCCGGAAACAATGGTGATTCCCTTTTCAGCCAATTCAAAAGCGAGTTGTTCGGCAATGCGAAGTCCGTAAAGTGTAGCGTTCCGGGATCCAACGATCGCCAACGCCGATCGGTCGCATTCGAGAAATGAACCGAGCACATGAAGAAGCTTCGGCGGATTATGAATTTGTTTTAACCAGGATGGATAGTTGCTGTCGTGTAAATGAAGGTCCATAAATCTCCTCTTTTTGAAACGCCTGAATTGCGTATTCAGGCGCCGCAGGCGAGAATTGGAATTCTCGTCGCTGCAAGAAAAATGCCCTTGGCTCTCGAGAACCAAGGGCAAAATGGGATCTTTACGCTTCTGCAGCAACCGGCACGAATTCTAGCATCACTCTTCTTGCCGGTCAATACCTCGAAATTAAGATGTCAACGCAATTTAGAAATGTCCTCTTTTGTGCAATTTAGAAATGTCCTCTTTTTGTTTAAAAATAGTAGCAGCTTTTCTCTTTCTTTTTGGCTCCCTTTTTCTTTCTCTTTGCTAATAG